>Ga0181526_10000044_pt1 | contig 129963 bp, 94 predicted proteins | sample PEATcosm2014_Bin_35_FD_119750 | JGI IMG/M metagenome (GOLD analysis project Ga0181526, IMG submission 119750) | Peatland microbial communities from MTU Mesocosm Facility, Houghton, MI, USA - PEATcosm2014_Bin06_30_metaG | ecosystem: Environmental > Terrestrial > Soil > Wetlands > Peat | place... | reverse complement strand
TGGAAAGCAACAAGCGCTTCCCACATTCGCACAGCCTCGACTACTGCTGCGAACTCAATTTGCAGCTAAACTCAAACCCGAGTGCTCTCGCCAGCGCGGACTAAACGAAGGGGGCAGCTCAGAACCCTTAACTTCTGCAGAAAGCAGAGGTCAAGGAGAGGTTCGATGCCGTCATCGTCATGACAGTTGACTTCGCCGGTTCGCCAACGAGGCCAACATTGATGTCCAGAAACGAACTCTGTGCTCCGAGCGGGCTGCACGAAGCAGGTGCTATTGGTCCCTCAGCGACGCGCGCACAGAGCAGCCGCAGCGCGAAGACTGGGTAAGACTCGAACCCATTCCGCCCGAGATCGAAGAGAAGCTTGAGGAGTGGTTCTCCTCACAGCGTGACAGCATCGGTTTCTGCTTCCTGTGCGGAAACCCGATTCTGACAAAGGACGATCTCATCATCGATTCAAATACCCACAACTGCGAACAGGGCAGGTTGTTCAAAGAGAAAAATCGTAGGCGAGAACTATGACGGCACGAAGAAAGGGAATAGACGCGACCAGCATCATTGTTAACGAGTTTGCCGTCCGACCGAGTTTGCTGCGCCGGGCTGCATCCTGCCCTTGGATCACAACAAGACCGTCCAAGCAACGCGCAGAATCAGAGGCCTAGAAAGAGCAGGTTGGCACGCTTCCGGCGGTGGAGAAGGCGGAGGTCGAAATCCCGGTTCCCGAAGGAGTCATGTTCGAGTTGTCGAGCGCGATCGTTGCGTATTGGCTGCTGCTGTTCTGCGACGTGTTATCCAGGCTGATATTGGCGAAGTACGCGTTGATGGGATAGAGGGCGCTAAACCCCGCAAAGAGTTCGTAGGCGCCCGAAACCGATGCGGTGGAGTACACGCCGTTGACCACAATGTCCTGAAACTGCGGTATGCCCGCGGTTCCTGAACAGCTTCCGTAGTAGGCGTTGATGACCATGAGGTGCTTCGCGGCGGTGATGCATGTGTTCTGGTAGGTAACCTGCTGGACCAGCCCGCCGCACACCTGGTCCGTCTTGATGTTGATGGCGTTGGCGTCGGTGGAGGCTATGCCGTCGAGGCCGTTTCCGTAGACATAGTTGTTGGAAAACAGGATGTTGGTGACGCCATCAAATGTCTGGCTGCCGATCGAAAGGCCGTGGGTGCCATAGAGCCGGTTGTTGCTGACTGTAATATTCGACGCTGCAGACTCATTCGTCTTCACGGCGACGCCGTCGTCACCAGCCTCGATCGTCGAGTTGGTGACGGTGACATTGGTGATGCTGTCGATGTCGATCCCGTCGGCGTTCGCCTTGTTCGGCGGCGTAAGAATGGTGACTCCCCACACGGTGGCGCCGTTGCCGCCCTGGACGTAGAGATTGGGGTGCGCGGCCTGCTGCAGCGTGACGTTATACGCGATGAAGCCGTTCGCATTGTTGGTTTGCACCAGGCGAGGCGTGCCGCTGATGATATCTCCACGGCCGTCGATGGTCCCAGGCCCCATGATAGAGGAGCTGGGGCCGCTGACGTTGAGCAACTCCGACTGGCTTGAGTAACCGCTGTTGCCTTCGAGCGTGACGCCCTCATCGATGACCAAGCCCTCGCCGATGACGCTGAGCTCGCTTGAGTAGAATGCGTTGTTGGTGCCTGAGGGCGTCAGCTCAACGCTCTCGCCAGTGTTCTTGCAAGCGGTCAACGCGGCTTGCAGACGACTGGTGTCGTCCGACGCGGGCGGCGACGAGCGCTGCGAGGTATTGAACTGCGCTGAAAGTGCCTGGCAGACCGCCGGGTACATGGGCTGGGTTACAGTGCGCGAGTCGCCTGTGGCATAGGTGACTGCGGCCGCAGAGACGGTGATGCCCACCGACCCGGTGGTTACGGGGGGGCCGGCACTTTGCGCGTTGATCGTGACCGGGCTCGCAGGAGCGCTGGCTGGCGCAGTGTACAAGCCGCTCGCCGAGATCGTGCCCTCCGCCGTGCTGCCGCCCGTTACGCCGTTTACCATCCACGTGACCGCCTGGCTGGTCGTGCCGGTTACCACCGCAGAGTATTGGCCCGTCTGCCCGAAAACGACGTTGGCGGGCCCGCTGACCGCGACCGAAATCGGTACCACCGTAACACTGACGGAACCTGTCGCGGAGTTCGACAGGACGCTAACCGCAGTGATGGTGACTGCACTGGAAGGAGCAGTGGCCGGAGGCGTATAGAGGCCGGTGGAGGAGATGGTGCCCGTCGTCGAGTTGCCCCCGCTGACGCCATTCACCATCCAGGTAACGGATTGGTTCGTCGCCCCGCGCGCGGGTCCGCTGACTGCAGCTGTATACTGCGCCGTCTGCCCGATCGTGACCGTTGAGGTCCCCGACACCGTGACGGCCAAAGAAGAGATCGGCAGAGTCCAGCTCGAGGGGCAGCTGCTGAGAGTAGGTTCGAAGGGTGGAGAGCCGGGGACGAGGTTATAGATTGCGCAAGTGTTCAGCGCCGGATTGTTAATGATGTTCAGTGCGGCTCCGATGGTGTTGGTGGGCGCCGGACCGCCGGAGGGGGTGGTGTTGGTAAATAGCGTGCCGCAACTGCTGCCGTCTCCCGCAACTCCGCCGCTGGAGTTAATGCATGCGGAGAGCGCGTCGCCCAGCGTCTGGATCTCGAAGCTCGATGCATAGGAACCTGCAGGAAGGCCCGGCCCGGGCACTATGCCCTGCGAGGTGTCTGTGTATTGGTTGACCGTGGTGAATGCAGCCTGCAGGTTTGAGGCATCCGCCATCCCTGAACCGATGGCGGAGTACGAAGTCATGTAGTTTGCCAGCGCGGCAACCGACCCCACAGTGGTCAGCTCATTGACGGAAACATTGGTGGCGGACGAAAGACTGCTGCAAGGGCCGAGCGCAGCCATCAGAGCAAGCGCATTGTTGTTGGTGCCGGGGGGAAGGCCCGGATTGCCTCCCGTGCTGACCAGATAAACATCGGTGCTGCCGGAACAGGAGTAATCGCCAGTAATGGTGAAGGAACCGGCGGGAAGCATGTTGAAGCCATTGCCCGCGTTCGCATTGCTGTTCGTGGTGTTCTGCGAGCCGTCGCTGGTGGTCACCGTCGTGGTCAGCAGCGGCGTAGCCGGGGAGCCGTCACCGGTTGTGCCCACCGCATAAAGCTGGATCGTCGCCGCCGTAACCGGTGGCTGGCCGCCGTGAACAGAGCCCGCGATGCTCAGCACATGCCCGGGACTGGCCGAGTGGGGGCCGGCGCACCCTGCCGCGAATAATAGCAGCGCCATAAGCGAGAGCGGACGAGTCGTTGCACCTCCGCTGGGAGAAGCAGAGAGAGAAAGCGGTTCGCAGCTGTGACTGTATACGTGCAATGTATGTCCTGGAGAGCTTAATTTGACAAGTTACGATGCGCAAAAAGTACAGCGAGTCTACGAATTCTGTCTCAGCATTGTCCGCGATGTTGGCGGACAGGAGGCTGCGCTAGTAATACAGGGTGAGCGAGAACTGCATAACACGGCCCCCCGAGAGGTAGGTGCTGTTGGTGCTGACGTCGGATGTGATCTGGTCGAACGGGGGGTTGATGGTCGCGCAAGGCGTTATTGCCTGACCAACAGTGTTGGTTGTCTGGCTCTGGCAATTGAAGGACACTTGCGGCGGCGCAAGATTGACCGTGTTGAAGACATTGAAGGCCTCAGCCCGAAACAGAAGATGCGCCCCCTCCCGGATCAACGGCGTAGCAAACTCGCGTCCTATACCAAACGTGGTCAGGATGAAGGCAGGGCCGGGGAATGCGTTGCGGCTGACGTTGCTGTAGGTCCCGTTGTCAGGGTACGCAAAAGCGTTAATGTTGTAATACTGCGCAATCTTGGCAGAGCGATGCCGCGCGGAAGACAATAAGGGATTCTCGCCTGGGACGATGATGGGACGCTGATGCGGTTCATCGGTCAGGGCCGCATCGGTATTGATCGTCACATTGACCGGGTACCCGGTGCGCGCCTGGTAGATGCCTGAGAAAATCCAGCCGTTCAGAACGTCGCGCACCGCGGCGTCCCCGTGGTTGAACTTGGGGAGGTTCCAGGCCCACCCTCCGTTCAGGATGTGGGTCGCGTTGGTGTCCGAGACGCCCCACTCTGTATTGGTGTTGAACACATCCGGGATAGCGGGGGTGGTGGTCTGTCCGTTGGTGTCGATGTCGAGTGAGCGGGAGTAGGTGTAGGTTGCCAATACAGCCAGGCCGTGGTTCACACGCTTGCGATACTGGACCTGCAAGCCGTTGTAGCTGGACCCGCCGATGCTCATGAAATCTTCCAGGCCCTGGCCACCATAGTTGAAGGTCTGATAGCGGACGCGCAGTGCGTACGACCCGCCTTTGTTGGTGGCGTTGTTGCAGTAGATCGCAGGATTGGCCTGGAAGTAGGCGCCGCTGCAGTCGTAGATGGCGGGATTGAGGTCGACCGGAACCGTCTCCTTGCGGCCAAGCTTGCCGACATAGTTGACGTCCAGCACGCCGCCCTTACCCACCTGGACCTCGAATCCGAGGTTCATCGCCATTATGTAGGGTGTGCGGAAGTTGGCATCCGGGAAAAAGACGGAATATGGCGGGGCGAACAGCGGATTTGCCTTGTTGAATCCGTTTGGAACCACGGATATGTTTCCCGTGGACCCTGGCCCGACGCACGGAAACGTGTTGCATAGCGGGACGGAGAAGCCGCCATCCGGAGTGGCCTGGGTGTTCTCGTAGAGGAATGGCTCGCCCTCACCGACAACATCGGCATTGATGGCATCGAAGAAGATGCCAAAGCCGCCGCGAAAGACAATCTTATTGTTGCCGAATATGTCGTAGGCAAACCCGACTCGCGGTGCAACGCCATTGAAATCGGTGGGCACCAGGGAACGGAGCACGCCATGATCACCGACGAACGCAAGGCCGCCCGGCGCGCCCGGGTATACGGTGGATTGGAAGCCGGGACGGAAGGTCTCCGAGTACCCTTTGGGCTGGAACCACTGGAACGGCAGTTCCCAACGGAGGCCGAGGTTCAGCGTCATCCTGGGTGTGATGCGCCAGTTGTCCTGCAGGTACGAAAAGAGATCGTGCTGCACGCCGCCCTGGATAGTTTCGCTCTCGGCGGTCATGGAGTTGACCAGGCCGAACAGGGCATCGGCTAGCGGCACGGAAGTAAACGTACTGCTGAACCCGAGGCTGCCGGGATACATGTTGTTGTTCAGATACTGCAGCCGCAGCCAATCCAGGCCGAATTGCAGATTGTGGTTGCCGTGGGTCCAGGAAAGATCGTCCTTGGCCTCTATGTCTTCGTTGATGACATCGGCGTAGCCCTGGCTGGTAGAGCCCAGCGTAAACGTGTTGAAGTTGATGGCCGGCATGGCGGCGATGGGGTCGTTCATGTTGAAGTTTCCGCCGTAGGTTGCCAGCGTGCTGTGGTCCTGTGGCGTGCGCACGTTCTCGTAGCGCTTGTAGCCGATGCGTGCCACGTTCAGCAGATTCGGCGTGACCACCCAGGTATCGCCGATGTTGCCAAACTTACTGAAGGCCTGGTTGTAGAGAACTTCAAACGTCGGCACGCCGACTGCCCCGCTGGTCACGCCGGGCGCGGTGTGATCGTTGGCGCTGATCATGTCGTAGCGTACGTCCAGAGTGTGCTTGCTGTTCAGGTTGTAATCCACGCGCGCCAGCAGGTTCAGGTCCTGCTGGGGCAGCGGCGCGAGCAGTGGCGGAGTGGAAAAAATCGGGGCGCCCGACGGGCTGGTCCCGGTCTGCACGGCGGGAGGCACATACTTCTTGATGATCGCCAGCATCACCGGGTTAAAGCACTCTGTGGGAATTTGATAGAACGGCATCGCGGTGCCGGATGGGTAAAAGTTCAGGTCGTTATACCCAGCAGGGGTTGGATTCGTAGATGTGGGAAGCGGCGGGCTTGAGACGTACGCCCCGCTTTCAAACGAATTTGCGGCAGTCAGGTCCGCGCTGCAGGGAGATGCTCCGGTATTTCCGGCCTGCAGCCAGGCATTGTTGATCTGATCCACGCCGGAGTTCGTGGCCTGAGCGGGATTGGTGATCTTGGGCAGGCTTGGCGTTTTCAGACCCGCCGCTGCGGCTTGATCGTACAGAACGGTGTTGTTTGAGGCGAACTCGTACGCGCTAAAATCAGCGCAGGATTTGCCGGGAAACGGGCCTGGACTATTGCATGGATATGGTGTAACACCATCGTTTTCCAGGCCCAGCATGTTGTCGCTGTAAGGGTAGGCAACACCGATTGCCTGTTTGTGGGCGAACAGGTCCTGCACCGACACGAAGAAGTATGCCTTGTTGCGCTTGATGGGGCCGCCAAGCGTAAAGCCAACCTGGTTCTGACGGTCTTCTTCCGGCAGCTTAACGAAATAGTCGTCCGCGTCCAGGTGCGTGTTGTGCACATAGTCCCAGACGGTCCCATGGAATGTGTCGGTGCCCTCACGCGTCAGCACATTGAAGATGCTGCCTGAGTTGCGGCCATACTGCGCGGTGTAGTTATTCAGCAGGACGCTGATCTCCTGCAGCGCCTCGTGCGGCGGATACGAGATTCCGGTGTTGTAAAACAAGTTGTTCCACATCAAGCCGTCGAACAACATGAGATTCTGTGTATTGCGCGATCCCGAGACTGAGTAGGTTGGTCCGCCACGTTCGTTGGTCTCCGTAGTCGGCGCATTCACATCAGTGACGCCCGGCAGCAAGGCCGCCAGGGCAACCACGTTCTCGCCGTTGATGGGCAGCTCCTCCACCAGCTTATTGTCGATCATCGTGCCCAGGGTGGCCGAGCGAGCATCCACGGTCGATCCTTCGGCAGTGACGGTCACTTCCGTGCTCGCCGCGCCGGGAGACAGCTTGATGTCCATCTTCACGTTCTGGTTGGCGTCGACGATGATGCCCTGGTCGACCGAAGTCTGGAATTTGGGCGCTTCCACCGTAAGCGTGTAGGTGCCGATCGGGACGTCCGGAAAAAGGAATCCACCGGTTGAGTTTGAAGTAACGGTGCGAGTGAAGCCATGCTCCGGATCGGTCAGGGTCGCATTCGCTCCGGGCAAGACCGCGCCGGTTGAGTCGCCGACCGTGCCGAAGACGCTGCCGCCATTCTGGGCACGGGCAGTGCCGGTTGCCAGGCAAAAGGCGAGCAGCACTGGCAGCCAAAGGCACGGTCCACAGGTACGACGCCGGGCCGGAGGCGGCGCGCCGGTTTTCTCCTCAAGCAACATCTTGCACATGCAGGTCCCCAAAACGGTCTCGGAAAGGCATTGGTCTGACCAGGAAGGTCGTTCGACAGTATCTGGATTTGCAGACAGGACTGTCAAGTGGAATCCGGCTCAACTCCTGCAAATCCGGCCCCGCGCACGGCTTACGATAAATTGTAAAGTGAGCACTCCTGCTTCAGGTCTGTTCTCTCAAGCGAACCCAGGGCTCCAACGCGAAGCCGGTGAATGTTACAGAAAACTTGCGGGCTTTGTGAACTCCATCCGAATGGGTCGAAGGTGGATCGGCGGGCAACAGGAAAGATGTGTCTGCAGTCACTTCGCATCCTGGCCGCGCAGTGATTTCATGAATACCATTGACAGCCGTCTCGGTTGGATAGTTAAATTTCGAGCGGCCCCGCTTTCCTAGTCCAATTGCAGTCTCGGCGTGGTATTGGTCAGACCACAAAGGCGGCTGGTTGCACGGCCGGGATTATACCGCGCCGCAGGATATCTGTTTTGGACCGGAAGGCGTGGTTTGGGCGCCGGCAAGAACGAGCGGCAAGAAGAGAATCGGCAGTGGAATGGGGATGGATTTGCGGGGTCGAATGATGCGTCTGGGTTCCCGAAGAGTCGGGTTGAGCGATTTGAAGGCCACCGTTTTCCTGATGGCAGTTGCAGGACTGGGTGCGCCCCGGTTGATGGCGCAGGCGCCGCCGCTGGTGCTGCCCTACACAATTACCACGGTGGGCGGCGGGACCACCACCGTTTGCGCCGCCACCGGTGCGGACAAGATCGGCAACGGGTGTCCTGCAACCCAAGCGAGCTTTGGCGCAACCAGTCCTGTGGCCAGCGGCGGAGATACGCGCGGGATCGGCGTGGACACAAGCGGCAACCTCATTATCGCGGACACGGGCGCCAGCATGATCCGCAAGATCAACCAGAAGACTGGACTGGTGACGGTGGTAGCCGGCAGCCTCTCTTCTGCGGCAGCCTGCACCCTGGGCGCGGGAACTCTAACACCGGTGGACAAGTACGGAGACGGCTGCGTGGCCAGCGACGGCACGGCCAACCTGAATGGCGGATACACCGGCAACTTCAATAAGCCGCGCGGCGTGTATGTTGCACCCAACGGCGACATCTATATCGCCGGCTACGGCGATTACATGATTCACAAAGTCAGCGCGGCGACCGGGGTGATGTCGGTCGTTGCCGGGTTTATTACCTGCACTGGATCGAAGTACACGAGCTGCTCCGGCACGGAAGGGTACACCGGCGATGGCGGCACAGCGACCAACTACGAGGTCGTCAACGGCACACCCCAGCGCAGCCCGACCGGAGGCGCGGAGTTGTACCAGCCGCGCGGCGTCGCGGCGGACTCGTTCGGCAATGTTTATATCGCCGACACCGGTGACAATGCCATCCGCGTGGTGTACGAGGGCGGAACCACGCTCGCGAATCTGATTGCTATTGAGGTTCCGGGAACCGTGGCCGTTGCCGGCAACATCTACACGATTGCCGGCAACCTGAACAAGACCGCAGGCGGCGGTTCGGGCGCGGCCAATGCGAATGGTGCCGGCGTGCTTGCCTCCGGCGCATTCCTGAATACTCCTGAAGACGTGATTGTTGACGGTAACGGCAACATCTTCATTGCCGACGAAGGCAACCACGTGGTCCGCGTGATCTACGTGGGAGGAGCGAAGGTAGCTAATTTGATTGCGCTGGAAAACTCGGGGACCGTGGCGCAGGCCGGCGACATTTATACGGTGATGGGCGGCGGCCCCAGCACTTCCTATACCGCGGGCACGTCCGTGTTGGCCAGCAACATGACGCTGGGCGGCCTGCGCAAGATCGCGATGGATTCCCGCGGAGATCTGTTTGCCATCGATAACACAACTGACGTGGTCTGGTTTGAAGATGTTTCCACCGGATATATCCGCGACATCGCAGGCTTGTACAACGTGACGTATACCGCCAACCCTTCGTCTCCGGTAGCGGGCATCTGCACAGGAGCAGCCGACAATATCGGCGATGGCTGCCCTGCAACCCTGTCCGTCTTTTCCTCGGGCGGCAACGGAATGGGGATGGCCATCGATGGCCAGGACAATCTATACATCACCGACCCGGCCGATGCGCGCATCCGCAAGGTCTCCATCAACACGCTGTTTGCAGCCACCACCCCAGCGGTGCCGGTGGCGCAGGTAATCGACGTACACCTGGGTACGGGCGAGACCACCACGCCAGCCATCACCTTCCCCAATGGCAATCCCGATTTCGCACAGAGCGGAGCGTCGGCCTGCAACTCCAATGGAGACACTACGGTCGAATGCCTAATCCGGGTAGCCATTCAGCCGACTCATCCCGGAACGGATGCATCCTCTCTGCTGGTCGCCGGAACCGAGACTGGAGCGAGCGTGGGCCTGAATGGCACCGGAACCGCGGCGTCGGTCAGCATTGATCCCGGCTCGGCGTCGGCCCTCGCGGGCACGCTGAGTACCAGCGCGCAGCAGGTTGCGGTGGATGGCGGCGGCAACACCTACGTCGCGGACACGGGCAACAACCAGATTCTCTACTATCCCGCAAACGGTTCGGCCGGCAGTGCCGTCGCCGGCGGAAATGGCGCCGGCTACAGCGGAGACAACGGCATTGCGCACGCGGCCAAGCTGAATGCGCCCAAAGGCGTCGCGATTGACGCTGCCGGCAATCTCTACATTGCGGACACCGGCAACAATGTTGTGCGGCGCGTCGATCGCTTCTCGCAAATCATCACTACACTGGCCGGCGGCGCCAGCAGCGTCTGCCCGCTCGCTGCCGACACCTACGGCGACTCCTGCCCAGCGGCGCAGACTATTCTCTCCGCGCCTGCCGGGGTTGCGGCGGACGCCAACGGAAACATCTACATCTCCGATAGCGGTCATAACCTGATTCGCATAATCGGAAGCAATGGCTACAGCTACCTCTATGCGGGCGGCACCGTCTGCTCCAGCGCGACGGACACCTACGGAGACGGCTGCGCTGCGACCCAGGCGGCGCTGTCTTCGCCTGCCGGCCTGACGGTGGATGCTTCCTCCAACCTGTACATCGCGGATCCAGGCGACAACCTGGTACGTGAGGTCGCCTACATCGCGGGCACGATTACAGCGGTTGCGGGCAATGGGCAGGCCGGCTTCGGCGGCGACGGCGGGCTTGCCACGCGGGCTCAACTGAGCGGGCCGCAAGGTGTAGCGGTGGATGCCGCAGGCGACGTCTTGATTGCGGACACAGGTAACGACGGCCTGCGGATTGTGACCCAGGCGACCGGCAACATCAGTACGCTGGCCGGAGTTCTGGGCAGCTCGGGCACCGGCACTGTACCCGGCGCCGCCAACGGCGTGCTGCTCAGCGCGCCTCGCGGCGTTGCCGTCAACGGCCAGGGAACCCTCACGCTCGCCGATTCGGCTAATGGCCGTCTGCTGCAGATTCAGCGGTCTAAGGTCAGCTATAACTTCGGCATCGTGGGCATCACCACTACCAGCGACACGCAGTTGTTCGACATTACAAGTTCGGGCACTGTGGGCGCGACCTTCGCGTCGCCGGCGTTCGCAGGTTCGGGCAGCACTGTCGACCTGCCCCTGACCCCGACGACCACACAGGGATGCGGCAGCGGCACCCTTGGGGTGGGATCGACCTGCTCGATGATCGGCCAATTCACCCCCAGCGCGGCGGCAACGGAGTCGGCCACGTATCTGCTGCAAAGCAACGCAAGCAACGCGACGTCGCCGGGCATTGTGCTCTCCGGGACAGGCGAGGTGCTGGTGAACTCCACGGTCACAGTGGTTCAGTCGCCCAGCGGCAATCCACAATACGGCCAGACAGTGACCATAACGGCCAGTGTTACACCGGCTTCAACGCCAGCCCCCATGACCGGAACCATCAGCTTCAAGGTGGACGGCGTGGCTAGCTTGCCGATTGCAATCACGTATGCCAATGGCATCGCCACTGCATCCACCACGATCGGCAGACCAACTGTTGGAGTACATGTGGTCACAGCCATCTATAGCGGAGACCTGCCTTACTACGCCGCGGCCAACAACAACGCCGCACCGCTAAACATCAACATCGTCAAGGCCAATACTACGACTGGCGCAACCGCCTCGCCCACGAGCCTGTTGCAATTCTCCAGCGAGACGCTGAGCGCGACCGTCGCCTCCACCACAACTGGAACGCCCACCGGCACTGTATCGTTCTATAACGGCTCAACGCTGCTCGGCACCAGCTCGCTGAATTCGAGTGGCGTCGCGACGTTCACCAGCGCAACCCTCGGCGTCGGCAGCTTCAGTCTGACCGGCGTTTACAACGGAGACAGCAATTACGGAACTTCCACCTCGGCGTCGAGCAGCTTCACCGTCAGCGCCGACCCGCAGGACTTCCAGTTGAGCGTGAGTACCGCCGCAGTGGCCGTGGCCAGCGGATCGACCGTCCAGACCAACCTCTTCGTCTCGCCGACCAATACGCTGGCAGGCACGCTGACGTTCGCCTGCACCGGCCTGCCGCAATACGCCACCTGCACGTTCGGCCCGCCCAGCACACTTGCTGTCACGGCGACCACCAACCTGCAAACCTACTGGCAGCAGCCCATCCTGGTGACGGTAACCTTCTGGTCCGACGTTGCGCCGGTTGCGTCTGCGTCGCCGGCCGAGCGGCCAGGCCGCAAGGGAACGCGTCCTCTGTTCGCATTCGGCTGGCCGGTCATGCTGGTTGGGATTGGCGGGCTCGCTCGCAGACGGCTGCGGCGCAGCGGCGCAGCGCTGTTTGCTGCGTTGTTCTGCCTGCTGGCCGGTGCGTCAACGACGCTCTCGGGCTGCAACTCCGCCATCAATGGCGTGAAGTACACCACACCGGCCGGGACATCAAACGTCACCATCACGGTAACGGGACCCGGCAGCGCCTCGCACACCATCCCGGTGCAGTACACCATCACCGGCCCGGGTTTCTAAGCGCGGAGCCGAGCTTATATATCGACGCGGCCGTCAGTTACCGCACACCAAAACAAACCGGCATCGTTCCATGGAATCTGGAGCGATGCCGGCTTGGTAGGTGGATTTGGGAAGCCTATGGCCTCCCGCCGATTTTGGCGTTCTTGAGCGCAAGCGAAATAGGGGTGACGGTAGGTGCAGCGGCCCCGACCAGCTCAAAAACTCCGCCCGTAGCGGCGACCTGACTCGCTACCCAGACATTGCCGGAAGGATCGATCGCGATACCTTCGGCGGTAGCGATGCCTGCGTGGGAGAATCCCACGGTGGTGGTGAAACCCGTGGTCGCCGTAATCACTGGAGACAGGACGGTTCCGATGGGAGGGGTGGTGGTGGTGGTACCGGTACCGACAAACTCCGACACCGATCCGGGGCTGGACGTGTTGTTGGTCGTCCACACATTGCCTACGCCATCGATCGCGATAAACGTGGGCTTGTTGAGCGAGGCCCCGACGCCGGCACCGCCCGAACCATAATCAATTCCGGCTGTGGTCGAACTCATCGCGGTAACAGTATTGCCGGTGACGTTGGCGGTCCAGACGAGCCCCCCCGCGCCAGTTGCTATTCCGAACGGCTCACTCAATGTGGGAACGCTGCCGGTTGCCGAGACCATGTTGGTGTACGTCTGGGTCAAGGTTGTGTCGCCGGTAGTAGTCGCAACGCAGGGGAAGACCGTGCAGACGCCGGCCGTGGCTCCGTTGTAGCCAGACATCTGGAATATATTGCTCTCAAGGCCGGAGGTGGAACTGCCATTGGTTACCCAAAGATTGCCCGCGGTATCGATGGCGGCATACTCCCCCTGTTGCTGCGGGCTGTCGAGAGCGTACTCGACCTGTGCGGTTGAAGCCAGGCTGTCGTTGAGAAACTCCATCACCTGGAAGGTGGCACTGGAACTCTCGGTCGTATAGAAGACGTTGTTGTTTCCGTCGATCGCGATTCCATAGGGCGAGCCGAAGCCGGAGGGACTAAAGGAGACCCCGGCGCCACCGTTGTATTCAAGCATACGTGCGCTACTGGTGGTGTCGAGAAAGACATTGCCATTGGTGTCGATGGCTTCGTTACGCGGTTGAATTGCACTGATGCTCTGCCCGCCAATGGTTGTGACATTGACCAGCGGCGTTCCAGGCAATACAGACGTTGCGGGAACCCCTCCACTCAATTCGGTCAGACTTGCCGACGTTGTGCCGTTATGGTTGACGACCCAGATATTGCCTGAGGCGTCCGCAGCCACGTTCTGCGGATCGTTCAGGACGCTTGCATTCGTGTACTGGATACCGAGCGTCCAATCCGTGGGGGCCGTCCCGGGGCAGCCGCCTGTGCTGCTGAAAGCCGGCGTCGCTGTTACCAATCCGCAAATAGCCACCAGGTTCGCCGGATATGCGGTAGTATTCGCGCTGGTAGGGTTCAGGCTCATGTAAACGGCTGCCTGCAGGGTGTCAGTCGGCGCTGTGCCGCCGGATGGCGTGACGTCCGAGAACAGAGTTCCACAGCCCGTTGTCCCGCCAGCCGAGTTGACGCAGGTCGCTAGAATGTTGGCGATCGAATACAGCTTGGCAGACTCGGGAGTCGCCGTCACATTGACGTTGAAGGCCCCGGCTTCTGTTGCGCTACCATTCGCATGGGTTACATTCGCCTCGAACTGGGTGCCCGATAGACCGGTCGACAGCACCGTCACGGTCAGCCCGTTGAAGAACGTAGACGTTCCGAACCCCGAGAGCGTCACCAGTTCGCCAGCCACGAGATTGTTGGCAGCAGTAAAGGTCGCCACGTTGGAAGTGATTGACCATGCAGTGATGGCACTGGTGCTGGTAGGAAAACTAACCGAGGTAACAGCGGTGCCGCTGCTGGTGGTCACCAGGTTGTTTACCGTCAGCATGGCATTCGCGATGCCGGCCTGTGCCTGCGTTGTATTGGGCGCGCCGAAACTGTCCCCGGAGCTGGGGCCGCCGACGCCCGCGGTGAAGTACTGCCCAAGTGCAAATGCGGCGGCGGCGGTGGTTACTTCATTGATGACGATGTTGGTGCTGGAACTGAGGTTCCCGCAGTTTCCCAGCGCCGCGACCAGCATGATATTGGCATTCACGCCGCTCCCTAGACCGGGGTTTCCTCCTGACGAAGTGATATACACCTGAGTGCTGCTACTCGGGCAGGTGAAGGGACTGGCTGGATAAGTGAAGGTGCCAGCTACAGGGTCGGTCGTCAATTGCGGACCCAGCTTTGCAGCCGCGGAGCCGTACCCGCCCGTGCCCACGGTCCACAACTGAACTGCAGCACTCGTTATGGGGTTCTGGCCGCCATATACGGTGCCTCGAAGTGCAGCACCGGCTACGGGCGTGGTATCCGAGTTGGCGAACTGGCTGGTGGCGCATCCGGTTACCAGAGCCGATACACAACAAAGCAGCGCCGCAACCGCGGCCTTGCTCGAGGTCATCCCAAAGAGTCGCTTCATCATTTGTCACTCCATGAACTTGGGTATAGCTTCTTCAAAAGTAATGGTCCGACCAATATTTCCCTGCGCGCAAAGTCTAACTCATTTGCTTAGACTGCGGTACTCCAAAATCAAATTAAAATGGGTGTCGGGTACACGCAAATCGCGGCGATTGGAAAGGAATTCCGGGACCGGCGAGGATGAACATCAATGCCCGTTATGGAGAAACGCGAGTCCCAATGGTACCGCCGCTGCGGATAGCTGACGCTCGAATGGGAGCCTTTCAATCGCAGATCCCCCGAAAGCCACATAACCAACAGGCCGAACATGAAAGAGAAGGCATATGGACTACACATTCTTAGCGAATCTGCAGACGGAGTTTACGCTTCCTGAAAAAGGCATCCTCAGTCGAGTGCTACACAAGGACGAGCACGTTAACGTCACCTTGTTTGGCTTCTCTGCCGGCGAGGCACTGTCGGCGCACTCGGCGCCTACACCGGCTGTCCTCTACTTCCTTGAAGGCCAGGCCGAAGTTCAACTGGGAGAGGACACGGTCAACGCCCAGCCGGGCTCCTTCGTCTATATGCCCCCGATGCTGCCTCATGGCATCTCGGCCAAAACTGCGTTGCGCATGCTGCTGGTTCAGATGAAGGTCGAACCACAGTAGTAGTTTGATCGGCGCCGTCTGATCTGGTTGCCGGGTGGTCAGTCCGGATTCTGCAGCAGCCAGTAATGGAAGCCGTCCACGATGGCCATCAGCGCAGCCTGGTTCAGATCGCTGCTGACGCCCGCGGTGGTCCACGGCTCGTGCCCGTCGGCGTGAAAGCTGACGGTGACGCGGACGTGAGCCGCGGTATCGTGGGCGGAGACGTCAATGGCCGCTACGCTGAACGTGTCCAGCCGCAACTGCGCGATCGCCGGATACCACTTCTCCAGCTCCTGCCGCATCGCCTTGGTAAGTGCATCGACGGGGCCGGAGCCCTCCGCGCGCGTGGTGGCGACCTTGGAGTCGCCAACGGTCAGCGACATCGACGCCTGCACGTAGCGGTTCCCGGTCTCGTCCGACTCGTCCAGCACTCTCCAGCCTTTGACGCTAAAGCTGTTGCGCAGCGTCTTCAGCACCTTCATACACGCCAGCCGGAATGAGATTTCACTGGCCGTGAAGCCGCCTCCATCGATCATGGCCTGGTTGGAGTCCATCAAGATCTGCGCTTGCTTTGAATCAAGAGCAACGCCCAGCGACTTGGACAGCAGGATGATGTTGGCCCGTCCGGATTGACCGTTTACCCCGATGCGCGGATTCGCGCCCACCTTGGCTGGATCGCACCACAGATAAGCGCCCGGGTCTTTGTGTTCGCTGCTGCCGTGCATGCCGGCCCAGGTGCCGAAGGCCCCGGGACCAACGATCGGCACCCCGTGGGGCGCCTCCAGCCGGAACGCTGCATAAGCCGATTGCGCAAGCCCGGTGAGCCCGGGGAGCGACGCGGCAGCAACGAACTCAGCCTCGCCGCGAAGCTGCATGCTGCCGATGACCGTCGTCAGGTTCACATTGCCGCAGCGCTCGCCGGTTCCCAGCACCGTGCCCTGTACCTGGACCGCTCCCGCAAAGATCGCCGCCCGCGTGTTGGCGATGCCGAGACCGCGATCGGTGTGGCCATGGAATCCGAACTTGGCACCGGGATGGGCGCGCGTCAGGCCCTCGAAAAGCTGAGTGACCTCCTCCGGGCTGGCACCGCCGGTGGTGTCGCAAATCACCAGCCGGCTCACCTTTTGCTCAACGCATTGTTCCGTAATCCGGTGGAAGTAATCCAGGCTGCGCTTGCTGAATTCGGCGTCGCAAGGTTGGCCGCACTCGCGGCGACCGCAAACCGCATCCATCGCGTGCTCAAAGTCTACGAATACCTCAAGGCCGTCGTCCTGCAGACAAGCAACGGTCTCGCGCGCCATCAACAAGTTTTCCTCCGGCGTCGTCTCCAGCGACTTGGCAACGTCGAGCAGTCGCGACTTGACGACCACCACCGCGACCGGAACCCGCTGCTTGCGGGCAACCATGAACTTCACGTCGGCCCAATCCTGGACTTTGCTGCCGCGGCCGCGCGTCCTGCCGAACAGGGCGAGCCGCATGGCTCCGGTATCGACCGCGTCCAGCGCGCCTGCCAAATCGCCGACGAACTGGTTCGCGCCGGCAAAGCCGATCTCCGCGTAGTGGACGCCGAAGGCAGCCATCCGCTGCAGCAGGCCGACCGCGCTTGGCACGGATATCTCGAGATTTGGCTGCTGCAGTCCGTCCCGCAGGCTGGTATCGAACAGCTCGACTTTTCTCGGTTCCGCGTGCTTCATCTGTCCTGGTTCCCTACCCTCGAACATGCGCTCGTAAATAATTGGCGTACAACCAGTTTCCCACAAAAGGTCTGCTGGGTCTGTCCGAACCACAGCCGCCGCAATCTCAAACCGCCCTGGGAAGCGCACCACATACGACGAGATGATGCTCTTTGCCCGACGACCTGACGAGAAGCTGCGCCGGCCACTTACGTTATCTAATTGAAAGAATTGGCTCCTGAGGTAGGACTCGAACCTACAACCCTTCGGTTAACAGCCGAATGCTCTGCCATTGAGCTACTCAGGAATCGTGTGTGTGCCGCGTCCTGCTGCTTCGCCGCACAACTCCTTAGTTATAACAAACCACGTTGCCTGGGGTCAAAGATATCAGGTCGCAGAGGTTGCACTCAGGGTTACGATGTTTCACCCGGGGGTTATTTCGACGTGCCGCTCAACAAGGTAATGATGTTCGCGCGGACGGCGCCGTCCACCACCGTCACCTTGGCCAGAGTCACCGGAAGATCGAAGCGGCGAGGCCCGGCGCTGCCGGGGTTCAGGTAGATCACACCTTGGCGATCCTCTATCTTTGCGCGGTGCGTGTGTCCGCTCACCACCATCGCGATCCCCGCGGCCTTGGGATTAAGGTCAAGATCGTCGACTGAATGCACCAGGTAGAAATACCGCCCGCCCAGGTCCACCACATAGCTGGCCGGCAGCGCATGGCACACGCCGCTCGTATCCACATTGCCGCGCACCGCCGTCAGCGGAGCGATCCAGCGCAGTTTGTCCAGAATCAGCGGGTCGCCCACATCGCCCGCGTGCAGAATATGGTCCACGCCGATCAGCGCCTCGATCGCCTCCGGCCGCAGCAGCCCATGGGTGTCGGAGATGACTCCGATGGTCAGGGCCTTCCGCGCGCGTTTCATCACATGCCCGTGGTCAGCCGCATGCGCGGATCGAGGAAGTCGCGCAGCGCATCGCCGATAAAATTGAACGAGAGCACCGCCAGCATGACCGCCAGCGCAGGAAAGACAACCAGGTGCGGCGAATCGAACAGGTGCGAGCGCCCGTCATTCAGCATCGAGCCCCAGCTTGCAGCCGGCGGCGGCACGCCCAGCCCCAGAAAGCTCAGCGTGGCCTCGGCCAGCACTGCGCCCGCCATTCCGATGGCCGCCTGCACGATCAGCGGCTGGACGATGTTGGGCAGGATGTGACGGCACAGTAGGCGCAGGTCGGATGCTCCGAGCGCGCGCGCCGCCTCCACAAACTCCCGCTCCTTCACAGCCATCACCTGCGCCCGCACCAGCCGCGCGTATCCCACCCAACCCGAGATGGATAGCGCGAGGATGAGATTGAAAATACCCGGACCGAGGAACGCGACGAACGCAATGGCAAGCAGAATTCCAGGCAGAGCGAGGAATGCATTGGTCACATACACGTTCAGGACGGTGTCCGTCCATCCGCCATAAAACCCGGCCGCCAGCCCCGTGACCAGCCCGATCGCGAGCGAGAGTGATACTACCGAGACCGCAACCACCAGCGAGATGCGAGCACCGTAGAGTGTACGCGAGAGGATGTCACGGCCCAGGGCGTCGGTCCCGAACCAGTGACCATGTCCCGGAGGCAGAAGCCGCCCGCCGAGATCGAGTTGCGCGGGGTTCTGCGGCGCAAGCCAGGGCGCGAATACCGCGCACGCCAGGAAGGCCGCCAGTAGCAGCACTCCGAGCGCCGCGAGTGGCTGTTGCCCGACCTGGGTTACCAATATGAGACGATTTCGCGAAGGTTGCGTGCTAATTGACATCACCCCTGTTTATCATATGGAGTTGATACGCGGCGCTGCTACACAAGAAAGGCACGTTTGCGAATTCTGATTTATGGCCTCAACTACGCCCCCGAACTGACGGGCATTGGCAAGTACACCGGCGAAATGGCGGCCTGGCTCGCGGAGCGCGGGCACGAAGTGCGCGTGGTCACGGCCCCGCCCTATTATCCGGCGTGGCGCATCCGCGACGATTACCGCGGCGGGTGGTATCGAACCGAGCGAGCGCCGGGCCAGCCGTTGGTCCATCGTACGCCGCTGTATGTTCCCCAGCGGCCGACCGGCATCAAGCGGATCGTACATCTCATCTCTTTTATGCTGGGAAGTTTTCCGGTCATGCTGAGCGAGACGTTCTGGCAGCCGGAATTGGTGTTCACAGTCGAGCCCACCTTTTTCTGCGCACCGCTTGCTCTCTTCGTCGGGAGAAGTGCGGGGGCTGCCTGTTGGCTGCACGTGCAGGACTTCGAGGTCGACGCCGCCTTTGAGCTGGGCTTGCTTCCCGCCCAGGGACCGATCCATGACGCCGCTCTGCGCATCGAGAAGCTCTTCACCTACGCTTTTGACCGGGTGTCCGGAATCTCCGCCCGGATGGTTGATCGCGCGCGTGCGAAGGGAATCCCCGACGACCGTGCGGTTCTTTTTCCAAACTGGGTCGATGTCGACGCGATTTATCCGCTTGACCCGGCCGCCAACCGCTCCAACTCCTTCCGGCGCGAGCTCGCGTCGCGGGTACCGGGCATCGAGCGTAAGATCATCCTCCTGTACTCGGGCAATATGGGCGCCAAGCAGGGACTGGAGTTGCTCGCACCGCTGGCTGAGTCATTCGCCGCGGACCCACGGGTTCATTTCTTGTTCTGTGGTGACGGCGCTTTTCGCGCGCGGCTCGAGGCCCTGGTTTCCGGCCACCCCAATGTGACACTGCTTCCGCTGCAGCCGCATGACCGGCTCAATGACCTGCTCAACGCAGCCGACATCCACCTGCTCCCGCAACGTGCCAGCGCCGCCGATCTGGTGATGCCCTCCCGGCTGAGCGCCATGCTCGCGAGCGGACGCCCGGTCATTGCCACCGCGCACCCAGGCACCCAGGTGGCGCAGGTCGTGGAGGGCCGCGGACTGGCTATTCCGGCTGAGGACGCCTCCGCACTGCGCGCCGCAATCCTGCTTCTGGTCGAAGACGAGGAACTGCGCCTCCATCTTGGTCGTGCCGCACGCGAATATGCTGTGGCTCATCTGGGAAAGCAGCAGGTCCTCGATCAGTTCGAACTTGATATTCTGGCGCTGGCCGGACGCTCGTAGCGCAGGCAGCCTCAATCGCCCGAGCACCATCTCGCCTTGTCTTCGAGAGCCCGCGAGTCAAGTAACATAGTCGTGAACCGGCAGCGGCGGCGACGCCTGGCGGGACCTGCGCATGCCGAGGGAAATCGGCCCGCCGGGCGACCGGAACGGTTGCCGCGCAGAACATCCAAGGAGATGCACGTTTTGAAAAAAGCGCTGATCACTGGAGTTACCGGGCAGGACGGCGCCTACCTTGCCGAATTCCTGCTCGCCAAGGGGTACGAGGTGCACGGGATCAAGCGGCGTTCGTCGCTGTTCAATACTGCGCGCATCGACAACCTCTACCAAGACCCGCACCTCCCCTCACGTCATTTCATCCTGCACTTCGGCGACATGACCGACTCATCTTCGCTGATTCACATCGTGCAGAAGGTCCAGCCCGACGAGATTTACAATCTTGCCGCTCAGTCCCACGTCCAGGTCTCGTTCGAAGAGCCGGAATACACGGCCAACTCGGATGCGCTCGGCGTGCTGCGGTTGCTGGAAGCGATTCGCATTCTCGGCCTGGAGAAGAAGACCAAGTTTTATCAGGCCAGCACCTCGGAACTGTTTGGGCTGGTCCGGGAGACACCCCAGAACGAAGCCACTCCGTTCTACCCGCGCTCGCCCTATGGAGTCGCCAAACTTTACGGCTACTGGATCGTCGTCAACTACCGTGAGGCCTACGGCATGTACGCCTGCAACGGGATCCTGTTCAACCACGAGTCCCCGATGCGCGGCGAGACCTTCGTCACCCGCAAGATCACCCGCGGCCTGGCGCGCATCAAGGTTGGCTTGCAGCGCGAGCTTTATCTCGGCAACCTGGACGCCAAACGCGACTGGGGCCACGCACGCGACTACATCGAGATGCAGTGGCTGATGCTGCAGCAGGAAAAACCCCAGGACTACGTCATCGCCACTGGACAGCAGCATAGCGTGCGCGAGTTTGTTCAGCGCTGCGCCAAACTGCTCGAACTCAACTTGACGTGGCAAGGTACGGGCATCGATGAGAAGGCGGTCGACAAATCCGGAAACGTGGTGGTCGCGGTGGACCCGCGCTACTTCCGCCCCACCGAGGTGGACGCGCTGCTGGGTGATGCCAGCAAAGCCCGGCGCGAACTTGGCTGGGAGCCGCGAATCAGCTTCGACGAGCTGGTGCGGGAGATGGTCGAGTCCGACCTGAATTCCGCCCAGCGTGATGCGCTGGTGCTCCAACATGGCTACGACGCATACAATGTCCGCGAGACCTGACCGATGCCAACCCACTCCATTTCGAACCGCCCGGAGCAAGAGGGCTTCATGGAACTCGACAGCCGTATCTACATTGCCGGCCACCAGGGACTCGTCGGCTCTGCCATCCATCGCAATCTCGTGCGCCTGGGCTACCACAACATTCTCACCCGCACCCACCAGCAACTGGAACTTTGTGATGAGGTCGCTGTCGACGCTTTCTTTTCCGACGAGAAGCCCGACTATGTCTTCCTTGCCGCAGCCAAAGTCGGCGGTATCCTGGCCAATAGCAACTGCCCGGCGGAGTTCATCCGTGACAATCTGATAATTCAGACGAACGTCATCGAGTCCAGCCGCGCCGCCGGAGTCAAACGCCTGCTCTTTCTCGGCTCATCCTGCATCTACCCCAAGCTCTGCCCGCAGCCGATCAAGGAGCAGTACCTTCTTACCGGGCCGCTGGAGCCGACCAACCGGCCCTACGCCGTCGCCAAGATCGCGGGGATCGAGATGTGCTGGAGCTACAACCGCCAGTACGGCACCCGTTACCTCGCCGCCATGCCGGCGAATCTTTACGGCCCGGGCGACAATTTCGATCTCGCCACATCGCACGTGCTTCCCGCGCTCATTCGCAAGACTGCGGAGGCTAAGGCATCCGGTGCAAACGAGGTCGTCGTCTGGGGCACGGGCACGCCACGCCGCGAGCTGCTCTACGCCGACGACATGGCACAGGCTTGCTGCTTTCTGATGAACCTCGACGAGGAGCGCTTTAGCTGGCTGCTGGTGGAGGACGCGCCGCCGCTCATCAACATAGGCACCGGCGAAGACGTTACGATTTGCGAACTGGCCGAGACCGTCGCTCGCGTGCTCGACTTCCACGGGACGTTGGTCTTTGACAAAACCAAGCCCGACGGCACGCCGAGGAAGCTGTTGGACGTGGAGCGCGTGCATCGGCTGGGTTGGCGCCACAGCACAAGTCTCGAGCAGGGCATTCAGCGCACGTATGAGGCCGTCCGCGACCAGCTAGCCGGCTCTTCAATACAACAAAAGTGACAGACTCGACCGGTCGATTTGCTGCATCGATCCGCTATTCCTCGGGTTTAATGAGTGCGTGAGGATAGTTCGCGCATGACGCCGTTTGGTTCATCGAGGACCGTTCTGCTGGCATTGGCGGCTGCTGCGAGCATCCCATTTGCCGTCCCCCAGCGGACCAACGTCTCGGCAGATTCCGCCACCATTGCCGAGCAGTACCTGCTCTCTGCCGCCAACCAGGAGCGCGCCGCACGTGGACTGCAAGCGCTGCGCCGCGACCCGGAGCTTGCCCGCGCAGCGGCCGCGCACGCGCGTGAGATGGCTGCGCATGGATCGATCTCGCACCAGTTTCCGGGTGAGCCCGAGCTGACCGATCGCGGCGCGAGCGCCGGCGTATCCTTCAGCGTCATCGCCGAAAACGTCGCTGAAGCCCCCAATGCCGTGCAGATCCACGATATGTGGATGCACTCTGAGCATCACCGGGAGAACCTGCTCGACCCGTCGATCGACTCGGCCGGCATCAGCGTGATCGCCCGCAACGGCGAACTTTACGCGGTCGAGGACTTCGCCAAAACAGTGCGGTCCGTCAGCCTCCGGGAGCAGGAATCGGCGATTGCGTCTCTGGTGGCAAGGGAGGGGCCGGTTTCGCTGACGGCCGGCCCTGATGCCGTGTCCGTGGCACGCGAGACCTGCGCGATGCCGACCGGATTCGCCGGGACACGCAAGCCGTGGTTCGTGATGCGCTTTACGTCTGACAGTCTCAATCGGCTTCCGGATGAGCTCAAAACGCGACTGGCCTCGGGCCGATACCGCGAAGCGGCTGTGGGCGCGTGCGCCAGCACCGAATCGAGCCCGTTCACCTCGTATAACTTCGCCGTGCTGCTGTACCCTTAAGACCGAAGCGCGTCCGTGGACGTGCGGGGGTTGCGCGTGAGCGAACAAGACCAAAAGACGGGTGTGGACCGGCGAAGGTTCCTGATTGACAGCGTTGCGACGGGAGCCGCGCTGGGATTGGGCGGCGCGATGGCCGAAGCAGCGCCGCCGACAAAGAAGAGCAAGGCCGCACCGGCAGTTGAACCGCCGAAGCCAGCTCCACCCAGGCCCAACATCATCCTCTATATGTCCGACCAGTTCCGCTGGGACTTCCTGGGCGCGAACGGACTGAATGGCTCCACGCGCACGCCGAACCTGGATGCGCTGGCGGCGAATGGCAAGAACTTCAACTACGCGGTCACCAACCAGCCCGTCTGCGCGCCGGCGCGATCGGTGATGCTGACCGGCATGTATGCGACCGAGACCGGCGTGTGGCATAACGGGCACGGAATGAACCAGACGCTGCCCACGCTGGCGACTGAGCTGCACCAGGCGGGCTACAGCACAAACCTGATCGGCAAATGGCACCTCGCGCCGGGAACCGAGGCAGCAGGCGGAGGAACGGGCTTCGTCAAGCCGGAGTGGCGCGGCGGCTTCGTGGATATGTTTGAAGGCTCGAACGCGCTGGAGCATACGACCCATCCGTACGAGGGCACAATCTACGACAACGACGGCAAGGAGATCACGTTCAAGGACGAGTATCGCGTGGACTTCATCACCGACCGTGCGGAGCGGTTTCTGCGGCGGCAGCACGACCAGCCGTTCTTCCTGTTCATCTCGCAGCTTGAGCCGCACCAGCAGAACGACCTGGACAACCGCATCATCGGGCCGAACGGCTCGACCGACCGGTTCAAGAACTCGTACGTTCCGCCGGACCTGCGCAACCTGCCGGGAAATTGGCAGCAGGAGCTGCCGGACTACTACGGCGCGTGCGAGGCGATCGATGCGTCGGTTGGGCGCGTGCGCAAGATTCTCGACGAGCAGAAGCTGGCGGACAACACCATCTTCGTCTTCCTCAGCGATCACGGTTGCCACTTCATGACGCGCAACCAGGAGTACAAGCGCAGCGTGCACAATGCTTCGTCGCGCATTCCGCTGCTGATGCACGGCCCCGGCTTCGAGGGCACGCAGCAGATCTCGCAGATGGTGGGCATCATCGACATTGCGCCGACGCTGCTGGAGGCCGCGGGCGTTCCGGCGCCGGCGACCATGAAGGGTACCAGCCTGATGCCTCTGCTGCGTGACGAGAAGGCGCGTGGTGCGTGGCCGAACGAGCATCTGATCCAGATCAGCGAGTCGATGACGGGACGCGCGATCCGGACGAAGGACTGGACCTATTGCGTCGCCGAAATTACCGGGACGACGAACCAGATGGCTGCGCCGGTCTATCAGGAGTACCAGATGTACGACCAGCGCAACGATCCGTACGAGCAGGTGAATCTTGCGGGGCGGAAGGAGTTTCGCAAGCAGGCAGATGAGTTGCAGGCGAAGCTGAAAAACCTGATGGTCGTCGCGGGCGAGCCGGAGCCGCAGATTCGGCCGGCGAGACTGTATCCCTAGCTATAGATTTGTTCCTTTATTGGGCGACCGGAACCTCAACTCCGGCTTCGGCCAGTTCTTCGGCGGCGGCGGGCTTGGTGGGCTCCATTTCCAGGACATCGTTGAAGCGGTTGAAGTAGTTGAAGAGGCCGATGGCGGCCATCAATTCGATCACTTCGCCCTCGGAGTAGAAGCTGCGCAGGCGCTGGAAGTCTTGCTCGGTGTAGCCATGCGGGTAGAGCGTCATGACCTCGGCCAGGTGGATGGCGGCCTTTTCGGCGTCGGTGAAGTCGCTGACGGCCACATCCTTCAGCGCCTCAAGCTGCATATCGGTCCAGCCCAGGCGCTTGCAGATGGCAGTGTGCGAGGCCAGGCAGTAGGGTGTGCGGTTGCACTGCGACGTGCGCACGATGACCAGTTCCTTGAGCGCCTTGGGCAGCGTGCCGGTGTTCAGAACAGCGTCCATGTGGGCGATGATGGTCTCGAAGATCTCGGGCCGGTGGGCCATGGTGCGGAACATGTTGGGCACATTGCCGCGGTCGCGCAGGGTCCGGTCGTAGATGGCGACCGACGCCGGCCGAACTTCGCTGCGATTCAATCTCGAAATGCGTGGCATAAATATTTCCTCCGCAATGGAACGAATGATACCGCGAGTTGGTAAGCTCCGTCTCTTCCGAACGGCTCAAGGATATGACGCCGAGCGCGGTTATTTGGGGTCGAAGCGGATGGTGGAGAGGATGGAGGTGAGGCGGGTACGGACCTGGTCGAGTTCGGCGGGGGTGATGTCTTTGACGCCGGAGACTTCGCCGCCACAGAAGTTGTTGATGGCGAGGTCGAAGCGATAGCAGGCGCCCGCGTGGCGAGTGGTGTAGATCTCGTCGTGCTGGGTGAGGCAGATGTCCTTGACCTCGTCGTGGCCGTGGGTGAAGGGGATGCCGACGATCTCACTCTTTGCGCCGGGCTTGGTTTGGGGAATGTTCTTGACGATGGTGGTGCTGCTGGCCTGCTGGGCGCAGGCGTCGGCGGAGGCGTGCGGGATGACGCTGAAATAGAAGTAGGCGCCGGAGAAGGTGGAGGCGGGGAACGGGTTCTCGGGCATGGCGACGACGGCGCGGAAACGGGCGCTGTGCGGGGCGGAGCGGGCGTCCAGGTGGAAGGTGCTGATCTCGCGGTCGGTGTGGGAGAAGGTCCAGGCTGCGGGGTAGTCGAAGGAGAGATGGTAGGTGGGGTCGTGGAAGGTGTGGGCGGGAGGCGGGTCCGCGCTTTGCGCGTGAAGTGGGGCGCAGATGGGCAGGAGGATCGATAAGAGAAACAGGCCAACGCGTGGTTCTTCCATCGGCAAAACACTCCTGATCAGACGCCGGGATGCAGGCGATGAAGAAAACATACCCCAGGGGCTAAAGCCCACTCCCTTGGAGCAGCCCCTTGAGAGCCAAGCCTAAAGGCTTGGCGTACCTAGAAGCAAAAGGCGAAAGCAGATTCCCTGCGGGAATGACAACAAAAGGCGAGTGCAAATTCGGGGATTCCTTGCTGCGCTCAGAATGACAACCTAATGCGCTCAGGACAGTTCTGTTTAGAGGTCAAAGGGCGAGGGTCCATGCAGGCAGTGTGCGAGAGCAAATACGGAGATTCTGGCTGCGCCAGAATGACGACGGATTGAATGATGATCGAGACACGGGCCTCGCGGCTATCCCACATTTGTTTCAGGCGCGGATGCGGGGGTTGGCGAGGGTATAGGCGACGTCGGTGAGCAGGTTGACAGCGACGTAGGTGAGGCCGACGGCGAGGATGCATCCCTGGACCAGAGCGTAATCGCGGTTGGAGATGGCGGAAAGGGTGAGGCGGCCGATGCCGGGCCAACTGAAGACCGTCTCGGTAACGATGGCGCCCGCGAGCAGGCTGCCGAATTGCAGGCCGATGATGGTGAGCACGGGAATCAGCGCGTTGGCCAACGCGTGCCTGTATATCACGGTGGATTCAGCCAGGCCCTTGGCGCGGGCCGTGCGGATGTAGTCCTGGTTAAGCTCTTCCAGCATGGCGGTGCGGACCATGCGGGTGAGGATTCCGGCGAGGCCCATGCCGAGTGTGATGGCGGGGAGGATGAGGTAGAAGAGAAATTGCCAGCCGAAGATGGGACCGGTGCCCGCTCCGGAGACAGGCAACCAGCCGAGCTTGATGGAGAAGATGAGGATGAGGATCGGGCCGAGCGCGAAGTTGGGAAACGACAGACCGGCGAGCGAGACGACTCCCAGGACGCGGTCGGGCCAGCGTCCGCGATAGAGCGCGGAGTAGATGCCCGCAGGGATCGAGGCGGCGATGCCGATCAAGAGTGCGGCCAGGGTGAGCGCGAGAGTGTAAGGGTAACGCTGGAGAACGAGGTGGGTGACGGAGTCGTTCAGGCGGAGGGATTGGCCGAGGTCGCCGTGGAGGACTCCGCGCCAGTAGTGGAGGTACTGCGTGGGTAGCGGGAGGTCCAAGCCGTAAGCGTGTTTCACCTTGGAGATGTCGGAGGAAGTGGCACCTTCGCCGAGCATCTGCGCGATGGGGTCGCCGGGGACGAGATGGATGAGGAGAAAGACGACCGAGACCACCACCCAGAGAACCGGGAGGGTGATGAGGATGCGGCGGACGGGTTGGGGAATACGGAAGTTCAAGGTTCGAGGTTCGAGGTTCGAGGTGAGGTGCGAGGGGCCAGGTGGGTGACTCCAAGAGACTACTCCCACGATAAACGCTTGCTGCGCGTCGCGTTGATCATGGGGCACCCGTCAGATGTTCAGTTTGAGTTGGAGGGCATCGGAGTCGGGGGCGGGTTTGGTGGGCTTGATGGTTTCGACGCGGACGCGGGCGATGCGGCGGCCGGTCATCTCTTCGACGATGTAGCGGCGGCCTTCGTAGGTGACGCTCTCGCCGGGGTCGGGCAGGTGGCCGAGCTGGGCAAGCAGGAAGCCGGCGAGGGTTTCGACGCCGGCCTCGCGGGGAAAGGTCCAGCCGAGCTGGGTGCCGAGGTCGCGCAGGGTGGTGCTGCCGTCCAGCGCCATTACGCCTTCGGCGTTGAAGCCGGCGGCCTTGCCGGCAATGTCGAACTCGTCCTCGAGCTCGCCGACAACCTGCTCCAGCGCGTCTTCTGCGGTCACAATCCCGACCGTAGACCCGAACTCATCGACGACGACCGCGATCTGGCGGCGGCGGGTCTGAAATTCTTGAAGCAATTCCACAGCGAGTTTGGTTTCGGGCACCACGAAGACGTCGTGCATGACCTCGCGGAGGGTGAGCGACGAGTTGACAGCGCCGCCCAGCGAGAGGGTGACGGCGCGGAAGTGCATGAGGCGGGAGATGTCCTTGGAGTAGACGACGCCGATGATGCGGTCGGGGTCGGCGATAACGCCCGGCTTGACTTCGTAGACGGGGACGCGGGAGTGCTGCTCTTCGACGATGCGGGCACTGGCGCGTTCGATGGGCAGGTCGGCGGGAAGCGAGAAGATTTTGCCGCGGGGGGTCATGATCTCGCGCACGGTGACGTGGTTCAGCTCGATGGCGCGATGGATGATCTCTTCCTGAAAGACGGGTAGCAGGCCCATGCGGCGGGTCGCGGTGGCGATGAGCTTGAGCTCCTCGGGCGAGTGGACGGAGCCTTCGCCCTGCGGCGGAACTTGAAAGAGGCGCAGGACAAAAGCCGCCGAAGCGCTCATCAGCCGGACCGCCGGGCGAAAGATGCGGACGATGACGTCCATGGGACCCGAGACGGCAAGGGCGATACGCTCCGCACGCTGGAGGGCCAGCGCTTTGGGGACCAGTTCGCCGAGCAGAAGCTCAAAATAGGTGATGGCGGCAAAGGCGATTATGACGGCGGCGGTGTGGGCGTAGAGGACAGCATGCACCGGCAGCACGGTCAGCACGCCGGCGGCGAGAGCAAGGAGCATCTCGGCCACCGCGGGCTCGCCCAGCCAGCCCAGGGCGAGCGCGGCGAGAGTAACGCCGAACTGGACTGCGGGGAGGAAGTCGTCGATGTTCTGCTTCAGGTGCAGCGCGGTGCGGGCGCCGGGCCGGCCAACGGCGAGCAGTTGCAGCATGCGCGTCTCGCGCACGCTGATCAGCGCGAACTCGGCAGCCACAAAGAAGCTGTTGGCCAGGATGAAGAAGGCCACCATGATCGCGCGGAAGAGCATCCATTCCAGCATTCCGTGCTGAGGATAGCACTTGAGGCGCAAAGAAACGCCCGACTGGAGCAGACCAGCCGGGCATTTCTTTGGATCAAGGCAAACTTTACGCGAGCAGCTTGGTGACGGACTTGTCGATGGTGTCCTTGGGAACGTAGCCGACGATCTGTTCGGCGACCTTGCCGCCCTTGAAGAGCAGCAGCGCGGGGATGCCGCGAATGCCATAGCGCTGGGGGGTAGCGGTGTTGGCGTCGACGTCCATCTTCATAACTTTCAGCCTGCCGTTATAGTGCGCGGCGACCTCATCGACCACGGGGCCGAGGGCGCGGCACGGGCCGCACCATGCTGCCCAAAAATCCACCAGAACCGGCGTCTCGGATTGCAATACTTCCTTCTCAAACTCGGCGTCATTCACCGCAGTCACAAACTGTCCTGCCATTTCATACTCCTCCCGCTACTCTGCCAGGAGGCAAGTAGGCGTTCCATATCTCTATTCATAATAGATGCGCGAGGGGTGCAGGCGGTGCAAATCGAGGGACCGCCGGAGAGGTTCCAAAACGGTAACGCCCGCTGCCCGGCTTTTTGACGGGTCAGCGGGCGGCGTAGCAGCCCTCCCCAGAACTGCACACGCGCTCATCTTATGGAAAGGTTCTGCGCAAAGTAAAGGGAATTTTGTGGTGACTAAAGTAACCACCTGCGGCGTGGCACGCGATCTTCCTGGATAGATGGGTCGGATATTGAACCACTTAGCCCGAACAGGATCGCTGTGCGCCGGGGGCGATGGCCGTCTCGATGATTTCGAGCGACGGGTCGGCGGCGGCGTGGCGGATTCGAGCGGCAACCGCGTCTGCGGCTTCTGGCTCGATCACCAGCAACACAGCCGGACCGGCGCCGCTAAGTGCAACACCCAGAATGCCCTCATCTCCGGCCAGCGGGAGCAGGCGGGGTAGCAGCGGGCAGGCGTCCATGCGATAGGGCTGGTGGAGGCGGTCCTGCATGGCGACGCGGAGCAGGTCGCCGCGGCCCTGCGCAAAGGCGGAGACCAGCAACGCGGTGCGCTGGAGATTCGCGACGACGTCGGCGCGGCTGTATTGGTCAGGCAGCAGCGCGCGGGCCTTTTCGGTGGCCAGGCTGGCCGAGGGGAGGGCGAGGAGCAGCTTCCAGGGGGTCCTCTCGCCGCACCTGGCGGCCACCACCCAGTCCCCGCCTGAGTCGGCAACTACTGTAGAAACCGTTAGATAGCCGAGTACGCAAGCGGCAACGTTGTCGGGGTGACCCTCCCGGCGGCAGGCCTCCTCCATGCACTTTTGCTGGTCCCAGCCCAGCCCGCCGAAGTGGTTGGCCAGGTAGACGCCGGCCAACAGCGCGGCCGCGCTGGAGCCAAAACCCATGCTGAGTGGGATTTCATTGTGGATGCGCAGATCGAGAGGGGTTACGGTGCGGCCGGCGCGCTCGAGCAGGTCGCGGTAGGTCTCGAAGATCATGTTGTTGGAGGTACGGGCACAGCGGTCGGCGTTCCGACCTGTTGACTGAATAGTTAACAGTTGGCTGTCCAGCGCCGCTGCCGCTGCGGCGTCGACGGTGAGGGTGAGAGCCATGGCGAGACCGACGGAATCGAAGCCGGGGCCGAGGTTGGCGGAGGTAGCAGGCAGCACCAGCCGGATGGCGCCTGAGTGCTGGATCTGCGGTAGATTCTGGCCCGGTTCCTGGTCGGCGTTCTGGCTCATACGGGAATCCCAGGGGCAACGGGCTCGGAGGCGTCGGAGGCGGCCATTCGCTCTTCCAGTGCGCGCAGGACGACCGACTCATCGGCCTCCAGCACGATGGGGGGTTTGCGGAGAGCCTCGTGGCGGGCGCGTTCGGCTTCAGTGGCGGAGGCGAGTTCGGCTGCATTCAGCAGCTCGCCGCGGTGGTAGTCGATGGTGTACTGCGGGTCCTTAAGTGTGTGGCCGGTGAGGATGAGGACGACGCGTTCGCCCGGCTTGACGCGGCCCTGCGCGACCAGCTTCTTCAGTCCGGCGAGAGTGACGGCGGAGGCAGGTTCGCAGCCAACGCCTTCGGCGCCGATCTCGGCTTTGGCCAGGGCGATCTCCTGCTCGGTGGCCTGCTCGCACCAGCCCCCCATCTGCTCGATGACGCGCGCGGCTTTGCGCCAGCTTGCGGGGTTGCCAATGCGGATGGCGGTGGCGCGGGTCTCGGCTTTCACGGGCTTCATCTCGCGGTTCGAGTCGCCGAACCAGCGGTAGAGCGGGTTGGCGCCCTGCGCCTGGATGATGCTGATCTTGGGCACGCGCGGGATCAGGCCGATGTGCTTCATCTCCTGGAAGCCTTTGCCGAGCGCCGAAGAGTTGGCGAGATTGCCGCCGGGGACGACGATGTGCTCAGGGACCTGCCACTCCATCTGCTCGACGATCTCCATCGCGGGGGTCTTCTGGCCTTCCAGACGGTACGGATTGACGGAGTTAAGCAGGTAAATGGGAAAGCGGCGAACGAGTTCCAGCAGCAGGCGGACACATCCGTCGAAGTCGGTTTTGAGCTGGACGGTCATGGCGCCGTAGTCCATGGACTGCGAGAGCTTGCCCCAGGCGATCTTGCCCTCGGGGATGAAGACGATGGAGCGCACGCCGGCGCGCGCGGCGTAGGCGGCCATGGCAGCGGAGGTGTTGCCGGTGGAGGCGCAGGCGACCCACTTGAAGCCGCGCTCGACGGCGACGGACATCGCGGCGGTCATGCCGGTGTCCTTGAACGAGCCGGTGGGGTTCATGCCCTGGTGCTTGGCCAGCAGCCAGTCGACGCCGGCGATTTCGGCGCAGCGAGGCATCTCATACAGCGGAGTGTTGCCCTCGCGCAGGGTGACGATGTTGTTGTAGTTCTCAAGGATCGGGAGCAGGTCGCGAAAGCGCCAGACGCCGCTTTGATCGACGGGAAGCGTGGAGGTGCGGAGCTCCTGCCAGCGATAGCGGAGGGCGCCGGGATTGGGCAGGCGCACGTCGGGCACGGGAGGGGCTGAGGCCGGGCTGGAGGCTTTGGCACCGGGGCTCCAGGCGTAGACCACCTCGTAGAGGCCGTTGCATTCGGGGCAGCGAAAGTCGCTGCTGCCGGCGTCCGCAGCGATCCGCGCACCGCAATCCGTGCATCGTAATTGATGGGTCGTACTCATTTCGCTTACCTTTTACCCTATTGTAAGCGGAGGATTATGAAGACGGCGAAGCTACGTCAACGGGCGATGAATCTTTGGGTGGTGCTGGTGTGCCTGCTGGGGGCGCTTCCCTGCTGCCGCGCACAAGCCGCGCCGCGCGAGGTCCATGTGCTGGCCGCAGCGGACCTGCAACCGGTGATGCCCGCGCTGGCCGATGCGTTCGAGCATGCCAGCGGGATCAAGCTGGTGGTGAGCTATGGGTCGTCCGCGACGCTGGCGACGCAGATTCTGAACGGCGACCCGGCCGATCTTTTTCTGGCGGCGGACGAGAGCTTTCCGGAGAAGATTGTTGCGGCGGGATTGGCGGATTCGTCTGTGCCGATCCCCTATGCGCGCGGAACGCTGGTGCTATGGGCGCGCAAGGACTCGCCGCTGCAACCGCTGACGGAGAATACGCTGCGGGAGGGCAAGTTTGCGTCGCTGGCGATCGCGAACCCCGACCACGCGCCTTACGGTCACGCGGCGGTAGCGGCGCTGACGTCGATGAAGCTGTATGACGCGATGAAGCCGAAGATCGTGCAGGCGGAGAACATTGCGCAGGCGGCGCAGTTCGTCGAGTCGGGCAATGCGCAGCTCGGGTTGATCTCGCTGACCTCGGCGTCGACGCCGCACATGATGGAGATTGGGACGTTCGTGCGGGTGTCACGGGGGGCGTACCCGGAGATTCGGCAGTGCGCGGTGGTGATGAAGAATTCGCAGCATGCGGTCGACGCACATGCGTTCCTGGACTGGCTGCGGTCGCCGGCGGTGCAGCAAAGCCTGCCGAAATACGGGCTCGATCCGGTGCGGTAGCCGACCTCTCAATACACCTGAAGCGGCTACACTTGTAGCGACATGGATACGCAAGCCTTATGGCTGACGCTGCGCCTGGCGCTGACCACCACCGCGCTGCTGCTGCTCATCGCGCTGCCGGTGGCGTGGTGGATTTCGAGCGGGGCGGGTGCGGCACGGGCGCTGACCCAGGCGGTGGTGGCGCTGCCGCTGGTGCTGCCGCCGACGGTGCTGGGATTCTACCTGCTGGTCGCGCTGGGGCCGCTGACCGCGCCGGGGCGACTGATCATCCGGGTGCTGGGGCATCCGCTGGCGTTTTCATTCTCCGGGCTGGTGGTGGGTTCGGTGCTGTACAGCCTGCCGTTTGCAGTGCAGCCGCTAGTGGCAGGATTCCGCGCGGTGGATACGGCGCTGCTGGAGGCTGCGGCCACTTTGGGAGCATCGCCGCTGCGCGCATTTCGAACGATTACTCTGCCGCTGGCCAAGCCGTCGCTGGTAACGGCGGCGGTGCTGACCTTTACCCACACGGTGGGCGAGTTCGGCGTGGTGCTGATGCTGGGCGGGAATATTCCCGGCGCAACGCGGACGCTGTCGATTGCGCTGTACGACCAGGTGCAGGACTTCAACTATGCTGCGGCAAACCGAACGGCTGCCGCGCTGCTGGCATTCAGCCTGGTGACGCTGATTGTCATCTACTGGCGCGGTGCGGAGAGGAGGCCACTGCTTGGCTGAGGCAAAGCGAAGCACGATACAGATGCTGAAGCCGCTGGCGCCTCGTCATGCGGTGCGCATTCGCCATCGTCTCGGCGCATTGCAACTCGATGTAGAGTTCGAGATCAAGCAACGCTGGACGGTCCTGTTTGGCCCTTCGGGTTCGGGAAAGACGACCATTCTGCGCGCGATCGCAGGCCTATTGAGGCCTGACCATGCGCGCATCGTCAGCACGGTATGTCCGGACACGGACCAAGAGCGGCGATTTACATTTGTAGACACGGACGCGGGGGTATTTTTACCGACACGGCGGCGAGTCGTCCGCTTGGCACCTCAGCAACCTGCGTTATTCCCTCATCTATCGGTCCTAGAGAATATTAATTACGGCTTGGCGCTGTATGTCCGCGATTCGGCCGAGGAGAGATACCGGCGCATTGCAAGCCTTCTGGCGAAGTTTCACATCTTGCATCTCGCGGACAAGCTCCCAGCTGAGCTCTCCGGCGGCGAGGCGCAACGGGCGAATCTGGCGCGCGCTGCGAGTGATGGCGGCGGCCGATTGCTGATGCTTGATGAGCCGTTCTCCGGCTTGGATACACAGGTGAAGGACGAACTGATCGCTCTGCTTCTGGATAGGCAGGGCGACATGAGAAACGGCCAAATCTTATCAGTGACGCATGATGTGGCGGAGGCGTTTCAGCTCGGCGCGGAGGTGATCAAGATCGCGGACGGCAAGTTGGTCGAGCAGGGTCCGGTGGAGGTAGTACTAGCGGAAGAGCGAGCGCGGCTGCTGGCGCAACTCAATGGGGATGTGCGAAGCCCAGCGTGACCGGCTCCTGTTCCAGGCGGATGGCGAAGCGGGCTTCGACCGCGTGCATTACGGCATCCCGCAGTGCGACAATCTCCGCTGCTGAAGCGCCGCCAAGATTTACCAGCGCCAGGGTGTGCTTGGTTGAGATGCCGGCCTGCCCCATGCGAAACCCCTTGTGGAAGCCGGTGCGCTCAATCAGCCAGGCGGCGGAGATCTTGACCAGTTCGTCGGCGGGCGCAACCCAGGAGCCGGGCGGAAACTGGGGGACCTCGTCGACGCGGCAGCCGGCGATGACGGCGAGGCGCGAGACGGTCGCGGCGGGAACGATGGGGTTCTTGAAGAAGGAGCCGGCACTGCGCGAGTCGGGATCGCCTTCGTCGAGCAGCATGCCTTTGCGGGCGCGGATGGTGCGGACCGAGGCGGCGGTCTCGGCGAGCGTGGGCTGGGCGATGCCGCGTTCGGCGAAGTACTGTTTCACGTCGCGATAGGCGAGGTGCGGCGAGCCGTCGAGTCGCAGTGAGTAGACGACGCGCGTGATGGCGTAGCGGCCGCGGCGGGTGGCATTGAAGATGCTGCGGCGATAACTGAAGCCGCAATCGGCGGGAAAAAGATGGACCTCCTTTTCGGCGTCAAGGTCGAGCGCGCGGACGCTGGCGATGGTATGCGAGACCTCCTGGCCGTAGGCACCGACGTTCTGGACGGGCGTTCCGCCGACGGAGCCGGGGATGCCGGCGAGGCACTCGATGCCGGCACAGTTTTTTTCGACGGCGAGTTGCACCACCGAGTCCCAGTTGGCGCCGGCGTTGGCGACGATGCCGGCAAGGCCATTGGACTCCCCAGTCCAGACGGAGCCAGTGGCGGCCATGTGAATGACCACACCGAGAAAGCCGCTGTCGCTGACCAGAAGATTGCTGCCGCCGCCGAGGATGAAGAATGGAACCCCCTGGGCACGGGCAAAGCGGACGGCGGTGAGCAGGTCGTCCTCGTCACTCGCCTCCACCAACCAGCGGGCAGGACCTCCCACGCCGAGCGTGGTGTATGGGGCCAGCGGGACATTTTCGAGAAGGGTCACGCCCTCTAGAGTAGTGCATGGGTGGGTTGCAGGCTGAGCAATGCGGTGACGGGGGCACTGTGACCAGTGAACCTTGGCAGTGTGCGAGTGGCACGCCGCCGCCCGGACCCGTACAATCGGGGATAGGAGCAGTGTTCGACCGCGGCTTCCCGAGGAGAATTCCATGTACCCAGAGATCATGCTTATCCCCATGCGCGAGGAGTTGACGCGTGCAGGGCTGAAGGAGACGCGCACCGCCGCCGAGGTGGACGCGGCGCTGGCGCAGCCGGGCACCACCATGCTGGTGGTGAACTCGGTGTGCGGATGCGCGGCCGGCAAGATGCGCCCAGCGGTGCGGCTGGCGCTGCAGCACAGCACCACGCCGAACCAGGCGATCACCGTGTTTGCGGGGCAGGACCGCGAGGCCACGGAGAAGGCGCGCAGCTACTTTGCGGGGCATCCGCCAAGCTCGCCGGCGATTGCAATCCTGCGCGACGGCCAGTTGGTGTACCTGATGCAGCGCTCGGCGATCGAGACCTCGACCGCGCCGGCGATTGCGCAGGAGCTGACGCGCGCGTTCGACGCCTACTGCGCTACGACCACGGCGTAGAGCCCGGCGACGGATTTCGAGATAACCCCACATTTGCGGCCAAAGCATTGGCGCGGTGTGGGGTTTTTCGTTGGCGGGCGGACGAATGGGCTCCTCTATTTTGCGCATTTCGCAGCTAATTCCCACTCATCTGAAGACTGCTTTGCGCCGATGAATCAAGCAGGGCCATGGCGAGCAATCACTTTATCTCCGCAGAGCGGTTTCAACCGACGATCGAGCGAGAGCATCAGGAGCAACCGGGCGGGCCGGTGCTGCTGGGTGAGAGCGCGGCGGTGCGGCGGCTGCGCTCGCAGATCCGGCGCATCGCTCCGTACTTCCGAACCGCGCTGATTCGCGGCGAGCCGGGTGTGGGAAAAGAGCTGGTGGCGCGTTGCCTGCACGCGGGGTCGCCGGGCGGCGATGGCCCATTCATCGTGACCCAGGCGGCCGTGCTCAGCGAGCCCCTTGCGCACGGCGAGGCGGCGCACCCGGCCGGCATGCCGTCCGCCGAGTCGCTGCACGAATCGGCCCACGGCGGAACGCTCTGCCTAAGGGGCGTTGGCGAGTTGTCCTTTGGCCAACAGGCCGGGTTGTCCCGTTTCCTGCGCGCGTCTGAGCAACTGCATGACGCAACTCCCGGCTCCGGCCGCGGCCCCATCGAACGCGCCGGCCCGCGAGCGCGAATTGTCGCCGCATCCGATCGCGACCTGCGTCCACTCGCGGCCATTGGACAGTTCCGGCAGGACCTGTATGCGCACCTTTCCGCAGTGGAGATCCTGGTGCCGCCCCTGCGCCAGCGCGTGGAGGACATTCCCGCCATATGCGAGTGGCTGCTGCGGCGACTTGCGCAGCAGACCCGGCAAACCCCTAAGCTGCTGGCCGCCGCCACTCTTTTGCAGTTGCAGAAGGCCTTGTGGCCGAATAATCTCCGCCAGTTGGAACGCGTCGTGTGCCAGGCGGCTGCGCTCGCTGAAGGAGCTTCGATCGAACCGCGCCACCTGCTGACGGTGGTGGAACCGGGATTCGGCGGCGTGGCCACGGCCTCCGCGGTGAAGTCGGAGCGGTTGAGCGACGTGGTCCAGCGGCACGTCCTGGACGTCCTCGGGCGATGCGGCGGGAACAAGCTGCGCACGGCGGAGGCGCTGGGCATCAGCCGCTCCACGTTGTACCGGATGCTGGGCGCCGGGACCGCTGACAGCGCGAGTTAGTTTTCGGTTGGGGCCCGGTCGGCGTGGTGGAGGATTCCTATGCGTACCGCAAGCCCCCGGAAAGTGACCGCTCGCATCATGTAAGATTCGGCTGCGGCATCTTACCGAGGTCATATGAATAAGCTCTTCCTGACTATGTGCTGCGCTGCCATCGCAGCAACCACCTGGCCGTGCGCATGGGCGCAGCAGCGCGTCATTTACGACGACGACTGCTCGAATGACGTGGACTGCGTCGCTACCTTGCCAATACTCTTCCAACTCGAGGACCGCGGCGAGATTCGAATCCTGGCCTTGGTCGCAGACTCGGCCGATCCTCTATCAGCTCCCGTCCTGCGCATTTTCGCAAAGTACGGAGGCCATTCAGCGACTCCCATCGGCGCCAATCAGAGCGACGATCCGGGTACTCCGTTTTGCGCCAAAACCGGGTGCAGCGCCAGCCAGTGGGCGGACAAACTGGTGGAACGTTTCGACATGGGCGACACACGCAAGGGCTACCCCGACTGCGTTGAGATGTACCGCAAGACGCTTGCGGACCAGCCCGAGCACAGCGTCGAGATCGTGGACACGGGATTCGCCACATGCCTGATTCGGCTGCTGGCCAGCCCGCCCGACGCAGTCAGTCCGCTAGGCGGCGCTGCGCTGGTCAAGCGCAACGTAAAGCTGCTGTCCGTGATGGGTGGGCGGTATCCGAGTGGCGCCGAGTGGAATTTTGAGTCCGACTCGTCCGAGTATGCGGCGCTCTTCTCCCAGTGGACGAAGCAGAATGGTTTTCCTCCGGTCTATCTGAACGGCTTTGCCAATGGGCAACACGTGTTGGCGGGCGCGCCAGCGGGTGCTTCGCCTGCCACGAATCCAACTGCATACGGCCTGCAGCTTTCGGGCAAGCCGCAGCGCCCCATGTGGGACATTCTCTCCGTCTTGTTTGCCGCGCGCGGAACCATTTACGCTGACACCACCTACTTCACCGTCAGCAAGCCCGGAACGCTGGTGGTGGACGCTGCAACTGGAACCGATACCTGGTCTGACGCAATAGACTCCGGCCACTATGTGCTCACCAATGCCGCTTCGGCCGAGGTCTTCTCCGCGCTCTTGGACGGCTATGCTCACCAGACAGGGTTTCTGGCACACGAGCCCGGCAAACAGTAATCTTAACAAGTGTCTGTACCGCCGAGGTCGAATGAAACAACTTCCCCTGCTCTTGTGTGTCATCGTTGCCACAATCCTCGCACCCGCCAGTCCGGTGCGCGCCCAGGCACCAGCCGCGGCGCAGGATCCGGCCCAGGACATCGCCACGCGTTCGCGTGAGCTGGATGCGCTGTTCAACGACATCTGGCAGGACAAGCTGAAGCACGATCCCGAGTATGCGACGTACCTCGGCGACAAGCGCTACGACGCCGAACTGACCGACTATTCGCCCAGCGCTGTGAACGATTCGCTGGCGCGCGGACGCGGTTACATTGACCGGCTTTCCGCGATCGATACCACCGGGCTGTCGCATCAGCAACAGCTTTCCGCCGAGTTGATGTTGCGTTCGCTGGTCGAAGACCAGGAAGGCGCGCCATTCAAAGAGTGGGAGATGCCGGTGAACCAGTATGACGGCATCCAGCTCGACCTGCCGCAGTTGCCGCTGCACACCTCGTTCGATACGGCGGACGATTACGACAATTACATTGCGCGGCTGGGCAAGGTTCCGCACGCGTTCTCGCAGATTATGACCAACATGCAGACCGGCGTCGACGACCACCGCACGCCACCGCAGTATCTGATGGAGCAGGTACTCGCGCAGGTCCAGGGCATCGCCGCGCAGAAGCCGGCCGACAGCCCGTTCGCGCTGCAGCTGAAAAAGTTTCCCGCGTCGATCCCGGCGGCCGATCAGAAACGCATCACCGAGGACCTGCTGAACGCGATTGCGACGCAGGTGCTGCCGTCGTATCAGCACTTCGCGAAGTTCCTCTCCGGCGCGTACATTCCCAACTGCCGCAAAGACCCGGGTATCTGGGCGCTGCCGGACGGCGACGCGTACTATGCCTTCCTGGTCCGCCAGAGCACGACGCTGGACAAGACGCCCGCGGATATCCACCAGATCGGCCTGGACGAGGTGAAGCGCGACGAGGCGGAGATGCTGGTCATCGTGCACCAGCTTGGGTTCGCCGACCTGAAGACCTTTGCGGCCGCGCTGAAGGCGAATCCGAAGGAGCATCCGGCTTCGGCTGACGCGCTGATTGCGGCGTTCAAGGGGCATATCGCGCAGATGGAGCCGCGCCTGCCGCAACTCTTCGGGACGCTGCCAAAGGCGAAGCTGGATGTGGTGGAGATGCCGGCCTACATCGCCCCGAACCAGGCCGCGGCCTTCTACGACCAGGGCACCCCGGACGGCAAGCGGCCCGGCAAGGTGGACGTGAATACCTACCACTGGGCCGATCGTTCGCTGGCAGACGTGGAGGCGATCTCGTACCACGAGGGCATTCCCGGCCACCACCTGCAGATCTCGATTGCGCAGGAGCTGACCGGGCTGCCGCCGTTTCGCCAGCAGAGCTACTACACGGCATACACCGAGGGATGGGCGCTCTACTCCGAGCGGCTGGGTAAGGAGATTGGCTTTTACCAGGACCCCTACTCGGACTACGGGCGGCTGGAGGCTGATATGTGGCGGGCAATCCGGCTGGTAGTGGATACGGGCGTCCACTCGCAGCACTGGACGCGCCAGCAGATGGTGGACTACTTCCACGCGCATTCCGCGATGGACGACACCAGCGTCCAGGAGGAGGTCGACCGCTACATCGGGTGGCCAGCGCAGGCGCTCGGGTACAAGATGGGCCAGTTGAAGATACTGGAACTGCGCGAGCGCGCCAAGACGGCGCTGGGGCCGAAGTTCGACCTGAAGGCCTTCCACGACGCGGTTCTCGACTCCGGCGCGCTGCCGATGGATGTGCTGGAGAAACAGGTGGATGCGTGGATCGCGGCGCAGAAGGCGCAGTGACCGCCAGCTAGCGCTTGGCGTCGAGTTCGAGCAAATGCCGGGCTTCCGCCAGCGGGAGGATGGTTCCGTCCACGCTTAGCTCGTATTCGCCCGCGTTCTCGGGTACAGGGATGACGGTTTCCACGGTGTGCCCGCGCTTGCGGAGAACCTGCACCAGCAGATCGATGTCGACCATAGGTTGCCTCCGAGTCAGGGAGATTTGGCCAGTACTACTTCTTTGCTAACCCACGCACGTAGATGACTAGGTTCCAGATATCGTTGTCTTTAGCGCGGTCGCCTTCGCTGGGCATCTTCCCTTTGCCGTTCTTGATCAGATAAAAGAGCTCTCCGTCCGACATGCCCTTCAACGAGTCCGGATCGGTCAGGTCCTTCATACTCAGATGCATGTCGGCGACCAGGTCGCCTTTGCCGTTGCCGTTGTCCCCATGGCACATGGCGCAATCGATTCCGAACATCATCTTGGCATGGGCCTGCGACTCTGGCGTGGGCTTGACCGGGTTGGTCAAAGTCGCGGCATCGGCCGGCGTCGCAGCCGGTGCCGTAGCCGGCGCCGCGGGCTGGTCAGCGGGAGGTGCGGCCGGTTCCTGGGGCAGAAACGCAAACAGCAGCGCGGCAGGAAGGACCATCAGGAGTTTCAACATACATGCCTCCAGTAACGTCGAGCGAATCTTATGCTTTCCGCGGAGCAATGGGAAGCACGTTCCTCGGCACGGTTAAACTGTGCTCCCAAAAACAACTTTCAGGCAGTGTCCTGCGTCACGTATTCGGAGTGCGCGCGCACGGTAGGGGCAACATCGATGCGACGCGCCCGGTCACCCGTGCCCCGATGCTTCAACGCTAGTGTTTCGCGCTCGCGGGATACGAGATCTGCAGCTCGCTGTAGACGTTGCTGTTCCCAACCGGGACGGAACCAGACCAGTACACACCGGCGCCGCCGAAGGGGTTGGGGGTAATCGTGCCTTCGAGCGACAGCGTGTCATGGTCCAAGGTGTTAGAGCCTTTCGCGGTGAATTTGTCGCCTACCACCGAGAGCGTAATGGTCGTGTCCGGCTTGAAGACGCCGGTCAGTTGCTGCTGATCGTTCAGCGGCGTACCCACGCCATTCTCGATCCGGTAGAGCTGGAACATGCACTTCTCCGCCGACTGGATCGTCCGCCAGAAGCGCAATGCGTAGCCGGATTTGGTGCGCGGGTCGTACTTGATGTAGATGTCGGCACGCTGGGCGCGGGGATCGTCATCAGCCGGCGAGCCCGCAATGCCAAAGCCCTGGCCGGCGTTCTTTTCCGGCGACATCACCACTTTCACCGCCATGTCGCCCACCGGCCCGTCGTTGAAATAGATCAGCGAGGCGTGCGGGTTGGCTGCGCGCGCGGGAGTTGCAGGGGGTGCGGCGCCCCCAGCACGGGCGGCTGCTCCTGCTGCTGCGCCACCACCGCCGAAGCCGCCGCCCGGACCACCCGCCGCGCCCGGCGGGTTGCTGACGCGCACGCCGTAGCCGTTCACCAGCGTGTCGCCGGTGACGGAGGTCCAGGTGCCGACGATGGTCCACTCGCCGTTGACGATCGAGGGGTCCGTCGCTTCAACGAAGTTGCGGAAGTCGGGATTGACGTTGGGCGAAGGGACCTCGGCCGCGGTGATCGGCTTCGCGGCGATGGCCGTCGTCTCCGGGCCGGGGTCGCTAATGTTGTGCTTGGGCCGGATGGAGACCTCAAGGTACTTGCCTACGTCGCCGGGGGTCAGCGTGTACGTGCGCAGCGGCAAATCGCCGCGGCTGACCGCGACCTTGCGCGGGCTGGAGCAGGCCGCATCGTCGCACTGCGACCACGTGATCTGCGACTGGTCGGTGAGGCCGGGGTGGGACGCGAGGTTGAGCAGGTAGCGCACGCTGACCTTGCCTGCCAGCGGTGTGGCGACGACCGGCTGCTTCACAAACGTCGGCGCATCGATGAACTTCGGCTCCACGTTGACGAAAGCCTGCACATAGAAGCCATTGGCCGCGGTGGCTTTGACCCGGACATACTCCGCGCGGTTGGTGGCGTTGTTGCCGGTGACGGTGATGCTCTTGCCGGAGGTCGCGCTCAGCGTGACCAGCTTCGAATCGGCCGACCACGTGATCTCGGTGTCCTTGGCGCGTGCGGGCGAGACGCTGGCGGTCAGCGTCGCACCCGCGCCGCCGGTGCGGATGGTGGGCGACGGCGAGCGGCTGACGAACGGGCCGCCGCTGGTATCCGCGGCCGCCGCCGTGCGGCTGGTCATGGCCATGCGGAAGACATCGCTGCCGTCGGCCTCATACTTGGCGCGCGCATTCGCAGGGTCCCAGTCGTCGGCGACGCCGTTGGGCGTGGCGCGCAGGAGATTCCATGGGTTGAAGGCCTTCGCCTCCTCGGGAGTCAACTCACGCGAGAGCGTGTAGGTCGGAGTCCCCTTGATCAGGTCCTTGATGCGGATCGGATTTCCGTTCGCGTCCTTGACGTGGTAGGTCAACGCAAACAGGTTCTGGTGCACCGGCAGGACGTCCCATGCCATCCACGTGACATGGGTTGTGGGCGAGAGCACCGGCATGGTGCACTCGATGAGCGTGTCCGGATTGCCGAAGCCCTTAAAGAACTCGACGCCCTGCTTGCCCTTGAAGTTGGTGTGGATGAAGGTGAGGTTCGAGGCGGACATGACGCCGCGACCGGTGGGGAAATAAATCTGCGAGTCGTTGAACACGCCCACCGTGCCTCCGCCGAGAAAGTCGTCCGTGCCTTCGATGAACACATTGGTGAAGTACGACCGCGTGGTGCGGATGAAGGTGGTATCCAGCCGGCTCAGAAACGCGACGTGCGAGTAGATGTGCCGATCGCCTGCCATCTGGATCGCAACCGCCTGCGTAATCACCGGCGAGCGCATCTTCAGGTTCTTCGAGGGGTCGCCCGGATACTCGTAATCGAGGTTGGCATAATCGCAGACGGTGAGATTGATCATGCTGAAGCCGTTGGCATTCACGTCGAAGATGTAGCCGTTGTTGTTGGCGCCTTCCTTGTTGCCGCGATTGTCCGCCAGCACCACCTTGCGGCGGTCATCGGTCAGTCCGAGGAAGGTGATGTTGTCCTTGGTCACCTGAATGCTGTACGGCGCGTCCGGGCCGACGTGCATCAGGTAGACATCCGGCTTGATGCCGATGACGGTGGGATGGCCGGGTGTGCCGGCGGGCGCGGCGGCATAGGCTGCCTCCACCGTCTTGAACTTCTTCGCGGCAGGATCGTCCTGGGAGAGGCTGCTATCGACCAGGTAGTCGTACGCATAGTTCGTGGTATCGAACTTGACGCCGGTGTAGCCGTTGAAGGGTGCGCCATCGCGCAGATTGTCCTGCGCCTGCACCCGCGGCGCAAACGCCGTGGCGACCATCAATACAACCGTTGCGATGCCCAGACCCAGAACGCGTACCTTCATGTCGATCTCCTTGCGATTTTGCTCTTGCCCGTCGGACGAGCCATTCAGCCGGGAAAGTGGTCATACCACCGCGCAGAAACTTTAGGGATGACCATACAGCCCTGTCAACTCAGCGCGTTTCTCGGCCCGGCAAGCCCATTCTGGTAGCCTGTTTGGATGAGTACTGACAAGCACGAACATCCAGTCCCTGCGCCTGCCCTGTCCGATCTGCGCCTTGCCGTTCTGGGAGCGGGCAAGATGGGCGGCATCCTGTTGCAGGGTTTCCTCAAGAACCATCTCCTGCCCGCGGACCGCGTCGTCGCCACCGTGCTGCCCGCCGACAATGCCACCGCGGCGGCTACCCGGCTCGGCGTCGAGGTCGGGACCGACAACCTTGCTGCGGCCCAACGCGCCGACGTCATCCTGCTCAGCGTCAAGCCCACGCAGGTGCCCGCGGTGGTCGCCGAGATCGCTCCCGCGCTCACTCCGGCCAAGCTGCTGATCTCCATCGCAGCGGGGGTGAAGACAAGCGCAATCGAGAACGCCGCGGGCTGCGACCTGGGCGTCATCCGCGCCATGCCCAACACGCCCGCCATGCTCGGCGCCGGCGCTACCGCCCTGTGCCTCGGCCGATTCGCGACCGCGCAGCAAATGGAACTGGCGCAGCGTTTCTTCCAGGCTGTCGGGCGCACCGTCGTCGTCGACGAAAAGCTGATGGATGCCGTCACCGGCCTCTCCGGCTCGGGACCGGCATTTCTCTACATTGTCATCGAAGCGCTGGCCGAGGCCGGCGTCGCCGTGGGCCTGCCACGCGACGTTGCCACGCTGCTCGCGGCCCAAACGGCCTATGGCTCTGCGCGCATGGTGCTGGAGACAGGCAACCATCCGGCGCTGCTGAAGGACGAGGTGACCACGCCGGCGGGCTGCACCGTCGACGGCATCCTGGAACTCGAAGAGGGTGGGCTGCGCGTGACGCTGATCAAAGCCGTCAAACGCGCAACCCAGCGGGCGAAGGAGCTGGCCGCTGGATAGGTAAACGCCGCTGAAACAATGACTTGGAGATGGTCTTTCTTCCGACGGTTTATCCCTGCGAGAGCTGCATCGAGCGTCACTGTTTTCTTCAGCAAGTTGCGGTATATATTGGTCGGTTGCGGGTTTGCACGTTGTTTGAGCCCGCTAGGTGAACGAACGAAGGAGTAAGGCCATGATGAATGTATTGAAGGCTTGCCTCATTGCAGCGTGCTTCTGTCTGGTTACTTCGGCCGCGGTCGCTCAGGAGATCGTCCATGCCTTGTCGGGGACGGTGCAATCGGTTAACCCGAAGATCAAGATGACCGAGATTAATACGGATAATGGCACCTCGGGCCACTTCGAATGGCTGAAGAAGACGGGCACCGAGATCAACTTCGACAAGAACGTCCGCGCCGATGCGGTGGACGCGGACAAGTTCACCGGTAAGGGAGCCCACGTGATCGTCTACTTCGTTGGCGACGGCCAGGTGCGGACCATCATCGCGGTGCGCGACCTGGGCGCCGGCCCCCTGGAGAAGACCAGCGGAACCGTCGTGAGGCTGAACCGGCATGACCGCCTGCTGACCATTAAGACCAGCGCGGGAACTGAGGAGTCGTTCCGCATCGATCCGAAGACCGTGGCGGACACTACCAACGGCGCAGCGGAGGACTTCAAGTACGATTTTTCCAAGGGAGATTCCGTGCTGGTGACGGCCGCACCGTCGAACGGCGGCGAGACTGCGCTGCTGATCGCGCCGGCGATGTGATGGGCACAGAAGCCGCATAGAATCGAGCTATAAGATCGAGCTATAGAAGAACCATGCCCCTGGATTCCGCAAACCCGGCTACGCGCCATCGCCTGTTGCCGCGTTTTGCCTGGTTTGCCGTCTTCTATAACGTGCTCGTCATCCTGTGGGGAGCGCTGGTGCGCGCCAGCGGGTCGGGCGCGGGCTGCGGCAATCACTGGCCGCTGTGTAACGGCCAGGTAATTCCGGTTTCGCCCGGCTTCCACACCATCATCGAATTCGCCCACCGGCAGATGACGGTGGGCTCCACGCTGATCGTCGTCGCGCTGTTGGTTTGGACCTTCCGCGCAACCGTGAGAGGCCATGCAGCGCGCTGGTTTGCTATCGCATCGACCGCCCTGCTGCTGAACGAAGCTCTGCTGGGTGCACTGCTGGTGAAGCTGGGCTACGTCACCGGCAACCAGTCCGCGGGGCGCATGGTGGTGCTCTCGATCCACCTGAGCAACACGCTGCTGCTGGTCGCGGCGCTGACGCTGACCGCGCGTTTTCTGGCGACCGGGTTGCGCTGGGCGGATTTACATCGCGCGAGCGGCTTCGGCTGGGCGGTTGCGGGGCTGGCGGCGACCATCGGCGTCGGCGTCAGCGGATCGATGGCGGCGCTCGGCGACACGCTCTTCCCTGCCGCATCGCTGCGGGCCGCCTACGCGCAGGACTTCGGAGCCGGCGCACCGTGGCTGCTGCGTCTGCGGCTGGTGCATCCGGTCAGCGCGCTGGTCGCGGGACTGTTCGTGATCTGGCTGGTGCGCCGCTCGCGCCAGGCCGGCCCGGATCAGTCGCGCACTGAACGGATTGCGCGCACCCGGTTCGCGCGCGTGGTGCTAGGGCTGCTGGTGCTCCAATTCGCGCTCGGCATCGCCGATGTGTTGTTACTTGCGCCCGCGTGGATGCAATTGATTCACCTGCTCGGGGCCGATCTGTACTGGGTGGCGCTGGTGCTGCTGGCTACAGATACCGTCTGGCCGGACGCGGCACACTCCATCGCGCACGTTCCCACACCCTCGGCCGCAGCACCAATGCTCGCTCAGGGGCAATCCGCCATACACCTCTAGTCGGAACTTTACTTCTGCGCAGGCGTCGAAGCCGGCTGCGGAGTTGGCTTGGGTGCGGGCTTACCGGCAACCTTGTCCGCAACCTTCTGCGTCCCTTTTGCCGTATCCTTGGCGGCGGCCTTGGTGCCCTGCTCTGTATCCTTGGCGGCAACCTTGGTGCCGTGCTCTGTATCCTTCGCGGCAACTTTGGTGTCTTTCTCAGTATCTTTCGCGGCTACTTTGGTGCCGTGCTCGGTATCTTTCGCGGCTACTTTGACACCTGTTTCCGTCTTGTGAGCAGCGACCGACGTTTCGTGCTTAACCTTGTCCAGGAGACCCGGTTTTGCGGGACTGGTGCCGACGCCAGCGGCCGTTGTTGTTTGTCCAGTGTTGGTTGTTTGTCCAGTGCCCTTGGCGCCAGCATTGGTCGCACTGCTGGCGCTCTTCGCGTCCTGGCTTGCGGTTTGCGAGTACGCAACTCCAAATCCAAGCCCTGCAGCAAGCCCCGCGGCAAGCAAGGCCTGCGTTACTCCGATCTGTCTCATACCTGGGCCTCCGGTTTGTTCAGCGCAAGCCTTGCCAGCCAGACTACGCCACCCTGCTCAAGAATGCGCGTGCGGCGGGACTTGGGAGCGCAGGGAATGGCAACTGTGCGTCGAAGTGGGTATATTTCTCTACGTCCGCAAAAACGCTTTCCGACTCCAACAGCCCGGCCCGAACACTCATACTCTCGCCGGCAGAATGGAAGCATGAACCCGATGCATCTTGTCCCCATCCCTGCTGTACTGATGTTCGCCGGCACCCAGTTGACCCATCTCGCGCCGATCGACATTGCCATCTTATTGCTCTACTTCGCGATGGTGGTCTTCATCGGCTTTTACGTGAAGGGGTCAACCAACACCAGCGAGCAGTTTTTCCTGGCCGGGCGCGAGATGTCGGCGTGGATCGCGGGGCTGAGTTTCGTCTCCGCCAACCTCGGCTCGCTCGAACTGATGGGGTGGGCAGGCGCGGCCTATCAATACGGCATTCTGGCGACCCACTGGTATTGGATCGGCGCAATTCCCGCGATGCTCTTCCTCGGCATCGTCATGATGCCCTTCTACTACATCTCCAAGACGCACTCCGTCCCCGGCTACCTGCAACTGCGCTTCGGCGAAGGCGCGCGCGGACTCTCCGGCATCTGCTTCGCCTTCATGACCATCCTCATGTCCGGCGTCAACATGTACGCCATGGCTGCCGTCATGCAGGTGGTTCTGGGCTGGAACATCTACTTCTCCATGTGGGTCGGCGCCGCCACGGTGGCCATCTACGTGATGCTCGGCGGCCTGCGGTCGGCAATTATCAACGAGGTGCTGCAGTTCGTCCTCATCTGGGCCGGCGCCATGCTCATCCCCATCCTCGGCCTGATCGAGGCCGGCGGCTGGACCAACCTGAAGGCCCAGATCGCCCAGCGTATGGGCGCCGAGTACACCCACCTCTGGTCCACCACCGGCAGCTTCAGCGCAAACCCAATGGGCGTGCATTGGACTGGCATCGTCTTCGGCCTCGGCTTCGTCATCTCGTTCGGCTACTGGACCACCGATTTCCTGGTCGTTCAGCGGGTACTCTCGGCCAACAGCCTTCGCGCCGCTCGGCTGGCTCCGGTCATCGGTTCGGCGTTCAAGATGTTTGTGCCGTTCTTCGTCATCCTGCCCGGGCTGCTGGCACTGGTGCTGCTCAAGGATTCCGCTGGCCACCTCATCCAGCTCTATCCTGCCGACTCCGACATGGTTCTCCATCACGGCGCGCACAACTTCAACGAGGTCCTTCCCCTGATGATGGTGCGCTATCTCGGCCCCGGCCTGCTCGGTCTGGGCATCACCGCGCTGATCGCGGGCTTCATGTCCGGAATGGCGGGCAACATCAGCGCCTTCTCCACCGTCTGGACCTACGACATCTACGGCGCCTACATCAACAAGAAAGCGTCGGACTCGCACTACGTCCTGATGGGCCGCTGGTCGACGATTATCGGCATGATCGTCTCAGTCGGCACCGCCTATCTGGTGATGCACGCGGCCAGCATCATGGATTATGTGCAGGCGCTCTTCAGCTTCTTCATCGCACCTCTGTTCGGCACGGTGATTCTCGGCATGTTGTGGAAGCGCGCCAGCAAGGCCGGCGGATTCTGGGGCCTGCTTGCCGGCACCGTCGCCTCCATTGCCATGTTCCTCTACACCAGCACCGGATCGGCCGCGCACAAAGCCAACGCGCTCGCCCATATCGCCCTCTCGCGCGACGCGCAGCCTATGGCCGAGAACCTCTACCGCGCGGCGTGGTCGTGGCTGATCTGCGTCTTCGTCACGGTCGTGGTCAGCTACATGACCAAGGCAAAGTCAGAGACGGAACTCACCGGGTTGGTCTACGGCTCCACCGTCATTCCGCACGACGGGTCTACAAATGTCTTCGAAAAGCCAATCTTCTGGGCGATCGTCGTCGCCGTTGTTTTGTTCGCCCTCAACCTCTGGCTCTGGTAGCCAGGCAAGGAAGCAATATGGCATCGCAACCTGAACCACCGCATCCCCACCACGTCGATCCCAGCACCGAACAGGCACTCTCCATCTGGTTCTTTGTCGGCGTGCTGATGTTGGGCTGCGGCCTGATTATTCTCGGCCAGGGCATATACGAGTTTTCGCACCCCGGCACAACCATGCTTGCCAACCTGCACCCGGCCTTCTGGTGGGGGATGGTGATGACCCTCTTCGGCGGGTTCTACACTATTCACTTCCGGCCGGGCAAAGGGTAAAGGCTCAACACCGGTTGTCACCGATCGACGAACGGGTTTGGACCTCACTTTGAGACGGGATCGACGTCCTCGTCTGGGTCAGGGCTGAATCCGTTCTTTCATCCGGAAACCGGTGTCATCGGTGACAATCGGTGTTGGGCCTGTTTCCAACCGGCCAGCAGCGGATCAACACGCAACAGACCAACACGCAACAGACCAAGGAGTTCTAAGCAATGTCAAGACCAATGACCATGGGAGTTCTCGTAGGCAATCGCGGCTTCTTCCCCTCGCACCTCGCCACCAGCGGACGGCTGGAGATTATCGCCGCGCTCGAAGCCGCCGGCATCAAACCGATTGTCCTGCACCCCGACGTTACCGCCCACGGCGCGGTGGAGACGTACGAAGACGCGAAGAAGTGTGCAGCGCTGTTCAAGGCGCACGCCGCCGAGATCGACGGCCTCATCATCACGCTGCCGAACTTCGGCGAAGAGCGCGGGCTGGCCGATGCCATCCGTCTCGCTGACCTGCGCGTGCCGGTGCTGATTCAGGCCACGCCCGACGCGCCCGCCAAGATGGCGATCGCCTTCCGCCGCGATTCGTTCTGCGGCAAGATGTCGATCTGCAACAACCTGAAGCAGTATGGAATTCCCTACTCGCTGACCTCGCTGCACACCGAAGCGCCGGACTCGCTGGAGTTCAAGGCTGACCTGGCGTGGTTCGCAGCGGTCTGCCGCATGGTGCGCGGGCTGGAGGATGTTCGCATGGGCGCGATCGGCGCGCGGCCCACGGCGTTCAACACGGTGCGCTACTCTGAAAAACTCCTTGAGCGCTCCGGCATTACCGTGGAGACGCTCGACCTGAGCGAAGTGATGGGCCGCATCGGGCGCATGGCCGATAGCGACGACGCCGCGCAGGCCAAGCTCGCCGCGATCAAGAAATACATTCCCGTCGGCTCGACCCCCGAAGGCGCGCTGCTCAAAATGGCCAAGCTGGGCGCAGTTATCGACCACTGGATGAAGACCAGCGAACTGACCGTCTCCGCGGTGCAGTGCTGGACTTCGATGGAAGAGTACCTCGGCATCGTTCCCTGCACCGTGATGTCGATGATGAGCGAAAACCTGATCCCCTCCGCCTGCGAGGTCGACGTGCTGGGCACGCTGAGCATGTACGCGCTGACACTGGCGAGCGAGACGCCGTCGGCACTGCTGGACTGGAACAACAACTACGGCGACGACCCCAACAAGGCGGTCTGCTTCCACTGCTCCAACCTGCCCAAGCACTTCTTCAAGGAAGGCGTGAAGATGGACTACCAGTTGATCATCGCGGGCACGGTGGGCAAGGAGAACACGCACGGGACTTTAGATGGAACGGTGAAGGCTGGTGCGATGAGCTTTGCGCGCTTCTCCACCGACGACTTTGGCGGCACCATCCGCGGCTATGTCGGCGAAGGTGCGTTCACCAACGATCCGCTGAACACCTTTGGCGGCGCGGGCGTGGTGCAGATCCCCAACATGCAGCAACTCCTCCACTACATCTGCGAGCACGGCTTCGAACACCACGTCGCGGCCAACTTCTCCACGACGGCAGCGCCGGTGTATGAGGCGGCAACGAAATACCTCAACTGGCCCATGCACTGGCACAAGTAAGCACGCGAGTTTCGTGAGGTCCAGACTCTGCCAGAAAATTTCCAGCCGTAGAATGTTGCCATGCGAACAACCAGAGCGCCCGTCTCGACCGGCGATCAAACAGGACTGCTGACAGCGCTGGTCGGCGACGGCCGTTCCTTGTTGGTACTGGTCGCGCTCGGCCTGATTGTCTCTGGCATCTTCGCGCTGTTTCTCGCTGCGACGGGAACTTTCCTGCCGCACGATGTAGCGTTTCTCGGAATGCAGCCGAGTACGCTTTGCGGAATGCACCAGTGCCGCATCGTGCACTTCATGTTCCACGACCGCGTAGCTTTCGGCGGCACGCTGATGTCGATCGGAACGCTTTACCTCTGGCTGGTGGCGTTCCCACTCCGGCTCGGCGAAGCGTGGGCGTGGTGGACCTTGTTGCTCTCGGGTAGCGCCGGATTCCTCAACTTCCTGTCGTACCTGATCTACGGCTACCTGGATTCATGGCACGCGGTGGCGACGTCCGTGCTGCTGCCGCTCTTTATCGCCGGCATCTGGAAGACGCGCGGGCTGCTGCCGCCACGGCGCGAGGGCTGGCGCAGTCTGCTGCAAGCTGGCGCAGTCTGCTGCAATCCGGTATGCCAATGGCGCTGGGCACTCGTGCGGGCTTTGGACGCGCATGTCTGCTCTTTGTCGGCGCCGGGATGGCGATCGCAGGTTTGGTGATTACGATTCTGGGTTCCACCGTGGTCTTTGTTCCGCAGGACATCGCCTACATGGGATTTACTTCTGCGCAATTGAACGCGATCAACCCCCATTTGGTCCCGCTGATTGCCCACGACCGCGCCGGCTTTGGCGGCGGCCTCGCCAGTTGCGGACTGGCCGTCCTGCTGATCCTGTGGAAGGCGAGCCCGGCACGTGCGCTTTGGCAGGCCCTGTTGGTTAGCGGCCTGATGGGGTTCGGCTGCGCGATTGGCGTGCACTATCCGATGGGATACCTGAGCTTTTCCCATCTGGCCCCAGCATGGGCCGGCGCAGCGATCTATGCCGTGGGGATCGTGTGCCTCCGCCCAACTGTTCAATGATCGGGCGAGCAGTCTAGACTGGTCGCCTGAACCACCGTATTCAATTCTCAAAGGTGAATCGATGACTCTCCGACTGCCTGCATTCCTCTGCGCATCTCTGCTGCTCGCAACTGCTGGATATGCGCAAACCCCTGCCCCGCCCGCCGCTGCGACCCAGTCGCCGCGCCCTGCCCCGCAGCCCTACCAGGCCGTCGTCCCACCCACGCCGGGCGACCTGACCGTGTGGCCGCGCGGCGCGTCGCCGCAGGAGGTCGGCAAGGCGCTGGCCGAGCACTTCCTCACCAGCCCGCAATCCGAGCGCTTCTCCGGCTACCCGTATGTTTGCACGTTCTATGGAGCGATGACCTTTGCTGCGCTCACCCATGACGACTCGTTGCGCGACCGTCTGATCGCCAAGTTTGACCCGATGCTGCCGGGCGGCGCGACCCGCACTCCGCAGCGGCACCACGTCGACGACTCCATCTTCGGGGTGATGCCGCTGGAGATCGCCATCCAGACGAAAGGCCTCCCGACCTACGATCCGAAGTACCTGCAGCTCGGCTTGTCCTGGGCGGACCGCCAGTGGGGGCCGCTCACACCCGATACGCCTCCCGAACTCCCGCAGGATGTCCACGACGCGCTGGTGAAAGACGGCCTCTCGCCCGAGACGCGCCTGTGGGTCGACGACATGTACATGCTCACCATGCTGCAGCTTGAGGCGTACCGCACCACCGGCGATCGCAAGTACCTCGATCGCGACGCGCACGAGATGGTCGTCTATCTCGACCGGCTGCAGCAGCCCAACGGCCTCTTCTTCCACGCACCCGACGTCAAATATTTCTGGGGACGCGGCGATGGCTGGTTCGCGGCCGGCATGGCCGAGATGCTCCGCACCCTGCCCGCCAACCATCCCGATCGCCCGCGCATTCTCGCCGGCTACAAACTAATGATGGCCGCGCTGCTGAAGTACCAGGGCGCGGACGGCATGTGGCGCGAGCTGATCGACCATCCCGAGGCATGGCCGGAGAGTTCGAGCTCCGCCATGTTCAGCTTTGCGCTGATCACCGGGGTGAAGCACGGCTGGCTGGACGCTGCCGCCTACGCCCCTGCCGCCCGCCGCAGTTGGATTGCCGTGGTCGGCTACGTCGATCAGAACCACGACGTCACACAGGTCTGCACCGGCACCGGCAAGCTGGACAACATGCAGTACTACCTGGACCGCAAGCGCGAGACGGGAAACCTGCACGGCCAGGCGCCAATCCTATGGGCCGCCACTGCGCTGTTACGCGACCAGCAATGATGTGTCGGCCGGCAAATACAGACGTGACGCGTGTCACATCCCCGGCCGCCACCCGGAGGTATCGTTCTTGAATCGGGCTAAGCAGAGTTGTATATGCCCATCGTCTTGCCGCCTTCTCCTAGAGGCGGCACGGCTTTTTAACCCGCAGACCCCATTTGGCACGGTGCTGGGCCAGTTCGACGTCAGCGCAAACGAAGTGGCCGAAAGCGCTGGCCATTTCGGCTACGTCGGCCACTCGCTGCAAGCCAACCCGCCGCCTCCAGTCCGTGGCATTGCGAAATCCCGCAATCTCCGCCATACTTAGGTGTTGGGCTGTGTGAGCTGCGGTCCCGCCTGCTCGGCCGGCGGATCGCGCGGTTTCATTCTCTTCGCCCCGCATACACCGATTTCTCTGAGAGGTTTCCCAAGTGTTGATGATTCGTCTGGCGCGCGTTGGCGCCCGCAAGCAGCCCCACTACCGCGTCGTTGTCATTGAAAAGGACCGCGCGCGCAATGGCCGTTCCATTGAGGTGGTTGGCACCTACAACCCCCGCACCACCCCGGCCACGCTCGACCTGAAGCGCGATCGCATCGACTACTGGGTCGGCAACGGCGCCAGGCTGTCGGAGCGCGTGGGCAAGCTCTTTGCCCAACCGGCCGCGCCACCCGTGGCCGAGCCGGCCAGCGCCGCCTAGTTACTAAATAGTTATCAGGTAACCAGCCAACTGTGCTAAAAGAATCTGGTAATGACCGTTTTTCTAACACTTTCTGCGCGGTTTCTTCACGTAGACTCTTGGCAGGCCCGCTTTGAAGTTAGACGGGCTGCGTGGTCTCTTCTGGCGTTTCTCCCCACAGGGAGTGGCCACGGTGTTGCACCGGCAGAAAGTCATTCTTCCCTGAAGACCTCACCCAGACTGAGGCGATGGGCGGCATCGAACCGGGGCAGCATTCTTCCCAAGAGGTGTCTGTGATGAACGAAGCAACGCTAGTAGCCTCCGAGCCAACTGAGCGGATGAAACAACTTATCCTGGAGATCGTCCAGGCCTTGGTTGACCAGCCTGAAGATGTCTCCGTCGAGATGCTCGATGACCACGATGCCACAGTGATACGACTTCGCGTCGCCCACCAGGACATCGGCAAGGTGATCGGGAAACAGGGCCGAACGGCGCGCTCGTTGCGCACCATCCTCGGCGCCGCCAGCATGAAACTGCATCACCGTTTCGCACTCGATATTCTGGAAGACGACGAGTCGTGATCGGAGCGCCGTCGCCGCATAGGCCGCTGCGAAGTCTATGCCAGGCGGGGTGCTGGAAATCGGCGACAATGCTGCGGCCGCGGTAAATCCTGCTCGCCCGCACGGTCCCCCACTGCACGCGTACGATTGAAGGCCATGGAATCCGCTTCGCAATGGATCGTTCTGGCCCACATCCTTCGGCCCCAGGGACGCAAAGGAGAGGTCCTCGCCGACCTGTTCACCGACTTTCCCGAGCGGTTCGACCAGCACCCGCAGGTGTGGCTGGCGCCGTCCGATCAAGTCTCCGGCGAATCAAAGCCAGGCGCTTCGGTTCAACCGGCCCAAGTCGCCGCGCACTGGCTTCCCGTAGGCCGTAATGCCGGCCGCATTGTCTTCCACTTCGCCGGCATCGACAGCATCGAAAAAGCGCAGGAACTCGCAGACAAGGATGTCCTGATTCCGCTCGCCGAGCGGATGCCGCTCCCGGCCGGCGCCACGTATATTTCGGACCTGATCGGCTGCACTGTCTATGACCGCGACCAGGCCTTGGGAGTGGTCGCGAGCGTCCAGTTCCCCACCTCGCCCGATGGGCTGCGCCGGCTGGAAGAAGCGGCTCCGCTGTTGGCGGTCAAGTTGCCGGAAGGCGATGAAGTGCTGGTCCCATTTGCCAGCGCGCTGCTGCTCGAGGTCGATCTGGCCGCGAAGTCCATCCGCATGAATCTGCCCGTAGGACTGGCCGAAATTAATCGCGCCTCCGAAGAAAGCAGCGAAGAAAAAGGCTGACAGCGACTCGCGCTGCCAGCCCCTGTATTAGGGCGAGTTACCGCCTCTGATCCGCGACTTTGTGGGTGCCGTTTGGAGGCTGAGCAGAATCTGTGCTGCGTTACTTCCTTGGCTGCGAGACGCTGAGCGGAGAGGTGGCGATCAGGTACTTGGCCTCGTCGCTGTCGAGCGGACCGATACCGAGGTACCGGGCAGTCTCACCCTCAAAGGAACCTCGTATGACCAAGTAGTAGACCTGGCCTGCCTCCGCGCTGAAATGCGCAAACGCACTTACGTCTCTCTTTCCGCTCCGCGCCTTGACGCATGCATGGTGTTCTCCGGGCTCCACATACGCAGAGAAGTAGGAGTTGAGAGGGGAACCATTCATCTTCCCCTTGAAGGCTCCCACCCATGCCCCATCGATTCCGACATTCATCACACACCAACCCCCAGGCACGCAATAAAGGCCATTTTCCTGCATGATGTAAACCAGTGCCTTCCCGGCCTCGGGTTGGGCCAGGGTGTGTTGCGAGCTGTCATTCTTCACGTCGAAGATGACGCTCGCAGGGCCGCGAGCGGCAGCGACGATTGCAGATTGGTCCTGGGCAAGTGCCGATGTGGTCAGAAGCAAAACTGCGAGTGCTAGTTTCACGGTCTCTCCATCTGAAGATCGTTCCAGTAAAGCTGACCGCTTCCCTTCACCGCGTGCATGCAGGGTAGATGCGGACCGGGAGGATTCTACTCCACGGTCTGCAATCGGGCGTATAGTGGCGGCGTACCGGCCCAAGGGAGATTCATGAATCGTACGTGCCTGCAACTCTGCCTCATCGTTCCCGCCTCCCTGCTGTTCCTGACGAATCCCGCCTCAGCCCAGGATGTGCCCTCGGCCACGACGCAGCAACAGGCCGTTGCCTACGCTCATGCTGCGGAAGCCGATCCGCTTGGGCCCCAAGCCGATCAGCAGCGGAAAGCGGCGATGACCTTTGACGAGAATGACCACACCAGCCATGTGCTCTTGTGCTCACCGATGTTCAATCAGATGAATTCTGCCAAGGGTAGCCGCGCGCACGACATCTCGCTCCAGATGATCATCTCCGCCGCGGCGTTTCTGTATGAGCATCCTGAAGCTGCCAGCGATTCGAGAGCGCAGAACCTCGCCGGACTGAACGCTGCCCTGAATGTGTATGAGAAGTTCCTCGCTGCGGACCCAGCCGCGAAGTCTTCGCTTTATGACAACCTGCTGAAGAAGCGAGGTGACGGAAAGCTGGAGAAGGAACTTGCGGGCATGTGCCCGAAGTAGGACACCTGGTTTGGGCCCAATTCTGCGGATAATCTGATAAACTAAAGATTCGAATTCTGAACAGGAAAGTACCTATGTCTATTCATCCGATTATGCAGAAGCTGGCCGCCAAACTTGAGCGGACCGACCACCCCTCGTTTGGCCCCGGCGACACCGTTCGCGTGCAGGTTAGGATCCGCGAGGGCGAAAAAGAGCGCCTCCAGGCCTTTGAAGGCATGGTGATTGCGACCAACAAAGGGCCGCAGGGCACCTTTACCGTGCGCAAGATGAGCTTCGGTCAGGGTGTGGAGCGCATCTTCCCGTACAACTCCAAGGTAGTCGACAAGATTGAGAAGCTGCGGTCGTACGAAGTGCGGCGCTCCAAGCTCTTCTACCTGCGCGGGTTGCGCGGCAAGGCGGCGCGCCTGCACGAGGTCGCCCGGCCCTCCTGAGGCTTGGCTGAGAATTTCGCGCGAAGCAGAAAGGCCACGATCTCCAGCGTGGCCTTTTCTCTTGCAGCCTCGCGTAGAGCTTGAGCGGTGGCTCGCTAATGCGCTGGTTGCGCGGGCGGAGTTGCCGGCGCCGACGCAGATGCCGGGGCTGCCGGCTTGATGGCAACGCACGGCTGTGCGACCGCCGTTTGCCCGGGCAGCACGGGCGGGCCAGTCGGCCGCATCATGCCCGCTGGACACGGCGCGAGCAGCAACGTAGGCCTCACATCGACGGGCAGCGGCGGAGCCACCACCGGCCCCTTGTCCGCGACGCTTTCCTTCGAACCCGGCCAGGCGTAGGGCGCCCTGGTCGCGGCGCCATATCCAAACACCGGAAACTTCGAGGGCAGTTGGAAGCCGCGATCGACCGCGACCCACGCCGACTGCGGCTTCTTGCCGAGCAGGCGCTTCTCCGACGCGAGTTCCATCGGATGCCCGTCGACCGTGATCCTGAGGGCCTTATCGTTGAACGCGCCGGGCTGCTCCTTCGCGCCCGGGAACTGGTTCTGCGAGACGATGGTGATGCCGATTCCCGGGGCATAGATGTACATGAACTTCAGGTCGGCGATGTCGTAGTTCAATCGCGCCTTGCCGGTCCATCCGTCCACCGTGAGGGTGCCGGCGCTGATGGAAACCGGTATCATCTTGGGCGGCTTGACCTTCTTTACGAGGATCTTCTTGCCCTTCTCGTCGTAGCCGAGGTTGGTTGCGGTTTGGAACACCGGCTTGCCATTGGCAGCGAAGACCGGGTGCCCCTTCTTGTCGCGGATCTGCTTCACCGGCGGATTGAACATCAGGTTTCCGTCGGGATCGACGCGCTGTTTGCCCTCGCCATCCAACATGGGAGTGGGGGGCAGAACAACAATCGTGGTTGGACCGGTGTAGACGTTCTTCGCGGTCTGGGTCTTGGCCTTTTTGCTTTTTGCCGGCGCGGCGGGCTTGGTGACCGGCGGAGGGCTGGTGGGAGAAGTTGAGGTTGCAGCTGGGGTCGAGGTCTGCGATTGAGCCGCGCAGCAGGCGGCGCTCCCGATGATTCCAAGAGTTAGAAATATGGCGAAGGTGGTGCGCACGTTCATGGAAAGGCCCCCGAACCGGCTCGGCGCATCGGGCGCGAGTACCCACGCCCAAACTCACCCGTTTCCGACCGGCCGCAGCTAACGGAGCCTCGCTCGCGGCGTCGAAGAGCCTGTTCTTCCCCGAGAATACAACCTGCCCGCGCGCGTCCATAGGAAATTAACAGCAACGAAAGTTGTAAACTCGTACCCGATATGGGGAGTCTTCGCACTGCGCATGCCGTTACCGCCGCCACTGCGAAGCAACGCATGCTGAAGCTGCTGGTTTGCAGCGATGCGCCCGAGCAGGCGCTGCGCTACCGCGGATTCCGAATGATTGCAGGGGTGGACGAGGTGGGACGCGGCGCGCTGTTCGGTCCGGTGGTGGCGGCTGCGGTGATCCTGCCGGAACGGTTGGGCGGGCTGGCGCGTGCGGGATTGAAGGATTCAAAACAACTGACACGGGAGCAGCGGGAGAAGCTGGACCGGCGCATCCGCAAGTGCGCGCTCGCGGTATCGGTGGCCGAGGTGGACGCGGAGACGATCGACCGCGTGAATATTTACCAGGCCACGCGGATCGCCATGCTGGCCGCGGTGCAGGGGCTTGCGCTCGCACCCGACCACCTGCTCGTCGACGCCATGCGACTGGATGTTTCCGGGATGGAACGGCCCTGCGCGCAGACGCGGCTGTTTTACGGAGATGCGCTTTCGCTGTCGATTGCGGCGGCGTCGGTGGTGGCGAAGGTGCACCGCGACCGCCTGATGCGCGAGATGGACGCGCTGCACCCTGGCTACGGACTGGCTGCGCACAAGGGTTACGGAACGCCGGAGCACCGCCGCCAACTGCGCGAGCTTGGGCCGTGCGCGCTGCATCGACGGACATTCGCGCCGGTCCGCGCGCTGATTACCGGCGAAGTGGAAGTCACCGGCCTGCTCTTCGATGACCTGCTGCCGGATGACCCTGTGCTCGACGATCTGCTGCTGGCAGACCGAGAACTGGAAGCTGGCGGTGATTGAGGACATCGCACGCAGAGGCAGATTGCATGCTGCAATACTCTTGAAGTGACTATGACCGAAAAGCCCAATCGCAAACTGCTATGTGTTACCGCCCATCCCGACGATGAATGCTTCGGCTTCGGAGGCGCGCTGATGCTGGCCGCGGAAGCCGGCATCGAAACCTCCGTGATCTGCTTCACCGACGGCCAGGCGGCAACCAATCGCGTCGGAGCAATCTCCAACGAACACCTGGGCGAGCTGCGCCGAGCCGAGTTCGCTGCGTCGTGCAAGGTCCTCGACGTCACCCATGCCGAGATCCTCGACTACCAGGACGGGCAGCTTGAGTTCGCCGACTTTTCCGACACCGCAGCCAAGCTGGTGGAGCGCATGCGCGCGTACAAACCGGACGTGGTGCTGACCTTTGGCGGCGACGGGGCCATGAATACGCATGCCGACCACACCATGGTCTCCTGCTTCACCACCGCGGCTTTTCATTGGGCCGCATCGCCGAAGCGCTTCCCTGCCCTGGGCCCGGTGCATACGGCGCAGCGGCTCTTCTACAACACCACCCACTTCTTCTTCCCCGGCCGTCCTGCGCCGCTGCCCGCGCCGTGGACGGTTACGCTGGATGTCACGCGCGTGCTGCCACGCAAGTTCGAGGCCTTCCGCGCGCACACCTCGCAGCTTCCCTTGATGGAAAAGTTCCAGGGCTACTTTGAGCAGCACGTCGGCCAGGAGGTCTATACGCTGATTGCGACGCCCAAGCCGCAGGCGGCAATTCAGATGACGGACCTTTTCGAGGGGCTGTGAACAGAAGCGCGGCGGCCTGAAGACTTCCCCAATTTGCTTTGGCGGAGCTAAAATGTGCCACCGGCAGCGAGTGGGTCGTCGGTTGCGCGCGGCCGGCGGGTCAGCGGGCCAGCACTTTTTTCTGAAGTACGAGCAGGGCTTCAATCCCTGTGCGTTCGCATTCCTGCGAGCAAGTCAAAACCTCATTCAAGGAGTATCCGACATGGCAGAAAAGCAGACTCAGCTCAAATCCATCGACTTCAGCAAGCCCCACGAAGTACGCGAACTCCCGAAAGGAAAGATCGAACTCATCACCCTGAACGGCGTGACCTTTGGCCGCGCCACATGCGAACCCGGCTGGCGTTGGAGCACGCACGTGAAGCCCATCGCAGGCACCAGCAGTTGCCAGGCGGCACACCTGGGCGTTCAGTTATCCGGCGTCATGCACATCAAGATGGATGACGGCACTGAAATGGACATCAAGCCCGGCCAGGCGGTCAACATCCCGCCCGGACACGATGCGTGGGTCGTAGGCAAGGAGCCCGTTGTGTTCATCGACATCACCGGAATGGAGAACTACGCGAAGCAGACCAAGGCCGCGTAGATGGATTGCACGTTTCAGGGCGGGTTGGTTGAAGATCCAGCCCGCCCTCCCTCACCGCACCTGGAACTCCGGTGAGCCCATCACCAGCGCGGTGAGGAGGTTGAGCATGTCGCTGGGGGCGGTACCCTGCTCGCTTGCCTGCGCCAATTGCTGGTGAATCTGTTGATTTGTTCTGACCGATACTTCGCCGCCGATCAGCGTCGACTCGAGGACTTTGAGCGCGATCTCGGCTCCTGAGGGTGTCGCAGGCTGAGCAGAGGGAGTTGTCTCGGTCATGGTCGCCTCGGCATAGGCAGCGTGCGCCGGCCGCGTTGGCGTCATGTCGGCAGTCTGCGGCAACTGCACCGGCTCGCCCATGAGGCCGAGAGCAACGATCTTTGGCGCGTCAAATCTCTGTCCCGCGAACTTGCCGCTGGTCAATTGGTACGCGAAGTTGAGGCGATCCACCAGCGCACTGGTGTTCATCCACTTGTCCGCGGTGATGTAGTAGCCCGTTGGCGGCAGCGCATAATAGAGCGGCATGCCCATGGTGCGCATGGTGTTGACCAGTGCGCCGGGGTTCGATGGGTCGGTCAGGGTGGTGCGGTACGCGGAAGCGAGAAACTCCATCGGCGTCTTAACCTTGTTGCGAAAGTACTTCTTCGAGTTGAACTCGTGGCTGGCAACAAGTGTGCGCAGGACTGCCTTGATATCGCCGTCAGATGCGAGGAAGGTGCTGGCCATGCGGTCCACCAGCGCGGGCGGAGGATCGTCGGCCACGAAGCGCTGTGCGATCTTCCAACTGATGAAGTGCGCAGTTTGCGGGCTGTGCGCCAACAGGTTGAGTGCCAGCAGGCCTTCCTTCATCCCTTCGTTGCCGGAAGCGTTCGCCATCGTAGCGGCCTTCTGTTCGGCGCCGCCCATAATCATGTCGCCCATGCTGTTGTCGTCCATCGGGGGCGCGGCCCTTGCGGCCACGGCTGCGTCGATCGCCAGCGTTCCCTGGATCACAAACGGCGGGCCGCTGCCGATGCTGTGGCCCAGCCAGACCTTCGAGCCCGGCTCATGGCGCCTCGGGTCAAATAGGAATCCGCCCGCCTGCCCGGGGTTATTCACGGTCCAGCCGGTGAGGATCGCGGCCAGGTTCGTGACGTCGGCCTGCGTATAGCCGCCGTTTACGCCGACGGTGTGCAACTCCATAATCTCGCGGCCATAGTTCTCGTTCAGGCCGCGATTGCCTGGCTTCGATCTCGGGTTCGCGGGATTGACGCCGTTCGCGATGGAGTCCGGTCCGATGCTGAGCCAGTTGTCGAGATACACCATCATCGCGGGGCTTTGCGCAGTCGCCAGCAGCAGATCGCCGAACTTGCCCAGCGCATTCCTGCGGATCACGTCGCGCTCGTAGCTGGTGGTGTACCACTGGTCGGAGTCCTTGGCGACGTAGACGTTGAAGTGATTGAACCAGAAGTCGGTCATCACCTCCTGCAACTGGCGCTCGCTCAGGATGGCGCGCACCATCTTTGCCTGCGCCAACTCCTGGCCGATCTGGTATTGCGCACCTACACCCGCAGCCATGCCGAGAAAGATCTCGCGTTCTCGCGGAGTGAAGTCCGCCAGGAGCTGATTCTTCTGGTCGCCGTTGACGTAGCTGGTAAAGGCGATGCGGTCTTCCACCGGCATCTGGATCAGCGCCGCCATGCGCTGGTTCTTCGGCAGCGCAAACAGCTCGCCGGCAATGCGCGCCGCAGCGAATTGTCCGCCCTGGCGCTCGGCGGCTTTCTCCGCGTCGGACGGCTCCGCGGGCAGGTTGCCGGCAGCATCGGGCTTGCGGGCCGCTGCTTCACGCCGCAGCTTCACTATCTGCACGTCGTACATTGCTGCGAGCAGCGGATCGGTTGGCATCGGCTGCTTGCCATCGGCGACCCGCTGAATCGTTCCCCGGTCCGGGAACACCGTCAGCGCTTGTTCCGGTGTCATGCTGAGCGTGGGGAAATCCGCCAGCCGCCGGTCGAGCGCCGGATCCTTGATGGTGCCGGGATTCAGCTGCTGTTCAAACCACTTGTCGACGCCGACCTCCAGCACGTGGTCCACATCGCCCGGGCGCGGCCCAAAGGTGAACCGGTCCAGAGTTTGCTGCGCGCGCTCGCGATCGGTGAGCGGAACCAGAGGCTCCGGTTTCGCAGCGGGTTGAGGTCTTGGCGCGGCAGGTTTAGCTGCGGGAGTCTTCGCGGCTTTCTGCCGGACGACCGGTGCCGCGGGCGCACCGCTTGGCTCCGGCGTGCTCTGCGCCAGCAGCGGAGTTGCAGCGAAAACAATAAGGGTGAGGGCAACGACCGGAATTCTGCGCATAGCGGAGCCTTTCCCCTAGCTTAGACCCCGATTCAAACGATGGAGTTGCGTTGCGTCTAGTGTAGTGCGTCACGCAGATGGGCAGGTATCCGGGTGTAAATCGGAGTGGGGGCAGCAGCGGCCCGGGGCTAAAGCCCCAACGGTTTTATGCAGCTTACTGCGGGCTAAAGCCCGCTGCTACTCCGAAAAACCATGATCTCGGGCTGCCCCACAGGTGCCCTTATTTCCGACGCACTAGACTAGCTACCTGACAGCCGGAACTGGACTGGCCTGCGTTCGATTGGCCCCGCGTCTCCGCTTCATCACAGTCCAGACCACTCGCGCCAGGAGGAGTGCGGCCAGCACCAGCGTAAACGGCATCGGCGCGCGCACACCTTTCTTCACCAGCCACCAATAGTGAACTACGCCTGCCGTTGCCGCTACATAGACGACCCAATGCACGCGCCGCCAGGCGGCGCCGCCCATCCGGCGCATGATGAATGCGGGCGACGTTATAGCCAGAACGAAGAGGAGAAACCACGCAAACAACCCGACCTGAATGAATCGCCGCTTCTTCAAGTCGTCGAGAATGGCTGGCCACACGGCCTTCCACTCGTCGACCACCACGCTGGGATGGCCTGCGCGCAGGCCGGCAATTACGGTTGGCAGATCGTAGCCGGAGAAGAGAAACAGGTACGTCGACAGGTGCAGCGTGGCATAGAAGAACGCGTACAGTCCCAGCAGTCGGCGGAAGCGGATCAGGTTCGCCAGCTTTGGGTGCAGCCGCCGCAGCGGTGTCACCGCCAGCGACGCCAGCAGCAGAAACAGCGTCCAATAGCCGGTGGCGTGCGTGATGTAGTTCACTGGGTCCGCGATCAGCGCCAGTGCGCCGGATTGGTACATTTCGACCAGCTTGATCACCGGCAGCAGGCATGCCAGGTGGACCAGCGCCTTTATGTATGGAATCCATCGATTTGGCATAGTCTGCCTAGTTTAACCTGCCAGGGTCCTGGCCGGATTTGGCCTTTGTGTTCCCTGCTCGACAGACTGGCCCTTCCGTGGGATGTCAACTGGCTCCGGTCGCAGCCGATAATTGAAGATGGAAAGCTGCGGTCACTGAAGTTTGATGTCACGAGAACACACCATCCTCGCTCCCGAGCCTGATGAAGACATCGAGCAATGTCTTTCTCAGCCGTGGTATCGCCTCCGCTTCCCGCAGCGGCTGGAGCACCGGTTCGAGTTCGACACCTCCCGGAACCACCGCACCCAGCTCGGGTACGGATTGCTGCTTTTTGCCGCCGCCCACCTGGTGCTGCTGGTGGCAGAGTCGCAGGCAGGCCGCCTTGAATTCCAGGACGGGCTCAAGGCCCGTGTTGGCATCGTTCTTCCTGCGTGCCTGCTCGGCGTTGCATTGCTCCGCTTCGACCTTCCCGGCTGGGCACGAGGCCTGGTCGCCGGCATTCCCGTCGTGGTGGCGATGCTCGCCGATTCGTGGATGGCGTTGCACGTCTCCCCACGCTTCATCGACATTTACTTTGTAGCCCTGCTGCTGGAGACCTTCGCCAGCAATCTGATTCTGCCGCTGCGGGTGCGCCACGCCGCGCCGGTTACAGCCGCCTGCATCGCCATCTACCTCAGTGTTCTCTTCGGCATCCTTGGCCATGTTCCACCTGTCCAGAGCCGCAACATGGACGCCTGTATGAGCATTCTCGCGCTGGTTTCCTTCGGCGTTCGGTGGAACAACGAGCTCCGCGACCGGCGCACCTTCCTGCTCGCCGCGCGCGATCGCATCCATACCCAGCAGCTTGCCTGGGCCAACCGCCAGCTGAAGGAGCTCTCTTACACGGACGCTCTCACCGGCCTGCCCAATCGCCGCTTCTTTGACGACGCCCTCAACCGCGCCTGCAACACTACCCAGCCCGTCGGACTGTTGATGATCGATGTCGACCACTTCAAGAGTTTCAACGACACCTTCGGGCACGCCGCCGGCGACAAGTGCCTTCGCCGAATCGCGCGCGCCCTCCAGTTCAGCGTCCGCGTGGAGACGGACACCGCCGCCCGCTATGGCGGCGAAGAGTTCGTTGTCATCCTTCCCAACGCATCGCTTGCGGTGACCCGACGCATCGCGGACCGCGTCCGCGACAGCGTTCAGGAGCTTGAACTCCCCCATCCGGCCAACCTTCCGGGCCGGTTCGTCTCCGTCAGCGTCGGCCTCTCTTTCTCCCGTGGGCAGCACCCCGGCAACATCCCGGAGGAACTGCTCCGTGCCGCCGACCTCGCCCTTTACGACGCCAAATCCCGGGGGCGCAACTGCGTCGCCGGCGAGGAACTGCAGCCACAGGCCGTCGTGGGCATCGCGGCTCCCCCGCAAAGCTCGCCGCAGTGGTCCGAATCCCTGCCAAGCTAGAAGTACTTCTTAAGATCCATGCCGGCGTACATGCTCGCGACCTGGTCGCCGTATCCGTTGAACATCTGCGTGGGAATCACGTGACCCAGCAGGCTTGCGTCGAGCCGCCGCTCATGCGCCTGCGACCAGCGCGGATGGTCGACATTCGGATTCACGTTGGAGTAGAAGCCGTACTCATTCGGCGCCGAGTCGTTCCACAACGTATGCGGCTGCTTGTCCGTGAAGTTGATCTTCACAATCGACTTGGCGTTCTTGAAACCATATTTCCACGGGCTAACGACGCGGATGGGCGCGCCGTTCTGGTTGGGCAGCGGCTCGCCGTAGCAGCCGAAGGTCAGCAGGCACAGCGGGTTCATCGCCTCGTCCATGCGCAGCCCCTCGGAGTACGGCCAGTCGAAGCCGCCGGCCTTGTCGGGCATGTCGCTCGACTTGTCGTCGGAAATAAACTGCACGTACTTGGCGCTGGGCAGCGGCTCCGCCCACGAGATGAACTCGCTGAGCGCGTAGCCGTCCCACGGGATCACCATCGACCACGCCTCCACGCAGCGATGCCGGTAGACGCGGCTCTCGATCGGCCGGTACTTCATGATGGAGTCGATGTCAGCGGTCTTCTTCTGCTTGACCAGGCCGGTGATCTCGACCGTCCACGGCCGCGTGTGCAGCGTGTGGGCGTGCTTCGCCGGGTCGTCCTTGTCGGTGCCGAATTCGTAGAAGTTGTTCCAGGTCGTGGCCTTGGCGAACGGCGTCTGCGCGTCCGGCACGGTGTACTTCGACGGCACTGTCGCCAGCTTTTGGTCGGCGTGGACCGCGTCGGGATGAAACAGCCCCGGCACCTGGTCCAGCAAGATCGCTCCCGTACCCAGCGCCGCGGCGCCGTAGATAAATGTGCGCCGGTTCAGAAACATGTCCTTCGCCGTAATCTCCGACGAGCGAATCTCCTGACCCAGCTTCCTGTCATTCCTGATCAGCATGTTGCTCCCTCCCAGACCGGCCGCTAGGCCGGAACAGCAACCACCTGGCCCCATTGCTTAGACTATCTAAGTACGCGTCAGGGTTCATAACGGATGGAACGCTTCAGTGGCCGGTCCGCGAAATGGATTCGCTGCGCTCGATCCCCTCCCGTATCAGGTAGATAACCGCCCCCGCCGCAAGCACCACGGCCGCTCCGGCAATCTCGCGCTGGAAGTTTGCACGTTCGACGAGGATGTAGAGGAATCCCGCAATCGCCAGCAGCGGAGGCAGCGGATACAGCCAGATGCGGAACGGCCGCTTCATCTCCGGCTGCGTCCGTCGCAGATAGATCACGCCGCCATGCTGCATCAGAAACTGCAACAGAATCCGCAGCACCACCAGCGCGGCAATCACGTCCGCCAGCGAGAAGAAGCAGAAGCAGATGGCCGCCGCGCCGAGCGCCAGCAGAGATACGTTCGGGAAGCCCTTCCGGTGCAGCCTGCCGAGTACGCGGAAGTAGTTGCCGTCGCGCGCCGCCGCGTAGGGTATGCGCGAGTAGCCCAGCAGCAGCGAGAAGACGCCGGAAAATGCCGTCGTCATCACCAGCGCCGCCGCCAGTTTGCCCAGCGCCGGGCCGAGGTGCGGTCCGTATGCCGTCTCCATAAAGGTCGAGATCACCGCCCTGCGCGCGTCCAAGCTTAATGCGGCGGCGCCATTCTGCGCTCCCACCAGCCCCTGCCACGGCAGCACGGCGAGCACGGCGATGTTCATCGCAAGGTAGATCGCCGCGACCAACGCAATCGAGATCAGAATCGCGCGGGGCACGGTGCGCGCCGCGTCCTTTACCTCGGCGCCGAGAAACGTGATGTTGTAGTAGCCCCAGTAGTCGTAGGTCGCGAACATCATGGCCGAACCCAGCCCCAGGAAAAACGCCGGGGTCAGGTGAAACGCGCCCGGCGGGAAGGTGAACGCCTGGCTGAGATGTCCGCGCACGACGCCCGTCAGAACGATCCACGTCATCAGCGCCATTACCGAGCACCACATCGCCGCAGTCGCAACGCGGAGGTCGGTGAGCCCGCGGTACAGCAGAAACACCACCAGCAGCAAAGCCGCAATGGCCAAGCCGGTCTCCGGTCCCACCGCAATGCCCGCTCTGAATCCGCCTGCATGCAGCATCCGCGCGGCGGTGTGGCCGCCCAGCGAGGGGAACACGTAGGTCGCGTACTGGCTTAGGCCAATGCATCCCGATGCCGCCGACAGCGGCGCCGAAAAGCTAAGTTGAAACACGTAGAGGAACGCCAGAAATCGCCCAGCCTGGCCCTTGCCGCCGGGGCCTCCATAGATCTTCCGCAGGAACGCATACGACCCGCCCGCCTCTGGCATGGCCGCGCCCAGTTCTGCCCATACCAGCCCGTCGCACAATGCCAGCCCGGCGCCCAGAATCCAGCCCAGCATTGCCTGCGGCCCACCCATCGCAGCAAGGATCAGCGGTAGCGTGATGAACGGCCCCACGCCGATCATGTCGAGCATGTTCAACGCGACGGCGCCGGGCAGATTCAGGCTGCGATGGAGGCGCGGCTCGCCCGGCATTTCGGGCGTATCGGGCGTATCGATAGATGGCTTCGGCGTTTCGATGCTTCGAGTCTAGACCATCCGGGCGCGAGGCTACGGCGTCTCCCAGTCGTCCGTTGCCGCGGCGGGCTTGCCGGATGCGTAGGTGACATCGATCGACTGGTACTCGATGGTGATTTTCTGGAGGTTTCTGGTCTGGTCGATCTCGGCGACTTGGACATTCTTCAACACCAGCACCTGCGCGGTCTTCGATGTAGACGCGGCCATGCCCGAGGCCGAACCTCTGGCGGAGTTTCCCTTCACCTTCGAGGTGGACGTCGTGCCAGTGCTGGCCGCGGCCGTCTTGAAGGCGATGGTTACCTCTTGCAGCACCTGGTTAGTAGCCGCCGCCTGTTCCAGCTGCGCGGAGCTGTTGTCGTAGTACTTGGTCACAATGAGCGTATCCGCCCCGGACGAGCTGCGTTTTCCGCTGGCCATGCCGGACGCGGCATCCGTGCCAGGGCGAGTTACACTGAGCAGCTCGATGACGGTGGATGGGCTGCCGCCTTTCGTCTGTTTGCTGCCCTTCACGTTGCCTTGCTGCGGCTCGCCAATGGTCATCGTAGCGGCGGTTGCGGCCATCGCCCGCGCACCGGACAGCAGCGCCACACTGCCCAGCAACGCCAATCGTCCTGCCAGACCAACACGCTTCATATTGCCTCCATGAATCCTGCGTTAAGAATGCTGTAGATTGGGCGCGCCTGGGTGAGTTTGTATCACGGCATTAAGCCGGACAGCAATCATCGCACCCGGAATCCTGTCTACCTCGGAACGCTCCAGTCGTCTGCCATGGTCTTGCCTCCGTCCGTCCATGTCACCTCACTCGTCTGGTAGTCCAGCGTAATCTGCTCGGTGTTGCCCACCTTCCTGATGCTCGCGATCGTAGCGTTTGTCAGCACAATCCTCTGTGCTACCTTCCCCGCCCCCGCGCCGTTGCCCTGGAATGTGATCGCCACATTTCTCAACACCTGGTGCGAAGCCGAAGCCTTAAAGAGGCTCGGCGACGCTGAATCAACCTCCTTGGTGATCGTAATCGCGTTGTGCTGGCGCTTCCCGGTGGCCATTCCGGATGCTGCATCCATCTGGTGCACCACACTAGTCAGATGAATCGCCCCTGCGGGAGCTTCGCCCTTGATGCCATCTATCGTTACGAACATATCCACCTGCGCTGCCACCGCATTCAACGCCGGCAGCAACATGCTGGCTGCACCGCACAATACCATCAGCCTTGTCAGACCAATTCGCATCGCAATCCTCCTCTTCCATCGTTGGGGTAGAAACGGGCCCGGACTTCGCACGTTTCTATCACGCGGAGGAAACCACCGGCAATGCGGGAGCCTCTCCACGGGAACCAATCGGGTTACCCGCACCCGCCCGCACGCGGGCCGCATGACAGACACGGCCCGATTGAGCGACACTGTGATGGACAAAACACTGGAGTGAACCAATGATCTCAGGAGCCCGCGAAAAAGAATTGATTGAAGCAGCCAACCTGCTGCTCGACGCCCGGCGCACGCACACCCCCGTCGCCGAACTGCCTTCCGCGCTCGTGCCCACCACGCTGGAAGAAGTGGCGCGTGTGCATGACGAAATGGCCCTGGCCTACGAGGAGATCGGCGGCTGGAAGATCGGCGCTGGTTCGCTCGAAGCCACGCCGTTCTTCGCGCCCATGCCGCGCGCGTGGATGGCCGCCAGCGGCGCAATTCTCTATGGCCCCACTTATCGCTACCGTGTGCTCGAAGCTGAAATCTCCTTCCTGGTTGGCGAAGACTTGCCGCCGCGCGCAACGCCGTACACGCGGGAAGAGGTTATCGCGGCGATGGCCAGCTGCCATCCGGCCATTGAGGAGCTGGAATCCGGACTGATCGACCCCAAGGCGGAGAGCAACTACTACTCGGCACTCGCCGATCTGCAGATGCACGGCGGCTTTATTCACGGCCCCGCGTGTCCGGACTGGAAGAACATCAATTTTGCAACCGAAACAGTTACACTCTCCATCGACGGCGCGGTCAAGGTGGAGCGGACGGGCTCCAACACCTCCGGCGACCTGCTGCGGCTGCTGCCCTACCTGGCCAACGAAGGCGCGGCGCGCACCGGCGGCCTGAAGGCCGGCCAGTGGATCACCACCGGAAGCTGGACCGGCAACACACCCGCCGGGGCTGGCAGGCAGGTCGACGTCAACTTCGCGCACGCCGGCCGCGTCAGCCTGCGCTTCGCATAGGTCGCAGCGATGACCAAGCGAGCTAGCCGCCGGACATTCCTGAAGCTCGGCGCCGCAGCCGCATCGCTTGGCGCCGTCGAGTTCGCCCGTGCAGTGCCGCCGGCCCAGCGCATCGCCATCGTCACCGACGACGATTCGCCCCTGGTCAACAATGATGCCGTCCGCTGGGCCACGCAGAAGCTCCGTGACGCCATCACTCCACAGTCGCTCGCCAAGCCAGGCGGAGGCGACTTCCACATTCTGATCGCGCCGGTCACCAGCCCGCTCGCCAAGTCCTTCCCTAACCGGCCCACTCTCACACAGCCGGAGGGCACCGCGCTCGTCCCCGGCCCGCACGGAATCACGCTGCTCGCCACCGGTAGCGATGTTCGCGGCATCGTCTACGCTGTTCTGGAACTCGCTGACCGCATCCGCCTTAGCGACCTGCCGATGCTCGAATTGCAACTCGCCGCGCCGCTTGTCGAAACCACTCCCAACAAAGTCCGCAGCGTTGCGCGCGCCTTTGTCTCCGAGATCGAGGACAAGGCCTGGTTTTACGATCGCGCCTTCTGGACCGCATACCTCGACACGCTCGCCGCCGCGCGCTTCAACCGCTTCAACTTCGCGCTTGGCTTTGGGTGGGATTTTCCACGTGGAGTGACAGGCGACTACTTCCACTTCCCTTACCCATACCTGGTCGAGGTTCCGGGGTATGAGCAGGTGCATGTGGAGCCGGCACTGGAGCACGGCGAGCGCCAGCGCAATCTGGAAACGTTACAGTTTATCGCCGCAGAAACCGCGCGCCGCAGCATGGACTTCCAACTCGGCATCTGGACCCACGCGTATGAGTGGACCGACAGCCCCCACTCCGACCATCACATCGTCGGCCTGACACCGGAGATCCACGCCGCATATTGCCGCGATGCGCTGGCTGCGATTCTGAAGTACTGCCCGCAGATTACCGGGCTCACAATGCGCATCCACGGCGAGAGCGGAATCCCCGAAGGCAGCTATCCCTTCTGGCAGACGCTGTTCGAGGCGATCCCCACTGCACGCACGCCCGATGGAAAGCCGCGCGTCATCGAGATCGACATGCACGCCAAGGGCCTGGACCAGCGGATGATCGAGATCGCGCGCGCCACCGGCATGCCCGTGAAAGCCGGAGCGAAATTCTGGGCGGAGCACCTGGGCCTGGGCTACCAGCAGGCGGATATTCGGGCGAATGAGTATCCGCGCGCGGGTGTCACGGGGACGTTCGCTGTCTCTGCGGGCGCGCGCAACTTTACGCGGTACGGCTATGGTGATTTTTATCAGCAAGGTATTGGGCTGGAGCTGCTCTACCGGGTGTGGCCGGGCACGCAGCGGCATCTACTGTGGGGCGATCCCGCGCTGGCCGCGGGCTATGGGCGGGCGGCGAATTTCTGTGGAGCGGCAGGTATGGAGCTATGCGAGCCGCTGACCTTCAAAGGGCGCGAGGGCTCCGGCCATCCGGGTGGACGCAATGCGTATGCGGATGCGGCGATGGGGCCGGCGCAGTTGGATACGGCGAAGTTTGCGGTGACTTATTTGCTGTGGGGGCGGTATCTTTATAACCCCGACACTGCTCCCGACGTCCATCACCGCTATCTGAAGCAGGCGTTTGGAGCGGCAGGACCCGGGCTGGAGACTGCGCTGGCCGCGTCCAGCCGAATTCTTCCGCTGGTCACGACAGCGTGGTGCCCGTCGGCGTCGAACCACGAGTTTTGGCCTGAGATGCTGACGCCGGTGTCGATTCTGCCGTATACCACGCGACCGCTCTACACCGACTCGCCCGCGCCGCACAACGTCAGCGCCATTAGCCCGCTCGACCCGCAACTCTTCACCACGATTGAGGAGCACGCGAAAGATCTGGTGACGGGGGCGAAGAATGCGAAGTACAACACGAGCGAAGTGATCGCGTGGCTTGAAGCGATGGTGAGCACATCGACGAAGGGACTGGCGGCGGCTCGTGCGGAAGCCGGATCGAAGGGACGGACACCGGAGTTTCGGCGGGCCGAGGAAGACATCCTCATCCTCAACGGCCTCGGCACCTACTACGCCAACCTTTTCCAGGCGAGTTTGTTTTATTCGATCAACTTTCACCAACCAGAGCCTGATGCCCGCGCACAATGCCTAGTTTCCTACCGCCGCGCCCGCGACGCCTGGGCCACAATGGCCAAACGAGCGCAGTCCGTCTACGCCACCGACGTCAGCTACGGCTCCACGCCCTTCCGCCGTGGGCACTGGGCCGACCGTCTTGCAGCCATCGATGCGGAGCTCGCACTGCTCGAGAATACGTTAGGGCACGAACCGGTCAAACCCGGTGCCGGCGATACCGCCATCCTCAGAGTAGTCGCACCTACTCCCCGCCCCACCAACGGCGAACATCACACACCACCCGACTCCTTCCACCCCGGCGCCGAACTCGGTCTCACCATCAGGACGCCGCCAAGTGTGACAAAAGCCATCCTCTGGTATCGCCATGTCAACCACGGCGAGCGCTGGCTCTCCACGGCCATGGAGCCGGGCCGCACTCACTCCTTCTCCGCCTCTGCCGCTATCCCCGCCCCCTACACTGATTCTCCCTACCCCCTCCAGTACTACTTCGAACTCCACACCGCGACCGCGGCCACGCTGCATCCCGCGTTCAACGCGACGCTGAGCAACCAGCCTTACTACGCGGTCTACAAACGGTCCTGATTTGCCGCAGTGCTCCCGCGCACAGCACATTTCCCAATCTGCTTTAAGATAGAAGGCATATGTCTACTTCACTTCCTAACGGCGTTGCGATCAACGCCCCCATCACTTCCAGTTACGCCAATATCCTCACACCAGATTCAATCGCCTTCATCGTTCGCCTGCAGCGCAGTTTCAACGCGCGCCGCAAGGAGTTGCTGGCTGCCCGCGCAGTCCGCCAGGCCGCGCTGGACGCCGGCGCGAAGCCCGATTTCCTGCCGGAGACGCGCGCCATCCGCGAGGCCGAATGGACGGTCGCGCCGCTGCCCGCCGACCTGCTCGATCGCCGCGTCGAGATCACCGGCCCGGTCGATCGCAAGATGATCATCAACGCGCTGAACTCCGGCGCGAAGGTCTACATGGCGGACTTCGAAGACTCCACCACGCCCCTCTGGGACAACCTGCTCGACGGCCAGCTCAATCTCGTCGACGCGGTGCGCCGCACCATCAGCTACGAAGACCCGACGACCAAGAAGAGTTACAAACTGATCGAGAACCCCGCTGTGCTTTTCGTCCGCGCGCGCGGCTGGCACTTGGACGAACGTCACATGACGGTGGACGGCGAACCCATGTCGGGCTCGCTCTTCGACTTCGGCCTCTACGCCTTCCACAACGCGAAGGAACTGCTGGCGCGCGGCTCCGGCCCGTACTTCTACCTGCCCAAGATAGAGTCGCATCTCGAAGCGCGGCTTTGGAACGATGTTTTCGTGCAGGCCGAAGCCGAACTTGGCCTGCCGAAGAACTCCATCAAAGGCACCGTGCTGATCGAGACCATTCTCGCAAGCTTCGAGATGGACGAGATTCTCTACGAGTTGCGCGATCACTCCGCCGGCCTGAACTGCGGCCGTTGGGACTACATCTTCAGCTTCATCAAGAAATTCGCCGGCGACACCACGGTGCTGCTCCCCGATCGCGGCCAGGTGACCATGACCACGCACTTTATGCGCAGCTATTCGAAGCTGTGCATCAAGACTTGCCACCGCCGCAACGTCAGCGCGATGGGCGGCATGTCGGCGCTGATCCCGATCAAGCAAGACCCCGAGGCGAACGAGCGCGCCATCGCCGGTGTACGGGCAGATAAAGAACGCGAGGCCAGCGACGGCCACGACGGCACCTGGGTCGCGCATCCCGGGCTGGTTCCAGTCGCACTCGAAGTCTTCGACCGCGTGATGCCGCAGCCGAACCAGATCTCGAAGCAGCTTCCCGACTACACCACTACTGCTGCCGATCTGCTTCAGGTACCGCCCGGCACGATCACCGAGGCCGGCCTGAAGCAAAACGTCGCCGTCGGCCTCGGATACGTGGAGGCGTGGCTTCGCGGCATCGGCTGCGTGCCGCTGTTCAACCTGATGGAAGACGCCGCCACCGCAGAGATCAGCCGCGCGCAGCTCTGGCAGTGGGTCCATCACGGCGCCAAACTTACCGACGGCCCCAACACCGGCACGCCCATCACTGTCGCGCTGGTCGAACAAACCATCGCCAACGAACTTGCCGCCACGCGCCCCAAAGTCGACGACGTCCGCTTCTCCGCATACCAGCGCGCGGCGACCCTGATGCGCAAGCTGATCGAGTCGCCGACGTTCCCGGAATTTCTTACCGTGCCTGCATACGCCGAGGTGCTGGCCGCGGAGAAGTTCTAGCTCGCAAGGCTAAGCGGCCGCCGTTTCTTTCGCGAACGGCTGGCCTTTGCCTTGGGTAATCAGGCTGCGCAGACTGTCGTTGATAATGGAGCCCCAGGCGCCGGAACAGCCGCCGTAGCACTCGAACGCCGGAACCAAACCGACGTGGGTAAAGCGGACCTCGGTCTGGTCGCCCTTCTTCGCGATCTCGAAGACGATGTCGGTGCCATTCCACTCGGTCTTGTCTTTGACAAAATTAAGCTCGGCGTCCGTTACATGCCAGACGACCTTCTTGCCCGGCACGAATTCCGTGATTGTCTGCGTAGTGCGGTGAACGTCTTTGTACCGGTAGGTAAACACCTCGCCGAGCTTATCGGTACGGCCGTCAATCTCTCCCGACCACCACCCGCGAACGTTGTTGATGGCGGCAAAAACTTCCTGGGGAGATTGGTCTACGGTAAAGCTCGTGGTGAGACTTTGATCGTTCATCGTTTCTCTCCTATTTGAATTACATCAGGTTGTCGTTTATGCGGCGATTCGCTGTGCGGGTACGAACGCGGCAAACTGGCGCTCCATCGTTTTGGCGGCACCGTTGCTCCAGTTCTCCGCCAGGGGTTCCGACACGGGATCCGGGAAGATGTCCTCCTCGCCCTTCTCCATCCCATCGAAGATGGCTCGCGCAACCGACTCCGGAGAGGCCTTCGGTATCTCGAAACCGCGGGCCATGTCCGTATCCACGGGGCCGGGCAGGACGGCATGCACGCTTACGCCTTGTCCGGCCAGAAGAGCGCGCAGCGCTTGCGTCAGCGAGAACGCCGCCGCCTTCGAGATCGAGTACGCCGGAGTGACCGGCAGGGCCGCCAAGGACGCCACCGACAGAATGTTGACGATGGCGCCCCGGGAACGAGTCACCAACGGCAGGAAAGCCTGGGTCACGCCATACGTGCCGAAGAGATTGACGGCGAGATGCTGTTCGAGCGCGGCACGATCGCTCAGGTCATCGAACTGCGCAAAGCCGGCGTTATTGATGAGGATATCGAGAGATTCGATACCCTTGACAGCCCGCTCAATCTGCGCAGCGTTGGTCACGTCCAGGGTCAGCGGCGTGACGCGTGCATCCAGATGGGTCAGGGGCTGGCGCGTACCGGCATACACCCGCTTCGCACCTCTCTTCAGGGCTTCCTCGACCAGCGCCTGTCCGATACCACGATTGGCTCCAGTCACCAAAACTGTTTTGTTTGCGATTGTCATAGTTTTCTCCTCACTGATTGGGTTTTTTCTGGGCTGGTCGTACCGCTTTCAAGAGTCGATTACGAGTGGCTTTCCGCTCAACAACAGATGCCGGCAGAACTCTTCGGTTGCATGTTTTTCGCTATACAAGACCGCTATTGCCCGCCCTCGGCTTGCCTGCGTACACGCTCGTTCATCGCAGTCCAACCTTTGTTCATACCGGCCTTGTGCTCGTCGGAAATAAAGCCGAGTGCGGTGTGCTTGAAGGTGATCAGCGTTCCGCCATCGACTTCACTCAGCCGGTATTGCACGTTGGAAACCATCGGGAAGGAGGCGAACAATGGGCCAGCAAATTCCAGCAGTGTGGGCCGCTTGATGGCCTGAACATTGGCCCAGAAGTGCCCGTTGCCGTCGCCCAGGTCGCGGTACCACCTTCCACCGGGCCACGGTTCGATCTTCATGTTCAGAGATCTGCCGTCAGGAGTCTCGTTGCCGGGCCCGAGTTGCTCGAGCAGCGCGGCAAAGGTTACATCCAGGGGCGCCTGGACGTGGATTTCCTGGTTGATGGTGAGGGTCAGGTCTTCGAGGGTCTGGTCGGTGGGAATCATCATTTCTCCTTAGAGTGCGGATTTGGGATTCTCAGGCCTGGGGGATTTCACATCTGATGCGCCTTGGCGGACAGCCGCTTCAGCGAGTTCCTTCACGCGATTCAACTGGTGCTGCCAGTAACGCTCGAAGGTGCCGGCCCACTGATGCAGCGGGCGGATCGCGTCGGCGTTGGTGCGGTACAGCTTCTGCCGGCCCTGGCAGCGCATCCGAACCAGCCCCACGTCGCGCAGCACGCGCAGGTGCTTGGAGACGGAAGGCTGCTCCAGGCCGAGCGCTGTCACAATCTCTCCGACGGGCCGCTCGGTCCCGGCAAGATAGCTCAAAATCTCGCGCCGCCGGGGTTCGGCAACTGCGTTGAAGGCATCCGAAGTGGTACTCGCTCTTGCCATGACAAGACAATACATACCCATATAGGAATATGTCAAGGGCGTTTGAGATTCTTTTTTTTCTGATGGCCGCAACGGGGGCTGAGAGTTGGCCGAGCGGGAAGCCTTATCTCCCTCGTCAATAACCACTTCGTACATCTTGACAGTTTGGCCCGGAATCTCAATGATCGAGGGTAGCTGTCCGCGAGGTGCGTTTTGGCGCGTCCCTATTGGTCCGGTCACATTCAAGTCTCTCTCGTCTCCTTCGGTGTGAAGCTGTTCGTTGCGACCGAAGCCAAGGGCGAGATTCGCTTCCATCAGATCAGCCGCTCAACCGGCGAACGCGTGCGCCACCAGAAGGTGCTCGCCTCCGCGCTGGAAGAGGCCCCGGGCGAGGCCGCCGCGCCGGTCGAGAAGGATGAGATCGTAAAAGGTTACGAATACAGCAAGGACCAGTACGTGATCATCGAGCCCTCCGAGATCGCCAACCTGCGCGTGCCTTCCAAGCACACGGTGGAGATCCAGCAGTTCGTCTCGCTCGACGAACTTGCTCCCGAATACCTGGAGAAGCCCTACTTCGTCGTGCCCGAGAACGATATCCAGGCGGAGGCGTTCGCCGTGGTCCGCGCCGCGCTGGCCAAGTCGAAGAAGGCCGGCCTGGGCAAGATCGCATTCGGCGGTCGCGAGCACATCATTGCTCTGACCGCTGCGCCGGGCGATGACCGGGGCATGATGGCCTACACCATGCGCTACCAGGAAGAGCTGCGCAAGCCGGCCGAATACTTCAGCGACATCAAGAAGGTCGCGATAGACAAAGAATCGCTCGAACTGGCTGAATCGCTGATCAAGAAACGCACTGCGAAGTTCGACCCCGGCAAATTTACCGACGGCTACGAGGCCGCGCTGAAGGAGTTGGTGGAAGCCAAGATCAAGCACGCGCCGATTCCGAAGGACGAGGTAGTGGAGCCGAAGCGCGGCCAGGTGATCAACTTGATGGACGCGCTGCGTAAGAGCGTTCAGGGCAGCGAAGCCGCGCCAGCCACCGGCAAGAAGAAGCCACCGATGAGCGTGAAAGAAGCGCCCGCCGCCAAGTCGAAGGGCATCGCGCTGGTGAAGCCTGCTGCGAAGGCCACTGCCCGCCGCAAATCCGCCTGACATGCTTGCACATTCGCGGCCATCGTATGCATGCTAGAAAGCCAGGGTGACTAGATGGCTGCGTCGACCGCAAGGAAGGCCGCAAAGCGAAAAGCAGCGAAGACCACCAAGCCTGCTTTGGACTCGGCCGCAAATGCGGTCGACGAGCAGCTCGCACGCTACCGCTCCATGCGCGACTTCAAGATCACCGCGGAGCCAAGCGGTGGCAGGAAATCCACAGCGAAAACAAAATCAACCGCACAACTTCCTTTTTGCGTGCAGAAACACGCGGCCTCGCATCTGCACTACGACTTCCGCCTGGGTTGGAACGGCGTGCTGAAGAGCTGGGCTATCGCCAAGGGTCCCAGCTACGTGGTCGCGGACAAGCGCCTCGCAGTGCAGGTGGAAGACCACCCCATGGAGTACGGCGGCTTCGAGGGCGTCATCCCCAAGGGTCAGTACGGCGGCGGCACCGTGATGATCTGGGACCAGGGCACGTGGGAGCCGCAGCCTGCCTACCCCGACGTCGACGCCGGCCTGCGCACGGGCTCGCTGAAGTTCATTCTGCACGGGACGAAGCTCAAGGGGAAGTGGGCGCTGATCCGCATGCATGGCAAGTCCGGCGGCTCCGAGGCCAAGCCCAACTGGCTGCTGATCAAGGAGCACGACGACTTTGAGCGTTCGGCCTCTGCGCCGGCCGTCACCGACGCCGAGCCCAACTCCGTCGTCACCGGCCGCAGTATCGAGGAGATTGCCAGCAGCGAAGACCACGTCTGGAACTCGAAAGACACGCGCTCCGGCAGCCAGGCCTGGTACCGCCAGGAGAGCAGAGCCGCGCCGCAACTCGATCTCTCAAAGCAACTCGCGAAACTGCCGCGCGAGCCCCAACCACAATTCCTCTCGCCGCAGCTTGCCCAGCAGGCCGAATCCCCGCCTGCCAGTAGCGGCTGGCTGCACGAGCTCAAGCTCGACGGCTACCGCATCCAGGCGCGCAAGGACGGGCGACGCGTTCAGCTCTTTACGCGCACCGGGCTCGATTGGACGCATCGGATGAAGGCGATCGCTGCCGAGGTCGCGCGGCTTCCGGTGGATAAGGTCACGCTGGATGGCGAAGTGGTGGTGCTGGGCGAGGACGGCAACTCGAGCTTCGCGAATCTGCAGGCTGCTTTCCAGGAAGGTGCGCGGCATGCGCAGACCTATTTCTGCTTCGACCTGCTGCACGTGAATGGACACAACACGCGTAACCTGCCGCTGCGTGAGCGCAAGGAGTTGCTGGCGGAGATTTTGGTGGGCGCGGACGAGCACACGCTACGGCTCTCTGAGCACCTTGAGTCCGACGGGCCGACGATTTTTCACAACGCGTGCAAGCTGCATGCCGAGGGCATCGTCTCCAAACGCGCCGCAACCAGGTACACCGCCGGCCGCAGCTCCGACTGGATCAAATGCAAGTGCCTTCACCAGCAGGAATTCGTTATCGGGGGCTACACCCTGCCGGGCGCCGGTCACACCGGCATGCGCGGAGTTGGCGCGCTGCTGCTCGGCTACTGCGAGCGCGGCAAACTCACTTACGCAGGCCGCGTCGGCACCGGCTTTACCGAGAAGACACACAAGATGCTGCGCGATAGGCTCGAACCGCTCAAACAGGCCGCGACGCCGTTCGAGAGCGTGCCTGCTGAAGCGCGAACTGGAGCGCTGTGGGTCAAGCCCAGTCTGGTTGCACAGGTGCGCTTCGCCAACTGGACGGCTGACAACCTTGTTCGCCAGGCCGCTTTCCTCGGCTTGCGCGACGATAAGCCCGCCGCAGAGGTAGCGCGCGAAGACTCCGCGCCAGCGCCAAAATCTTCGAAGGCCGCCGCACCGAAGCGAGCTTCCCATGTGGCGATCACGCATCCTGTTGCCGCAAAGCGCTCGCCAGCGGACAGCGTAGAACGCGTGGCGAAGAGCGAGCACGCGCCCGTCCGCCTCACTCATCCCGCCAAGGTCCTCGACCCCGAATCCGGCCTGACCAAGCAGGCGCTGGCCGACTACTACTGGGCCGTTGCCGCGCGCATGTTGCCGCATATCGCGGGCCGGCCGCTCTCGCTGGTGCGCTGCCCCGAGGGCTCCGCCAAGCAATGTTTCTTCCAGAAGCACGTCAACGCCACGCTGTCGAAGGGGATCGGCTCGGTCGATGTGCGCGACAAAAAGACCGGCGTGATTGAGCCCTACATCACGCTCGATGGCAAATCGGCCACACCGGAGATACTCGCCTCGCTGGCGCAGCTTGGCGTGCTTGAAGTTCACCCCTGGGGCTCGCGCAACGACGACCTCGAGCACCCCGACCGGCTGATCTTCGACCTCGACCCGGATGAGTCGCTGGCGTGGGCGGAGGTGGCTGGAGCGGCTGTTGAGGTGCGGGCAAGGCTGAAGAAGATTGGGCTCAGCAGCTTTCTGAAGACGACTGGCGGCAAAGGGTTGCATGTCGTGGTGCCGATTGAGCCGAACCTGGATTGGGTTGCGGCGAAAGACTTTGCGCACCGCTTTGTGCTGGGTATGGAGAAGGCGAATCCGAGGCTCTACCTGACCAAGATGACCAAGGCGGCGCGCGGCGGAAAGATTTATCTCGATTACCTGCGCAATGAACGCGGGGCTACTGCGGTGGCGGCGTATTCGCCAAGGGCACGAGCAGGGGCGGGGGTTTCCATGCCGCTGGCCTGGGCGGAGATTGCGGGAGCGGGTGAGTTTGCGGCGGTGCGGCCGAGTTTCCGCGTGGCGGACTTTGCGGAGTGGCGGGGGAGGCTGGGCAAAGATCCGTGGAAAGCGATCGCGACGACGCGGCAGGCGATCCGTCTCTCAAACGACCTCTGAGTCACACCATTCTTGCTAAGCTAATTCGCCGTGGGCGTCTTGGAGACCTGGTCGACGACTACGGTTTCGACGGTGACTTTGCGTGACTCCAGTTTGAGGCCGAGTTTTTCGACCGCATCGAAGATGGTGCCTCCGGGGACGTCGGGATTGCTCCAGGTATCTATAGTGACCTTGTATTCTCCGGTCAAACCGGTCTGGTCAATCACCGGTGCTCCGGCAAATCGCACCAGCTGAGCAGCCAATTCTTCCATAGTGATCGAAGACCATCCTACGTTGTTGAACGGCCCCACAGCCGCGAGTTGCTCCTTCGTGCGCTTCTGCTGGGCCGCCATGTCCGCCTGCATCTTCTGCTGGGGCTGCGTTTTCTGCTCCTCGTCGGTGAGTCCCTCCACAGGAGCAGGCGGCGGCCCAGCGGGTTTCAGTTTGGGCCCATCTTTGCCCACCACCAGCGCGAAGCCCTGCCCGGTCTTGGTGTCGCGATGCACTTTGAGGCCGAAGCGTTCTTCGAGCAGCGATTGCAGGATGGCATTCAACTGCTCCTTCGGAGTGCCATCGGGCACCGCTTCGATATCGAAGGCCTGATCAGAAAGCCAGGCCGGGCCGGACACCTGGGTAGCACGCACGCGGTAGGCTGCGGCAATCAGGTCGAGTAATGGCCAGTTCTGCAGGCGGACACGGTCTGGGCCTGCCATTGGGATCTCGCCCGGCCGGCCGTTATTTCGCATGACCGCCCGCAGCATTGGAGGGAGAGCACTGCCCGGCGCCGACGGCTTGACTGATGCGACTTCGAACTGCGGTTTGGTGGGCGGGGTCTGCGCAGGCAAGGTGGTGCAGATTAGGGCTATCGCCGCGCATACGAGATATCGCATCGTCAACCCTCTAAGTCTTGCCCGTAGGTTTTCCCTGGCCCATGCTTGCGGAAGTAGTGGCGGTCGAGGAGGGCCTGGGTCACGACGTTCACTTCGGACTTGAGGGTGAGGGTCTTGTAGGCCATCTTCGCGCAGTATTCCAGGACCACGGCGTTGTGCGCGGCTTCGTGGGGGTCGCGGCCCCAGCAGAAGGGCGCGTGTCCGGCGACCAGGCAGGCGGGGACGGCCAGCGGGTCGATGGCGGGGTGGGGTGGCTCGCCATTGCGCGCGGGCGTGGCGGCGAAGCGTGCGACGATGGCGAGGCCGGTTTCGTGGACGTAGCGCCCTCCGATGGCCTCGTCGGTCAGGGGCGCGGTGCATGGGACGGGGCCGTAGAAATAATCCGCGTGGGTGGTGCCGAGCGCGGGGATGGCGAGGCCGGCCTGGGCAAAGCTGGTGGCGTACTCGGAGTGGGTGTGGACCACCGCGCCGATGGTGGGGAACTCGCGGTAGAGCAGCGTGTGGGTGTCCAGGTCGGAGGAGGGCTTCAGGTTGCCGTCGACGATCTTGCCGTCGAGGTCGGTGACGACCATGTGCTCGGGGCGGAGATCGTCGTAGTCGACGCCGGAGGGTTTGATGACGACCAGGCCTTGTTCGCGGTCGACACCGCTGGCATTGCCAAAGGTGTAGAGGACCAGGCCGTGTTTGACGAGTTCAAGGTTGGCGTCGAGGACAGCGGTGCGAAGTTCTTTCAGCAGCATGGGTAAAGGATACAACCGTGTGGTTCGGCAAAGGCAAATGCGGGGGTCTCTCCGCTGCGCGCCAGACGATGAAACTGTCCGCCGCTTCGGTCGAGATGACGGCAAGTCTGGATTCAGTTGACGGCGGTCAGCGGCGGGTAAGGAGGAAGAAGAGCAAAAAGATGAGGGTGAGGGCGAGACTGCCGGGCCACACCCACCAGCCGCGCTGGCTCGAATAGCTCACCACCAGGCAGCCCGGTAGCGTCGCGCACAAGAAGAGACTCGCGCCGAGGATGGATGTGGCTTGGGTGGCCCTTCTCATCTGCGTGAATTATTGCAACAGACTCTCTTCGCTGGAGCGCAGGCGCAGGATGCGGTCGATGGCGTAGGGTGCGCGATGGCTGGGCGTGTGGAAGTGCCTCACCTGCAACTCCCCAAGCAGCCCGATCCCAAGCATCTGAATGCCCGCGAGGATCAGCACACCGGCGATGACGAAGATCGGTCCGTGAGCCACCATCACACTCTGGCCGGTAAAGATCTTGAGCGCGAGCAGCCACATCGCCAGCGCGCCGCCGCTTAGCATTCCCAACGACCCGATGGTGCCAAAGAAGTGCAGCGGGCGCGTCATGTACCGTAACAGGAACCGGATGGTCAGCAGATCGAAGCCGACCCGCAGCGTGCGCGAGAGGCCGTAGTGGCTCTGGCCATGGTGGCGCCGCGGATTGGTGATGGGGATCTCGCAGATGCTGGCGCCGTACCACGCAGCCAGCGCAGGAATAAAGCGGTGCATCTCTCCGTACAGCGGAATGTTGTGGATCACTTCGCGGCGGTAGGCCTTGAAGGTGGTGCCGAAGTCGTGGATGTCCACGCCGGAGATGCGCGCCATAAACCAGTTGGCGCATGCTGAAGGAATGCGGCGGAAGAGCAGGTTGTCCGCACGGCGCGAGCGCCATCCGCTGACCACGTCGTAGCCCTCTTCCAGCCGCGCCAGGAAGTTGGGGATCTCCTCGGCATCGTGCTGCAGGTCGCCATCCATCGAGATCAGGAACTCACCCTGCGCGTGGTCGAAGCCGGCGGCCAGCGCCGAAGTTTGCCCGAAGTTGCGGCGCAGCTTGATCACCAGCACGCGGCTGTCGACCGCGGCAATCTCTTCCAGCAGCCTGTAGGTGCGGTCGCGCGAGCCATCGTCCACAAAGACCATCTCGAAGGACTCGCCCACCTGCTCCATTACCAGCTTTACGCGGTCGTAGAGCGTGGTGACATTCTCCTCTTCGTTGTGAAAGGGCACGACGATGGAGTACTTCGGCATAGTACAGATGATACGCCCGGTAAAGGCCCGTCTGGGTGAATTCCCAAAGCAGAAAAACGGGCATCGGGGCCGGGCTGAGGGAATCTGTAGCCGGACCGAGGGAACCAAGGATGGTACGCAAATTGCGAGATCGGGCCTCGACGCCGGAATCCGCGGCCCTGACAATTGAGTTGATGGAGGCCTATGCAACGGATCTTTCGCTTCCTGTTGATCATTGCAGTAGTGATCGTGGGCGTCGTCTGGTACTTCCACTGGTCCAGGACCCGCGCCATGAACAGCGGTGAAGTGCGTGTCCGCGAGCAGCCCGCTGCCACGGCTTCGCCCCAGACCGCGCCGGCAAACCAGCCCGCGCAGCCGCAGGACCAGTCCGCCGGTGCAGCGGACCAAAACGACCAGGAACGAACCGAGGCCGCTGACGTTGTTACTCTCCCGGCTGCGGAGACACTCAGCCGCAATCCGCCCAACCGCACCGTTCTCGCGGGCACGGGAAGGTTCGAACTCTACCGCCAGGGAGACATTACCTGGCGCATGGACACCGCGACCGGTCAGGCTTGCGTTCTTTTCGCCACCGAGGCTATGTGGCGCAGGACGCTGGTGTACGAACACGGCTGCGGCACCGGCACACCGGCTAGATAAAGTTCAGGAACCCTGCGGGCTTTACCTGCGATCCCGGGAAGACCACCTCAAGGTTGCGCGCGCCTAGAGTCTTGTAGGCGGCTTCGCCAAGCACGGTGCGGAAGTCCGTCGTCACCGTCAGGTCGCGCCCCTCGTTCAACTGCTCGTTCGCAACTCCGGGCCATTTGCCGTAGACCCTTCCGCCCTTTACCTGGCCGCCGAGCACGAACATCACGTTCGCGTGGCCATGGTCGGTGCCTCCGGTGCCGTTCTGCCGCGCGGTCCGGCCAAACTCGGACATGGTCACCAGGGTCACGTTCTCGGCGTCGTCTCCCATGTCCCGCCAGAAGGCAGCGATGGAGTTGGAGAACTCGGTCAGCCGATTGGCAAGCTGTCCGGTCGCTGCTCCCTGGTTCTGGTGCGTGTCCCAGCCGCCGATGTCGGAGAAGGCCGCCTCGACTCCAAGGTTTGCTTTCATAAGTTGCGCTATCTGCTTCAAACTATTGCCAAACGGCGTACTTGGATAAACCGCTCCGGGCGCCGGCAGATACTTCGCAGGGTCGGCAGCCTTCAGCATCTTTACCGCTTCGAACGTCTCCTGGCCTGTGCCTTGCAGCACCGAGTCAGTGCTCTCGTCGTACATCGCCTGGAATGCGTTTGAGATTGGCGACATTTGCGGCCCTTTGCCGCCTACCGAGAAGTCCGCCAGGTTGTTGAGCGCAATTGCCGGGACCTTCCCTTGCAGCGTGCGCGGGACTTGAGTGCCGAGTGCGACGGCGCGGAAGGCCGACGGCTTGCCGGCTTCGGGTTCTACTGCGAGCGCGCGGTTCAGCCAGCCATCCTCGGTTACCTTGACGCCGGGAGTGCCGCTCTCCATGTAGTCCTGCGCGTCGAAGTGCGAGCGCGACGGGTCCGGCGAGCCGACTGCATGAACGATCGCCAGTTCCTGCCGGTCATAGAGCGGCTTGAACGCCGCCATCTGCGGGTGCAGTCCGAAGAATCCGTCCAGATCGATCACTTCATTCTGCTTGATCGCGATCGACGGCCGCATCGCATAGTAATTCTTCTCCTGGTACGGCACCACGACGTTCAACCCATCCACCGCGCCGCGCTGGAACAGCACCACCAGCTTCTTGTGGTTCGCCGCCGCCGTGGTCATCTCGGCCAGCACACTGCGCGAGAGGAATGCTGGAATCGTCGACGTCCCGATCAGCGCCAGCGCGCCATTCTTCATGAATCCACGCCGGGTCACGCCGCGTTTGGCTGCATCCCGGCCGCAGATATCGCAGCCCCAATCGCTATGGTCCGCCGTATTCCATCGTCTGCTTGTCATCTCGTCGCTCCTGTTGCCCGGACTCAACGTTCGCAGTCCCGAATAGCCTTGCCGAACCACCGCGTGTCTGTTCAAACTCCACACCAGCTGGGAAGTTGCCGAAATCCCCCGTTGGTCGTACCGAGTCCTCCCTCGAACCTCGAACCTGGTACCTTGACCCTGACTTACCGCCTCTGGAACTCCGGCGACCCCAGCATCAGGCCCGCCATAACCGCTGCCTGCCGGTCATCTGGAACCGCATTCCTCTGCGCAGCCGCGCCACCTGCCGCGAATACGCCAACCGCTCCTGCGCCGCCCGCGCCGATCTGGAAATCCTTGGCTGCCTGGATCGCCGCGGTCGTGTCGTTGGATTGGCCAAGCACGGCCGCGCGCGTCTTCTCGCTCAGCGGCTGCCCCAGCAAAATCAACTCCAGCTTTTTCTCCTTGGCCGCGACCTCCGGATCGACAAACCCATCCCCAGACTCCATCGCGGCCTGCCTGCCGGCGACGCCTGGCTCACCCAGCAGCTTGGTCCAATCCGTCCGCACGCCGGGTAGCCGGTCGCCGGCCAGCAACAGCGCGAAGTTCATCCGGCTGACCAAAGCGCCGGTGCTGACCCACGGCTCACTCAGCCACGAATAGCCATTGGGCGTCTGCATTCCGTAGAGCGGCATACCGAGTTTGTCCAGCGCCTGCACCAGGGCGAGCGAGTTGTTCACGGTGGCGCCGCTGGCCCGCACCGCCGATACGACAAACTCCTCCGGCGTCTTCACCTTGGACCGCTCTGCCGCAGGCGCCCAAAACTCCGGCGATTCAAACATCGTCCGCAGCACCGTCTTGATATCGCCATCGCTGGCCAGGAACGACTGCGTCATCTGGTCCACCAGCGCCGGCGGAGGATCGTCGCTGACAAACCGCACGGCCAGCTTGGTGGAGATGAACTTCGCCGTTGCCGGGCTGGTGGCGAGCGTGTGCAGCACCGCCAGCCCCTCGTTCATGCCGTTCTCTTTGATGGTCTTCCCCAGCACCGTCTTCGAACCCGGCTGGTGGCGCCGCTCATCAAACTGGAACTGGAATCCCCCGCCCTGCGCGGGTGGCGCAACCGTCCAGCCCGTGAACACCTTCGCGACCTCGGTCACATCCTTCTGGGTGTAGCCGCCGTTCACGCCCAGGGTGTGCAGCTCCATCAGTTCGCGCCCGTAGTTCTCATTCAGTCCGCGGTCCTTCAGCGCCGCCTGCACCTGCGGGTTTCGTGCGTACCTCGCCATCTGCGGCCCCTGCTTCGCCGCCTGCGAATCCGGCCCGATACTCTGCCAGTTGTCCAGATACATCAGCATGGCGGGGCTCTTCGCCGTGGCCACCAGCAGGTCTTCAAACTTGCCCAGCGCGTTGGGCCGGATTACATCCCGCTCATAAGAGGGAATTAAGAACGGCTCGTTCTGGTTCTTCCTCACATACACGTTGAAGTGGTTCAGCCAGAAGTCGGTCATCACCGCTTCCAACTGGCGGTCGCTGTAGATGTCCCGTAGCAGCCGCACCTGCATCTCCTCGGCGCCGATCATGCGGGTCGAGTTCTGCATCGCCGCAAAGATCTCCCGCTGCTGCGGGCTCAATCCCTGAGTAAACTGCGCCACTTCGGCCGCGCTCAGGCTCTGGCGAAACGCCACAAAGTCATTTGGCGCCATCCCAATCACCTTGCGCATCCGCTCGTCCGGGGGCAGGTTGATGATCTTGACCGCCTCAATGTCCTTGAACAGCTTCTCCACGTGCTGGTCCGGCGCTTGCCCCGGGTCCACCAGCTCCGACTTCGGCAGCATCGCGGTTGAGTTGGCCGCGTCATTCCCCGCCGCGATCGCCGCATAGTCCGGGGCCACCACCGCCATGTTTCCACTGTCCGGCGCAGTGCTGGCTGCTGCTGGAGTGGGGGTCTGCGCAGAGGGGGCACGCCGTTCAATCGGCGCCGGGGCTTGCCCCGCACTCGCCGTCATGGCGTCGCCCTGCATCGCGTTCGTCTCCCCGCCGGGGGCGGTATTCTCCTTCGCCGCAGCTTGCTTCTCTTGCTGCATCCTGTAGAACGCCATCTCGTCGCCGTAGATCGCGCGCTCCACCGGGTCGGTCGGCATCGCCATCCCCGCATTCGCAGGAGCCATCTGCCTGTATCGCGGGCCCATTGGTCTGTTCCCCATGGCCATCTGCCTGTTTCCCTGCTGCTCCATCTGCCGGATCATCTGCTGGCTGGGGTAGCGTGCCAGCAGCTCCGCCTGCGGCAGTTGCATCGCCGGAAACGCCGCCAGCCGCCCATCCAGCGCCGTATCGTCAATTTTCGATGGATTAAGTTGCATCTCGAACCAGCTGGTGAGCCCCATCGCCTCGACCGCCGCAACATCCCCCGGCCTCGGCCCGAACGTGAGGCGGTCCAGCGCATGCAGCACGCGACCCTCGCCCTTGGTCTGCGCGCCGCCGGCGGTTGGCCCGCGCTTGGGCACGGCGGTTGCCGCCAGCAACGGCTGATCCATCATCAAGACGCACAGCACGAAGGCCAGCGCCGCCCGTACCGTACCCAGGTAACCCGCCGTCCACGAGTTGGGCGGATAGATCTCACAGACCCGATTCGGTCCACCGGAAGCTCGCATTGGAAACATCCTCCACGCGCACGGAGCCGCGCGTCCCTAGCTTAGCCCGTTAAATAGACACTCGCCAGTCCGGGCGGGTAGCCGAGGTCGGCAAATCTGCATTCCGCCTCTGGAAACCCCCAAAATGTCCGCCAGTTGCGCCGGCCACTCGATTTCGCGCGCGAGTCCGCCGTTCGCAGCCCAGCCTTGATGTTCAGGACGCAGGCGAGAAATTCCCATTTCGAAGGAACTGGCCCGCCGCATGATGCGTATCATCAAGTAGTTGAAATTGCGACGCTCCCGACCTTCGCTACCCTGGGCAGGGGAATCCAGACCGGTCAAATCAGGCAGATCAGCCTGAACCCTTCGCAGGGCGCGAACATGAGGGACCTGCTTCCGGCAAGGAGTCAATCATGAATCTCCGCATCGTCCTCGCGCTCTCCGTCATCCTTCCTGCAACCGCCGCGCTGGCCGCCGAAGGCACCTTCGATAAGACCCTGATGGTCAGCGGCGCACCCAGCGTCTCCGTCTCCGCCGGCGCAGGCTATGTCCACGTCTACCCGGGAGCCGACAATCAGGTCCACATCATCGGACATGTCCACGCAGATAATGGCTGGTTCGATTCGGACGCCGATGCGCGCGTCAAACAGATCGTCGCCTCGCCGCCCATAGTCCAGTCCGGCAACATCATCACCATCAGCACTCCCGACGACGGTTCCCGCCTCTTCCACAATGTCTTCGTCGACTATGACGTCACCACACCGCGCGCCACTACTCTGAAGGCCCGCGCTGGCTCTGGAGGCATGGAGATCGGCGGGATTCAAGGGACGGTCAACGCCGGCACCGGCTCAGGCTCTATCCATGTCGACAATATCGGCGCAAACTCCCGGCTGGGCACCGGCTCTGGCCGCATTCGAGCTACCGACGTTCACGGCGCAACCACGGTGCAGACTGGATCGGGCAGCATTGAGTTGTCCGTTTCCGCCCCCGGAGACGTTAAGGCGCAAACCGGCTCCGGCTCCATCCACATCGATGGCATCTCCGGTGAACTCCGCGCAGGCTCGGGCTCCGGCTCCATCGAGGTCGGCGGTAACCCAACCTCGGAGTGGCGCGTGGAAAGTGGCTCCGGCAGCATCCACCTTCAGACTGCCCCCGGCGCCCGTTTCAACCTGAATGCCGAGACCGGTTCCGGCTCCATCCACACCGATCGGCCCATCGTGATGCAGGGCAGCCTGAACAACCATCACGTGACTGGGACCGTTAACGGCGGCGGCCCAACCGTCCGCGCCAGCACCGGCTCAGGCTCCATCCGCATCCACTAGAGACACGAATTCCCCATGAATAGGCGCGCGCCCAAGCGCCTTCCCTGGGGGTTACTCCGAGCACCTGTCTCCTACGGATTCGACTTCAGACGCCGATAGCTGTAGTTTGGCACGGCATAGAAGTGCCCGTGATAGTGGGTCACATCGTCCAGTTCGAGTGCCTCATTGTCCTCGACCGGCTTGTCCTCGGACCCGTCCTCTGCCTTTTGCGGAATCAGGTCGACGGCTTGCGTGTCCCGGACTTCGCGGTCTGGGGTATTCACATCGTCCCGGTAAAAGAGCTGATACTCAGCTCTTACGCCAGCCAACATCTTAATCTCGGTCCCGGTCAGGAACGACTTGTCAGTCTCAAAGCGGTTCCCGCCCACGAAAAAGTGGTACATCTTCACCTGCGTTTCCATCGAAAACACCTCAATGGTTCGCAATTATAAGCCGCAGGAACGGGCTAGCCAGTGAGCAGCATCACAGACGCTGCTTCGCGGCCTACTCTCTGGCCACGAACGCCCAGCAGTTTCCCAGGCAGAAATTGGCAACGGAGCAGCACAGGATGGCGATGGAGTTCGCAATCAGCAGGGGAAGGTGCGCCTGAGAGACCAGGATACGCATGAGGCAAAGATTTCCCAACAGGGATACCAGCCCATTGGAAAGATGGAAGCGCACCAGTTGCATCAGCGTGGAGCCGTCGCGGCGGTCGCGCCAGGTGTAGCGCAGGTGCCACACAAAGTTGTGCAGCAGCGCAAGTTCGATGGCGGCGGCTGTGGCATACAAATAGTGGCCCGGCACGCAGCGGTTGATGGCGGCCAGCGCCGCAAGCTGCACCACCATGCCCATTGCCCCCACCAGGTTGAACCTGCAATAACGGATGAAGGGGTTCATGGCAGCGGCTCCTGACGGTAGAGTTCCGCGGTGTGGCGCAGGGTGACGGCAATCGCCATGGCGAACATGATGACCGCGGCGATGGCCCCGCCAAGATCGAACAGCAGCATTCTGTGGCCGAACAGCGTGGCGTACGGATTGCGCAGCGCCGCCACAAGGCCGAGGATCATTAGTATCCGAATCTCGGTGGGCCCGAAGATGCCTTGCGAAAGCTGAAAGCAGGACAAGGTGTACGTCGCCAGGTAGCTCTCGCTGGACAGGATGAGGAAGGCAACCAGCATCGCGATGGCCGTCTGCCAGTGCAGCAGGCCGGAGCAGCCGAGCCCACACATCAGCGCGGTCGACCCGAAGATGTCCACCATGTGGTCCACATAGAAGCCGTAGCGCGGCCTCTGTTGCCGACGCACGCGGGCCAGCGTGCCGTCCAGGCTGTCGCCCAGCCAGTTGAGCGCGACGCACAGAATCACCAGCAGCAGCGCCCGGCGGTCCCAACGCGACAGGCCATAGCAGACTCCCGCCGCTACCTGCGCGGCCAGGCCAAGCAGCGTGAGCCCATCCGACGTAACCCAGGCAGGCGCACGCTCGGCCATCCATACCAGTGCGCGTTTCTCGAGCGATGCCGTCAGTGACTGATTCACCCGCCGCGCCGTCGTGAATACTGGTTCAACGTTAGTGATTACTGTGTGTGCGCTCATGTTCGTGTCCTTTCCAATTGTGTTCCTAGTTCGTTTCCAAGCCGTTCGGCCCCGATTCAATCACCGGCCTCCTCGCTCATCCAGCCGATTCGAAGCACTACGTTGTGCTGCGTGGGATTGGCGAAGGTCCAGTAGTCTCTCAGCTCGATGCGAAGACTGTCGCTGGGATCCTTGGGTTTGCCGAAGCGAGGCAGAGCCAACGCGAGCCCGTAGTCGAGTGCGTGTCCGGTCTCGAATAAGCGGCTGTAGCCGACGATTGCGAGAGGTAGGTATTTGGCCGAAGGTCGCGCCAGCGGGATGTTGCCGTCGAGGCTGATGTATCCGGAAAGATAGCTTCGGTTCGCCTGCGGACCCATAACGCCGACTTCAAAGAATATTGGCAACGGAAAGAGAGTGAGTCCGGCTCCGCAACCTGCTGCTGGCTTGGTCGCTGCAGGTGAGGTACTCACGCCTAAGCTGCAAGAGACGCCCACGCGGTAGGTATGGGAGAAATAAATTTCGCTCGCCTCCGGGGGATATGCCGTCGTCGATGCTGGTTGCGGCGTCGGCGCCTGAACCAAGGCCGGCGGGGCAGCTTGCGATTCCGAAGTAGATGCGCTTGTTCCTTCAGGTGCCTGGGCTGTTGTATTCCCCTGGGCGCTCGCAACCGCCAAAAGCGGCAGGAACATGACAAGCGTAAGAATCTTGTTCGTCTTCATTTGTAGCTCCTTCTATCGAGTGCGTTGCACGTTGCCCGCAAGGTGAACTCCAGCGATTCGCGGGGCACGCTCTCCACGAACGGCCCAATCAGCCACCCGAGGCCGGTGGGGATGGAGCGCGTCAGCGAGACCGACTCGATTTGCATGTACAGTCCGCCGTCGCGTTGCTCGTAGCTCCAGTAGGTGTTCAGCCGCCACAGAAACCCGTGCTCCTGGCTGGGGCTCAGTGTGCGCTCCTTCGCCGTGCCGGCCGCGTCGATCTCCGCGATCCGCGTGCTGCGCGAGATGCTGTATTCGTGCTGCGCATCCAGCCGCGCGAAGGTGACGTCGTACGCCGTATCCATTACCACCGTGATGACATGCTGCTGGCGCACCCGCATCACGACCTGCATGTGGTCGCCCTGCTGTGCCAGCACCCTGGCTTGGAGCACCTGTGGGGCAAAGCGCTGCGGATACGCGCCGAAGTCCTTCATCAAGCGCTCAAAGTCGGCGGCTGTGGCTCCGGGGACGAACGCAGTCCCGCGCCAGTCGTAAATCGCCGCTCCGGGCAGGTTCGTATTCGCGGAAGGCGTGATCTGCTCGACGATGAGTTCGCTGCGGCGCAGGCGGTCCGCAGCCACGGGAGCGAGGAACGCGTCGGTTGACCGATGTTGCTGCGCGAGCCGGGACTCAACCCCGGCTATATAGGAGTTGAAGGCTGAAACCGCCGCAGGTGGGGGCTGTGCCACAACCCGGCCGGAGGCGGCTAGAAGAAGCAGCAGTCCGCAGAGGATGGGGAGGGTTCGGGAGTTCGAGATTGGCCGGCGTTTCATGCACGCAACCATGCTCCTCGCCGGCTCTGGGAAGCAATACATGGAACCTCACTTGTTTGTCACTCGGCAAGTGATTGCAGACACTGAGGTTCTCAGAGGTTGTACATTGCGAGGCCGGGTTGGATCGACAGCTTGATCGGATACACTGGTCGCGGAAAGATATGACCGAATCGTCTGCAGCCCGCCGCTATCGCTTCGGAGCCTTCGAAGCGGACGCCTCCACTGGAGAGCTGCGCAGGCAGGGCATTCGCATCCGGTTGAATGCGCAGCCATTCCAGGTGCTGCTGGCGCTGCTGCAGCGGCCGGGCGAGCTGCTGACCCGCGAGGAAATATCCCGCGAGCTATGGCCCGACGGGACCTTCGTCGATTACGAACATGGTGTGAACTCGGCGGTGAATCGCATCCGCGAAGCCCTGGGAGACACTGCGGGGAGCCCGAGATTCGTCGAAACGCTGGCCCGCCGCGGCTATCGCTTCGTGGCTCCAGTGGAACAGATCGGCCAGAGGGAAGATATCCCGCCTGAGTTGTCGCCCCCGGCATCGCCTGAGCCGAGCGCAACTGCGCCAGAGCCTGACGCCGGACTCTTCAGCGCAATTCTGACGACGCCGGAGGAGCTTCCCAGGACCTCCCATTCCGTGGTGCAGACGCTGTTCGTCCTGTTGCAGGTGATGTACGTGGCCTTCTATGTTGGGGCGCTCGCCAATCTCCCGGAGATTGAGGACCTCTTCTCTCCCCTGCCACGAGAGACGCAGATCGTCGCCGTCCTGATTGCCACCGCCGCGGTCCTGATTCCAGTCCGCGCGTTCCTTATCTCGGCCGCGTTCCTGCGTCCTCCGCGGGCCCGCGAGAAGTTGCTCAGGATGTGGCCGTTTCTGCTGGCGCTGGACGAGCTATGGGCGCTCTCGCCGTTCCTTTTGCTGCACCACATCAGTGTTGGACTGGCTCTGGCGTGCATGGCGCTGCTGGTCTATTCGCCCTTCGCCCAGCGCTCGCTTATCCTGATGGGCGCCGGCGGCGTTGGTCACGATGTCGCAGAGACCGCGCGCTGAACTCCTGATTCTTCGCATAGGTCTGCGAATGCGTGAGCGGAGAATCAGGTCTTATGCTGTTTCCTCTGTCCCCGCCGGAGGTGCCTATGTGCTTGAAATACTGGCGTTTAAGAGCCTGGTTCAGAAAACCTGTTCGCGCAAGAATTCTTTGGTCCTACCTCTTGCCCTGCGCAGTGCGACCGTCCTATAATTCCCGTCGCCTTGCGAAATAGGGTTTTGGGACTCGCTACCTGCGACAGGAGCCACAGGAAATGCGCGTTTCGTCGGGTTCACTTGTTCTCGGCGCCTTGCTGGGCGCGGCCTCCGCGATGGCTGCCGTGGTTGGGATCATCCCGCCGGCCAAGTCTCTTACCGCACAGCGCATTGCCGCGCTGCCGGTTGCGGAACAGGCTGCATGGCTCGAATACCTGCAGCGCTCGACACGCCAATTGCACGAGAGCCAGCAGCAATTCATCGATGAACTGCGGCATGCGGGCTCCGTGAGGCCTCTGGCGGTGATTCCGCCGGTTACGCCGGAGGGTCCGAACGCCAACACTGTCCCACTGAACAAAGACGCGGCGTGGTACGCGGGCCCGGAGGCGGCGCATATCGGAGACGTCGTGCTCTCGTTCCAGACGCCGGAGGGCGGCTGGAGCAAGAACGTGGACATGAGCAAGGACCCGCGGCAACCGGGCGAACCGTACTATTCGTGGGCCGACCGGACCGCCCGGATGGTGATTCCGGGTGATTTTGCGCTGGTGGACGATGTGAGTTGGAAGTTCGTCAGCACCATCGACAACGACGCTACGACAACCCAGCTCCACTTCCTGGCGAAGGTGGGGCTGGCGGCGGGACAGGAAGCGGGCGCGAAGTACCGCACCGGCCTCCTGCACGGCATCGACTACCTCCTCGGCATGCAGTACCCGAATGGCGGATGGCCGCAGGTGTGGCCGCTGGCGGGTGGCTATCACGACGGCGTGACCTACAACGACGATGCGATGATCCAGGTGGTGGAGTTGCTGGATGACGTCGCCCACGGACAAGCTGAGTTCGCCTTCGTCCCTGCCCCAACGCGGGAGCGGGCGCGGGCCAGCGTGGCGCGGGGCGTGCGGTGCATCCTGGCGACGCAGATCGTAGTGGACGGCAAGCCCACAGTGTGGGCGCAGCAATACGATCCGCTGACGCTGAAGCCGGCTTCGGCGCGCGACTATGAGATGCCCGCGCTCTCTTCGGCGGAGAGCGCCAACATTCTGCTGTACCTGATGAGCATTCCTGAACCCACGGCGCAGGAAGTGAGAGCGATCCGCGGCGCCGCCGAGTGGTTCAAGAAGACGGCCATCTACGGACAGACCTTCCCGCGGAATCCGCAGGGGCGCGCGCTGGTGCCCACACCCGGCGCCGGGCCCATCTGGGCGCGCTACTACAAGATCGGCACTGACATGCCACTGTTCGGCGACCGCGACCAGACCATTCACGACAAATTGAGTGAGATTTCGATCGAGCGGAGAAACGGCTACGACTGGTATCGGCCGAATCCGGAGAAAGCGGTTGCACGCTATGCGGAGTGGAGCGCAGCCCACCCGTGACCGTTCCGCCGGGAAATCGAGGCCTTGGCGGTCTAAGACAGTCGGGTAGTAAACAGACTAGGCCATTACGACTTTGTAAAATTGCGGCTTCAAAAAATCAAGCCCAGGGCCCATTTGACAGTGAAAGTCGAGCACGATCCGGCGATGTTCGATGTCGCCGGACCTGAGAACTACATGGAGGCATTTCTATGCGGTCGATCTCGAGTTATCTCTCATGGTGTGCGTCATCCAAAACGGGCGCAGGTTTCCTCGCGCTCCTGCTGGTCATTTTCTGTCTGACCGGGAGCACAGCCAACGCCCAATTGATCGGCACAGGCGCGATTACCGGCACCGTAACCGATCCGACCGGCGCGGTCATCTCTAACGCGACAGTAACTGCGACCGACGTGACCACCAACGTGAAAACGGTGCGGCAGACGACCAGGGCCGGCGACTACAACATCACGCCACTCATCCCGGACAACTATTCGGTCTCGGTAACCGCGCAGGGCTTTGAGCAGTATGTACAGCAAAATGTCCAGGTCAACGCACTGCAGACCGTCTCCTTGAATATAGGACTTACCGTGGGACAGGCGAGCCAGACCGTCACCGTCACCTCCGCGCCTCCCACCTTGGAAACCTCCGACGCAACCCTCGGCGCGGTGTTGGACAACGAGGTCTACGCGGGGTTGCCGCTGCAGATGGACGCCGGCGGCAATGCCGGCCAGCGGCGCGCCACCGACTTTGAGTACCTCATCCCCGGCGTGCAGGCCAATTCCACCCACAACAACAACACGGACAACTCCGGCATCGTCAACGGCAGCGGTCCGGCCGGCGGCGTCACGGACCTCTATATCGAAGGCCTCGACCTGCCCGAGCCCGATCAGGTCGGCGATCCCCGTTTCACCTTCGCCAACTTCAGCGTGGACTCTATCAACCAGTTCCAGACTCTCACCGCCGCCTATTCTGCCCAGTACGCCGGCATGGGCGTTGAAAACTACTCCATCAAGTCCGGCGGAAACGGATATCACGGGTCGATTTACGAGTACTTCCGCAACACCGTGCTCGACTCCTGGGCGTTCACCAGCAAGGTGCCCACGCTGACCGGAGCAGCCGTACCGCCAAGCGGCGTTTGCAGTTACGCGGCCCTCACGGCATCCACCAGTTGGTGCAATCTTGGCGGCCTCAAGCCCCCCGAGATCGAGAACGAATACGGCATCGACCTCAGCGGCCCGATCCTCAAGAACAAACTCTTCCTCTTCTACAACTATGGCCAGTATCGGGCGCAGTTCGGAGCCAAGTATCAAGCCCTCACCATCCCCACCGCAGCCATGCTCGGCTACACCCAAACCGGCACCGCGCTGGGCTACACCGACTTCACCGGCTACTCCGCGGCCACCGGATACAACATCTACGATCCCTCCACCCAGATCGCCGGCTGCCTGGGGACAAGCGGCAGTCCCTGCGTCCGCACTCAGTTCATGGGCATGAAGAACGGTACGCCCACCGCGAATGTCATCAACGGCAGCCGCATCTCCGCGGGGGCAAGTTACTACAACCAGTTCATGCTGCCGTATGAACTGCTGGCCAACCAGAGCCTCTACGCCAATAACATCACCTTCGGCCGTCCCACCGGCAACACCAACTGGTATCAGTCAGGCAGAATCGATTACAACCAGAGCCAGAAGAACCAGCTTTCGCTCATTGTCGCCTTCGGCCGCGACGCCAGCACCGGCACCAACCAGACCGGGGCCGGACAGCTCGGACCGCCCTTCAACACCTCGCAGGTGGTCAAACCCAACACCAGCATTGACATCATCAAGGACGTCTTCACCATCAACGATCACCTCATCAACCAGTTCGCCTTCGGCTACGGCCGTTACAACAGCTTCTCCACCACCCCCAACCTGGTGCCGCTGTATGCGGCGACCACCGCCGGACTAGTGGGCGATCCTCCAGGCCAGGCCGCCAACGGCTTCCCCCAGATTGCCTTCTCCGGCGGCGTCGACAACCCCGGCACCCAGGGCGGCTACGCCTGGAATCTGAAGGCCACCAACGTCTACACCTGGATGGACAACGTGCAGTGGGTCTTCGGCAAACACAACCTCACCTTAGGCGGCCAGTCGGTGGCAGCGCAGTTCAACTACTACGCCGCTATCACACCCTCCGGCCCCATGGACTACACCTTCGCCGCTGCGCAGACCGGCGCATTTACCACCGGCACCAGCATCAACTCGTCCAGCGGCTCCTCGGTCGCCAGCTATATGCTGGGCGCTGCTTCGGCCGGTAGCACGGTAGCCAACTCCCCCGGCCTCGGGTCGCGCTATTTCACGCCCTCCTTCTGGGCCGAAGACGACTACAAGGCGTCCTCAAAGCTAACTCTCAACCTCGGCCTCCGCTGGGACATCTTCCCGCCCATCACCGTGAACCACAACATCTTCAGCTTCTTCAACCCCGCCGGACAGAACTCCATTACGGGGAACCTCGGTACGCTTGAGTTTGCGGGCAGCGGCTCAACACCGGGTTTGTACTGCAATTGCAAGAACCCGTCGCCCACCTACTACGGCAACCTCGAGCCCCGTCTCGGAGTTGCCTATTCCGTGGATCCCAAGACTGTTGTCCGCGCCAGCTACTCCTTCAACTACGCGCGCGGCAACTGGAACAGCGGCAGCCAATCCGGCTCGCCCTCAACCCTTGGCTTCACTCCCACGGCCGCTGCTCCCGCTGGAATCAGTAGCGCTCCCGCCTTCTATTGGGATAACACGGCCTGCTCGCAGAGCGCCGCTGACGGCGTAACCTGCGGCTGGACCGGCTCGATCGTCAACCCCGCCAGCAACCTCCCGGCCGGCGCCGCCAGCCTCGCCGAATATGGCACCGGCGAGACCGTCGCGCTTACCAACACCACCGCGTCCGGCATGACCTACTGGGACCGGCACGATGGCGCACGCACGCCGGAATACATCAACTGGACCGTCGGTGTTCAGCGCCAGCTCCTCCGCCAAATGTCCCTCTCCATCAGCTACGTCGGCAGCCAGGGCCACTTCATCTCGGGCAGCCAGCCCTGGTACAACCGCGACAATAAACTACCGGAGTCGATGGCCGCGTTGGCCGGCTACAACGTCTCTGGCAGCACTGCCACAGCATGCACCGGCAACAACTGCCCCACTCCGCTGCTCACGCAGAAAGCCACGACGACTAACCTCGGCCTCGCCCAGGAGGAGGGCTTCACCGTTCCCAACCCCTACAACACCTCGGACGCCACCTACTACGCCGGCAACAGCGTCTATCAGTACTACCTCGGCTTCCCGCAGTTCAGCGGCCTCAGCGATACCACCGCCTTCGTCGGCAATAGCAACTGGAACGCGCTGGAGGTCTCGCTGGTGCAGCGCCACAGCTACGGCCTCGACCTGATGCTGAACTACACCTACTCCAAATCCATCGACGACCTGGGCACCTTCCGCGTAAACGACAACCCGCGTCTCGACCGTTCCATCTCCACCACCGACCAGCCCCAGAACCTCGCTGCAACCGTCATCTACCAATCGCCCTTCGGCAAGAACGGAATCGGTGGAGACAATTTCTGGGTCCGTTCCTTCGCCGGCGGCTGGGCCCTCTCCAGCATCGTCACTTACCACTCCGGCTATCCGCTGGCCTTCACCGGCACCGGCTGCGGCGGTTCCAGCGTCCTCGGCACCTGCATGCCCAACATCCTCCCGGGCCAGACCGCGCGCACGCTTTCCTATGCCGCACCGCCGGGAGGCATTGTGGCGGCCACCGGCTTCGCCAACACCTTCAGCAGCGTCTACCACTTCAACCCGGCAGCCTTTACCGTGAACGCCGCCGGCTCCTCCGCGCAGTACGGCACCTCGGTGAACACCAACTCAGCGCAGGTCACCTACGTCGGCAACGGCCCCGCGCTCTACATTCCCGGTGGTGCTGCGCGCGTCGGCGCGCTTAACACCTGGGGCATGGGCACCTACAACATCGACCTCGGCCTGCGCCGCACCTTCCCCATCTACGAGTCGGTGAACTTCCAGTTTGAGGCCGACTTCCTCAACGCAACCAACCACGTCGTCTGGAGTTCACCCAGCGGCGGAGTCAACAGCGGGTCCGGGTTCGGCCAGATCACGGCCCTCTCCAACCTCCCGCGCGATGTCCAACTGGCTGCACGCATCAATTGGTAACTTCAAACGGCACGCTCGGCGAAGCAGGCGCACGGATAAATGTTCGGGGGGGGGGATCATCACCCCCCTCAAACATGCTCCAGCGAGGACTCGGTGAGGCTGAAGGGGTGAGAGCCGTCTGACCTCTCAACCTGGCGAGCATTTCCACCTATTGGATGTCGAAGTAGAACACTGCCAGGCCAACGGAACAGCCTGTGCGGAAAACACTTGACACCTCTTTAGGTTCCTGTAACCTTTACGTCTTACCTCCCCGGTACTAGGCGTTACAGGGCCCTCATGCTGTTGGTCTGAAGGTAGTTCCACAGGACAGCGTACCCCCTCCCTCTCTGTCTCACACCAACTCAGCTTCCATCTTGGGAGACCGCTATGCCGCCGCATTGCGCAGCTTGTGTCTCACCCGTTCCGCCCGGCTCCGTGGGCGGTTTCGGAGACCGGTTCGCGACGGTCTGTCTGCGCCGGCTCCGCCGCGACATCGTTCCCTCCAACATCAACCTGGTTCTCTCGTTCATAACCGTCTCCCACGGCAGCATATAGCTGAACGGGAGCGCCAATCCGTCGCATCCCACCAACGCGGCGGGCGCGGAAACCGATGGAGATTCCGATGTCGAAGAGTCGTGCAGGCCTTTTTCTCCCGCTGCTTGTGCTTTCCGTTCACTCAGTCGATGGCGCGGCCCAGGCGGCCCATTTCAACTATGCCCAACTGGCATTCAGCAACGGCTTTTCGGCGCCTGCGGGAGTTGCGGTGGATGCTAGCGGCAACCTCTACGTCGCCGACACCGGCAACAGCGCTGTCAAGGAGGTTGCACCGGGTTGTGTTCTGGCCAGTTGCGCCGTGACGCTGGGCAGCGGCTTCAGCAGTCCCAGAGGAATTGCAGTGGACGCGAGCGGCGACGTCTTCGTTGCCGATAGCGGCAACCAAGCCGTGAAGGAGATGCTGGCGGTGAATGGCAGCATCCCAGCCTCACCCACCATTAACACGCTGGGCAGCGGGTTCAGCTCCCCGGCGGCACTTGCCGTGGACCAGAATGGCAACGTGTTTGTCGCCGACACCGGCAGCAATACGGTGAAGGAGATTCTTTCGGCTGGCGGGTATGCCAGTGTAAGAACGCTGAGCAGCTTCAGCTCTCCCAGCGACGTGTCCGTGGATGCCAGCGGCGATGTGTTCGTTACCGACTCCAACAACGACGTGGTCGAGGAGATGGTGGCTGTCAGCGGCAGCATTCCCGCCTCGCCCACCATCAAGACATTGGCCAGCGGATTCAACCGGCCGGCCGGCGTGGCCGTGGACGCGAACGGCGACGTCTTTCTCGCCGACTCAGGCAACGGCGTGGTGAAGGAGCTGGTTGCCGTCAACGGCAGCATTCCGGCTTCGCCGACAGTGATCAGCTTTGGCACCGGACTGGGGACCCCCACGGACGTGACGCTGGGCGCAAACGGCGCAATCTACACCACGGACCCCAGGAACAACAACGCAGTCGTGCTGGACACCCAGGCAGTGAATCTCGGGACCGTATTCGTCCATTCCGACAGCGGTATTTTCACTCTCGTTTTCACGGTCACCAGCAGCGGGACGATGGGCGCGCCCCGATTGCTGACCATGGGCACGAGCGGATTGGACTTCGAGGCCATCTCCAACGGAACGACCTGCATTGCGGGCAGCGTCACTGCCGGCTCGACCTGCATCCTCAAGCTGTACTTCAATCCGCAGGCGGCAGGTGTGCGCAACGGAGCCGCCGTTCTCGATGACGGAGCAACACCGGCCAATGTGCTGGCGACGGTGTATCTGACGGGAACCGGCTACGGTTCCCTGGCGGATTTCCCTCCGGGAACGATCTCGGCCATCGCCGGCAATGGGACCCAGGGATTCAACCATGACGGCTTCGCAGCCACCGCCTCGGAACTGAGCAGCCCAGGCAGTGTTGCATTCGATGGCGCGGGAGACATCTACATTGCCGATACCGGGAACGGGCGCGTTCGCGAGGTGAATGCAACAACCGGCGTGATTACCACCGTAGCCGGTGGCGGCAGCGGCTGCGGCGGGCAGACCGACTCGCTCGGCGACGGATGCGCCGCCACCAGCGCAACCCTTTCCAACCCGGATGCCGTCGCTCTCGACGGTGCGGGCAATCTCTACATCGCGGACGCGGGCAACCATCGCATCCGCATGGTGAACGCGTCCACCGGAGTCATCGAGACTGTGGTGGGCGGAGGCAGCGGCTGTGCCGGACAAAGCGATGCCCTGGGCGATGGCTGCGCCGCCACCAGCGCAGAGTTGTCCAGTCCTTCGGCCATTGTGCTGGATGGCGTGGGTAATCTGTACCTCGCCGACACCCAGGATGGCGTGCGCATGGTGAGCGCCGTTACCGGAACTATCGCAGAACTCGCCGCCGTTGGCAGCCCCGCGGGCCTGGCGCTGGATTACGCGGGCAACCTGTATGTTTCGGAGTCCGTTAGCGCCCTGGTGCAAAAGGTGAACCTGCAGACCGGAGCCATCACCACAGTGGCGGGCGGCGGCATCGGCTGCCCGGGCGAGACCGACTCAAGCGGCGACGGGTGCCCGGCGACCCAGGCGAAGCTGACCAGTCCTGGCGGCATCGCACTCGATCCCGGCGGGAACCTCTACATTGCCGATCAGCCGGCAGGCCTGATCCGCGCGGTCAGTGCGTCCGCTGGTCTGATCACCACGGCGGCCGGCGGCGGCACCGGTTGTGCGGGGCAGACCGACACCGTCGGAGATGGCTGTCCCGCGACCAGCGCCCAGATCGCACCATCCGCAATCTCGCTGGATGCGAAGGCCAACCTCTACATCACCGATACCGCTGGAGAGCGCGTGCGCAAGGTTGACGTGGCCGATCCGCCCTCGCTGGCCTTCCCCAACACGCCGGTGGCTACGGTGAGCCCAACCATGTATGTCACCGCGGAGAGCGTGGGCAAGGCGCCGCTGAACCTGGGGGGATACAGCGTCCCGGGCGACAGCGGCTTCGGGATCGACGAGACCAATAGCACCTGCGCGGTGACCACGCGGGTTCTCACTCCCGGGCAGACGTGCATTGCCGGGCTGACGTTTGCGCCGGGATCGACGGGCCCAACCAGCAGCGCGGTGTCGTTTGTGGATGACGCGCCGGGCAACGCGCCGGGCGGCGGGCAGAATATTCCGGTGTCGGGCACTGGCCTGCCCGAGGTCACGCCACCGGCCCCGGTGATCACCAGCAGCCCGGCCAGCACCACCATCGCGACCTACGCAACCTTCACCTTCACCGACACGGAAAACGGCATCAACTTTAATTGCAGCCTGAACTCGGTGCCCTACAGCTCCTGCCAGAGCGGAATCACCTACCCGTCGCTGACGACCCCCGGGATCTACACGTTCTATGTGGAAGCCGTCGACGACCTGGGGACGACCAGCACCACTGGTACCTCCTATACATGGCAGGTGGTCACTCCCCCGCCCATTCCAACCTTCAGCAACGGACCAGCGTCGACCACTACACTGACCACCGCGTTCTTCACCTTCGCGGACACGCAGGTCGGGGTCACCTTCCTCTGCAGCCAGGACAGCGCCGCCTTTGCGCCATGCGCCAGCCCAGTCAGCCTGGCCGGGCTCACTGTCGGCGCGCATACCTTCGCCGTGGAGGCGCAAGCAGGCCCGGGCATCGTAAGCGGAACCAATACCCTTTCGTGGTCCATCAATCCTCCGCCTCCGCCAACACCAATTGCCACACCCGCGAGCAACACCGCCGCGAACTTCGGAACGGTCCTGGTGGGCCAGACGAGTTCGAGTAGCACCCTCACCTTCACCTTCAGCCTGGGCGGAACGATTGGCAGCGTCGGCGCGTTGACCCTGGGAGCGCCCAATCTCGACTTTGCTGTTCTCAACACCAGCACCTGCGTTGCCGGTCATGCTGTTGCCACCGGCAGTTCCTGCAGCGTCGATGTAACCTTCACGCCAAAGTTTGCCGGTTCGCGCTATGGCGCGGTGGTGCTGAAAGACGCGTACGGCAATACCATCGGCACGGCTTACGTGCAGGGCACGGGTTCGGGTCCGCAGGTGAGCTTTTCGCCGTATGCGCAGACCAGTCTGGGCGGCGGATTCGCCACGCCCTCTTCCATCGCGGTCGACGGGCTGGGCAACGTCTATGTCGCCGACGAAACCGACGCCGTAAAAGTGATCCCAGCGGGCTGCACCTCGGCAGCTTGCATGACCACTATCGGCCAGGGCTTTCTGGACGTGTCGGAGCCTGCCGTGGATGGGGCAGGCAACGTCTTTGTTCTCGAACAGCTCAGCGGATCGTTGCTGGAAATTGCGCCGGGATGCACTTCGGAGAACTGCGTCAAGACCCTCAGCTCGACTCTGTCGACCCCGCTCGACCTTGCCGTGGATGCCAGCGGCAATGTGTTTGTCGCCGACGCGGGACCCGTATCCGCCGGCAATTCGGTCACCTATCCCAATGGCAGCTTGAAGGAGTTCACCGTAGCCAGCGGTTACGCAACGGTCAATACCCTGGCCACGGGCATCAGCCTGTTGAACAGCGTGGCGATTGACAGCGCGGGGAATGCCTTTATCGGCATCGGCAACGACCGGGTCAACTCGGCCATTGAAGAGATTCCGGCAGCGGGCGGATATAGCACAACCAATGTGCTGGACACCGCACTCTACTCGCCGTCCAGCCTGCGCATGGATGGTGAGGGGAACCTCTACTTCATCGACTTCGGCAATGCCGCGGTGAAGCTGCTGACGGCTGGTTCGAACTACACCGCCATAGCCACGCTCGTCTCCTATGCGACATCCGCCGTTCCCTACGGAATTGCGTTGGATGGCAGCGGGAACGTCTACACGGCAGTTCCGGACGTGCAAGGGGGCGGAGTCTTCAAGCTCGATTACGCCGATCCGCCCAGCCTGGCATTCGCAACCACCAGCGTCGGGTTGACCGACATGGTCGATGGCACGGAGAGCGTGGTGCTCGAGAACATCGGGAATGCGACCCTGAATCTGGCCAGCGTGACGCCGCCCTCGGCAAATTTCAGCATCGTGGGTGCAGCCACGACCTGTTCCAACTCGTCGACGGTGGCGGCGGGCTCATTCTGCACCCTCGGCGTTCAGTTCGCTCCCACTGCGGCAGGCGCTCTTTCCGGCTCGGTCACATTCACCGATAACGCTCTGAATGTCTCCGGAACGACGCAGAAGGTAACTCTCTCCGGCGCGGGCGACAGCAACGCAGCTCCGCCGCCGGCCCCCACCATCACCAGCGAGCCGGCGAACCCCAGCGGAATGGCCACCGCCACCTTCGCCTTCACCGACTCGCAGGCGGGCGTCACCTTCCTGTGCAGCCTCGATAGCGCGGCCTACGCGGCTTGCACCAGCGGCGTCAGCTATCCCTCGCTTGCTAATGGAGCACACGTATTCGCGGTGCGCGCAGCCGACGCGCTGAACGATCAGGGCGCCGCAACCACCTATAGCTGGACCATCACCGCCCTGCCGCCTCCCAACATCGATCAGGCGCCGGCCAACCCCACCACCGCAACCACGGCTGCGTTTAGCTTCAGCGATGCAGGCGCGGGAGGGAGTTTTGTGTGCAGCCTGGACGGCGCCGCGTACTCGGCATGCGTCAGCGGCATCTCCTACTCCGCGCTGGCCAACGGTTCGCATACCTTCGCGGTAGAGTACAAAAGCGCATCAAGCGTGCTGAGCGCGCCCGCCGCCTTGACGTGGACCATCGCCGCCACACTCGCCTTCCAACCGGGCAGCACGCAAGCCTTTGGCACGGTTCCCGTGGGCCAGAGCGGTTCGATCTCCCTGACCTACACATTCACCGCGTCCGAGACCATGGGCAGTCCGGTTGCGCTCACTGAGGGAGCGCCCAATCTCGACTTCGCCGTCGCCGGCGGCACCTGCTCTTCGGGCAGCTTTACCGTGGGCAACACCTGCACGGTGAATGTGACCTTTACCCCCCAGGTCTCCGGCCTGCGCAGGGGCGCCATCCTTCTGCTGAATAACACCGGCAACACGGTAGCGATGGTCTATGTGTATGGAATCGGCGCGGGACCGCAGGTCGACTTGCTGTCGGGCTACACCTACGGCCCGGGCAGCGAGACTTCGATCGGCGGCGGCTTCTCCTCGCCTGCGGGCATCGCAGTCGACGGCGCCGGCAACACCTACGTTGCCGACAACGGGGCCGACGCGGTGAGGAAGATACCCGCCGGCTGCACGTCGGCCAGTTGCGTTATCACCCTGGGCACGAATATGAACTCCCCGTACAGCATTGCGGTTGATGGCGCCGGCAATGTCTACGTGGGTGAGATCGACCCCAGTATCATCCAGGAGATTCCGTACGGCTGCAGCTCGCCCAGTTGTTTTATCAGCCTGGGAAGCGGGTTCTTCGGGCCGCAAGGCGTCGCCGTCGACTTCTCCGGCAATGTCTTCGTTGCCGACTACGCCAATAACGCTGTCAAAGAGATGCCGCCCGGCTGCGCATCGTCCAGTTGCGTCAGAACGCTGGGCAGCGGCTTCATCGGTCCCGAAGCCATCGCTGTCGATGCCGGCGACAACGTGTTCGTTATCCAGTACGGGCTCAGTTCGAGTGCCGGATCAGGCACCACAGGGTGTAACAGCACCCTGTGCATCTCCAACACGGTTGCGTTGATGGAGATCCCGGCCGCAGGTGGATACTCGACCGTCAAGACGCTGGTGACGGGCTTCAACTCGCCCATCTACCTCGCGCTCGATGGCAACGGCAACGCGTTTATCACCGAATGGAACTCCGGAAATGGCGAGGTGCAGGAGGTGACCGCTGACAGCGGATACGCCTCGGGGCAGCCCCTGAACATCAACTGCGGCTCATCTTCCGGCGCATTCTGCGACCGCACCGGAGTGGCCGTGGATGGACGCGGCGATATTTATGTAGGCGATTCCGACAACCATAGCGTGTTGAAGATGAACTTCAACACCGCGCAGCCGCTCACATTCGCCACACCCACAGACGCTGGAAGCATAGACTACACCGACCTCAGCGAAACCACGTTCATCCTCAACAACGGCAATGCGCCCCTGAATATCAGCTCCCTCGCGGCGAGCACCAACTTCCTCGAATTCAACGGCGTCGATCCGTGTTTCACGTCGGCTCCGCTTGCGCCCGGGTCCCTCTGTTCGGCCGCCGTAGCATTCGCGCCCACCACCTCCGGGCCGCTCACCGGCACGCTGACGTTTACTGACAACAACCTCAATGGCGCCGGCGCAACCCAGCAGGCGGCGCTCTCCGGCACTGGTCTGCCTCCCGCTCCGACCATCACATCCGAACCCGCAAACGGTTCAGCGACGGGCACAGCCACATTTGCGTTCACTGACTCCGCCTCCACCGTCACCTCCTACCTGTGCAGTCTCGATGGCGCAGCCTACGCGCCGTGCAGCAGCGGCGTCACCTACTCCAGCGTGGCGCTCGGCTCGCATACCTTCTCCGTGGAAGGCAAGGACAGCTTCGGCAACATCAGCCCGGCAACCTCCTACACCTGGGTGGAGATTCCGTCGTCGTTTGTGCCGGCGCCGGTGCTTACCTCCATGCCGGGCAACCCCACTATCTCGACCGCCGCGACATTCACATTTACCGACGGCGAGCCGGGCGTGGGTTATTCCTGCGTGTTGTTGGACACCACCACGTTCGCGATTTCAGGAGGAGCTTGCATCAGCGGCGTCACGTTTACCACCGTGGTGGGCAATTCCTACGAGCTGATCTTGACCGCCGGCGATGCTTACGGCAACAGCAGCACCGCCGTTACCTATAGCTGGTCGGTGGTGGCCTCGATCCCACCCCCGCCGCCGCCGTTGCCCGCACTCACTGCCGGCAACTTCGGCAGCGAACCGGTAGGGCAGACCACCGCCGCCATGACGCTCACGATTCCCTTTACCAGTAACGGCACTGGGACCATTGGCAGCATCACCGCGGTCACGCACGGCGCTCCCAACCTGGACTTCGCTCTCGCCTCCGGAGGCACCTGCGCGGTCGGAGCTACCTACACTGCAGCCACCACCTGCACGGTGAAAGTCACCTTTACGCCGACGCTGACCGGCTATCGCAGGGGCGGTGTGGTGGTCCTGGACACCTCGGGGAACACCCTCGCCATTGCCTATATTCAGGGCGTCGGAACAGCTCCCCAGATCAGCTTCCTGCCCGGCATTGTCAGCGTCTTTGCCGGTGGCTTCGAGCAGCCCCTGGACGTGGCGGCCGATGGCGCTGGGAATATCTACGTCGCCAATTACACCAGCACGCAGATACAGGAGTTTCCTGCAGGATGCCACCAGGCATCGTGCTCCAAACTGGTTGCGGGGATGGCCGGAGGCATGTCGGTGGACGGGGCCGGAAACCTGATCATCGGCGGCGGCAACGTAGTCTACATGGTTCCACCGGGCTGCGATTCCGTGCTGTGCCAAATTCCGATCGGAGCGAATTGGGTCTACCCGTATGAGCTCACTGGTGCGGGCCCGTCGTTCATGGACGGCGCGGGAAACCTCTACATCGCGGACGTGTACAACTACGGAGCGATTCCTGAGGCCTTTGCGGCCAACAACTACAGCCAGCCGGTGGAATTGGGCAACGGATACAGTTATGTCGGCCCCCGCCAAGTGGTGGCCGACGTCAATGGCAACGTTTTTGTTGCCGACTACGGCAACGGCGGTTTGGAGCTTCCGGCTGGATGCGTGACCGCCAGTTGCGTCAAGAGCCTGTTCGGCTCCAGTGAGGGCTTCATGACGGGCCTTGGCCTGGATGGTGTTGGCAACGCCTACTTCGTCAACTACCAAACCGACAGCGCTGTCGTGGAGGCCACCGTCGCGAGCGGATACTCCTCGTACGGCATAGTGGACTCCGGCTTCATCGCCAGCGAAGGTCTGGGCGTCGACGATCTGGGGAACGTCTATGTTCCCAACAGCCAATACTATGTCACGTCAACCAACAAGACCATTCAGGAGATTGATTTCAATACGCCTCCTACGATCACCTTCGCCACGTCCACCGCGGTGGGATCGACGGACACCACCGACGGCGCGCAGACAGCCACGATCAAGAACAATGGCAATCAACCGATGACGTTCAGCGGCTTCTCCGTATCGAGCCCAAGCTTTGCGATCAACAGTGCCGCCACCACCTGCTCCACCACCACGCCTCTGGCAGCGCAGGCCACCTGTAACGTGGGTGTCACCTTTGCACCCACATCGGCAGGCGCACTCACCGGGACGCTCACGGTCACGGACAACTCGTTGAATGCGTCCGCGGCGGTGCAGTTGATTCCACTCAACGGCACCGGCACGGGAACCTCGTCGCTGACCGCAACCACCACCGCGCTTCAAGCCAGTTCCGGCACCGTAATCGTGGGCGCCACTCTTACCTTGACAGCCACCGTAACCCCCAACAGCGGATCGGTAGTTCCCACCGGCACGGTCACGTTCACGGCCGGCGGAGTTGTGCTGGGCACCGGCACTCTAAACGGTTCCGGCGTCGCTACCTTCAGGACGTCGAAGCTCGCCGTAGGATCGTACTCGATTGTCGCCAGCTACGGCGGAGACAGCAGGAACTCCAGCAGCACTTCAACGGCAGTCAGCGTCACCGTGTCGCCGGCCGTGGTTTCCACAACCACTGTCCTGAGCGCCAGCCCCAGCGTGCTTCCCGCAGGTAACCCACTGACCCTGTCGGTCGAGGTCCTGCCCGCATCCGGCTCGGGAACGGCCACCGGCACAGTCACCTTCTATGACGGCGCCACTTCGATCGGCACCGCAACCCTGAATGCCAACGGCCAAGCCACCCTGACCAACACAACCCTGGCTGCGGGCTCTCACACTCTTAAGGCAGCGTACGGCGGCGACAGCAACGACACCGCCAGTACCTCTGCGCCAATCAGCGTCACCATTCAGCCCGTCGTCTCAACCACCACTGTTCTCCAGGCCAGTTCCAACCCCATCGCCACCGGCAGCTTCGTCACCTTCACCGCTACCGTCAGACCTGCCTCAGGGTCGAACATACCCACGGGCATCGTCACCTTCCTCGATGGAACAACCTCAGTGGGGGCCAGCGTGCTCAATTCCAGCGGTGTCGCTACCCTCACCATCAACACGCTTGCACTCGGCGCGCACTCCATTACCGCATCCTACCCGGGCGACACGTACGACCATGCCAGCACATCTTCGCCGCTCAGCCTCACTGTCTCCGCGTCGGTTGTATCCACGACCACCCAGCTCAGCGCAAGCGCCGCCTCGGTCCCCGCCGGCGGCAGCGTAACCTTCACCGCGGCGGTCGTACCCACCAAGGGAAATGGAACTCCCACCGGCAGCGTCGTCTTCCTGGACGGCTCGCAGCCGCTCTGCACCGCGACACTCAACACCAACGCGTCCGCCACCTGCACCTCCATCTTCACTCAGATGGGCGCGCACTCCATCACTGCCTCTTACGGCGGCGACAGCGGCGATTTCGCCAGCGTATCGTCCGCACTCACCCTCAACGTAGGCGTCGACCCCTCGGCAACCACGCTGCAGGCTAGCACCAATAGCATTGCCGCAAACAATCCCGTCACCCTGCTGGCCAACGTAAGACCAACCGTCGGCAGCGGGATACCCACCGGCACCGTGACCTTCCTCGACGGATCGACCACCCTCGGAACGGCCGCCCTGAATTCAAGAGGCTCGGCTTCCATCAGCACCTCCGCTCTCGCCGTGGGCATCCACACCCTCACCGCCACCTACGCAGGCGACAGCAACAACCTGCCCAGCAACTCAGGTTCAGTGCTGCTGTCCGTCACCGTGCTGTCCACCACCACCGAACTGGACGCCAGCGCATCGTCCGTGGCTCCTGGCTCCAGCGTCACCTTTACCGCAAGCGTCATTCCGTCGTCCGGCACAGGGACCCCCACCTCAACCGTTACCTTCAAGGATGGCGCCGCAACCCTCGGCACGGGAACCCTCACCGCGGGCGTCGCCACCTTCACCACATCTTCCCTTGCGCTTGGGTCGCATTCCATCACCGCCGTCTATAGCGGCGACTCCAAGGATGCCGCCAGCACCTCCGGCGTGGTGGAAGTGACCATTGCCGGCACCTCCGTCGCAACCAACACCGCGCTCCATAGCAGCACCAACTCCCTCACCTACGGCGGCAGCGTCACCCTTACGGCTACAGTGACGCCCACATCCGGAAGCGGAGTTCCCACGGGCACCGCCAGCTTTATGGATGGTTCAACTCCGCTGGGCTCAGGTTCGCTGAATGGCTCCGGCGTCGCCACATATTCCACAACTTTCCTCGCCGTCGGCTCGCACTCCATCACCGCGAGCTACAGTGGCGACAGCAGGGATAATGCCAGCATTTCATCGGCTGTGAACGTGAGTGTCACCGCCGCTCCCGCCCCTCAAGTCTCTCTCGAGCCTCTTTCCCTCGTCTTCACCGCGGCGAACGGAAGCACCAGCACTGTGCAATCTGCAACTCTCACGAACTCCGGCAACGCTGCGCTCACCATCAATCAGATCGGTGTCGTCGGCGCCAATCCCGGCGCCTTCAGAGAGACGACCACCTGCGGGAGCACGCTAGCCGCCGGGGCGAACTGCACCATCTCGGTCGCGTTTGCGCCAACGTCGGTGGCCGGCTACCTGGCAACTCTAAGTGTTTCAGACAGCGCAACCGGCTCGCCGCACACTGTGGAACTCAGCGGCTCAGGCACGCCGGCGACCGCTTCCCAGGCGGTGCTGAGCCCGAATCCGCTGGCGTTCCCGAGTACCCTGGTTGGCACGGCCGCCGCGACGCTGCCCATGACGCTGTCGAACCCGGGAACCGCCGCGCTCACGATTACCGGCATTTCGGTCACGGGGACGAATGCGAGCAGCTTCGGCCAGAGCAATAATTGCGGCACATCCCTCGCCGCCGCAGGCAGTTGCACCATCACCGTCATCTTTACCCCGGCATCCACCGGCAGCCTCAGCGCCTCGATCTCGGTTGCCGACAACGCCACCGGTTCTCCACAAACCGCCGTACTCAGCGGTATCGGCACCCAGCCGCAAGCGCTCCTGAGCCCGAATCCGCTGGCCTTCCCGAACACGCTGGTTGGGACGGCGGCGACGGCGCTGCCCATGACGCTGTCCAATCCGGGCACGGCTGCACTCACCATCACCAGCATCTCGGTTACCGGCGCGAACTTCAGTAGCTTTGGCGAGAGCAACAATTGCGGATCCTCGCTGGCAGTCGGAGCCACGTGCACCATCACGGTTACCTTCACCCCAGCCTCCGCCGGAAACCTCAGCGCCTCGATCTCCGTCGCGGATAATGCCACCGGGTCGCCGCACACAGCCGCTCTCACCGGAACCGGAACCGCGCCTCAGGCCGTGCTCAGTCCGAATCCGCTGGCCTTCCCGAACACAACGGTCGGAACTCCCGCGACGGCACTGCCCATGACGCTGTCCAACCCGGGCACGGCTGCACTCACCATCAACAGCATCTCGGTTACCGGCGCCAACTCCGGTAGCTTCGGCGAAACCAATAACTGCGGCTCTTCGCTCGCTGCCGGAGCAACCTGCACCATCACTGTCAGCTTCACCCCAGCGTCCGCCGGAAACCTCACTGCCTCGATCTCCGTCGCAGACAACGCCGCCGGGTCGCCACACACAGCCGCTCTCACCGGAACCGGGACCGTGCCGCTGATTCCCCAGGCCGCTCTTAGCCCGAACCCGCTGGCTTTCCCGAGCACCACGATTGGCACTCCGGCAACGCCGCTCCCGATGACGCTGTCGAACTCCGGCAACGCCCCCTTGACCATCACCAGCATCTCCGTCACCGGCGCCAACGCCAGCAGCTTCGGCGAGACCAACAACTGCGGCGCCTCGCTGGCCGCGGGGGCGTCCTGCACCATCACCGTCAGCTTCACGCCAACCTCCGCCGGTAGTCTCAGTGCCGCAATCTCGGTGACGGATAATGCAGCCGGCTCGCCGCAGTCGGCCGTCGTCACCGGTACAGGAAGCGCGTCGACCTACGCGGTCAGCTTTCCCTCGCCCTCGCAGTCGGTCGCACCCGGCACCTTGGCCCAGTTCAACCTCACGGTCAATCCGCTCGGAGGCAGCTTCAACAATCTGGTTACGCTCTCCGCGACCGGCTTGCCCCCGGGAGCAACCGTTTCATTCCTGCCGCCCGCTGTCACTCCCGGTAGCGCAGGCGCGTCCAGCGTGATGTCCATCCAGACGCCCACCGGCCTGGCCCATCTGGCCCTCCCCGGTTCACGCCGGCAGCGCCCTGTGCCTCTATTGGCCCTACTCGCTGGCCTCCCGCTTCTGGGACTCGCCGCCGGCCGCCGCCGATTCAGGCAACGATGGATACTCCTGGGTGTGGCAGCGCTTGCCGCTCTTCCCATGCTGGCCCTTAGCGGATGCGGCGGAGGCTATTTCGGTCCCCCTCCTCAGACGTACACGATCACCGTCACCGGAACCAGCGGCTCGCTCGCAGAGTCCACCACCATCAGCCTGACCGTGCAGTAGGAGAAGACAGATGCGATTTCGCAAGACCGCCCTGCTCATTGCTTTCATCGCACTCTCGTCCTCTCTCTTTGCCCAGAAGCGTCCGCCCGAAACCTTTGGCATCGGTCCCGGTCAGACGCCGGTTCTCGAGACCAGCCTCGGCTACACCTTTCTCCACGCCAACGCGCCTCCAGGCCAGTGCGGCTGCTTCTCGGCCAGCGGAGGCTATGGCTCGGCTGTCTTCAATTTGCCGCGCGGCTTCAGCATCGTCGCCGACCTCGCCGCCGTCCATGCCAACACCGTCGGCGCCACCACCCAGTCGATCACAGTATTCAACTATCTCTTCGGTCCCCGCTACTCCTTCCGCACCCTCTCCCGGCGTTTCCTGCCCTACGCACAGATGTTGGGCGGCGCTTCGACGGAGATGTCGAGCTACTCGGCGGTTCAGGATCAGAGCGGCAAGGCGTTCAGCGTCGGCGGCGGCGTCAGCACCACCCTCCACCCCCATTTCGGCTGGACCATCGTGGAAGCGGACTGGATCCATTCCTACCTGCCCAATGCGCAGAACAACCTGCAAAACGACCTGCGCATCAGCAGCGGCTTCACCTTCCGCCTCGGACCGCGCTGACCAGGTCAAGAGCACACCCCACCGAGTCGCGTTAGCGTACTGAGAACGCCGTTTTCTTGATTCCCCACAAATCAGAAGCTGCATAAGAGAAAGTCTTTTGCGCTGGTGAGCACTTTCTCTCGCATCGCGGGTTCTGGCAGCATGCGTGCAATTTCAATTGCCCCGATCATCGTTGAAAAGATCGAAAAGAAGGCGCGCTCTTTGTCAACAGTTCGCTGTCCCGGCATAAACGGAAGCATCCGATCCTTGTAATTCACAAGCTCGGCAAAGATCTGGCCCTTCATTTTCTTGCCGACCCGCGCCATCTCGGGAGCAAGTGCGGGCAGCGGACAGCCACGCTCAACGTGATCGCAGTATTCGAGACTTAAATAGGTCTTCACAATCGCCTTCCACGCTGTCTCAGGGTGCGACTGCTCGGCCGCATGAGCCAGTTTGTCGGCGATCTCCCGGAAAGCCTCCCGGAGCGACTCCAGGAGCAGCTCGTCCTTGCTCCCGAAGTGTTTGTAAAAACCTCCGTGCGTCAAACCAGTGTCACGCATCACCGCTGCAACCCCTGCGCCGTTCAGACCCTGGGTGCGTACGCGTCGCGAGGCGTCTTTCACAATCTTCCGATGGACTTCCGCTTTGTGTTCAGGTCGGTAACGCATGGCTCATTGTAGGATGCCGGCCATCATCTCACGGTGCAATCCGTCCGTCGCCCCGTCCGAATAAATCCTGAATCTGTAGGATGATGTACATAATCCTATGTGGCAGGAGGCCAAATGTCGCCGCAAACACTCTTCCAAACGCATCTTGTTCTAGGTTATGTCGCGTGCCTGCTCTGCTTCCGCGCGTACATCCTGCCCAGACTCCGCTCGATGGACCGGATCGAAGCGCACCGCGCCATCGCAACGCTGCACAGCTTCCGCTTCTTCGGGCTCGTCTTTATTCTTCCCGGCGTCGTCGGCCCCAACCTGCCCGCCGGCTTCGCCACCTTCGCCGCCTACGGCGACTTTGCAACTGGGATACTGGCCATCCTGGCGCTTCTCTCGGTAAGAATAAGTCCGCTCTTCTGGTCGCTCGTCGTCGCCTTCAACCTTGCGGGGACAATCGACATCGTCATCGACTATTACCACGCTATTAAAGCCGGCCTTCCCGCAATAGCCGGACAACTGGGCTCCACATATGCCATCCCTATCCTCTACGTGCCTATGCTGATGATCACGCATCTTGTCGCGCTCTATTGGTTAGTGCGTCCAGCGGGCTTGCAAGCAGCGGAATACCAAGATGCTGCAGACGCATGCAATTCACTCAACCACCAGGACAACCGTCGTTGAATGGGACAATCGCGGCCGCAGGAAATGTGGTGCCTCCGCGTGGACTCATCGGAGCCTGCGCTTCAGGTTGAGCAGGCAACGTCCCGCCCAATGCGCGCAATCGGCATCCTGCGAATCGGCAACACACCGTTGCCACATGCTGCCGCAGCGCCCGCCGCAAATGGGGCACGGCCTTTCCATCGCAAATCCGTCACACTGCGGGCAGTCGGGAGTCGATTGCCTCGCATTCCAATCGGCGCCGCAGCGTGTGCAGATCGCCGCCATGTTATTGCGCGGCCAATTGCTGGATGGGCTTGCCGCTTTGCTGCACAAGAAATGCCAACTGCGCAGGAGTGAAGTAGATGAGTTCCACCTGCGTGGACAAGGGCTGGCCTTGTGCAAAGTCAATTTCGAAAACGTCGGTATTGTTTTGCGCATTGTGGATGTCTTTGATGGCCGCGATCGCGGAATAGGGATATGTCTCCTGGTGCATGCTCCACAGGCGATGCAGCACCATATCGTTCTGGCGGAGGACGAGTTCATTCATGGCGGCGAAATAACTCAACAATGCGCCGCACGCGAGACACAGGACCCCCATGGCCGCAAACATGCGCAGGGCGTCGAATTTGGCGTTGACGTTGGAGAAGATGCGGAATTCGCGCGCGCCGTCGGGAAACATCAAGTTGTTGAGCACGCGTACGAGGAAGCCCGCGATGGCGCAGCCCGTAAGTGCAGCGGGAAAATACCAGAACTCAGAATCGGGGCGCAACGTGAAGACGGCGGAGGGATCGTTGCCGGTGCGGCTTGCCGCGTAGGCAAGCAGAGCCGCGTGCATCGCAAAGACGTTGCCCACGGCCAGCACCAGATACTCGAGCGCGTTGATTCGTTCCCACTTGAGGTACTTGCGCTTGAGTTCTTCAAGCGACGTGCCCTCAGGCAGGGTTTGACGCAGCGGGAAAAGCCGCGCCACCAGGCGAATGATGAGCGGCCCATGAACGGTCACCTCTGACATGGCTCGCCTCTTTCTGGATCGGGCTTCGACGCGCCCAGCATAACACCGGCACGCATACGAGAAACAAGAAAACCGTTAATGAGTACATGGGCCCGGCCCCACCCGCGACCTTGGACCGAAAAGAGCCGTTTGACCAAGAGGGGGGGCTATGCTACGCTCTCAAAACTCAGGACTCCTGCTCCTGAATCGGCCTCCTCCCCGATATTCTTCTTCCCTGTCCCGGCCCTTGTTTCGGTGGGAGAACGGAAACATGCCAAGTTGGCTGCCGACTGTCGGTCTGCTGGCGATCCTGCTCCTCTTCTGGCTGGAACGGCGCCTGATCGGAGGCAGGGCCACTCTTTCCTTTTCGCGTTTTAGTGAGACGTTTTCGCTGGGTTGCGTGGGTGCGACCCTGGGGGCGCTGTTGTTGCAGCGGATCGTGCTGCAATTCCTTTCCATCAATACCGCGTCATGGACCTGGGGACCGTTTATCGAGGAACTTGCCAAGGCGGCTCCGGCCGCAATGCTGGTGATTTTCTTCGCCGCCGCCCGCTGGTTGTCTCTCGCGGACCTGGTCTTGCTGGGCCTGGCCTCGGGCCTGGGATTCGAATTTGTCGAAAGCAATCTGCGCCTGCTTGCCAGCGGAGGAGGGAGCAGCATTCCTGGGCTCTCATTTCTCTTCGATACCGCGCCGGACCCGCAGGTGAATTATCTTTTCAGCGGCCACGGCACCAGCGCGGCCTTTACGGTGTTAAGCCTCTCCATCGGCTTTCGCTTCCTGGGAAAGAATCGCGTCCTGAAATGGCTGCCCGGTGTGTTCGGGTTCGTCATCGCGTGCTTCGACCACGCCATGGACAACTGGAAGGTCCTGCACACGGACTATTTCTTCGGCCAGGTACAGGATGTGCAGCAAGCCGCGCCTTGGGCGGAGCGGCTTTACGTCTTTACCTTGCACGGCGCGCTGGAAGGATGCCTGGTGCTGGTGGGGCTGGTGCTGGCCACGTGGTGGGAGGGGCGCATCTGCACACGCGCACTGCGTGACCGGCGCGAGTTTCTGCTGCCCGGCGAGACGCGGCCGCTGGTGGCTTCAGAGTGGATGATCGCTCTCAGCCGGATCAAGCTTGGCCGATTGCCGTTTTTCCAGACTCTCGCCTGGTTCCGCTTGCGGCGCTCGTGGGCGCTCGCGGTGTCAGGCAGCACCGAGTACCCGGACCGTGCGGACGCAGCGCGGCGGCTGGCGGCGCAGCTTTACAAGGACAGAGAGAAGGTGGCGAACCCCTTACCGTCGGATTGGGTGCCCCCGCTCAAACTGTGGTGGCCGTCCATCTGCCGATGGTTCAAGCGCAATCGTTGGGCGCTGGCCACGCGCGTACTGCTGGTCTTGCTGTTCATCGCGCCCGGGATTCTCCCGCAATCGCTCCACCATCTGACCAACACGTCGGCCTTCGCGCTGGGGATGATCGCGCTGAGCCTGCTGCTCACCATCCCGCGGGTGCGCGCATTTCGCAAGCAGCCGCGTCTCAACACGGTGCGCATGAATCCCGATCAGGCCAGCGCCCGCTACAATCGCGGCTTCCTGTTGCTGGCTTCGCTTGCCAGCAGCGCGGTCGGAGTGCTGAACTTCGTGCTTTCAGGCAGACTCCTGATGGCGGCTCAAGGGTCGTTCATCAGCGATGCGCTTCACAGTTGGACCGCTGCCGGAGGAAACCCGGGAACACTGGCCGGGCTGCCGGGTTTATTGACCACTACGGCCGATCCGCCAGGCCCCTGCGATGACCTGCGCAACGAGGTAGCCAAGGGCGATGCGCGCATCCAGCAACTGCAAAACCAGATGGGCGGCGCCGATCCACTCGCGCCCGGTGGCGTTGCCCCTCCCGATCCCACCAAGCCGCTGGTGACCGTGATGGACCCGAGTTACCTGCAAGGCGGGCTTAACCCGCTGCTGAATAATCTGCTCGGAACTGCCCCCGGATCGGGAAGCAGCACCCAGCCGGGGGGCATCAGTGGAGTCGCCGGCGGCGGCTATCTGCCGCCGGGCGCGTATGACCCCGCGATGGATCCGAGCCAGCCGTTTGTGACTTATCGGAACCAGCAGACGCCAATCGGCCCGCTGCCGGACACGATGCCAATGGGTGGGATGGGGAAGAAGGGCCCCGGCGCGCGGCCCCGTCCGGATAACCAGGCCACGGCAGACGCATTGCTGGCAGAGCAGGCCGCGCAGGCGCAGCGCAGGCAAGCGCTGGCGGATTGCCAAAAGGCTGCCGCGGCCGTGCCGGCCACGCAGGAGAAAGCCGCGCCAGTGGACCTGAACGCCCTGAAGCAGGCCGTGAACGACGCCAAGCGCCAGTTTGAGGATCTGGAGCGGCAACTGTCGGCCGCTGTCGATCAGGACCTGAGGGACATGCAGAACTTTCTTCAGGGCTACGACAACCTGTGGGAGCAGGCCATGGGCAACGTGCAGCAGTTCATGCAGGACTACAAAGGACTGGCCAACGATTACAAAGACCTCGTCAATCAGTTTCAGAACCGCGCCTATTACCAGAGGCTGGCAAACATCGCGGACCAGATGCTGCAGCAGGTGGCGATGCTGGCGATCGACGGATATTTGGGGTCGGTCGAGCAGGCCGCTTACTTGAAGCAGGTCGGCTCTCTCTCGGAAGACCTCGCCGCGGCCGGTATCACCGGAGAAGCTACAGCCGCGCGGTCGCTGACCGGGTTGCAGACAGCGGGAACCGAAGCAGGTCTGGGAGGCTCCGCAGCGCAGACCACGGCGACAACCGAAGCTGAGGCGGGTGCGGCCGGCTCGAAAGCTTCGGCAGGTGGCACGGCGGCGCCGGAAGCTTCGGCAAGCGGCACGGCGGCGCCGCAAGCGACGCCGTCAGGAGGCGCGGGGACTGCCGCTGGAAGCGAAGTCGATTCCGGAGCGGCTGCGGGACCCAAAACTTCCACTTCCGCCGATACGAAGGTTTCGGCCCCGGAGCCATCAGGCGGAGGATCGGCCAGTCAGAGCGGTGCAGCAAATCAACAACCGCAGACCCTCTTCTCCACCGCCGACGGCAAGTATTACAACGCAGCGGGCCAGGAGGTGACTGCGGATGGAACGCCGATCAGCCAAAGCACTCCTGCGAGCGCAGGAGGCCAACCCGCGCAGGGCGCCCACGATGGTTATACCGAAGCTGTGAACCGTCCGCAGGCAGGCGGCGGTGGCAGCGGCGGGGCAGGGTCAGGGCAGGGCGCTGCCAGTGCAGGCCAGGACCAGCAGACGATCTTCTCCACCGCGGACGGAAAGTACTACAACGCGGCGGGCCAGGAGGTCACTGCAGATGGAACCCCGATCAGCCAGGCCGCTCAAGGTGCCCACGACGGCTTAACCGAAGCCGGAGGCAGCCCGGCGGCGAGCAAGCCCGGTCCGTCAGCGCAAGGATCCCAGAGCCAAGGCTTCGATACTGTGTCCGGCGGCGGTGAGAATCGACCCCCGAACTGGGAAACGCAGAAGCTGGGACAGGGTAATGCTCAGCAGCCCGGAACTGCACCCGCCGGCGATTCGGGAGCATCGGGCGGAACGCAATCGGGACAAGGCGCCGCCGCTCAAAACCAACCGCAGCAGATTATCTTCTCCACTGCAGACGGTAAGTATTACAACGCCGCGGGCCAGGAGGTAAATGCGGGTGGCACTCCAATCAGCCAAAGCACTCCAGCGGTGGACCCGAAAGGCGTGACGGCAGACGTTCCCGCGAACGCTGGAGGTCAATCCGCGCAGGGCGTTCCCTCCAAAACGGAGGTGCAGGATTACCTGAACCAGGCACAGGCGCGGCAGCCGGCAGCCGCCGGCGGGGATCCAAACCAGCAGATGATCTTCTCTACCTCGGACGGCAAGTATTACAACGCCGCGGGCAAGGAGGTGACTGCGGATGCAACTCCGATCAGCCAGAGTACCCCAGTGGTGGACCCGAAAGGCGTGACGGCAGACGTTCCCGCGAATCCCAAAAAGTAAGTGAAAGGACAAGAACATGCCCGATAACGATGGACTTCCGCTGCCACCCCCGCCGCAGCCTCCGCCGCCGTCTATTGCGCGCGCGCAGGACATAGCGCCCGGCAGCGTGAACAACTCCATTTCCAGCGCTCTGCAATCCGCGAACGGGAGCCTCGGTCCCTTCACGGCAGCCGTCAACGCGAGCGCAGCCCAGTCCGGAGGGCCGCAGTTCCCGCAATTCACGCCGGACCCCGGCGGAGGCATCCTGCGGCCCACGCAGTCGCTCTTTGAACAGTCAGTGGGAAGCGACGAGAGCTTGCTGGGAGCGTTCAAGGCGGTAGGAGGCTCGATTGCGAGCGCAGCTCGTCCGGTGGCGGGAATCACCGACGAGGTGCAGGTTGCCGAGATTCAAGCCATGCAACAGCAATTCCTGGCCAATCACGGCAAAACCCTCGAAAACCTGGCCGGCGACCAGAACTCCGCCCAAGCCGCGATGCGTAACTTGAGCAAATTCATGAAGGACCCGAGCAACTTCGGGGTCGGCACCAGCCCACTGCGCGGTCTGATGGCCCAGAAGTCGCAGGTGGGCGACGACGTCGCGGCACAGATCGCCGATGCGCTCGATCAGACCACCGATCCCGATCAGCGCGCCCAATTGCAGGCCATGCAGAACGACATGCAGAACTGGATGCAGGACCGCGACAGCCGCGTCGCCTCGGAGCAAAACGAGGTGAACGCTTTGACCGATCGCTTCAACAACCTGCAATCCGTGACCCAGCAGCAGATTGGATCGATGGATGGTGCGGGCCGAATCGTGGGCCCGCGCAACGAGTACACCAACGGCCAGCTCACCGGATCGACGTACGCGGACCTGGGAGCTCTGAACTTCATGCAGAGTATGCAGAACTTTCTGGTGGGATCGCGCGGGCAGGTCAGCCGCGCGCTGGGTGGATCGTAGGAAAAGGAGCGGCGAAAACGTGGCCTTCGTCTGGATCATAACGGTGCTCGCGTGGACCGCGGTGTTCTTCCGCGCTCTTGGCGCCCGAAGTGTGGCCGGCGCCGGCGTGATGGTGCGCTGGTGGCTGCTGAGCATGCTCTGGGGCCCCATCGTGCTCGGCTGCGAACGCAACTGGATTGCGAGCCCGGTATGGTCCGCCATTTTCGACCCCATACTGTTGTGGATTCCCGTAGGCGCCTGCCTGCTGTGGCGGCGCTCGTACCGGTACCTGAGCGTCAGCGATGGTTTCCTGATGGGATTCTGGCTGGGCTTCGGATACGACTGGATGGAGGAGCTGTTCGGAATCGTCTTTCGCGACGTGGCGCGACCCAACCTGCTTGCGTCGCTCTCCATCATGCCTCCGACCATCCTGGCTTCAAACTCCGGTCTCACCGCGCATCACTACGCGCAGCACGGTTACTGGCTGGCGCTGCCCTCGCTCGCGCTCTGCGCCGGCCTGCGATTCACTTCAAAGGGCGCGGCGGCCGGCCTTTCGGTGCTGACGCTCGCCGCCTGCGGCCTCGATCGCGGCACATGGATGGGCTTGCCCGACAGCGTATCCACCGTACTGGAATCCGTTCTCTGTCATGGCTTGCTCATTCCCTGGCTGGCGCTGTTCGGCCTGCTGGTCCTGTCGATATACGAGTCTCACTGGGTCGCTCGAGGGCTGGGACGCGCCGACCCGGTGTTTCATATTCCCCTGGAATGGAGCGCAATCCTCAGTGCGCTGGCGGACCGCAACTGGGCCGCGGCAATGAACCTGGATGAGCGCGCCCGCCTGCTGCGCCAGTTCGACCTCGTGCGCCGGGAACGTCTGCGCCATCCCGGCGATGGATCGCTTGGGCTGATCGAGCAGGGCGCAGCGCGGCGTTTTCGCGAGCTGCCTCAGCCGAAGGATGCCGGCGCATCGGTCCGCATGAAATGGAAACTGTGGTGGCCCCAGGAGACCGTCCTGGCAATCTCGGCGTTGCTCGTGTTTGTTTTGCCCTACCTGAACCCCACGGCGCAACAGCACGCGTGGGCCACCATCATCAAGCTCCCCGGCTACTTCGGATCGGAGATATCTCTTCCTGCCCTCATCCTCCTGGTGTTTTCGGCGTGGGTATGTCTCGTCTTTCCCGCGCATCCCGAAACCCCCGGGGAGCCTGCACCCACTGATCCCGGCCTGCGGCATTTCGTGGAGCGCTGGATGCGTACCATCTGCCTCGCCGCATTCCTGTTCCTGCTCGTCTGCCACACCAACAACGGGTGGGGTCAGTTCATTTCCGTTTCCGCGCCCATCCTTGAACAATGGAATCTGAATCTCTACACCGATTTCTCAGACGCCCAATGGGCGGGCTATCTGGCCATGTTCATGGCCTTGGCGGCGATCACCATGATCTCTTCGGCGACCGCACTGCGCCTCGAGCGCCCGCTGCGGTTTCGCGCTGCAGTGCAGCGCCATCTTGCCGCGGCCGTGTGCTCGCTTCCGTGGCTGCTCCTCGCCTGGAAGATGGACTGGTGCGGAATGTTGCAACAGGCGCTCAACCAGCAGGGAATCTACGGCGGCTGGGATTACCGATGGAGCTGCGTCTTGACCATTGTGCTGCTGTGGCTGGCCACATGGACCACTCGTTGGGTTGGAGGGTTTGTGTTCGCCCGTCTCCACACACTTCTCGCGAAGCCCCGCATATAAACACAGAATAATTGGTAATAAACGCCTAACGTGGTGCCGGGAGGGGGGGTCGGATTCCGGCACGGCACTGATAATAAACAAGTTATTGAAAACTAGCGACGCTCATCCCTGTCAAAACGCAGCATACGTGGTTCTTGAGTACGCTACAAGTACACGAGAGTTTGAGACGAATAGACGCTGCGCTCGGTTGTTTTGACCCATCGAGCAATTCTCCGCTTGCTGAAGAGAACTTTACCCCGTTTCCAGGAACCTGAAGGTCGCGGAGGGATCACACGGGTTCGGTAGGGCCAGGTTTGCTTTGTCATGAGCGGCTCGGGCCAGCCCTCTTTCAGTGAACACGGGTAAACGTGGCGCAGACTTGGGAATCTCGCTTGACAAATCAGAGCTTTAGGCCAACGATCACAGTATTCTGGGTGTTCCTAAAACTGAAGTGAGGGCGTGGAGGCCATACCACCCTGAACTGATGGAGGCTCTATGCGTCCTTCCTCGTCTTGTTCTCTGTCCTTGGCCTGCTTGGCGTGTGCGCTGCTCACGGGCTGCGCGATGAGTACGACCGGTGCGCCCTCGCCTGTAGCTGGAGCGGCGATAACGGGCCGCGTGTTCGGCGGGCAACAGAAGATAACTGGCGCGCACGTGTACCTGCTGGAGGCAGTTACGGGAGGCAATGCGGGTCTGGGCATCGCAACTTCGGGACTCACTGCATCGACTCCGCTGCTGTCGAGCACCGGGACAGGCACGACGCTGGACACCAGCGGCGGAGCGACCAACGGCTTCTACTACGTGACCTCGGACAGCAACGGCGCCTTTTCGATCACGGGCGACTACACCTGCACGCCGAATCAGCAGGTGTATCTGTATGCGCTGGGTGGAAATCCCGGTCTCACGGCCGGCACCAACAATACCGCTGCCGGGCTGCTGGCGGCGCTGGGCAACTGCCCGAGCGCGACCAGCGCATTTCCTTCAACGCTTTACGTCGTGGTGAATGAGGTATCGACGATTGCGACCGCGTATGCAATTGCAGGATTTGCGGGAGACGCGTTGCATGTGTCGACTTCGGGGTCGACGCTGGCGCAGCTTGACATCCAGAATGCATTCGCCAATGCGGCGAACCTGGAGACACTGGGGACGGGCGTGGCGCTGGCGACTACTCCGGCGGGGAACGGCACGGTGCCGCAGGCGCAGATCAATACGCTGGCGAATATATTGGCGGCGTGCGTCAACACCAGCGGGCCGATGTCGGGGGGGTGCACCACTCTGCTTGCGACTGCAAAGTCCGCGGGCACCAGTGGAAACAATCCGTTCGACACAGCGGGGGCGGCGATCAACATTGCGCATAATCCGGGGGCGAACATTGCTGCGTTGTATGCGCTATCGGTCCCCGCGGCGGCGTTTGCACCGGCGCTGGGCGCGCAGCCGAAGGACTTTACCATCGCGCTGAGTTTTTCGGGCGGCGGCCTGGTCGGTGGTCCTGTCGGCATAGCGATTGACGCCGAGGGCGACGTTTGGACTGCGAACGAAGGCGGCAGCAGCGTTACCGAGCTCACCAGCTTGGGCGCGCCCTTCTCCGGCTCGCCCTATACGGTCGGCGGTCTGGATTTTCCGAATGGCATCGCCATCGACGGCTTGGGGAACGCATGGGTTTCGAACAACGAAAGCACGGGGCTCGTCAACGACTACAATGGCAGCGTCACCGAGCTCTCCAGCTCGGGCACAGCGTTCTCCGGTTCGCCCTATTTCGGCGGCGGCCTGAACGTTCCTGCCGGAGTTGCGATCGACGGCTCAGGCAACGCCTGGGTGTCGGACAATGTTGGTCCCGCCGAGGTGAGCGAGTTCAACTCGGCCGGCATTGAGCAGTCAGGGGCTGGCTACACCGGAGGCGGTCTTAGCGCGCCCTACGGCATCGCCATCGACGGATCGGGCGCCGCGTGGGCGGTAAGCTCTACCACTGTTTCCAAGTTCACCAGAACGGGCACGGTGTTCGGCTACACGGACGACGGTATCAACGGAGCGTTCGCGATCGCACTCGATGGTTCGGGTTACGCATGGGTCACAAACGCCTTCGGGAACAGCATCAGCAAGTTCTCCAACAGCGTGAGCACGATCTTGTTGGACAACAACTACATTGGCGGCGGTCTGAACGAGCCAATCGGCATTGCGATTGACGGCGCGGGTAGCGTCTGGGTGGCGAATGAAGGAGGCAACGGCATCTCCGAGTTTTCCAGTTCAGGTTCTGCGATCTCACCGTCCACGACGGGCTATGGCGTCGGCGCCAGCCTGGAAGATCCCCAAGGCATCGCGATCGACGGCTCCGGCGATGTGTGGGTCACAAACTCTGGCGGCGGATACGTCACGGAGTTTATTGGGGCGGCGGCGCCGGTGATCACGCCGATCTGCGCGGGGCTGCCGGCGACGCCGACGGGGAATGGGACGAGCAGTTTGGGGACGCGGCCGTGAGGCCTCGGGGGGGAGACGGATGAAGAGGACAACTGTATTTCTTGGGCTTGCCGTCTTGATCGCGGTTGTGGCCCCGCTTCACGCACAAACCGGCTGCACTGACTCGCCGGAGAACCCGACGGTGGTGCTGGCGCTGGTGGGATCGGCGGGCGCGTTGTTTTCGGCGCGGCGCGCTCGGATGAAGGCGCGGCGCAACTTGTCCCAGCTGTAAGCTCTCTCGAACGCGCATACTGCAGGCAATAGACTGCGAGTTGTTGTTCTTCCCGAAAAGTCGGGGCTTTACGGCAACTAGGGCGTTTCTGACCTGAGCAACGAATGCCCAAAAAGCACACCCCGGGCTATACCCGGGGTGCTACAGTGTTCTAGGTTATTCAGATTTGGTGCCGGGAGGGGGGGTCGAACCCCCACGACCTTGCGATCGGCGGATTTTGAGTCCGCTGCGTCTGCCAGTAACTTACTTTATATCAGTAAGATAATCATATAACGCCAGAAACTGTGTAAGAAAATGTGTAAATTTCGACCCGCTTTTTACAAGACTCGGCTTCAGCCGGATCGATCCATCCTGGCTGATCTTTGCATTGAACTTGAGGGGGGCGGTAGATGGTGGCCGAGGTCGGAGTCGAACCGACATGAGGTTGCCCTCGGCAGATTTTGAGTCTGCTGTGGCTGCCAATTTCACCACTCGGCCATAATGAAGATTGTATCGCAGCGGGTCGCTGAGCATCGCCTTTATCCAATGCTCAATCCTTGCGTTAGCTCTACGCCCAGAGACTGAGGCTTGCTCTTTTCGCCTAACTCCTGCTGCGAGATGGCTGTCGCCTTGGTCACATCCCGGCTCAGTTCTTGCCCGAGTGTCTTCGCGTCGTTCGTATACATCTGCACATCGAACTGAGCGCGTGAGACGGAGACATACGCCATACGGCTATTGAGAAGTTGACTGTGTGCCTGCTCCGAGTCCACATGAACGAGCACCCGGTCGGCGGTCTGCCCTTGGCTGCTGTGACTCGTCACCGCATAACCGTAGTCGAGATGCGGATGCTGCTTGGCGTTGAACGTGACCTCGCGCTCTGAGTCCATGCGCAGCGTGAGATTGCCTCTGTCGTCGATCTTCTCGACCGTTCCCAGCTCCCGGTTTGCCAGCTTTTGCTCGTGATATGGAGCGGTCATCTGCACCCGGTCGCCCTCGGCGAACGTGCGCTCCGCCTCCCGATAGACGGTCACGCCCTGCAACCGGCGCGGGTCGTAGCTCAGTTCCTGGCCGCTTGTGCGCTCGACCGTCACCGTATTCTCTTTTTCATTGGTGCGGACCACCTTCGCATACTCGCCCGTCTCCAGCCCCAACGTCTTCGACCCTTTCGAGTAGCGGATTACATCGTCCGGCGCGTAGCTCCGCGCGTGCCGCCGGTCCGCGCCCGTCAGGTCTTGCCGTGCATTCAGCACGCGCACTGCGTGCTCCTCCTCTTTGACCTGGCCCGCGCCCTGCATCGCGCGATGGATTTGGCTGTTGATCTCGCGCCGCGATTCATTGTCGGGCGAGACGACCAGCGTGTTCTCTGGCTGCCGCACATACTCGCGGGCGATCTCCGCGATGCGCTCCTTGCGGTCGCCGATCTCATGCACCCGGCCTTGGCCGTTGAGATTCGAGATTGCCTCCCGCACGTCGCCGCGCGCAAGCTGCTCCACGACCTCCTTCAACGCAGGGTCTTTCTGCCGGATGATCTCGTCAAGCCGCGCCGTGCGCAGTCCCGCCTCCTGCAACTGTGCATAGGGCCTACCCGCCTCCACCGCCTCATGCTGCCGTACGTCGCCGACGAACAGAACACGATCATTTTCTTTTAGTCGCTCGATGAACGTGTGCATCTGCCGCGTGCTGGCCATGCTCGATTCATCGACCACATAGAGCCGCTTCTGCCCGTCGTCCGCGCGGTCGCCGCGCGTCAGATGCCGTTGCAATGTCTCGGTTCCCATGCCCGCTTCGGCGAGCTTCTGCGCCGCCCGCGATGTCGGCGCAAGCCCTTCGACCTCATAGCCCGTACTCACGGCGGCTTCACGGACGGCGGCTAAAGAAGTAGTTTTCCCGCCTCCGGCCACGCCCTCAAGGGCCATCATCCGGTCGCGGCTGGTCAGCACCTCTTCGACCGCGTTCCGCTGGCTTACGCTCAGATGCGGATGCCGCTCCATCGTCTGCTGCCGTGCCTGACCGTCGGCCAACACTTCGCGATTGCCCTGGCCCATCTTCATCCGCTCGATGATCTCGCGCTCGTAACCCTGCATCTCGCTGGTCGTGAACGCGCGGCACGCCAGGCCTGCCTTCCGCTCTACCTCGATCAGTTCCTGCGAAGCGACCCGCCGCTCGAACTCGGCCCGGACCTCTGGCAAGCGCGTCTCGCCCATGCCGTGCTTCAACGCATCCCGCAGCAACGCCCGCTCCTCGACGACCGCCGTGCGTTCCGTGCCGCGCTCGCGGGCATGGGTCACCGAACTCCGGGCCACACGCTGCGCCTGCTCCGGCTCAAGCTCGACACCCGGACGCCCTTGCGCTTCTTCGATCACATGCTGCGGCTGATGCCCATGCTTTCGAGCTAGTTCCTGATGCTGTGCCTGCACTTCTGCCGGATTCAAGTCCAGCTTCGCGCCGCGCGTCTTGTGCGCCGCGATCTGCGCCGCCTCCGCTCCCGTGCGGCCCTCCGCCTCCATCTGCTCGGTGATCTGCTGCCGCCGTGGACTCGACGCTTCAAGGTACTCGCGCGTGTAGCCTTTGATCTCCGGCTGTCCGTACTCGCCGCGCTCGACCTGATAACCAAGCTGTTGCAACCGCGCCGCCAGCTCCGAGCGGTATACCGCCGTTGCATACTGCTGCGTCTTGTAAAGTTCCTGCGGCTGCAACGCCCGCGTGTTCCCGTCGGCGGTCTCGGCGATATTGAAGATTACCGTGTGCGTGTGCAACTGCGGCGCGGAGTAGCCGTCCACCGGACGGCTGCTGTCGTGCTCGAACCTTGCCGCCACCCATGCGCCCGTCGTCTCTGCCGGTGTGTTGCCGCCGACCCGCGCCTGCGCATACTTCTCCATCTCGTCGAGCGCAACCTTCACGCTCTCCCGATGCGCCTCTTTCACCCGGTCGTCGCCGCCGACCAGCGCCGTCAGAGAGACTGACTTCGGCGCGCTGAACGTCGCATCCCAGCCCGCCCGGTGCTCCATCGAACGCACCGTGTCGCCGCGCTCGTTAACATACTCCCGCGCCGTCTGATGCCGGACCAACTGCTCGCCCGTCTCCGGATGCTGGCCCTCGGAGAGGCGCGCGAACTGCTCCTCGCGCACCTCCCCATGAAGCCCATATCGCTCCGCCAGCTTGCCCTGCCACTCGCCGCGCACCCGTTCGCCTTCGGTGTAGTAGTTCTCCTTGGCGTTTGAGAACTCCTCTTTGTGGTACGCCTGCGCCTGACCCGCGCTGATCGGCTTCGACATCGTGACCATCAGTGTTTTCCTACTGCTGGACGATGCCCCAAGCTCATCAGGTCCTCGAAGTGCAGCGGGACCTGGATATGCCCTTCATGCTGAAGATGAACCGGATAAAAGGCTATCAGGCAGCCGCGCGTCTGCTCCTCAGTGAGGTAGACAGCATACAAGGTTCGATAGCCATCCTTAGCGATCTCCTGTACCTCCTTCAACAGCCCCTCGAACATCCACTGCTGCATGTCCGACGCTCCGAGGGCTAGCCTCAAGCTTTGGATGAACATCTTCATTTTTACTAACAGTGCCGTCCCTGCTGCCAGTGGATACACTACGGAAAACCCCTCCGAACTCACGATGTCATCGAAGTCCGTTAGGGCTTTAGGCTCTTTCGATGGTACTCTCTTTGTCTTTATCACTCTCTGTCCTTTTCCTTAGCTGCTTTACTCGAAGAAGTGCGCCTGCCCCTGGCTTGGAGAAGGCGGCTTAAGTTCCATCGGCTGCTCCGATGGACCGGGCAGCACGACCGGCGGCGGCATGTCCGCAGGTCCATCCGCCCTCGGCTTCCGCGCGACGAACTTCTCATGCTGCAGGGGAAGCTCCAAGTAAGGAACGCGCAACTCGACGACGTAGTTGCCATGTTTCAGGTAGCCGTCCAACGGATCGAGCCCGAGGATCTGCGACGCCATGACCAGCGGCTCGCGCGAGATGTCCCGCTGCTGGCTCTCCGAGTTGCGCCCCTGCGGGGACTGGCCATGCGTGCGCGTCTCCCGGCAGCGCTCGATCTCGACCTCCCCGATGGCCTTCGAGATCCACTCCGCCGCATTCGGCTCGCTCGTCTTCAGGTAGATCTTCGTCGCAGGCTGCGAGAGCAGCGCCTCGGAGATGGTTCCGTACAGCGTTTCGATCTGCGCTTTGCCCTGGAACCCAAGGATCATCGGACAGTTCGATTTGCGGCTCTCTGTGATCGCCGTCGTGAGCTGCGGCAACCGCTGCAAGCTCCCCAGCTCGTCCAGTACGAACCACGTCTTCCGCTGGGCAGCCGATCCCTCGTCCATCATGCGCAGCACAAGCAGGTCCAGCCACAGGCTGATCAGCGGGCGAAGCCGCTCCCGCACTGTCGGCTTCGACGTGATAAAAATCCATCCCTTGCGCTCCTTCGCCCACGCCGTCGTGCTCCACCGCCGTGTCGTCTCCGGCTCCTTCGGCAACAGCTTGAACGCATCCGCCACCATGTTCAACGACCCCAGAACACCCGACCGCTGCGGCCCGCCGTGTGGGTCGATCATCGCCGCCATCTCCGTCCCTTTCACCCTGCGGTCGATCTCCTCCGGGTTTGACAGCCACCCCATAAGCTGTGCCGGCGTCGGTTTCAGATTGAGCAAGTGCGCGAAGATTTTTCTCGGCGCTTCCACGAAGAAGCGGTTCTCCCGGCCCTGCTCCGGGAACAGGCTCGCCGCCAACGTAAGCGCCTCCGCCTCGTGCGGAACCTCGTCGCCCGGTGTCCAGAACGGGCACCGCTCATCCAACGGATTCAGGATCACGTCGCCCCGCTCCGGTTCGTAAAACTGCGGCAGGTACTCCATCGCCGGGTCATACACGATCGCCGTCTCGCCCCGCTCCTCGATCTGACACAACGCCCGCCGAACGATCGCGCTCTTGCCTTGGCCGGTATCGCCCATGACCAGCACGTGCATCGACTCCCGCTCGCGCGGGATGCGTACACAGCAGCTCATCCGGTTGCGGAACGTCCCGTCCGCCCAGCTCCGGTTTTCGTTGATGAACCCAAGGCCGTCCGCAGGCTCGCGCCTCAACCGCCGCCGCCGCCCCAGCTTCGCGTTGAACTCCACCGTCGTCAACAGCTCCGGCCCGCGCAACCGCCGCCCATGCTGGAACTCAAGCTCGCGCTTCCGGTCCATGGGCACCGCGAAGAACAGCAGCATGGGCAGGAAGCACAGCG
>Ga0181526_10000043_pt1 | contig 130498 bp, 121 predicted proteins | sample PEATcosm2014_Bin_35_FD_119750 | JGI IMG/M metagenome (GOLD analysis project Ga0181526, IMG submission 119750) | Peatland microbial communities from MTU Mesocosm Facility, Houghton, MI, USA - PEATcosm2014_Bin06_30_metaG | ecosystem: Environmental > Terrestrial > Soil > Wetlands > Peat | place... | reverse complement strand
TGTAGCCTGACGCTCCCGTTAACAGGACGAGCGGGCGATGATCCGCGCCCATTAGATCCCCCTCATTCGGCCCACTGAGTTAGGCTGGCGTGATCGTAGCATTTCCCGGATCACTTGTTTTTCCCGAAAGGTCAATGGCCGAGCACTTGAGTTTGTGCTCCGCCAGCTTTACTTATGAGCGCCCTCCTTGATCTACTAGCGGGCTTGGCCCGATTGTGCCAGAGTCACGGGCAACTCTGATGTTATGGGCTAAGAGTGACTTACGCCGGGCCAGAAGTCGGCTTCGGGGAGATCTCCCGGAAGCCCGTTTCTGGCCAATCAACAGACCTTGGTAGCCACAAGCCCGTTTGCACGAAGCCGCTAGCGCGGCGGACGCTTTCGCGTGCTCGAAGGAAACAATCTTTGAGGTTCCAGACTTTCCAGACCGTCGAGGCTTGAGGAAGGATCGGTCTTGCGCTACGATGAAGCCACCCTGAGGCGATGGATTCATGTTTAGATCGATGAGCATCAATAACTGCCTTTTTGACAAAAGCCGCTTCTGGCAAGGCTTTCCAAGCGAAAATCGATTGAAATCCCATAGGGAATCCCGCATCCGCCGCCACCGCTAGCGGCTTCCTGCAAACGGCTGTATCGAATGCGCCCTAGTTCGGAGCTCGGAGGCTATCTGCATGAGTGCGGGGCGCATCCGATACAGCACTAACGTTTACCGGGACTTATCCGGCGGTTTAGGAACATTTCGATTGATCGCAGTCCAGCGGTGCGGTTCGTTACGCGGCAAATGCTCATCAATTGTTTTTCGGAAGGACCACGCCGCTGCACGCGTGTTTCATGGGGTGGTAAGGAACTTCGGCAGGTTTTCTGCTGCGCGGCCCAGGGAGCGAGCAAGGCTTAGTTTGGCGACGTTGTGGGAAAACACGCTGTTGATATAGTCAAGCTCAGCGCCCGCCAGCGCTTCCTGCGACTGAACCAGTTCAACACTGTCGGCCACGCCTGCCTCCACACGCTGCCGCGTGAGATCGAGAGTCTCCTTGGCGACCCGCGCATTCCTCTGTGCCACCTCAACCTCGCTCGTTGCCGCCTCTAAGTCGAGATAGACTTTTCGAATTTCTCCCTCGACTTGCAGCTATTGATCTTCGAGTTCGGCGCGCCTTTGCGTTAAGGTGGCGTCGGCTTGCTCAATATCGCCGCCCGTTCGACCGCCCTCCCAGATGGGGAACCGCAGTGTCCCAGTGACCGAGAACGTACCGTGAGATTGGGACGGATTGTCTCCGATCACTCCATAATCGGCGTTCACTGCAAGCGAGGGCAGTCGTTCAGAGCGAGCGCCAGAGCGGGCGAGATCGGCAGCCCGGACTTGAGCCGCCGCTGCCTTTAGATCCGGACGTTGCTCGAAGGCCTGTCTGAAAGCCTCCTCCATGGTAATCGGCGGGGCAGTTGAGAAAGGGACGTCCTCGGAAAGGTCGTACTGATCGTTGGGCGGCAAACCGGTCATCCGCGCCAAGTTGATCTTCTGCTTCGCAAGATCGTTCTGTAGTGAAGTTACTCGCTGCTGTTGGGTGAGAGCTTGCACTTGGCTGCGATCGACATCGACCTCTGCCACCACTCCTACAGCTCGTTGCTGTGATGCTTGCTGGTAGAGAGCGTTGGCTGTTTCCAGTTGAGCAAGGGCTGATTGCACTCTCGCCTTGTCGGCAAGGACCAAAAGCGTTCGCAGCGGGACAAGGCGATCATTCTGATTGGGTTTGCGGGCGGCTTCAGGCGCTCGGAGATAGTCAGCCTGAACGTCGAGGATCTGAAATTCAAGGACAAAACTCTGCGCGTCACGCTGCGGCGATCAAAGACGGATCAAGAGGGGAGGGGGCGGACCATCGTCATCCTGCCGGGCCAGAATCTCAAAACTTGTCCGGTCGCCGCCGTGCGGGCCTGGCTGGAAGCCGCTGAACTTAAGGATGAGGGCGGCGATCCAATCTTCCGACCGATCAATCGGCATTCGGGTGTCGAATTGAACCGTCTCTCGGATCGCGCGGTCGATCTCATCGTCAAGGGTGTTTGCCGCACGGCACACTTAAAAGAATCCTATTCCGCGCACAGTCTGCGCGCGGGCCATGTGACCGAAGCACTCGCGCGCGGCGCCGGGCGCGCCTCGGTCAAGCGCCAGACCGGCCATGCAAGCGACGCCATGATTGACCGTTATGACCGCGAGGCCGATCCTGCCGCAGACAACAGCTCATCCAGCCTCGGGCTCTAGCCGAGCGGGCATACCGACGGGCGTGGCCGTCGCCAAACTTACGGCTGCGGGGAATGCTGTCTGGTGTGACGATGGGGCTGATTTCACCCTCAACCGGCTTGAGGTCTCGGGGCCGGACGAGTTTCTCTATGATTTTATCGGCGCGGCGTCGGGGCCTGGCTTCATCGATTGGCGGCCGGAGTGGCACAGCGTTTATGAGCAGATTTACTTCGAGGCGGTGAGGGGAGGGGCGCCCACGCGCGAAGCCGCCGAGCATCTCGCCCGGAAATTGCGGGACATTCTCTGGCGCAGACATGAAGAGGAGCGCGTCCGCGCGGAACTGGATTCGCACCGTGTGCCGCTCGATCTCAATGCGCTCTTTCCAATTCCGTTGCGCGTCCTGCGCAAAGGCTTCGTCGAAGCCGGGCAGGAATGGATGTGGGCGGATTGGGGCGTGCGCTGGCCGATCCGGCGCGTTACCTTCGCGATCGAGCGCCGCGACGCAAGCGGCGTCAAGCCGGTCGCGGTGTTTCGCTTCCTCAGCGAGGACTGGTCGCCCTGGGTCGCGCTTCTCAACATGCGCGAGCGGTGGCCGGAATTGCGGTTCGAGATGAAGGCGGAGTATCTTGAATTTATCGAGAACTGAGGCACTGTATACGATCACGCTTGGCACAAACCGTCTTGTAGATGTTGATGAAGACGGACCAGCAGTTGCAGCAGTTCGAACGCGTGCCGACAAGCTGAAATTGCGGTTTTACCTTTAGGGGGATGTCGCTTCAAGGGAAGAGTCAGGCGATCGGGGATTGAACAACGAACTGGCCGACAAACTGTTACGAGCTGCCTGCGAGTTTCAAGGCCAGAGTCTCGCTGCGCGTGAGCTGGGCCGAGAGCAGTTCCGCCGCGCCGAACCGGAGCGGAACAACATCCTTCGCATCCTAATTGATGGCCAGATAGGCCTCATCGGGAATAAGGTCACTCAGAAAATCGAGGCAACAAGTTCAAAAGTCTCATATCAGATCAGTGTATCCGCGTCATTCATCCGGACACACTTCCTCGTTAACGACTTCATTCTGAACGGTGATCTCGTGGAAGCAATCACCCTGATCCGAAAGCAACTGGAGTCGCTTGCTCGGCTCCACGAGCTCGATTCCGAGCCCCTTCTAAAGCTGTCCGGGAAGGTTCCGAACATTAAGAATATTCTCAAAGGGACTGCAGGGCGAATGTACGGCGATCTATCCGAAGTCGCTCACTTCTCGACCCCACGGGTCGCTGAATTGCTGCACGTCGTTGAACACGGTGAGCTAGTCGGTCCTAGTTTGCTGCCCGTGTTTACACAGAATGGTTTTGCGTGCTTCGACATGGTTGACTTTGTTGCTGTCTATTTCATCGCATGGATGCTTGAGAAGTTGCCAGTGTGGTATCTCGGATACGACAATAGCGAGGATAAATCTCTTCTGGTCGAGACAATCGGCTTGGCTGTAGATGTAGGCGTTCTTCGCCTCCCAGAGGATGGCGGCGCGTATGCATGAACAACATGATCTGAGATTTCCGGCGCCGGAAGAGAGATATGTCTTTGACCGCGAAGTTGTCGTGTTCTGGGGGCAGGACGGGGAAACCCGCGTGCCCTGCCAAATCAGCAGAGAAGCGCTGGACGACCATTTCGGCGGCAATGGCAAGGACAAACTTGCCGTATTCAGAGGCAATAGGCCGGCCATCGAAGAGGAAGCGCGACGGAAATATCTTACGGGTCGCACGGAACCGGATAGGTCCGTTCTCATACGCACTGGCGACCTATAGCGTTCGGACAATCTCCGCGCGACGAGTGCGCTCCCTCATTCGCGCGAAATCACGCTGACTGGCTTGTCGGCTTTTCCCACCACTGGACTCGTACAATATATCTATGCCGATGCGATCCGATAATCAGTCCGAGCCGCTTCTCATAGATCGTGCAGCAGCGGCTGAATTACCTTCCGCCGAGGGTGTGCGCGAATGGGCGCGGGAGAAACGTGCGTTTATTTCGAGTGTGATGGCGGAGTTGATCGAGGAGCGGCAAGCTGTCGCCGCCGGAGTTCGGGGCGTGGGCTTGCGCGCCGTCTTGTTCGAGGAATTCGGCGGCCGCGATGCGGACCCGGAGGAAGCATACCTTGCGGAGGTTGAAGGCTCGGACATTTACATCGGTATTTTGGGCAGGCGTTACGGGAAGCCACTGAAAACGAGATTTTCAGCGACGCACGCGGAGTATCTTCACGCTGAAAAACACGCGTTGCGCATCGCGGTGTGGACATGCGCCGCAACGGATCGGGAGGGACATGAGCAGTCTTTTCTGGATGAAATTCGCACATTTCATGTCGTTCCGGCATTTCGCACGGTCGCTGATTTGCAACGGCAGGTCGAGGATAGGATGAAAGCGATTGCAGCTGAAGATCTAGCACCCTGGTGCAAATTGGGAAACGCAGTGTTCCGAGCCATGGAGGTCGAAGATCGGGGAGAGGTTATAAATGTCACGGCGCGCGTAAAAGACGACACCGTGGCGCAGGAGCTCGAAGAGGCGCGCGGGGATAAGTGGAATCGAGGAAGCAAGGCGCAATTCACCTGGTCTGGCCGCAGCAAATTTGTGAAGGTCGCGGGTGTCCATGTCACGACCACCACGGCGCGGTCCAAGATGTTTCGGCTGACGCTCGAAGTCGAGGAGGCCCCACAGGAGGCTTTTCGTGACATTAGTTTTGCCGGGCAGACTCCCGATGATTTGACCGAGCGTGCTTTGCGAACCGTTCTGTTCGGGGAACGCGATCCGTTCGCCGAACAGCCTATGGGATTTGCGACTGCGATGAGTGATCCGCTGAGGCCGTTGCGGGAAAGCCCGGTTCCAGAGGAAATCATTCGACCGCTTTCGGAGTTGCTGCTGACTGACCTTCTCGTCGGCACGGGACGTGCCAGAGGCATTCGCACATTTAAGCTCGGTGTCGCAATTCGGGGACGGCGCAGCCTAACACTTGCCTGGGAAACACCGAGTCGCTTTTCCAATGAGCCAGTGACGCTTCGGAGCATCAGCGGAGACGTAAATATATAGGCTCTCAATGGATATCTAATTCTCTCAATTCGCGAATCCACGCTTGCATGCAAATCCGCACGTCGGTCTGCTTGCAGTCTTGCAAACGCCTTCGGACAACCGCCCCAAACTCCCTTGCGGTGAGACTCTGGCCTTGCTGCTTTTCCAGTTGCCGCTTAATCTGCTCGGAGAGCCGCGTCACTTCCGCCTGAACTTCAGCCGCATCCTGCCAGTTCGGGCGCTCTGGGTTTTCTTCAAGCCAGCTGTCCAAAAAGTCTTGGCCTAGAACATTCTGTGGATCGTCGTCAACGGTTGTCATACACATCCTTGCTCGCGTGCCCTCGCGCGTTTCATGCCGCGCGGGCGGAGGACAGGCGTTTCACGGCGTCGTCCACGAGTACCTGCGTAGCCCCTCTGAACTCGGGGGCCAAAACGCTACCGCTAGGGCGGACGATATCAATCATGACAGCTTCCAGATAGTCCTGCAGACGGTCACCGGAGATCGGGGACATAGCAACCTCGATCTCTGTGGTGACACCAGATTTTATGGCCTCAAGGGGGGGATGAAAGAGCATGGTGCCTGCGATGTGTTGCTTCGGAGTCGGGAAGCCGCCAAATAGGTTGAAGCTCTCAGCAATTATCAGGGCAACATGAAGCACGTAAGGCCCAAAGAATTGGATTGTCCTTTCGTGGAAAAGCGATGAGATGCTCAGAAAGTCAAGCAGACAGCGACAAAAGTCCATGGGCACGAAGAATAGTCCGTTTTGGGTCGTGATACCGGGAAACGACGCGAATCCGATGCCGCTTGCTGCAAGGCCAAACCTCTGCTCCTGGTAGGCACCATCAGCCACGGGGAATTCCGTCACATCTCTTGATCGGATAGTGGAACCGTCAGACGACTGTTTCCTCGACACGTCCACGATGCACTGCCTGAACTGGCGCTCGGTCTCAAAGTTGAGCCTTACCCCCGCTCCCACGTTCCGAGGCGATAGGATAAATCTGAAAATATTCGGGCTAACTTGATTGGAGCCGACGGGTCTGTGGATTTGGAGTTGTAACAGTTCAGTCGCGCGGATGACAGCTTGTGAGCCCGCGCTTTTGCGCTTCTCAAGCAGGCTTGAAAGCTGTAGATAATCCGCTTCGGCCTTCTGCGCCCCGACCCGAACGTAGATCCGGTGTTCGCTGTCCTTCGAGTGCATGTAAGGTGGGTTTCGTCCTTCTGAAACACGAAGCAAGGCCACCTCTCGTTTGGGTTCTTCATCATGCGTGACAACCCGCACCGAAAAATCCGGGCGCGGGTGAATTCGATCAAGAACCATGCTGGTGAGCTTCGTCTTGACTTCCACGCCCTTTGGGTCAAATCCAGTCAGCCTGCGCGGTTGGTCGTTTTTCCCCTCGACACCAAAAACAAGGAGTCCGCCGAAAGTATTAGCGAAAGCTGCGACCGTTGACGGCCAGTTGTCCTTGGGCGACAGGTCGCTCTTGTAATCAAGCAGCGGCCCTTCACGTTGACCGGCCTTTATTAACGCCCGCACATCCTCCAGGATCATCTTGTCGCTGTAGGTCTTATTCTCGATGTCGTCAAAATAGAGATCGCGCATAGCGGTGACAATATTCTAATCGGGTCGCTTCAGTCTGCGGACGTTCTGTATTTCTTCCTCAAATAAATAAAACCAAATTGTTTTCGAAAAACCTCGGACGGTTTGTCGTGCGCCGGATCGGTCCGAAGCTGTCACAGGCCGAGGAGGAATGACGCAGGGCGCATGCCGTGCCTTGACGGCGGGAGGACCGCATCTGGCAGTGTCCTTGAAGGTCCGAGGGTGGGCAGAGAAAAAGGAAGCGTCGGCGAGTCTCAGATGTTAGCGTGGTTTGTTCGGGAGATAGGTGATGGTCCAACCTGTAATGATCTGACCGCTTGAGGTTAGATCGGAAACGCTCTTGGACAACGAAAGGTAGTCTGTACCGGTGATGATGGAGCTTGAGCCCGCTGCAGTGCTCGTGAACGTGAGCGATACCGAGTCCAGTGTTGGGGCGACGGCCGAGCCACCGGTGAAAACGAAACCGGCAGACGGCTGCTGACCAATGATGTGATCGTCTGCCGCTAGAGTGGAAAGGCTCTTGGACGATGAAAGGTAATCTGTACCGGTGATAATGGAGCTTGAGCCTGCCGCAGTGTTCTTGAACGTAAGCGATACCGAGTCCAATGTTGGGGCGACGGCCGAGCCACCGGTGAAAACGAAACCGGCAGACGGCTGCTGACCAATGATGTGATCGTCCGCTGTTAGAGCGGAAATGTTCTTGAACGCCAACGCCTGGTCCGCACCGGTGCCGATAGGGCTGGTTCCCAGAGGCGTGTTCGAGAACGACGCCAACGCTAATGTCGCACCGGCGGTCGGGTCACCGGTGGAAAGCAAATCGATCGGCTGCTGCCGACCAATGGCGTAATTGTCCGCCGCTAGACCGGAAATGTTCTTGAACGCAAACACCTGGTCCGCACCGGTAACGGCACTGGTTGCGAGAGGAATGCTCGAAATCGATGCTAACGCTAATGTCGCGCCCGCGCCCGAGTCTCCAGTTAGAACGAAACCGGCAGATGGCTGCTGACCAATGATGCGATCGTCTGCCGTTAGAGCGGAAATGTTCTTGAACGCAAACGCTTGGTCTGCACCGGTGCCGAAAGCGTCGGTTCCCACAGGAATGCTCGAAATCGATGCTAACGCCAATGTCGCGCCCGCGCCCGAGTCACCGGTGGAAAGCAAACCGATCGGCTTCCGCTGACCAATGGCGTAATTGTCCGCCGCTAGAGTGGAAATGTTCTTGAACGCAAACGCTTGGTCTGCACCGATGCCGAGTGAGCTGGACATCATCGGATCGATGCCTAAGTTCCTGTTCAAAGACTCCAAGGCGCTGGAACCAGGAGAACCGACAATTGTCGGAACATTCGAACAGGCCGGCATAGTCTCGCTTGGCGGGTTGAAGGCACTCGCAATCTTGTATGTACCGTAATCCGTGAGTGCGGGTGGCTGTGACTTCCGAGCCTCTATATCTTCCTGAAGAAGTTCTACGAGACGCGTTATCGCGATCATGTTGGCCTTAGAGAGATTATTGCAAGCAGGGCCGTTGATGGATACAGTCACGTTGCCGTGCACGTTAGAGGCATTGACGCTGCAGGCACCTACGGAGACCTGGTGTGTTGATGCACCTCGTGGACTTTGCGCAAAACAAAATCCGCACAGTGCAAGGCAGAGCGCAAGGAGCTTCATTTTGTCTCCGGCAACTTTTCCTCGCTCGCGGCAGTCGCGGCCCCGTATCGAATATCGACATTGCCGCGGACGCCGCTCACGTTCGGGCTTTGAGCACCATGAGAGATTTGGACGGTCGAACCGGTAGGTGCAGAAGATGCGGGAGCGACGGGCGATGTATGCTCCGGCGAGCCTTCCGGCATGGGCACGGCGGTCGAAGCGTATTGAATTTGGACACCGTGCTGAACGCCGCTCACATTCGGACTTTGTGCCCCATAAGAGGACTGGACGGTAGAACGAGGGGTTGACCGCGGCAACGGAGTGGTGCCAGATCCGCCCGGCGCCGTGAACACTGCGGGCGCGGTCTCTTTGATCAGCCCAGCGGGCTGCTTATGCAGAATAGAACCTAGACTGAACAACCCGATGACGGCAGAAACCAGGCCTACGGTCTTGGCAGGCGACGAGTCGCACACTCTTTGTAGGAAAGACATCTTCGAACCCGTGTTACGAGGCATTTTGGTCGAAAGCTCCCAGTTACATTATATCAGCCCAAGTTCGAGCAGCCGGTAGAGCAATGTGTCATTACAATGGAGGGCCGAGCAGCCCATCGTCAGGTGATAAAATTTTGGAATATGCCGAGCGATCTGACTCCCACCCCAGAAACCGAGATGATTAGAGCCTATGTCAGGGGTCTTGCGCCGGACATCCATGAGGTGTCGTGTGGCGTTCGTATGGATGGCGGATACGAGGTGCGGCTGCAATTTGTTCCCACATCTACGATCAAGCAGGTCGTCATCAGCCGGGATCAATACAAAGCCGATCAGTGGAAAGACATGGTCGACTGGTGAAGTATGTCAAATATCAGGTCTCTACACAGTGGTTAACCATATCCAACACCCCAAAGAAATTACAATGGTGAAAGGTAAGCAATTTCCACCTTGCACCGAATGTAATACAAAAGTTGAATACCGCTTGAAAGAAGCAGCAAAACATTAATTCTTAGGCACTATTCGGGGAGCAACGGAACAACCCCCGAGAGGACCGTTGAAGGGGGCGGCTTCGGGAAAACTCTATCTGTGCTTGTCGAAAATGTCGGTGATGATCTTCTCGGCTAACCGGGTTCCATGTCGTGTCCGTCCATTCGATAGAGCTGTTTTCAGACATGCGCTTGCAACCTTGAAATCGTGCTGTGGCTGTCAAAGAATGGCGACGTAGGAACCACCGCGCGAGCGGCGCGTAGCCAGGTCAACCCGCGATCTTCTCAATACCCTCGCCACCATCACCAGCAAGAAGGCCGGATTCCGCTCCCTCGGCGACGCATGGGCCGACACCACCACCGCGCACGGGCGATTGATGCTGACGGTCCTAGGCGGGCTGGCCGAGTTCGAGCGCGAGCTGATCCGCGCGCGGACCAGCGAGGGCAGGGCGGCGCCGTGGCGCGCGGCGTAAAGATGGGGCGGAAACCGAAACTGACCGCGCACCAGCAGCGCGAGGCTATCAAGCGTCGCGACCGTGGCGAGCCGACAAGGGAAATTGCCCGCACCTATAATGTCAGTCACAGCACGATTTCGAGGCTGAGCTGCCATGACGAAAAAACCAATTCCCAACTACGGACGATTTGACTTCGACAGATTTATCGACTCGGTTATCGACCTCGGCTTCGCTGAAATGTTTCAAGCTTTCGACGGCGAATGTGCGCGGGTGGAAGCGAGTATGCGGGGCCGAGGCGGCCCGCAAGCACGAGCCGATGGCGGCGGCGAATATGTTGGTCGCCTTAAGCGGGTGATGTTCTGGTTCCATCACGGCGCACTCGCTGACCATGGGGTTGAAGCTGCCACGTGCCACCGGATTGCGGTAAAGCTCGTCGAGAAAGGGCACCTTAAACCGGAAGCCCTCAACGTCTTTAGTCGCTGAGCTCCGGCGATTTGCCCAGCCGATTAACATACTTTATCGGCTGGCAAAGAGGCGTAGGGCAAATCAGCCCCAAGCTGAAGGCGCAAGATACCCGGTCAGCAAGGCTCAGGACAAAGAAAATCTCCGTCTATAATCGAAGCGGAGAGCACGACGACGAAATGAATGTCATCCTGCCGTGGAAGCCCGACGAATCCTGCCCATGTGGAAACAACATGCTCCTAAAGGACTGTTGCCTGGGATCGGACGGGGTCCCCAGAATAAAGCTCCCAAGTCTGGTCCCAACCGGCCCGCTTACCGGGCATAGCAACGAAAACTGCTATCTTAAAAGCACTCTAAACTGTTCAACGAAGACAAACAAAGAGCATTACATATCGCGTTCTCTACTTCAGCAGTTAGGAGAGCCACTTCGGTGGGCCGGTTTGCCCTGGGAGAAGCCCGGAGTGGAGATCAGGTACGGCCCTAATAGCCTTTCATCCCACATTCTCTGCGATCGACACAATTCGGCTTTATCACCTTTGGACCAACTCGCTTCAAATGCGTTCAAGGCGATACGAGCTTCGTCTGACGAACTGAATGTCAGATCCCTGGCACGGAGGAAAAAATGGTTTCTGATCAGTGGCGAGGCATTGGAGCTATGGGCACTCAAGACGATATGCGGGTTGTTTTACGCTTCTGTCGCAGCTCGGAACAGGCAAAGCCTTAACAAAGCATACTCCATCGATGTTAGCCGATTCGAAAAAGCCGTCTGCCAAGGATACGTTGACGCTCCCTGCGGGCTCTATGTCACGCCAAATACAGGCCAAAGAAATCCGTTGGTGTATGCTCCGCTATCTGTGGAGCAAGACAAGAGGGTCATTGGGATCAGAATCGGCCTTGCCGCGCTGGAATTCGATGTCATCCTCGACCCCACGGGAGTGAATTTTGACTACTTGAACCGCAACTTTTTCTATCGCCCATGGCTCATAAACATGTCCAGTCAGCGAAGGATGCATACCATGGTGTTGAGCTGGCCGAACAGTCCCCTCGGAAGTCGGATTGTCAATGTTCGGCTCATGCCCACGAAAGCCAAAAGCCAGCAAGCGAAAAGAAGCTCGATAGCGATCCCTTAATCGAGCACCTCCGGGCCGGACCCGTCCGTGCTCCTCACGATGCACGAAGCCCTAATGCTCCATCGTCTTCAGCCTTATAGGTCCGCGCCTCGTCAGCTTGGTGTGAGGATTCCCCGGACCGTTGTTCGGTCGAACCCAAACGCGATCTATACTCGCCCGTTTCTTGTAATCGTCGCGGGTCGCCGCATTTCTTGAATTACTCCGCAACTTTTCCATTTTTGCAATGGCTTTCCGGAGTGAGCCGTTACCGATAACTATGCTGACCGCGTTCCGTGAGACCTCGGCATTGCTGTGATCTAGATAACGGCCCGTTACCGCCCCGCACCTACATGTCCTGCTTTTTTTCGGATGAGCTTGAAGACGTCCCGGCACTTTCGACAAAAGATCAACTTCATAATCATTCCCCTTCTACGTCCCCCCCAAGGATTGTTTTAGACGCAGCTAAATGGAGAGCTGCCCAGTAAAAACTTCCGCGCAGCCTCCGGATCGTCATTGTAGCACGCACCCGCGCCTCGCCCTTCCGCCGTCGAGGCCCCGCGCACTTGCTCCTTCTATCGAGGCTGCATGACGCGGTCTCACCACAGCGAAGGAGCATCACATGAAGAAATTCAACAGTATCAACACCGTCATGCTCGGCGATTGCGTCCGGCTTATGGCCGGACTGCCACAAGAGAGCGTCGATTTCATCCTGACCGACCCGCCCTATCTCGTGAACTATCGCGACCGCTCCGGACGGTGCGTCAGGAACGACGACAACGACCGCTGGCTCCAACCCGCATTCGCGGAAATGTACCGCGTGCTGAAAGACGAATCTTTCTGCATCAGCTTCTACGGCTGGAACAAGACCGATCTCTTCATGGCCGCCTGGCGCGCGGCAGGCTTGCGGATCGTCGGGCATATCGTTTTCCGCAAGGCGTACGCCTCTTCCGTCCGCTTCATGCGCTATCAGCACGAGCAAGCCTATCTTCTCGCCAAAGGCGATGTCGCCTCGCCTGCCGATCCGCTCTCGGATGTGATGGAGTTTCCCTACTCGCGCAACCGGCTTCACCCGACCCAGAAGCCGGTGCAGGCTTTAAAGCCGCTCATTCGCGCATTCTGCAAGCCGGACGGCATCGTCCTAGATCCATTCTGCGGATCGGGATCGACCCTCGTCGCCGCCCGAAGCGTAGGCCGCCGTTTCATCGGCATCGACCTGGACGGAGAGCACTTCCTGACCGCTTCCAGCCGCGTGGCGACGGCGCGCACTATCCTGTGCGATACTTACCATTAAATACGGAAGGAGATATCTGATGATCGATCCAGTGACCGGGGCAATCATCGAACTGCTTCGGGCGGCCTCACGCTGCTCAACACGCTAATCAAGATTTATCAGGACCACCAAGCCGATCCAAAAAAGTATCCTCCAGCATTGGCGGAACTCATCGCCGCTCTGCCCGCAATGGCCTTGAAGCTTACTGGCGAGTTCATTGCTGAAGTCGAAAAGCTTCGCCAAGACTGTCTCAAAGTTGGGATCGACCTTAAACTAACATTCGATGACCTTCAGGAGAAGACTTGGTTCTACCAACGCGGGAAGCGGAACCTGCTCAAGGTGTTCCAGTCGCGAGTCGAGGGCATTGTCGGCGACATCTCGATATTCTTCGACGACTTCGTGGCCGTGGCCAACTGCTGTGAGAAACTTGAGCTGCTGTCGCGCAGCTTTACACAATCCAGAGAACAAAAGATAGCACTCAGGAACGCTACGGCCCCTAGTCTGCCGTTAGGGGCGATCCTGGACAATCTTCAGAAGCACGCCGAAGGCCTTAGAGCAGAGGTTGGTGATATTAAGGCGTGAACTGCAATTCTTGAATCACATCGATGGGCCGTTTGGTGGCTTCGGCGGCAGCTTTGGCCGCACTCGGTCGATGAGTTTCGGGCTGATATGTTCGGGCAACACTGTGGACCGCGTCAGTCGGGCGACGCTCAACTGTTCGGCCGTCAGGTTCCGCGCCATTCCCAGGTCCGCAAAACCAAGCTCCGTCTCCCGCAAGTCGGCATTCGCAAAATCGCCGGTTAGTCGGACGCCAATCAGATTGGTCCCGGCCAGGTTCGCGCCCTTGAAGGTCGAGCCATCAAGGATTGCACAAGACAGGTTCGCTCCGGCAAGGTTCTTCCCAGAAAAATCAAGAGAGCGCAGGTCGATCCTGAACAATGCTGTAGCAGCCAAGTTGAGCCCGCAGGCGAGGCGAACGCCCTCGTTGAAGCGATCAATCTCGCCGGCCATCAACAGTGCCACTGCTGTATCCCGCCTCTTCGAGTCGCTCATTTTCCAAAAATCAGGAGGACCTTTCAGTTTCCCGAAAATCTTCGACAACTTTTGCATCGCTCGGACTCGGCCTCGAAATTTGAGTTCTCACGTACCAGGTACTTAACGAAGCCAGAACCGTTCTGGCCAATCACGAATTGTTACAACGAACCGCACAAAATTGGGGCTGCTGCCAGCGTATCCAATCGGGTCGGTCGGCCACCTTTTCAAACAGCAACAGGAAGTTACCCGTCCCGCGAAAAAGTCTTTCGCCGCGTGCTCGGATCGCCCCTCGGCCAGAAGGCCAAGAAGGCTATTAATGTCGAGATTCGGGAGCCGCCTGTAGGCATTGAACGTGTCGCAATATCATATTAATAAGTCCGCTAATATAGCGGATTAGTTAGTATGAAACAAATAAATATATTGCATCATATTTAGTTATCCGCTACAATAGCGGATAATGAAATATGAACATGAAGACTCGCGGCCAAATTTGGCGTCCTACCTTGTGAGCCGCCTTGCGGCCGGTCGTCTGGTGTTTTCTCGGGACGAGGCTCAGGCAGCACTTGGCGTAAGTAGAGGGGCCTTCCTCGATGCCGCCGAAAAACTGCAAAAGCGCAACCAGCTTCTCAATCTGCGTCAAGGTTTCTACGTCATCGTTCCTCCCCAGCACCTGAATTTCGGGAGCCCGCCGCCCGCCTCTTTCATCGACGACCTGATGCGCCATGAGAACCGGTCCTACTATGTCGGCTTACTGAAGGCCGCAGAACTGCAAGGCGCCTCCCATCAAGCAGTCATGGAATTCCAGGTTGTCACGAACCGCCAGATGCAGGCTGTGAAGGCTGGCCGCTCGAAAATCGCCTTCTATTTTAGAAAAGATATGTCGGCAATCGCCTCGGGCATCGAAGAACGCAAGACAGATACGGGGAAGATGAAGATCTCTTCGGTCGAGCTGACGCTTTTTGATCTCCTGCGTTATCCCAAGGCAAGCGCCGGTCTCGATAACATTTTGACCATTTTCGCGGACCTCGGTTCCAAGCTCAATCCCGAGAGCATGGCAGCCCTGTCTCGTGCCTTCGAGCGATCCGTCGTCCAACGGGCCGGCTATCTCCTGGACCTGTCGGGGTTCGGACAACATGCGGAAAAACTGCGCGCATTGATAGAACGTGGCTCGCATATCCCTTGGGTCGAGCTTGACCCATCGCTATCGTCCGATCCAGAGCTTGCGCCCAAGGTTCAAGCTCGTGATGAGCGCTGGCATGTATTGATCCGCCGCATTCCGGAGCGCGACGAATGATCCCCATGATGAACATCATCGCCTGGAGCGCATCGGCGCCTTGGGCAGAGGTAAGACAGGTGGAGCAGGATCTGATAATCAGCCGCGCTCTGATCGAGTTGTTCGGAGACCCAATGCTCGCGCGTGAACTGCGGTTTCGCGGCGGGACTGCATTGCACAAGCTCCATTTCCCGAGGCCGCTGCGTTATTCCGAAGACATAGATCTTGTCCGCACCACCGCCGGGCCAATCGGCCCGATCCTGGATCGCACCCGCGAAAGGCTTGAGCCATGGCTCGGCCGCGCGGCGTTCGAGCAGAGCGTCGTGGCGCCAAAGCTGCGATTTCGAGTTCCGGCGGAGGACGGTTCTGGCGATATCCGGCTCAAGGTCGAAATCAACACTCGGGAGATCGATGCCTTCGATCCTCCACAAGCGATCCGTTACACCGTTCAGAATCCGTGGTATGAGGGAGGAGCAGAGATTTCGACGTTTTCACGCGAAGAACTGCTCGCGACGAAACTGCGCGCACTCTTGCAGCGAAATAAGGGACGCGATCTGCTCGATCTTTTCCAAGCGCTCGAAACACTCGAAGCTTTGGACAACGCGCGCATAGTCGAATGCTTCGGACTCTACATCGAGCGCGGCGGAACGCCGATCAGCCGCGCCCAGGCCGAAGAGCGGATGTTTGCCAAACTCGCAGCACCGAGATTCATGGCGGATATCCGTCCGCTCCTCTCGCCCGAGAGCGCAGAACTGCTGACCGATGAAGAAATACGCCGGGCTTTCGTCGCCGTATTCACGATGCTGATCAGCATCATTCCCGGCGCGTCATGGGCGAAGACATTTGAGAGGAAGAAGAAGTTTGGAATAGCCTGATTGTGAGAGACGATTTTACAAAGCGCACCATCGATACGCTTGCGAAGCGGGCCGGATATTTTTGTTCAAATCCGGAGTGTAGAAGCCTCACGGTCGGCGCGGCGCACGGCCACGACGGATTCGTAATTGTGGGTGTCGCGGCTCATATAACGGCTGCCTCACCGGGCGGGCCTCGCTTTGATCCCGCTCTCACCAGAGATCAGCGGCGCGATCAGTCGAACGGTATTTGGCTCTGCGGAACGCATGGCAAGCTTGTTGATGCCGATGAGGTACATTTCACCGTCGGGATGTTGCGTGAATGGAAACAGACGGCAGAGGACCGGTCGTTTCGTGCCATCGTTGCACCCTACGCGGGTCGCGGACAGCGGATCGAACCGACAGCGCCTGGCACTGCGGACCGCGAGGTAATTGAAACCCTTGGGTTGCCGGCGCAAGATGATCTTGAGTCGGTCACCGTGCGCCTTATCGGTGCGGCACGGGTCGATCTCAACGCCTTCAAGAGCACGCCAGGATGGCCACGCCACGCGATTACGCTCAACCTTAGAATGACTACCGGCGATAGCGTGCGCGCCTTCCATGCCGCAGCGCTTGCCGCCGCGATCCAAACTTTCAACGAGATTGTCGTTGTCGCACCTCCAGGGACCGGCAAGACGACGACACTCCTTCAGGTGGTGGAGGCCATACTGTCGCAAGGCAACTCGGTCGCCGCATTTGTCCCGCTTGGTGAATGGTCATCCAAGTCGGATTCCCTTTTGCAATCTGTCGTGCGCCGGCACGCGTTTTTGGGAGAACGGGAGGAGCACCTTAAGCTGCTCGCGCATTCTGCTCGGTTGGTTCTGGTCCTGGACGGCTGGAACGAGCTTGACGCCGCATCAAGAAAACGAGCTACCGGCCAGATCAGATCGCTACAACGGGAGTTTCCGGGTCTCGGCATTGTTATCAGCACACGGCGTCAGGTATTGGATGTGCCGATTTCCGGGCCAGTAGTTGAGATCGACATGCTTGCAGAGAGCCAGCAGACGGAGATTGCGCATACACTGCGGGGCTCGCAAGGCGAGGCTATTCTCGATCACGCTTGGCGAACGCCGGGGGTTCGTGAACTTGTAGCAATCCCTTTGTACCTAACGACACTGCTCACTCACGTTCCAGGTGAGACCCTTCCGACGACCAAGGAAGAAGTGCTACGCCTGTTCGTCACTGAGCATGAACGGGCGGCTGACAAGGCCGAAGCGTTGCGCGGAGCGATCTTCGGGTTCCATTCGGAAATGCTCACGGCTCTCGCCGTCGAAGCCACTCATGTTGCGAATACCACTATCTCCGACAGCCGGGCGCGCATTGTGGTCAAGCGGATTGAGGATCGCCTATGCGCTGACGGTCAGATGACGACCCTGCCCCAGCCAACAACGGTTCTGGATGTGCTGGTCAGTCATCATTTGCTGGTTCGGTCCGGTGCCCAGACTGGAGGAGGCATCTCGTTTCAACATCAGCAGTTTCAGGAATGGTATGCGTCGTTCGAGGTTGAGCGTCTCTTGCGCACTGCGGTGGCGGGTGACCCGGCGGCCAAGCAGAAACTCAAGTCAGATGTCCTCAACGTGCGCACCTGGGAAGAGCCTGTTCTTTTTGCTAGCGAGCGTGTATCACGCACCGATCGAGCGGGGTTGCAGGCCGTGGCGGGAGCAGTTCTGGAGACGATGGGCATTGATCCAATCCTCGCCGCAGAAATGATCTATCGGTCGTCAGCCGGCGTTTGGGAAGAGATCAAGGAGAAGGTCATCGCCTTTGTCGGTAGATGGCATGTGAGCGGCAAGGTAGATCGCGCGGTGAATTTCATGATCACCACGGGCCGCGGCGAATTCGCTCCGCAAATCTGGTCGCTCGTTTCGGGTGGAGATACTCAGATATATTTGGCGGCGCTTCGCACTGGCCGCCTTTTTCGACCCTCGGTGCTTGGTGCCGACATCGAAGCACGCATTGCTCAGCTATCCGAACAGGAGCGTGAACACGTTCTTTCTGAAATGGTCATCGAGAGCGGCATAGAAGGAATTGAGCTGGCCACGAGACTTGCCAAACTGGATGGCAATCCAAAGGTAAAAGTTGCCGTAATCGAGATGCTTCACTTCAGGCGTGCGGACCGCTTCGTGGGGGAAATCCTTCGCACGGCACCCGATGAGGTATGGAGCTTGCTTGCGCGCAAAGGCTACGTAGGGGAAATCACTGACCCAGATGCGGCGGCGCGGTTGGTCCGCGAGCAAAAACATTACATCAAGAGTGGAACGGATCTTTCGAGAAAACTCAGCATGCTTCTCGATGCAGGACAGAACGGATTGCCAGTTGGTCGGGAGGTGGGTGTGCTGATCGAGGATGCCGATTTTCCGGTGAATAACCAGCAAGCGAGATGGAGCATCGACACGGCGTATAAGCTGTATCCCGACGAAGTAACTTCAGCCCTTCTCCGTCGCCTCGAATCCGGGCGGGAAATCCCCTGGGGCACGGAAGACCTGATGCAGGCCGCCGGTATCGTGGTCGATAAGGGGCCGCTGATAGATTTTGTGTTAGACCCAACGAGTCCGCCAAAGATTGCGGGGGTAGCAGTCTGCATTGTTGGTCCGAAGACCGTCGGCAGATTGATCGACATGTTAGTCGCGATGAATGCCGAATTAAGAACGCCAGAAGGCGCGAATGCGGCGACGCGCGACAAATATCATCGGTTGATGGACTGGATTTGCAGGACGGGTTTGACCTCTTTCATTCAAGCGGTATTGGACCGATCTTCGACCGTTGTAGCCGATGAGATTTCACTTCTGGCACAGCTTTTTGCTCGGCACGGTAGGGATGATCAACGGCGGCCGCAGCCCAGTGGTGGGTTACAAGAGGGCATGATCGCTGCTGTTGAACGCTGGGCTGAGATTCTCTTGGCGTCTTCGGAGGCAACACGCGCGCAATTTGCGACGGTTGCCGGTGCGATCGAGCGATTGGCTGCACCGCAGTTAGTGCCCGCGCTTCGGCGGCTGCTTGCAGAGGATTTAGCCCGGTGGAGAAGTGCGCGCTCCGAGTACATGGCCGCACGCGGCAAGAAAACGCATGTTCAGTCGGATGCCCAGCATTCGTGGATGCCTCAGTATGGACGCGCCTTCGCCGCTATCGGAGACGATCAGGTCGTCGAAGTAATGAAGGAGTATCTGTCAAACTTCGATTTCGGCTTCGATGCCGCATCCGCACTTAGAAACATCTGGGACCGGGAACGGAATTCTCGGAAGGACAGAAATGTCATGTCGGGGCCAGATTTCTCGGAAGTTAAGGCCCGGCGGACGGAACGCCAAAATCAAGGCAACGATAGCCATGCCTCGCCATTCGCGGATTCGATCATCACGGTCATCGAGGATCTCATCAAGCCAGGCTCCAGTGATGACGCTCATCGCCATGCCCTACAGCTTGCGAAGGTTGCCTTCAGCATGCCTTATGGCAATAAGACACATACCATAGACAAGCTCCTGCATCTCCCGCAGCCGCTTCGCTCACTGCAGGGTCTGCTCGCCGTTCTGGTGTGCTCCGGTGCAATCATTCAAGCCGATATGGTTCTCGACGGTATCAAAGCGCTGCTGGAGGAGTCGAAAACAAAGCGGTGGCTGCAGGCGGATAATAATTGGTGGGAATGGGAAGGATGGTTGGAGCTTATGCCATTCTCCGACCGCCCCCGTGCCACGCTCGATGCCTTGGAATTGATCGAACCAAGCCGCCGACAGCCCTGGCGTATGCGCGGGTTTTTGTCGGCTCTAGCTTACGCACCCGCCGCCGAAGCTGGTGAGGTGCTGGCTTTACTACCACAAAAAGATGCGAGGTTTTTCGGTGAGCATGATTGGCTTGCCGCCGTCGAGAAGCGTGGCACTCCATTATGGGGTCGTATGCTTCTCGATCTCATATACGAAGGCGGAGTTGCAAAGCCGGGCGGACTTGATGCCTGGACGCTTTCCCGCAAGTTGGCGGGGGTCATGTTCGCAAGTGCTGACTTCCGAGCCGAGGTGTACAGTCGGTATGAACGCCTAGCACCGGGCCTTAGCAAAGAGATTCTTGAGCACGCTATCGCTGAAGCTGCAGACACTGAAGGTGTGTTGGTCCTTGTTCGCGGCCGTTCCGCAGAGGGGAAGCCATTTGATGGAACTCTCGATTCCGCCATTAGGCATGTCGCTTTAGGTGAGCGTCCGGTCGAAAATTGGGCCGGCGCGAGTGAAGTTTTCGGCGTGCCGATCCCCGAACTGCGGAAAAGACTTTTCGCGATGCTCAATGGTGACGAGGAAGGAGCGAGCCTAGCGGCGGCTTGCCTGACTGCGATCGACGAGCTTCGCGACGAGTATGGTCCGGCCGAGTCCGAACCGCGTCACCCTGACATTGATTCAGGTTGGCCATGGCCATTGGCAGCCGATTTCAGCTCTGAATGACAAGTGACGGTGCATTAACCGACGGCCCAGTCAGCTATTGCGGCCACTTAGCTAGCAGTTCCAGCGCTCCAATGATCATCGTGTCCTGTTGAAGCGTGGTGACCAGCCATCCGGCAGGAGGGCACTTGGGACGTAGAGCAGCCGCGACAACGAGACGGGCGCTTACGTTGTCCAAGGACCAGCCGTCGCGGTACAGGCTGAACAGCAAGCGAACTCTGTCCCAGAGTGACTGGATTGCCACCTTAGAGACGATGCGCAGACTGCCCAGTGATGATTTCGCTGAAGGGTCAATCGCTTCAAGGTGCGTTGTGATCGTTCCACAAACGGTGTACCCCAGCTGCTGGTACTCTGCGATCGCGCGGTTCATCTGGTTATGAGCCTGGCCGACGAAGGCGGGAGTAACCTCCTTGCCGTCCGAGTGCTCGACCTTAGCTTCAAAGGTAGCCACTTCCTTCACATTCCCGAACGTGCCGCGCCAGAGATTGTCCGTAGCGGCCTTGTGCTTCGGCCTGCTGGCCTGGTAGCCCAGTAGAATGCCGAGTTTTTCCAGACCCTCGCAGAACTCGCCGTGCTTGTCGCTCGCTAGACATTCGGAGATGCGTGTGCAAAACGACTCGAACTTCGTGCCCTTCGTTCCAAGCTGCTCCAGATGATCGTCAAAGCTTCTTGTCAGGGCCGCTGAGTATTCATCGTTCGCGACTGCTGCGGCCGTCGCAGCACCGGCTCGGGCGCGGTTCAGTGATGCTCGCAACCGATTGAACCATGACGACACACCTCCACGCTTAATCGCCTGGTCCAGCAGGTCTAGCGCTTTGTCGAGAGCTGCTGGATTGCCCATCAAAGATTGCAGGTATACCGCCTTTGCCCAGTTGAATTTCCAAAATGCACCTGTTTCAAGCAGATTGTCCTTCTGACACGCGTCCCATACTTGCTCGAAGCGATCAGCCGCAAGGTCGTAGTTCTGGTTGGCAAACAGCGTGGCCCAGCCAAATACCTCGTTGGCCGAGGTATCGATGATCTGCTTGCCAGGCGTCAAAGCCGGGATCAGCTTTCTGTACTCCAGCAATTCCGAATCGTACTGGCTCCAGTCCTGCGTCAGGAACGACCGCACCCGGTCAGAGAGTTCGTTTTCGCCGATTTCGGCATGATCCTGGGCCATGTCAATCTCTGCGACCATATTGTCCGGGATGCTCTCCCGGTTCGAGTCTCGTCCGAAGTACGTCGCGAATCGCCTGTCCGCCAAGACGTACATTCCGAAGTCGTCTTCGTCACGGTTGCAGCGGCCGAGAGCCTGCACGACGCGCTGGTTCAATCGCCGCCGCATGAAGCCTGCATCTCGGAGGTAAGCCGAGATGAATTCTTCTTGCGCGTTAATTGCACGCGGTAAAGTCGTCAACACGATAAGGCGACACTCGTCAGCTTTGAAGTCCATGCCGTCAAAGCGCCCGCCGACGAAAAGATGGCCCGTGGGCGAAGCCTTGAACTTGTCGATTTCATCACCTAGCGAGGTCAGCAGCCACGTCGGGTGACCGACAAGGCCGTTGTCGTTGAGCCATTGAGAAACCGCGTCCTTGTACTTGCCGGCCTCGGCGTGACTGGAGCAGAGCCATACGCTCTTCGGGTGAATCGAAAACGCGGTGAGAACAGCCGCTTGCAGGCGCTCCGGCAGGTTGGTGCCGTGCTCTTCCAGACGGTTCATAACGACAAGTCGCCTGCCCGAGGTCTTCTGGAGGAACTGGGGGTCGACGGGAATCTTTGTGATGGGACGGACACCGAGTCGGCGGCTGAGATCACCGGGGTCGCCGATGGTCGCGCTCACATAAAGTCGCTGTTTTACGTCCTGATAATGCGAGAACCCGATCAGGGGATAGATGTACGGCCTGATCCAAACCTGATCGACGCCAAAATAGAAATTCGCCTCCCGCAAGGAGTTCCTCAACCTCTTCCATCGGAAGGCTAAATCGGTGTCAGTTTTCAGAGAGGGTGATGCATCGATGATCTCGCGGATGCGGTCAACAATCAGGTCCTGATCCACAAACGAAAGCAACTCTGGAGGAGTTCCGGAGGCGGCCTCGCCGGCTGCGAGCGCATCCGAAAGCACGGTGTACTCGGGGAAGCGTTCTCTAACCTCTGAAACCAGCGTCTTGAACAATGATTCATGCAAATGTGCGCTAATCTGGACTGAAAAAAGCGAGTGCAAGCAGTGCTCAGCCAGGTGGGCGTCATCCATCACCAAAAAATCTGCGGGATCAATCGCCGGGTTCTGGTTGAAGTAGACCCAATAATTCATGATCGCGATCTTCTGTCCCCGCTGGTATGCCCTGATGTCCACAGCGGGAATGTCAGAACGCCGTCCTTCCATGAGGGCAGCCGGGATGTTTAGCGCCTGCGCTTCCTGGTACATCTGCCGGGCGAGAGTCTTGTTAGCTGAGAGCACTGCGATCTTGCTGCCGTTCCTTCGTTTAGCTTCTGCAATGAGTAGCGCGATCAGCGTCTTCCCAGCACCGGTAGGGAGTTCGATCGCAAGATCCTCGGTGTTCTCGAATGCTCCATATTTCTCAAGAAGGTGCTTCTGCGCTGGACGCAACGCCTTGAACTTCGTCGACTGAAAGGAGGTAAGAAAGGCCGAGTAATCGTTGATCAGAGCCATAGCTGATAACTGCGACTTTCGTTTGATGAGACTCCATCAATTCTACAGCGCTGCGCAATGGTAGGGATCGTATCGGTGACAGCTTTAGACCTTGAAGACGAATCATCGCAATGTGAGTCAGCAAGTCTTCACGTTTTTGTGCCTTTGATCCTTCAAAGGCGTTCGGGTCTATTTTTGCGAGTGCTAGTCGTTCGATTCGATGCGGTGAACAAAACAGCGATTTGAGAATGACGAGACAGAGCAAGAACGCCGTCGCTTGGTGGGAACAAATCCCCGTATGAGCTTGGAGGGTAATCAGCACGCGAACACCCATCCTTGAGCTTTACCCATTGCTGTATCACCGCAGCTCCCAGCTTGGGCAAGTCATGCAGGAGGTGGCGGTTTCTGCCGAAAGATTGGTCAGAGGACATTCTGCATCTCTGCATCGTAAAGACAATGCCTACATAAGGAAACCCTGGAACGCATTCCAGAGTCAAAGTGTTCTTGACGAAAGCGAGGGTTTCCCAAGGGACTCTATGTGTTTTATGACGAGGGGGGAACCTTGCCGCGGCTTAGTGTTCACAACGAGGGGCGCGCCTGATGTCGTAACTACTGAAATGGTGGTGAGCGACGGGAGCCGAACCCGTGGCCTTCTGCTTGTAAGGCAGGTTTCATGGTACTAGAGAAAGTGCTGTCCACCTAAATGAATCAATCGTTTACCCACAACAAAAGCTCGCACGGAAGGTTCCGAGGTGCCTCAAAAACCTCGAAAAACTCGCGGTTTTGTGAACCCCGCGGCACATTTGCGGCACACTGATTTGAAGGCCCTGTCCGCGTCGCCGTCGGAGATGTGCCTCGCTGTAAGTGTCAAGGGCTCGTCGAGCCTGTCCAGCTATGAAGCTCAGACTGAAAACGATTTTGCAATCGTCTTCATGGGTAGTAAGAGCTTGAGCTTGTCTTCCGGCAGTTCGATGAAACCATATTTTCGATAGAAGTTCGCTGCGTCGCTGTCAATCGCTTCTACGAACACCGCCAACGACGCAACGTCTGTTGCTGCCAGTAGACTTTTATGAAGGGCGTTCATCAGTGTCAGTACGCCAAGGCCCGTTCCCTTGTATTTCTCAGCGACCGCCATTCTTCCAAGAAGAGTCACACCTACATGCCCATACTTGCCCGCCTTCTTCGCAATTTCTTCGGGGAGCTGGTCGAGTTTGAGCTCTCTGCTGGATAGCGTGTAGTACGCCAGAATTTGCTTGGGGTCATCCTTGGCTGTGATGACGAAAACACTGGCAAGGCCCCGTTTGACATCCTGCGACGCCTGCTCTCGAATGTATCGGTCGAGGGAAGCATTCCCGCAAGAAAAAGCCGCTCGGTCGTGGTCACCAAGCGGCTCGATGTTGTATTTACTTTTGTCGGCGATCACAGCTTATTTCATTCTCATGTACGCTTTTGCAGCCTCACGCAGAGCCTCATTAGGCTCCGGTGGATTTCTCAAGGCTTCTACAAACGCACGCTGATTGCGCACACTTAGGTCAATCGTTGTGTGCTCCTGAACAACGGTGGTAGCGGCTCGATGCATAGATGAGATTGCAAAATCCGTCAGCGTGACGCCCTCGATTGCGGCGGCCCGCTCAAACAGTTCCTTCTGTTTGGGGCTAACCCGTGCCTCAATTCTCGCGTGTTGTGGAGATGCCATAAACGTACCCTCTTCCTCTTTGATTACTGTACGGCAAATTGCCGTAACATGTCAACCCTTTTTAGATTGCTCGAACGGGCCACAGGATGCTTGCACCCGCCTTATGTCCCCTCTTTCTAAGCCCCTTTGTTTCAATACAGATGCTAACTTACTAATGCTCCCCGGAAATGCCAGTATGGCGAACAAAAAACGAATCTGCTACGCTGCTGTGAATGGACGAAGGTCGCAAACGTGTGATCGGGATCATGGCGGCGATTCTCGCGAGTCTGCACAACGCAGACGGCAGATGATCTGTTCGGAGGGCCGCAGGGAAGCCCCCGCACCGACAAGTTGATAGCCGCGTCAGTTCAATGGGCGGAGGCGATCATGCGGAAGATCGATAGCGTGTTCGGGGAAACTCCGGCGAAAGGAAGGTTATAGGAATGGATAAATGGGAGGCGTTGAAGGACCTGCTTAAAACGGAAGCAGAGAACATCCAGAAGACAGCAGGCGAAGAAATCGTTGAAATCAAGCCGCTGTCTGAGTTTGAACTGATGCTCATCCACAGAAAAACGTTTAAGCGACTGAGACTCACCTTCTCAAAAGGGATGGATTCGGTAAGAGTGGAAGACTCATCTGGAAAAACTAGATTTGAAAAGTTCCCAGATTTCCTGCCCTCACTCGCGGTGGACTTGTTGCAGACGTTGTCCTGAGCAGGGATCGTTAACGCTATGTGCGACGATTGCCGGAAGCGGCGGGCGAGGTGAAATAAGAAGCCCGCGTCAGCGAGTACGCCGACGCGGGCTTCGCGTTCGTCAGTACTCGCTGGGCAAGTGGATTACCCTGTTGGCGAAGTACAGCGTGATTTCGTTCAGCGGGAAATCGGTGTGCTCGATTTCCTTCGTGAACACGATGTGGCCGTTGCCATCATCACACGTAAGCGTGGCGGTTCGGTCGGGACGTACTGCGAGCTTCCAGACTTGAAATTCCTCGGCGGCAACAGCCTTGTTGTAGGGCTGAATGATCGCGATTTCGTCCAGAAGCCAATATGCCCCGCCGTGCTCGGCGACGTGCTGCGCGCCGTCGGTGTAGAGAACGTTGCGGTTGATCCCGTGCCGATACCAGTTTTCGCTGCCGGTGAACTGCGCGAGGTCGCTTTTGCTGAGAGTCTTCGTCGTCATGTTGTGCCTCTTTTCGTTTTGAGTGACCCCCGTGGCGGGGGCGAGAGAGGCAACAGGAGCAGCCGCACAGAAGGCGCGGCGTCACAGGCAATCGTGGAATAAATGAGGGGCAGCCCCCGTTAGGGGATTATCGTTTATGCCGCGAAAGTGCCTTGACGCTAGCCTGCGGCTGTTAGGTTGACTCCGAACCCGTCCGTTAGTGGGTCACCGAAAGAGGCATGTCGTGACGAAGACGGCGTCGCAGAGATGCGGCGAGAGGTCACTGGGGGAGTCACCTGGAGAAGAGAGAAGGTTCCGGCAGCGGCCTGCGGAGATGGCAGTTTTGGCGCCTCCTAGGATTCGGCGTCAAGGGCGGAGCAAAACTAGGTCAGGGGCGAAGGATCGCCAGCGATCCCTCCCATCCAGAGCCATCGGAGTCCGCTTGATTCCGGCTGCCAAAAGCCGTAATCTCCTCTGTCAATCTGGATAAGGAGATTGCTAGTGAGCGTGCAATGGGTTGCTCCGTCCGAAAAGGACATGTGGTCGAAAGATCCCGACGAGTCGAATCGCCGCCCGAACGATGACGAGATTAACGTCAAGTACGGCAAGCGCGAGTTGAGGATTGTCACGGAGATGAACCGAGAGCAGCTCCCAAACTTCGTCGACGCCCTGAAGCGACCTGGATGGATGGAGTTGCGGCCCTTCTATCAGCGTCGTCCCCGATGGGATCCGGTCCGCCAATCGAAGCTGATTGAGTCTTTTATCATGAACATTCCCGTTCCTCCCCTTTTTGTTTATGAGTCGGACCTAGCAAAATACGAGGTAATGGATGGCCAGCAGCGAATCACTGCAATCCGCGATTTTTACACCAACAAATTAGAGTTGGAAGGGCTAGAACAATGGCCTGAATTGAACGGCCGCATTTACGACAAACTTCCAAGTGAAATAAAAAAAGGGATTGATCGGCGGTCGATCTCTTATTTCGTACTGCTCAAGGAGTCCGCAGTGACTTCTGAAGAAGAAGCTCTCTTGCGGCAGCAGGTGTTTGAACGCCTTAACACAGGCGGAGTGAAACTTAGTCAGCAAGAAATACGTAATTCCATATACCACGGCAGGTTTAACTCGCTCCTCTTGGAGCTAGTTAAGCATCCTGCATTTCGAACTGCCTGGGGAATACCCGCTTACACCGCAGACGAAGATACGAATCCTTCGGATGAAATACTCAACATTCCCATGTACGCTCAAATGCGCGATGTGGAAATTATTCTCAGGTTCTTTGCCCTGCGACATGCAAAACACTACAAGTGGGGGATGGCGGGTTTCTTAGACCTGTACATGGTCCGCACGCGCAAGTTCACTGAGGAAGACATTCACGGGCTAAACGAGTTGTTTATCAAAACGATCGAATTGGCGAGTCGGATATACGGTGAACTCTTGTTTCGCCCGTGGGACAGCGAAAGGAAAGCATGGAGTCAGAGGTCTCAGGTGGCCTTTGCTGACGCGGTGATGGTAGGCCTGAGTAACCACCTTGATGCAGGCGGCGTACTCTTGAACCGTACTGACCAAATCATCACTCAGACAAAGCAATTATTTGAGAATAATCCGCCTGGTACCTTCACTGGCCAGAAGAACACTAAGAAGGATGTCCAGCAGCGCATTGACTTGTTCGACGCCATGCTCACTCAAGTATTGTCATAGCTCACATGTTTTCCAGCTTCACCACTCGCCTTCGTGCCGAAGTAGATACGATCAAGTTGGTGCTTGACGCACACGACACCCTGCGAGCGTTGGTCTACCCACGAGAACCGACTAAGCTGCTAAGCACCGCTTCGACGGAACCTCCAGAAGAGTTATCTGCGACCAACAGTGACAAACATCTGGACGAAATACGGTACTCAGGGCTGTCAAAATCTTCGTGGCAAGTCTACGATCACTGTGCTGCTTTCACGCGTCTCTATGCTGTGTACGAACAGTTCGTAGAAGACTTGGCATCAGATTACCTGCGCGTGCTTCCTGATCTTTATAAGAAGTATGTGGATTTACCACCGAATGTGCAGAAGCAGCATCGCATCGGTATAGGCCAAATCCTCATGAAGCTTGGTAAGGACGGACCCTATAAAGAGCTAGATGAAGGAGGTGTCATTAAGGGCTGGTCGGACGGACTCGCTGGAAACGAGCATTACACGCTACTTTCCGATGCATTTCTCATAGACCCGCAAAACTATCGTGCCGAAATACTGGCTGGATTGTTCAGGTACTTGGGTATTGAGGACTGTTGGCCATGGATTGAAAAGCATCCCCTCGTACTCGAATTCATGGCTCGTGAACGTGATCCTAATGAGACACCGAAAACGCTGCTTCACGAATTCGTTGAATATAGGAATAAAGCCTCACACACTACAGTTGGCGACATTGTTGCCACGGAAGAGATCAAGTCGATCGCGGACTACGTGGCCGTCTTGGGCGAAGCCCTTTCCCAGCTCGTGATGAAACGCGTAGTCCAACAGAAGGCAGTCTTAGGAGGGGCGGTTCGGGTGGGATCGGTGCTGAATAGGTTTAGCGACTTAATTGTCGGTGCTCGAATGGCAAGAGGCGCTGTGGCCGTCGGCGACGAATTAGTTGTCATCCAGAAACACTCTTGCTACAAAGCCGCGGTTGTGTCGATTCAAATAGAACAAGCGCCTTATGAGCGGCTCGACGTGGAAGAGGGCCGAGAAATCGGACTTCGGCTCAGCACGAAGGCGAACAAAGGCGCCGAGTTAATGAGGATTGCAGCCCCAGCAGTGCCCTTGGGCACAATACCAGAACCGATCTCCCCTGATGATTATCCGATTCAGACCGTTTCTGAATCTGAGGATCAAAATAGCGCATAGGCTGAAGACGGAAAACGCAAACGGAGAAAGAGAACTTCTTCTTGAAATAAGGGCAACGGGAAAGGCCACGCTGATTCCTCAACATGGCGTTTGTTTTACGCTGGCGGGACGCCGGGGATTGCCGTTTTCAAGCTGACAACTCAGGCGGACAGCCACAATTCCATTTGCTTTGGTTGGAGGCGCTGGGGAGCATATTTGCGGAGGAACGATCGGACGAATTCGTTGACCAACCGAGACTCATCGCCGGCTCTCATGATCACCGATGTGTCGAACCACAATGACGTATCGGAGAGCGGCCTTACTACTACGCCATCAGCGTGAAGCCTTCGGGCCGTAGGTTTCGTGAGGATGGCCACGCCTACATGCTCCGATACGAGGTCAACCGCCTGCTGTACCGTAATGATGTCGTGAGCGTGCTTGGGGACAATTGATTCACTTCGTGCTGCATCCATGATCGCCTCATGCACAACTGGATGAACCCGTTTCGCAAACAGAATCCAGTCGTCCTTTGCCAGATCGTGAAGAACCAAGCGCTCTTTGTGAGCAGCCGGGTGGGTTTCGAGAAGAACAACGTAGAGCGGAGCCCGAGCGAATGCTACAGCCGTGATCTGAACGTCCTGGGGCGGCGCCGTCACGAGTGCGAGACTCAGTTCGCCTACAAGGACGCCCCGAAGAGACTCCATTGCGAACTGAGTCATTAGTCGGATTCGGAGCGTCGGATATAAGGGAAGGCGGATGGCCAGCATCGCGGCAATCCAGGCGTGATCGGCGTAGGGTGAATGCCCAATCGTCAAAATGGCTTCGGACCCTTCGTGTGCAGCCTGAGCAAGATGCACAGCCCGTTCCGTATGCGAGAGCGCCAATCGAGCTTCTTGGACGAAGACACGCCCGGCATCCGTGAGTTCTACAACCCGTCGCTTATCGCGAGTGAACAGGTGAAATCGATGTTCTTCTTCAAGATCAGTAATCTGCTTGCTGAGCGCGGGCTGGGTGATGTGCAATCTGCCCGCGGCCCGCGTGAAGTTCCGCTCTTCGGCCAAGACAATGACGGCGTGCAGGTGGCGTACTTCGAGGTTGGGGAACATGGCTGAAAACCCCAGCGTTTGACACCTCGCTTCGTCCCACGAGGGAGTCCATATTCTGAGCGATTTCCGTACATGAGTGATTGTTTTTCTGTTTGGTGGCCCGGATTCGGGACAAAATTAGGAAGGGGCTGGAGCTGAAGGTCCTGAGGCAGGTACCGCCAGCCCTATGTCAACGTCGTTGCGATGCAGCTTTCGAAGGGGTTCTAACACACCCCAAAATACCCCTCTCACCCTCAGACCCCTCCCAGGAATGTGCCAAAGGGGCGGCAAATCACGGACGCGGTATAGTTGAACACGATTTCGTTACTGGGAGGGACAATGATCTCAGCGATACTGGATCAGTTAACGAGGACCTTTTCCGCCGATCAGGCATTTTGCGACGAACTGTTTCAATCATCAAATGCTGAATTGGCTGCCGAGCTTTTGTTGGCATATCTGTGGGCGAACACGGCGACGCCCATGTGCTATCAGGCACTATCGAATGCCGTTGCGAAACAGTTTGGCAATCGTAAAGACATGGCCGCACTCTGGAACCTCATTCTGTGTGATGGAGTTAATAGAGATCTCCGTCTTGTCCCTTACCTCGTGATTCGAGGTCATTCACCCGAGGCCTCTGGAGCTCTGCGAAGAGCTTTCGAGCACCTAGGAGTCCTGACTCAAATTTGGAAGTACCCAGAAAAAGTGGATGCGCTTGAGGATTCAAATAGTAAGAAGTACCGGGAAGCGTTTCGATGGGAAAGAGACCGCGCAAAGCAAGAAGCGCTTGAGAAGGCGGGAACATCCAAACGCTTTGAGGCGATGGCTCTGGGGTCCGTAGCCACACTGCTGTATGAAAAGTTAAGTGAGTTTGACGTACACGGAGGGACTAATCGACGCTTCTTCGCGTATTCGACGGAGCCTGGCCGATTTACTTGCAGCCTCGGGCAGCGGATTGATCCCAATCGGGAGAACTTCAACAGTCGGCTCTCGATGTTGGTAAACGGACACAAGGCAATCTGCGGGGAGTTAATGCGTTTATGCGCAGACTATGTGGAACGAACCGAAGACCTAATATCTGCTGCTGAAGTTTACAAAATATTTGCTTCTCCGGCTGGTGAGCCAACACCAGAGCTTAAAAGCAATATTATAGATCTCCTAGAAAAGCTGCGCGATGGAAATGCTGTCACAGCGGGAAACTCGTGCATTTCATGAGGCAGGCCACGCGGTAGTCGCGTGGGCAGTGGGAGCTAGGATCGAACTGGTGACGGCAAACGAAACCGAAGACTTCCTAGGCCACTGCATGGTAGCGTCTGACGCCACCCCGCACCAGTTGGCCTTGATTGCGAGAGGCGGTGCAATTGCGGAAAGCAAATACACCGGCAGACCGGAAGATGAACTTTGGCGAGAACTGCTTCGCGACAGAGAATGCCGAGACGAAAATGATGCTGCTTGTAAGAATTGTTCAGCCGCCCAGCACGACCAGCGAGCTCGGACCATCCTGAAGAACAACTACGGTGGTCTGGAATCGCTTGCGAGGCAAGTGCACAGGTGCCCCGTGGTGACCGGTGCGGAGGTAGCGCATATCCTGAATGAAAACAAGACACGTGCTAAGCAAGGGGCCGTAGATGAATTATCCTAGGACCCCCTGAGCGGAGAGTGTCGCGATGGTTCAACCAAGTCACAAGCTTAAGGGCGTGGACGCGCAGCATATCAGCTCATTTGGTAGTTGTGCTGTTGTGTTTGCGTTTCTGGAGCACCTGGCGATGGTAGATGGACAGTGCATCCGATGATAGTCGTGGATCAGCCGCTAGTCGCCCCGTATCTCTGAGAAACATCCATGCCAATCATGTCGGTGGAGACTCTGAGGCACAAATGGCCGAAAGTCGGGAGATAAGCACCAAGCTGTGAGGTTTTCGAATCGGTCGGGACGGTCAGTTATTCGCGTGTTTGTCGTCGTTCGGAAGATCTTCTGAAACAGCGAGAATGCATGACTGGCCGTCGAACTGGATTTTGTCTGCGGAATAGGCCGTCGTTTTCACTTCACCCGACTTGGTCCGAAGCCGGGTGATGACGTTCCGAATTGGCCCCCGTTGCTGCAGTTGTGCGATCATCAAGGCTCGATCCTTCGGGTCTTCCCAAATCCCAAGTTCGCCGACTGTACGGCCGATCACTTCGGCGCGGGAGTAGCCGTATCGACGCTCGAATGCGGCATTCACATCTACGAATCGCCCCTCATTGACGGTCGTGATGGAAAACGGGATCGGGCTAGCCCGGAAAACCTTTTGAAACTTATCCTCGGATACCCTGCGTCCCTCTTCTGACTGTACCAGCGCTTTTTCTGTTTGGCGAAGATCCGTCAGACGCCGCTGAAGTTCTGACCCATAGATCTCAGCACGCTCGTAGAGGCGGGAATTTTGGATCGCCGCCGCGGCGGGTATCGCCAATAACTGCGTCCGCCGGAGGTGGTCTTGAGTGAAGGTGTTTGGCTGGGTGTGGCCGACTGAAAGCAGCCCCAAGGTCTGCTGGGACGCAACCAGCGGCACGCACAGCCATGATCGGATGTCGGTATGGCCCTTGAAGCTGGGCCATTCCTTCTCGTTTTTGGTATCGGCAAGCAAGACACTGTTCTGGGCCGTCAATATGCGCAACAGGAACGGAGAGTCTGCTGCGTCGAGAGTCAGTGGATATTCCAGCGCTTTCTTGGGAACTTCGTGACGCAGTTTTTCTCGTGCCACAAGAAGCTGTGAGTCGCCCTCCAAGAGCAGCACGCGTGCGCCCTCACATGGGACTAGTTCCAACAAGGACTGAAGCAGCGTGTCCAAGACAAAGTCCATCCGCAGATCTGCGGTCAGCGCGAGAGTGGCCTTGCTTAGAGCATCGGATTCTGCCCTTGCGGACTCGGCTGTTGCCAGGTGCTCGGCAACCTTGTCCTCTGCTTCTTTCTGTGCAGTGATTTCTCGAACCGTGCCGACAAGACGGTGGATTTTGCCGGCAGCATCCCGTATCGGAAACCCATGCACCGTGAACCAACGCACTTCGCCGCGGGGGCGCACGATCCGAAATCTTTCATCGAAGTGCCCTGTCTGTGTAGCTTCTCCAAGCTTTGCCAGCACATGAACGCGGTCTTCGGGATGGATGAGCTCTTCGTACGAAGACGGATTTTCCAGCAGACTTTGGCACGAACGTCCGGTGATCGTCTCATAAGCTTCGGTGACGTAAAGGGCCTTCTTGGTCTCCGCGTCAATCATCCAGAAGATTTCCTGAATGTTGTCTGCCATCTGCTGGAGCCGTTCTTCGGTTTCGAGCTGTACTGCTTGGGCGTGCCGCAAAGATCTGGTGTAGAGGACAACCAGAACACAGAGCCCAGCGGCCCCGAAAAGCAAGAAAGCGGAGAATATGTCGAGCGCCCGGAGCCTGGTCCTGAATACTGCTAGACTCACAGCGAGCAAGATAGCGCAAAGAACTATTGGAATGACCTGCCAGTAAGGGTAGGCCGCCCATTTAGGGTGAGATTCAAGGCGGGCTGGGCCAACTTGACGCATTGCATTTTCGGGGAAGCTGCGTTCGCGAGCCCGACAACTCCGTATCGGCAGTCAGACATGCGCTTGTGCCGAAGCCTCAGAAACGAGCATAGTTTGGGCCGATACTACGCGCCCGTGTCTAATGGGTCAAGAAGGCGGTTTACGCGCCAGTGGGCGAGTAGTCGATCACCCGCTCCGCATGCGAGCAGCAGAATAAAGACACTGAGTTCGAGTATCTTTCTACCCGGCCGTTGCCCAGTCGACCGTGTAGCTTCTGCACTTGTCGTCCAGGTTGAAATGCACCGAACCCCGGGGCGACACCAATTTAGGTGTGGACGTGCCCTTGATTGCGATATATTCGCGACAATGCACGTTCCAAAGGTCATTTCGGACAATGCGATACTCGGCCAATTGGGAGTGAACTTTGTCGAGAAGATTCTGCTAAACATGGGTTTCGTGCTGCATACGACGAACAGCCTCGAAGCTGGAATTGATGGCTTCATCGAACTCCGCGATCGGGCGACGGGCGCTGCATCTAGTTTTTTTATAGCCGTTCAAATAAAGGCCACGCAACAGGACTTTCTAAAAGAAACACCGTCAACATTCGAGTGGGTGTGCACGCAGCGCGACCTCGACTACTGGTTGCAAGGAAATGCTCCGGTCGTGCTGATCGTTGTGCGCCCGCGTACCGATGAAGCGTATTGGGTTCCGATCAAAGAGTACTTCCGCGATCTCTCGAACAAAGCAAAGCGCAGGATTGTATTTGATCGAGTTCGCAACCGCTTTGAAGTTGCTTGTGCTTCGGAATTCAGCAAGCTTGCCGTTCCTCGCGACATCGGTGTTTATCGTCCGCCCGTGCCTAAAGCAGAAAAACTATATTTGAATCTGTTGTCCACCATACCCTCTGAATGGCTGTTTGTCGCGAGCACGGAATACCACGACTACCGTGAGCTGCGTGCCGCGATGAAAGCAGATAATCGCCATTGCGATTCAGAATGGCTGATCCGCCGTCAGATGCTTATAAGCTTTCACGATCTATCAGAGGAGCCGTTTAAACATTACTGCGATTTAGGGACAGTTGAACAGCACCACCGCGCCGAGTGGGAAAATGGCGACGATTTACGGAACGAGCTTAGAGAACTGCTTAACCTTGCACTGAGGCAAAAAGCCAGAGCGTACCCACTCTTGTATCACTCAATGAAGGAGTATCTCTACTTTGCCGTCACTGCAAGCGGGCGAGCACGCAGGCTGCAGTATCGAGGCCTACGGTCTGAGACCGAACGGGAGGTATGCGGCCCACGCTATTCCAAGAAGGACCCTGCACGCCTATTGTATTACCGACATTCGGCGATGCAGTGGCAATTTCACCTCCTAGAAAACAAATGGTACTTGGAAATCACGCCGACCTACCACTACACGCGTGACGGACTTCTTCCCGACCTCTTCGCTGAGGAACACCTGAAGAGGATCAAGGAGAAAGAGAAAAATGCTGCGGTGCTTGGGCAGGTGGTGATGTGGGCTGACCTATTGGCGAGACGAGGAGATCTCTTCAGCGGCGAGTATCCGTTTTTACAGTTCGGTTCGCTCGAATCGCTCGATCTCGACTACGGTATTAACGACGATCAGTGGTTGTCTCGCGAGGATGAGGCCGAACGAGTTTCGGCGCAGAGAGATCTGGAGTTTTTGAAATGAAGGCAATTCTATTGCAAGAGCCCGAATTGGAGTTCGGAACTGGCCGACACGTGGATATCCGCTTCGGGTTGATGGCACACGGACCGGTAGACTTTGAGGATTCGCCCGCCAGCCGAATTCGTGCCGGGATTGTCGGCTCCCCTGAATCTATCGAAGGAGTTGCGAATTGGATTGGAAAGTGTCGCGGCGAGATTGAAGCCAAGGCAAGCAACTACCCATACCTCTTTCCTAAGTTCCCGGGATGTAATCAGGACACGAATCTCAAGTTTACGGTAGAGGTCGGCAATACTTGCTTCCGAGAGATCCTCGATTCGCAAATCGAGCCGTTGTTGAAGAACCCGTCACGTGCTGTCGCCGTCGAGAGCGTGGCCAAGTTGTTTCTTGCGGAAATCGAGTATCTCGCGTCCAGCCAAAAAGTGCAGGTTATCATCTGCGCGCCGCCGATGCTTCTTTTCAAGTTTCTGGCTGAAGAATCCAGCGTGGAACTTAAGGCATCTGGCGTAAAAGGTGATTCCTCAGAAGCCCCGGACTTTCATGATTGGCTGAAGGCGCATGCGATGGGTGTAGGTGTGCCGATTCAGGTAGCGTGGCCGAGTACATACGATGAAACGAAATCGCTCCCCAAGACCCGACGCCAAAAGGACAAACGGCAGCTCCAAGATGAGGCAACCCGCGCATGGAATTTCCATCTGGCCCTTTACTACAAGGCCGGTGGAGTGCCCTGGCGGATGAGCCGATCCGCCACGGACATGACGACCCTCTACGTCGGTGTGAGTTTCTATAGGGCTCTCGAAAAAACTCGAATACAAACTAGCATGGCACAGGTATTCAACGAGCGGGGCGAGGGCGTGATCGTTCGTGGTGGTGCCGCCAAATTGTGCAAGGATGACATGCAGGTACATTTGGATAGCGCGTCCGCAAATCAGTTGATGGATGGGGCCTTGTCACAGTACAAGCGTGAGCACTTCACCATGCCAGCGCGGATCGTGTTACACAAAACGTCCAGTTTTGACGGAGCGGAAATCGAAGGATTCAGGAGTGCGATCACGAAGCACAGTATACATTCCGCGGATCTGCTCTACGTGTCGCATGCCAACACGCGAGCTTTCCGAGACGGTGTGTACCCACCTCTGCGCGGCACGTATATCAATCTTGAGGATCATCTGCATCTGCTCTACACTCGCGGCAGTGTGGAGTTCTTCAACGTGTATCCCGGAATGTACGTGCCGCATCCCCTCCGGTTTCGGTCTGACCATCTCTCACAGTCGGCCGTCTTCGCGGCCCAAGAACTCTTAGCCCTCACGAAGATGAATTGGAACAACACTCAGTTCGATGGGCTTGAGCCAATAACAATCCGCGCTGCCCGCCAAGTCGGCAGCATACTGAAATACATTGATGATCCAAAGCTGCCGTACCAGTCCAGGTACAGTTTCTACATGTAATGAGCTTTTCGCGGGTGCCTGGCGTTACCTCTTGCGGCAGGCCCTCCCAAATTTGTCGTATTAGAACGTGGCATCGAGGCGGGGGTTTGCTCAGGTGAAAGAGTGTCGAGGACGAGTCGCCGCCTATTCTTCGTCAGATACGAGCAGTAACCGATAGTACTTGCGCAGCCGCTTAACATCGTCAGTTTCGATGAGCCGATGGATCTTGGCGCGGAGCACCTCAGCACTGTCGTCAACGCCTTCAAAGAAGAATAGATCACTCACGGACACATCCAACTCGTGAGCGATGCGGGCGATTACATCTAGGGGAGGAGTATCAATACGGCCTGTTTCGACGCGCGTGATGTAGTTTGCCTCTTTGCCAATCCTCTCCTCCAGCTGGGTCTGGCTCAGTCCTTTGGCCTCCCGCAACATTCTGAGGTGTTCCCTGAACGGCTTGGCGTCATCCGAACTCATCTGTTCAGGACGTTAGCGGCAACAGCGGCTTGAATGAACTACTGGATACGTATTTTTATATTGCAATTTAATACGTATGCGGTATCATTTCTGCCAGTACTGCCCAAAGGCGTCGTTAGGTTGAATATCGCGGCGACTGTTCCATGCGTCGCACGAGTTCTGAGGGTTTGACCTTCAGGCAGTTTGCGAAACGAACGATCATTCGAATGGTAGGGCTCTGAATGCCACGTTCTACGGCGCTGATGTACGTCCTGTCGATTCCGCTCTCCATGAATAAATCCATCTGCGACATCCCTCGGCTTTTCCGAACCTGTCGCAGGGCTTCGCCAAACGCTTTCTCAGGTCCAGATCGAGGCTGAACTTGTCTGCGACGCTTGGCCATCTCGCTATTATTGTTCTGGCTGTGATGGTCATAAGCCAACGGATCATAACCAACATTTTTCTCTCTCCATTTTTGGAGGCAGCATGAGTTCATCAGCTGCACGTTACTTTCCGGGAGAGTTTGGGAAAGCGGTTGCTTCGACCCGAGCAGAAGTTGAGTCCGCGCAAACCTCGGCGTCGGAAGCACCTACGGCTCAGGATTGCGATCAACAAGGATCGATATCCGCCTCTGAAAATGCTGACACGGGTAGCGTCACTTCTCTGATCGGGCTTTCCGATGAAGCCGTGATGGCTTGCATCGTTGATGGAAGTAAGGAAGGGTTGGCTTGCCTGTTTCAACGTTACGCCCGCCTTGTGCGTGCGGTTGGATACAAGATTCTGAGGGACGATTCGGAAGCAGACGACTTGCTCCAAGACGTATTTCTGTTCATTCACCAGAAGAGCGCAGTGTTTGATAGTTCCAAGAGTTCGGCGCGTTCATGGATTGTGCAGATGGCCTACCATCGTGCGATCGACCGTCGCCGCTATCTGGATTCGCGCCATTTCTATACCCAGGTTGATCTGGAAGATGTCGGAAACGAACTGAGCGGTCCGGGGACGAGGGCAGCACGATACGAAACCTCGATTGAGGAAGTGCTCGGAAGGGTTGGATTGCGCAAGGTGTTTGGAGTCCTCTCTGAGATCCAGCGTCAAACCCTGGGACTTCACTTGCTCGATGGTTACACCTTCGAAGAGATCGCGGTGAAATTGGACCAGACCCGAGGAAACGTAAAGCATCACTATTTCCGAGGGCTAGAAAAACTGCGGAAACAGATTTTTAGCTGTAAACAAGAGGGCAATTCAGCAGTATCATAGGAGGCGTCATTCAGCCGAGGAGCAGGGGCGTTGTCTCTCACCGAACCCCATGACGAGTTCCTAGAACTCTGTGCCGTTTCAACCTCGGGCCAGCTGCGCGAGGAAGACCAGAGGAGACTACAGGAGCATCTTGTCGTTTGCTCCTCCTGCCGTGAGGCTCTGCAGCAATACGAAGCGATCATCCGCCACGCAATCCCAGCGATAGCAGCAGAAGAAGAGACACCGGAAAATCTGGAAGCAGGGCCGCGTTGGTCCGAGAAGCAGGCAGAGTCGGCTCTTTTTTCGCGCATAGCACGAGAAGAGGGGAAGCCCGGAGTCGAGCGGAACGGGCCGATTCAGATCCACCGTCAAACGAGCGCTCGGCGAGTTCTTTCGCCAGCGAGTGCCGCGGCTTGGCGCAGTGTGTGGGCTCTCTACTCTGCCGGAATACTGCTTTTCATCGCTCTCGGTTTCTGCGCTTATCAGGTCGGTATTCGCCGCGGTACAAACGCAGCAAAAGTTTCCGCGCCTTATCCAGATACGCAAAGCCACATAGACTCGCAAAGCCAGATTTCATTGGAAGAGAAGTTAAGTGACGCGAGCCATGAACGGGAGGTGGCACGCGCACAGGTCGAGCAACGTGACAGCGTGATTGCTGATCTGCGCCGGCAGTTGGAACAGCAGGCGGCGAAAATGGATCAGATGAAAGCGGCGCAGGAGCAGTCGGACACTGCGCTACGCAACGCTGACGCTGGACGACAGGAACTCGTCCAGAAACAGACTGAGGCGGAACAGAAGTTTAATGCCTCGCAGTTGAGTGTGGGAGCACTGCAGAAGAAGCTGGATTCGACAACAGAACAGTCTTCCCAAGATGCAAAGCGGGCAGCGACATTAGACGCAAAGGTGAACGAGCTGACGAACCTGCTGCGTCAGCGTGACGCTGCTGTCGATCAGCAACAGGAATTGCTCGCGCATGACCGGGATATCCGGGAGCTCATGGGCGCGCGGGATCTGTATGTCGCGGAAGTGTACGACGTGGCCCGCACAGGAGCGACCCAGAAACCTTATGGGCGCGTGTTTTACACGAAGGGGAAGTCACTCATCTTCTATGCGTACGACTTGGATCAACAGCCAGACGTGAAGAATGCCAGCACGTTTCAGGTATGGGGCCGTCGCGGACCGGACCGGGAGCAGGCATTCCCCCTTGGCATCTTCTACGAGGACAATGCCTCAAAGAAGCGGTGGGTCTTGAAGCTGGACGACCCGAAACTGCTAGCACAAATTGATGCTGTATTCGTTACGATCGAGCCGAGTGGCGGAAGCCGCAAGCCCAGCGGCAAACCCCTCCTCTTTGCTTACCTGCGAGTCGACCCAAATCATCCTTAATCGTGGTTGCATCCTTCCTAGCTCGAGCACGCTTCCAACTAATTAAGGAAGGAGTGGTACCAGGTGAGACCCCTTTCCGTAGACCCGAATAGGATTCCCGAATCCGTCGGCTACAGGAGAATCACCGTGCGCGTGCGCTTCCCCCGCATCGCTTTTCTTTTCGCTTGTGCCGTGTCGCTAGCCCTCCCCCTAGCGGCACAGTCCCCCAGTGGGACTATCAACGGCCTGGTGCTTGATCCCTCAAACAGAGTAATTGCTGGGGCTGACATCCTAGTAATGAACGATTTGACAGGCGTCAAGTATTTCGGAAAAACCAATGACGACGGCATTTATATCGTGCCGAATCTCCCGCCAGGACCGTACCGGCTTCAGGTTTCCAAGGTGGGATTCAAGACACTCATCAAGCCCGATATTATTCTCAACATCCAGGACGCGCTGTCTATCAACTTCACACTCCCCATCGGAGCTGTGTTCGATACCGTAACAGTGGAAGGGGGAGCGCCGTTAGTGAATACAGAATCGGCAGCTGTGAGCACGGTCGTCGATCAAACTTACGTGAAAAATATGCCGTTGAATGGTCGCAGTTTTCAGGATTTGATCCTGCTCACGCCGGGCACGGTGACTCAGACGCCCCAAGCTTCGGCGGTCGCGCCGACCGGCGTTGGTGGAACAGGCGAATTCAGTGTTAATGGGCAACGTCAGGAATCGAATTACTATACAGTGGATGGTGTCAGCGCTAATGTGGGCACAGCTGCGAGTTTTGGCTCGACTCAAAGCTCGGGTCCTAGCGGTTCTCTTGGTGCCTCGACTGCCTTGGGGACCACGCAGGCTCTAGTCTCTGTGGATGATCTGCAAGAGTTTCGCGTACAGAGCTCGACCTACTCGGCAGAATACGGGCGTAACCCAGGTGGCCAGTTCGCATTTGAGACGAAATCGGGCACGAATCAATGGCACGGCACGGCTTACGACTACTTGCGAAACGGCGCTCTCGACGCCACTGATTGGTTTAACGATTACTTCGGGTTGAAGGAACCCGCCATCCGCCAGAACAATTTCGGTGGCACCTTTGGCGGACCGGTGACAATTCCCGGTTTATATAACGGAAATGATAAGACATTCTTTTTCGTCTCGTACGAGGGGCTGCGCTTGGCTGCGCCCCAGGCTGCCACAACTAGTTTCGTGCCCGATCCTACTCTACGCGCAATTGCCCCTTCACCTTTGAACCAGGTGCTAAACGCGTTTCCTGTACCGAACGGGCTGGACGATACCGCGAACGGCATTGCCCAATTCATCGGAAGTTGGTCTAACCCAAGCTCGCTCGATTCCACCAGCATCCGATTAGACCACATCGTGAATGGCAAGCTGAGGTTGTTCTTCCGATTTAGTGACACGGGGTCCAGCTCGGCGAGGAGAGGGGTCTCCCCCACGACTCCTTCAATGGATACCAGCTCAGCCTATACGTTGCGGACCTACACGGTCGGTGCCAGCAGCATGTTTACGAACCGCCTTAGTAACGAGTTCCGGGTCAATCACAGCTCGAATGAAGTGGTGAGCCTTACCAGCATCGATGCGTTTGGGGGCAGTACGCCTGTGGATTTGCAGCAGGTCACAGGGCTCGGCCCTCTCTCGTCAACGAATGTGTTCCTCATCTATGGTGGGTATCTTCTTCAACTGTTCCAGTCCCCGGCGTCCGGTGCTCAGAGACAGTGGAACATCGTGGACACCGTGAGTCTTTCTTCTGGACGGCACCAGTTCAAATTTGGCGTGGACTATCGGAGGCTCACGCCGTTTGCAATCCCGGCAAATCCCGTGGTGTTTTACGCTTACCTCAGTGAGGCCGCACTTCAAGCCAACGCAGCTGTGATAGCCCCCTCAGCCTTTGCTTCTGCTTACCCGTTGTACAAAAACTTTTCTGCCTTTGCCCAGGACAATTGGAAGGTAGCGCAACGGTTGACGCTCTCCTTGGGCTTGCGTTGGGAAGTGAATCCTCCGCCGGGTGTAACGCAAGGGTTGAAACCCTATACGATAGAAGGAGCGAGTCCCGACACTTGGACGCTGGCACCGCAGGGGACGCCGCTGTGGCATACCACTTGGTTTAACTTTGCGCCTCGGCTGGGTGCGGCGTACATACTCCACAATAGGTCGGGCCGAGAAACGGTTGTGCGTGGCGGAGGGGGCGTTTTCTTTGACACCGGTCAGCAACTGGGATCGACTGGTTTCAATGGACCGGGGTTTAACGCAAGCCCATGCTGCCAGTCCGGACCATTTCCAGGTGCCCCCGTGATTCCGACCATCACGAACCCGCCCACAGGGTATAACAATAATATCTTCGCGTTTGAGCCGCATCTGCAACTTCCCTACACGCTTCAATGGAACGCGAGCATCGAGCAAGCCTTCGGCAAGTCGCAGACTGTGTCCGTCTCATATGTTGGTTCGCACGGGGCGAGACTACTGCGGACCAATGTGGTTATACCTCCTAACAATCCGCTCGCGTATGAGTTTAATTTCGCTGTGAACGGACTGACATCAGACTACGACGCCCTGCAAATTCAGTTCCGGCGAAGGCTGAGCCACGGGCTGACTGCTCTGGCGTCCTACACGTGGTCACACTGCATCGATTACGGCTCGGAGAATTACAACTTCGGCTACCAGAGAGGGAGTTGCGACTTCGACGTGCGACAGAATTTGTCGTCTGCCTTTTCGTATGATCTACCGAACGTGGCTCATGGCCTCTTTGTGAACGCTGTGCTGCACCACTGGGGACTCGATAACAGGTTTACAGGGCGAACCGCCTTCCCCGTTACGTTATTTGGAAACGAACTCCTGCAACCCAATTTCCAAGCCTATTATGCTGGACTAGATCTTGTTCCAGGCCAGCCTATTTATCTGTACGGTTCGAATTGCGCCACCACTCTTCAAGGGTTGGGGGATCTGGCTCCAGGGCAAGGATGTCCGGGAGGGCGTGCCATCAACCCGAATGCGTTCGCAAACGTAAGTTCTGGTCTCGGCGATGCTCCGCGCAACTTTACAAGAGGTTTTAGCGCTTGGCAGATGGATGTGGCGGTCCGCAGGGAATTTCTGATCCGTGAAAACCTAAAGCTGCAATTCAGAGCTGAGGCATTCAATATCTTCAATCATCCGAATTTCGGACAGATCAATCCGTTCTTCGGCCAAAGCACTTTCGGCCAGGCCACGGCTACGCTGGCGAATTCACTGGGCGTGCTCAATCCGCTGTACCAGGTAGGTGGACCGCGCTCCTTGCAGTTTGCACTCAGGCTCTCATTCTAGTGAGCGCCTTTGAGGGCGCTCGGAAGCACGCCTTCAGTCATCTAGCCCTAGCTCGCCAGTGGGGGCTGTAGCCTTAATCTGATTTTGTAGGCTCACTACATGAGTTTGCCGGGAGATTAGCGTTGCACAGCAAACGTGGTTCGGTTCACCTCGCATCCTTCTTGATCCTAGCGTTGTCTGGTGCCCGGGTTGTACCGCTCCGTCCTACGGAGCAAGCAAAGAAACCTTTTACCGTTGCCGACGAGATTGGACTGACGCTTTTTGGCACGCCAAACGGGTTACCACCGGAGGTGCATTTTTCGCCGGATGGGAACTACTTCGCCGTCTGGACCGAGCGTGGGCGACTTGACCTGAACCGCGTCGAGGATTCCCTGAGGTTCTACCGCAGCCAAGAGGTGGAGAACTTCCTCGGGCATTCGGATGAGTCGCAGCCACTATCACCGATATGGGGCGTCATTTTCTCCTCAGATCAGGAAGGCCCCGTCATCAACGATTGGCGGTGGCTCGCTGACTCCAGCGGCGTGGCCTTTCTGCGGCGCACGGCTGGCGGCAATCAACAACTCGTGCTTGCCGATATTCAGAAGAGGATGATCAAGCCATTGACGTCCGTCATGGCGACGGTCAAGTCGTTCGATGTTCGTGACCGAACACACTACGTTTATACCGTTGCTGATCCGGTCCCGCTGCAGAAAATGCGAGATGAAGGTCATGAGCCGTCGATTGTAGGTACCGGGCGTTCTCTTTCTGAGTTGCTGCTTCCAGACGATCCGATAACAACAATGATCGTGTCGGGTCGCAAATATCTCTGGGCAGTTGTTGGTGGCAAGCGCTTCGAGGTTAAGCCTGATGGTGTTCCATCAGTTCTGTTCGGTGAAGATCTGGCCTTGTCACCCGATGGCGGTTCACTGGTTACAACAGTGCCGGTTCCTGAGGTTCCGCCGTCATGGGAAACGCTGTACCCGCCCTCGTTTGCATCCTCTCCCTACCGAATCCGCGCCGGCCACGCGGACGCGAGATCGCGTGATAGTTCCGCAAATCAGTATGTTCGGATCAATCTGCAAACGGGCTCAATAGAAGCCTTGACGGATGCACCGATCGGCAATGACGCGGGTTGGTGGTCGCTCGGCGTTCCTAGTTGGTCGAACGACGGTCAGGCAATCCTATTACTGGGCACTTTTATTAGGTCGACAGACCAGACGGCATCGCGCCCTTGTGTTGCCGTCGTGGATCTGGCCTTCAAGACACGCACCTGTGTCGAGATGTTAAAAGGCCACACCGAAAAAGGTGTCGAGGAAGGCTACCACTTCGTCAAGGATGCTCGCTTTGTAGGTGGAGATAGGCGGCGGGTCCTGGTGACCTTTAACGACCACCAAGACCAGCCAGATCACACGATCGAGTACCGGCGTACTCCTGAAGGAGTCTGGCAAGCCGCCGCGAAGCGCAAACGTGTTCACGACGCTGAGAACAATGGTCTTGAGGTCGCCGTAGAGGAAAGTTTCATGGATCCTCCTCGGCTTATTGCTACGAACAAACAAAGGTCGCGGGTCATCTGGGACCCCAATCCGCAGCTCAAGAACGTTGAACTAGGACAGGCCAGTGTTTACACATGGAAGGACAAAGAAGGGCGGGATTGGAGAGGCGGACTGTACAAGCCAAGCAACTACAAAGAGGGGCAGCGTTATCCGCTGGTGCTTCAGACGCATGGTTTCGAGGAGTTTCAATTTAGACCCTCTGGTCTATTTCCATCAGGTTTCGCGGCCAGAGCGCTGGCTTCGACGGGAATCTTCGTTCTGCAAGTCAACGACGATCATTGTGCCACGCTGAACCCCGAAGAGGGACCGTGCGCTGTTTCCGGCTATGAGTCTGCTGCCACCCGCCTAGTATCGGAGGGGCTGGTGGATCCCGAAAAGATCGGTATCATCGGATTCAGCCGAACTTGCTTCTACGTGATGGAGATGCTTACCACAGGGTCTTCTCACATCAAAGCTGCCCTGATCACGGATGGTTTTATGGTCGATTATCTTCAATACATGATGATGGAGCCTGGGAGCGCAGTTGTAAACGAAGCAGATTCAGTGATCGGTGCGCAGCCCTTCGGTGTGGGCTTGCAACAATGGTTGAAGCGATCTCCAGGGTTCAACTTGGATAAGGTGAACGCGCCCTTGTTGGTCGTCGGAGAAGGTCCCGCCAGCTTACTGTCTATGTGGCAGCCGTATGCCGGACTTCGCCATCTGCAAAAACCAGTGGACTTGATCATGTTGAATACGGACGAGCATGTTTTGACCAATCCGGCCGTACGGATGGCGTCTCAGGGTACATCGGTGGATTGGTTTCGCTTCTGGCTCAACGACGAAGAGGATCTGGACCCCACCAAGGCTGAGCAGTATATCCGCTGGCGCAAATTACGACAATTGCAGGCGACAAATTGAATATTTCCAAGTAGCTTTTGAAGTGATAACCGTTGGCCGCTTTTGAAGTGATCACTGAGGCAATTCGGTCCATCGAGCCCGTTCGTTACTGGCTGTGCGATAAAATGGATGACGTTACAGTTGGGCTGCCGGAGCGCCCGTTACTCGGACGTCCCGGCAGCGGTTTATTACTCCCAGTCTTCATACGCAGCCATTCCGTTGTCCCTGGTTTCAATCACTGGATTGTCTACGGGACCGATAGTCGTTTTTACTGTCTGAATAGCATTGATTGCTGGCATCAATGCCGTCAGTTCCGGAGTTTCGTATTTCATGGTTTTCACCTCCTTTCTTCAGTGAGATTCACATACACAGCTAGCTAGCCGAACTTTTGGGCAGGGTCGCTACTTGGGATTCCCTAGTCAAAAGAGACGGTGGACAATCTTGTCTCATTGTCACCCTTGAATTCATTAGAACCCCGTGGATCGTAAGGTGGCGCAGCCAGGACTCAAGGAGTGCTGTGCGCTTCAGGCTTTCGAGGAGAACTCTTTCGCTGTATCGGGTTTCTTGGAAAGCTTCCAAAAACTGATTTGAATCCACTATCCCGATGGCACCACATATTAAGTGCTCCGTCGAAAGGAAGTTGGGTGATTTCGCCGGGTTGTCTTTTGGCAACTCTTGCTGAACAGGTGCCGTTCGCCTTCTCTTCAGGACTTCGTCCGGGACGATGCCGGCAAGCGCGCGCTTCATCAGGGAGCGGCGCTGCCCCACACGGACAATCTGTTCCTGAGGGATGGAGTACATGAATTCGAGCAGGCCACGGTCGAGATACGGGTAGCGTACCTCGTGGAGCAGTTCCGGGCAGAGGGTGTAGAACGCCAGTAACCTTCGCTCAGCGTCCAATTCGCGCATGTGGTCCTGAAAGCTTGGCAATGGACCAAACAGGTTTACCCTAGACGGATAGCCGAGAAGAGCAGTGCGATTCCGGCGGACGAAACCAGAATTAAACCAAGGAGTCGCAAGAATGTCTTTGGATACACCTAAGGCGGGGAGTGATAGCCAAAACCCCCCCGCCGCCTCTAAGAGCAAAGCAGATCGAGCTTTTCTCATCTTGACTGCCCAGGCTTTTAGTTGATGAGAGAGTGTGAACAAGTGCGCTCTTGCCATGAGATTTTGGAGTTCTGGACCTGGTGTCGGCACGCCGCCGCCAGTAGCGCTTTCCCCTCCGATTCCTGAGAGCGTGATGCGATATCCCTGCGACCTCATGTGCTCTGCAGTCCGCTTGAACAGTTTGGAGTGACGAAAGCTGGGGACCGGAGTTACCGAGAAGTGATCGCACTCAAACTCTGCCGCAAGAGAGATATGTGAGCCGACATGTTCTCGCCTGTCGACGTCGATGTGGTAACCGGTGCGTCCGCGTTTTTCTTCCACTTTGCTGAAATACGCATGTTCGTTCAAGATACTAGGGTCGGAGTGGACGTCCCAGGAGACAGTGTCGAGGCGCGGAGTCTCGGCGGCGCCGCGGGCGATGACAGTGTCGGCCATAGAGACGATTGAAGAGGAGTCCATGCCGCCACTGAGTTCGGCGAGGATCGGTCTATCGGAACGGAGTTTGTGCTGGACAGATTTCGCGAAGACGGTGCGGAAGTGTTCTTCGTATTCGGCATCGGTACGGTAGCGGATTTTCTTGTTGGGATCGAAATCCCAGTACTTACTGATGGTGTGCTTTCCGGGCCGGAAGAACACGGACGAGGACGGTGGGACAGCATGGATGCCAATATAGGGTGTCAAATGCGCGGCGGGAAAGTAGGAGAACCATCCGGCGATGTACTCTTCGCAAATTTCGAAGGTTCTTCCTGCGGATAAAACGAGCGGGTCGAGGATGGTGCTCCAGGTGACCTGATTGTTGTTGAACGAGTAGTAGAGATGGCGTGTGCCGATGGGGTCTTTGGCGAGCAACACGGAATGCTCGCGAGGATTCCATAGGGACAGAGCCCAATCCCCGATCAGTTTTCCTAAGCAACTCGCTCCCCACTTTTCGTACGCCGCAGCGACGATGGCAACATCCGTGGCCGCGATAGTCAAGGAGTCTCGCAGCTCGCTGATGAGGTCGGCGCGATTGTCCAAGCGGCCGTCCCAGGTGATCACCGCGCCGGATGGAGAAATATGAGGTTGCGTTTCGCGACGGGATTCCTTGGTTGTGTGGAAAGCGAAATAAAGAATCGTCACGCCGGCCTTCGAATACGCTTCGTTGTGATCGGGTCCGTACGGAGCAAGAATGGCACTCACTTTTTCGATGAAGTCCTGGGCAGGCGGCTGGCCTTCAAAATTCCATCTTCCAAACTGAACGCTCATGATTGGACTCCCTCGCTTCTGCTACCTTTCGAGTCGTTCTTGGTCTGTATTTTCTATCCCTGTGTGGAAGCCTGCCATGCCAACTCAGGCTTCAGTCTTGTGTCCAGGTTTATGGTGCCCAAGCTGCGAAGATTCCTAAGCCAGCCTTCGAGGGAGAGTGTCCGCATCAATGGAACCGCGGGGATTTCTTCGCCACGTCTCCCCTTCTGCAAGATAGCAATGAGGCGTTCCGCATCCACAATTCCGAGCGAACTACTCACCAAATCTTGGGTCATCTCAACCAAACTGGCCCAGTCCTTCGAGATACGTACCAGCGGTGCCCTAACGACAAACGCTTTCCCCTTCCGGTTTAGGATTTCGTCCGGAACGATGCCCACTAGCGCACGGCGCATGAGCGAACGGCGTTGGGTCGGGCGGACCAGTTGCTCTCGCGGTATGGCAAACATGAATTCCAGCAGGCCGCGGTCCAAATAGGGATAACGCTTCTCGAAAGGCGGTTCAAATGGCAAAGCGGTGCGCGCCAGTTGCCTTCGCAAGGCATCGAGTGTGCTTATGTTGTCCTGGAAGCTTGGCAGAGAACCGAATAGCTTCGTCCTGGAGGGGTATCCGGTCAGCGCGGCCCAATGGCGCTTCACAAAGGTGGACTGCAGCCATGGGGCCGGCCGCATGTATTTCGGGACACCCACGAGGGCGGGAGGGAAGAATCCACGGGCGGCTTCCCAGAGCAGATGGAACCAGGGCTTTCTCTTTTCCAGCGCCCACACTTTCAGCTGATGAGCGAGGGCGCCGAATTGTGCTCTTGCGAGAAGATTCTCAAGTTCGGGCGCGGGTATGGGCACACCGCCCATGACTTCGTCGCCCCCGATGCCGGAAAGCACGACGTGATTTCCTTGCGAGGCCATACACATCCTGATTTGCGGAGAAGTCCGACCATCGCAGCCGGGAGATGGCACAAAGCGGCTGTGAAGAGATTCGGGCGGTGGTTCAGGTGGGGGGATTTTTTCCGGATCTTGCGCGCCGACGTTGACGTGCCAGCCAGTGCGACCGCGCTTTTCTTCAACTTTGGTGAAATAGGGACGTTCGTTCCAGTTGGGTTCGGAGTCGTCATAGTAGGAGATGGTATCGAGGCGAGGCGTGTCGGCGGTGCCGCGGACGATGATGGTATCTGCCATGCAGACGATGGATGAGGAGTCCCTGCCACCGCTGAGCTCGGCGAGAACAGGTCTATCGGAACGAAGATTGCGCTGGACAGCCGTGGCGAAGACGGTGCGGAAGTGCTCTTCGTATTCGGCATCGGTGCGGTAACGGATTTTCTTCTGGGGGTCGAAATTCCAATACCTGCTGACTGTGTGCCTTCCGGGTCGGAGAAGCACGAACGAGGACGGTGGCACGGAATGAATGCCGACGCAGGGTGTTAAATCCACGGCCGGAAATATAGAGAACCAGCCAGCGATGTATTCTTCGTTGAGAGCGAAGGTTTTACCCGCAAGGCGAACGAGCGGATCGAGAATCGTGCTCCAAGTAACCTGATTGTTGTCGAAAGAGTAGCAAAGATGGCGCGTGCCGATGGGGTCTTTGGCCAGGATCAGCGAGCGGTTGCCTGGGTTCCAGATGGAGAGCGCCCAATCACCGATGAGTTTGGCAAAGCAATTGGCGCCCCACCTTTCGAAGGCCATTGCGACGATGGCCACGTCCGTGGAACCATTGGTCAAGGAATCGCTCAGTTCGCTGATGAGCTCAGCACGATTGTCCAAGCGGCCGTCCCAGGTGATCACGGCTCCGGAAGAAGAAATATGCGGCTGCTTCTCGCGATGCGATTCCTTCGTGGTGTGGAAGGCGCGATAGAGGATCTTTACTCCACCCTTGGAATAGGATTCGTTGCTATCGGGGCCGTAGGGAGCGAGAGTCGCGCTGACTTTTTCGATGTAGTCCGGGGCGGGCGGTTGGCCTTCGAAATTCCATCTTCCAAACTGGACGCTCATATAGTTGCCTTTGCCTAGAATCTTCAACCTCTCGTTTATTAGCATCGATCCAAGACTGCGTACATTTTCGGCACGTACGGTTTGTCGTTGACCACGCGACCATTCACCTCGACCCAGGCATGCGCCTTGAATGGCAACTGTTGTGCCCCGATTACCATTTGGGAAAATATCCCGTGGCTCTTTAGGAGGCAACTTGTCGCTGCCGAGCGCTGCAAACAAAGCACCTCTTTCCAGTACCAGATACAAGCCATGTCGACTGCCGAACAAATGCATTCCACTGCGTCTGGAGCAGGCGTCGTCTTTCCCACCGGATAGTTGCGAACCTTGTCGTAGATCGCCGCGAAATTACCTCGCGCCAAGTAGAAATCGAAGTGAATCAGCTTCAAGTACGCTTTCAAAACAAGAAACGACATGGTGCACACCTCATTCACACCGCCAGCTGCAAATGGTGAGCAGTTCATTGCCGCCCTGCCCGAGCACAATCGCGCGATAGGTCCACCGACCGGACTGTCGTATCGATTCCATGATCTTGGTCCCAACTCAGACCGCTACGCCGGATTCCTACTCTTCGACCAGGTGATACTTCTTCAAGTTCTGGAGAAATTCGTGCACGTCGTTCTCCGCAAGGTCCCGGCTAACGCCGAACTCCCGGCGGATCTCATCGACGATCCCTGACTCGGTGTATCCGCTCTTGAGAAGTTCGAGGATTCGCGATCCAACGAAGTTGAGGTTGAACATCTGCCCTTGCCGGACATCCAGCACAATTGCCCCGTCCTGGTTGTGTGTGCTGCGTACCGTGTTAGAAACTCTGTTCATTGCTGCCCCATCCCTTGCTTTTCGTAATAGAGATCAGATGCCTGGAGCGCACTGTGCCACTCTTCGCCACCTGAAAGCCAGTAAAAGGTGAAAAGGTTCGGTAACCCAACATGGGCGAAGAGAAGTTGCTTAATGACAACAAGATGCGTTGCAGGTTTCTTGTGTGGAAAGAATCAATGTGTCCGCTTTTTAATCAGCATCGCCGTTCCTGAAGTCCCCTACGATAGGGCGGCAAAGGAACAACTTCCGCCACAGCTTGTATTTACAGAGAAGCTTCTCGGAGATCTTCGGCGATAGTAGAGGCTCTGGAAAAAGATCGGTTGGAGGGGCGACTCGAAGCAAACTTGAGGGAATGGGGATTGCCGTCTTCAACGATTTCTCCACGGGAAAGAACAAGAACTCTGCCGAATGTAGAGAATGTTGAAGGGCGGTGCGAGATGACAATCAGCGTTGACGTTCTGAAACTACGCCGAATGTTCCCGAGAACGACTCTCTCTGAAGAGGGATCAAGGCACGAAGTCGCCTCATCCAATATCAAAATCCGAGGTTGCTGCAGGATCGCTCTTGCGAGGGCAAGTCGTTGGCGCTCACCACCGGAAATCTGGCAGCCTCCGGGTCCGATCCGTTGGCGTAAGCCATCGGGCAATGCTGTAACAAATTGCCCGAGCCCCACGCTGCGAATGGCTTCATGTAATTCATCGTCAGGCGCTGCCGGCCGCACAAAGCGAAGGTTGAAGGACAACGTTCCATCGAACAGGACGGGCTCACGCGGCAGATAGCAGACATACTGTCGCAGATCCTTGAGTTGAATGTTCCGGATATCTACGGTTCCGATACGAATCGATCCGGAATCGGGGTCGTACAGTCGTGCTATGAGTTTTGCAAGGGTGCTCTTTCCGGCACCGTTCTCCCCGGCGATAGCAACCTGTTCGCCCGGCAAGATTCGAAGCGCGGGGATGTGAAGCATTGTTTTTTGCCTTCGATATCCAAACCTAACGTCGGCAAAATCAATCTGGGGAGGATGCTCCCGCGAGAGACAAACCGCAGCAGCGGCATTCGTCACGCTTGGGCATAACTCAAGCCCAGACTTCAGCTGCCGGACACTGGCGAAAGTTTTCTGTGCTCTCGCGTAGAGATCAGCGGCGCCACTGAGAGGATCAAAGAGTTGTGTAACTAAGCCATAGAAGGCCACCAGCCCGCCGACGCTGAAGGTTCCTGACAGCACCATCTCGCCGCCGTAGCCTATGACAGCGCACATGGCCAAAACAACCGCCATGGAACTCCATACCGTGAACCAAATGCTGGTGGTGAATAATTGTTGTTGTGACCTGACTCCACGAGCCAGGAGCCGGAAGGCCCTGCGCTCCTGGCGTTTTTCTTGTCCCAACAGTTGAATGGGGATCACCGAGGAAAGATGTTCCTCAAGGAATGTGCTCCATGCCAGCCGATTGCTCTGCACGGTGTCCGCGTTAGCCGCGAGCCTTCGGCGGAAGTGTTGCCGCGCGATCAGAAAGACCGGGACGAGAGGGAGAACGGCCAGCGTCAGGAATGGACTGAGCACGAACATAGTCACCAGCGTGAAACTGGCCGTCAGGAACATGCGCAAGATTGCGGGCAGGAGGTCGGACCCGAAATATGAGACCTCTTCGATCGGCTCTTTGAGCGGGTACATCACGCTACCGACGGGCGAGTCCTCGTAATATTCGGCCGAGAGCGTGTCGAGGCGTCCAAGTAGGCTCATTCTCAACGTGAGCGTGAGCCTCTGGGCGGCAGTCAGCATCAAGTAACTGCCCAGGCTCGTGAGCGCCATCCTACCCTGGTAGCCGAGAAAGATCAGCCCGACCGCCAATAGAAGCAGTCCCATCTTTCTCTGCGGGATGATCTGATCGATGAGCCACTTGAGTACGAGCGGAGTGAGAAGTGCTAGAAGACTGCCGGCTGTGATGCACAGAAAACTAGCCAGATGCCAATGCAGAAGCGGTCGAATCTGTCTCGAAAGCCAATGGAGTTCGCTTGGTAGCCAGGGCGGCCAACGGCTTCGTTCATGAGAGAGAGAGGACAACAGTCCCACCTGAAAACCGAGGTTAGCGACATACGGAAAGCTTGTCCATAAAATGAGTGAAGCGTTCGCTTTTCGATCAACTACGTAGAGTTTCGCAGCAATCAGAAGGACTCGTCGACGGGACAGCGATTTCATTTGTCCGGCAAACCGACAAGCTCAGCCAAGCTTTCTCGCCACCGTGACAATTCGGCCGACGACCTCGGCATCGTGGTGGTAGCGCAAATGTTCTGAACGATGGAACTGCTGCGAATACGGATGAATGACTAGAGTGCCATTCTCGATGCCGCAACATGCACACAAGTATGTCCCGTCGCGCCGTAGGATCACATACACCGGCTGTTGCCATGCCGGTTTCGACGTGAAATGCATTGGCCTTTTCTCGCGACGATTCACGAGGACAAACAGCCCGTTTGCCAGGCAAGGATGGAGAACATCATGTTTGCCCCCGATCCAGAAGAAGTCATCCAGAGAAGCGTCGTCCAGGTCAGAAAGTGGCCCGATGGATTCCCGCAGGAAGAACGGAATTTCCTCGCATCGTTTAAGCATGTGTTCAAGGAAACCGTTCCGACCTGGAATGTCGTTGTCGTCTGACTTCTCGATCGACTCCGTGTCTAGAACTCTGTGAACGAGATGATCGGGTATCGGCTCCGTGCCGGCCTCTGTCAAGACAATTCCAATCGCCTTCAGAAACGCGTGAAATTGCAGGCCGTACAGCGAGCACAGAGTAATGGCCTTGTGAAAGTGACGCGGTGGCGCGTTGAAGAGCTCATAATCGCAGAGAGAACTGTGAGAGACAGAACATCTTTCATCCCCAAGCAGATCTGCGGTGTTGCGACTCATCTCCGCAACCTCCCGCAGAGATAGACGCAGATTGGTACGTGAGTCGCGGAGGAGTCGACCAAATTCTTTCTCCGTGACAAGCGGTCGCGGTTTCCAATGTTTTGCCAAATCTTTTGGAACTTCCGGCTGATCGGTCCGAAGCATAGGTCGAATTTCGAGATCCACAACACCTAGAAGCCGCGCCTCGCGTGGAACTTTCAGTTCGACTTGGGCATAAGAGAGCGACGTACCGACCGGAACGATGACGCCCTTTTCGACAACACGCAAGCGGCAACAAAAGAGGCCCTCCCTATGTTCGACCAGAAACATTTGAGCGGACGTTGCGCCATCTGTCTTGGGGATACAACCGTTCAACAATCTTGGATTCACACGGACAATACCTCCGGGAACCAGGTCGGGGAAAGCCATGGCATCTTGGCGTCCAATCTTTGCGTACAAGAAGCCTCGATTGCCGATTTCGGAGAGGAAACGAAGTCGCCTGGGAGCAGTGATTTCCAGAAGCTGTGCCAGAGGTGCAATCGGAGGCACCGAAGCGCCGCGGGTACGGTTTCGGAGCCAAGGAATCCATGCTTCAGCATCTACCAGAGAGGAATCGAGCAGCATCGTGCGCCTTGACGGCAGGAGAACCTGCGATCGGGGGATGTCTTCCAGGTCACATCCCAATACAAGTAACCAATCAGAGAACCGGTAGCCGGAGATCTGGCTGAGCGCAAAGACCTGATGAAGGCTTGGGCTAAAGGTTCCCAGCCGGAACTCATGGTAGAGAGTGTGGGGAATGAAGTAGGGCGAAGAACGTCCGAATCGCGCCGCAGATACCTGGGAGACGTGAGAGAGCGTGAGGTTCTTGCTTGCGAGGATGGATCGGACTCGGTCAGCGAGGTCGGCGCCTCTTGCGGAATTTGGGTTGGTGCCCACGGGTAAGCCTCTGGCTATGTCTTTCCCGCGAGGCGTGCGTGTTGCGCGTCAGGTCTTGCCGCAGAAATGCTCGACTCAGACGGGTTGTGTGAAAACACACGAATCCAGGCCGGGACCACACTGCAAGCTCGCAGAGATTTGTTCGGTATAAATGCGAGTTCGCAAACCGTCATAAACGTTTGTAACCTGTCCCAGATTGGGGACAGCAGGGCCCGAACCGCTAAGAAACAGGATGGTTCTGATGGCCTAGGCGAGAATGCATCGGTCAGATAGGTGGCCAGAATCGAGGTCAGACAGGATGGAACCCCGTCAACTACGGCCAGTAGCAGGCACTTTGGCGCCAAAGACGGGAATTCCGTTTTCCAGAAATGGTCTATTAAACTTATGTACAAGGCTCAAAAGTGCGGTAACATAACCCAACTCCGAGGTTGCAGTGCGATGTTGGCCCCGACATCGGCCGCGGATGCTGGTAAGCGGCTCAGAGCTGCGCGGGAACGTTTGTGCCTGTCCATACGCGAAGTGGAAGACCTCAGTCGCGAGATCTCCCTCAAGATGAACGCTCCAGACTACTTTATCTCACGTACCTGGCTGGGTGCTCTCGAAGCGGGAAAGCTCAAACTCAATATCTACAGACTTCAAAGCTTGAGCCTGATCTATAGGCTGGGCCTCGACGACATTTTGTCGTTCTTCGGCGTTGATATCCGCGACGCTGGCACCGAACAAAAACTCGTCGGACTACCGCACACTTACTTGGTGACGCCGACGCTTGGAGGCGTGAAGAGCACACTGGTGGCCCCGTTGGAACTCCGAGAGAAGGTCGATTTCGGGAGTACCAACTTGGTTTCGCGGATGTTCGAGAGCTGGGGTGAGATTCCGGTTGCACTGATCCAGCACATGGATTGGCGGAACTCCCTTTACGGATACATCGGGATCGAAGACCGCACGCTTTACCCAATGCTGAGGCCCGGTTCGTTTGTGCAGATCGACTCCCAGCAGACGAAGATCGAACCTGACGGCTGGCACGACGAATTCGAGCGGCCAATCTATTTTGTGGAGCTTCGAGATAACCTATATGTGTGCAGCTGGTGTGAAGTAAACGGCAGCCAGTTGGTGCTTCTCCCCTCGGCCCAATCTGGAAAGCAGTCGAGGCACGTTCGCTACCCAGGAGACGCGGACATTCTGGGTCGCGTCACAGCAGTCACGATGCGCATTGCAGAGATGCGTGGGTAATTACCGTCTGATATGAAAATACGGGAAACCTCAGACGCTCCGGAGAGCACCCAAACAATCATGACTAAGTTCGCGTCAGCACTGTTCACCTTTCCTCCTCCAACACTCGCCGCCGCCGCGCGACACGAAATGGCGTAATCGTGTGCGAAACGCTGAAGGGTGATTAATCTTTCGGTATCGCCGGAGGGTGAGCCACGCAACGGATTCGGGAAGTTGCATAAGTTTGGGCTGGTTTAAGGAGCCATAATCAGGCTGAACAAGAAACTCTCACTCAGTCGTTTCTGACACGATGGTGGCGCATGGCGTCGGAGGGAAATGGCTTGAGCAAGTCGAGAAGATCATCCGCTTTCTTGAAGCCTGGATCGAGCCAGAGGTCGTAGCTTTCACGCTTCATGAGCACAGGCATTCGGTCGTGAATTCCGGACAGAAGAGTATTTGCCGAAGTTGTGATGATGGAACAGGTCTCAACCCATTCTGTGTCTGGGTTCCTCCATCGGTCCCAGATACCGGCAAAGGCGAAGATGGAATCGTCCGCCATCGAAAAGCAGAAGGGAGATTTCTGCTTACCCTCCTTCGTCCATTCATAAAACGCGTCCGCAGGGATCAAGCAACGACGAGATCGGAAGGGATCACGGAACGCAGGCGTGTCGGCAACCGTCTCCGCTCTAGCGTTGATCATTTTGTTCTGGCCTTGGCATCCTTCGCCCAGAACGGAATCAGTCCCCAGCGGGCCAGCGAAATCGAGCGCAAGGGCCGGGCCGCATCCTGGCAAATCACTGGTACATTCTGGCCGGGTGCAACATTATAGCGAGGGCTCCACTCAACATCATTTTCTACATCGAATGTCTCGGCCAGAATCTCTTTCTTCCGGGCGAGGCGATAGCGACCGCACATGGGGACAGTATAGGACGAAAAAAAGGCGGAGTGGCTGGAGCCACTCCGCCCGAACCGTCCGCAACTGCGTTAACCTACGGATTTTGTTTTTAGCTTGGTCTTAGGCTTGGCCTCCTTACCGTGTTTCGCCGCAAACTCAGCAACCACGAGCTTCTCCAGTTTTTCGACATCCACGCGATAGCGTTTCGCGGCATCGTTGAGTAGATCGTCGGATGCGGCGGAACGCATATAGGCAGAATCGAGCAGGCTGATTTCGAGCAGTATCCGGCAGAGCGCGGCCTCGTCATACGTGGTGACGCGCTTTGCCAGAAGCTCCTGCGGAGTCTTCGTGCTCTTGCCTTCCTCGACTTTGTGCCGCTTCGCCAGAGTCGGCACTTGATTGTAGGGCAGTTGGCCGATGACGTGATGAACTACGGTCAAAAGATCGGCCTTCTTCAATGGCGCTGACACCCGCTCCAACACTGCTGCCAAAGCGCGGTGCCGTGTGGTGATTGCCAGCTTGGTTTTTTCGATGCGCTTGCGTTCCTCGATCCGCTCCCGCGCAACCTGTTCGGGAGAGGGCGTGTTTGGGTGATGCACGCGGCAAGCCGGGTCGGCGCAGACTTTGACGATCTGTCCGCGCTTGCCGCCGTCCATCACGATGGCTTCGGTCATCTTCTCGCAAGGCTTCTGGACCGGCGGCAACTTCGTCGCTGCTCCGTTGGTCTTGGCCTTCTTGATTTGGAGTTCCACATAGTGGTTCCGCCCCAAGGGAGCGCCCTCGCGGGAATTCCACGCCGAAGAAATCTGCACCAGCTTCGGCTTGTTTTCGAGCGTCTTCGACACGTAAACGTCGAGCTTGTGACGAAAGCACTGGGCATCAATACAGCTGTCCTTTTGGACATCGGGAAAAAGTAGCTTGTTAAAGCCCGTGCGTTTCGGGCAATTGGCGCACGAACCTGCTTCGGGCACCAGCGTTTCATCCTGTTTGTCGAACGGCACGGATGCCAATTGCAGCAGGATGTTGGACTCGATCCACGCCGCTAGCTCGCGCACGGGGATGAGGACTTGGGTGTTTCCGTCGCTCGTCCACATACCACGAAAAGCGGCGGTGAACGCTTCCTGCTGCTGCGCAGCGGGGAGCTTGGCGATCAACAAGGCGTGGCCGATGGTGATCTGATCTTTCAGGAACGCTTCCGCTACGGGCGGGATAAGGTCGGCGAGCCTGATCCTGCCGTAAATGTACGCCTCGCTTTTCGCGGTCCTGGCTGCAATGCTGGCAATGTTGTAGGTGGGTTCTCCGAGTTCAAGCAATCCCCGGAAACCCAGAGCTTCCTCAAGCGGGTGGATGTCCTGACGTTGGAGATTTTCAACGCACTGGGCTTCAATCGCCTCCGCGTCCGTAAGTTTGACGATGCGGACGGGAAGGTTTTCAAGTTCCGCGATCCGAGCGGCCCGCAGACGACGCGCTCCGGCTACGACTTCGTATTTGCTTTCCTCCAGTTCGCGCACCAGCAGGGGCGCGAGGACTCCCTGCGTCTTGAAACTCGCGGCCAGTTCTTCCAAAGCAGTCTGATCGAATCGTTTCCGTGGATTCGTGCCCGACTCGACCAACGCGGCGATTGAGATGTTGCGATATTCGTTGTTGGTAACAGCACTTTGCGTAGCTTGCATGACTTTTTCTCCTCTCGTTCGGTTGTATTTCTGGTTAAGGGTGATCGGCGCACACGTTGCGCGTATGCGCCGGAATCTCTACTGGTTTGCGGGTTATGCGGCTGCGGTCGCCGCCGGAGGCTCGGGAGCAATGCCCCCGAGAATCACAGCAGCGGTGTGCTGAACGGCTTCCAAGCTCTCGCGCAGGAGACTGGCGTCTCCGTGCCAAAGGGCTATGTAGTCCGCCGAAGAACTTCCCGTCTCCAGCCCCATGGCTTGGCAGACGACGAAGGCCACAGCTTCGGCCTCGGTTTCTCGGACTTGCTTGGTGGTCAGGGTGCGGCGCTCACCCCGGTGTAGGAGTTCATGGCCGATTTCGTGCGCCAGCGTGGAAAATTCCTCGGCGGGTTGCATCCCGGAAAGCAGCGTGATTTTTCCGCCGTAGGACAGACCCTTGGCGGCCCCGATCTTGTCGGAATAATTCAGCGTGATGCCGTGGGCTTCCACGAACCTGACCAACCGTTCGCGGTAGCCGCTAACATCGCCCTGCACTTCGGTCAAAGCTGGAAGGTCTTTGCCTTCCGTTTGACTTCGATCAAAAACGTAGACCGCCCGAAATCCGTACAGCGTCCGCTGACCCTCCGTGGTTGCGTCTTCACTCGGCTCTTCGGTCGCTACATCCTTCGTGCTTCGTCTTCCGACCATCGGGGCGAGAATGAAAATGCCTTTTTCTCCCCGTTTAACGAAGCGGCCAAGCGAGTTCCATGTCCGAAGTCCGGCAACGTTGGTGGCGTCGGGCTTCTGTCGGGCGATGAGCATGATATTGCCAAAGCTGTAGGTGTGAAATTTCGCCATGGCTCCGAGGTATGCGGTGAGGACTTCACTGTGGCCGGACTCCAGAGCTGCGACGAGGAAATCCACGGCCTCTTTGGTGCGTGTGTTGACTTCTTCTAATTTCATGTTTTTTCTCTTTCTGCCGTTTCCGGCTTGTTTCTTCCTTCACTAGAGCGGCAGCGGGAAGAAACAAGGCGGAACGGTGAAAGGGACAGAACGGAGGGCGAAGGAGGGTGGCAGGGCGTGAGTGAAAGCGCGGTGAGTGCCAAACGGGGTTGGGGTTCGTTTGGCGCGAAACCGGCGCAGTCCGAAACGCCAGTCCGAGCCGCGGCCTAGCGGCGTCCTCCCGAGCGTAGCCGAGTGAACGAAAGACGCGCAGCCTACCGTTGGTTTCTTTGTCGGTGGTATATCAATAGAATTCTCAGAAGCGGGGATCGCTGATTTCAGGACCAAACAATTTCGTGAAAGCTTGGGAAGTATCGATATACCTCTGAATACGCTTTGAGAACCTCATCTGGAATGCCGGGTCCCTTAAGCCGGATTGTTGCGGTGAGGAAAGGAAGTTGCTCATTGAGATATCGGATTTCTTTGTTGGTTAAGCATGGAACTCGAATCAGGTATGGATCGTTTCCTGAACGCAAGAACGGCAATTTATCAAAACCGCACGCTTCGAATACAGAAAGATCTGAGGCTTTGAAGAAGACGAGCGCTACCGTCAGCATGAGAGCGCCATCCTGATATAAGAAATGGCCGATTTGTCTACAAACCATCTTGTCGCCGGGGTCAAGCAGTGCGTTGCGCCGGGAGAGCTGTTCATCGATCTCATTGAGTATTGTGCGATGGAATACGGTAGCGACACCATTGCCATGGAGATCTTTACCTTGGGTCCCAGGAGGGATCTTCGGTCCGATATATTGAGCCAACTTGGACAGCAGATATTCGGCGATATTGAATGGCTTCCCCGTCTGCCTTTCAAAGTCAGCACGCTCCTGATCTCTCGGCTGATGTTCAGCATGGGCGTTCACTGAAAAAACTAGAGCGGTGCCTGACACACAACTCGCAGATACTGTGCCGATGTCGGCCAGAGAATCGACATCGAGTTTGCCATCGTAATCCAACCAAATGATCGAGCGTTTCGTCCAATCAAGCGTTGGGAGAATCTGTCCGGACAGACCGAATTCTATCGTGATAGAGCGATAAGGTTTATTGAATTCGAAACATTCCTTTGCATATGTATCCTTCTCGATGCTGATCATGTCGTCGATGCCAAGTTCGCGGTGGATGAGCTGGAAATCACTGAAGTAAATGGAGCCAAATCCAACATAACGGTACTCGTTGATCCGCTGAAAAGGATGAAGGCGTCTGAACGACTCTGCTAGCATCTTCCTTTCAATGCTTTTAGCTGGCCGCATGACGTAATTAATTGATCGATACGATGGCACTCAATTGCCCCCTTCGTACTCCATATAGTAGTCAAATGTGCGTTCTCCGACTTCTTTTAGCGATCTCACGTTGAGGAGTGTTTTGGCTTTCTCGACCTCGTCGTATGGCTTGGAATACTGAATTCGCTGCACTCTCGGACCGGCTTGGGGCCTGGGTTGGAATGCGACTGAAAAGGTCGTGGGAGCGTCCATCGTCGCGACCTCAACCGCCTGAGCCCTGGTCAGCGCAGTATCAAGCTGGTCATCTGAAGTTTCCGCTTCATATCGCTGTTTAGCCCAACCGCTTAGGAAGGCGATGACGGGCTTGCTTATTTCAATCATCTCTAGCTGCACCTTTCTGTACAAAGCGGAATCGCTGTCTACCCCGTTCTTTGTCGTCGTCCAGGGGAGTAGTGCCGAGTGTTCGGAGTCAAAAAATGCGTAGCCGCGGAAATACGCAAAATCCGGGTGATATTGACGCATCTCATGGCTAGGGCCCCAAATAGAGAGTTCTGTTTTGTCCGCGTTCAAGACCATACGCCCGTTGCAGAACACATACCAGCCACCCTCCGGAAGGCTTCTCGTCGCCAATCCGGCGAGGAGTTTTACATAAACGGGACTTCCTTGTTGGCCGTCGATTTGTTCGCGAGGGTACTCTAATTCTTTCATGGAAGGTTTGAATTCGGTCGATACAAAGAGATTGTGGGACTGAAGAGCAACGGGAACGTGATTCACCGTGATTCCGAGACCTTGCTGGATGCTCAAAGAATGAGCAGTCTTGAGTTCTAAGATCAGTTGTGCGTGGAAATTTTCCAATTGCAAAGTTTCAGCAACTGTAGGATGGAGATCTGACACCGTAATTGCAGTTCCGACTTCTCGGGCTGGGTCTTGCGGAAGGTCCGTTTCCAAAGTGTCGAAGTTGAAGTGCCAGCCTTCAGGGTTGTTTGTGTCTTCCTCTTCGCCAATCCAGTCCTTGACGTTAACCTTCATCGTGAAGCCTTCGGTCTTGCACTTGCTGTTAACTTCAAATTGGTTTCCCAGCTTGAAAAACGTCCTCTTCATCCCCACACCAAAAAGTCCCATGGAGTTCGGCGTTTCTTCCGCGTTCTTTGGCCGCCCGAAGCGAAATGCGTAATTCCGAGCCGTGTCAACTGGAATACCGCCGCAATTGTCGGTGATGGAGAACGATGCCGAGGATAGTTCGATGCGGACCCATAGTCCGTCAAATCGGCCGTCACCGTTCAACCTCCTGGCGCCATCAACGCAGTTATCAACGAGATCAATGATCGCTTTTGTAAGTTGCACATCGCGCGTAAGCATGTGGATAAAGAACTCCTTGCTAGGCGACGCGTTGATTCGCAAGGTTGCATCTTCGGGGTTTGGCATGTTTATTCGGCTCTGCGACGAATCATAGTCGTTTCGGAAAGTGAACGCGATTCTATTTCGTCAGCGTGATTGAACCACTTTCCTTAGGAGGACATTTAGCCAGGGCTGACGATGTGTCTGCGAACGAAGTTCCTCAGTCTTCCAGAGTGCGAGCTCGCGGAGCTGATGAAAAGGGGCAACGATGTTCCTGAATGACTCCGCAGTGTAATCGCTGAAGAATCTGCCATCCGTTGCGAGCTGCTCTGCGTCGCCCTCCTTCAGCGAGATGTAGAAAATGCCGCCAGGCTTCAGGGCCTGGATGAAACGGAAAAGTACATCTTTCATTTCGTGCTTCGGAACGTGGAGAAGCGAGGCGCAAGCCCAAATGCCATCAAATTCTTCTCGAAAGTCCATGTCTTGGAAAAGAAGAATCCCGCATGAGTGGGCAGTGAAGGCCGTTGCAAGCCGGGCCAGTTCAGGAGACGCTTCGATAGAAGTGACTCGATAACCTCGATTCAAGAAGGCTTTTGTGTCTCGGCCGGAACCGCAGCCAGCGTCCAGGATATGCGCCCCAGGAGACAGCTCTTTCAAAAAGCGCTCATAGAGTTCGCGCAAGTCAAGGTTCACAGTGGTTTTGAAATATTCTTGGGCATGTGAGTCGTAATAGTCCACAGTGCCGAGAGACGATTTCAGGATTGGTTTGGTGGTCATTATGAGCGCTGGCCAGCTTCGGGGAGCGGTAGATGTTCGAGTAGCCGTCTGCTTTCTCTCGTATAGTCGGCAATAAAAGTGGCGACTTCGCGGTAGCCAGCTTCGATCTTGAGGTTCAGTTCGCGCGGGTAATATCCGATTTCGTGCGACCCTGGAGGGTAGGGCTCGGTTCTGTCATCTTGGCGGACAGCAGAGAGGATGGCATAGTGAGCCAAATATTTTCCCAGTACGTCCAAGAGGTCCTCCGAAGCCAAGCCGGCGTGCTTGGTGATGATTCCCGTAATCTGCTTGCCGATTTCTAGAACGCGGTCTGCCAGCGCGAGTGCTTTCGGATTTGTCCGTACGACGGGAAACTGATCAAGCAAGCGAAAACCCTTCCATTTGCCATCTTTGTCGAGGATCTGGACTTTTCCGTCCTTTGGGTCAGCGTCAGGCACCCACCGATACCTCTTCGGATCATCTTGCACCAATTGGTTGCGCATCTTGTTATATAGGCCCTCGCTTTGTCCAAGCAGAGCGAACATAGGAGCATAAAACTGCTCCATTTGTCTCAGTCGGAATTCTAAGATCTTCTCGGTACTTCTGTAGACCGCTTCTAGCTTCGCTAGATCCGCGGCGCGGGCAGCAGCAGCAACTGCGCCTCGATCCTGGTGTTTTGCGGCAAAGTATTGGGCAACGATTCCTATCAAGGCTACACACAACACTGCTACTGCTCCAATTATTGCTGTAATGATGGCTGTGGTGGTACCGCTGGTTTGCTGTCCGGCCTGCTGGATTGCCTCCAATTCAAGCTTCTGAACCCGATGGGTTAACTCTCTGATTTTCTCGTCATCACTTGGCGCGGCCGTTGACTGAGAGTCCGCGGGAGCCGACGAAGTGGACGTAGTCGACGGTATTTCGGTCGGGTGCGGCTTGGTTGGAGAGTTCGCTTGAGGCATTGCTGGAAGCGTGGATAACAGGCAAGAAACAAGGACGATGACAGTCTTCATATGTGTCCAAGATATTAACCCCAGATGTGTGTGCTTTTGGGCCAGCGTCGCACGGGGAATCACGAGGGCCTCGTGTCAGGAATTAGCTGGGCGGGCAAAGACAAAGGCCATACCCAGCCTTGGGGCAGATGGAGTCCGAAACTGGTAACCAATTCAGCGTGCAAACGACCCGGAAAATAAGCATGCAGTACAACAGCGGCAATTCGGTTTACGAACTGTGGTTCCTGTCGTAGCTCATGCCAGACTGGTTCAGTGAATCCGCCTCTGGCATCAACTCGAATCAGTTCGGATTTCGGCGGGTCAGAGTGGCCTTTCCTCAGTTTTACGCCGGTACGCGGGATTACTTCCCAAATATCGGGTTCCAGTCGCCAGAAGGGGTATTCGGGATGTAGATGCTTTCGCTCCGGAGCGTACCGAAGGAGCAATTGCATTAGGGGTTCGTAAAGGTCTTGGAATCGCTGCAGGCGTTCGGAGTTGCGCGTCGTCCGCGAGAGGGCCAGCAAGATCAGCAATGGTTTGTGGGGGGCACGGTCTCCTCGACGATGCCACACGTTGAGCTTTTGAATCGTCTCCAAGGCTTGGGCTTGGACATCATTGGTCATTGCTATTTCGTTGGGACAAGTTCTGCCAGATCGGAAACGCTTTTGACCCGTTGCTGAAGTAGTATCGCTCCCCTATTCATGTGGGCACGGAAATAGTCAGGGAGCAAGTGTAGGCCAACGGCGTCTTTTCGGCAACGTTCTCTAAGCAGGGCGACGAATAGCGGATCGTACTCGCCGAGCAAGGTATAGCGATTGAATTCGCGCTCTTCTTCAGGATAGTCCGCCGGGTTCGGTACCGTCGGCTCCGCAAGTGATAGGCAAAATCCTAGCCGACAAAGAAGGTTCGGCGTTAGCCCGGTTTTTCCCGCCGCAAACCGCAGACGGTTTGACGCCTCTTTGGTAAAGCGCAGTCTAGTTATTTTCATTAGCGTGTCTCCAGAAGTATCCGGGTGCGATCCTTGTACCATTGTCTTCTGGATCGAAATCGAGCCTGTACGCTTGGCCTACAGATCCGCGCAATTCCTCAAAGTAGGACTGATCGACTTCGGTGTCAGTAGACAAGATCAGCACCTGATGGCTGGCGAACGGAAAGTAGTGCTGCGCGAGGAGTTTACGGTGATCGCTGTCCAGTCGCGCAAGGGGCGTGTCGATAATAATGGGCAAGGGCCGACCGGATGTCTTGGCAAGTGCCCAGAGCATGGAAATTGCGTAGATCTGCTTTTCGCCGGCAGATAGCTGGGCCTTGGGCAACGGTCGGTTATGCTTATCTTGAAGCGTCACTGAGAAGTCGTTTGGATCGACGATGATTCTGCCAAGGGAATCCTTCTTCCTGCAGAGAGTCTGAAAGCACTCTGTCACGGCTTCCTGGAGCTCCAAGACTTTCTTGTGAATCAGGCTCACCTTGTACTCTTCCAGAACCTTCTTTACTTGAGGGACCAGATGAACTCTGGAGGCGTGGTCTACTTGTGCGGTCAGCTTCTCCGTAGCCTGCTCGAACCGCCGTCGCAATTCCGTGAGTTTCAGCTCGCGGCCTCGCTGGTCTTCATCCAATACCAGCACCCGTTTGCCCACCTCCGCGAGATCATGATTCAAAGAGCGGAGTTCTTCCAAGGCGGGCTTTAGCACGTCATCGGCGGGAATCTTGCGCAGCGATTCCTCCGCCTTATGTAACTCCCGGTAAGAGCGCTCGATCTCGCCCCGCGAGGGCTGAACCAGCTTGGGTACGTCCTCTGTCGCCTGGTCTATCCAGGAGAGCAGGCGTGAACGCTCCTCCGGAGAGACATGATGAATGGCCGTGTCTTGACCATTGCGCTGGGAGAGGCGCAGTGAGGTTTCGAACAACTGCGCGAGGCGCGTGCGGAGCTTAGCCTTAACGGGACTTGAGATCGGGCCGAGGCCCTGCCAGAAATCCCGCGAACCAATCTTCCGCTTGATGGCGTCTCTTTTCGAATGCAGGAGCATGCGTCCGGCGTCCTCCTGTGCCATATGCTCTTCATAGAGAAGCCGCTCTTTGAGCTCTCGGCAGAGGGCCGGGACGAGAGCAAACGGGAGCAGTCCCGCGGAGAGTTCCCGCAGCACGGTCTCTTGCTGCTGGATTTTAGATTTGAGCGCAGCTTGTTTCTGGATCAGTCCCTCGCGGTTCCGGGTAAACGACCCGCCTCGCGCGGCGATCGTGTCTTCCAATCTCTGAATCGCGGATTTCAGTTCGCGAAGTCGTTCCTGTTCGGCCTCTCTTTGGCGGCGACAACCCTCGATCTGCACCTCGACGGCAGCCATTTCTTCCTGCACCGCTGTCAGTTCGTCGGCGTGCTCGGAACCGCGGCCCAAAGGCTTGATGAGCCTGGCCAGGTAAATACCCAAGTCCGTCTGCAACCGCTCTACCACGTCGAGGCCAAGGAGTGACTTGATCGCGTCAGCCAGGGTCTGCTCGTCCGAGGAGTCCTCCGCGAGGTGTTGGATCCGTTCTCCGTCAAAGAAGAATAGATTCGACACCCCCGGCGGGAGAAGGTCCCGAACGAAGTCCTGCCAATGTTCCGCGGAGACATCATCGAGAGGCCTGCCATCGCGTTCCACCCGGAGATCTTCCACGATCCTCCCGGAACTCTTGCGCTCCCAAGACCGCGTGACCAGGTACGTGCGAAGTCCATCCACATCGCCGTACTGGAACTCAATTGCGACAGATGCCGAGGTCGGTTGGATGAGCGCGTTAGCGTTGGTATGGATCCTCTGATCCAAGTAACGCATATATTCATCTTTTGATCGCGTGCCGGTGGCACCAGAGCCGTAAAAGCAGAGCCTGATCGCTTCAAGCAAAGTACTCTTGCCGGCCCCGTTCTTGCCGCCGAAGAGGACTATGGGACGAGACTTTTTTGGTTGCAGCGGAATATGTTGCTCACCGCGGAAGGTTCCAAAGTCGGTAAGCGTAAGATTCGTCAGGAGCATGACGCTGCTTCCACCTCGGTGCTGTTCATGACCTCTTCTTCGGACCGCCAGTCCTCGTCGAAAATAGCGGCGATCCGTTGGTAAACGCTCGAACGGCGGCTCATGCCCTGCAACTCCCGTTCCGCATCGAGAAGCTTTGCTACCATATCGGAAGGTACCTCATGGCGGGCACAGATCTCGTCCAACGTCCGCCGTTCCTCCATAGAGAACGCGGGGATCTCATCCGAAGTCCATTCCGTATCATTCCCGATGACTTCGCGATAGATCTTGGGGACTGAGTCTTCCCAATCCTGCGCCTCGGTGCGCCACAGCCTCCGAATGATCTGGAGTTCCGGGAGAGTGATGAGCTGTTCATTCGGGTTGGGGCCGCTAGCGCGAATCCGTTTCTGGACTTCAAGCAACCGTCGCAGAAAATCTTTACGGACCTCCAGTTTGTACGGGCCGTAAACGATCCCCCCGTCAGCCTTGGTCATAACCCGGCCGTTGCGCCGCTTGAATTCCCGCACCTGGCCTTTCACGGAGGGATCCTGGGTGGAGGCCAAAAGATTGCGGTACTCCAGGAGCGGCTCCAGCCACTCCTCGCCGTTTTCGATCATGGCTTCCATTGAGCTGTCCCGTGTGACGACCGTGCACACCCAACAACCAAAACGGCTGTTGCCGCAGGAAGGCGTGGTCTTATCGACCACCAGCGGACATTCGCCCGCTTGCGCGTTGCGGTACATGGTCACCAAGTCCCGGTTGTTGTTTCCCCACGGCGAAGGAGCTTGAAGCAGGTAGGTCCATACATCATTAACGCTAAAGTCTTCGATGGGCGTGTAGACGAATGCGTTCGGCAACGTCGTGTGGCGCGACAGCAAGCTCCCGTTGATGCGGTGCAAACTCATTACCTGGGCGCGAGTGGCGCTCTCGGATTTCCGCACGCCGAGCACCATCACGACTTCGCCGAATTCCGCAACCCGGTCGAGAATGAAATGATTGGCCGGGTCGATCTTGAGCCGCTCGGTGCACCAACGGAATCTCTTCGACGGAGCGGGATACCCGCGGCCGATAAGGTTTACCCAGAACGTCTTCTCTAACAGAGGCAGCACTTTATGGGCGGTGAACGGCAGACCCTGCTCTTTCGCGCTCTCATCCATGCGCTTGAGCGACACATTGATGTAATCGACGATCTTGGGAGTCTCGACCAGAGTGTCAGAGGAGATCACATACAACGGCTTGGTCAGTTTCTCCCGCGGCAACTTCGAGAGGGCATACCAAATGAGCTGGAGCGCGGTGGTCGAATCCTTGCCGCCGCTATAGCCGATGACCCAGGGCCGCCGGTCGGAAAGATAGACGCTGCGTATCTCTTCGTATCGAGCCTGCAGATGCGCGGCGTCGAGGGCACTGGTGGTTTGGAGTATCGGCAGCGGCAGGTTACTTTCCATGAGAGCCTCGGCCATTGAAAGAAGATTCCAAGCGTTGTTCCTCTGGCGACAATGGTACTCCCAGCGTCCGTTTGAGGAACGCTGCGGTGAGGATGACGTTGCTGTGGGCCTTGCTCACCCGGCCTCCGATCAGCGCACGCCCTTCCCATACCTTGGTATTGGACCGCGCCCAGTCTACCTTCGAAATGTTTTTCAGACGGTCTTTCCATTTCTTGGGTTCGGCGGCAAGCAGGGACGCACCCGCAATGCCGAGGGCATGGAGGGCTATGCCATGCGAATGAATGAAGTCTTTGCGCAATTCCGCGGCGCTCACCTTCCGTTCGGCGGCCAGCTGCCAGTCCGGAACGTATTTACCCACTTCTTTCCAGAATTCAACGACCAATTCCTGTTCTTGCTTTGAGACAAGCCCGTTCTTCGCCTTGTTCAGGAGAGCCTTGGTGCCTTGGAAGATGCTGCTCAGCGTAAAGAGCTTTATCGAGCGATTGGAGATGGTGGTCTTGCCCGTCTCCGTCAGACCCTTGAAGCACGGGACCGCGGTGATCAGGCTGCGGGAGAGTTGTGACAGCGGATCGCGCAGGTCGTACAAGATCCCCAGCGACTTGGTGGGCCGCACCGCATGCTTGTTCAGGTCTGCGAACATCTGCTGGCAGCGTTTGAGCCCGCCATCAAGAAAGAAGACGACGGAGATCGTTTCATCTCCGAGTTCCGGCTTTACCTTCAGCGCCTCTTCGATCGCGGCCCGGCGATGCTGCCCGTCGTTGATGATAAATCTTGCCGTCATCGGCACGACCAGGCTGCCGATGTATGGCTTCGACGGATCATGCGGATCAAAGTGCACTTGGCCGTCAATGGCAGCCGTTATCGAAGAGAACACATACTCGCTGGGATTCTCCACGAGATACCGCGCCATCTCCGGCACCCGGGCCCGGTTCAGGGCGCGCTGGGCGCGGAGTTCGGGCGGCAGTTCGTCCTCGTCAAACAGGAAAATCTTCGGAATGAGCTTGAGGGGGCACATCGCCACGAAGTACTCGGAACCTGCCTGTAAGCCCTTAAGCGCAGAAAACGTGTAGGCGAACGATTCGGCGTGGCCATCATGCCTGCTCGCGGTGTAAAATTTGGTTGGCATTTATCCGATTCGACCCGATCATCCACGCAACAGTCTTGGAAGTCAAGCGGGAAGTTAAATTTATTCGTTTGGAAGTCTAATTTAGCATAAAGGAAAGCTTCTTCCGAACCCCAAGAACGAGACCGCGGTACTCCCCTGATACACTCAGGACCGGCCAAGTAGAAGAGTCCTTCCCCCGGTGAAAATAGAAGTATTCTAAGGATTTCCAGGCATATCGAGGTGCCGGTTTGCGCGAGAATCTGGCCACGACTGATCTCGTATCCCCATCTTTAGTGGGAGCAGATTCCAAAGTGCGTCAGGCGGCACTCTCCCGGCTGGAAGCGCTTGTCACGGCTCACGATCGACTCATCGCAAAATTCGACGAAAGATCCCTGGCAGTGCTTTCTTCGCGCATCCTGGCGCTGGCGAACAAGGCCACTTTGCAGGAACTGGGAACCCGTTTCGGACTGACCCGGGAACGCATTCGACAGGTTGAAGTGATAATCGAGAAGAAGGTGAGGCATCGGCTCTCCAGCCGGGACAACAAGGATTTCCGCGATGCGAGCTCACGATTCCAGGACCAACTGGGGCTTGTTTTCCCGACCGACCGCCTCCAGACCCTGCAACAACTGCTTTCCGAGTCGGAGATAACCCGAGACCATGCCCTTCTCTTGCCGATTCTCATCTGGAGTGCCGGGCCATATGAGCAATGGGGGGACTTCTTCGTCCGAGCCCCGGCCGAGAAGGTTGTCGCTCAAACAAGAAAGGCTATCCGGGCACTCACGCGGCGCGGGCCCGTTGAGGCCATTGAAGGCAGTGAGCCACTCGCGCGGCTTGGCATCCACGGAGAATTTCATCGGCGCTGGATCTTGGGCCTGGGCGAGTTTCGATTCCTGGATAAATATCTCGCCTCCTGGACGGGCAGCTTGGCTGACAAAGCGGAGATCGTGCTCAAGATCCGCGGCTGCCCCATGAACCGGGAAGAGATCTCCGCTGAGATCGGGGAACAGTTCAACATCGACAGCTTGGCCAACCGCTTCTCCGACGATCCTCGCTTCTGCCGAACTGACCTGAGTCACTTCGGCCTGAAAAAATGGGGCCTCGACGAGTACTCCTCCATCGTCGATGAACTCGTCTCCGAGATCACCGAGAAGGGCGGAGAGGCGAGCGCCGAATACCTTGTCTCCACCTTGACGTCGAAGTTCCATGTATCCGCATCGTCGGTCAAGTCCTATCTGGCGGGCCCCCGGTTCATTGGTACGAGCCGCGGTACCATGCTGGTTCGGACCGAACAGGAACCGTTCACGCCAGGCAGGAAAATTGAGCTGACGAAACGTTGCTACCGGTTGAAAACAGGCTGGGCCTACCGCATACCCGTCGATGAGGAACTGCTGCGCGGCTCCGGAAGGACCTTGCCGTCTGCCTTCGCCTCCGAGATAGACCTTGCGCCGTTGAAGAGGCTTCGGCTCGCGAGTCAGTGCGGGGTGATTCCCGTGAGTTGGCCCTCTCAGCAGCCATCCATCGGTTCCCTGCGGGGCGTGGTGGAAAAGCTCGGTGGGGTTCTCGGCGATTACGTTTTCGTCGAATGTGTTTCCGCGTCGCGTCTGAGGTTCACTCTCACGAAGAAAGAGATGATAGAGCGGGCTGCGGGACTCGAACGCTTAGTGCTCGAAACCTGCGCCAGTTCAGTGCCGGACGGTTCGGAGCCGCTCCAGCGCATTGCCCGCGCTTTGGGCCTCGATGCGACCGCGTCGCTGCACGCGATCCGGCGCCGACTTGAGACGCGAGGCGAGGACGATCTCCTGCCCTTCCTGCCGCAGGTGTTGGGCGGCGATGAGGATGCAATTCGGGATCTGCTTGAGCTCGTCGGGGGATAGAAGCCCGGTTAGTAAAATGACAATCCCTACGGGGATCGGAGCCAATAGTTTTTCGTGCTACAAGACATCCATCTCGCCTCGTCCTATCGCAGCGGTCGAAACAGCCTACTTATTGATTTCTATATCCCCTGTTTGAGCGAGAGTGTCTTCTATCGGCGGGCAGCGGGATACTTCACCAGTGATTCCCTTGCTGCGGCCGGCAGAGGCCTCTACAAGATCATCCAGCACGGAGGCCAGGTCCGGATCGTCGCCTCGCCGGTTCTCTCCAAGGAAGACGTTGAAGCGATCCGCACCGGCTACAAACATCGGGAACAGGTGATCGAAGAGGCCCTGGCGCGGAGCTTTGATCTGGAGTCGCTCTCTTTGGCCGCGAAGGAACGGCTCGGGTTTATCGCCTGGCTGATCGGTGAAGGCAGGCTGGACATAAAGATTGCGTTGGTTGAAACGGCGAACGGGTTCGGGATCTACCATGAGAAGATCGGCATCTTTTCCGATGAGTCCGATAACCAAGTCGTCTTCACCGGCTCGGCCAATGAGTCCATCGGTGGGTTAGTATCCAATTTCGAGTCCATTGACGTCTATCGGTCTTGGAAGGATGAAGACGTCAGTAGAATAGAGTCCAAGATAGAGGATTTTGAGAGTCTCTGGACGAATTGCACTGCGAATCTCCACGTCTACGACTTTCCCGAAGCGTTAAAGAGGCGCCTTCTGACACTACGGCCACACACGACGCCGACGCGAGACCCAGAAGAACCAATGGAAAATGCCACCGCAAGTGAGGCATTCCCAAGCATCCCCAGCGACGTCACTATTCGCGAGTACCAAAAGACGGCAGTTGAGAAGTGGTTCGAGAAGGGTGGCAAAGGGATCTGGCGCATGGCCACCGGAACGGGAAAAACGATCACAGCGCTCGCGCTGGTCACCCAACTTGCCCGCTTGCTGCGGGAGAACAAGCGACCGCTCTTTGCCGTCGTCGTCTGTCCCTACAAGCACTTAGTCTCCCAGTGGGCATCCGAAGCAAAACGGTTCAATATGAATCCGATCAGATGCTTTGAGTCAAAGCATCTGTGGTCCCCGGTTCTCAACGATTTGGTCTCCGCGGCTAACGAGAAACATCTTCAATTCCTTGCCGCAATTACCACCAATGCCACCCTGCAGACACCCGCCTTCCAGGAAGTTCTTGCGCGTACGCAGGTGTCCTTATTGTTAATTGGTGACGAAGTCCATAATCTGGGTGCCTCAGGCCTCAGTGTAAGCCTTCCTCCAAATGCCTCGTATCGGCTCGGACTCTCAGCAACTCCAGAACGCTGGTTTGATGAGGCGGGCACGGAAGTGCTGCTACGATACTTTGGCGAAGTCATTTTCGAGCTGACGTTGAAAGAGGCAATTGACCTCGGAGCACTATGCAAGTACGACTACTTCCCGCACGTGGTCGAGTTCGAGGGTGAGGAATTGGACGCCTACCTGGACCTCACTCGCGACATTACGCAATTGGTCGGCGCCGAGGGTGGAGAGCTCACGGATGAGACCGACAACCCCCGCCTGAAGTGGCTCTTGATCCAGCGCGCCCGACTGATCTCTTCTGCCAAGAATAAGTTGCCCGCACTCGAAGCTGCGGTAGATCGGAAGAGCGCCTACAATCTTTTTTACTGTGGGGACGGCCGGGTGCAATATGAACCCGCAGGTGATGATATTCGACAGATCAGCGCGGTCGTACATATGTTGGGGCGGCGGTTGGGTATGTCGGTACATTCCTACACCGCCGAAACGTATCTTGATGAACGGGATGACTTGCGAATTCGGTTCGCCGCCGGGAAATTACAGGGCCTTGTTGCCATCCGGTGTTTGGACGAAGGCGTCGATATTCCGGAGACCCGGCGCGCATTCATCCTTGCAAGCAGCACGAATCCCAAACAGTTCATCCAGCGCAGAGGACGCGTTCTCAGGCGTGCACCGGGCAAGGAACTTGCAGAGATCCACGACTTCCTCGTGGTACCGCCAGCCCGAATCGGGACGGACGAATTCTATGCGACGGAGCGCCGCCTGTTCCGCAGAGAGCTGGAGCGGATCTTGCTTTTTGCCCGGCTCGCGGACAATGGACCCCAGGCTGTCCGCACGCTCCTGCCGCTGCGGGAGCGGTATCAGTTATTAGACCTTGGCTAGGAGAGGACGATGGTTGATACCAAGAAGAAGATAGAGCAGCTCATCAATGAAGCTCAACCAGAAACGCGGAAGATCATTGGCGAGATCTTTGCCCTTGAGAAAGACAAGCTGTACATGAGCGTCGCGCACGGGATCGTCGAGGACATCGTCCAGAAGATCAAGGACATCGTGCAATGAAACTGACTGCACTCACGATCGATAACTTTCGCCAATTTTACGGCAGGCACCGGATTTCCTTCGCTCGTACCGAAGACCGTAACGTCACGGTCGTCTATGGTGCCAACGGTGCGGGTAAGACTACGCTCCTGAACGCGTTCACGTGGGGATTCTACAAGCAGTTCACGCCTGCTTTTGAAAGCCCTGGGCATCTCGTCAATGAACGTGCGTGGACCGAAGCCGGGAGAAACCAGCAAGTGACCGCGAAAGTGGTGATTGAGTTTGAACATGAGGATCGCAATTACACGCTGGAGCGCTTGACCACATACAAGAAAGGTGCTGCCGACGAAGCGGTGCTGGTTCGGGATGCGGATGTATACCTGTCGTACATTGACGAAGACGGACAGCAGAAGACCATTTCCAACCCGAACGATGCGGTTAATCAAATTCTTCCGGATCGTCTGCATAGCTTCTTCTTTTTCGATGGAGAACGGATCGAACGACTGGTCAAACCCGACGCGTACGCGGAAATTGAGGATGGGATCAAGACGGTCCTGGGGCTTGAGATCATTGAGCGCTCGATCCGGCATGTCTCTGGTGCAATCAAGAAACTGGAGGCCGAGCTTAAAGCCGTAGGTTCTCTTGAAATCCAGAAGATCCTCAGTGACCTTTCCGACTTGGAGGCTCGGCAGCTTGCCAAGAACCAAGAATTCAAGAAAACGGAAGCGAATAGGGACGCGCTCCGAGAGGAGATCGAGAAGGTAGACGCAAAACTGCGAACCCTTGAGCAAGCCAAGCGTTTTCAGGACAAGCGCGATTCTCTCGAAGCCCAATACCAAGGAAATCAACAACACATTCATCGTATGCGCGGGGAACTGGGCCATGTAGTCAGTCAAAAAGGGTACCTTGCATTCACCGAATCCCCCGCGCATGCAGCGCTCGATGCACTCAACGCCCTCCGGCAGAAAGGCGAGATCCCCACACCGATCAAGCGTCAGTTCGTCGAGGATCTATTGGAGAAAGGGCAGTGCATATGCGGCATGCCCCTGGTCCCGGGTGAGCCGCATTACCTGGCGGTCGCTGGCTGGCGCGACAAGGCGGGCAGCGCTGACCTGGAGGAAGCATGGACCAGACTGTCGGCCCACGCCGAAGAGTTCCTGCGCACCCGAGTTGATTTCTACCAGGAACTTCATCAAAAACGGAACGAGCTTGTACGGCTCCGGACGGAACAGACGCGGCTCTCTGAAGAGATCAGCGAAGTAAGCAAGCAACTCGTGCGGGCTGAATCGGAAGAGGTCCGTCAACTCGAGCTTCGACGCGACCAGTTGAAGAAAGACTTGGATGCGACGAATCAACAGATCTGGAGCCTGAACAGGGATCTCACAGAGGTTGCAGATGAGATCAAGAAGAAAGAAAAAGAGAGAGATGCCGCCAAGGCGGAAAATGAGAAAGCGCAACGAGCGCAGCGGCGCGTCCACGTAGCCACTGAGGTACGCGACACATTCCGCCAGATCCTGGAAATCCGGACGAGCGATGTTCGCGTGCAGCTCGACGAAAGGCTCAAGGCGATCTATTCGAAGATCTCGTACAAGCCGTACGTACCTTCCCTCACGGAACAATTCCGGCTTGAACTCGCAAAAGTCCTCAACTCCCAGGACGAGATTGTGGCAAAGAGCTCCGGCGAGAATCAGATCCTCAGTTTAGCGTTCGTCGGAGGGATAGCGGATCTCGCGCGGCAACGGTACCAGGAAAGTAAGGCCCGGCCCGGCGGTATCTTTTCATTCCAAGGTGGGATCTACCCCATCGTTATGGATTCTCCGTTCGGAACCCTCGATGAGAACTATCGTACCCAAGTGGCCCAGGCGATTCCGATCCTGGCTCCGCAGGTGATCGTATTTCTTTCCAAGTCTCAAGGGCTAGGTGCCGTTCAGTCGGAACTTGCACCGCGCACAGGTCAACAGTACATCATCTCGTATCACACGCCGAAGAAAGACGCCGGCGAAGAGGACATCACTCTAGGGGGTCGAAACTATCCCTACATCAAGCATAGCGGCAATGAATTCGAGTGGGCCGTAGTGACGGAGGTCTGAAATGGACGGGACAACAGGGGATCTCGCAAAGATGGCAACGAGAAGAGTTCGTCGACCTAAGGATAAAGAGAAACTCGTTCAACGCCTCGTGGATGAAGACAAGGTGTTTGAAACATACCGGGATACTCTCGCCTTCGCGGCCGCCTTAGGCTATGCGAAAAATACCCGCACAGCATTCGAGCAGAGCTCGGAGCCGATCCCCTGGAGCGTCTTCAGCGGAGCTGGGCACGAGGCCCTCGTCAATATGATCTCCGTCATGAGCACTAAGGACTTCGCTATCCTGAGCCCGGGTCGTTTTGAGGAGCGGCTCCTCATATTCGAAGAGTTTGCGAACGGAGGCCTCCACATCTTGAACGAACTCGTTGCCAGAGCGGAACGGCAGTCTTTGGACTTGGTGCTTGATCTCATCATGGATTCCGAAGGGCCGAGAGAATCCGGGGAGGAACCAGAGATTAAAAAGTTTGCCAGTGATCTTTCTTGGTGATTACTGAAGAAACTGGAAGATAGGAACTTGACTGGAGGAATCAGTTCGTGAATGCCAACGATCTTCAATTCGGCGACCTTTTTGCCCAGCGCCCTCCCTTTCAGGTGCCAAAGTATCAACGATCGTACGCATGGGAAGACGAGGAACTAAAAGATTTTGCGGGTGATTTGGAGCGGGCATATATCGCGAGACAGAAGGGTGATCCCAAGAGACATTTCTTTGGGGGGCTTGTCTGTCTTCAATATGTCGCCCAGAATGCAATGGGCCGGAGATACGAAGTCATTGATGGGCAACAACGCCTTGCAACGTTCGGGCTTCTCTTCGCACGCTTACGACACTGGAACAACGTTTTAGCAGCCGAATGCAGAGTAACGGGCGAAGATGACAGCGCCGACCTTGCGGCGGCCCGCGCCGAGCGCATCCGCGTTAATCTGCTTGAATACGCTGACGAGATAGATGGAAAAGCAGTCCAGCAGCCCCGAGTCGTACTCTCCAAAGCCGACAAGGATTTCTATACCGCTCTGCTAAGGGGAACATCGCCTACGCCAATTCGCGAATCCCACAAGCTGCTCTTGCGTGCCAATGATTCAATCAATGTTTTCATCAAACGAATCCTTGATGGGCAGACAGACCACAAATCGAAGCTCGCTGCGCTTGATACGCTGAGCAAGGCGGCGACGGACGACTGTCATGTAGTGCATCTTGTCAGCGACAACAGGGAGGAAGCGTATCGTCTCTTCGAAGTGTTGAATGATCGTGGTCGGAATCTTAGCGAAGGAGATCTTCTACGTTCGACCACTTTGGAACGACTTGAGAAATCTGACTCCCTGCAAGAGCAAGCAGAAAAGATCTGGGACGAGATTTTAGCTGTTAGGGCGAGTCATATCGACCATTTCTTGCGCGTCTATTATGCCTCTCACGCCGGTAAACGCGCCGGCCACCGAAGCCTGTTCGACGATTTCATGCGCGAGTTTTTCCCAGACACCCTGGCGCCCAGCAAGATACTACAGAAGCTAAATCACATCCGATCTGCATTTACACTCTACAACTTCATTTCTGAAGGAGACTGGCCTTATGAGGACAGCGGCGTCACCGTTTGGGATAGGAACCGGCTGAAGCTCTTGCTGCAGGTTCTCAAGAACGAACTCTCTCTCCCGCTGCTGCTGGCTGCTTGCGCATTGACCGAGAAGAATTTTGCCGTAGTGGTACACATCTTGGAATTCGCCGTGTTCCGCTACATTCATTGCTGTCGGCAGCACCCGAGCAAGTTGGACAGCATTTTTCTTGCTAATGCAGTTGAGATCCGCAAAGCCCCGAAAACCTACAAGGTCGGCGCTCTTCGGGCGAGCTTGAAGTCCCTTCAAGACTCGTATGCCGGGGACGACGTTCTTCGCCAGGGCATTCGATCCGAGCTTGTGTATCGGGAGAAGGCGGGAAACACGATTTCGAAGCACTTTCTCACCACCATTGAGCAATTTCAGCCTTGGTACAAGGCTGGGGCAGCGGGAGTGCCAAAGTGCAAAGATAAATCCTCTGTTTACGATTTCAGTCAAGTCGAGATCGAACACGTCTATCCTCGCAATGCCACCAGCAAAGATCCGGTGATGGAGCCGCTCAAGAATCGGCTCGGGAACCTTTCTTTCTGGGCTCCCTCGGATAATACGAAGGCCGCCAATCAGAGCTTTGCAGCAAAGAAGAAGCTCTTCGCAGAATCCAAAGTATTGCTTAACCGAGAGCTGGCAAAATACTCAAAGTTCGGGGATAAACAGCTTCAGGAGCGTGAGGACGAGCTCGTCAAACGTGGTCTCGCGATCTTTAGAATGTAAATACGGCAGAAAGGTTTGTCGGCGAGGGAGAGAAGGATCATAAACGGTCTCGACAAGCGCCTTGAAATCGCTTCTCTCATGCAAAAGGCGTCAGACGGCATGCTGCAGCATCTCCCGAACCTTTTCCATCCAATGGTCGGCATTGTCACAGCCCGAGCCCAATCCCCTGGGCGATGAATGAAGCTTGATTGGTTTCCAAGGCGGAGGTTTTCGAGACATCGGCCCCGAGCTGAGGGCCGAGTTTTCCCATGTCGTCGGTGAAGAGCGTCGCATCGTGGCTGGCGCGGGAGATGGAGACGTAGGCGAAGCGGGAGTTGAGCAGGTCCGGGTGAACGCTTGTGTCGGCGTGAACGAGGACGCGTTCGGCAGTGAGGCCTTGCGAGCTGTGACTGGTGACCGCGTAGCCGTGGTCGAAGTGACGATGCTCGCTGGTGTCGAACGAGATCTGGCGGTTGTTGTCGAGGCGCGCAGAGAGCCGGCCATCGGGATGGATCGCCTCGATGGTCGCGAGGTCGCGATTGGCAACGCCAAGTGATTTGTCGGGGGCGGTGAACTGGATGCGGTCCCCTACGGACAGCTCGCGTTCTATCTCCTGGTAGACGCTAACGCCGGTCAGGCGACGCGGGTCGTAGGTAGCAAGTTCTTCGTTTCGTTTCTGGACAGTGAGCTCATTTGCAGTCCGGTCGATTGCGATGACCGACGCATATGCTCCAGCTCGAATTCCAATGACTTTGCTGCCACGCGTGTAGCGAACCACGTCGCCAATGTCGTAATGGCTTGCCCATGATCGTTCGGCTCCGGTCATGTCCTGACGCTGAACCAATACGCGGAAATTGTGGTCTTCCGGGGCAACGGCCCCGGTGGCCTTCAACTCGTGGCGAACGGCGACGTTGAGCTCGCGGCGCGAAGCATTGTCTGGTGAGACGATGAGAGAGTTCTCGGGCGATTCGACGTAGCTCTTGGCGATGGCGCGGATGCGCTCTTCTCCGTTGGGGATTTCTTTGACACGGCCCTGCTGTTGGAGTAGGTCGAGCGCGGCAGAGACCTGGCCCGTAGCTAGCAGTTCAACGGCAGATTTCAGAGCGGGGTCCTGCTGGCGAACGATCTCATCCAGTCTGGCCGTGCGCATTCCGGCCTCTTGGAGTTGCTCGAAGGGGCGGCCCGCCTCGACGCCCTGATGCTGGCGGATATCGCCGATCAGAAGGACACGGTCATAGGGACCAATCCGCGCAAGAAACTCGCGCATCTGGTTCGTGCTGGCGAGGCTCGATTCATCGACAAGGTAGAAATGCTTTCGCTCTCCTAGGTCTGGATCTGCGGTGCGGGCGAGAAAGCCTTGCAAGGTTCGCGCTTCAATTCCTGCCTCATTCAGTTGTCGCGCGGCGCGGGAGGTCGGGGCGAAGCCCTCAACCTGATAGCCCCGGCTTTCCGCAGCACTGCGGATGGCTGTGAGGGTAGTCGTCTTGCCTGAGCCGGCAAAGCCTTGGATACCTTGAATGCGGTCCGGCGAGCTGAGCACGCCCTCCACGACGGTCCTTTGTGCCGGGTTGAGGTGCCGGTGCTGATCGGCCAGGGCGATGGCCTGCGGCCGCGGAAGAACCGGCTCGATATCGTTTTGTCCCTCACGGACCCTACGGATAATTTCATGTTCTGCCTCGATGGTTTTGGTGGTCGTGAACTGGCGGCCAGGAATGCTCTGAGGGCGCTCTACGATTTGAAATTCCCCAGAAGCCAAACGAGCGTCGAGATTGGCGCGGACCTGGGCATGTGTGATCTCGCCCATCCCACGACGGAGGCCGTCGCGGATCAGCAGACGCTCATCCACAACTGCCTCGCGCTCGAAGTTCTTGTCGCGGGAAAAGGTGAGAGATTCTCGAACCCGCTCCAACGAGTTGACGGGCTTCTCTTGATGGTGAGAGCGTTCACGGGCTGCGCGTACAACAGCGTCGGCTTGGTGCCCGAAGTCGGCCGCAAGCTTCCGGTGCGCGGCCATCACTTCACCCGGTGTGTGAATCTCCTTGTGGTCGCGGGTCGAGTGCGCAGCGATCTCGGCGGCTTCCTTCCCAGAACGGCCGGTGCGTTCGAGGTACTCACGAATCTGCTGGCTGCGGGGACTAGACGCATCAAGGTATTTCTGGGTGTAGCCCTTGATTTCGGGCGCGCCGCTTCTGCCTGCCGTAATTTCGTATCCAAATTCGCGCAGTCTGTAGGTCAACTCGGACTGATAGATGGCAGTGGCGAACTGCTGCGAGGCAAAGAGGCTGTGCGGCTGAATCGCACGAGGCTGGCCGTTGTCGCGCTCGGTAACATTGAAAACGACTGCGTGCGTGTGCAATTGCGGGGCGACATAGCCATCCACGGGCCGGGCTGTATCGTGTTCGAACTTGGCGGCGATAAATTTGCCTGTGGTCTCGGGCGGATGATTGCCGCCGATACGAGCTTGCGTGTAGTGTTCGAGCTGGTCGAGGGCAATGCGGACGCTCTCGCGGTGCGCTTCGCGGACGCGCTCATCGCCACCCACCAGCGCGGTGAGCGAGACAGATTTCGGCGCGGAAAAGGTTGCATCCCAGCCGGCACGGTGCTCCATCGTCTTGATGGTCTTCCCCTCGGCATCTTGATATTCGTACGACGCTCGTTGCCGCACAAGCTGCTCGCCAGTCTCCGGATGCTGGCCCTGGCTGAGTCTCGCAAAGTCCTCGGCAGACACCGTTCCGGTAAGGCCGAACTGCGCGGCCAACTGGCCTTGCCATTCGCCCGCGATGACGCCGCGTTGCGACCAATAGTTTTGTTCCTTCGCAGTGAACTCCTTCTCGTGGTAGGTCTGCGCCTGACCCGCGGAGAGTGGTTTGGAAATCGTCAGCATCGCTTAAATCCGTGGACCAAAGCTGAGTTCGCCTTGGCGTTCTTCTTGCGCCTCTAAGGCGGGTTTCGTCACAGCACCTTGCCCATTGTGTCCATCGCTTATGGGTTTCGATTCGTGGCGTGGCGGGGATTCTGGACGGTCCTCAGCTTTTGCAGCCTGTGCTTGTTCTATCCGCGGTTCCCGCACGATGTAGTCGTCTTCCAGGCGCTCGATGAACTTCGGTTTTGACGGGGGAATCTCCAGCAGGGGGAAGGAGAATTGCGCTACGTAGTTCCCATACTTGAGATAAGCATGAAGGTCCGCCAATCCGCTGATTTCCGAGTCGAGTACCAGTGGCTCGGTCTGCCGATCGAGCGCGAAGTTGCGGCCACTACGGTGGCCGTCGAAGTGCGTTTCCTTCATCCGCTCGATCTCCACCTTGCCGATGGCGCGGCTTACCCACTCGGCGGCATTGGGCTCCGTCGTTCTGAGGAAAATCTTAGTGGCGGGCTGCGAGAGCATGACCTCGGCCAGGTGCCCATAGATGACTTCCAACTGGGCCTTGCCCTGGAAACCCAGAACGAGTGGGTTGCGGGATTTGCGATTCTCGGTGATGGCGGTGTGCAGTTGTGGCAGCTTCTGCAGGCTGGCCAACTCGTCGATTACAAACCAGACCGGACGCTGGTCGGGCTTGGGCGCACTGAGCAGGCGGAGAACGAGCATATCGATCCAAAGACTGTGCAACGGACGGAGAGCTTCGCGTTCGGCGGGCTGCGAAGTGATGAATATCCATCCCTGTCGATTCTTTGACCACTCTCGTGCTGTCCATTCGGTTTTGGCTTCGGCCTTCGTAGGCAGTAGACGGAAACTGTCGGCGACGAGGCTCAACGAGCCGAGTACGCCCATCCGTTGATGGGGAGCGGATGGCTCGATCAGCAAGGCCAGCTCCGTTCCTTTGACGCGGCGGTCGATTTCCTCGGGGTGCGACATCCATTGCACCAACTGCTGGGGCGTGGGCAATTCGAGAAGGAGATGAGCAAATATTTTCTGAGGGCTATCGATAAAGAATTCGTCCTTCCTTTCGGTAGTTCGTTGAAAGAGGGAAGCAGCGATGGTTCGAGCTTCCGCGCGCCGCACAAGCTCCTCCGACGGTCCCCAATAAGGGCAACGGCGGTCGAGCGGATTGAGCACAATATCGCCGCGGCTTTCGTCATAAAAACGCTCGATGAACTCGCAGGCCGGATCATGGACAATGGCGGAGTGTCCACGCGCCTGAATCTGGCGAAGCATCTGCAGGATGATGGTCGTTTTGCCGCTGCCGGTATCGCCGATGATCTCGAAGTGTTGATCCTCGGCGCGCTGCGGAACACGTAACATCTTGCGGCATCGATCCACTTTGAGGCCGATGCCAGACCCTTCGAAGGCTTTGTTAAACTGCCTCGGCGTCACGAGAATCGGCCCCTTCAGGCGTCGCCCGTATTTCATCTGCTTGCGACGGCGAATGTCTTTTGGAATGGAGAACAGAAGCTGCCCGATCAACGCGAGTGCTCCGAAGATGAGTGGCCACTGGAAGAGATCAACGATGCTTGCTCCGCTATAAACCTGTTGCTTGAGGTAGCTTCCAAGAGCGCTGTTTTGGTAAATGTTCGGAGCGCTACGATAGAGGTAGATCATGCCGTGCTGACGAGCCGAGTCGGATAAAACAAGCGGGATGGGTTTGGCATTCGCTTGCGGGGTTGAGCCGGCTGCGACATCCGCCTCTCGGGCATACCAAGCGTGCCCTTTCGTGTCAGACATGAGCAGCATTTGGTACTTGGCAGATGAGCGAAGGCTTGGCGCGATCGAAGTCTTGACGTAAAGCGGTAGGTAGAACTGTTCGAGCGGAGAGAGCGCAAACGCCAAGCGGAGGTAGACGAATAATCCGGTCATGACCAGCCCAAGAAAGGCCGCGCCGAACGTATAAATCGGGCTGTGTGGCGGCCAGATGATGGTCTCTTTTCTTCCCCAGTTTGCTTCAGGCATGGCGATTCTCCTTGTTCTCCGCGACGTACTGCGCGATGACCTCACCCGCTGCTCGCTGCTTGTTGGTCTTCACGTTCCGCATCAAGTTCTGATATTGCTCGGCGCTCATGTGTTCACCGCATACAACGGGTGAGAGGACGTCGGTCAAGAACAGTTGTAGGGCAACGATTTCGGTCATGAGTTGGTCCGTTCCGACGCCAACTGATGAGCTGCGAGCAGCCCTCAAAACTGCCTCGCGAACCCATTCGCCTAGCGCGAGCCCGTCAGCTTGGGACGCCGCCTCAACTGCCGCGAATTCGGTCCTGGTCAACTTAGTGTTGAGTGACTGATTGCGGCTCTCCCGTCCGCGGACCGCACCCTTCTTTCTGGGCGTTTCAGAATGATTCAATGGCATCGGGGAGTCTCTTCTCTTCGTCGGAGACAGGAAGCTAATAGGTTCCTGCGTCTCTGTAAGTTGTTTATTTCCGCAGGGAACCCATTAGGTTCCGAAGGAACCAAACAGCTCCCTTGAAGGGGTGGAGTGTCAAAATTCTCCCGGTGCGAAGCACCGTTCTTGCTCCGGCAGGAAATTGAATGCAGGATCACGCCTTCATTACCCGTACAGAAGCCGTGGACTCCACCCCGGCTGCAAGCTTTCTCGCCGGCTGCTCCGCCGCATCCTTGGTCGGGCCTTTGCGGACACGCAACGTGGAAGCAACCTGCTTGGCCTGAGGCGTCTTCAGAAAGTCCTGGAAGTCGCGGTCCTTCGAGAAGACATAGTTGAGCGCTTTATCCACAACATCATCCGCGGATGCGTGGACGAAAGCGGCGTACTGATCGACCTGCTCGGCGGTGGACTCATCCAGCCGAACCGAAGCACTGATGTAGCGGGTCTGGTTGATTTCAAGTAGTGGCATGTTGTTCTCCTTATAGGTGTTGAATCAGGCAATCTTTCTCCGGGCAATCATCCTCTGCGCCGTCAGCGCAATCTCCTGCGCGCGAGCGGAGCAAAGTACGACGGGAATCTCGAAGCGGCGGCGGACTTCGAGCATCGTGACCACGTCATCTATCGGAATGCCTTCGATGAGCCAGAGCCTGGCCGATGCGACATCCACGGTTCGCTGCGCGTAGTACAGAGGGTTGGGCTTATCGGCACGGCGCGAAGCCAGCTTTCGCGTGAGCTTCGCGGCGTCCTTTCCACGGGCAAGTTCATGCAGAACCCATGCCCAATCGTGTTCGGAATTGGTGTGGTTAGCGGGATGCTTTCGCGGTGTGATTGAACCGGACGAAAAGATGGCATCCGCCGCTAGAATATCCAGCCGGAAGTCATCGGAATTCCAAATGGAATCGCCGGGGTATTCGACGGTGACGGGATACGCCGGATCGTACTTGCAATTCAGGAATCCCGGCAGGCGGAGAACTCGGTTGCAGTCTGTGCAGGCGGGATCGCCGCCAAAGGTAATCGCAAGCAGTTTCAGGGCGCTTTCCTGCTGTTCGAGAGTGAAGCCGTCAACTCGCCAGAGGATCTGGTACTTACCGAGCGATGTTGAGAGGACAGCATTCGGCGGGGGAACCGCATCCGAGGCCCGGAGCGAACTGAGGCAGGCCTCTCCATCGGTGTCTAAATCCAGATAGAGGTGCCGTACTGCGGCGATGCACTCTTTGGTGCGTTTGCGGCTGGCAGGGCGAAGCGGATTGGCAGCCACATAGATATTCGCTCCGGTAGAGTTCTCGTGCGCGAGCCAGCCGAGGTAACGAGGCGCAAGCGCATGTCCCAAGGGAGCAATTCGCTGAAGCGTCTTGTTAGGAGATTCCCTCCGGACGAGAAGCGCAATCGTTTCATCCGGAGCGAAGCAACGGGTGAGGAAGTCAGCAGCGGTGCTGGTTCCATTTCCAGTTCTATGCTGTGGCATGTTTCACCTCGAATACCGGTTCGATCAAGAAGCGTTTAGTATCGCGGTCGTAGCCACGAAGGGCGAGCACTTCGCGGAGGATGCGGCGGCCCGACTGCCGCTCGACATGGACGACGAAATCGACGGCTTCTCCGATCTCGGCTTCGGTGTCGGAGAAGGTGGTCTGCGCGTGGTTGCGCATGACGAGATTGGCAAAACGACGGAGGGCTTTCTCCGCCGAATTGGCGTGAATCGTGGCCAGCGATCCCGCGTGACCGGTATTGAAGGAATCGAGCAGCGTGCGGGCCTCGATTCCGCGCACTTCGCCCAGAATGATCCGGTCCGGTCTCCACCGGAGAGCGGACTTTAGAAGGTCGTCGAAAGTGATGTTGGCTTTGAACGTATCGGTCTGGCATTCGACGGCAAGAATGTTCGGCTTCTGGATGCAAAGCTCGGAGGTGTCCTCGATGACGACGAGGCGTTCCTGTTCTGGAATGAAGTCAGCCAATATCCGCAAAAGCGTCGTCTTGCCGGTGCCTGTTCCACCGCTGATAAGCAGCGTTTTGCCGTTGCGGATCTGCTCCGCTAAGAAGTCCGCAAGCGCCCGCGTCAGCGTGCCGCGAGCGATAAGATCATCGACTGTGTAATGGCGGCTGGTGAACTTTCGAATAATGAGTGCTGGTGTGCACCGAACAACCGGCGGAATGACAGCCGCAAGGCGGCTTCCGTCCGGGAGTTGCGCGTGCAATACGGGGTTGTCCTCATCGAGCTTTTTACCTAACTGATTGGCTATAACTTCGAGGCCGGTGCGGAGCTTGCCAGCGGCGAAGGTGATGGTCTCTGCGCGCCGCATGATGCCGTCGCGTTCGTACCACCAGGAAGCATCGGGATTGCCCATGATTTCGCTGATGCTGTCGTCCAGCAGCAGTGGCTCAATCGGTCGAAGGAATGGAAGCATCAATTCAAAACTCACAGGGAGAACCTCACAACGTGGAAGCCCAGCGATTAGCCGGGCTTCCGAGAGTGAAAAGCAATGGCTTATGCGGCCGTTTCCCCTTGGGGCACTTCATCGTGCTCCTGGTCTTCCGGCGCGGCCTTTTCAGCGCGGTCCAGCTTCAGGATCGAAGCGACCCGAATCTCCCAGACGCGCTGCTTCGAGTCCGTCTTCTTGCTGGTGTATTCCCGGCTGCGCAGTTCGCCTTCCACCTGGATATGCGCTCCTTTGGTGAGTGTCTTGGCGAACTCCGAGAGCTTGCCGAAGACGACGCAACGGTGCCATTCGGTGTGCGAGACGTACTTGTCATCCTTCTTATAGGAGGACTTGGTTGCCAGCGAGAGAGTGGTAAAGCTGCGATTGTCGTTGGTGCGAACTTCTGGGGTGCTGCCGAGAAAGCCGATGAGGGTTACTTTGTTCTGGTACATGATTGTCTCCGTTTGTTGAATTCCCGTTGTTGATCGGGTCACACTGGGCGGAGCCAAGCGAGTGGGCCCGGCTCCCAAGTGCCGAAGGTCTGTTTTCTGGGAGGGGCCCGAAAGAAGTTTGCGCGGCGCCTTTTGCCGTGGTTTGCAAACTTGTTTTGGGAGGAACCGAGACCCCGAAGGGGCGCGGAATGCGAAGCAGAAGACCGAGTGCCGCCGGGCGCCGGAAAGGCCCCGAAGCTGTGACCGAGCAAAAGACGGGATACATAACGGCAGACACGCTCCAGAGCAAAGTTCTCATCCGCAGACTGGCTGCGGAAGATCGCCGCAATTGCAGTGCGATTTGAGCTGGCATGTCCGCCGTAAGAAGGGCGCAGTTCGCCACCGCCGTTGCACGTCGGAAGGCTCTTGTTCGCCTGCTCCACCGGGCGCGGGGACAGGTGGGGAAAGTCAGCCGGGTTAGCAGCAAGAAACGACATGAATAAGCCTCTGTGAAGGTGAATCCTTAATCCTTAGCTGAACGCCTGGTCGGCTCGGAAACGCACGATGGTCAGACCGAGAGGGTTCACGGCCAGTTCATTGTTCTTCACGTTCTCGCGGAAGACATAGGTGACGCTGGCTGTCCATCGCTCCCGCTTGAGTTCGGAATGATCCGCGGGGTTGGTGTACACCTTCTCGAACTCGATGCGCGCCGAATAGGGCGACTGTCGCAGGTCGTCAAGGATGACGTTCTTGATCTCCACATCGACATACGGAAGGGTGCTGTCCTTGATGTAGTTCTGAATGATGTTGTCCTTGCGTTCCTGGTCGATCACGGCACGTTGCACGTCGCTATTAAGGAAGTAAAGCGAGGCGGTCTGGTCGCGCTCGATGGTGAAACGGTTGTGGCTGAAATACAGTTCCGCCCAGCGTGTGAGGTAGTATTTGTTTTCCGCTTCCTGCGGGCGATACTGAAAGTTCCGATAGTCGATCGCTTCCGCGTGGCCCACGTCGTTGATCCGCACAATCATGGGGTGCATGTTGGCGAGCGCCGTCTGACTTTTGAAGGTCAGCACCGCCAACGCGAAACAGACGGCGGCGAGCACAAGGATGGTCACCTTCAGATAGGTATTCATGACCAACGGATCGCCGTATTGCTCCAGATAACGCTCTGCGGCGCGAGTGATTTCCGGGGCAGCTTTGGTTTCTACGCTCATCGTTTCTGCGCTCATTTCGACCTCGTTTCTTGTCTCTCCTGGCTCGGATTACATCGCGGCCCGTATCGCCATCATTGCCACGCCCAGGCCCCCATCGTGTCCGCCACTGCCGCCGCTGAATAAGCTGTGTGTCATGGTCGGAATCTTGAAGAGAATGTAGACGTTGACCAGCACAAGAAGCACAAGAAGCGGCAACGTCTGGACAATCGTTGAAGGGTCCGACACGCTCTGGCCAAGCTGGATGTAATAGTTGGTCAGAATGTGGGCCAGAACATTCATCGTGGCTGCAGCGACAACCTTGTAAAAGCTGAATCCGAGATACGCCTTCAGCCATCCCCAGAACAACCAATCCAGCTTGTCGAAGACAAGAAAAGGGATAAAGATCGGCCCGAGCAATCCGATGATCGTTGCCGCAATTGCGCCGTAGGCCAGGATGGCGGAGACGATTGCGGCCAGAAGGGCCAAGAGAAATTGCACGACAAAGTACACAATGGCGTAGTACGGAGACATAACGGTGGTCAGCAGTGACGGCCCTGTTTTCGAGGATGCGGCGTGGATCTCGCTCAGCATCGTAGTGGAGCCATCCGACCCGATGAGGCTCACCAGATTGCTTGTGCCGCCGTCGATGAAGCCCTTGATGGAAAAGCCTAATCCGGGGATGGAGCTGTCGTAGTAGTTCACCATCGCGTACGCGAATGTGAGCAGCATGAAGAGGTTCAAGAACCTTCCCATGCTGAATCCGGCCTCGCCGTGTGCCGATGCGAGCGCTTCCTGCACACCGAACCAAACCAACATGATGGTAGCGAGCGCTATGACGATGTGAATCCCCATCGCGGTAATGGGGGGTGCCGCCGTGGCTGCAAGCGACTGGCACCCCTGAGCGATGTACTCGAAGAGACTACCCATTTCCATGCCCTCTTGTGTTTGCTCCTACTCAGTACGCTTGGGTAAGGAGATTTGCCGCTCCGCTGCTGGTTGTGGCGATGTTGGCGTTGTAGTAGCTTTCGTATCCTGCCGAGTCACGAAATGCCGATTTCATCGCGTCCTGCTGCTGCTTCTGGGCAACGATCTGTTGCAGGGCAAGATTGGCATTGATCTGGTTCGCGTCCTGCTGCGTACGCAGTTGCAAGAGCAGGGCCTGATTGATGCGCTGGAGCGTAGCCATGATGGTCTGCTGCGAGGCGTCCTGGCTTTGAGTCGTGGCCTCCAGGTTGGCGAGGTCCGTTTGCCTTGTGGTCTGATTGGCGCGGATGGTCCCGAGCATTTGCAGGTTGTTGGTCATTACGGAATCGCCGATGTCAACGGTGGCTCCCTGCGCGGCAATCTGTAGCTGCCCGGCAACGCTGGCGGTGCTGTAACCGGGAACCATGTTGGTGGTATTCGGCACGCTGACCTGCTGGTAGGAGGCTGCGGCCCCGCCTCCCGTGTTAGCGGAATTGAGCCACCCCATCGAGTTGCCGTAGGTGTTCGAGATTTGTTGCAGCATTCTCAGGTCGGTGGTCGGAGACAGAAACCGCCGATAGAGCATGGACGGCGCAAGGATCATCTGATGCACGAGTTGGTATTGCTGTTTGGCGACGTTGTAGGCTTGTAGCGCCGTCGTGGCGATCTTGACGGTGTTGCTGAAGATTTGCTGTCCCTGCTCGATCTGCTGGAATTGGTTGGAGATGGATTGTTCTTCGTGTTCGATCTGCGTAACGGCGTGAACCGACTGCGTAGGATCATAGACGATACCGGAGCCGAATTGCGCGTGCGCTGCGGGTTGCAATGCCGCGGCAAGTCCGATGGCAAGTGCGGTAAAGAGTAGTTTCTTCATTGTTTGTCCTTTTGTTTGCGGCTGATGGTTCGTTGTGGTTGATGGTTAGTGGTGCTATTTCTCACAGCGATACGGCATTACTGTTGTGCGGCAAGGATTTCTCTCTGGATCTCTGCAAGACGGTCTGCCTCTGGCTTGCACCGTGCGTCTCGTTCTTTTTTCTTGGCTTCAAGAGCTGCACTTTGCTCTGCGGTCAGTTTCTCTCCAGTCAGCATTCTTGCGGATCCGGAGGTCACTTCGTCGAGGCACTCCTTGGCATAGGCTGGGTATTCGGCGTTGTACTGATCCAGCAACTTCTTCACCTTTTCTGCTTTGCTCTGACAGCCCGCAAGGGCGAGAGTCCACAGGAGTAAGAGGGAGAGGGCAATTGTTCGCATCGGAAACCTCCTTAAAACGTTTGCGGAATGGTGTGGTTGGAGTACGCAGGCAGAAGCAAGTCCTGCGTGAAATACACTTTCACGCGGTGGCCCTCCCTAATCGTGATGGAGGGCGGTATCTGCATGAAGCGGTCAAGGATCGTGGTCGCAGACTGCGAAACACTGGCTGCGGTCCCGTTGGTGAACGCCTGGGAACCGTTGGTGGTAATCGTGCCGCCGCCCTGCGTGATTTCGCTCGCTCCGGCAATCACGCCCAAAGCTATGGAGGTGCCGAAGATCTGAAGGTAATGGTTGTTGACCTTATCCTTCAGCCCTTCCTCTCCGATCTGATCGAGGCCATGGAACTGGTCGAGATCGACGGAGTAACCGTCCGGCATGATCAGGCGGTGAAAAACGACGGCCATTCGCCGCTGTTGTCCGAAGCCCGCTGCGCCAATCTTCTTGGCCTCACCGAGAACAACCGTCCCGTCGGGAATGATGACGTGTTGACGATCGTGCGAATACAAGGGATTTGAGACAAGGACTTTGACCGGTCCTACGGCGTCTCCATCCAGGCGATTCATGAGAACAGTGTCGAGGACGGAGCCTTCGTAGACGAGATAAGGCTGACCCGTGGCCGAATCGACATTGGCCTCCAGCGGGCGTTTATAGCCGCCGTGCGCCTCTTGCTGTTCTTCTCCGGCTCGTGGGGTGGCGAGATTAGCGTTTTCCTGCCGTTCGGAATGGTCATACTGCACAGGCATCATCTGGCTTTGCTGTTGCGGTTGTTCGGGAGAACGGGAGTACACAAGGTTGGAAGCGAAACGGGAGTCGTCCGCCCGTTCTCGCTCTTTTGCGGCGATTAGTTGTGCCTGCTGTTGTACGGGCGTGAGTTGCAACTGCATGTTGCCCTGCTGCGCTTGCGGGCAGGGCCGGCCCGGAACGCAGGGCACGGCAACACCGGTCGGGCCGTAGGCCGCGGCAGCGGTCTGCTGCGCGAGCGTCGCAGACGCAAGCGCCGGATCTCCAATTGCAGCAGCGGCCATTGTCGCCTGCTGCTCTTTCTGCCGTTCGGCCTGAAGCTGGTTCTTCAACTCCTGCACGTTGTTGTCGGTGTTGTCCTGCAAGGCCGGTTGCGGCGGTTGCCCTTTCGCGGCGGCCTGTTGTGCAGGCGTCTTCTTGCCGGACGAGCTGAAGAGAGCCGCCACAATCACGAGCAATGCTGCCCCCAGATACACGAAAGTCTTGAGGTTCTTCTGCAAGACACCTTTTGGCAGTTCCGAGTTGCGGCGCAACGTTGGCTCGGCTTGTGGCTCGGGCTGCGGTTCGGTGTGGGGAGTAAAGATGTTCTCGGTCATGAGGGTTGTCCCTTGCGCGTGAATCCCATCCGCTTCTTACCCAGCTCCACATATCCGCTGTCCATAATCTTCGGGATGATGTACGTTCCTTCCCGAAGGTCATAGGTGACGAGATTGGGTTTGCCGTCTTTCATCTCGTAGACGCTGAATTTTTCTGGCGCATTCGTCTTGATGTAGGTGAACTTGTCGTCGTGATAGATCGACTGGATGTCGAAGGGAGATTCGTTCGCCTTGTAGACATAGTCAAACTTGAGCTGTGTTGGATAGGCGCTCTTGTACTCGTCCACTGCCTGCTCGACGTGCGATTGCAGGGCGGCAAGTTGCTGCCTCGACTGTTCGAGTTGGGCGGCGGGCACGAACTGCGCAGGGCCGCTCGCGGCCACAATCGCGGAACGGTCGGCGGGTTCGACGATTACCTTTAGGTCAGGGCTAGCGGAAGACCCGGAGATGTCCTGGAGGGTGAAACTGTAGATGTTTCCCTTGTCCGTAATGAGATTCAAGTTCGAGCTGATGCCTTGTTTCGCCGGATGCACAAAGCAAAAGTTGCCAACCACATCTACAATCCAGAAGTCCTTATCGCCAGTGGCGGCTTCCATGATCTTCTCGGTCGTGGGCAGTTCGATAAGCGTTGTGTATTTGACCTTGGCGCGGATCGGAACGATGTCCTGCGAGTGGTACTGCACCGTGCGTGCAGACTCCTGCGCCACGGCGCCGATGGAAGCAACGACCAATACGCAATTGATGAGGAATTTCGGATGTCGCATAGCATTCTCCTTAGCGGTTCGTGTTGGAAGTTGATAAGGCCAGCGCACGCGGCTGGAATGGATAGTCCTCCGCAAGATGGCGAAGCCCATCCGCAAAACCGTAGCGGTCGAAGTACTCCCGCTTCTTGAGGTTGTCGCGGGCGTTGTTGGTTGCCATCCAGTGCGAGACGGAATCGACGTTCAACTGCACTTTCTTTGAGGTCTGTGCCTTGCGAATTAGCATCTGACCGGGCGGAACCAGGTCCCCGATAAGATCCAGCTCTGTGTCGTTCAGATGAAACGCTTCCCGGTAAACTTCGCGGTTCATCTCAGGGTTGGCGAGGAAGATTTTCGTGGGGCAACTCTCGGCCACTATCGCCAGCATTCCCGACTCTTCCAGCTCTTTGATGGATTGCGTCGCAAGGATCATCGCGGCGTAGTGCTTGCGCCAGGTCTTCTGCGCCTGCACCACGTAATTGCGAATCGTCTCGTTCTTGATGAAGAGCCACGCCTCATCGAGCAGGAAGATCTTGAAGGTGGCGAGCTTCTCCGGGTCGGTAATCTCATTCGACGCGCGGTGCAAAACGTAAAACAGCAGCGGTTCCAAAACCTCGGGCGCATCGTTCCAGCCGTGGAAGTTGAAGGTCTGAAAGCGGGAGAAGGAAAGCGTATCCTCAGCGTTGTCAAACAGGAAGCCGTACTGCCCACCGCGTGTCCAGCGGTGCAGGCGTTCTTTCAGCTCGCCAATGATGTTTCCAAAGTTCGAGATCGTGCGTTGGCTCGGTTCCAGCACGTACATCCGCTCGATCGCGTCCCACAACCGGCGTTCTTCTTTGAAGTCGAGCCGGTAGCGCTGCTCGTTACCTTCAATGAGCACGCGGAAGAAGCTGAAGAGAAATTGCAGGTTCTCTTTGCTCTGAGGCAGTGAGAATGGATTGATGGTGAAGTCTCGCGCCTCCTGGCCGACATTCAGGTACGAGCCGCCGAAGATCGTCGTCAGGGACTGGAAGCTGCCGCCGATATCGAAGATGAAGGTCAGCGGTGCGTACTTCTGCGCGTTCTGCAGCAGGAAATTGCAGAAGTACGATTTACCACTCCCCGTCATCCCGAGAATCAGCGTGTGGGCAACCTCGCCGTTATGCAGATTCAAAAAGTATGGCGTGCTGTTGTCGGTTTCGAGCACAGCTAGGTACTCCGTGCCGAGATGCGCGTTGGTCTTTTCGCCGGGAAGGATCGTAAAGAGAAAAGACAGGTCGGCGTAGTTCGTATTCAGCAGATACAACTGGCGGAGGTTGAGCGCATAGTTGCCCGGCACGGTGGCGAAATACGCGTTGAGCTGGTTGTAGGTCTCCGAAAACAGGTTGCCGTCCGCGTTGGTGAAAATGCCAGTAAACTCGGCGCCGAGTTGCTCCAAGTCGGATTTTGAGCGACCGTAGAGCACAATCGTCAACGAGAAATCGCCCAGCGATTGGCCTTCTCCCAGAGCACGCAGGCAGTCGCCAAGATTCTCAATGTCGGCCTGCTTCGACTCATCGACCAGCACATCGCGTGGGTTGGTCTTCGTGGCGTCGTTGCCCATCTGGGAAACAAACCCGGTCTTCGACATATTGAAGTGGCGGCGGCGCTTGTTGACTTCCTTGCGGGCTTTGTCCGCCGCGAGCGGCGTCCATTCCGTGACGACATAGAAGTTGGCCGGGATCTTCAGCAGCGCGTCCAGCACCAGGGGCCGCGTTTCTGTGATCGCTTCTTTCATCGTCAGCACGCGCACGACGTGATCGCCGACACGCAGATGATCGCGTTCCGCTTCGATGTCGGAATTGACCACCTGATAGTCGAGAAATTGCGTGGACTGTGGCCTACCGGCGACACGCCAGTCGTCATAATTCAGCAAGCGGCGGAAAAACCTGAACTGCCCCTGCCGATTCAAGATCTCGATTTGCATGAAATCTGCTAGCTGGCGAGTGAATGCCCGCACGTGCTGGTCGAGCCGTCGAAAATCGTGCTCGATATGCGTACGCAACAGCGTTTTCATGCTGTCGTTGGTGAACTGGACTTTTAGTTCGCCAACCGCGCCCGCGGGATCGCGCAAGATTCGAGCGATTGCCGCGCCCACGCCGGTCTTCGACCTCGCGCCTTCGAGGACGATGCAGTAGAAGATTTCAATCTGATAAAGACGGTCGAGCTTCGCTTCGAAGAACTTTCGCCGCTGGTCGATCGCCGCTTCCACAATCGGATCCTCATATTTCGCGAACGGTATGTCGGGGCGGTTCGATTTGAAGAGATATTGGTAAACATGGAAGCCTGGGCCGAACGCTTTCAGCGCCGCCTCCAACCGTTTCACCGCATATTCCTGTTGCGAGCGGTCAAGACTTTCGTAGTCCACGCCGGGAATGCTGAGGACCATGCCGACATCGCCGCTTTTGGCAAGGAAGGTCGTCTCATTCCAGAAACCATAGAGGTTGATGTGGTCGTTGAGAGCCGCACTCTCCTTCCACGGCTTGATGACCTTGTCGAGACGCAGCATCACACGACCTCCACGCGGGGGACTTGCTGTTTGGCCGCGTCGTAGCGCAGTTTGTAGCGTTCGGACTTCGCCAGGATTCGGAGAAACGCCGGATCGCTGTTCGCTACCCAATGGCCGAAAGCAAAACCGCCAATGAAGACGGCGATACCCGCGAGGATGGAATTGAAGAGATTGAAGGCCCCCACCGCGCCAACGCAGACGAAGTAGAACAGCGTGCGTTCCACGCCCAAGTAGGTGAGGGGCTTATGCAGGCTCTTGAAGACTCGATTTGTGCGACGCTTTTGCTGTGCTTTGTCCGACATAAGTCCCTCGTCTGACACGACGGGTTAGAGGGTTGAAGGCAAGCTGGGAAGGGCGCTATACGCCCCAGAGCCAACTCAAGACGTTCACAGCGAGAACCGCAATGCCTGTTCCAGCGGCAACACCGGCGAGTGCCTTTTTCGCGCCCGGTTCGCCGTGTGCGAAGCCGTAGCCGCCGATCACGATCGCAACCAGACTTGCAACCTTCGCAATGGTGCCGGTGAAAAGGGCTTGGATGGCGTTAAAGCCGGTGTCGAACGGTGAACCCTGTGCCAGCGCAGCCACAGGCATGACAAGAAGTAGGGTAAGAAAGGCGGCGGTTGGACGTGCCCACTTCCACCGAAGAAGGGGCTGGATTGGCTGGGTAAGATGGGCTTGTAACCAACGTGATGACATTTGCGCCTCCAGCAGCAGCAAAAATCGGCTGCGTGTGGCGCGAAACTAGCCGCACTCAATCACGATGTCCAATCACTTCTCGTTATAACGTTATTCCTGGGGGTTATAAGTCTGGGAAGTTAGAGTGATTCGGTCGGTCAAGTTGGAGTCGAGGCCAGCATGAGGAGGTTCTATCCACCGCTCAAGAAAGGACATAGCCGTCGTCACTTCGCTAAACCTTCGATTGCCCACACAGCGTCTCAGCGTCTGGGCGACCACCTACGAGGGGTCGGATAGCACCCGGACACGGCCGGATTTACCGCCACCTCAAGGATTTTCTGGCGCCTTCGTTGAATGATCTTCTTTCCCGTAAGCCCCGCTTTGTCAATAAGCTCCGGATCCGCGCAGCGGTTTGGTCAACGAGAATTTGATGTGACAAAGCGGCGTGGAGCCGTCCGTTATAACCTGTAGGAATAACGTTATAACGAGAAGTTATTGGACACGGCGGCAGGAATTGGTCAAGTTGGCTAACATCGCCGGTCCCGTACAGACTTGACCAGCCGAGTACGGCAGTGGTGGCCTCCGAACGGCCGCGCCCATGAGTTGGCGCAGGAGCGCATCGCGAGATTTGGCAACACAGGAGGTCAACCAGGTATGCCTACTGAACCCTTTGTATCGGCTGAAGAAGCCGCAAGTTTCCTCGCCATCAAGCGCCGCTATCTGCTGGTGCTCGCGCGCAACGGCATCGCGGGGGCGTATGCGCTCGGGACGGGGACTGTCCGGAAAATCTGGGTGTTCCGGCTCTCGGAACTGGCGGCTGCGATTGCGGGCAAAAACAGTGATCCAAAATTGCGGGAATTGTGCGATCCTGCATCTGGCAGTCCCCGCTGAAAAGAGGAAACATGGCTTATCAGCGAGGAAGTTTGAAAGCAGTGAAACGCAAGGAAGGAGCCACCTGGGTGCTGCGTCACCGGGTCACAGCTTCGCACGGCAGAAGAGTGGAAAACATCATGCAGGTGGGTCTCGTTCGGGATTTCCCGAGGGAAAAAGACGCATGGCGTGAAGTGGACAAACTCGGATTGCTCGTCAGAATCAACGAAGCCCCCTGCCCGGGTCGCATTCGGTTCAGCTCTCTTTGTGAGCAATACCTAAAAAACGACTTTGGTGCGGATGCTGTCCGTCCCAAGACCGAACGCACCGTCCTTAACACAGAACACATCGTTCGCGCTTATCTCATTCCCCGTTGGGGAAAGGAAATCGCGGACGACATCAAACCCCTCGATATTCAGCGCTGGCTGAAATCGCTTCATGACGATGACGGGCTTGCCTGGACGACGATCTCCAAGATGCGCGGCACCATGCTGCGCGCCTACAAGGTTGGCATCCTGCACGAGCTTGTCAGCAAGAATCCCGTGCTGCCGGTCGAAACACGCTGTGCGACCAGCTACAAGGCGATTCTGGTCACTCCGCAGCAGACTCTGGCCATCATCCAGAGCCTGCCAAACGTCCTGCATCGCATCCTGGTGCTGACCTGTGCGGCGACTGCACTGCGCTTTTCGGAACTGCTTGCTCTTCGATGGAGTGACGTGCTCTGGGAAGAGGCAAAGATCGCAATCACCAAACGCTGGTCTCGGGGCAAAGACGGGCCAACGAAGACGCGTAAGGCAGAAGGACACGTCCCTCTTCACCCTACCCTTGCCTATCACCTGAAGGAATGGCATGCACAAACGCCTTACGCCAAGGCGACGGATTTCGTATTCCCGTCGCTGATGGCAGAGGGCCGTGTGCCGCTATCTCCCGCCGTTTTTGTTGCAGACCATCTCCGGCCAGCAGCTCTAAAGGCGGGTGTGCAGATTCCCGATGGGCATCGCTTTGGCCTTCACAATATGAGGCACAGCCTCAGCCACTGGTTAGTGAACAAAGCCAAGGTGGAACCGAAGACCGTGCAGACCATCCTGCGCCACTCACGCATTCAAACGACGCTGGATATCTACACCCAGGGCGACGGTGATGAAACACGGGCCGCGCAAGGCGCATTCCTGAAAGAATTGGGGATGGCCTCGGAGATGATCCAGTGAGAACTGGATTGTGGGTTGAGTTGTGGGTTGGGCTCTCGGGGTTGATTCCCCTGGAAGCCCAAGAAAAGAAATGGTGGGCGCTGTAGGATTTGAACCTACGACTTCCACCGTGTGAGGATGGCACTCTACCGCTGAGTTAAGCGCCCAACCGTTTGGCTTCAACAGTTTGCGGTACGTAATTCTAGCATCGTGGGGCCATTGGGGCCAATAACCTCACGACCCCGCATTGCGCCTGCTTTTTCCGCCCACTGACTGCTTGAACCTACCTGTCCATCGTGACTTCGGCTTGACTTTGCGATGGTTTGATATATCTTTACTCAATTAAGTCGGAGCCCACATCCGATTCCGTTGGAAGGAATCGACCCCGTTGCGGTCAGCATCTTTCCGAAGGAGCCCCCAATAACGATGTGGGATTACTTCTAAGGCAACGACCAGGAGGTCTGCTATGGCTGCCGAGCCGGTTAGTCGCGGTCCCCAACTGAAACTTGAAACGGAGAAGAAAGACTCAGAAACGACTGTCCGGGCGACGGGCCGGGTCACACTGGAAACCGCCGCTACGCTGGAGACCACTCTGCGCAATCTGATCGCCGAGGGCAAGCGCATCGTGTTGGACCTGACGAATGTAGATTACGTCGATAGTGCCGGTCTCGGGGCGCTTATAAGTGTCTATATGCATGCGAGAAGGACAAAATGCGATCTGGAGATTGCCAATCCAAAACAGCGCATACGGGATTTGTTCAATCGGAGCGGGTTGGCTTCGGTGTTCGAGGGTCGCTCTTTTGACGTGCTGTGGGAGGCGTGGTCACGCGGTGGTAGTTGAAACCTGTGTGACTGAGGTAGCGTGTCGTGCCCGCCCTTCGGCGTGCAAGCACCCTCTTGACCGCCTTCGCCGCTCCCGGTAGCCTCATTCCATCACCCCTTCATGGCGGCCTCCGACATTCCCGACGCTCGATCCGTAACTGATTCACGGGAAAACACTTCCATCGGACCTCCCGCTCCCAAACAGGCGCAACTTTCGCCCCCGAACGGGGTTTCCACTGATGTGAGCAGCGTGGCCATTGATCGCGGACTGCTGGGTGGCGGATTGCCGGGTCGCGGGCTGCCGAACTTTATGGGGGCGACACCTCCGTCTGCGCCCGACGCCATGGCAAATTCCGCCGTTAGTTCAGACGTCCGGTCTGGCGACGCCGTTTCCGACGTCGACGTGATGCTGCGGGTCAAGACGGGCGACGAATCCGCCTTCTCTTACCTGGTGCAGAAGTATCGCCGGCCGATGGTGGGCTTCATGTACCGCATGTGTCACAACCCGTCGACCGCCGAGGAACTGGCGCAGGAAGTATTTCTGCGCGTGTACCGCTCGCGAACCAGTTACGAGCCGAGCGCCAAATTCTCGACCTGGCTGTATCGCATCGCGACCAACCTGGCCGTCAACCACGCGCGCGACACGCGCCACGAGCGTCCGGAAAACACCGTGCGCCTCGATGAGCCGGACCGGGAGACGGGCACAACGCCCGACCTGGCCGACGATTCGCTCACTGCGGAAGAGGAGATCTTGAAGCGGGAGCGGCTGGCGGCGATCCGCAGCAAAGTAAATGCGCTGCCCGAACGCCAGCGCATGGCGGTCATCATGCACAAGTATCAGCAGATGGATTACCGCCAGATTGCGGAGGTGCTGAAGCTGAGCGAGTCCGCCACCAAGTCATTGCTGTTCCGCGCCTACGAAACCTTGCGCGAGCAGCTGAAAGAATTCGTTTCGAGGAAGTAGAGGAAGGCAGTATGAATTGCACTCAAATTCGCGAACTGTTGCCGGGCATAATAACTTCCGCTGGCATGGACGCAACGACGCTGCAGCCGGAGGTCAGTAACCACATCGCATCCTGTAACGAGTGTGCCACCCATCTGCTCGACTTACAGAAAACCATGGCGCTGCTCGATGAGTGGCAAGCGCCCGAGCCGTCGCCATATTTCGACACCCGCCTGCAGGCGCGTCTCCGCGAAGAAATGGCGCGCCCGCATGCGGCGTGGTTCAGTTGGCTGCGGCGTCCGGCGTGGGCTGGGTCGCTCGCTGCCGTAATAATTGCCGGAGCGCTGGTGGTCGGCAACAAGTCTTACATCTCTCAAACGGAAACCATCGCGACCAAGCCTCCATCCCTCGGTCTGCCGGTTGAGCCGGGAACCGCCGTCGGCGATCTGCAGGCGCTGGACAGGAACGATGATTTGTACGCCGATTTCGACGTGCTCGACGATCTGCAGGTACAGGACGACGTAACCGCGAATCCGTGAGATTCGCAGGCAATGTAAGACCGGTAACAAGGGACCAAGGCATGGTGGGCTGGGCAAGAATTCAAATTGCGGGCTGTCTGGCAGCGCTTCTGCTGCTGCCGCTGTCGTTCGCCCAATCGTTCGCCCAATCGTTCGCCCAATCCCAATCCCCGTATGCGCCGGCGCGACCTCCCCAGCAACAGCGCCCGCCATCGCAGCAGGCGGACGGGCAATGGCACTACTTTCAGAAGGATCGTCCCAGTTCCAGTGGCCCCTATCAACCCCGCACGCCGCAGAATCAGCCCGGCCACGCCGGAAGCTGGCTCCGCCGCTACAAGGATCTGCCGCCCGCTCAGCAGCGGCGCGCGCTCGAAAACGATCCCCAGTTTCGCAGGCTTCCGCCGCAACAGCAGGCACGGTTGCTGAACAGGTTGCAGCATTTTTCCAGCTTGCCTCCGCAGCAGCAGGAACGTGTGCTCAACCGCATGGAAACCTGGGAGCATCTGACTTCTACTCAGAAGCAACAGGCACGCCAGCTCTTTCAGCAGTTCAAGCAGTTGCCGCCCGACCGCCGCCAGGCCCTCAACCGGGCGATCCGCGAGATGCGCGGCCTTACGCAAGCACAGCGCGACCAGCTCATCAACTCCGACCAGTACAAGCGCGCGTTCACGCCGCAGGAGCGCGGCCTTCTCACCGGAGCGTCCCGCCTTCCGCTCGCCCCCGGCGACGGCCTGCGCGCCGAACCACCCGAGGAATAATCGGATTAGCTCTTTCGTAGATGCCCCTCCCGAATTGAGTGGGCGGAATCGGAGCTTCGATTGCCTGAGACCGGTCACTCCGCCAGATGACTCAACGCACTGTAACGGTGTTAGCTTAGAAGGGGTTTCAGCCCCCGAGGAACAGCCGATCGTGAATCCCGTTTCCAGGAAAGCACCCGCGCATCCGAGCGCCGAAGCGCAGCGCCGTCTAGCCTACTTCTATGAGCGGCGTGATGCGATCGTCTCGACCATCCGCGAACTGGTCAAAATCGAATCTCCCAGCGATAACAAAGCCGCCGTAGATCGCATGGCGGAGGCCGTCGCGCAGAAGTTTTCCCAGCTCGGCGGCAAGGTCGATGTCCGCATCCATCCAGTGAAAGACTTTGGCAATCACTTGCAGGTGGAGTTTCCCGCCAAGTCGGCAGCGAATCCGGTGCTGCTGCTCGGACATTACGACACCGTCTATCCGTTGGGCACACTCGCCGCCATGCCCTGCCGCACAGTGGACAACAAGCTGACTGGACCGGGTGTCCTCGATATGAAATCCGGCATCGCCCTGATGCTGCACGCGCTAGCGGCCTTGCAAGCTTGGCATAAAGAAGCCTGGCACGGCGGATTGCCACGCCCGGTGACCGTGTTCCTGGTTTCCGACGAGGAAGTGGGCAGCGACTCGTCGCGAGCAATCACCGAGTCGCTGGCGAAAAAAGCCGCGGCCGTGCTCGTGCTCGAGCCCGCCCATGGATCCGAGGGCGCCGTGAAAACGGCGCGCAAAGGAGTTGGCGGATATCTCGTTAAGGTTAGCGGCAAGGCTGCTCATGCTGGCCTCGACTTCCAGAAAGGCGTGAACGCGATTCTGGAGCTGGCGCGTCAGATCGAAAAAATCTCCAGCTTCACTGAACTAAAGAAAGGTTTGACGGTCAACGTCGGCGTCGTGAGCGGCGGATCGAGAACCAACGTGGTTCCGGCCGAAGCGGCGGCGCAGGTCGATGTTCGCATCGCACGGTTAAAGGATGCGGCTGGAATCGATAAGCAGATGCGCAGCCTGCATCCCTTCAATCGCAAATGCAGAATCGAGATCACGGGAGGCATCAATCGTCCGCCCATGGAACGCACCGCCGGAGTGGCAGCGTTATATGCGCAGGCCGCAGCCATCGCGCGCGAACTGGGATGGAAGCTGGGCGAAGCCGCGGTGGGCGGCGGCTCCGATGGAAATTTCACCGCCGGTCTGGGAATCCCAACCCTGGACGGCCTCGGCGCCGTGGGCGACGGAGCGCACGCCCCGCACGAACACATACTGATCTCGGAGTTGCCACGCCGGGCCGCGCTCATTGCCGGCCTAATTGAGCGGGCCTGACTGACTGGAGTTAGGCTGACCGGGCCAGGCTGGCCGCGGCCAGGGGCTGCGGTGTGACCGCATTCACGCGCGCCGGTGACGAGCATCACAAACTGCTTTGACCTGAGGGTCCACACTAACCTAGAATTCAATTTGGGGCCCTTAGAGTGACGCTGTGCCCGTGTCCGGGTGCCGGGCAACCCCGCTGGAGGATTTATGGGTGAGGGACTGTTTCAGCCGCTGCATATTCTGTTAATTATCGGCATCGCGCTGCTGCTTTTTGGACCGAGTAAATTTGCCGACTTAGGCAAAGGGCTGGGAGAAGGCATCCGGAATTTCAAGGCCTCAATGAAAGAGCCGGAAGAAAAGCCAAAAGAAACACCCAAGCCGCCTGCCGCATAAAGTTCTCAGTTCTCGGTGCGAACTCAAGAGCCGCGGCTTTTCTGGTAACTTCCAACCGGCAACTGGTAACTGCTTTCCCGCAGCATTCGCCACACCAGCGCTACTGGCAGTCCCACCACATTGCTGTAATCTCCTTCGATCCGCGGAATCCAGCGGGAAGCTATGCCTTGAATCGCGTAGGCGCCCGCTTTGTCCATAGGCTCGCCGCTGGAGACGTAGTCGGCGATGTCTTTGTCCGTGAGCTCGCTCACGGTCACGACCGTCGTTTCACTGGCCACCGAGGGCTGGCCGTTGACCACTAAACACACCCCCGTAATCACCTGATGCTCACGTCCGGAAAGCAGGCGCAACATGCGCGCGGCGTCCGCGGCGTCGGTGGGCTTGCCTAGAAGTTGGCCATCGACGACAACCACGGTGTCGGCTCCGAGGACGAAATCGCGCGGACGTTGACGCGCTACCGCGAGCACCTTGTCACGCGCCAGACGTTCGGCACAGTCCTTTGCGGCTTCTCCAGGTAACGGGTCTTCTGGAATTTCTGCGGGTTGCACCTCGAATGAAATACCAGCGTTGCGCAATAGTTCCTGGCGACGCGGCGAGGCGGAGGCGAGCACTAGCATTGAGTCATTCTAGAGCGCAGCCAAAATCGCTGTGGCCGCAGGCAACTGCCGAGCTGCGCTCGGCTGGACGGGCGAGGACGCCCGTCGCTGCACAAACTTTACTCCAGCGCCTCGGGCTCTATCGAAATATTCTTCTCGCCTTTGGCGCGTTTTTCCCAGTATTTTTTCACCCAGGCTTCGTAGCTCTTGCCGGCGGCGGTGTCGCGTCCGGTGAAGGCGATGGCGGCGATTTCGGAATAGGGGATGGCCGGGCGCTCATTGCTGGTCGCCAGCATCAGACGAACGACGGAGGTCGCAAGCGTTGGGCCGATGCGACGGTCGAAAAGATATCCGGTGATCTGGGATCCTTCTTCGTTCTTGTCTTTGTCTTTATTTTTGAGGCTGATGGTTACGTCGCCGCGATAGTCGAATGCTTTCTCTATGACCGCTCGAATGTCTGCCTCAGTGGCGAGTTGCGGGATCCATCCTTGAAGATTTTCGCGCTCGAATCCGGGGACAACCTCGAGTTCGTCGCTCGAAAGCTCGTTGGTCGGATGCGGCTGGGGAGCAAGGGCTTGCGCGCTGTGGAGGAGCGCAGGGTCGTGCCCATGTTCTCGACCGCTCATGCGCGGCTTTCTTCCGCTTGTTGAGCGGCAGAGGCAACGTCAATCGGCGCGTCGATCTGGTCGTTAATCTGCACCAGCGGATTGTAGGAGTGCACCGGGCGCGTCTCGCGATCGAGATCGCTGAGCGCATCTTTGTCGGGATAGAGCGAGAAGGTCGCCTTGACCGTGTCGGCGAATCCGCGCAGCGACCCGAACGTATCATTCACCGACGAAGGTTCATAGCCGCAATGCACCATGCAATTGGCGCACTGCGGATTGCCTGACTCGGTGCCGTAGCTGGCCCACTCCGTGGTTTCCATCAATTCTTTGTAGGATTCGGCGTAGCCATCCTGCAGCAGGTAACAGGGTTTCTGCCATCCGAAGATGTTGTACGTGGGCATGCCCCAGGGCGTGCACTTGTAGTTGCGCTTGCCCATCAGGTATTCGAGGAAGAGCGGCGACTGGTTGAAGCGCCACGTCTTCTTGCGATTGGAAAGCATGGCGCGGAACATGCGGCGAATGCGGGCGCGGCCCATGAAGTGTTTCTGGTCGGGCGCCTTGTCGTATGAATATCCGGGCGAAACCATCATGCTCTCGACGCCTACATCCATCATCTCGTCGAAGAAGTTGCGCACGCTGTTGGGATCGGCGCCATCGAACAGCGTGGTGTTGGTGGTCACGCGGAAGCCGGCTTGGATGGCCTCGCGGATGCCGTCGAGGGCGAGTTCGTATCCACCTTCGCGGCACACGGAGAAATCGTGGTGCTCTTTCTGCCCGTCCATGTGAACGGAGAAGCTCAGATATTTGCTGGGCTTGAACAGGTGCAACTTTTCCTTCAGCAGCAGCGCGTTGGTGCAGAGATAGATATATTTCTTGCGGGCGAGCAGGCCTTCAACAATCTCGGCGATCTGCGGATGCATCAGCGGCTCGCCTCCGGGGATCGAAACCATGGGCGCTCCGCACTCGTCGACTGCCTTGAAGCAGTCTTCTACGGAGAGATCTTTTTTCAGGATGTGGGTGGGGTACTGGATCTTGCCGCATCCGGCGCAGGCCAGGTTGCAGCGGAACAGCGGCTCGAGCATGAGCACGAGCGGATAGCGCTTGCGTCCGGCCAGCTTCTGGCGCAGAACGTAGGAAGCCACTGTCCACATCTGGGATACGGGAACTGCCATTGCTTGTCTTTCCCCTGCTTGTCTTTCCCCTGAGGATTTCCTTCTATGATACCGGATTTGGGCGTTGTCGGTGGCTGTTCGCTGTTCGGAACCCGGCGAACTGCCTGCGCCTTTATTGAGGAATCTCAGCTTTGCGAGCATGCACCTTTTCGTGCGGAGGCTGCTAGTTGCTTGTTTGCTACCCCCCGGTCTGTACCGTACCCCCCTGTTTCACGCAAAGTATTCAAAAAACAAGGAGTTACATCCAAAGTATTCAGGAATAAGGACTTAGCTCGATGGGTAGCGGTTTGTTCACTCCAAAGGTACTATCCGTTGTCACACGGGCAACCGCCGAGCTTCGCTCGGCGTGGACCCTTCGACTTCGCTCAAGGCAGGCTCGCGAGGGCGCCCGTCCCCACACGAGCCCACCTGTTCTCGTTTGCTACATTTTGATCGTAGAGCTGTGGCTGGCTACGCATTGCCATTTTCCATCGGACCTCTTCATCCAGGTATCAGTCCAGCGCTCGTGGGTATCGACCGGCTTGCCATTCTCGTCCGTCCCTTTGCCTGCCCAGTTTCCGGTCGCGATGGCGGTGTTGCCGAATACCGTTACTTTCACATCGCTGATCTGGTTGGTCTGCCACTTTGCCGCCTTGATATGCGCGAGGCTCTCGGCTTTCCCAATCGTCTTTCCCTGGGCGTCGGTATTGACGAATTTGTCCGCCAGGAGAGGAGCGAGCAGTTCCGGATTGCTCGCCATTGCGGCATCTATCCACTTTTGCTCAAGTGCGGCGACCGCCTGCTCGGTTCCGCCGCCCATCTTCTTGTCTTGTGCTTGTGCCGCGACCAGCAGCGACAGCAATGCCACCGTAAACCACACGAAGGTTCTCTTCATTGATTTTGCTCCACTCTGCATTTCAGATTTGTGATAGATGACGCCTCTTGAACTAGATTTTCTCGAAGAAGTGGGCGGTTTTCTTGCCCGCCTCTTCGGTATAGTAGACGGTCACATGGGCGGTTTTCTCGGTTCCTTTTGCGATGTCCTTGCCTGCATCGTCGGCAGCGTGGCCTGACAGCTTAAATGTTTGCTCCGTACCGTCGGCGGTTTTGACTGCCATGGTCTTGGCGCCGCGATCGATATCGGTGATGGTGCCGTCCACCGCCTTGAGACCATCTTTGCCGACTTTATCGACCTCGACTGCTACCTTATCGGCGCCGGTGTAGTGCGCCACTACTTCTGAGCCTTCGGTGAGCCCGTGAAAGGCGTCTTTGCCGCCCATCTCGGTTTCATGGGCGCCTGCTTTGACACCATGGACCGTGGTCTTGTCGACAAACTTGATGGAATGCTCGGTGCCATCCTTGGCCTTGACGACCATCGTCTTGGTGGCCGAATCCAGTTTGGTAATGGTGCCATGGACGGCGCTGACCACGTCCTGCGCTGCCCAGCCAAGCGCACTCAAGAGCAGAAGGGCGAGAGATGCCAGGACAATGTTTTTGCTTTTCATTTTTCGAGTCTCCTTGAAGATTGAGTCGGAATTTCCTTTTTGAACCCGCAAGCAGGCTAACTCATACGGCGGTTTCGCGCCACAGCAGTTCGCTGCTACTCGTAGCGGAGGGCTTCGATGGGGTCGAGGCGGGAGGCGCGGATGGCGGGGACCATGCCGCTGATGAGGCCGACGGCGGTCAGGATGAGGACGGCTACGATCAGGGTGAGGGGGTTGATCATGAGGCGGATGTCGCCGGCTTCGGCGTGTTTGGCCATGGCGCTGTAGAGGGTTAGCCGGCCGACGGTGAGAGAAACCACGTAAGCGAGAATGATGCCGAGCAGTCCGCCGATGAAGGTGATGGCGAGCGCTTCGGCGAGAAACTGGAGAAAAATGTGGCTGCGGCGTGCGCCCAGGGCTTTCTCGATGCCGATTTCGCGGGTGCGCTGGGTGACGGAGACGAGCATGATGTTCATCAAGCCAACGCCCCCGATGCCGAGCGTGAGAGTTCCGATGAAGGCGAGCAGGATCTTCAAGCCCAGGGTGAGGATCTCGATATGGTGGACCTGCTCCATAAGATTAAAAACCAGGAGGGCGCGGCGGTCGGCGGGATTGAATTTATGCTGCGCGGCCATGATGTAGCGCACGGATTGCTCAATCCGTTCATAGTCGCTGGTTTCGTAATTGAACCAGATGGAGTCGAGGTAGTGGGTGTCCTTGAGGTCGCTCATGGTGGTGAAGGGGACGTAGACGACGCGATTAATATTATCGTCGACGGCCTGCATCTTGGGGCTGAGAACGCCGATGACTTCAAAGCCGATGCCGTCAATGCGGAGGTGCTCGCCCAGGGCGTTGCGTCCGGAGAAAAGTTTTTCCTTGGTTTCGGAGCCGATGACGGCGACTCGCGCGTGTTGCGTTTGATCCTGGGGGTTGTAGAAGCGTCCCTGGGCCAGGGTGAGAGCGCGGATGGCGAAGGTGTTGGGGTATTCGCCGTTGACGTTCATGGTGTAAGAGCGCGTGTCGTATTGTATGGTCGCGGACTTGAAGCAATCGGGCGTGATGCGGGTGATCTGCGGAATGTTGGTCGCGAGCAGGTCGACGTCGTCGAGGGTGATGCGGGTTTGCGCACCTGCCTTCTCGCCACCAGACTGCATAGAGGAGCGGCCGGGAACCAGGATGAAGAGCCTGGTTCCGAAGTTGGCAAAGATGTTGGCGCAAGCACGGCCGAAACCGTCGCCGTAGGCGAGGAGCATGACGACGGTGGCGATGCCCCAGGCCATGCCCAGCATGGTGAGGGCGGTGCGGCGCCGGTTGTGGCGCATGGCGTCGTAGGACTCCTGGAGCAGATCGCGGATCATCTCTCCTTACTCCTGCCTCAGGGCTTCGACCGGCTGCAGGCGCGCGGCTTTACGCGCGGGATAGAGTCCGGCGGCGACGCCCGCTAGCGTCAGGCTGGCGATGGCGAGGATCGCGGTTTTTGGAACCAGCCGCGGCGGATCGAAGCCTCCGGGACCGTTGTAATTGCCGAGCAGGGCCATGAAGCCGCCGGCCAGGGCCATGCCGATGAGTCCGCTGACCAGCGTGAGTAGAACGCCTTCGACGAAAAATTGCAGCATGATGCTGCGATTGGTGGCGCCGAGAGCTTTGCGCAATCCTATTTCACGCGTGCGCTCGGTAACGGCGATGAGCATGATGTTGATCACGCCGATGGCCCCGAGCGCAAGGGTGACCAGGCCGACGGTGCCGAGGAATTCGTTCATGGCATCGAAGATGGTGCCCATCATTTGCGCCTGCTGGACGGTGTCCATGCCTTCGAAGGCGTCTTCATCCCGATAATCGAAGTGGTGATTGCGGGCGATGACGCGGCGAGCCTCATCCCGCGCGAGCAGGTGCTCGTCGGCGACGCGGGGCTGAAGGTTGAGGAAAGAAATGGCGTCGTAGGCCTCTTCGCCCTTGAGCGGGAAATCGCTGCGCATGACCTGGAATGGAATATAGCAGCGCATGTTGGTGGAATTATCGTCACCGCGGCCGACACGGAGTAGAGTGCCGATCACTTCGAAGCGATGGTCGTTGAGCAGAATGAAGGAGCCGACGGCGGGGCGTCCCGGAAAAAGGTTGCGCGTCATCTCATCGCCGAGGACGACGACGTCGCGTCTTTGAATTTCGTCCAGGTCGTTGAGCCAGCGTCCCAGTTTCAGCGGGAGGAAGCGGATTCCATCGAACTGCGGTTCGGTGCCAGTGAGTTGGCCGCTGGCGCTGGCGAACTCGCTGACGGCATGCACGTCGTCCGTGGTGATGACGGGAGTGATGGCCTTAATGTGCGGAGATTCCCTGCGGATGTCGACGTAGTCCTGGTACGTGAGCCGGTACTGGCGGGCGGAGTTCATGCTGCCCGCAACGGCCGGAGCGCGGCCGGGGTAGAGCCACATGATGTTTTCGCCGTACTCCGCGAGGTTGCGCTGGTTGCCGGTTCGGAAGCCCTCCCCCAGGCCGACCAGCAGGAGCAAGGAACCGACTCCCCAGGCGATGCCGAACATGGTGAGGAACGAACGCAGCTTGTGCGCCCAGAGGGTGCCGAAAATCTGCGCGAAAACGTCGAACACCATTTGCATGGGCGTGATAACTCGCTGACACAGGGCGGCTGTTGGCTTTTGGCTCTTGGCTTTTAGCTCTCAGCAACCTTAGTCCTCGTTTAAGGATAGCAAGGGGACGGAGTGCGGTACACCGGCATGTTTTTGGCCCTCAAGAGAACGGTTACACCCAAGACCCATCGTAGAAACCGATTGACAACCATATCTCTACTGCCCTAGTATCGTGCCTACGATGACTCCGCTGGCTCATCACCATCGCCATCAAGACCATGCGACGAACGTGTCGGCGGGGGACATCGGATAACCAAAAGCACTTATAGGAATCCAAGCCCGCTGGCGCGGACCTCGCCCAGCGGGCTTTTTGCTGTTGTGCGAGCTTTGAAAATCGGGCACACGATTCTTAAACTACGATTCTTGGACCATGATTCTTAAATCGCGATTCTTTAGCCAAGATCAGGAGGGTTCGATGGAGATCGATTTCGACAAGATGCAGGGCCTGGTGCCTGCCGTCATTCAGGATGCGGGCAGCGGAGAGCTGCTGATGGTGGGCTTCATGAACCGGGAGGCGCTGGATATGACCTTGCACACTGGATTCGTGACGTTCTACAGCCGTACCCGCCGGACCCTGTGGACCAAGGGAGAAACTTCCGGCAATCGTCTGCAGGTAGTTGCCGCCTGGACTGACTGCGACCGGGATACGGTGCTGTTGCGCGTCCATGTGCTGGGCGAAGGCAAGGTCTGCCACACCGGGACACGCTCATGTTTTATGCAGGAGCTTCCTCTGGGGAGCGCGCTGGTCGGACAGGAGACGGATAGGCAAGAGAGGGCGGAGCGATGAAATTGCGACTGGGCATCCCCAAAGGAAGTTTGCAGGAAGCGACGCTGAGCCTGTTCACGCGCGCCGGACTGCGCGTGTACACCAACGCCCGTTCTTATTTCGCCGCCACGGATGATCCCGAGATCGAATGCATGCTGATTCGTGCCCAGGAAATGGCGCGGTACGTCGAACACGGGGCCCTGGATGCGGGCTTGACTGGCCTGGACTGGGTGCTCGAAAGCGGCCTCGATGTGGTCAAAGTCTGCGACCTGATCTATGCCAAGCAAAGCATGGGCACGGTCAAATGGGTGCTCGCCGTCCCAGAGGAATCGAGTTTCCAGAAACTCGAAGACCTTGCCGGTCGAATCATCGCCACCGAACTGGTCAGTTTTACGCGCAATTATTTCGCGAAGCGGAAGGTTGAGGTGCGCGTCGAGTTCTCCTGGGGCGCAACCGAAGTGAAGCCGCCTTTGCTGGCGGACGCTATTGTGGAGGTGACGGAGACGGGAAGTTCACTGCGCGCCAATCATTTACGAATTCTTGAGACTGTTCTGGAGTCGAATACGCAACTGGTCGCGAACGCGGCCGCCTGGGCCGATCCCGCGCGGCGGCAAAAGATTGAGAACCTGGCGGTCATGCTGAGTGGGGCTATCGCCGCACTGGGGCGGGTTGGTCTGATGCTCAACGTGCGCAAACCAGATTTGCCCGGTGTTCTCGGCCTTCTGCCCGCGCTGCAAAATCCAACGGTCGCGCCGCTGGCCGATGGCGAGTGGGTCGCGGTGAACACGGTGATTGAGGAGCAGGCCGCCTGGGCGCTGATTCCGAAGCTGAAGCAAGCCAACGCTCAGGGCATCGTCGAATATCCGCTGAACAAGGTGGTGATGTGATGCGGGCTCGGGCGGCGGGCAATAAGGCGAGACGCAGTAGGGCGAGGCGCGATGGCGTCATGCGCATTCTCGAAGGCCCCGCGCAAGCTCGTCTAGTGACGGCGCTGGCCGGGCGCTGTGCGACCGATCTGGCCGAGGTCGAACCGGCGGTGCGGCACATTGTGAATGACGTCCGCCGCAACGGCGATCGCGCCGTACGACGCTACGCCACGCGTTGGGACGGATTGGTCGACGGCGAGCCGCTGCGTGTTTCTGAAGATGAGCTCCACCAGGCTTGGGAGCAGACTAATTCGGAATTGCAGGCCGCGATCAAGCGGGCTGCGGGCAATATCCGTCGCTATGCGGAGTGGCAGGCGGCCGGGGCTAAAGAGTGGCGGCGCGAAATTCAGCCTGGCGTGAGCGTGGGCCAGTTGGTGCGCCCGCTGGAATCGGTAGGATGCTACGTTCCGGGCGGGCGCTATCCTTTGCCTTCCACCGTGCTCATGACGGCGATTCCCGCGCAGGTTGCCGGGGTCCGGCAGATTCGCGTAGCGTCTCCGCGCCCGGCGCAGGCAACGCTGGGGGCGGCTGCATTCCTGGGGGTGCGCGAGTTCTACCGCGTCGGCGGAGCGCAGGCCATCGCTGCCTTGGCTTATGGGACAGAAGAAATCCCGCGCGTGGACAAGATCGTCGGTCCGGGCAACCGATACGTCACCGCTGCCAAGAAACTGGTGGCTTTCGATTGCGCTATTGAATTTCTGGCTGGTCCCACCGAAGCAGTTATCATCAGCGCAGACGGCGATCCGGCTTGCATCGCATCCGACTTGGTGGCGCAGGCGGAGCATGATCCCGACGCGCTGTGCGTCTTCATAACGACTTCACGCGCGTTGGCGAAAAAAGTTCAGCACGAGGTGCGCTCGCGCTTGCGCGCAAATCCGATTGCAGCCGAAGCGCTCTCCCGGCGCGGCGCCATTCTTTTGGTTGCTTCGCTTGAGCAGGCGGTCGAAGCGTCGAATCGCATCGCGCCCGAGCATCTCACGCTTCCGGAGGCGTTGGCGCCAGCAGTTCAGCATGCGGGTGCGGTTTTCCTGGATGAGTTCACACCTCAGGCCGCGGGAGACTATGTCTCCGGACCGAACCATGTGTTGCCCACGGGGGCGATGGCTCGGGTGCGTGGCGGCCTCTGCGTTCTTGATTTCGTGCGCGTCATTGGCTGCCAGCAGGTGTCCCGTGCAGGAATCCGCGGGATCGGGCCGCCGGGTATTACGCTGGCAACTGCCGAAGGATTGACCGGACACGCGGAGGCATTCCGAATGAGGTGCTCCCATGCTTGAAGCTCGCGATGCGGTAAAGAAGTTGCACACCTATCGGCCCCCGCTGGCTGGGCGCACGGGGCTGCGCCTCGATTTCAACGAGAGCACAATCGGATGTTCGCCGCGCGTGTTGGCGGGGCTGCGATCGCTCGATGCCGATTGCCTGGCGCGTTATCCCGAGCGCGAGCCGGTGGAGAAACTGGTCGCGCGTTTTCTCGGACTCGATGCGCCACAGGTCTTGCTCACGAACGGAGTTGACGAAGCGATTCATCTGCTTTGTTCCACGTATCTCGAGCCTGGAGACGAAGCACTTATCGTGGTGCCCACCTTCGCCATGTACGCGATCTTTGCTTTGGCCGAAGGCGCGCGCGTTATCGAGGTGCCTGCCGGCGACAATTTTGCGTTTCCCACGCGGCAACTGCTGGCTCAAATCAGCCCGCGGACGCGGCTCATCGCCGTGGCGAACCCTAACAATCCGACCGGAGCCGCGGTGGCAGGCAATGTCCTTACTCAGATCGCGCAAGCAGCGCCGCAGGCGGCCGTGCTGGTCGATGAAGCGTATTTCGAATTTCACGGAGAAACGATCATTGACCGCACCCGACAAATCGAGAATCTTTTCGTGGCGCGCACTTTTTCCAAGGCCTACGGACTTGCCGGTCTGCGAATTGGCGTCCTTGCGGGAGACGCGCGGCAAATTGCGATGGTTCGGCGTGTTGCCTCGCCCTACAGCGTCAACGTGGCCGCGCTTGCAATTCTGCCGGCGGCGATTCACGATCAGGAATATGTGAACGGCTATGTCGCGCAGGTGCGGCGCAATCGCGAGAGATTACAGCTGGAACTTGGCAGTCTCGCTCTGCACTACTGGCCGAGCCACGCGAATTTTGTTTTGGTCCGCATCGGCATAGGCCACGCGGAATTTGTTCGCGCGCTGCGCGATCGCGGAATTCTGGTGCGCGACCGGCACTTTGACCCGGGATGCGAAGGCTGCGTCCGCCTCACCGTGGGGACCGACGAACACACGCAGACCCTCATTCTTGCTATGCGCGACGTAATCAATCAAATTGGGTTGAGAACCGGGTTGCGGAGGCCGTTTACAAACGAGGTGCAGTCGTGAGGAAAGCTAAACTGCATCGCAAGACCGCAGAAACGGAAATTCAAATTGCCCTCACCATTGAGGGCCGCGGAAAGTACGAAGTCTCCACCGGGATCCGTTTTCTCGACCATATGCTCGAACTGTTCACGCGGCACGGCGGGTTCGACTTGAAACTCTCTGCTCGGGGCGATTTGGATGTGGATCAGCACCACACGGTGGAAGATGTGGGGATCGCGTTGGGTGAGGCGTTCGACCGCGCTCTTGGCGACCGGCGCGGCATCTGGCGAGCCGGGTATTTTCTGATGACCATGGACGAGACTCTCGGATTGGCGGCAGTGGACTTTGGCGGCCGCGCGGTAGCCGTGGTCGAGACTAAGGTTCGAGCGGCGCGGGTCGGCGATCTGCAAACGGAACTGGTGTGCGACTTCTTTGAGGGCTTCGCACGCGGCGCGCGCGCCAACGTTCATGCGCGCGTGCTTTACGGGCGCTCCAGCCATCACAAGATTGAAGCGCTCTTCAAGGCTTTTGCGCGCGCACTTCGAGTGGCGTGCTCGCGCGACCGCCGATTGCGACGCATGCTGCCGAGCACCAAGGGGCTTCTATGATTGGCTCTTCTATGAGAGCGCCGACGATTGCGATCGTGGATTACGGCGCCGGCAATTTGAATTCGGTGAAGAAAGCGTTTGACTATCTCGGCGCGAACGTTGTTCTAACCACGCAGCCTGAAACCGTCGCGGCGGCGGAGAAGATCGTGCTGCCCGGGGTTGGGCACTTCTCGGCGTTGGGCGCGCTCGACAACACGGGCTTGCGCGATGCCGTGCTGCAAGGCGCGAGCGCGGGCAAGCCGTTCCTGGGGATCTGTCTGGGAATGCAGTGGCTGTTCGAGGGCAGCGACGAGGCTCCCGAGTTTGCGGGAGCGGGAATTTTTGCGGGCCGATGCCGGCCGTTTCCTGCTTCGGTAAAATCGCCGCACGTGGGATGGAACTCGCTTGCGGTGCGGGAAGGTTCGCGCTTGCTGCGCAACGTCGCGCCTGAATCCTTTGTCTACTACACCCATTCTTTTCAAGCGCCGGTGGTTGCCGCTACCACGGCGGCGACCGAATACGGAACGCAGTTTTCCGCCGTGGTCGAACAGGAGAATATTTTCGGCGTGCAGTTTCATCCGGAAAAATCGTGGACCGTGGGGTTGCTCATGCTGAAGAATTTCTGTGAGGTATAAGTGCTGACCAAACGCATCATCGCCTGTCTCGATATGGATGACGGCCGGGTCGTGAAAGGGGTGCAGTTCGTGAATCTGCGCGACGCCGGCGATCCGGCGGAATGTGCCGCCGCTCACGCCCGCGATGGCGCCGACGAAATCGTCCTGCTCGATATTACGGCCACCAGCGATAACCGGCGAACCATGCTCGACGTAGTTTCGCGCACGGCGCGTTGTTTGTTTATTCCGTTCACGGTCGGCGGAGGAATTCGTGAACTTTACGACGCCGAGGCCGTGTTCGAGGCCGGCGCCGACAAAATCGCGATCAACTCGGCCGCGGTGAAGGACTCGACACTGATCGGAAAAATTGCAGCTCGTTTTGGCTCGCAGGCGGTGGTGGTGGCCATCGATGCCAAGCGCGTAAACGGAGGTCTCGGAGGCTTCGAGGTATTCGTTGCCGGCGGGCGCATTCCCACCGGCCGGGACGCGATTTTATGGGCGCGGGAAGCAGCCGCTTGCGGCGCGGGTGAAATCATGCTCACTTCGATGGACCGCGACGGGACCAAGGCTGGTTTCGATTGTGAGTTGACGCAACTGGTGGCCGACGCAGTTTCTATTCCCGTGATCGCATCGGGCGGCGCGGGCTCGGCGCACGATTTCATTGAAGTCTTCCAGAGCGGGCGCGCGGACGCGGCTTTGGCCGCTTCCATTTTTCATTTCGGTCTCGAAAACATCGGACAATTAAAGCTTGAACTGCGCGCTGCCAATGTACCGGTGAGGTGGCCATGCTGATTCCGTCAATCGACCTGATGAGCGGCAAAATCGTGCAGTTAGTTCAGGGAGAAAAGAAGAAACTGGAGTTCGACAATTTCGATTACTGGATCGAGCGCTTTTCGAAGTATCCCGTGGTCCAACTCATCGACCTCGACGCAGCCATCGGCACCGGCGACAACCGGTCGTTGGTGAAGGAGATCGCCGGCCGCCTGCCTTGCCAGGTGGGCGGCGGCATTCGCACGCTCGGAACTGCCCAGGAACTTCTGAACCTGGGTGCGCGCAAGGTGATCATCGGGTCCGCGTTGATGACCGAAGGCCGGATCAACCAGGAGTATGCGCGCGCCCTGGCGGACAAACTCCCGAGGGCGGCGCTCATGTTTGCTCTCGATTCCCGCGGAGGCCGGGTTGCGATTGACGGCTGGCGCACGCAGACTGCTGTCACTGCCTTCGACATGATCCGCGAGCTGGAGCCTTTCTGCGAGACCTTTCTCTATACGCACATCGATACGGAAGGCTTGATGGGCGGAATTCCGATGGAGACGGTTCACGCCATCCGGCGCGCCACCGAACGACACCTGGTGGTCGCCGGCGGCATCACCGAACAGCGCGAGATCGACAGCCTCGACGCGCTCGGTATTGATGCCGTGGTGGGCATGGCGCTGTATGCCGGAAAAATTCAGGGTTAAGCAAAGCGCAAGCTTTTCTGCCCTGCATTTTCTGTTTCACAATTTCCGACTCACATTTTCTGACTCCCAATTTCTAGGGCTTGTTTTCGCGTATCGTCATTAGCGACTCTAACTAATATGATATTAGCCATCATTCTTGCGGAGCTTGCTCCGCGGAAAGGCCGCTCTCGGAGTGAACGTCAAACAACTGTTCGATCTGACCGGACGCGTGGCCATTGTTTCGGGTGGCTCGATGGGACTGGGTCTGCAGATGGCCGAGGGTCTGGCAGAGATGGGGGCGAACCTGGTGCTCTGCGCCCGCAAGAAGGAGCGCTGCGAGCAAGCGGCGGAAGCGTTGCGCAGCCTTCGCGTGCAGACTTTGGCGTTGGCATGCGATGTCAAGGACAAGGCGGCGATTCAGCAGGTCGTGGAGGAGACGCTCGCGAAGTTTGGCCGGATCGATGTTCTGGTCAACAACGCCGGCGTGTCGTGGGGAGCTTCGGTGGAAGAAATGACGCTGGAGCAGTGGGACAAAGTTCTTTCCACCAACTTGACCGGCACGTTCCTGTTTTGTCAGGCGGTGGGCAAGGCCATGGTTGCGCAGGGGTCGGGCAAGATCATCAACATCGCATCGGTGGCGGGTTTGGGTGGAACGTCGGCGGAACTGCAGGCGATCGGCTACCACGCCAGCAAAGGCGGAGTGATTGCATTCACCAAGGATCTGGCATGCAAGTGGGCGCCGCACAAGATCCAGGTGAATGCCATCGCCCCGGGATGGTTTCCGACGCATATGTCGGAGTGGATCATCGAGCACCGTAAAGATTCCCTGCTGGCGAAGATACCGCTGGGCCGCTTTGGCGGCGATCATGATCTGAAAGGCGCAGCGGTGTTTCTGGCATCGGACGCTTCGGCGTACGTGACGGGGCACGTGCTGGTTGTCGATGGAGGCCAGACGGCCTGGTAGCAATTCTTTATGAATGTTCCTCTGATCCGAATTTTGCAGGAGAGTCCTATGAATAACCTCGTGAGAATCAATAAGGACAATGATGTCGCGGTCATTACCATCGACAACCCACCGGTGAACGCGCTTGGTCCGGGCGTGCCGGAGGGAATCCTGGTGGCGATTGACGAGATAAACGGAGACCCTGCGGTTAAGGCAGCGGTAGTAATCGGCGGCGGCCGCACTTTTGTCGCCGGCGCGGACATCAAGGAATTCGGCAAGATGACCTCGGGCGGACCGCGTAGAAGCCTGCTTCCCCTGCTGCTTCGCATTGAGGACAGCGGCAAGCCGGTGGTGATGGCGATTCACGGAACCGCGTTAGGAGGCGGACTGGAACTGGCCATGGCCGGCCATTACCGGGTCGCGTCGCCTACGGCGCAGATGGGTCAGGCGGAAGTAAATCTGGGTCTCATTCCCGGGGCCGGTGGAACGCAGCGCCTGCCGCGCCTGGTGGGTGTCGCCAAGGCGGTCGAAATGTGTGCCGGGGGCAAACCGGTTTCCGCGCGCGAAGCGGCCACTCTTGGACTGATTGACCGGTTGATCGACGGAGACCTGCTCGCCGGGGCAGTGGCTTTCGCACGCGAAATCGCCGGCAAGCCCGCGCCGAAAACTCGCGCGCGCGCGGAGAAGTTGGGAACGGCTGCGGAGAACGCGGCGATTTTTGCGGCAGCGCGCGATGCGGCAGGCAAGAAGCAACGAGGGCTGAAAGCTCCACTGGCGGCGATCGATGCGGTGGAGGCTGGAACCAAATTGTCGTTCGAGGAAGGCTGCCAAGTGGAGGCGAAGCTTTTCACTGAATGCCTTTTCTCCGATCAGTCGAAGGCGCTCATCCATGTTTTCTTTGGCGAGCGCGAGGTGGCAAAGATTCCCGACATTCCCAAAGAGATTCCGGTGATTCCGGTGAAGCGGGTCGCGATCGTCGGCTCGGAACGATGGGCGGAGGCATCGCGATGGTGTTTGCCAACGCGGGCATTCCGCTGTTGCTGAAGGACGTCGACGAGGCGGCGCTCAAGCTGGGGATGGAAAAAATCCGGAAGAACTACGCCGGTTCGGTGCAGCGTGGGCGATTCACCCAGGCGTTCGTGGACGAACGCTTGCAGCTGATCACACCCGTGTTCGACTACCATTCGTTCTCTGGTGTGGACATGGTGATCGAGGCGGTTTTCGAAGACATGGCGCTGAAGAAGACGGTGTTCGCGGAGGTGGACCGCGCCTGCCGGCCGGGCGCGATTCTGGCGAGCAACACTTCGACGCTCGATATCGATGAAATCGCCGCGTCCACGTCGCGGCCGGAAGCGGTGATTGGAACACACTTCTTCAGTCCGGCCAACGTAATGCGGTTGCTCGAGATTGTGCGCGGAAAGAAGTCGAGCAAAGAAGTGATAGCCACCTGCATGCAACTCTCCAAAAAGCTGGGCAAGATCGGGGTGCTGGTGGGAAACTGCCGCGGCTTCGTCGGCAACCGCATGTTTCACTCGTACCGGCGGGAAGCGCAGTTCCTGGTCGAAGAAGGGGCGGAGGTGGAGGCGGTGGACAAGGCGCTCGTCGACTTCGGCATGGCCATGGGCCCTCTGGCCACCGGCGACCTGGCCGGTCTCGACGTGGGCTGGCGCATTCGCAAAGAGTACCGCCACCTGGAAAAACCGGGAATCCGCCAGCCGTTCGCCGAGGATCGTCTTTGCAAAATGGGCCGGTACGGCCAGAAAACGGTGAGGGGATGGTACCGGTACGACGAAAACCGGCGCGCCAGCGCGGATCCCGAACTACCCGCCTTGGTGCGAAAGTGGAATGCGGACGCGGGCATCCCGCAGCGGCAGATTTCCACCGCGGAGATCGTCGATCGTTGTATCTATGCGCTGGTGAATGAAGGAGCGCGGATTCTGGAAGAGGGATACGCGCTGCGGGCAGTCGACATCGACATTATCTATCTCAACGGGTATGGATTTCCCGCCTATCGGGGCGGGCCGATGTGGCATGCCGACACGGTGGGATTGCCAAAGGTCTGCCAGCGCGTCTGCGAATTCCACAAACAGCACGGAGAACTGTGGGCGCCGGCTCCCCTTCTGCAGCGCCTGGCGGAAGAGGGCAAGACGTTTGCCGAGTTCGACAAGGAGCAGGTTGCGGCCGCGTAGGGTTCGGAAAGCCCAGGGACAGCGCCCGCGCGGACAAGGCCGGCGCGAGGACCGGCGCGAGAGAAACTCGCTGTGCGCATGACGAAGACATAGGAGACCTCATGAGAGAAGCAGTCATCGTAGCCAGTTCGCGCACAGCTCTGGCCAAGTCATTTCGCGGATCGTTCAACCTGACGCGTCCGGAGGATCTGGCAGCGCACTGCATCCGAGATGTGCTGCGCAAGACACCCCAGCTCGATCCACGCGAAGTCGAAGATGTCATTTTGGGCTGCGGACAGCCCCATGGCCCGCAGGGACATAACATCGCGAGAGTTTCCGCCATGCTGGCCGGGCTGCCTACTTCGACGGGCGGCGTCACCATCAACCGGTTTTGCTCTTCCGGCCTGCAGTCGATCGCGCTGGCCGCGTACCAGATCGTGAGCGGCGGCAGCGACGCGCTGATTGGCGGCGGCGTGGAAAGCATCAGCCTGGTTCCGCGCAACTACGATCCGAATCCCCGGCTACTCGAGCAGATGCCGGGCGTGTACATGGTGATGGGGGAGACGGCCGAGGTGGTGGCCAAGCGCTACAAGATCAGCCGGCAAGCGCAAGACGAGTACGCGCTCCTGAGCCAGCAGCGCACGGCTCGCGCCCAGCGGGAAGGCTTTTTCCAGGGAGAAATCGCTCCCCTGCGCGCGCTGCGCGCGACCTTGGACAAGAAGACGGGCGAAGTGATCGCGAAGGAAGAGGTGTGCGCGGACAAGGATGAATGCAATCGTCCGGACACGACGCTGGAGGGACTGCTGGCGTTGAAGCCGCACTTCGACCCGACCAGCGGTCAGGGCACGGTCACGGCGGGAAATTCCTCGCAGCTTTCCGACGGCGCTTCGGCCACGCTGGTAATGTCGCGGCAGCGCGCGGACGCGCTCGGCATTCCCTACAAGCTGGTGTTTCGAGGTTTCCAGATAAGCGGTTGCGATTCCGACGAAATGGGCATTGGGCCGGTCTTCGCGGTGCCGAAATTATTAGAGCGCACGGGCGTAAAATTCAGCGACATCGATCTCTGGGAACTCAATGAAGCATTTGCGGTTCAGGTGGTCTACTGCCGCGATCGCCTGGATATCGATCCGGAGAAATTGAACGTGAACGGTGGTTCGATCTCGATTGGGCACCCCTACGGCATGACCGGGTCGCGACTGGTGGGAACGCTGGCCAACGAAATGACACGGCGCAAAAACAAAGTTCGCTACGGAGTGGTCACCATGTGCGTAGGCGGCGGGCAGGGTGCTGCCGGGTTGTTCGAGCGGGCGAACTGACCAAGGGAGAGCCTCGGATGGCATTGGTTGAGAATCAAGGGACAAAGATCTATTGGGACGAACAGGGGCAGGGAGCACCAGTTCTGCTGATCATGGGCCTGGGCTATACGTCGGCCATGTGGTATCGCACGCGACCGGCGCTGGCGCAACATTTCCGCACGATTGCGTTCGACAATCGAGGGGTGGGACTGAGCGACGTTCCTCCCGGGCCTTACTCGATTGTGGGCATGGCAGCGGACGCGGCCGCAGTTCTCGATGCCGCCGGTGTTGCCCGGGCCCACGTTTTCGGCGTTTCCATGGGCGGCATGATTGCGCAAGAATTCGCACTGCAGTATCCGGCGAGGACAAGTTCGTTAATTCTGGGCTGCACCGGAGCGGGCGGGCCTTCGGCCGTGCGCGCGTACAGCGGTGTGATCGACATACTGGCGGCGCGCGGCATGACTCTGGAGCAAGCGCGGGAAGCCGTTCTTCCTTACATCTATGATGCGGCCACGCCGCGAGAGAAGATCGACGAAGATACCAGGGTGCGCCAGCGCTGGCTGCCTTCTTTGGAAGGCTACATGGCACAACTACTCGCGATCCTGGCGTGGGAGTGCTACAGCCGAATCGCTCAGATCACGGCGCCGACGCTGGTCATCCATGGGAAGTCGGATGCGCTGGTCCCCCCGGGCAACGGGGAGTTGATCGCAGCGCGGATTCCAGGCGCAAAACTCGTCCTGCTCGAGCACGCGAGTCACTTGTTTACTACCGACCAGACCGAAGCGGCAAACGAGGAAATCCTCGAATTTCTTTTGTCGCAGGCTGACGAGAGCCGGACCTGACGACAGCAAGGTCATGGGTCGGTCCATGAGTCGGCGTCATGGGCGAGAGTGAACTTCAAGATCGACATCCTGGGCAGGTTCAGGTCTTTACCCTGGCTCGCGAAGCTGCCCTAGCGGGAACTCCTTTGCCTCTCTTGCTGGTGTGAATCACACGCCTCAGCGCCGCGATGAGAGCGGGGCCGCGCATGCGGAGTTCTGCGCGATGGTGTAAGGAGAGATCCCGCAGCACCTTTTCACCCTTCGGCGTCAAGGAAAGCAATACTTCGCGGCCGTCTTGCCCCCCGCGGTGCCGCCGGATAAAGCCGCCGGCAGAGAGCCGGTTTACCAGCTCAACCGCACTGTGATGCCGAACCTGCAGCCGCTCGGCCAGCTCACCGATCCGCGGGCGCACATTTGTGGGCAGCCCTTTCACGGCAAGCATGAGCTGATGCTGGCGAGGTTCAAGACCAGCCATGCGGGAAGCTTGTTCACTGAAGTGGAGAAAACGGCGGATCTGATAACGCAATTCCGCCAGTGATGCGTAGTCAGCCAAGGTAAGCGCCCTTTCCATGCGGCAAAGTATATCGTCTCAAGACCATTCGCGCAGCGACAGTTGGATGAACCGGGGTCTTAACGGCGCCCGGGGAATGCCAGGTCCGCATGTGCCCTGGCTCGATTGACAATTATATTGTACTTCGATTGACAATTATATCGTATAACGATATATTATTCTCGCAGAAGGAGGACAACCATGAAAAGGTCAGTAGCTTTGACGATTTCCATTTTCATCGCAACCTTGGTGCTTTGTGTGGGCGCGCTGCCCGCTTGGGGCCAAGGCGAGAACCCACCCGCCGACACCAAGGAAGTTGGGCAGACTTCGGGCCACGGCGTCACTCTCGTGGAACTTAGCGCCCAAAGAGATGTCGAACAACAGATCAGGAATTTGCACGATCAAGGCCGGGAGGCGGCGTTAAAGGGTGATGCCGGCTTTTTCGAGAAGCACCTGGCCGCGGGCTACTTCGGAATTGGCGGCGATGGGAGGTTGATGACGAAGGCGGAGGCAGTTCAGGATCTCAAGTCCGGCGTCATCAAGTACGACTCCATTGACGAACGCGACGTGAAGGTAAACACCTACGGGAACACCGCTGTCGTGAACTCCATGGCTTCAGTCAAGCTGGTCGCCGATGGCAAGCCGATCAGGGGCGATTATCGCGCAACTTTCGTGTATGTGAAGCAGGGAGGCGACTGGAGGGAAGTCGCGTTCCAGTCAACGCCTGTGGCACAAGAAGGCCGGTGAACCACCGTGGCAAAACAGCGAATCCAGAGTTGCCGCGGGCACTGCCAGCTGCCGTGGCTGCGCTCGGCTTGGACGGCCGAGGATGGGCGTCCCTACACGAACTGTCCTCAAAGCGCAGCCAGCCGCCTTTGGATCAAAAGGAAGTAGAGGGCTAGCAGGATAAGCAGGAATCCGTTCAGGCTGAGTACCACCGGCGCGGTAAACACGGGAACGAGCCATCCCGACAACAGATTGCCCATCGGCATGCCGCCGCGAAATGCGAAATTGTAGACGCTCATCACGCGCCCGCGCATCTCGTTGGTGGTAATCAACTGCACCAGCGAATTCACCGTGGCAAAGACCGCCATCATGGATGCGCCCACCAGCACCAGGAAGGTCTGGCTTAGCGGCAGCGACTTGGAAAGGGCAAACCCGGAAATCCCCACGCCCAGGCAGGCAAGCGCGCCGAGAGCAACCAGTCCTTTTTTCCTTATGTTGCCCGCGCTCGCGATACTCAACGAGCCGCAAATCGAACCGAGCCCCATGAGCGCGAGGAGATTGCCGTAGGTTTCCGGACCGCGATGGAAGATGTCTTTCACGAATACGGGAAAGTAGGTCCGCATGGGCATGCTCAAAAAGGTCATGCAGAAAGCCAGCAAAATCAGCGCTTCCATCGAACTCTGCTTGCGAACGAACTGAATGCCCTGCTTCAGGCTGGTGAACATCGACTCCGTGGCCTTCAGCGGCAGGAAACGGGCGCGAATCATCGACAGCGACACGATGGGCGCCAGAAAGGAGAGCGCGTTCAGCCCGAAGCACCACTTTTCTCCCAGCCTCCCTAAGGCCTGTCCGGCGAGCGCCGGCCCGACCATGACCGCCACGTTGAACTGGATCGAATTCAGTGCGATGGCGTTCGGCATGTCTTCTTTCTCGACCAGCGTGGGAATCAGCGCCTGGTAAGCCGGACCGCCGAAGGCCTGAGCGAATCCGGAAACGAACGAAAGGCAGAGGATGTGCCAGACGTGTACCAGACCGGTCGCCACCAGAATGGTGAGCAGCCCGGCGCTCGCCATCTGCACATACTGGGAGCCGAGCAGAATCTTCCGGCGCTCCACGCGATCGGCCACCACGCCGCCGATCAGAGAGAACAGAAAGATGGGAATGCCGCCGAGAAACTGATCGAGCGCCAGCAAGAACGCGGAGTGGCTGAGCCGGTAAATCAGCCAGCCTTGCGCCACGATTTGCATCCAGGTGCCGATGCTGGAGGTGCAGGCGCCAAACCACATCAGGCGGAAATCGCGATATTGAAATGCTTTAAAGACCCGGCCAATCACCCTAGCGTCTCCAGAGGCACCGCAAAAGCCTACCATGCGGCTTCCCCCGTTAGACGTCCCAGGAATGGATTCAGGGGTTTGCAAGGCCTGGCTTTCCCATATCTCTGGCTGTGACCGAAGTCACAGATAGGTGATCAGAGATCACAGACAGAGGTCCGGCCCAGGGCGGAAAATATAGATAGAGTTTGCAGAGCCTTTGCATTATGGGAGGCACTTATGAAAAGGACCGTTTCTCTGTTTGCCGTATTGACCGCGGCTTTCGTCATGCTGGCTACGCAACAGGCGTTGGTGCAGGAGCGAACGCTGGTCAAGGTGAAAAGCTCGGAGATTGTAACGGGAGTGGTGATTGTTCACGTCGAAAAAGACGCGAAATCCCTTGAACTGCAGTGCAACCAGGGAATGGGCGGCTGCAAAGCGCTGGCGAGCGGCAGCTACCTGATGGTTGAACTTCCCAAGAACTACGGGATATACGATTGCAAGAACGTTGAGATGTATCGAGGGGATCAAGCCAAACCAGACGCCGCCGGGCTGATGGGCAACTACTGCCTGATGGAAAAGTGAGGGTGGTGGGAGTGGAGCATCCGGATCCGCGGTGATCCCGGTCACAAAAGCAAAAAAGGGACACCGCGAACGCGGTGTCCCCACCTACCAGCAACTTGACTTACTTATTCTCGTTCTGTGATTGGGCTCCAAACTCTTTTCGCTGTGCCACCGGACGCGCCGCTCTTGCTGCCGCGGCTACCGGCATGGCCGCCGCCGCTCCGTAGCGCTCGAGCAGCACGGGCACCATGGCGCCTTCCGCTTCTTTCACAAACGTGAGCTTGTTCTCGCCCAGCAGATCGACGCGGATGAAATCTCCCAGCTTCACCTGTCCCGTCGCCACCAGGTTCGCCAGCGGAAACACCAGATGCCGTTCAATCGCCCGCTTCAGGTGCCGCGCGCCATACTTCGGATCGGTGCCCTCCGCGAGCAGGAAGTTCTTCACCTGCGGCGTGCAGTTGAACACGAACTGGTTCGCGCCGGCCGCCATCAGCACCCGTTGCTGCACCATCCCCAGTTCGATTTCCAGGATCTGCTGCAGGTGCTCGGAGCGCAGCGTCTTGAACACGACGACTTTGTCGATGCGGTTCATGAACTCCGGGGCGAACTTGCGCCGCGCCGCGTCCACTGCCGAGCGGTTGATCTTTTCGTCGAGCGAGTTATCCACCTGCACCGCTTTCGGCGCGAAGCCCAAGCCGCCATCCACCAACCCATTCATTTCCACGGCGCCCAGGTTCGAGGTCATGATGATGATGCAGCTCGAAAGGTCCACGCGCCGGTTGTCGCCCAGCGTCAGCGTCGCCTTGTCCAGGATTCCGAGCAGCAGTTGCCACAGCGAATCGGAAGCCTTCTCGATTTCGTCGAACAGCAGAATCGACAGCTTCAGTTTTTCCGTGTGCCACTGGTTGAGCGCTTCCTGGGTGAGCAGCGGATGGGTCTCGCGGTGCCCCAGGTATCCCGGAGGCGAGCCGATCAGCTTGGCAATCTCGTGCGAGTGCTGGAACTCGGCGCAATCGATCTTGATGCAGGCGCGCGCGTCACCGAACAGAGACTCGGCCACCGCTTCCACAACCCGCGTCTTGCCCGAACCGGTCGGACCGAGGAACAGCAGATTGCCCACGGGACGGCCCGGCGCATTCAGGCCGGCCAGAAACATCTGATAGATTTCCGCGACCTTCTCGATGGCCTGATCCTGGCCCACAATCTTCCGGCGCAGGGCCCCCTCAAAGTCACGAGCGTCGTTGCTGCGGCGGTTCGGATCCAGCACGGTTGCAAGGTTCGTTCTCATCTTTTCGGGCCCCTGTTTCCTCTCCGGGAACTGTATGTTTTCTGCCGAAGTGCTCATTTTTGTCACCCGGGAGGAAGGTCGCATTTCCGTACCCGCTCCCTTATGTGCAAGCCGCTCGCCATCCGCCGAAAACCCCGTAATCCCCCACTTCTCATCGTCTTAGATGCGGCTAGCCGGTTTCACGCCAGGTCGGCTTGGTTACCCACAGCTCCTGCAAGAGCAATAGTTTGCAGTCTGCGGGAACTTTCCCTAAGCGCCCTGACCCACCGTGCGCCCATGTCCGCTGTGCAATACCGAGCTTGGCCCGACGTAACTGGCAGCCCAAGTTACCCCCAGCGGACAATGGAAACAGATTTCCTCTCTGGAGAATATCCTTGTCCCGATGCTTAACGACTGGACTTTCGGTCGCAAGACTTTCAACGGCTAGGCTCTCGATTGCGACCCTTGCTGCCTTCCTGCTCGGAGTGGCATTGACCATTTTCGGCCTTCTTTTTCCAACCGCATCCGCAGCGCAAAATCCACACGCCGCGCAGTTGGTCCAGGCGAAAGCCGACGCCACCAAAAAGCCCGAACTCCCGGCGCCCGTTATCGCGCCGCCCGGCTCCGATCTTTACATCGCCCAGCGCGGGGACAGCATCACGTCTGTCGCCCGCAAATACCTGAGGCGGACAAAATATCTCACTTCATCCGAACTGGCCGAAGCCATTCGCGCAGCCAACCATAACCGGCAGGGGGTCTTCCTCAAATCCGGAGAGCAGATCGTCATCCCCGGAATTCTCGAATCCGCTATTGTAGAGAAATCGGTCCGAGTTGCAAGAGATTTCGAAGTCCGCGCTATTTATCTGACCGGGGTAATGGCGGGCAGCGACCATGGAGAGCGCATTATCCGCCACTGGCGCGAGGTTGGCGGCAATGCGGTCGTTTTCGACATCAAGGATAGCGACGGCATCGTCAACATTGCCTTCGACCACCCCCTGGCCAGCGGACAGCGCCACTACATTTCCGACCTGCCGAAGTTCATCCATTTTCTGCATTCCGAAAACATGCACGCCATCGCCCGCATCGCCGTCTTCCGCGACGAGCATCTGGTCACGAGCCACCCGGAACTAGCCGTGAAGTCCCGTAGCACCGGCCAACCCTGGCGCGAAAATGGCAAGCTCGTCTGGACCGACCCCTCGAACCTCAAGGTGCAGGACTACGACATCGCGCTCGCCAAGTTCGTAGCCCAGGCCGGGGTCGATGAAGTGCAGTTCGACTACGTGCGCTTCCCCGCCGAAGGCGACCAGAAAGATGCCGAGTTCAACTACCAGACCGATCATCCCGAACACAATTGTAGAGAGGGAGCTTGCCCCGATTCCCTAACAGCCGCGTCACCAAGCGATCGCCCGAAAACAAAAAAAGACGTGCAGCGCTCGGAAGTGATCGCCGATTTCCTGCAGCGCGCCTATGCCGTGATCCATCCCACCGGCGTTCTGTTCTCGCTTGACGTCTTCGGAGTCATGGCGTGGCAGCGTCCCGTCGATCTTGCGCACACCGGGCAGGACATCGTGGCCATGGCCAAGCACTGCGACGTGCTCTCGCCTATGATCTATCCCTCGCACTTCTTCGGCATGGACGGCATCGCGCATCCCGGCGACGCGCCCGAGCATTTCATTGGCGAGTCCATGGACCGCTTCAAGCTCATCACCAAAGACAGCGGCGTGGTAATTCGCCCCTGGCTGCAAGCCTTTGCCTGGCGCACCAAGACGTACTCTCCCCTGTATGTTGAAGTTCAGACCGAAGTAGCGAAACAGAAAGGTGGAATCGGCTTTCTTTTCTGGAACGCCAATAACGACTACTCGAAGCCCTACATCGCCATGCCGGAAATGCGCGCCGCCAAAAACAAAGACCGTTACTTCCGAGGAGACGAAGTGGGCTCCAAACCCGAACCAGTCACAGCAACTCCGATTGCCTCAACCGTATCGCCCGTCACCGTACCCAGCACAAATGTAGAGACGGGGGTTGCGGCGTCTCCCAGCGACAGCACCCGCCACGACCAAAAAATCTGGCGTCACTAGAGCACACGGCGGTAAAGGCGATCCCTGATACCGAGCTTAGCGGATGGGCAGTGCGTACATGAGCCCGCCTTGCGTCCAGAGGTTGTTCAAACCGCGGGGCAGTTTCATCACCGACCCCGAGCCCAGGTCGCGCTCGTATATCTCGCCATAGTTGCCCACGGCTTCGATGACTCGGGCAGCCCAAGCGTCGTCGAGTCCGATCAATTGGCCGTAGCCGCGCTGGAGGCCGAGCAGACGCCGGATCCCAATGTCGTCGCTCTTCTTCGTCTTTATCTCAGCCAGATTCGCCTGCGTTATTCCGCTCTCCTCGGCTTGGATCAGAGCTTCGACGGTCCAGTTGACAATGGCGGCCCATTGCGGGTCGTCGAGGGTGTAGGTCGGCGCCAACGGGTCTTTGGCGATGACGTCCGGCAGGATTTCAAAATTTTTTGCCATGCTCTTAAAGCCGAGTCGCTCATAGGCTAATTGCGAGACATCGGCAGTGATGGCGGCGCAGTTGCGGGTGACGAAGGCCGCTTCCATCTCGCCTTCTTCCTCGAAGGGAAAGGGCAGCCACCTGATGTTCTCACGCTGCATGTAACTTTGTAGCTGGGTCTCGATCTCAGTGCCTCCGAGATAACAGATTTTCTTGCCGGCAAGATCCTGCGGGGAATTGATTCCCATGGTCTTATTCACAAGAAAGCCCTGGTAGTCATAGAACATCGGCCGCGCGAAGCCGAAGCCGACGTTGGTCGTATTGAAGCTGGCCGTGTTAATAAAATTGGGTGATCCGGTGGCGAGAAGCGCGATCTGGCCGGATTTGAGGGCTGTCAAGGCGTCTTGCTCGTCGCGGAAGGGCACGACGGTGAATTTGGCGTTGGACCCGAGCACGGCCACGGCCACGGCCTTGCAGATATCAGCGTCGAACACGGAGTGATTCCCATGCGCATCCTGAGTGGAATATTCGGGTTCTTCGATGTTGATTCCGCAGGGGAGTGAACCAGCGGCTTTGATTCGATCGAGTGTGGTCCCGGCGTGGACCGTTGCGGTTGCTCCGGTCATCAAGCATATCCATAGGCATGCAATTGAAAAAAGTAGAATTGCGGAAATTCTGATCATGCGGCTCCTGTTCCCTCCAAACATCAATCGCCAGCACACATGTAACAAATCCGGCGGCCGGAGAGAATCCGGTCGCCGGGTAAAGTGGTTGAGAAGAGCCCTAGTTCGACGGCCATCCGCCCTGGTACGGAGTACCCGGGTTGGTGCTGGGACGAGGATTGAAGTCCTGTGGAGCCGGATCGATCACTCCGCCTACAGTGACGTCGGTCGGGGTGATCTGCAGGATGCGGCAGCCCTGCCCACCGTAATGCGGCAGGCTCACAACCGAAGCGGCCGGAATGGTCGCGTACCCGGCTGGCAATGGTGGCGTTGCTCCTGTCAGGCGGTCATTGTCAAACGCGGTGAATAGATCGCCCACGCCCGGAACGCCGGCGTCGGAGGGTCCAAGGTACTTCTGGCCGTAGGTCTTCTTGCCTAGAGCGCGAGCCGCGGCTTCGTCGGGAAGGTCGGCCAGCGGAGTCAGGTTGAAAAGCTCGTCAATGAATCTGATGATCGAGCCATGCTCGGTCGCTTCATGGGAGATTGCGTGGACCAGGCTATAAGGCGAAATCACGATCGCGGGAATACGTGGTCCCTGATCGAGCGCGTTTCCGCTGGGATCCCAGGAACGAATTGCCGGTTGCGTGTGATCGTAGAGGCCATCGCTTTCATCGTAGGTGATGATGATGGCGCTCTGCGACCAATACGGACTGTTGGCGATCGCATTGATCGAGTCCGCCAGAAGGGCTTCGCTGATCTGCGCGTCGGAGTAGCCCGGGTGGTCGTCATTGCCGGGGAAAGCGGCCTTGTCCGCCGGGCTGGGTGAGCGAGGGACCAGGCCATCGAGGTTGCCATACCCGCCGCGAACATAGAACACACCCCCTTGCGACGGCAGCGCGTTGTTGCTGATGGCGGTGTAGAAATCGCCAAGGCCCTTGAGGTGCGACTTGGTCTCGCCCGGGTTGTTGGACTCATAACCGAAGTATTGCGGGCCATTGTGATGGGCGATGTAGTCGTAATTGGTGATGACACCAGTAGGATCGGTCGGCTCGTGATCGTATCCTTCCTGGAACCAGCCCCAGTTCACCGGCCCGTTCAGGCTGCCGGCAATCTTCTGGATGTCCGCTTGAATGTCCAGAAGATCGAAGGCGGGGTTCAGGTCGTTGGCCGTGATGCTTTCAATCTGGTTCCCCATGAAGGAGAGCGGCAAACTGGCAAACGTCAGGTTGGAGGCCGGGTTCGAGCTCACTCCGCCCGGATTGTCAACCGGCTGCTTTTCACTCGGAGGGGTAAGGTCCAGAGCGGATCCCCAGAACGGTTGCGGATCGCCGACAACGGGTAGCTGCGCGTTTGTGGTGTTGATGTTGAGACCCAACCCCGGATGCTTGACCCACTGCGTCATCCCCGACTGGCCAGCGATCATGGCGATGGCGTTTGGCGTCGAAGGCCCGATCACGGTGTCAAAGAAGTTATCGAAAAGCGTAAAGTGATCCGCATACTGCCAGAGAAATGGAACGGTAGTGCAGTCCACATGACTGACGACCAGTTCGCCCTTCTGCACCTGCGCCTCGGTCGGCGCCGGCCCGGTATATGTTTTTCCATCGGAGCTCAGCGTCCCAGACAGGCCTTCCTCGGTGAACGCATAGCGATCATTCTGGGCGACGTTGCTGGCATTCAGATCCAGCTTGGCATCTATGGCGGTGTGACCGTGATTCACCGAGTCCGTGTCCTCCGGATAGAGGAGCACTGTGGCGCCATTGATGTCGGTGATCGACTGAGGAATCAGGAACGGGGAGATGGTGCCCACCGAGCCGTCCGTCAGAACGATCGGCTGGACAAAGCCCGGCGTCTTGGCGGCGGGCTGAGAGAATAGTCCCCGAGCCCCAGGGTAGGTGCCGAAGTGGAAGTCAAAGGATCGGTTCTCCTGGAAGAGAACGAACACATATTTGATGTTCTTTTGGAGCAGAGTGAGTTTCTGAGCGTGAGTGAGACTCGGCTCGCTCTCCAGGCTACGCGTGTAGCGGGCGACTAGAACGCTTGATCTCGGTGCGATTTCGACAAGTGTTTTCTGGTCGGCAGCCCCGTTACTCTTTGGGCTTTCGGCCAGCGTGGGGAGTGGCTGCAGCATCAACGCGGCGATCATCAGGGAAGCCCAACTGGCCTTCACCCATTCTCTGGTGTTCATATTTTTCCTTTCGGATGCTTGTGATCGAAAGCTTTGTGCTCATGCGGTTTTCGCCGGTGTTACCCGGTGACGCTAGTGGGGGTGGCGATCCGGCGAGATGATGTTTCGCAGTCCATCGGAACAGAGGCATGTGAACGTAATGTTGAGCCTGTATGAACGGTTGGTGAAATATCTTCGTGGGTTGCAAGCCCGCCTAAAAGCAGACGCCGGTTTTCACATCGGCCTTTCCGGTGGAGCTGTGGTGAAATAGAGACGTGCAACTTCGCCAGGCTTTGGATGCAGCGGTCGAATTTCTGACGGTTGCGCGAGTTCCGTCCCCGCGGATGAACGCGGAACTGCTCATCATGTTCACGCTTGATTGCGACCGGGCATATCTCTATGCACATCCTGAGCGGGAATTGACGGCGGAGGATCTCGCTCGCTGTGACGAGGTTCTCGTTCGGCGTGCAACGGGCGTTCCGGCGCAGTACATCACGGGGCATCAGGAATTTTGGGGGCTCGATTTTATCGTGTCGCCGGCCGTGTTGATTCCTCGTCCGGAAACGGAGCATGTGGTGGAAGCGGTGCTTGAGTTGGCGAAGGCAGACGGGCGGGGACGCCCACCCCTCCATCAGTTGCGTATCGTCGATGTGGGCACCGGGTCGGGAGCGATTGCACTTGCTTTGGCAAAGGAACTGCCATATGCGGAAATCCACGCAACGGACATTTCTCCCGCAGCTCTGGAAGTTGCTCGCGCTAATGCGGCACGGCACGAGCTTGCTTCGCGAATCGAGTTTTACGAGACGGACTTGCTCAGTGGACTGCCGGCGGCTTCATTTGACATCGTGGTTTCGAATCCTCCCTACGTGGGCGAATCGGAAGAAGATTCGGTGCAGCTCGAAGTACGCAAGTTCGAGCCGCGGAATGCGGTGTTTGCGGGGCCGACGGGGGTGGAAGTGATTGAACGGATGATTCCGCAGGCACGCGCGGCGCTCGCTCCGGGGGGATGGCTGGTGTTCGAGATCAGCGGGACGATTGCCGATCGAGTGCGGAGTCTGCTCTTGAGTTGGGACGAGGTTGAGATCAGAAACGATCTGCAGGGGATCGCGCGGGTGGCGATTGCGAGAAAAGCCAATCCCTAGCAAAACTTTGCTCGTGGAGAGCCGGGCGTCCCCGCCCGACCGGACCCCTTCGACTGCGCCCAGGGCAGGCTCGCGATACACCCTTCCCTCCACTCCCTAGCAGGTTGCGGAAAAACTCGATGTGAAGCGGACGCAGTACCACGAAACTCTCTTGTTTCCACAGCACAACCTGATAAGAAGAAGGCATGCGCGGAAAAGACGAGCAACAGTTGGAC
>Ga0181526_10000041_pt1 | contig 132780 bp, 101 predicted proteins | sample PEATcosm2014_Bin_35_FD_119750 | JGI IMG/M metagenome (GOLD analysis project Ga0181526, IMG submission 119750) | Peatland microbial communities from MTU Mesocosm Facility, Houghton, MI, USA - PEATcosm2014_Bin06_30_metaG | ecosystem: Environmental > Terrestrial > Soil > Wetlands > Peat | place... | reverse complement strand
GCGGTTGGCCGACAGCGAAGCGTGCCAGGAACGGGGCAACCAACGCCCACCTTTCAGTCGATCTCGTGGATAGGCAGCACGGGCACGCCTCTATGCTGTACATGTATACCTACATTAACATGCGAAGGCGGAGGTGGATGGGCGGCGCACTGCGGGCGCCAGTCGATCCCAGGCAGCCCAGAGATTGGCAGGCCCATTCGTGGTGCCGCCAGTACAATTTAGGCAGAAGAGCCAGGTTGGTGTTGGTAACGGGCCGCATTGGCGGAGCTGGGGGGGGAATTTGCGGGATGAGCACGTGACAGCAAGGCCCACGCTACGAGTGACGGTTGCGCTGCTGGTCTATACGGTTCTGATGCTGTCGGTCAGCAGGGTGAGCTGGATCGTCTACCGGCACAACCATCGCTTTGATGAGCGCCCGCTCTTCACGAAAGCCGATCGATTTCGCGACCTGACCAACTACGTCGGCAAGACGGCACATTTGCTGGGCGGTGCAGCGACATTGGGGCGAGGCTACCCGGTGTACACCTATCCCGCACCCGCCGCGTTCGTTTACAAGGCCCTGATCTATGCGGTCCCAGGCTACGGGGTTGTTATTTACCTTACATTTCTCGCGATCTGTACTTTGGGCTTTGCGATCGCGGCCTTGCGTGCCAGCCGCGGCAGCCGGTGGGTGGGCCCAGCCGCTGCTGTTGCGATCGTTGCCACGGCGGTATTCGGCTACCCGCTGTGGTTTGATGCCGACCGTGGCAATATCGAGGGCGTAGTTTGGGCTATGGCCGCAGTGGGGCTATGCTTTCTGCTGCGGGCGAGGTATCGCGCCGCCGCAGTGCTGATCGGTCTGGCCGCCAGCATCAAGCCATTTTCAATTCTGTTTCTGTTGCTGCTGCTGGCCCGCCGCAGATACAAGGAGGCAGCGCTTGGCGTGGTGACAGCAGGCCTAGTGATCTTGGCGGCATTGACGGCGCTGGGACCGAACCCGTGGAAAGCGTATCAAGGCCTGAAGCCAGGCGTATCTCTTTATTTGGCTGAATATGTTACGAACCTGGCGCCAGCCGAAGAAGCACGATTTGACCATTCCCTGCTCGACGGGATGAAGTCGGCTGCGCTTACGGTGGAGATGGGGGGAATTCGTCCTCGTAAGGCCATCGGAGACGTGGAAACGCTGAATGCGGAGCCGGGCGGATGGCCCGTAATACATACCCTGGTGCGCGTTTACCCCTTCGTCGCGATGGCCGGACTTGGACTGCTGGTTGCCGTATTTCGCAAGCTGCCGATGCTGAACCAATTGACCGCGCTGGGAGTCGCTATTACTCTTTTCCCCCTGGCTGCCGGAGACTACACGCTACTTCATTTGTATGTTCCCTTTGGAGCGTTAGTCGTGTTTATGACGCGAGAGGCGGCAGCCGGCCGGTCGACCCTTGCTTTCGGCTCGCTACTGGCGTTCGCCGTTACTTACGCACTGCTTTTCGCCCCGCTGACGTTTCTGGCGATTTACGCGGGAGACGCCAAGCTGCTGCTTTTGCTGGCACTGCTGGTGGTGGCGGCGGTATCACCCATGCCGAGCGAATATTTTGGCGATCCGGCGGGCGAGGTGCAGCGCGAGCAAACGGGCGAGATCGGTCCTGACGCCGCCGGGCTTCTCGCTTCTTGAATCAGCGAACGGTTGCGGCTGAAGTCTCCCAGGCGAGGACGCTTTCGATGCCATCTTCTTTGCTGGTGGTGGGCTGCCAATGGATGAGCTTGCGGGCTTTGGAGTTGTCGGCGACGAAGAACCTCTGATCGCTCTGGCGCCACGGGAGGTGGGTGTAGTTGAGTCGGATGCCGAGGCGCTGCTCGAGATAGTGGAGGAGTTCGAGAAGGCTCATGCTGTTCTCGATGCCCCCGCCGATGTTGAAGGCGTGACCGCGCGCGGCCTGGATGTTCTCAAAGGCGGCGACGTAGCAGCGGACGGCGTCGGAGACGTGGAGGAGGTCGCGAACCTGCTTGCCGTCGCCGGAGACGGTGAAGGGCGGGCGAGCGGGGTTGGCCTTGGATTCGATGGCCTGACGGCAGAACCAGCCGACCCATCCCTGGTCGTAGGTGGCGAACTGGCGGCCTCCGTAGATGGTGGAGTGGCGGAAGACGACGGTCGAGAGGTTGAAGGCGCGGGCGTAGTCCAGCATGTACTGATCAGCGGCCCCTTTGGAGCAGCCGTAGGGAGTGTGGAACTCGATGGGAGCGGACTCGTCGACTCCGGGCTGGGATGCGCGCGGGTGGTAGCGGGTTTCGGTTTCGACCAGGTCGAGGTATTCGAGGTTGCCGTAGACCTTGTTGCTGGAGGAGTAGACGATAGCCGTGCCGGGAGTGTACTGGCGGACGGCTTCGAGCACGTTGACTGAACCGAGGACGTTGGTCTCGAAGTCGCGGCGGGGACTCTCGATGGAAGTGGTCATGGCGACCTGGCCGGCGAGGTGGAAGATGACGCCGGGCTGGAGGGCGCGGACGATGGCCTCGACGTCGAAGGCGTTGCGAATGTCGCCATGGACGAATGCGACGGGGTTGCGCTCGGCGGTGGAGAGGGTGCGGAGCCACTCGAGGTTGGCGGACGCGCCGTTGCGGGAGAGATTGTCGAAGACGGTGACCTGATTGGCAGGGTCGAGCGCAAGCAGGTGGGCAGCGAGATTGCTGCCGACGAAGCCGCAACCGCCAGTGATGAGTGCGTTCATTGGCTCTGGTTTTCCTTCCGTGCCGCTTGTTGGAACCTGCGAAGTTTCTGAAGCGTGCTGAAGTAGCCGAGGGCGAACTGGAAGAGTCTGCGTTTGGTCTGGCCGGCCTTACGGCGGCCGAAGGTGACGGGTACTTCGCCGACTTGCGCGGGCGGGTGGTGGGTGACCGCCTTGATCAGGATTTCTTCGAGAATATCGAAGTCGTTGGAGCCCAGGCGCATGGGCTTGAGGATGGAGGTGTGGTAGAGGCGGAAGCTGTTGGTTACGTCCTTAGCGCGGATATTGAAGACGATGCGAAAGGTGAGGTTGAGTACGTAGGACATCCAGATGAGGATTGCGGGGTTTTCGGTATGGCCTCCGGCGACGTAGCGGGAGCCGATGACGATGTCGAAGTTGTCGCGCTGCGACCACATGGAGGCAAAGTAGGAGGCGCTGTGGGAGCCGTCTGCGTCCATGCAGAGGAGGTATTTGCCGCGGGCCAGGGCGATGCCGGTGCGGATGGCGTCGCCGTACTGGTTGCCGCCGGAGCGGCGGATGTGGCGTACGCCGTTGCGTTCGCAGACCTCCTGGGTGTCGTCGATCGCGGTCTGGGTGTCAAGAATGAGGATTTCGAAGCTGGGTGTGAGCGCGGCTGCGGCAGCCTTGATGGTGGGCAGCAGGTCCCGCAATGCGGCAGCTTCGTTGTAGGCAGGCAGCATAACCGTCAACTCGACAGCTTCGAGAGTTTCGCTTGATTGCATTATCGATACTGCTTCGGTCTAGTCACTTCAAGCTCCGGGAACTGAGATTGCGCGAGTTGCCAAACGGCATAGGCAAGATTTGTCTTCGGCCTCCAGCCGAGAGACTCCGCGAGGCGAATGTCAGCAACCAAATTCGCCGGCTCATATGGGTGAAGCGGGAGTTCTCCCAATCGGATCTCAACATCCAGTCCTAGCTGACGGCAAACGGAACCTACTATGGTGCGCAACGCGATCGATTGACCACTGCCAATATTGAAGACGTCGCGTCCGGGCAGCGTGCCCTCTTCGAGGATAAGACAGACTGCCTCGGCCACATCCTGCACCGCGCAGAAGTCGCGAATCTGCATGCCCGACGACATTCGAAACGGCTGGCGTTCAAGAGCGCTGCGCAACAGTGACGGGAACAGACGATCCCCGCCATCGTGAAGGCCGGTAAAGGAGAATGGCCGCAGGACCGTGAGATGGCGTTTCAGACGTTCCGCTCCCGCGCGCAGGAGGCAATCGGCCGCGGCTTTGCTGGCGCCGTAGGGATGGAGGGTGTCGATGGGATCGCCCTCGCGACATGGCCGGTCCTGGCTGGCGTAGACCAGTCCGGTGCTGACGTGGATGAAATGGCAGTCTTCGACCTCGCAAGAGGCCTCGAAGAGCGCGACCGTGGCCGAAACATTGAGCCGGATGAGATCGAACCATCCTATCTTCGTCGGACGCACCCCGCTGGCAGCGCAGTGGATGATCGCATTCGGCTGAAAGTCCAGGACGATCTGCGCGAGTTCCTTGCTGTCGGAGATGTCGAGTTGCCGCGAGTCCGCGTTGGCGAGATTTCCGAAGAGCGAAGGGTCCGGTGTTCGCATCAAGAGATGAAGGCGGGTTTCCGGGTGCATGGTTCCAAGGTGCTGGACGATGTTGTATCCCAAGGTTCCGGACGCGCCGGTGACCAGGACTCGCTCTAGGTGTGGGCAGGGCATCAGTTGGCTCAAACCCTTCTTGAAGCGGTCACGTCAGTGGTCGGCATGTAAACACTATATCTTCTGGACGCGTTGGACGTCGCGGACGCCCTGAACGCGGCGGAGCTTGTCGACGAGGCGGTTGAGGTGGCGGACGTCGACGGTTTCGATGACGAAGTCGACGACGGCGCCACCGTCGGCGGTGGCGTTGGAGGCGGAGGAGCGGATGTTGGTGCCGTCGTCGGAGATGATGGCGGTGAATTCCTTGAGCAGGCCGGCGCGGTCGTCGCAGAGGACGGTGAGTTTGACGGGGTAGGTCTGCGGACGGGGCGCTCCGGCGGTGGCGTCGGTTGAGAGGGGCGCCCACTCGACCTGGATGCGGCGGTCGGACTCGTAGAGGAGGTTCTGGACGTTGGGACAACTGCGGGCGTGGACGGCGACGCCTTTGCCGCGGGTAACGTAGCCGATGATCTCTTCGCCACGGATGGGGTTGCAACAGCGGGCGCGGTAGACGAGCAGGTCGTCCTGACCCTCGACCTGGAGGGAGTCGGAGCCCTTGCCGAAGAAGACGCGCTTGACGGCGTCGGACATGTGGTCGATGGTGTGGCCGATGACGCCTTCGTGCGGTGCAGGCTCGGCGGCGATGGTGGATCCGGGTTCGAGCTTGTTGAGGACCTGGCGGGCGGAGAACTTGCCGAAGCCGACGCCGGAGAGCAGCTCGGCCTGGGTAGTGAGGCCGTACTCGGCGGCGACCTTGTCGTAATCAGCCTCGTGATACTTGGAGAGGCCCATCTTGTACTTGCGTGCTTCGCGGTCGAGGAGTTTCTGGCCGATCTCGATGGCGCGCTCGCGCTGATGCTCGTTGATCCAGTGCTTGATCTTGTTGCGGGCACGCGAGGACTTGGTGAAGGAGAGCCAGTCGCGGCTGGGGGAATGGCCGGTTTGAGTGGTGATTTCGACGATGTCGCCGTTGCGGAGCTTGGTGCGGAGGGGGACGATGCGACCGTTGACCTTGGCGCCGATGGTGGTGTTGCCGACCTCGGTGTGGATGGTGTAGGCGAAGTCGATGGGGCTGGAGTCCTTGGGCAGGACGACGACTTTGCCCTTGGGGGTGAAGGTGTAGACCTCCTCGGGGTACAGGTCGATCTTGAGGGTCGACATGAACTCGTTGGGGTCGGACATCTCGCGCTGCCACTCCATGAGCTGGCGGACCCAGGCGAGACGGGCTTCGTCCTTGGCGGTGACGTTGTCGCCAGCCTTGTACTTCCAGTGGGCGGCGATACCTTCCTCGGCGACGCGGTGCATCTCTTCGGTGCGGATTTGGACTTCGAACTGATGGCCGCCGGGCGCGATGAGGGTGGTGTGCAGGCTCTGATAGAGGTTAGGCCGGGGCATGGCGATGAAGTCCTTGATGCGGCCGGGGACGGGACGCCAGACGGAATGGAGGAGACCGAGGACGGCGTAACAATCCTGGACGGTCTGGCAGATGACGCGGATGGCGAGGAGGTCGTAGACCTGGTCGAGGGGCAACTTCTGGTCGGTGATCTTCTGCTGGATGGAATAGAGGCGCTTGATGCGCCACTCGACGCGGCCGGCGATTTTGTGCTCGCGGAGCTTGGCTTCGAGCTGCTTGACGATGGTTTCGAGGAAGACTTCGCCTTCGCCGCGAAGGGCGTCAACTTCGTTGGCGAGCTGCTGGTAGGCGAATGGGTCGGTGTAGCGGAAGGCGAGGTCTTCAAGCTCGCCGCGGAGCTTGCCCATGCCGAGGCGGTGGGCGAGCGGGGCAAAGATGTCGAGGGTCTCGCGGGCGATTTTCTGGCGCTTCTCGGTGGGCAGGTGCTCGAGGGTGCGCATATTGTGGAGGCGGTCGGCGAGCTTAATGATGACGACGCGGACATCGGTGACCATGGCGAGGAGCATCTTGCGGATGTTCTCGGCCTGGTGGTCTTCGCGGTTCGCGAACTTGATTTTGTCGAGTTTGGTGACGCCTTCGACGATGTGAGCGACCTGCTCGCCGAAGCGCTCTTCGATTTCCTCGGAGGTGACATTGGTGTCTTCGACGGCGTCGTGGAGGAGGCCGGCGGCGATGGCGGTGGAGTCCATCTTGAGTTCGGCGAGGACGAAGGCGACCTCGAGGGGATGGACGGCGTAGGGCTCGCCCGAGGCGCGCTTCTGGCCTTCGTGTTGCTGGAGGCAGAACTGCCAGGCCTGGCGGATGATCTCGAGGTCGTCGCCGGGGCGGTTCTGGTGGACTTCGTGGAGAAGGTGGGCGAATGTTTCGTCGATTTTGGAGACTACCGCGGGACTTGATCCGGTGAGATGCTCGGCAGAACTCTCCTCGGGGGCGGGTTCGGCCGAATCTGATGGAGCTTCGGGACTTACGGCTGGATATTTGGGCGCGTTTTCGGGGAGAGCGCGGGCGGCTGCGGCGGCACTGCCCATGGGCACTCCCGGGCGCAGGAGATCCAGCGGTGCAGCAGGCGGTGGAACCGACTCCAGCTCAATGCCTGTGTCCGTTTGAATAGGCTCGGAACTCATGCCTTCGAGGGTCGAAGGTGCGACTCTTCCGGAGGGTCCGGGAGCCGCCCGAGTGATTGCCATAGGCCATTATAGAAGGGGATGCGGGAAATGGCTGGCGGAGGAGGGAATTCAAGGGTTTGGGCTGTCGAAATCCCGGCCACTTGCGCGGCTCAGGCAAAGGTACGTTGCGAACTCCACGCAGATTTAATTCAACTTAATTTTCAGCAAACGCGCGGCCCAAACGTCTATGGGTTAGACGGAACAGGTTGCAGCAAGCGAAGACAGGGCTTGGGATAGCTCCGGTTGGGGTGTGCCTATAAGGCGTTTCACAGCCGGGGAGCGCCGCGAAATCAGTCTTCCTTCCGCCTGGAAAGCCGCTGAGACAAGCCGCAGCGGCAACGACAAATTTCGATGTACTTATCCATTCCGGAGATCAGTGATGAAGATCGCAATTAAGTTGTTCGCAATTACCCTGGCCGCAGCACTGAGCGGCCCAATCGCCTGGACGCAAGCCCCCACAACAACCAAGCCAGTCGTACCGATGCAACTGAAGCCGCTCTCCAACGCTCCCATCACCATGCACGCGGTCGACGATAGCAAGACCCTCTACCAGACTATCGGTAAGCTGGCCGGGCTGAATGTTCTGTTCGACGCGGACTACCAGTCCAAACGTGTGCAGGTGGATTTCACCAACGCCAGCCTGAGCGATGCGTTGCGGATCGTGGGCGAAATCGCGGGCACATTCTACAAGCCGCTCACCCCGGACACGATCTTCGTCGCCCAGGACACCACCATGAAGCACCGTGATCTCGACGATCTCGAGGATGAGACCTTTTATCTGAAGAATGCCACCCAGCAAGCCGACGCCAACGAGTTGGTGGCTGCGCTGCGTAACATCCTTCCGCCCGATGCGAAGGTCTACCTGGTTATTGGCGAAGACGCGATCGTTGTTCGCACAACCCCTGAGCTGCTCGTGCTGACGCAAAAGCTGCTCAACGACCTCGATCTGCCGAAGAAGGCTTACCGCCTCACTTACACCGTCACCGAAATGGACGGCACCAAGCTGATTGGCACGCATCACGTCGTTGTGCTCGCCGTGTCGGGGCAGCAGGTTAAGGTTAAGCAAGGCAGCAAGGTCCCCATCGCTACCGGCTCCTACAGCGCCGACAACAAGGCCGCCGGCGTCCAGACCCAGTTCACCTATATTGATGTCGGCTTGAACTTCGATTCGACGCTCATGGCCATGGGCGATTCCGCCATGCTGAAGGCGGACGTCGAGCGATCCAGCGTCGCGCCGGAAGCTTCCGGCGTCGGTGCGCAGGACCCGATTGTGAACCAGACATCCCTGCAAGGCACCTTCCTGCTGGCCCCGGGCAAGCCGGCCAGGATTGGCTCGCTGGACATGCCGGGAAGCTCGCATCATCTTGACATCGAGGCCACGTTGGAGCCGCTCCATTAATCGGTTCATACGGGAGCGAACCTGACCAGCGAGATCGAAGGGGGTTGTGCGGATAAAACATGGTGCTAGACTTGCTCCCGATGAATGGCTGGAGTGCAAGGCGGGGCCAAATTCTGGGATGGGCGGCGGTTTCCATTTCCACAGCGTTCGCCTGTTTCTGGGCGTTTTGGGGGAGCATAGAGAACTTCCACGAAGGGTGGTATTTCACAAACATCTGGCGAAATATCGGCTTGATGTTGGTTCAATACCTGAGCCCAATGCTGATCGTGATGCTGATCAGTGTGCTGGCGCTACGCTGGCCGCGCTTGGCAATTCCCCTGCTCACGGCTGGAGCCATTGGTGCCGCCCGGTTCTTTCGAGGCAGCCACGCCGCGGTCGTGCTGATCGTGATTCCGCTGGTCGTTCTCGGCGTGCTCTACCAGTTTGGTTGTCCCGAGCCGCGCCGCTGGGCTTGGAGATGCCTGGTGGGGCTTCCGCTGATTACGGCAGTGGCTTGCGGCGCGTATCCCGGCTGGCGCGCGATACATCGCTGGGACGACGGAAACTACGGCATGCGGCTGATCGAGGGCAATGGCGTCACTCTGATCTGGGCGCCGGAGGGACCGGGTTGGCCCGCTCGCGGGGGCGCCTCCTGGCAGGAAGCGATGCGAAACTGCGCTAACTTATCCGCGGACGGCCGATCACTCGCCGCTGCGCCACAGAATGTATGGCGGCTGCCCACCGTTGACGAGGCCGTGCGCTCGCTGGTCTATCGCGGCGCCAACGCAGGAGGCACCTGGGACCCGCTTCTGCGCCGCGCGCAGTACCGGGTGGTCCCGGACAAGGACTCTCCCCTGTGGAAGTTCCATTCAAACGTGATCTATTGGTGGACTGGCACCGAACCCGGCGGAGATCAGGCCTACTACATTACCAACAACGGTTATGTTCTATCGGTGCCAAAACGGATCCATCCGGGTTACCTGGCGTTTCGATGCGTGTCTGAGCCATCCGCGGCGAGCGTGGCTCCGGCCGGGGAATGAATGAGCGGATCGGTGGATGCTGACCCGCGGCCCGCGATTTGCTTAAGCTGAGCGGTGGATGGTCTATTGGGGACACAGCATTTGGCTCAAATTGCGCGGAAGGTTCGCCGGTCGGTCGATGAGAGATTGGGAGAGAGTCGGCGGGGTGGGGCGAGGCGGGTTGGAGCTTCGCTGGTACTTCGTGCTGATGGTGACGGCGGCGATTGCGATCAGCTACTTCGACCGGCAGACGCTGCCAGTGGCGATTGCGGCGATTCAGCGCACGATTCCGATCTCGAACCAGCAATTCTCGTATCTGACGTTGGCATTTTTGCTGGCGTATGCGGTGATGTATTTGGTGGGCGGGCGGCTGCTGGACCGGTTGGGAACGCGGCGCGGGTTCTTACTGATCATGGTGTGGTGGTCGGCAGCGTGCGCGCTGCAAGGGTTGGCGACGGGGTTCACGTTGCTGCTGGTGGCGCTGCTGCTGCTGGGGATGGGTGAGGGCGGAGCCTTTCCAGCGGCGGTGCGGGTGGTTGCGGAGTGGATTGAGCCGGAGGAACGGTCGACGGCGATGGGGATCATCAATGCGGGGACGGCGGTGGGGGCGGTGCTGGCGGCGCCGGTGGTGGCGAGGATTGTGCTGACGCTGGGCTGGCGGGCGGTGTTCTTTGTTGCGGGTGGGGTGGGGATGGTGTGGGTGCTGTGGTGGGCGGCGGCGTATCGAAGCAAGGCGGTGGTCGAGCGAAACGCGCTGGATGCGCGGGCGCTGGGAGCGCAGCTTACCTTGCGCGAGTTGATCGGAATGAACAGTGTGCGGGCGGTGGTGTTTGCGAAGTTCATGAGCGATTCGGCCTGGTACTTTCTGCTGCTTTGGCTGCCGAAGTATCTCTACGATGTGCGCGGCTTCGACGTGAAACATGTGGGCTACTACGCGTGGATCCCGTATGCGGCGTCGGGGGTGGGGAGTTTTGTGGGCGGGTGGTACTCCAGCCGGCTGCTGCGGAGCGGGCGGTCACTGGATGCGGCGAGGAAGATTGCGCTGGGATTGAGCGCGGCGTTTATGCCGGTGGTGATGCTGGTGCCGCTGGTTCCGGTGCAGGCCGCCATCGTGTTGTTCAGCGTCGCATTCTTCTGCCAGCAATCGTGGTCGGGGCTGATTATGACCGTGCCAGCGGACATCTTTCCGTTGTCCGCGGTGGGGACTGTCTCGGGTCTGGTAGGCTTCGGCGGTGCGATTGGCGGGGGCATTTTCGGCCTTGTAGCCGGGCGGTTGCTGGACCATGGATTCGGCTATGGGACGCTGTTTGTGCTGGTGGGGACGTTCCATCTGATCGGCTATACGGCTATTCTTTTGTTTGCTGGGAAAATTCAACCGCTTCGGGTGGATGATCTGAGGGAGATCGTATGAACTTTTGGAAGCTTGACCTCAGCGGCTAAAGCCGTTCGGCAAAGGGGAGTCGACGGCACGGCTGAAGCCGTGCCCTTAACGAGGCGAGAGGATTCCGAATGAGGCGAGGGAATTCCAGATTACTTCGCCGGGGATTGGGGACAGAGAGCAGAGTATGAAGATTACAGAAGTACACACGCGCGTCGTTCAATGGGAGGGCGAGACGGTTCCGCTGTCCCCTCATTTTTGCACCAACCCCATGGACCTGGTCGCGTTTGGCGATGCGTCGATGGGGAACTTTGCGTTCCATGGATGGGTGGTGGTGGAGATCTTCACCGACACGGGGCTGGTGGGGCTGGGGAATGCCGCGCTGTCGCCGCTGGTGACGAAGACGCTGATCGATACGTATCTGAAGCCGTTACTAATTGGGGCGGACCCGTGGGACACGGAGTATCTGTGGCAGCAGATGTACCGGCGGACGATGGCGTTCGGGCGCAAAGGCGTGGCCATGACGGCGATTTCGGCGGTGGACATCGCGCTGTGGGACCTGCTGGGAAAAGATGCGAAGCAGCCGGTGTACCGGTTGCTGGGCGGGCGGACCAAGGAGCGGATTCCGGTGTATGCGAGCCGACTGTACGCGATGCCGATTCCGGAATTGCGCTTGGAGGCGCAGAAGTATAAGGACCAAGGCTACAAGGCGATGAAGCTGCGCTTTGGGTGGGGGCCGATCGACGGCGCCGCAGGAATGCAGAAGAATGTGGAGTTGATTCGCAATGTGCGCGAGGTGATTGGCTACGACATCGACCTGATGGCGGACGCGTACATGGGATGGACGCTGGACTATGCGAAGCGCATGCTGCCGCTGATTGAACCGTTCCAACTGCGCTGGCTGGAGGAGCCGGTGATTCCGGACGACACGCGCGGGTATAAAGAGCTGAAGAGCTATGGGCGGGTGCCGATTGCGGGCGGCGAGCACGAGTTTACGATCTTTGGATTCCGCGATTTGCTGGAGGCCAACGCGCTCGACTATATCCAGTTCGATACCAACCGGGTGGGCGGGATCAGCCAGGCGCGGAAGATCTCGGCGCTGGCCGAGTCGTTCCAGGTTCCGGTGGTGCCGCATGCGGGGCAGATGCACAACTTCCACGTGGTGATGGCGAGTTTGAATTCGCCGATCGCGGAGTTCTTCCCCAAGGTCGATGTGGAGGTGGGCAACGAGTTGTTCTGGTATATCTTCGACGGGGAACCGACGCCGGTGGATGGGTATATCGACCTGGATGAGAAAAAGCCGGGGCTGGGGCTGACGGTGAATGAAGAGTCGCTGAAGCGGTTCAAGATCATCGAGTAGCGAAGGGAGTTCATGATTCACCTAGTGCAGATCAGCGATGGCACGGAGCGGCGCGTGGCCATGGTCGAGGAGCCGCATCTTCGCTGCCTGGAGGGAGTGTTCAGCGTGTATGAGCTGGCGCTGCGCTATGCACAGTCCGGCTCGAAGCTGAGCGAGCAGGCCTCGGCGCTGGCGAGCGGTGAGCTTTTGGACTATGACCAAATCTATACCGGGAGGTCGGAGTGGCGGCTGCTGGCGCCGATCGATGTACCGGGGCAGCCGTCGCGGATGCTAGTGAGCGGGACGGGATTGACGCATCTCGGCAGCGCGCGAGAGCGGCAGGCGATGCATCTGGCGGGCGAGACGAAGACAGCCGAGGCTGTTACGGATAGCATGCGGATGTTTGAGTGGGGCGTGGCGGGCGGACGACCGGGTGAAGGTGCGATTGGGATTGCGCCGGAGTGGTTCTACAAGGGCGACGGCGCGGTGCTGCGCGGACCGTTTGAGGCGCTGGAGATTCCCGGCTATGGAGAGGACGGCGGCGAAGAGGCGGAGATTGCGGGCGTTTACGTGATCGACGAGCAGGGCAATCCGTGCCGCATTGGGATGGTGCAAGGGAATGAGTTCTCCGACCACAAATTTGAAAAGCGGAACTATCTGAACCTGGCGGGATCGAAGCTGCGGACGTGCAGTGTGGGGCCGGAACTGGTGATTGGGCCGGAGTTCGCCGATGTGCGGGGCGAGGTGCGGATTGAGCGCGCAGGCGAAGCGGTTTGGCAGAGGAAGATCGCGAGCGGCGAAGAGAACATGTGCCACAGCCTGGCGAATATGGAGCACCATCATTTCAAGTTCGCCGGACACCGGCAGCAGGGCAGTGTGCATGTGCATTTTTATGGGGCGGATGCGCTGTCGTGCGGCGACGGCGTGGTGTTGCAGGATGGAGATGTGACGGAGGTGCGGTTTGAGGGATTCGGGCGCGCGCTGCGGAATGTGATTCGCGAGGACGCGCGGCAGGCGGCGCCGGTGCGGGTGCGTGTTCTTGACTAATGATTAAGGTTGACCCATTTAGTATGGGACGGGAACAAGTGGAGACGGTATGGCGAAGCAATCGGTAGCATTACTTGGGCTGGGAACGATGGGCTCGGGGATGGCGGCGAACCTGCTGAAGGCAGGATTTCCGCTGGCGGTGTACAACCGAAGCCGCGCAAAGGCGGAGGCGTTTGCCGCGCAAGGGGCACGCGTGGCGGAGACTCCGGCGGACGCGGCGCGCGGGGCGGACGTGGTTCTTTCGATGCTGGCGGACGATGCGGCATCGCGGGCGGTGTGGCTGGGACAGGATGGAGTGCTGGCGGCGGCGGAGAAGGGAGCAGTGCCGGTTGAGAGCAGCACGGTGACGCCGGCGTGGATTGCAGAGCTGGCGGAGGCGGCGCGGGCGCGGGGGCTGACTTTGCTGGATGCGCCGGTGACGGGCAGCCGCGCACAGTCGGCTGCGGGGCAACTCTCGTTCCTGGTGGGCGGACCGCGTGCGGCGCTGGAGGCAGTGCGGCCCGTGCTGGAGGCCATGAGCAAGGAGATTGTGCCGCTGGGGCCGGTGGGGAGCGGGGCGAAGCTGAAGCTGATCAATAACTTTCTATGCGGAGTGCAGATTGCGTCGCTGGCGGAAGGCATGGTGTGGCTGGAGCGCAGCGGGCTGGACCGGGAGCAGGCGCTCGAATTTCTGAAGCGGGGGGCGGGAGGGAGTCCGGTGCTTTCGAGCCTTTCGGCGCGCATGGCGAGCCGCGACTACGCGGTAAACTTTCTGCTGAAGCTGATGTCGAAGGACCTCGAGTACGCCGGTGCAGCCGCGGCGGAGAGCGGCGTGGACCTGACGACGGCTGCAAACGCGCGCAGGTTGTTCGAGCAGGCGGTTGCGCTGGGATATGGCGACAAGGACATGTCGGCGGTGGTGGAACCGCTGCGGGCTGCGAATTGCTGAGAGATAGAGGAGGGTTTCGATGCAAAGACTCTTGAGGATTGCGTTGCTGGTGAGCTTGATGGTTGGCGTGAGTTCGGCAAGGTCGCAGGAGCCGTCTACGGGGTTGAAGGACTCGTCGCCGCCGGCACCGGCTGCAGCGCCTGCTGCGACACGTCCGGCACGGCCTCCGGCGCCGGTGCGGGACCCGAACGCGCCGGGATTTGTGAAGGCGAAGGAGCTGCCGGACGGCGCGGTTCCACCGGCGAATGTGGATGGGAACTTCATTATTGGGCCGACGCACAATCAGGCTCCGGAATTCGCAGCGCAGGATGGCGTGCCCAAGGGAACGCTGTATGAGTTCACCATGAACTCGACGGACAGCAAGATCTATCCGGGGATTGTGCGCGATACGGGCACGTTTGGCACGGCCGATCCGGCGGACCCGACGCGAATGATCGTGACTACGAGCCATCCTGGACCCTACACACGACACGTGGCTGTCTATGTTCCGAAGCAGTATGTGCCGGGGACTGCTGCGCCGTTCATCGTCGGGGCCGATGGGGTGGATCGTGCGTGGCCGACGCTGTTTGACAATATGATCGCCGCGCACCGGCTGCCGGTGATGATCGGTATTTTTATCGGCAATGGCGGCGGTGACGCGCAAGGCAGCGAGCGGGGGCTGGAGTATGACACCATGTCGGGCCTGTATGCGGAGTTTGTCGAGAAAGAAGTGCTGCCGCTGGTGGAGAAGAATTACGGCGTGACATTGACCAAAGATCCCGACGGCCGGGCAACGATGGGGGCAAGCTCGGGCGGGTCGGCCGCAATGATTATGGCGTGGTATCACCCGGAGTGGTATCACCGGGTGCTGACGGTCTCCGGCACGTTCGTGAATCAGCAGTGGCCGCATAACGATGCGACTCCGCATGGCGCGTGGGAGTTGCATGAGCATTTGATTCCGGAGAGCCCGGCGAAGCCGCTGCGGATCTGGATGGAGGTGGGCGACCGGGACAACTACAACCCGAATGCGCTGGACGACCACATGCACGACTGGGTGGTTGCGAACGAGAATATGGCCAAGGTGCTGACGGCCAAGGGATACCACTATCAGCTTGTGTTCGCGCGCAATGCCGGGCACACGGACCGTGCGGTGAGAGCGCAGGCCCTGCCGGAGGCGCTGGAGTATGTTTGGCAGGGATATCCGATTGCGGGGAAGAATTGATTGAGGGATTGGGGTGTTTATGCGTATCCGGATCGCAGTTGTATTGACCGCGGTTTGCATAGTCTGGCTCCCGGCGGCTGTCGCTGCGTCGAGTGTGGAGAGGATCAGGAATGAGAAGGTGGTGGTGATGGAAGATACGCTGGCGCCGGGCGAGCGAGAGCCGGCGGATCACCTGCCGAGCATGGTGGTGTACATGTCGGGAGGGACGGTCGAGGTGAAACCTGCCGGCGGAGTTGCGCGCGCGGAGGACGTGAAGGAGGGCGAGACAGTTTTCCAGGAAGCGCACGCGGGCGGGTTGAGGAATGCGGGGGTTTCGGCGTTGCACTTTGTGCGCGTGGAGTTTCTGGGAGCGGGCGACGTGGAGATGTGGGGGATGACCGGGCTGGCGCCGAACTACAAGATCCTGGTGGAAAACCGGTATGCGCGGGCGTACGACATCAAGATTCCCGCGCAGACGTTTGAGCCGCAGCACACGCATCATGACCGCGTGGTGGTGTCGCTGTCCGGGGCGGAGCTGGAACATATTCTGCCGGACGGGACGAAGCAGCCGTCGACGCTGAAGACGGGCGAGGTGGTGTGGCGGCTGGGCGCGACGCACATTGGGCATAACCTTGGGCACACCGATTTGTGGGTGATTGCGATTGAGCCAAAGTAGCGAAAGGCCAAGGAGCAAGAGGGTAATGGGTTGGTTCGAAGAAACTTGACCTCAGGGGCTGAAGCCCTTTCAATCAATGAGCTGCTTGCGGCACGGCTGAAGCCGTGCCCTTAACGAGACCAGCGAGAATGACTCACTACCAGTAGGGTGCCTTCCTTGACCGTGATGGCTGTAGCTCCTACCATGGCATCGCGAAACGGGCGCGCATTTGACGCGGCTACAACAACCAAATTGAATGGTTGTGAGTGAACTACAGGGAACGCGTGGCAGGAGTAGAGGAATTTATGGCAAAGCTGGGATTTTTGGGACTGGGCATCATGGGCGGGCCGATGGCCCGCAATCTTATTCGCGCCGGACATGATGTGGCGCTATGGTCGCACTCGGGGAGCAAGGCGGAGGCGCTGGCGAAGGAGGGGGGAACTGCCTGCAAGACGCCGGCGGAGGTGGCTAAACGGAGCGAGTGCGTGTTTCTGTGCGTGGGGAACACGAAGATGTCGACCGAGGTGATCCTGGGGCCGGAGGGTTTGGCAAGCGGACGCTCGGGAGCGTTGACGATTGTGGATTGCAGCACGGTGTCGCCTTCGGAGAGCCGAAGGGTCTCGGCGGAGCTGGCGAAACAGGGCATCGATTTTCTGGATGCGCCGTGTTCGGGATCGAGGGCGGGCGCGGAGGGAGCGACGCTGACATTCATGATCGGCGGCGACACCAAGGTGTTCGAGCGGGTGAAGCCGTACATCGAGGCGATGGGCAAGCAGCTTTATTACTGCGGCTCCGCAGGGATGGGCTTGCAGGCGAAGCTCTCGCAGAACATGATCCTGGGCAACCTGCTGCAGGCGTTCAACGAGAGCTTTGTGCTGTCGACCAAGGCGGGCGTGCCGCCGCAGTTGATGCTGGACATTATCAACAACAGCGCGGCGAAGTCGGGCATGGTGGCCTTGAAGGCGCCGGCGGTGTTTGCGCGGAACTTTACGCCGAACTTCAGCGTGAAGTGGCTGGAGAAGGACATGGCGCTGATGCTGGAGTCGGCCGCAGAGCAAAATGTGCCTGCTCCGGTTACAGCTCTTTCTCGGCAGATGCTACGCGCGGCGATCGCGGAAGGCTACGGCGACGAGGACATCTGCGGCTCCATCCGCGTTCTGGAGAAGATGGCAGGGTGTGAGGTGATCGCGAAGCCTGAGGGCGCGTCATCCTGAGGGGGTAGCTGATGCGACCGATCGCGGGAAAGCTGATTTGGGGCCTCGGTGTGCTTCTGGTGTGGGGATGGCCCGGATGGGCGGTCGCACAGGCTCATGCGGGTGACAGCGTCTTCAACATTCTGGATTATGGTGCGGTGCGGGATGGCTCGGCGAGTTCGACCGAGGCGTTTCGCAAGGCTATCGCGGCGGCACAGAAGGCGGGTGGCGGCACTGTCTATGTGCCGGCGGGAAACTATACGACCGGGCCGATCCAGATGGTGAGCAACCTGACGCTTGACTTCGACGCGGGGGCGATTGTGCATTTTCCTGCGACGGTGCTTCCGCTGACCCCGGGGCGGCAGCAGGGCATTGAAACGCCCACGCCGATTCCTCTGATCGGAGGGCACGATCTGGAGAATGTAACTGTAATGGGTCGGGGCGTGCTGACGACCAGCAATCTGGACTGGATGAGGTTACATTCTCGCGCGCTGCGGTCGGTGGCCGACGCTGGGAGCGCCAATGGAGCGAACTGGGAGCGTCTGCTGCAGGATTTGGAAGCGCAGAAGCCGATCTCCGAGGAGGAGTACCACGCGGCGGCGGCGGAGCTGCGGCCATCGTTTGTGCGCTTTATGAACAGCAGGAACATTCGCATCGACGGGCTGCGGTTCATCGGGTCGTCGATGTGGACGGTGCATCTGCTATACAGCGAAAACGCGGTGGTGGAGAACCTGGTGATCGAGACCTATCCGGGGGTTCATGCCGATGGGATTGTGATCGATTCGAGCCGGTTTGTGAAGCTGGAGAACGACTATATCGATGCCGGCGACGACGGGTTGGTGATCAAGTCGGGCAAGGACCGCGACGGGCTGCGGGTGAACCGGCCTACGGAGAATGTGACGATCACGAACTGCACGGTGCATCATGCGCAGTCGGCGCTGGCGATTGGCAGCGAGACGTCGGGCGGCGTGCGCAATGTGGTGGCGAGCAACATCACGGTGAAGGATACGGTGAATGGGGTTCACATCAAGAGCCGGCGCGGGCGGGGCGGCGTGGTGGAAGACATCCGCTTCGACAACTGGACGATGGAGAATGTCGGCCAGGCGATTTCGATTTCGGATGCGGGCTACCAGATGGAAGGCGAGGCGCCGGACCCGGGTGCGGGAGCGGTGACCAGTCGAACGCCGGTGTTCCGGAACATCGCGGTGAGCCACGTGACGATCGATGGAGCGCAGGGGCTGATCGACGTGAGCGGAATCGAGGAGATGCCGGCGACGGGCGTGCGGATCAGCGATGTGGTGGGGACGGGGCGGCGCGGCATGACCGGTTCGTACACGGATGATCTTGAGTTGCATAATGTGCAACTGAATGTGGAGGCGGGGCCGGCGTTTCAGATGACGCACTCGGCGAACCTGGTGCTGGATGATGTGAGCACACGCAAGCCGATTGCGGGAACGCCGGTGATCCGGCTGGAAGAGACGCCGGGAGCGGTGGTTCGGAATAGCAGAGCGTACCCGGGGACGGGAGTTTTTCTCTCTGCGCCGGAGGGCGAACTGAAGGACGTGGCGTTTGAGGGGAACGTGATGGCGAATGCGGAGGCTCCGACTGCGACGGGGGCGCGGGTGAACGGGCGCTCCGGGCCGACGGGGCCACGGGAGGCTTGCCTGGTGCAGTTCGATGTTGACACGAAACATTCGACCGAGGTTGGCGATGAGGCGATGGTGTGTCTGAACACTATTGCAGCTGACCTGAAGCGGGCGCGAACTACGACGGTGGCGCTGATCGGGAACAGTGGGGTGACGGAGGTCGCGGGTAGAAAGGCCGGAACCACAGAAGCAGATGCGTTGCAGCGCGCGCGCAGCAGCAGGGATTACCTGGTGAAACAAGGAATTGAGCCGGGGCGGATCCAGGTGTACGTGGGTGAGCCGAGGACGGATGGGCCAGAGGACATTGACAGAATTGAAGCGCAGATGGTTGCAGGGACCGTGGTGGAGGGCAATGTGGAGACGATTCTGATTCCGGCGGGCGCGGCGATGAAGCTTGGGGGTTTGACCGAAGTGAAGTAGGAAGAAGGGATGGAAGCGATGACAGGCAGACGCAAGGTGGAAGTGTTGGCTGCGGTTCTAATGATTGCAACCGGGTTGTGCGCACAGGAGACGCGCAGGGTGGTTCCGAATCCTTCGCCGAACCCAGCGGATGACAGCAAGGCGAACAGTAGCGCGGTTCCGGACGCCTATGCATTGGTGGGCCACTTCGACAGGATTGTGGTGATCCGGCTGAAGTACAAGGCGAACCTGCTGGAGGGGATGAAGAAGATAGTGAAGGAGCAGCACATTCAGAATGGCGTGATACTCGCCGGGGCGGGATCGTTGCGCGGCTATGAGATCCATACTGTATCGAATCGCGACATGCCGAGCGAGGATACGATTGTGAAGAATCCGACGCAGCCGGCGGACCTGGTGAGCATGAATGGATATGTGATCAACGGCCGCATCCACGCGCATATGACGATCGCGACGCCGGACCGGGTGATCGCCGGGCACGTGGAGGAGGGGAACGAGGTGTTTACCTTTGCGATCGTCACGATCGGCGTAATGAACGGTACGAACCTGGACAAGGTTGACGACAAGACCTACCGCTAAGCGGATTGAGAAGTGCGAGGCTGGATGGCGGAAGGCGAGCAGATCAGGGCGAAAATGTCGGGCACGGAGTGGACGATCGTGCTGCTGCTGGTGGCGTCGGTGGTCATCAACTACATCGATCGCAGCAACCTGTCGCTCGCCGTGCCGCTGATCCAGCGGCAGTTTTCGCTGTCGCCGGTGCAGCTTGGGGCGTTGCTGTCGGCTTTCTTCTGGACGTACGCGCTGATGCAGTTGTTCGGGATCGCAGGCTGGCTCTCGGACCGCTTTGCGGTGGGCTGGGTGATGGTTGGAGGCTACCTGTTGTGGTCGGGCGCGACCTTGGCCACGGGACTGGTCGCAAGTTTCTCGACACTGTATGCGGCGCGGCTGCTGCTGGGAGCGGGCGAGTCGGTGGCGTACCCCTGCTACTCGCGGGTGTTTGCCCAGCTTCCGCAGGAGCATCGCGGACGAGCGAACTCGTTGATCGATGTGGGGACCAAGCTGGGGCCGGCGATTGGCGCGTATGTTGGAGGCATTCTGCTGGTGCACCTGGGATGGCGGATGCTATTCATCGTGCTGGGAGCGGGGGGATTGCTGTGGGTGCTTCCGTGGATCAGGCTGATGCCGCGGGTGGGGCGAGCAGTGAAGGTGGAGGGCGCGGAGGCGCTTCCGTCGATTGCGAAGCTGCTGCGGATGAAGTGCGCGTGGGGCGCCTTCTTCGGCCATTTCTGCGGAAACTACTTCTTCTACTTCCTGCTGGCTTGGCTGCCCAACTACCTGGTGGTCGAGCAGAAGATGGCGATCGGGTCGATGTCGAGGCTGACGTCGGTGGTGTTCTTTTTGATTGCGACGGTGACGCTGGTGACGGGATGGACCACGGACCGGTTGATTGCTGCGGGGTCGTCTGCAACGCGAGTGCGGCGGGCGGCGGTGGTGGGCGGACTGGGCGTGGCGTCGAGCTTTATGCTGCTCGAATTCGTGCGCAGCAACGCGCCGCTCACCCTCGCCATCCTCGCGGTGGGGTGCGTTGGGTATGGGGCCTTCGCATCGAACCACTGGGCGATTACGCAGACATTGGCCGGGCCGGCCATGGCAGGGCGATGGAGCAGCCTGCAGAATGGCGTGGCGAACCTTTCCGGGATTGTGGCTCCGTGGGTCGCCGGGCATATTGTGCAGAAGAGTGGCAGCGCGCGGCTGGCGTTTGTGATTGCCGGAGCGGTCGCACTGGTGGGTGCATGCCTATGGGGATTTCTGGTGCGGAGCGTGGAGCCGGTGGAATGGGGTGCCGCAGGTTGAGAGCTAGTCGACCTTGAGCCTCTGGTGACGGAAGGGAAGTGCGTTGGTTCCGGTGTAATCGCGAACGATGTGGCCCGAGCCGATGAGTCGATATTTATAAGTGACGATGCCGTCGAGGCCGACCGGGCCGCGCGCGTGCAGCTTGCTGGTGCTGATGCCAACCTCGGCGCCGAAGCCGTAGCGGAAGCCATCGGAAAAACGGGTTGAGCAATTGTGGAGGACGTTCGCGGAGTCCACCTCGGCGAGGAAGCGCGCGGCGGCGGCAGCGTCCTGGGTGAGGATGGCGTCGGTGTGGTGGGAGCCGTGTCGTTCGATGTGATCGAGCGCGTCGTCGAGCGAGTCGACGATGCGAATGGCGAGCACAAGGTCGGAGTATTCGGTGTGCCATTCGGAGTCGGAGACGAGGTCGATCGAGGCGGCGGGCAACAGGGCGCGGGTGCGGGCGTCGCCACGGATGCGGACGGATTTTTCTTCGAGGGCGTGGACGAGCGACGGCAGGATGGACGGCGCAATGGCCGCGTGGACCAGTACGGTCTCGACCGCGTTGCAGACCGCGGGGTATTGGGTTTTGCTGTCGACGACAACGCGGTTGATGATGGCGGGATCGGCGGCCTGATCGATGAAGATATGGCAGACGCCGTCGGCGTGGCCCAGCACGGGGATGAGCGTGTTGCGCTGGATGTACTGGACGAGGGCGTTCGATCCGCGCGGAATGACCAGGTCGATCAACTGGTTCATGGAGAGCAGAGCCTGGACGGACTCGCGGCCATAGACACCGCACACGGCGTCGGCGGGGACGTGGCCGTGATGCTGGAGGGCGGTGTGTATCACGTCGAGGATGGCGCGCATGGTGTGCTCGACTTCGTGGCCACCTTTGAGGATGACGGCGTTGCCGGACTTGATGGCGAGCGCGCTGATCTGGGTGATGGCGTCGGGGCGCGCCTCGAAGATGACGGCGAGGACGCCGAGCGGCACGGTGATTTTTTCCAGCGTGAGTCCGTCGGCAAGGAGGGTGCGCTCGAGGATGCGGCCGGAAGGGTCGGGCAACTGGCGCACTGCGCGCACGCCTTCGACCATGACGCGAAGCTTGTCCGCGGAGAGCAACAGACGTTGAAAGAGAGCCTGAGAGAGTTCCCCGGCGCGGACGAGCGGCTCGGCAGCGGCGACGTCGGTGGAGTTGGCGGCGAGGATGGCGGCGGCGTTCGCTTCCAGTGCAGCGGCGATCGACTCCAGGGCTTCGTCTTTCGCGGCGGTGGGCAGAGTGGAAAGCAGGCGGCTGGCAGCTTTGGCGCTGCGCGCTGTCTCGATCACCGGAATGGCGACGGCGGTGCTCATGCACGGACCTTTGCAGGCTGTACATGGGGATGGAAGACGGTGCCAATGGATTCGCCCGCGACCACGCGCTCGACCACGCCGGGAATTCGCCCATTGGCGATGACGGTGATTCTGCCGGCTTCGGCGACAATGCGGGCGGCTTCAATCTTGGTGGACATGCCACCGCGTCCGCGGCCCTTCGAGATCCGCGCATAGGCCGCGAGTTCGGGGGTGATCTCGGTGACCTCGGAGACGAATTCGGCCCTGTCGTCGTGGGGATGGCTGGTGTAGAGGCCATCGACATCGGAGAGCAGGACGAGCAGGTCCGCACCGATCTTGGTCATCACCAGTGCGGACAGCTTGTCGTTGTCGCCGAAGACGCGATGGCGGCCCACGGTATTGCTGGGGCGATCGAGTTCGAGGGTGGAGACGGTGTCGTTCTCGTTGATGATGGGGACAGCGCCAAGCTTCAGCAGCGTGTCGAGGGTTGCGCGCAGATTGGAGTAGCGCTCAGGATTGAGGAAATCATCTTCGGTGAGCAGGACCTGGGCGGTGATGACATTGAAGTGGCGGAAGGCATCGCGATACATCGACATGAGGCGGCTTTGGCCGACGGCGGCGCAGGCCTGCTTGAGCGCAAGCTCTGTAGGAGACTTCTCCAGGCGCAGCGACTTGGCCCCAAGGCCGATTGCGCCGGAGCTGACGATGAGCACCTGGCGGCCGGAGCGGAGGACGTTGACGGCCGACTCGACGATTCCGTAGACGAGGCCGATGGCGGGTGCGCCGTCGTCGCGCATGATGACGTTGGTGCCCATTTTGATGACGATTCGCTGCGCGGCGGCAACACGCTGGCGAACTGTTGCTTCCCCGGCTTCTGCTGACTGGCTCATAACCCATTAAGGGTATCAGGAATGAATCGGATGCCGGTGTTTTGGGCCGAATTGGGCCGTTGACCGTGCGTAGCCCGGGTATATAGAGTCGGTTACGGCAAAAGACGGATGAGCCGCACATGATGAGATTTGTTCCAGCGCGGGTGGGGACGGTTGCAGTGTTCGCGATGCTGGCGGTACAGGGGCCCGTGGCGCGGGCGCAGACGGATCGTTTACACCAGCCAAGTTGGGCCGTGGACCCGCCGGTAAGCAGAAGTGCCGATGCGCGGCAGTTTGCGGAATGGCGGAAGCAGATCAAGCAGGCACTGTTTATCCCGGACCCGCTGCCGCCTATTGCGGCGCTGAGCTATGGGAGCTTCTCGCCGGTGGCGGGGGTGGTGGCAGAGCGGGTGACGTACGCGACGACCTACGGGATGCGGGTGCCGGCGATCGTGTACCGACCGGCGAAGGCGAGCGGCCGGCTGCCCGGAATGGTGGTGGTGAATGGGCACGGCGGCGACAAGACCTCCTGGTACGCCTATTACACGGGCATTCTTTATGCGCGCGCCGGAGCGGTGGTGGTGACGTATGATCCGGTGGGCGAGGACGAACGCAACAGCGGGCGCAAATCGGATGCCCGGGCGCACGACACATTTGTTCCCGGTGCGCAGATGCCGGAGCGCATGGGCGGGCAGATGATTGGGGACGTGATGCAGGCGGTCGGGTATCTGGCTCAGCGCAAGGATGTGGACGGGAGGCGGATTGCGGTCCTGGGCTTTTCGATGGGCTCGTTCCACGCCGCAATCGCGGGCGCGCTGGATCCGCGGATTCACGCGCTGGTGCTCTCGGGCGGCGGCAATCTGGACGGCGCGGGAGGGTACTGGGAGTCGAGTCCGAAGGTGATGTGCCAGGCGGGTCCGTACAAGGCACTCAGCTTCCTGGGCGACCGTGGCGCGGTGCTGTATGCGCTGAACCAGAACCGGGGCGCGACCTTGGTGATGAATGGGACGGTCGATCCCCTGATTCTTTCAAAGAACACGCTGGAGCCGTTTTTCGAGGACCTGCGCAACCGTGCGGCTGCGATCAGCGGCACGCGGGAGGGGCTCTTCGAGACGTTCTGGATTCCGGGCGCGGGGCATCGGCCGAACTTTGTTACCCGGCCGGGAGCGCTGTGGCTGGAGAGCCAGTTGCACTTTCCTAACTGGACCGAGGCTTCGATTCGGGCCATGGGCGAAGTGCACATGAGTGAGTGGGCAACGCAGGGGGGTGCGCCGGCGGGCGGACCGCTGGCCAACGAGGTTGCCGAGGGCGGGGTGCGGGCGCTCGATGCGGGAGTGCCCATTGTGCCGCGAGAGGAGTTACAGGCGGTTCCCAGCACGGAATGGGAGCAGCACAAGGGCGACTTTGTGTGGGAGTCGTGGGTGGAACGCGCGCGGGCGGTGGCGCTACGGAGTGGGGCGGATTCTGGAGGGGCGGAGCAGCCGGTCTCCGCGCGTTAAGGCCGCTGCGGGGACGGGTACTAGACGGCTAAGACCGCTTAAGGGTGGGTTTCAACCCGCTAAAGCCTCGCCGGCGGGATCGAAGCCTAGCGCCTTCATTATTTGTGAGCATTTAGTTGGAATATTGACGAGGGACAGGAGTAGAGTATTTTGACCGGGTTTGGTGTGCGCCGAGATTTTGTGATTCGAAACCACGAAATCATGTGTGGGCGGGAATCGGCGGCATCCAAATCCGACGAACGAAGAACTGCAAGGCAACGACACAAGCGTTTCTCCAAGGCTAAGGTTGTGCTGGGTTTCAAATCCCCGCTGCGTGAGTGCATCCATCGCTAGAGGGTGCGGCTTGGCCACATAGATCTATCTTGCGATTCAAAAAAAGGGCCCTGAAGAGGTGTTCAGCGATGAAATCTTCTCTTCGTGCGTTCGTTTTCGTTGCAGGCGCCTTTGTAGGTCTGTCGATCTGCGCCTGCATAACCCCAGGCAGCGCAATCTATGCGGCACCCTTATCGGACCGGCCGGACGCTGTGTCTCCCGAGACTGGCGCGCCGACATTGGTACCGGCGGAACGGGTCGCGATTCCTGGGCCGCTGCGATCTTTTTTGCGCATGGCGGGCATCAGCCAGGAGGTGCCCCTGGATGAGGTACTGCCTCTGCTGGCCCGCAACACCTACCTGCTTGGCTATGACGAAAGCACGCAAACCGAGTTTCTGCGCTTAGTGAACCGATACCTGCATCAGGCCAGAGAGTTGCAAATCCTTGCCGGCGCGAACGGCACGATTCACGTTGCCAACTGCAATGATGCGGGCACACTGCTGAAGGTGCTGGGGTACCGGCTGCGGCAAGGCTGCGGACAGAAGGATGCCCTTCTGGAGACCGCAAATCCGACGCGGGCATTTCTGACGATCGATTCCGGCTTTCCGCTGATCGAACTGGAAGAGGCGCTACAGAACAACACCCCGTTTGACTATGCGTATCCGACCGCATGGGTTCCAGTGCTGTTCAAGCAGAACGATTGGCTGGCCCTGGGCAGCAGCGAAAAGGTGGGCTTCGGAAGCGTGGTGGATATTCTGGCGAACGATCGGGACATAGCGCGTCTTTACTTTGCGCTGGCCAAAGAAGATTCAGAGACCAGCCTGGCGCTGGATCAATCTGCCGGGCTGAGAAAGCTGCTTCCCTATGCGGCGACGCTCGATTTTTACGGAAGCCAGCTATCGATTCGTTCCGGACGCGTGGCGGTGCCGGGAGGCGCGACTGCCGAGCCAAGCTGGAAGGAGTTGGCCGGAGCGAGCCCGGACTCTCCCGGAGAGTTCGTCACTCACCTGGTGGCGAAGGATAATGGCTGGCTGGCCGCATACTTTGATGCCATGTCGCGCACCAGCCAGGCGCAACTGGATCACCTGACGGGACCCCAGCGTTTGAAAGGTCTTTACGAGGCTTATCGATCGCCGGGCGATGAGTTTCCGGCGGCGAGGGGGGTCCTGCCCCAAGGGGCCGGCCTGGTGGTTCTGCTGAGCCGCCTGCACTGGGAGCCATCCGGCGAGATTGCGGTTCCGGGCAGCCTGGACGTTTGGAATCAGATTCTGCGCCAGGCTGCGGATTCCAAGTCGGCCCGTACGTGGGCAAGGCGAATTCGCAGCTCTGACCATCCGGAGGAGTTGCTGGATGCGATGGCGTCTCTGGCGCGAACGGAAACCGACAGCGGACCTCTGCAGGTGTACTTGACGCTGAGCGAGCTGGACAGCGGCCGACCGGCGGAAAGGCGCCTGTCCGCCGAGACGGTCCGCCTGTTGGCGGGCCGGTATGCGCAACTGAGCAGCTGGTATCTGATATTTAGCGAGTTTCCGAGTCTGAGCGACGAGTCCATCGTGCGCTTTGTCACGGTGGCGGACGCAATCGACAAGATTCCGGATCAAGCCCTGCGTGGAAACGCAATGGGTTCGTTTCAGGCCAATATCGGACTGTGGCAGATACTAGCTCGCCAGGGAGAGATTGCGAACTCAGAACTGGATTCGTCATGGCAGAACATGATTCAGCCATTTGCCAGAATCCCATCCTCTGTACAACTGCTTGACGACGCCCGCACCTCACTGGGCGCGATGATGCAGGCAGCAACGGGCAAGGCGGACATCTCGCAGGATGCGTTGGTCGAACTGCTTGCGGGGCCGCAGCAGGAGAGCCCGGACGGGCAACAAGTGCGCACCGCACTGGCGGGGAGGATCCGATCGGTGCTGAACGACCAGCGCCTGGTTTCGCTGGATACTCTGTTTGACCTGAGCGATGGCCTGTCCGAGATGGCGCATGGAAAACCCGCGAACGACCGGTTGCTGTCCCTGGCAGAAGAACTACGCGACTTCGAGTTGCCGCGGCAGATCTTCAGCAAGAGCGAGAAGGTGGAATGGGCGCCACGAGCGAACACAGGTCATCACGCGGAGTTGCAGGCAAAGACAGACCTGACGAAGGTGATCAAGGAGCGGGCTTCGCGCGCGCAACTGGAAGCCGCCCGGGGCCAACTGGCCCCCTTGCTGAGGGACGCGCTGGTGGGGCTGAATTATGCGTACTATGAGCCGCCCAACGCCCAGATACTGCACATCAATCCGCTGTTCGTCCGCTCGCATGACTTTCTGGGAATCACGGTTACGGGATCGGAACGGCTGTGGCAGGCGCCCATGCTGATTGGCGCCGGCATCTCGGCCGGGGGTGGTGCGTACCTGATGGGATCGCTGGCCGACTTGCCTTATATGCTGGCAATGGCAGAGCAGGACATGATTGCTCCGGAACATGTCCAGGCGCTGATTTGGAAAGAGCTGGCCCCTGAACTGTTGGCCGACGCGGTCGAGGGACGCTGGTGGAACGTGACGCCACACGAACTGCATGCGGTTGCGCTGTATCAAAAACTTGGGGAAGAGTTGTTGACCGCATCGGCAAAGAGTCCACAGCTTCGCGGCAAGGTGACCAGCATTCTTTCCGAGCGTATGGAACCGCAGCAAATGGAAGAGGTTGAACTGGCCTTGCGACGCTCGCAGGATGTGGCTGCGCTGCTGCCACGGACGTTGCCAGCCAATCTCTTCTACCTGGGCGAGGAGTTTCAGAAGAGGTTTCCGGACGAAGCCTCTGCGATTGGGCCGACCGGAGGCCAACTGCAGGAGCTTGCGAACCGTTATCCAACCGAAGTCAATTGGGAGCGGCTCTCGAAGGACTTCGGCGTTCCGCATCCTACGCTGGCGCGAACCAACGCACGCGAGCTGCTGAACATCAAACCGCTTCCATTCTATGGAGCGTATTCCAGCCGCCTTTTCGGCGAGCGTTGGGAGTCAGGAAATCTGTACTGGGCGCGCCTGGCGGATGAGATGGGCTACTCGCCGGTGATGCTGAACCGGTTGGTGCCGGAGCTGACCCGCCATATGATCGCAAAGATCTTTGCCACCGATCTGGAAGATTGGCCGGCGGTGTTGCGCGCCATGCAGGAGACCGGCGAGGAGTTTCGGCAGGGCAAGATCGTCGTACTGCCGGCGGTGAATACGTCCGCATCGATTGCGCGGACGGTGAGCGGCGGCAGCGCACAGTAGGAGGATTATGGCAAAGAAACTGGTTCTATGCCTCGGTTTGTTCTTACTGCCTTTCTCCAGAGTCGGGACCGGAGCGGCAGCGCAGGATGCGACGCGGCCCATCCACGTGAACGTCATCCTGGTGCAGCTTAGTGTTGCTGTAACCGACCGCAAGGGAAACTACGTGAGTGGTCTGCACCCTGAGGATTTTGCCATCATGGAGGATGGTATTGCGCAAAAGACCGCGACGTTTGAAGAAGGGAACGAACCTGCCCGGGCCCTGATCAACAAGGGCACATCCGATGACGTTCCTTTCGCGGGATCCGCGGATGAAGGTCCAGGCTCGCGGGTTGCCGGGGCCAACGTCTTCATCCTGTTTGACACCAGCAACTACATGTATCCGGGATTTGTATTTGCCCAGGATGCGATTGCCGATTTCATCCGTTCGCTGGAAGGCGTGAACAAAGTGGCGCTGTATTCGTACAGCCGCAACCTGTCCCGGGTCTCCACCCTGACGCCGGACCGGTCGCAGGTTTTGCGCGGCGTGCGGAGTACGGTTGCCGGAGATGACGCGGCGCTGTACAACAGCCTGTTATTGACCGTGAAGGATGCCGCACCGCTGACGGGGAGAAAGGCAATCGTGGTCTTCTCCAACGGGCCAGACAATGCCAGCCTGGTTCCTCCGGAGGACGTGGCAGAGTTGGCGCAATCGACCGGGACCATTATTTACATGATCAGCACCCGGCAGGCGCAGTCCGAGCCGATCTCGACTGCGATTTTTGAGCGGATGAGCAAAGCCACCGGAGGCAAGGCTTATTTCTCCAAGGACTGGAAGGACGAACAACAAGCGTTTGCCTCGATCCGGGATGACCTGGCGCACCTGTATGCGCTGAGCTACTATCCCCAGCCGAATCCAAACCGCGGCTGGCGGAATATTACGGTGAAACTGGTGGGCAAGAACCTGCAGCAATACCACATACGGACGCGTACGGGATATCGACTGATCCAGACCCAGGCGGTTGCGGGCGAGGTGTCGTCGCTGGGAACGGAGCCTGCTTCGAAGCCGTAGAGTTGAGGCAGCGTTATCCTGCTGCGTTGTTGGGCGCTGCGCGGTGGTCTTGAAAGATATAGGCGGTCTGTAAACTTATATCCATCAATTATTTACGGCTATACTGCACTGAAATCGCGGCATCCAACGGTTGAATCTGCGGGGGTTCTAGGCGAATATTAGGCGAAGATTATGCCGTCCGCCTTCGCATTGCGCTCCCAGATCGAAGCTGCCCTCGCCGAGAGAATTCCGGCTGCGCTGACACCTGCGACCAGAATCGCCCGGGAGGTTGTGCCGACCGGCATTGAGGCCGTGGATGCGGTGCTGCAGGGCGGGTTGCCGGTGGGAACGCTGACGGAGATGATCGGCTCTGAATGTTCCGGACGCACCGCGCTGGCGCTCTGCTTGGTTGCGCAGTTGACGCGAGCGGAAAAGGTTTGTGCGTGGGTGGATGTGTCGGATGCGCTGAGCCCTGAATCGGCCGCGGCATGTGGGGTGGACCTGGTGCGGCTGCTGTGGGTGCGGTGTGGGGTAGCGCGACCGGTTTTGCAACAGGAAGATTCGAGGGAAGGCGGCTTCTCGCTGCCCAAGAAATATTTTGTCCCAAAGCCTGCGATCAAGGGACTTCATGGTGGAGGAATGGGCGGGCATCCGCGAGGCGAGGCCAAAGGAATGGACGATGCGGTGCGCGGCTTGCTGCGGCAGGATTTTGCGGCGCGATGTGCAGAGCCGCAGCGGAGAGTGCAAACGGAGCGCGAGGTCTACGAGCCTGCGGCTGCGCGGAATTGTGCTTTGGGGCAGCGGGCGGGCTATGGGAGCGCGGCGGGAAGGCCATGGGGGCGGATGGAGCAGGCGCTGCGCGTGACCGATCTGCTGCTGCAGGCGGGCGGATTCGGAGCGATTGTGCTGGACATGGGCAGCCTTGCCCCGGAACACGTTTCGCGGATACCGCTGGCTACGTGGTTTCGCTACCGGGCCGGCGCGGAGCGGACGCAGGCCAGCGTTGTTCTGCTGACGCAATATCCGTGCGCGAAGAGCAGTGCTGGGCTGGTGCTGCGCCTGGAGGGTGGATCTGTGATGACGCAGGGAGCGGCGGTGTTGGAGGGATTTGAGCGGCGGATTGAGGTATCGCGGCGAAGGTATGCGGAGGGTCCGGAGAAGGTGGTGGAGATGCGGAAGCCTCCGCAGAGGGCGGGGGTTGCGACGTGGCGCAGCGGGATGACATGGGCGGGATGCAGATGAACGGGCAGGCGCTGAGAGTGCGGAGAGAGCTGTATGCGTGCGTGTATGCGAAGGAGTTTCCTGCGCAGGCGATGCTGCGACTGAGGCCGGAGGTGCGCGAAAAGGCGGTTGCTGTGATGGAAGGCGACGCGCCGCTGGAGGAGGTGTGCTCGCTGAATGCGTGGGCGCGGAGGATGGGAGTTGCGCGCGGAATGACGCGGGTCGAGGTCGACACATTCGATTCGGTCGCAGTGCTGCGGCGCTCGGCTGCGGAGGAAGCTGCTGCGAGAACGGCACTGCTGGAGTGTGCGGGCACATTTTCTCCGCGGGTGGAGGAGCGGAGTGATCACGGCGCGTTTGTTTGCGTGATCGATATTGCAGGAACTGAGAAACTGTTTGGTCCGCCGCAGGCGCTGGCGGAGAGCTTGCTGGGTCGCGTGCGGGCGCTTGGGGTGACGGCGTCGGTTGCGGTGAGCAGTAACTTCGATGCGGCGATTTGTTACGCGCGTGGGGGTAATATGCAGCGCGCGGTCATTTCCGAAGGGATTGAAAGTACCGCTCTGGCTCCGCTGCCGATTGTGGTGCTCGATCTTTCGGCTGAGCATGCGGAGATTTTTTCGCTGTGGGGGATTCGCACGCTGGGGGCGTTGGCGGCGCTGCCGGAGAAGGAGTTGATCGCGCGGCTAGGGCAGGAAGGAAAACGGCTTCGCCAGTTGGCGCGGGGAGAGTTGCCGCATCTGCTTGTGCCGGTGGAGGCGGAGTTTCGCCTGGAAGAGCGGATGGAGTTGGATGCGCCGGTGGAGTTGCTGGAGTCGCTGCTGTTTGTGATTGGCGTGATGCTGGAACAACTAATTGTGCGGGCGACGGCGCGGGTCCTGGCGCTGGCTTCGGTGTGCGTGGAGTTGAAGCTGGAGGGCGGCGGGACGTATACACGCACGGTACGGCCGGCATTGCCGAGCAATGACCGGAAGATGTGGTTGAAGCTGCTGCATCTGGATCTGGAGGCGCATCCGCCGGGAGCAGCGGTGCTGGGGATTGCGCTGACGGCGGAGCCGGGGAGTACGAGCAAGGTGCAGATGGGGTTGTTTTCGCCGCAACTCCCGGAGCCGATGCGGCTGGATGTGACCCTGGCGCGGATCAAGGCGATTGTGGGCGAGGAGTGTGTGGGACGGGCGGTGCTCGCGGATACGCACCGGCCGGATAGCTTTCGCATGCAGAGGTTTTCGGTTTCGTCCGGACTGGTTTTGAATGCGAATGGGGATGCGCCGGATCGATCGATTGCGGCGATGCGGCAGCTTCGGCCTGCGGAGAAGGTTGCGGTGATATTGCGGGGGGAGCAGCCGTCGGCATTCACATTTCGCGAGAGGCGATACGAGGTCGAACGCGCCTATGGGCCGTGGCTCGCGTGCGGCGATTGGTGGAACCCGTCGCTGTGGGGTGTGGAGCAGTGGGACCTGATTGCGCGGCCCACTGACGGAGGATTGCTGTGCTGCTGTGTAGTGCGCGATCTGATACAGCATGGGTGGTCGATGGTGGCGCTGTATGACTGAAGACAGGTTCGAGGTTCAAGGTTCGAGGTTCGAGGGAAAAGCAACAACAGAAGCAGATTCCCTTCGGGAATGACAAACAAGGCAGCGGTTATGAGTGGGTATGTGGAGTTGCATGCGGCGAGCGCGTTCAGTTTTCTGGAGGGCGCGTCGCAGCCGGAAGCGCTGATCGAGCAGGCGGCCGAGTTGGAGATGCCGGCGATTGCGCTGCTCGACCGCAATGGCGTCTATGGGGCGGCGCGATTTCACACGAGTGCGAAGCGGAATAATGTGCGCGCGCATGTTGGCGCGGAGATTGCGGTCGAGGGTTTCGGTGCGCGGCTTACGCCTCCTGCATGGGTTCAGCATCAATGCGCGAGGGAACCGGCGCGGCTGCCGTTGCTGTGCGAATCGCGTGCCGGCTATCAGAATCTTTGCCAGATGATCACCCAGTTCAAGATGCGCGAGAAGATGAAGTGCGAAGGTGCGGCGACATGGGAGGATGTGCAGCAGTACTCGGCTGGACTGGTGTGTTTGACGGGAGGAGAAGAAGGGCCACTGGCGGCGGCGCTGGCAAGGGGTGGTGAGGAAGCTGGGCGCAAAGTTGTGCGGCGACTGGTGGGATGTTTCGGGAAGGAGGGCGTGTATGTTGAAGTGCAGCGTCATAGCGAACGCGAGGAGGAGTGGCGCAACCAAGCGGCATTGCGAATCGCGCGGGCACTGAATCTGCCGGTGCTCGCGACCAATGGCGTGCGCTATGCGACGGCGTATGAGCGGGAGGTGCTCGATCTGTTTACCGCGGTGCGACACCACACCGATCTGGACCACGCCGGGCGGCTGCTGGCGCTGAACGATCAACGGCATCTGCGAACGGCCCGAGAGATGGAGGGGCTGTTTTGCGATGTGCCGGGCGCGATTGAGAACACATTGGAGTTGTCGTCGCGCTTGCGGTTTGAGCTGGATGATCTGGGTTACGAATTTCCGCGTTATCCAGTGCCTGACGGCGAGACGATGGACAGTTTTCTGCGCAAGCGGGTTGCTGAGGGAGTGATGCGACGGTACGGGCCGAAGAATGATTGCGAACTGCTGGAACGCGCGAAGAAGCAGGTGGAGCATGAGCTGGCGTTGATTGCGCGGCTCGGGTTCGAAGGATATTTCCTGATCGTGTGGGACATTATTCAGTTTTGCAAGTCGCAAGACATCCTGGTGCAGGGAAGGGGCAGTGCAGCGAATTCGGCCGTGTGTTATGCGCTTGAGATTACAGCGATCGATCCGGTGGGGATGGAGCTGTTGTTCGAGCGGTTCCTGAGCGAAAACCGGGGCGAGTGGCCGGACATCGATCTCGATCTGCCCTCGGAAGGCAAGCGCGAGCAGGCAATCCAGTACATCTATCAGCGCTATGGAGAGCTGGGCGCGGCGATGACGGCGAACGTGATTTCGTATCGCGGCAAATCGGCGGCGCGCGAGGTGGGCAAGGCGATGGGCTTCGATGCGGAGTCGCTGGGGCGACTGGCGGGGTTGGTGAGCCAGTGGGAGTGGCGCGGGAAAAACGATACGATGGCGCACTCGTTTCAGCATGCGGGGTTCGATCTGAAGCATCCGCGGATTGCGAAGTACCTGGAGCTTTCGATGCGGATTCAGAACCTGCCGCGGCACCTGGGGCAGCACTCGGGCGGCATGGTGATCTGCCAGGGCAAATTGAATTGCGTGGTGCCGCTGGAGCGCGCGGCAATGCCGGGGCGCACCGTGGTGCAGTGGGACAAGGAGGACTGCGCGGACCTGGGAATTATCAAGGTGGATTTGCTGGGGCTGGGGATGATGGCGGTGCTGAAGGATTGTATGGAACTGATTCCGCGGCATCACGGCGAGCAGGTTGATCTGGCGCAACTGCCCGAAGACGAGGAGATCTACAAGGTGCTGCAGAAGGCGGACACCGTGGGCATGTTTCAGGTGGAGAGCAGGGCGCAGATGGCGTCGCTGCCGCGGAACTTCCCGACCAGGTTCTACGACCTGGTGGTGCAGGTGGCAATCATCCGGCCGGGCCCGATCGTGGGCAAGATGATGCATCCCTACATGCGGCGGCGGCAGGGGAAGGAAGAAGTGAGCTACCCGCATCCTTCGCTGGAGCCGGTGCTGAAGCGGACACTGGGCGTGCCGTTGTTCCAGGAACAACTGTTGCGCATCGCGATGACGGTCGCCAACTTTTCCGGTGCGGAGGCGGAGGAGTTGCGGCGGGCCGTGGGGATGCGGCGGTCGTGGGAGCGAATGAAGAACCTGGAGGCGAAGCTGAGGGCAGGCATGGCGGCGAACGGAATCGACACGAAGACGCAGGACACGATTGTCGAGAACATCAGCTCGTTTGCGTTGTATGGTTTTCCGGAATCGCACGCAGCGAGCTTCGCGCTGATTGCGTATGCGTCAGCGTATTTCAAGGTGAAGTACCCGGCGGCGTTTACGTGCGCCATACTGAACAACCAGCCGATGGGATTTTATATGCCGGCAGTGCTGGTTAAGGATGCGCAGCGGCATGGGTTACGAGTAAAGCCCATCGACGTGCAGGTGTCCGATTGGGAGTGCACGATTGAGCATGAGAGCGACTGCACACTGAGTCTGCGGATGGGGCTGGGCTATGCGAAGGGGATGCGCAGGCTTGCGGCGGAAGCGCTGGTTGAAGCACGTTCGTGCAGTGGGCCATTCCGATCGGCGGAAGATCTGGCGCTGCGGGTGCCGATACTCAATCGCAAGGAGCTTACACTGCTGGCGCGGATTGGAGCGTTGAATTCGCTCGACGGGATCGAGCACCGCAGGGATGCGCTGTGGCAAGTGGAACGCGCGGGCAAGCTGGAAGGGTCGCTGCTGCGACAGAACAGCGAATGGTTGCGGGAGGATCCCGGGACTTTGCCGCTGCGGCAGATGAGCACGGGAGAGCGGCTGGTGGCGGACTACGCGGGCACTGGGCTGACCGTCGGCAGACATCCCATGCATTACCGGCGGAGCGAACTGCGGAGGCAGGGTGTGCTTTCCGCGGAAGAGCTTCGGCAGTGCAAGGACGGCGAATTCGTGCGCACGGCGGGGTGTGTGATCGCGCGGCAACGTCCGGGCACGGCCAAGGGATTCATCTTCCTGTCGATGGAAGACGAGACGGGAATTGCAAATGTGATTGTTACTCCCGATTTGTATGAGCGGGAGCGGATGACGGTGGTTCGCAGCAAGTTTCTGCTGGCGGAAGGACTGCTGCAGAACCAGGATGGCGTGATCCATGTAAAGGCGAAACGGCTGTCGGCGCTGGGGGATGGAGCGATGGAGCTGCGATCCCACGACTTCCATTAGCGTCAGACATGCTGCAGGAAGCGCCGCTGGATGAGGGGGAGCAGGGTGTCGTCGGCGTTGGCCCAGATCTGGTCGTTGAAGATTTCGACTTCGATGGGGCCGGTATAACCGGCGGCGTCGACGGCGTCGCGGAGGCGGCGGAGTTCGATGACGCCGTCGCCCATCATGGCGCGGCCCATGAGGATGCCGGGCAGGGGCACGGGCCAGTCGGAGACATGGAAGCCGGCGATGCGGCCGCGGGCGCGCTCGATTTGCGCGAAGACTTCGGGGTCCCACCAGACGTGGAAGGCGTCGATGACGACGCCGACGGCGGGGCTCGAGAGTGCGTCTGCCATGTCGTTGGCTTGACGAAGGGTGACGACGACGGAGCGCTCGGCGGCGTACATGGGGTGGAGCGGCTCAATGCCGAGAGTGATGCCGGCGCGCTCGGCGTCGGGGAGGATTTCGCGGAGGCCATCAAGGACGGTTGCGCGGGCGTCGTCGAGCGACTGGCCGTTTGCGGGACCGGAGACGATGACGAGGACTTTGGTGTTGAGTGCGGCGGCCTGTTCGATGGCGAGGCGGTTGTCGGCGATGCGCTCGCGGCGCTCGGCGGGGGTGGGCGCGGAGAACCAGCCGCCGCGGCAGAGGCTGGAGACGCGCAGGCCTTCGGAGCGTATGAGCGCGGCGGCTTTGGCCACGTCCTCGATTTTGTGGCGCCAGACGCCGATGTAGGCGACTTTGTGTTGCGCGCACTGGCGGACCGCACGCTCGAGCGGCCACGGGTCGGCTGTCATCTGGTTGAAGCTGAGGCGGGCGAGGAGATCGACGGGCTGGCTCATACGACACCTGCGAGGGCGAGGAAGGTGCGCATACGCTGGGTGGCGGCGTCGGGGTCGCGGAGAACGCCGGCCTGGTCTGCGAGGGTGAAAAGTTCGCAGAGGTGGGCGATGGAGCGGGCGCTTTCCGAGCCGCGCACCATGCGGAAGTGGGGCTGGAAGCCATTGAGGAAGGCGAGGAAGACGACGCCGGTTTTGTAATGCTGCGTGGGCGCGGCGAAGATGTGGCGCGACAACGGTACGGTGGGCGCGAGGAACTGGTGGTAGCGCGGAATGTCGCCGGCGTCGAGCGCGGTGAGGGCGAGCGAGGCGGCGGGGGCGATGGCGTCGAAGATGCCGAGGAGAGCGTCGGAGTGAGCGTCCGCGTCGCCCAGGATAAGGCGGTCGTAGTTGAAGTCGTCTCCGGTGTACATGCGGGCGCCGGGGGGAAGCTGCGCGCGCATGGAGACTTCAAGATCGGCGTCGAGGAGGGAGATTTTAATGCCGTCGATTTTGACGACGCTGGCGCGGATGACGTTGAGGAAGTTCTGCGTGGCTGTGGGGATGGAGGATGAGCCCCAATAGCCCTCGAGCGCGGGGTCGAACATAGGGCCGAGCCAGTGGAGGATCACCGGCTGCCGGACTTGCGTGAGGACGCGGGCGTAGACGGAGGCGTAGTCGTCGGCATGGCGGGCTACGGCGGCGAGGGTGCGGCTGGCCATCAGGATGATGCGTCCGCCGGCAGCTTCGATGGCTTCGCATTGGTGGAGGTAGGCAGCGGTTACGTCGTCGAGGGTGTGGGCTGCGGATGCGGGGAGGTGGTCGGTGCCGGCTCCACTAAAGAGGAGCGCTCCACGTGCGTTAGCAGCGGCGGTGCTGCGGCGGATGAGTTCGAGCGCGAGCGGCCAGTCGAGGCCCATGCCGCGCTGTGCGGTGTCCATCGCCTCGGCGACGCCGAAGCCGAGCGACCAGAGATACTCGCGATAGGCGAGGGTTGCGTCCCAGTCGAGAACGGGGTGGGTAAGCGGCGCTGCGGTGCGCAGGGGATCGACGACGACGTGGGCGGCGGCGAACGCGATGCGGGTTGTGAACGGGCCGCGCGGTGCGGGTGCGAGCGGGGCGCGTGAGGGGGCGTATTCGTAGAGGGCGCCGTTGGGGCGAACAAGTTTGAGAGAGTTGGGCACAGTCAAGCTTTCAGTTCCGGAACGTCGAGCCAACGGCGCTCCCGCCAGGACTGGAGGCCGAGTTCGGCGAGTTGGACGCCGCGTGCGCCTTCGAGAAAATCGTGCGGGAAAGGCGCGTCTTCGGCGACGTGGCGGAGAAACATCTCCCACTGGACTTTGAAGCCGTTGTCGAAGACCTGATGGTCGGGTACGTCCTGCCAGTGTTCGCGGAAGCAAAAGGGGTTCTCAATGTCCGGGTTCCAGACGGGTCGCGGCGTGTTAGCGCGGCTTTGGATGCGGCACTCGCGGAGGCCGGCGACGGCGCTGCCCAGTGTGCCGTCCACTTGCACGCTGAAGAGTTCGTCGCGGTAGACGCGGAAGGACCAGGAAGAGTTGATCTGGGCTACGATTCCGCCGTCGAGTTCGAAGGTTCCGTAAGCGGTGTCGTCGGCGGTAGCGGTGTAGTGCTGACCCTGCTCATCCCAACGATCCGGGATTGCGGTGCCGCCGAGGCACTGGACGGCGCGGACGCGGCCGAAGGTGTGGTCGAGGACGTAACGCCAATGGCAGAACATGTCGCTGATGATGCCGCCGCCGTCTTCTTTTCGGTAGTTCCACGAGGGACGCTGCGCGGGTTGATCGTCGCCCTCGAAGACCCAGTAACCGAACTCGCCACGCACGGAGAGGATGCGGCCAAAGAAGCCACTGTCGATGAGTTGCTTGAGCTTGCGCATTCCGGGCAGGAATAGCTTGTCCTGCACGACGCCGTGCTTCACGCCGGCGGCGCGGGCGTGGGCGGCGAGGCGGAGGGCGGTGGCGAGGTCGCCGGCGAGGGGTTTCTCGCAGTACACATGCTTGCCGGCAGCGATGGCAAGCTCGACGCTGGGGGCGCGAAGGTTGGTGAGCTGCGCGTCGAAATAGATGGCGTCGTCCGGGTTGGCGAGGGCGGTGCGGAGGTCGGTGGTCCAGCGTGTGACCTTATGTTCGCGGGCGATTTGCTCCAGCTTGGCGGCGTTGCGGCCGACGAGAATTGGGTCGGGGACCAGGCGCGAGCCGTCGACGAGAGCGATGCCGCCCTGCTGGCGAATGGCGAGGATGGATCGGACCAGGTGCTGGTTGAGCCCCATGCGTCCGGTGACGCCGTTCATGATGATGCCGATCCGTGTCTCGCTCATGGTCCTGCTTTTCCTCACTCAGTCAGGCAGAAGCCGTGTTGCTCACTTCGCGTAAAAAACTACGATCGCGCGCCTCCGGTCCGAACCAAATGATGACGATCATCAACACGATGACGCCGGCCTCGAACACGGTTAGCGCCCAGGGATATCCGAAGCGGTCGCGCAACCTGAATTCTACTGCGGTCGCGGGCGCAGCCAGCAGAGTTCCCAGTTGATAGACGATCCCGGGAAAGAGGCTGCGTACCATGTCGGGGGAAAGCTCGTTCAAGTGCGCGGGGATGACGCCAAACGCGCCCTGCACCCCGGTCTGCATCAGGAACGAGCCGGCGGCCAATACGGCCAGCGAGGTTCCGAACGCCCACGACGGGATCGCCAGCAGCGCAATGCCCAACGCAAGCATGATGGCGTTGCGCCGGCCGATCCTTTGCGACAGATGGCCGAAGAGGAGCGCGCCGAAGATGGCTCCGATGTTGTAGAGGATGGGTATGCCGTATAGCGCCTGCATTCGGAAGACGGACCTTGCTGCGATGCCGGGGATGGACTTGAGGAAATCGGGATACAGGTCCTGCGCGCCGTGTGATAAGCCCAGCAGCACGGTCATCATCAGCAGCAGGTAAAGGAACATGCCCTGGTGGTCGAGAAGCGATCCGAATACTTGTCGCATCGATGCGGGCCGATGTTGCTTCCACGCCACGGACTCCGGCGCGAACAGCGTGAGGACAACGATGACGACTGCCGCTGGCGCGCTGACAAAGAAGACGGAGCGCCAGCCAAAAGCCGGGGCCAGCGCCTGCATGGCGACCGACGCGAGCAGGTAACCCATAGGATAGCCGGCTTGGATCATGCCGGAGAGGGTGCCGCGAAACCGGCGCGGCGAGCTTTCCATGGCATAGGAGGCGCCGATGCCCCAGTACCCGCCCATGCCGATTCCGTAGAGCGCTCGGCAGGCGACAAAGCACGCATAGTTGGGCGCAAATCCAGTGAGCACGGTAAATAGCGAGAAGTAAAGAACGCAGAAGATGAGCGGACGCTTGCGCCCGAACCTGTCTGCGAGGGCGCCGAAGAACAAGGCCCCCAGCGGGCGCATGGCGAGGGTGAGGGTGAGCGTGTACACCACCGAAGTCTTCGATACATGGAAATGCTCCGCCAGTGTGTCGAACAAGAACACGACTACGAAGAAGTCGAAGGCGTCCAGCACCCAGCCCAGGATGCCTGAACTAACGGCGAACCTCCAGCCTCTCGTCTCCCGGTCGCTGCTCGTGTCTGCGGCGGATACAAACGTCATGTTGAGTTCGCCATTTCCGTGACCGTCTGCCGGGGCTGGGGCAATTTAAGTGCCTGTCAGGTGGAAAGATTGTATCCCGATGCTGGATTCAGGCAAAAGCAATACGGAAGAGCAGAGCGCGAGATGCTGGGATTATGATGGCGTAAACGAGAACCATTTTGCGAGGCCGATTAGGGGAGCACATACGAGTGGAACTGGACGAAAAGACGATTGAAACTCTCACCGGCGTGGCGACGGCGACACTCACGACCGTGCTGCTGAAGAAGGGTCTGCGCAATGTTTGGCTGCGTGGCACCAAGCCGCTGCGCCCGGGCCAGAAGCGCGTGGTCGGCCCGGCGTTCACGTTGCGGTTTGTGCCGGCGCGGGAGGACCTGGCGACGCCGGAGTCGTGGAGTTCGCCGATCTCGACGCGGGCCGCGATTGAAGCGATGCCGCCGGGTTGCGTTGCGGTCGTCGACGCGATGGGGGTTACCGACGCAGGTATCTTCGGGGATATTCTCTGCGAGCGGATGCAGGTGCGCGGAGTTGCGGGTCTGGTCAGCGATGGTGTTGTTCGCGATGTGGCCGGTGTTCTCCGCACCGGATTGCCGGTCTGGTGCGCGGGCGTTGCAGCGCCGCCGTCGGTCGCCGGGCTGACCTTTGTCAATTGGCAGGAGCCGATTGGGTGTGGCGGTGTGGCGGTGTTTCCCGACGACGTGATGGTTGCGGATGAAGATGGAGCGGTGGTGATTCCGAAGGCGCTGGTGAACGAAGTGGCAGAGACGGCAGCGGAGCAGGAGCAGTTGGAAGCGTGGATTGTGGGCGAGGTGCAGGCGGGCGCGCCGCTGCCGGGCCTCTACCCTATCAATGCAGAGAACAAGGCCCGGTACGAGGCATTCCGCAAGAGTCGAACCGGAGTCGCCAAGTAGGCGCGGCCTATCGCTCGCGGGGGGAAGATTTGTCACCAGCAGGTCACGCCGCGCCAAGCACGTCCCCGGTCAGCACGCACGATTCGCTATATCGCAAGATTGCGTGGCGAATTATGCCGATCATGCTTGTCTGCTACATCGTCGCCTATATCGACCGGGTGAATGTGGGCTTTGCCAAACTGCAAATGCTGGGCGACTTGAAGTTCAGCGACAGTGTTTATGGCTTCGGCGCAGGTGTTTTCTTTCTGGGATACTTCGTTTTCGAGGTTCCCAGCAACCTCATTCTTCACAAGGTGGGGGCGCGCGTCTGGATCTGCCGGGTGCTGGTGACCTGGGGGATCATTTCGGGCTGTACCGCGCTGGTGCACACCCCGGGCGAGTTTTACACCATGCGGCTGCTGCTCGGCATCGCGGAGTCGGGCTTTTTCCCGGGCATGATTCTGTATCTCACGTACTGGTTTCCATCGCATCGGCGGGCCAATATGGTGGCGATCCTGCTGACTGGGAGCGCGATCTCAGGAATCATCGGCGGTCCGGTATCGGGCTATATTCTGCACTACCTTGCCGGGATACTGGGTGTCGCGGGATGGCAATGGCTCTTCATTCTGGAAGCTCTGCCCGCGGTTGTTTTGGGCGTCGTCGTGCTCTTTACGTTTGACGATCGCGTGGTCAAGGCGAACTGGCTATCCGCGGAAGAGAAGGCGGTCGTGGTTGCCGAGATCACTGAAGAAGCGACCGCAAAGACGCACCACACCACCCTTTCCGTGTTCACCAGCGCGCGGGTGTGGCTGATGGGGATCATCTACTTCGGCATAGAGATGGGATCGTATGCCATCGGATTCTGGTTGCCGACCATGATTCGGCAGACCGGCGTGAAAGATTCGTTCGACATCGGCCTGCGCACGGTTGTCCCCTATAGCCTCGCGCTGATCGCGATGATTCTGGTTGGCCGCCACTCGGACAAGACGCGCGAACGGCGCTGGCACGTGATTGCGCCTTCGATGGTCGCGGCCATCGGCTTTGCCTTGTGTACCCAGGGGAATGGCAATCCAATGCTGGTGGCGATCGGGATGAACATGGCTGTGGTGGGCGTGGTGATTGCCGTGCCGCAGTTCTGGGCGCTGCCAACCTCTTTTCTCGGAGGCACGGCTGCTGCTGCCGGCATCGCTCTGGTGAATTGCACGGGCAACCTCGGCGGGTTCTTCAGCCCCATGATTATCGGCTTCCTGAAAACGCATACGGGTACGCTGAACTCAGGGCTATACCTGATGGCCGGATGCATGCTGGCATCGTCCATTCTGATCGTCGCGCTGGTTCCGGCGAGGCTGGTGAATCGTTGATTGCAACGGATGGGGTAAGATTTTTTGTGCTTGTACAGGGGGAATCTTGTATGTCAGGAGATTTTGCGACGGAGCTTCGTTTTCGCTCGTTCAGCTTGCCCCTTCGCTCTCTGGTTGGCGCAACTCTGCTGATGGCATCCGCCGGAGCCGTCGCTCAGCAGCCGGCTATTGTGCAAGGCCCCAGTGCACCGCCGTCTCAGACCGGCAATAACACCTGGACAGCCCCGCCGGGTTCGCAGATCAGTGTCGACCGCCGGTCCGGCCGCTACAGTATCACCCTGCCCATCCAGCCGACCGACGGCTCGCGCGAACAGGCACTGCGTTTCGCCGACTGGGCCGCCCACCCCTACGCGGGCTCGGGACCGTACCCAGCCACGCGCGAGGAGCCGGCCTCGCTGGCAACGCACACCGTGTACCGGCCGGCGGACCTGGCAAAAACGCCAAAGCTGCCGGTGGTGCTGTGGGCGAACGGCGGATGTAGAAATACGTCGGTCGAGTTTACTCGCTTCCTCGGCGAGTTGGCATCGCATGGGTATCTGGTGATCGCGGTCGGCCGCAGTAACATTCCATTCCTGGTGATTCACGGCAGCATCGCCGCGGTAGCGGACCAGAAAGACGCGAACGGAAATCCGCTGATCATCAGCGATCCCGCGTATATGATCAAGGGCCTTGACTGGGCCATCGCCGAAAACACGCGCCGGGACAGCCCGCTCTACGGCAAGGTCGACACCGCGAAGGTCGCAACCATGGGGCAGTCCTGCGGCGGCCCACAGGCCTTCAAAGCGGCCAAAGATCCGCGCGTCAACACGGTGGTCGCGCTGAACAGCAGCTTCCCCACGCAAGCCGCTCCCGGAATGGTCGGCGGCACAAACGATGGCTGGCTGGCGGAGAAACTCGCCATTCCGGCAGCGCTGTTCAATGGCGGTCCGGCAGACGGCGGCTATGCTGGGGCCGAGCAGTGCTACAAGGCACTGCCTTCCACGTTGCCAGTGCTGAAAGCCAGCCTGACGCCGGTCGGCCACACCGGCGCGTATCCAATGCCCGATCTTCGCTGGTCCACGGCTGTGCTGGCATGGCTCGACTGGCAACTGAAGGGCGACACACGGGCGGTGCGCACGTTCGCCGGGCCGGACTGCTCTCTATGCAAGGATTCAGACTGGTGGATCGATTCGCAGAACATTCCTTAGGATTTGATTGGGATTGCTGGGACCTAGAGGGAACAGAGAATGACCAAGGGCTTGTACAAAGGGCTGACCAGTTACGGCGACGCCGATTTCTCCTTGTTCCTGCGCAAAGCTTTCATCAAGGCTGCGGGGTATTCCGACGACGCGCTGGATCGCCCGATCGTCGGCGTGACCAACACCTACAGCGACTACAATCCGTGCCACGGCAATGTGCCCGACCTGATCGAGAGCGTGAAGCGTGGCGTACTGCTGGCCGGCGGGCTGCCGATGGTGTTCCCCACCATCTCCATCGCCGAGAGCTTCGCGCATCCCACCTCGATGTTCCTGCGCAACCTGATGGCGATGGAGACGGAAGAGATGGTCCGCGCACAGCCCATGGACGCGGTGGTGGTGATCGGCGGCTGCGACAAGAACCTTCCCGCGCAGGTGATGGCGGTTGCAAGCGTGGATTTGCCCGCAGTGGTGCTGCCAACCGGGCCGATGCTGGTGGGCCACTATAAAGGCGAAGTGCTCGGCGCTTGCACCGACTGCCGGCGGCTGTGGGCGCAGCATCGTGGGGGCGCAATCGACGTTGCCGAGACGGAGTTGATCAGCGGACGTCTGTGCCCTTCCGTGGGCACGTGCAGTTCGATGGGTACGGCGAGTACCATGGCATGCCTGGTCGAAGCGCTAGGCCTCGCGCTGCCCATGAGCGCGACCGCTCCTGCCACGCACGCCGACCGTCGCCGCATTGCCGAGGCGAGCGGCAAGCGCGCGGCAGAGATGGCGCTCTCTGGCGCGCCCAAGCCAAGCGACCTGATCACCGGCGCGTCCGTACGCAACGCCATGATCGTGCTGCAGGCGATTGGCGGATCCACCAATGGGTTGATTCACCTTACGGCTATCGCGGGCCGGGCCGGAGTGAAGTTCGATCTCGAGGCATTCGATCGCCTGGGGCGTGAGGTCCCGGTGCTGCTGAACCTCAAGCCCTCCGGCGCGCACTACATGGAGGACTTCCACCACGCCGGCGGCTTGCCTGCTCTTATGCGCGAGCTCTCTCCGCTGCTCGACACCTCCGCGCCCAGCGTCTCCGGCTTCATTCTGGGCGATGTGATTGCCGAGGCGGAGGAGGTCCCCAACCAGGATGTGATTCGCTCGCTTGCGGCGCCGCTGACGAAGGAAGGCGCGATGGCGGTGCTGCATGGCAACCTGGCCCCGCGCTCGGCGGTGATCAAGCACTCGGCTGCGTCGGCGAACCTGTTGCGCCACACCGGCCGCGCGGTGGTGTTCGATTCGCTCGAAGATATGGCTGCACGCATCGACCTGCTTGACCTCGACGTCAACGCCGACGACGTGCTGGTTCTGCGCAACGCCGGACCGAAGGGAGCGCCGGGAATGCCCGAGGCGGGCTATCTGCCGATCCCGATGAAGCTGGCGCGCCAGGGGGTCAAGGACATGGTGCGCATCTCGGACGCGCGCATGAGCGGGACCGCGTTCGGGACGGTGGTGCTGCATATCGCGCCGGAATCGGCTGTGGGCGGCCCGCTGGCAATCGTCCAGACGGGCGACCGCATTTCGTTGGACGTCGAAGCGCGCAGCATCGAACTTCTGATCGACGATGCGGAGCTGCAACGCAGGCTGGCAGCATGGAAGGCATCGCCAGCGCATCGCGAAAGGCCGGTACGCGGCTATGCGCGGCTGTTTGAGGACTGCGTGCTGCAAGCGGATGAAGGGTGCGACTTTGATTTTCTTCAGCGCGAGGGGCGGGGCACCGCATGAAAAACTTACGCCGCATCCCGTTCGTTCCCTTCCCCGTCCTGATTTGCCTGGCTGCGTCGACCATGGCTGCAGCACAGACTGCGCCCGCACCCGCTGCCGCAGCGCCGCCCGTCGATTTGAAGTTCGACTTCAGCGCCGGCCCAGCCAGACCGGGGTACACGCGGGTTGTTCCGACAGCCGTTTATACAGATGCCGCCGGTTATGGGTACGAGTCCGGCGCGCAGGTTTCCACTGGCGACAATGGCCAGACTACGACCAGCGATAAGCCGTTTATGTTTTCCGCGAAGGTGCCGGAGGGCAACTTCAATGTGACGGTCACGTTTGGCGACTCTACCACCGCAACCACTACGACGTTCAAGGCGGAGTCCGGGCGGTTGATGCTGGAGCGTGTCGAGGTCCCGGCGGGTCAGGTTGCGGAACGGACCTTCACCACCAACGTGCGCACGCCGAAACTGCCCAAGCTGCCGCTGAATGCCACCGGGCGCGAAGAGGTGAGTCTGGACCAGTTCGATGGAAGCAGCTCGCGCGATTGGGACGACAAGTTAACCGTGGAAGTGGTGAGTCCTCACGCAGCGTTGCGAACGATTGAGATCGTGTCGGCGCCGAGTGCACCTACGACCTTTATCGCGGGCGATTCAACGGTGACGGACCGTGATGGCGGCGGGGATGTGAGTTGGGGACAGATGCTGCCGGTGTTTTTGAAGCCGGGGGTTGCGGTGTCAAACAACGCGCAGTCCGGCGAGACGCTGAAGTCGTTTATGAATGCGCTGCGCCTGGACAAGATGTTGAGCACGATGAAGAAGGGTGATTATCTCTTCATACAGTTCACGCACAACGATTCGAAGATTAGTTGGCCGCAGACGTATGCGGACGCGGAGACCACGTACAAGGCGTATTTGAAGGTCTATATTGCCGAGGCACGCCTGCGTGGTGCAACGCCGGTGCTGGTGACGGCGATGGACCGCGGCGCTCGCGGGACCGGAGCGCCTACACACGGCCATGGCGACTATCCGCAGGCGATGCGCGAAGTTGCGCAGGAGGAGCATGTGGCGCTGATTGATCTGTACAGCATGAGCGACACGTTCTATGAATCGGCCGGCGCCGACGCTGGGAAGATCCTGGCCGATGGGACGCACTCGACCGCATACGGTGGCTATGAATTTGCCAAGTGCATTGTGATGGGGATCAAGCAGAACAAGCTCGACCTTGCCAACTTCATCGTGGACGGCTTCAAAGACTTCGATCCGGCGCATCCTGATAGTGCCGCTGCACTGGACCTGGGCCCGCTTTTCAGCAGTGGCGGAGGCGGGCGAGGACCCCGACCCGGCGGCGCAGGACCGACGGGCGCTCCGGGCGCGGCGAATCCGCCTGCCAATGCGAACCCCGGTCCGGGACCGCTCTGAGCTCAGTCTGCCGAATCGTTGCTATCCTGAACCAGAACGGAAACTGATGATGAAGCTCGACCATACCGCCAAAGGCGTCTATGCCATTGCTGTAACGCCATTCACGCCAGACGGCGCGGTCGACGTCGAGTCGGTGGACCGCGTGACGGATTTCTACCTGTCCTGCGGCGTCTCGGGGCTGACGATTCTGGGAATGATGGGCGAGGCGCCGAAGCTTGATCCGGCTGAGGCATTGGCAATCTCGAAGCAAGTTGTTGGCCGGGCGAATGTCCCGGTGGTGGTCGGCGTCTCCGCTGCGGGCTTTGCGGCCATGCGGTCGCTGGCGCGCGGCGTGATGGATGCCGGCGCGGCGGGCGTGATGATCGCGCCGCCAGCCGCCCTACGCACGGACGATCAAATCGTGAACTACTTCGCGCAGGCGGTGGCGGCGATCGGGAGTGATATCCCGTTTGTCCTGCAGGATTATCCGCTGGCGTTGACTGTGGTGATGACGCCGAAGGTGATCCGCCAGATTGTGATGGACAACCCGTCATGCGTGATGCTGAAGCATGAGGATTGGCCGGGGCTGGAAAAAATCTCGGCGCTGCGCGGCTTTCAACGCGACGGGTCGCTGCGGCCGCTCTCGATTCTTTGCGGCAACGGCGGCTTGTTTCTGGACTTCGAGATGGAGCGTGGCGCGGATGGCGCGATGACCGGCTACGCCTTTCCGGACATGCTGGTCGACGTGGTGAAGCTTGCGCAGGAAGGCCGACGCGATGCGGCACACGATCTGTTCGACGCTCACCTTCCGCTGATGCGATACGAGCAGCAGCAGGGAATCGGATTGGCCGTACGCAAATATGTGCTGCAAAAGCGGGGAGCCATCGCCTATGACACGCAGCGCGCTCCGGCGGGCTGCCTTAGCGCGATGGCAAAGGCAGAGATCGACTATCTGCTTGGCCGGCTCGCGCGCCACGATCCGCGCGCGGCGTTCTAGCGCTACGGGAGGCTTAGGAGGCGCGCGGGGTTCACCTTCGACATCTGATCGATGTCGGTCTGCGAAAGGCCCTGTTTTTTGAGGCCATCGAAGAGTAGCTGCAACCCGTCCGGGTGGAGCGGGTTGGCAGGTTGGCCCATGTCGGAGGAGAGGATGCAGTGCTCCACTCCGATGGCGCGAATCGCTTTCGCGTAGTCGGCAAAATCGAATTGCTTCGATGCGCCGATCAGGCCGTTGTAGACGAATTCGATGTAAGCGCCGAGTTGCGCGGCTTGCTGCATTTGCGGAATTGTCATGGATATGGGCGACAACATTGGGTGCGTTACGACCATCTGCTTGACGCCCTGCCTGCGCGACTCCTGAATGAGCAGCAGATCGTCCTCGGGCGAGTTGTGGCCGGTAGCCATCACGAGATCGTACTTCGCGATCATGGCGATGACGGCCTTGGTTTCAGGAAGAAGCTCGCCATTGCGCGAGACGGCGACGTAGGGACGGTCGACCTTCGAGGCGATGACCTGAGCTCGGGTGTCGTAGGTTGCCATCCAGACCAGCTTGCCCAGATGCCCGGTGGTGAGCGCCATCTTCTCCACTGCAGCCGGGTTCATGCCGCCCACGCTGAGGTTGAGGTCGATGCCTCCGAAGACCTGGATGCCGGGAACTACCTTGTGGACAAGGTAAGCGTCCGACGCAGTAGGTGCGAAGTGATTCTTGAGGACGATGGCACGCATGCCACGGCTTTCGGCGAGCTTCGCAAGGTCGATGGCGTCGATGCTTCTTGGGGTCGAGTCGGGAGCTGTATGAACATGGATATCGATGACCCCGTCGAGGGGCCTGTTCTGGGCAGGTGCGTTCCAGGGGAGGAGAGCGCTGGAAATCAGGATTGCAACGCGAAGGGATTTCATAGCTGCCTTTCGGTGGACTGTCTGAGGTCATATCACGACACGCTGCATCCTGGCGAATTCGAGATGGCTGGCTTCTGCTTTCGCTATACTTTTCTGGCTCGTCCATCCCGTATCCCGAGGGTCCCCAATGTTCTCATTCAGCAATGGCTCGAACCACCAGCGACAAACCGTGCAGTGCCTCGGCTTCTTCGGAGGTTCGATTGCTTTGGCCGTCTGCACCGTGATGGCCGCTGCCCAAGCGCCCGCCGCTCCCCAGCCGGGAACGCCACCGGTGCGCTCGCAGTTCCATGAGCCGGCGGCGATGGACTTTAGCGACCACACCGGCTTCACGCAGATCTTCGACGGCAAGAGTCTTGCGGACTGGGAGGGAGATCCGGCATTTTGGCGGGTAGAAAACGGCGCGATTGTTGGGGAATCCAGCAAAGACAACGTCGTCTACAACGCGTACATTTGGCGCAAGGACCTGGTAGCGAAGGACTTCGACTTGAAACTTGAGATCAAATGCGAGATTGCCGGGGGCAGCGGCATTCAGTACCGCAGCCAAACCGGCCTGCCGTGGACCAAGCCGCTGCATCCGGGAGAAAAGCGCAATCTGGATTGGCTGATGACCGGCCCGCAGGCTGATTTCTGGTTCCCTGTGAACCCGTTGCATGCTTCCTACTCCGGCCAGTTCTACTCCGAGAACACTCCGCTAGGGATCGTTGCGTGGCGCGGGGAAGTGGTGAACTCTACTGCGGGCACCGGTCCGCAGCTTGTCGGCACCATTGGCGATCGCAACGCGCTGGGCGGCTACGTGAAGATCAACGACTGGAACCAGTACGAGATCATCGCGCGCGGCGGCACCATGATCCACATCCTCAATGGCCAGTTGATGGCGGTGCTCATCGACGACGATCCTGCTTCCTCCAACAACCAGGCGGGCAAGATCGGTATCGAACTCGAAGGCACTCCCGCAAAAGTCTCCGTGCGCAATATCTGGATCAAGAAGATCAACTGAATTATTAAGGAAGCTTCGCGGCGAGTTTAGCAGCCTGGGAACAGGCTTCCTGAGGGGCGGGCAGGTTGGCATAGCCTCCCAGATAACGCCCCTTGCGAAAGATGCAGATTCCGTCCATGTACGGCGCCTTCGCCTGGAATGCTTCGTCGCCCACCGGTGCGGTGGAAGCGCCGTCGAAGTGCGAGCGGAGCTCTTTCAGAACCCCTGCGGCGGCTTCCGGTGAAGCCTCCAGCACAATGAACGCCTGCCCTTGCTTGTAGGTAGCCACGTAGCCGCGTTTGAGCTGCTTAAGGCCCAGCACACTTTCGGGGACTAAACGGATGGAGGCGAGGCTCTCCTGGGGAAACCACGCCAACGCCTCCGGGGGAGTGTCGCGGCCTTGAAGGTGCTGCTGCATGCCGGTTACGAAAGCCCGCAACTCCGCGGTGTGGTCGCCGCTCGGATTGGGGTCGATGGCGACGATTTCAATGTAGTATTTGCCCTTGGCGAAGAGAGCGCTCTGGGGTTGAATCTGGCCGCCCATCCCGATCCTGGCGATGGGGAGTTTGGGGTCGAGGTTGGCTGTGAAGACGCCATAGGCCGAGTCGGCATCGTTCATCTCAGAGACGTCGATGGCCAGCGTGCTCGCTCCCGACTTGCAGGTGATTCCGTCCATGCGCACGAAGCCGTAGATCAGGTAGCCTTCTGCGCCGCCGTCCTTATAGTCGTAGAGGTTATCGGCGGTGTACTGGCGCTTCGGCTCGGACTGTGCCCAACCGGGCGCGAGTTGGCAACTGAGGTAGTCCTGAGCGTGAGCCACTCCCGCAGCAAGCAGGATTGGCAGTAACGCGAGTTGGCTGGCCCTCATGCGAACAATTCCTGTGCGCGTGCCATCCGATCCGACACCTGGACGCCGAAGGGACACTTCACCGTGCACTCGGCACAGTCACTGCAGCGGGCGGCAATTTGCGTGGCGGGTAACTCGAGGAATTTCTCGCGCCCCAGTGCGAACTGGCCGTAGCCGTCGGCATAGGTAAGGAAGCGGAGCACGTCGGCGACCGGCAGGCCCTGCGCGCAGGTGCCTTCGCACTTGCCGCACATGCGGCAATAAAGCGGCTGGATGAGTTCCAGGTGTGCGGCCAGCAGCTTGTGGTCGTCGGCGGAGAGTGGATTCCCCATGGCCTTGAGGTTCTGTTCCAACTGGTCCATGTCGGTGATGCTGGGGACGGTGGTGGCGACGTTGGGATGGTTGACAACCCACTTGAGCGCCGCCAACATAGCGCCATTCTGCGCGAGCTTCTGGTTGCGAGAGCCTCCGGCCATAACCTTCATCGCCACCACGCCCATGCCGGCCTTGGCGGCCGCATCGATTGCCTGCTCCATGCCTGGATCCATGGAGAAGTTGAAGGCGGCCAGAACCACGTCGAAGACACCCTTCTGCGCCATCCAGGGAAGCAGTTGCTGCTGGCCGCTGTGAGTGCTGACGCCGATGAAGCGGGCCTTGCCCTGTTGCTTGGCGATTTGTAGCGCCTCGATCATGTCGTCGTGAATATCGGCCGGGCTGCCCTTGCCGTGGAGATACCAGATATCGACGTAGTCGGTGTTGAGCTCACGCAGGCTGGTGTTGAGTTCAGCCAACTGGCCCGCCTTGTCGCGCGCCTCTGTTTTGGTGGAGAGCACAACCTGCTTGCGCTTGCTGCCGAGGGCCGCGCCAACCATGCGTTCATTGTTGCCGCGTTGATAGCCGCGCGCGGTATCGAAGTAGGTGATGCCGAGATCGGCCGCTCGCTGCACCACGCTGGGGTCCGACGTGATCATGCATCCAAATCCCACGGTGGTGACTTTGAGGCCGGTTTTGCCCAGGGTCCTGTAGCTGAGCTTGATGGGGGAAGCCGCTTCCGGAGCGGGGGTGTCCGGGCTCCAAAAACCCATGCTGGAACCTGCACCCAGGACTGGAAGGGCCAGTCCGGCAGACAAAAAGTCGCGGCGAGATGTAGTTGACGACATACGGCGCCTCCATAGGGAAGCCGCACCCATTAACGCGCTTAATCCTTCTGTATCAAGTGATCCGTGTCACAGCATAGACATGGGACGTTCTCCGGAGGCAGGGTTCCGGGGTGAGGCGGCGCTCCGGATTGCACCTAGGTTGTAGGGTTTGAGGGTATTTCTCCATTGACACTGGGTGATCTGGTAACTAGACTCCATGCAACAATCGGTGTGTTCCGTCTACTGAGGAATTGCCGGCAAGAGAGGGCCCTATGCTAGTGCGGATACTGTTGTTTGTATTGATTCTGCTTCTGGTTGCAGCTGTAAGCCTTTTGATTCGCATTCTCAATCGGCAGAAACTCCAATCTGCCACGGCAGCCGACGATGAGCGCCGGCGTGAAGTACTCCAACACGACCTGGGTGACGACGTACTGTGGAGTCGTGGCGGAGTCAAGGAAGCCTCGGGTATTTCGCGCAGGACATTTATCCCGAACATTGCTACCGGCATCGCCGCGCTCTATTTGTTTAAGTCAGCGGCGCGGGCGGCAAGCTCTCCAAGCCTTGCCGACACCAAGAATGATCCACCGCCGCCCAAGCACAGCGATAAGTCTGCAACCGTTGCCGACACCAAGAACGACCCACCGCCGCCAAAGCACAGCGATGCGTCGGCAGCCCCTCCGCCGAAGAAGCATAGCGACGCCGCCACTGACGTCCCGCACAGCGATGCGCGGGTGGCCGATGTTCCGCACAGCGACGCACGGGTGGCCGATGTGCCGCACAGCGACGCAAGCCGAGCCGATGTTCCGCACAGCGATGCGCGGGTGGCCGATGTGCCGCACAGCGATGCGCGCCGGACCGATGTGCCGCACAGCGACGCGCGGGTGGCCGATGTGCCGCACAGCGATGCGCGCCGGACCGATGTGCCGCACAGCGACGCACGGGTGGCCGATGTGCCGCACAGCGATGCGCGCCGGACCGATGTGCCGCACAGCGACGCAGCCAACGTTTGACCGGGCTGGTGATGCGTCGAATCTGTACTGACGAACTTAGTGTCGCCGAGAGGTGTGCATGACAGTAGAATTGCGGCCACTAGGTGTGCATTGCAATATTGCGTGCCAGTATTGCTACCAGAATCCCCAAAGGTCGGCCGGCAACCTTAAGGCCAGCTACGACATGGGCCTGATGAAGCAGGCCATCGAAAAAGAAGACAGCAAGTTCACGCTCTTCGGCGGGGAGCCGCTACTTATGCCGGAAGCCGAACTGGAAGACCTGTGGTCGTGGGGTCTTGAGAAGTTCGGCTCGAATGGGGTCCAGACCAATGGGACGCTGATCACTGAACGGCACATTGAACTGTTCAAGAAATACCGGGTTGCTGTAGGACTCTCCTGCGATGGTCCCGGCGAACTCAATGACATCCGTTGGGCGGGCACGCTGGAGGCTACGCGCGAGGCTACTCGACGGACGCTGAATGCAATTGAGATGCTATGCCGAGCGGGTATGCCACCTGACGTCATCGTCACGCTGCACCGTTCGAACGCAACCCCCGAGAGATTGCCGGTGTTGCGGGCATGGCTTAAGAGTCTTGAAGAGTTGGGTGTGGGTTCTGTACGAATGCATATTCTTGAGGTGGATGATCCGGCGATCCGCGAAAAGTGTGCGCTGACAATCGAGGAGAATGTCGCGGCATTTCTATTTTTCGCGCGTGCAGAAAAGGACTTTCCGAAGTTGAAGATCGATGTATTCACCGACATCCGCAATCTTCTGCTCGGCAACGACCGCGATGCGACCTGCATCTGGCGGGGATGCGATCCGCACACTACGGCTGCGGTAAGTGGCGTTGAAGGGCACGGGCAGAGGAGTAACTGTGGCCGTACCAACAAAGATGGCATCGACTTTGTAAAGGCGGAATTTCCGGGCTATGAACGGTACCTGGCTCTCTATCATGCGGACCAGGAGGCGGGAGGATGTCGAGGCTGCCGGTTCTTCCTGATGTGCAAAGGACAGTGTCCCGGGACGGCAATCGATAACGACTGGCGCAACCGCACCGAGCATTGCGAGGTCTGGATGGCGCTATTCCAGTATTTTGAAGAGGAGCTCTTGCGGGAAGGAAAAGCGCCAATCTCGCTTCACGCTATGCGACCCAGGCTTGAGAGTTGGTTCCTCAAGGCCTGGAAGGACGGGCAGAACCCGCTTATGGAGACATGGATTGCCGACAACCGGGCCGAGTTCGAAGGTTAGTCCGAACGGGGTGGCGGCTGACTCCGGTTTGCAAACCCTGGGCTTCGCCCTTCCCAATTTTCTGCGCTGTGTGTGGGTGCATGATGGCGCGCGCCTGAACTGGCAACCGAGGATCGACAAGATCGTTCGGGCATGGCAGGAGATTGAGTGGCTGTCTGTAGTTGAGCATGTGCGCCCATGCGTGCTGTGCACGATACCCGCGGATTGCTGGGACGATCTTCGCGGACGAGGCGCGAAGGCAAGTTTATCGATCGAGCCCTTGATGGTGAAGCGGAACGCGAGGGCGGTGCCGGGCCGCCGGGGGAGTGCTGCTGAACCATCCGCGCTGTCGATGCGGGCGGTTATAGGAGCCCGTAAGGACGCGAAGCGCTTTGCCCGTGCCTGGTCGAATGGAGACATAGCGGGAGTGGGCGCCCTGCTGGGATATCCGGAATGCTGCTGCCGGTTTTTCGTTGAGACGATGCTGCAGCAGGACCGCCAGGAACTACTGTGGGCAGTAGCTTCCCACTCCAGCAAGGGAGATGCCGATCGTCATTGTCTGGAGATCGATGGTAAGAGTGAGGCCAATGTTTTTTGGCGTTATCTGGGTGTGAAGGCTGTCCCTCACATTCCATGCAGATTCGATTGCGCCGGGTCGCTGCAACTGGCCAGGCTACTCGCCGATGTTGGGAGGCGTTCGGGGTATGCAGAGGAGGTGGAGTGGATCTCGCAAATGCTGCGATGGCCGCTTGAATGGTCGATGCTGCACGGCATTGCTGAGTTGAAGACCCCCATCCTAAAGGTGTGTACGAATGCGGTTGCCAGTTCGTCAAAATACACGATTCGCTGGCGCGGAGACTTGTATCCGGAAGATGGCGCGCAAGGAGTTGCTTTTCCGTTTCGACGGCCAGCGTTCTCGACCTCAGGTCGTTTTATAGAGGGGCTGAATATCATCTATCCGGGGAAGCAGTGAGTTTGCAGCTAGCGAATAGAATTGGGCACTGGAGATGAGTAGCTTCCAGCACACGCGAGCGCCTTGGTGGTGCCTTTCCATCGTTGTGGCCACGGTGTGCCTGGTGCAATGCTCCACAGTGCGTGCACAGAGTCCGACGCAGCAGCAGCAGATAACCCAGCATCAGCAGAAGCTGGCCGAGGCGCGCGGGGCAAATAACCAAACGAATGAGGCCGCGGAGTTCGGCGCAATTGGGCTGCTCTATTCAAAGGCAGGACGCAACCAGGAGGCGCTGGATTCCTTCACCCAGGCGTTGACCATCGAACGGGCGATGCACGAGCGCAGTGCCGAGCCTCAAACACTGATTCAGATTGGGCTGATCTACCGGCATTGGGAGCAGCAGCAGAAGGCGTTGGACTCCTTTCAGGAGGCCCTCACAATTTCGCGCGATGTGCATGACCGGGGCGACGAAGGGAGAGCGCTGAGCGGTATGGGCGCAGTCTATTCCGATCTTGGAAAGAAAGAAGATGCGCTTGATTACTTCAACAAGGCCCTGTCAATCTGCCGTGAAGCATCCGACCGAAGTTGCGAGCTGGATACGCTGGACCATATGGGCTGGGCCTACGATGTTCTGGGTCAGAAGGCGAAGGCACTTGCCTACTATAGCCAAACGCTCTCGCTTTGCCGCGAGCTACACGACCGTGAACTGGAGTCTGCTGTTCTGAACAATATTGCCTGGGTGTACCAGTCGGAAGGGGAGGACGCCAGGGCGCTGGAATACCTTAAGCAGGCTCTTCCTATTTCGCGGCAGGCACATAGCCCTAGCCGCATCGCCGACATCCTGGGCAGCATAGGCACGGTCTATGGGCACCTGGGCCAGGCGAGGTACGAACTGGAGTACTCAAACCAGTCGCTCCTCATGGACCGCGAGCTTGGCGACCCCGACGGACAGGCGTATGCGCTGTGGGAGATTGGGCAGGCAGAGAGCAGATTACGTAACGCGGCGAGCTCGCTGCGCAATGATCTGGCGGCGCTGTCGCTGGCGAAGGCTGCAAGTGATCTCGATTTGCAGGGGAATATTGATACCACATTGATGCTTTATTTCCGCGATCGGAAGCGGGTCGGCGAGGCTATTTACTTTGGGAAGGACGCCGTGAATTGCTTCCAACAGATGCGTAGAAACATTACCGGACTGGATAAGGACATACAGGCTGGATTCGCACAATCGAAATCGGCTACCTATCGGCAACTGGCAGAATTGCTGGTGCAGACGAACCATCTAGGCGAAGCGGAACAAGTGCTGGATTTGCTGAAGGACCAGGAGCTGAACGAAGTGGTGCGTGGCGCGGCCACCGGCCCGGAAGCTGCCACCGAACCGGTGAAGCTGACTTCAGCGCAGGAGAAAGCACAAAGCGATCTGGCAGTTCCGGAGGAGACAGCGGTTACGCTCACCAACCTGAGTTTTGAATACGCCACACTGCAGGCCAAGAAGCCGCGGACTCCCGAGGAAACCGCGCGCATGAAATCTCTGGACGCTCGTATCGAGGCGGGAAACGTCGAAGTATCCAATCTCTTTGAGGCGACGATTGCCCCCGAGCTTAAGCAAAAGAGCGACATCGTTACGGCGAACCAAGTCTACAAAGAAGAACAGGAGGATGTGAGTCAACTGCAGAACACGCTGTTGGAATTGGGGAAACGGAACCAGCGGGTGTTGGGGATTCGTCTTCTGCTGGGCGACGCGCATGCTTACGCAATTGTGGTGCGAGCCCAGGGGCGCAAGAAGGTTGAACTGAAAGCCACGCCGGCGGATTTGCGCAGCAAGGCATTAGAGGTTCGGAAAGACCTGCGCACGCCTAACTCCAACCCAAAGCCGGAATTGGCAGAGTTGTACGCAATGGTGGTCGCTCCACTGGAAGATGAATTGAGTGCACTGGAGAAGATTCCCGACGCACAGGGCCGCGTCCCGACTCTGTTGTGGTCCCTGGACGGTGTGATGCGCTACTTGCCGATGGCCGCACTTTACGATGGGCACCATTACATGCTGGAGCGCTTCAGGAATGTTTTGTTCACTCCGCAGAGCTATGGCCATATGATCACGTCGCCGGACGCGAGTGACGGCGGACTGAGCGTGTTGGCGATGGGCTTGTCCAAGAGCTATCACGGTCTTCCGGCGCTGCCTGGTGTGTTGCCGGAGTTGGACGCCATCGTTCACGACCCTGACGTGGCGGAGTCTCATGGGCCGATGGAAGGGAAGCTGCTGACCGATGACCACTTCACGCTGGAGGCGTTGAAGAACGAGCTGGGCGAGGAAGACAACTTTCCCGTTGTGCATATTGCCAGCCATTTTGTGGAGGATACCGGCGGGGGGCAAGAGCCTTACCTGATGCTGGGTGGGGAAGAGAGCGGCGCACCGACCGGATACGCACTGACTCTTTCCAAACTGAATAACTCCACCATCACTTTTCTGGGCACACGGCTGCTGACCCTCTCAGCCTGCAGTACAGCGAGAGGTGACGCTACCAAAGACGGAATGGAGATGGATAGCCTGGGAGAGGTCGCACAGCAGAAGCACGCCGAGGCGGTGCTGGCTACTCTGTGGGATGTAAACGACGCAAGTACCAGCCGGCTTATGAGCGATTTTTACTCGAGATGGGTGAAGTTGCCTGCGGAGGGTAAGGCGGAGGCACTGCGGCAGGCGCAAATGGCGCTGCTGCGAAGCGGTTCAAGCGAGTCGACTGCTTCTGGGAAGGATCGCGGGGTTCAGGCCGAGGAAAGCCCGACGGCTGCAGCGCGTGCAACGGGCTACTCGCATCCTTATTACTGGGCGCCATTTGTGCTGATTGGCAACTTTCAGTGATGAAGTGTCAAGGTCTCAGTCGACTCGAAAGTTCTTGATAAAGGTTACTGTCTGACAATCCGGCGTCTCCAAGGTTAGGCCGAATTGACTCGCGATATCATCGAACGATCTTTGCGGTGTGTCGTAGGTATACACCAGCACATGCGAACTGGATACGCGAAGGCAATCGAGCAGCTTCATTGCCCTTTCCCGGGGCACTTCAAGAAGTCGGCCGATCATAAGCAGCGTCAGTGTATAAGTGCGGTTCCCACTTGCCCACAGTTCAACGTCGAAGATGTCTCCCTTCACAAAATTCCTGGCGAAGTTGGGCAAGAGCTGCCCAGCGTGCTGTAACGCAGCGTCATTTACGTCGATTCCGTAGGGAATGAGGTCACTGCGACCCGCGCAAATCTTCGCCAACAATGCTCCATTGCCACAACCCAGATCAAGCACGTTGCCCCTCTTACTTGCCAGAGTTCCCTGCGCTAGCGCCACAATTGGCTGATGCAATGAGTCCATTACTTCGGACGTAGAGAATCCGTTGTCAGCGTACCGCCAGGGCAGATGGGTTTCGTCCAGCGCACGGTGAGACTGCGATCTCTGATCGCCGCATGGGTTCGCCGACATTGACTCCTTCGGTGGCAATCCCCCGGCACGCGGGTCGGGAGATCCCTTACGGAAAGGAGCAAGCAAGCGACTCCAGAAGGAGCGTGCCGAGCCCGGTTGTGGTTCTGAAGGCCCGGCTTGGGCCTCCGGGACATTGGCGGGCGCGTGAGTCGCATTCGCGGCTTCAAATTGTTCCCTGTCGTCGTGCAGAATCTTCCACAATGCATCGCCGCGGTCTTCCCAGTCCGAGTAGCCGCAGCGGGAACACTTGTACTCGCGAATATCGCGTCCGGAGGAGGTGTCCTTCTCCGTCTGATCCATGGTTTCGCCGCATTTCGCACAGATCATAAGGTTCACCGGGTATTAGATTACGCCTCTACCCCTTCGACTACGCTTGCACTAGGAAGTTCAGTCCCAAACTGGCCCTCCCAGCGCGCGATCACCACGCTTGCCAGGCAGTTGCCGACTACGTTGACCATGGTCCGCGCCATGTCCATCAGGGCGTCAACGCCGAGAATTACAAAAATCGGTTCTGACGGCAGGTGAAACGTCGATGCCGTTGCCAGCAAAACCACCAGCGTAGCTCTTGGCACTCCCGCAACGCCCTTGCTGGTGAGCACCAACGTGGCCATCATGAGCAGTTGTTGTCCAATGGAGAGATGGATCCCGGCCGCCTGCGCGACGAAGATGCTGGCTACTGCAAGATACAGCGTAGATCCGTCCAAGTTGAAGCTGTACCCGGCGGGAATCACGAACGCGACGATGCGGCGCGGAACTCCCAGGGCCTCCATGCGCTCCATCGCGCGCGGCAGCGCAGCCTCGCTGGTTGCGGTGGCAAAGGCCAGCGTTGCGGGCTCAGCCACTGCGGCGAGGAACCTCGCAATCGGCACTCGAAACAGCAGCGCCAGGGGCAACAGGACTGCCAGCGCAAAGACCGCCAGCGCGCCATAAAGCGTAAGCAAGAGCTTGCCCAGATTGACGAGCACGCCCAATCCCATATGACCCACGGTGTAGGCCATGGCCGCGCCTACGCCGAGCGGCGCAAAGTACATCACGACATTGGTGAAGCGGAACATCACCTCGCTCAAGCTCTCGCACAGCTTGAGGACCGGCGCTCGCTTGGACTCGCTCAGGGTTGACAGAGCTATGCCGAAGATTACGGCAAAGATCGCGACCTGCAGAATCTGTCCCTCGGCGATGCTCTTGGCCAGATTCTCGGGGAATATGTGGATGAGAAAATCGTCCCACCGGGCCGGCTGCGGAGGCGCGATGGCCTGCACCGCGTCGGCCGCGGGGATGGCGAGGCCCACGCCGGCCTTGCTGAGATTGATGGCAAGCAGGCCGATGCAGAGCGCGAGCGTCGTTACGACCTCGAAGTACACCAGCACCTTCACGCCCATGCGCCCGACGCTTTTGAGGTCACCATGCCCTGCGATCCCAACCACCAGGGTTGCGAGGATCAGGGGTGCGACGATGGTCTTGATAAGCCGCAGAAAAATGTCGGAAAGAAATCGCAAGCTGACCGCAAAATGGGGAGCGTCGAATCCCAGTTCGGCTCCCGCCAGCATCGCCACGAAGATCCATGGCGTCAGGCTGCGTCTTCGGAAGGCAAAACCGGCTAGCAACAGTAAGCCCAGCCAGCGCACTATGAGCGCAGAGACGTGCATGCCCGGCAGAAGCTGCAACCCCGAACCGAGCAGGATTGTCGCAATTCCGGTCCCGAGCAGAGCCTTACCTCTCACAGGCACTTGCTTTGACATATGGGATGAAGAGTATCAGCACGGCGCTAGGTGGGGCGCAGATTCTCCTGTGCCTCGACTGCGGCCAACGCCGCCAGATTGACAACGTCGGACACCGACGAATCGCGTTGCAGGACATGAACCGGCCGGGCGAGGCCCATCAGGATGGGCCCGATTAGCTGTGCTCCGCCCATGGAAGCCAGTAGTTTGTAAACGATATTCCCGGCATCCAGGCTCGGGAAGATCAGGACATTGGCCCCGCCGCGAAGCGGGCTGAACGGATAGGTCTCCTCTATCCGCTCGGGCACCACTGCGGTGTCCGCCTGCATTTCACCATCGACCAGAAGCTCCGGACGTCTGCTGTGAATGATCTCAACCGCCCTGCGCACCCGGTCAGAAGACTCATGACGGCTGCTGCCAAAGTTGGAGAACGAGAGCAAAGCAACCCGGGGTTCAATGTCGAAGCGACGGGCGGTGTCCGCTGCGCAGATCGCAATCTCGGCGAGATCTTCAGAAGAGGGGTGGATGTTGACCGTGCAATCGGCCAGGAAATATAGCTTACCTCGAGGCGTGATGGTGAGGTACAAACCGGATGCGCGCCGCACATCCGGCCGGAGGGGAATGATCTGCAGCAAAGGTCGAATGGTGTCCGGATAATGGGTGGTCAAGCCAGTAACCAGCGCGTCGGCGTCGCCGAGCTGGACCATCAAAGCGCCCAGAGTATTGCAGTTACGAACCAGCCCACTGGCTTCGGTCCGTGTAACCCCCTTGCGCTGCCGCAATCGAAACAGCTCATCGGCGTAGAACGACAGGCGAGGATGGGTTTCAACGTCGATAATCTCCAGGGCGCCGAGATCCAGGTGCAGTCCTATTGCGAGCCCGCGTATCTTCTGGGCGTCTCCAAGGAGCACGGGCCTGGCAATTTCCTCATCGACCAGCGCGCGGCACGCGTGCAGCACCGTCGGATTCTCGCCCTCAGGAAAGACGATACGACATGATTTAGCGCGTGCTTTCTGAATGAGGACCCGGGTTACGCCGGGATCAGTGCCAAGACGCTTTTCCAGGTCATGACGGTAGTCCTCGATATTGAGCTTTACCCGGGCGACTCCGGATTGCATCGCGGCCACAACAACCGCTTCGGCTATTCGAACAACGACCCGCGGATCGAATGGCTTCGGAATAATGTAGTTCGGGCCGAAGGTGAGATCATCGAGGCCATAGATTTTGCAAACGGAGTCGGGCACGTCCTGCTTGGCCAGATCGGCAAGGGTGCGGGTGGCGGCGAGCATCATCTCTTCGTTGATGCCGGTGGCGCGCGCATCGAGCGCGCCGCGAAAGATCCCCGGGAAGCCAAGCACGTTGTTTACCTGATTCGGATAGTCTGACCTGCCGGTGGCAACGATGGCATCGGGCCTGGCCGCGATCGCTTCCGGGTAAGGGATCTCCGGATTGGGGTTGGCCAAGGCGAAAACGAGAGGATTCGACGCCATTCGGCGCAGCATGTCCGCCGTAACACAGCCTTCCGCAGAGAGCCCGATAAAGACATCCGCATCCACCAAGGCCTCGGCAAGCGTGCGGCGTTCCGTCTTGCGCAGGAACCGGGCCTTGTACGGATTGAGTCCCTCCTGACGGCCTTCGTAGAGAACGCCCTTGGAGTCGCACATCAGAATGTTTTCGGGAAGTGCGCCGAGCAGGAGGAAGTGTCCCGCGCATGAAATCGCACTCGCGCCCGCGCCATTGACGACAATCCTTGCGCGACTAATCTCCTTGCCCGCTATCTCCAGGCCGTTGAGCAATCCGGCTCCGCAGATAATCGCGGTGCCGTGCTGGTCATCGTGGAAGACTGGAATCTTAAGGGTCCGGCGCAACTCCGCCTCAACGATGAAGCATTCGGGAGCTTTGATGTCTTCCAGGTTGATTCCACCGAATGTGGGCTCCAGCATCTGGCAAGCGCGGATGACATCCTGAGGGTCGTTGGCGGCCAACTCGAGGTCAAAGACATCAATGTCGGCAAAGCGCTTGAAGAGGATCGCCTTCCCCTCCATGACCGGCTTCCCTGCGGCCGGACCGATGTTCCCTAAACCCAGAACAGCGGTTCCGTTCGAAACTACAGCAACGAGGTTCGCCTTAGCCGTGTACTTGTAGACGAGATCCGGCTCGCGCTGGATGGCCAGGCATGGAGCTGCTACTCCAGGAGTGTAGGCCAGGCTCAAATCACGCTGGGTCAGGCAAGGCTTGGTCGCGGTGATCGAAATCTTGCCTGGGGGGTTGGATGAGTGATATTCGAATGCATCTTCGTCGCGGACCATAATGATTTGGCCTTTCCAAGGGGTCTAGACTCACACGAGAAGATTGAGTTAAGTCCAGATGGCATGATACGTCCAATCGTGCGAACGCGAGCGAACGACGTTCGACGGAGGCTGGCACAGTATTACGCGGGGCTGCCATTTATCCCGCCGGCGCGGATCGATCTAATCGCGGAAGGATATCTCCCGGAGTTTTACTGGAGATCAGAGGAGGAGGCAGTTGGGTCTTGGCCTGGTAGATTCCGCCTCGACTGCACTAACCCCTCCATTGCGCCGCCTGGAACATATGTCTTTAGTGCCCGGCGCGGAGACGGAACGGACGCCGCCGGGTGTTGATAGCGTTAGCCGCAGGCCGAAAGTGTTCTTGTGGATCGGCATGGCTGTAGTGGTTCTCGTCGCAGCAGTGATGACGCAGGCTGGGCGGTTTCACCGTAGCAATTTCGACCAGTTCTGGCAGCCAGCAGTCGATAGCCCCGGTTCGCCGATACTATTGTTGGAACGACACCAAGTTCACCCAGGATTGTCGACGTATATTTCTGGAAGTGATTGCAATGTCTAGAGCTGCTGACCGCTGGATGGACGCCGAACGTGCTCGTGCGACTCCAGCGGACGACACGCTTGCGCGTGTCCATATTTTTCAAGTGTTTGAGGAGCTCGCGGATCTCTGCGGATTTGAAGGTGGTGGCCAGGGACGGGATCGAACCGCCGACGCCGGCCTTTTCAGGGCCGCGCTCTACCACTGAGCTACCTGGCCTTGGCATGGAGCGCCTGTTTCGGGACAGCCAAGTGTAGCCCGCGGCGAAAGCAGGACATCCGCGCACGACTGCATTTCGGCGGGTTTCCAGCGTCCTTTCAAGTATAACAATCCCTTCCATCGATCGCCAAGCCAAAGCGCGACCAAAGCCGGCGGCGCTCAAGTGTCAAACCAAGCCTCCAAACCCTCGCGCCGCAGGGCTGCTTGTTGGGCATGCTGACAGTGCGGCGCGGTATGCTGAGTGTCGATAAGTTATTTGTGGAGAGACGCATGACTCGCATTCGCCGTCGCCCGGCGCGCTTGTTGCTTGCAGTGATTGCCGCGGCCGGGATCGCGCTGCCCACCTTGGTGCTGATGTCTTGCACGGGCCCGTCGTCACAAAGCGGTACTCAGTTCCGGCAGCACGTGCCGACCGCGGGTGAGACCCGCGCTGAAAATCACCTGAGTGCAGCGAAGCACTATGGCATGCCCGAACTGTATGCGTTTCTCGAGCCGTTCCCCAAGGGCGGCGACCTGCACATGCATCTCTCGGGCGCGGTATATGCCGAGACGCTGATTGCAGAGGCTGCGCGGCACGGGTTGTGCGTGGCGCCGGTGGATGCGGGAAAGCCGGCGAACCCTGTTGGCAAGGATGCTGTGCAGTTTATTCCGCCGGTGGGCGGGTCGCGCTGCGGTGCGGGATATGTCCCGGCTTCTACAGCGCTGACGAATCAGGCACTGTATGACAATCTGATCGACAGTTTTTCGATGCGCGCGTTTGTGCCGTTCGAGGGCATCAATGGGCACGACCAGTTCTTTTCGACGTTCGATCGCTTTGGCGGGCTGTGGGACTTTGCGGGCGAGTGGCTGGATGAGGTTGCCACGCGCGCGGCCGCGCAAAATGAGCAGTACCTGGAGATCATGCAGACGCCGCCTTTCTCAAACGCGGCGAAGCTCGGGAATCAGATTGGCTGGCCAGCAGGGTCAGAGAAGAGCGTGACGGCGCAGACGCTGGCTGGGCTGCGCGACAAGTTGCTGGCGGCGGGTCTGCGCAGTGAGGTTGCGGTCGACGAAAAAAACTTTGCCGATGCCCAGGCGACGCGTGAGTCGATGGAGCACTGCAACGGAGGGGGCGTAGCGAGTCCGGCGTGCGGTGTGAAGATTCACTTCCTCTACCAGGTGCTGCGCGGACATCCGCCGCAGCAGGTGTTTGCGCATGCGCTGCTGGGCTTCGAGGTTGCAACGGTGGACCCTGACGTTGTCGGGATTAACTTCGTTATGCCGGAGGACGGCGAGATCTCCATGCGGGACTATCACCTGCAGATGCAGATGCTGGATTACCTGCATAGCATGTATCCGAAGGTGCATATCTCGCTGCACGCAGGAGAACTGGCGCCGGGGTTGGTGCCGCCGGAGGGCTTGAAATTCCATATCCGCGAGGCAGTCGAACTGGGCCATGCTGAGCGGATCGGGCACGGCGTGGATGTGCTCTACGAGGACCATCCCTTCGATCTATTGAACGAGATGGCTGCCAGGCACGTCGACGTTGAAGTCAATCTCACCTCCAACGACGGAATTCTTGGTGTCAAAGGCAGTGACCACCCGTTGGCTGCTTACCTTGCTGCGCACGTGCCCTTCTCGCTTTCCACCGACGACGAGGGCGTCTCCCGCATCGACCTGACCCATGAGTACGCCCGCGCCGTGGACGAGCAGGATCTGAGCTATGTCGAGCTCAAACACTCCGCACGCGATTCGCTCGAGCACAGCTTCCTGCCGGGCGAGAGCTTGTGGGCCCAGCCCGACGATTACGACCACGTGAAGTCCGCATGCGCCGCGAGTATTACCGCGAACAGCAAGCCCTCGGACGGGTGCCGGCAATTTCTGAATGCGAACGAGAAGGCTTCCCAGCAATGGGAGCTGGAGCGCAGGTTGGCTGCGTTCGAGGCGAGTGTGCGCTGAGCGGAACGTCACTCGGAGCTGACGGTCTTTTTACTTCGACGGCTTGACTAGCGGCTGCAGAATGTCGTCCAGCGTGTCGGGAACACCTGCGACCCGTTCCAGCACCGGATAGCGCTCGCCACCGTGATAGTCCAACTTCACTATCTTGTAGTTGCCGGTGTTCTCGACGATCAGCTCGATCGCCGGCGCGTCGGCCCCTTCCGCGTCATGCACCGCGGCCCGTAGCAATGCAGGAGTGAAGCCTCGCCCGTTAACTGCGACCAGTTTCATGCCGGGCGCCAGTCCGGCCTTGTCCGCCGGGCCACCCTTCAACACATCCCCCAGTGTTCCCGCCGGATTTACCTGCAACCCCAGGGAGAACCAGAAATCCACTGACCCATTCTGCGTATTCTCCAACTCGCTCCATGGGTTCGGCCGCGGCTCGTACGCCAGCTTGTAACCACCGTTCTCGATCCCGCCCAGCGGAGCGTGTACCTGGTTTGTATCCAGCCGCTGCCGCAGGAAGCCGGCCCAATCGTAGGGCACCGCCCCGTTCAGACCAGCCACGATGTCGGCGAAGGTGTAGGGTACAACCTTCGGAGGTGTGTTTCCGCCCAACCCTTCGAACGTAGCCAAAAAATCATCCAGGCTCTTCTTCCCGCCGGACATCTTTCGGAGGGTGGTGTCGACATCGAGCCACACCAACGCGCCTTCCTCATAAAAATCCGTGTACCTCCGCCAGCTGTTCCAGCCGCCGCCTTCTCCGTAGAGCACTTGCGCCATGGTGGCGGTGTCCTGCAGGTCGCGCCACGTGCGCCCGGGCCAGTTGTCAAGCGTTGCGGCCCTCTCCGCCAGCCTCCCGCGGAACTGCTCCGGCGTCCAGATGCCGGAGCGCGCCGCCAGCACATCGCCGAGGTACTGGGTCAAGCCTTCGTAGACCCACAGCAGGTCGCCCTCCATCGGCTTCTGATAGTCGCTGGTCGCAAGGCCCGCCGGTCGCCGGTACTTGCCATTCCAGCTATGAGTGAACTCATGCGGCAGCAGGTTTCCGGCCAGCAGGAACTGGTCGGGCTCGATGAAGGTGTTTGCGGCAACACGGTCGTCGCTCGACTGATGATGCTCCAGGCCGAAGTGCGACACCGAGTCGCTGAGCGTAACCAGGAAGTGATACTCGCCATAGTGCCGGCTCTGGTAGAGCGCACCGGTTTCGCGCACCAGCCGGCTGAAGTTCTCCACTCGCTCCGGCGGCAGATTGAGGTCCTCGGGCCCATCCGCAGCTATGTCGAGAAAGTGCTTCGGCGTGATCTCCGGCGCCAGTGCAACTTCCTTGAAGTATTTGCCGGCCAGCACCGGTGAATCCACCAGCGTCTCCAGGCTCACCGGCTCGAACGAAACGGAATATGTTGGCGCGTCAACGTTTGGAGTCTCCCGTCGATGGAGTGCCGTGCCAAACTGCCAGGCCGACGGCAGCGTGATCGACGGTGCTACTCTCAGATCGGCGGGATTCGCTCCTTCCCGATACAAGACGACCTCATTCCAACTCAGCAATGCCAGGTTTTCGCTGGTCGAAGCTCCGGCGGAGAATCCGACCGGCGCTGCCGTGGCGAGAAAATCCAGTTTGATCTCAAGCTCCGTGCACCCCTCCGGCACGGTCAGGTGGAACGCGTACATGTCCACCTTGTCCCGTTCCCACTTCACCCTCCGGTCACTTCCGGGCATGCAGGCTTGCTCATTCGCCCCTCGCGCCGCAATCACCAGTCCCGCCATGTCGTCGATCGGCCCGGTCGGCCCGTGTTCGCCGGGGATCCATTTGGGATAGACCAGCGTCAGCGGCCCGGGAGAGACAGCCATGGTCTCAGTCGCATGGATGATCTTGCGCGGGGCATCGGTCAAGTCCACGCTGAGTCCAATCTCGCGCACCGCCGGCCCCTGTGCCGACGCGAGTGCTGCCGCGGCGAACCCCAGCAAGGCGGTGGTAAGTCTCCGCAATATCATCATTCTTTTCCTCTGTATCAAAGGATAGCGGTAAATCCAAGGCGAGGCGCCGGTTTACGCATTGCACCGGCGGACTCCTGCATCAGATTGGCGGCCACGGTGGCGGGTGGTAGGACCATCGGGGTAAGATGCTGCGAGCCTGTTTTGATGCGAGGAGATGCGATGAAGATTGCGGCGGGAGTGTGGTTGGCTGCGGTTGGTGCAGTGATCTGGGCGGGGATGGCCTCTGTCCCGGCGATAGCGGCGGGCAAGGTCTGCGACGTGAAGACGTACGGCGCCAAGGGCGATGGCACCACCAAGGATACGGCCGCGGTGCAGAAGGCGATCGACGAGTGCACGGCGGGTAAGGGTGGCGGAACCGTGGAGGTTCCGGCTGGAACCTACGTGATTGCGCCGATCGTGCTGAAGAGCAACATGACGCTGCATCTTGCGAAGGACGCCACGCTGCTGGGATCGCCGGACATGGCGGACTATTCCAAGGTAGTGTTTGCGCGGCATCCGACGATTCAACCCCTGGTGGGTTCGGTGAATGCGGAGAACATCACGATTAACGGTGAAGGCACCATCGACGGCAACGGCCACATCTGGTGGGACTATGTGCGCGGCACCAGAAATGCCGGAGTGCTGGGGAACGATCATCCGCGGCCGATGGGTGTGGTATTCGATCACTCGAAGCACATCCGCATGGAGGGGGTAACGGTGCAGAACTCCGGGTTCTGGCAGATCGTTCCGTACTACGCGGATGATCTGACGTTTCGGAACCTCCACGTGCTTGCGCCGCCCTCGCCCAACACAGACGCGATCGATCCGTTCAGTTCGAGCAATATCGTGATCGACCACGTGTTTGCGAGCACCGGGGATGACAACGTCGCAATCAAGAGCGGGGAGATCAATTCGCCGGGGCCGGACGACCCGAGCAAGAACATCACCATTACCGATTGCACGTTTGAGCGAGGGCATGGGATATCGATTGGTAGCGAGATTGCTGGCGGAGTGCAGAATGTCCACGTGGAACGGGTCACTTTCAAGGGGACCGACAATGGGATCCGGATCAAGTCGGCACGCGACCGCGGAAACGATGTCTCGAACATTTCATACAAGGACATCACGATGCAGGACGTGAAGATCGCTATCTACATTACGGAGTTCTATGCGTCGCGAGATCCCGAGGGTGAGGTTGCGGCGGAGCCGGTGACTCGGCTGACTCCGAAGTTCCACGACATCACACTCGAGAATATTACGGCGACGGGAAGCGGCACGGCGGCGACGATTGTTGGTCTTCCTGAGTCGCCAGTGCTGGGGCTGACGTTGAAGAACGTGCATATCGAGGCAAAGACGGGGATGTCGATTGCGTACGCCAAGGTGATGATGGACGACGTAACCGTAAAGGCGGATACGGGCGACGCGTTCAAGGTTGCGCCGACGGCTACCGTTCAACGCCTACCGTAACGAAGAAGTTATGTTCAGCGGGGTTGGACGGACAGAGTAAGGTGCGGGATTGGAATCTGGACGAGGTGACAACATGAAGATCGAGACGAGAATATGTGCGGCGGTTGCAGTGGCGTTAGCGATGGCGGCGGTGCCGGCGCTGGCGGCGGGTAAGGTATGCAACGTGAAGCAGTACGGCGCGAAGGGGGACGGCACAACCAAGGACACGGTTGCGATCCAGAAGGCGATCGATGAGTGCTCGGCAGGCAAAGGCGGCGGAACGGTGGTGCTGGAGGCGGGCACCTATGTAAGTGCGCCGGTCCTGCTGAAGAGCAACATGACGCTGGAACTGAAGAAGGGCGCGACGCTGCTGGGCTCTCCGGACCATGACGACTATCCGGAGATTACGGAGTTCCGCGAGCAGGGACACCAGGCGCTGGTGAGCGCGGTGAACGCGGAGAACGTGGCCATCACGGGCGAAGGCGTGATCGATGGCAACGGTGCGTCGTGGTGGCACATGTTTGGCCCGCCGCCGGGAGTTGGCGGACCGGGAACTGGAGCGCCGGGTGCTGCAGGGCCGGGAGCCGGAGCGCCGAGAGCCGGTGGGCCGGGAGTTGGAGCGCCGGGGACCGGGGCACCGGGGGCTGGAAGGCCGGGAGCTGCTGGAACTGGGGCGCCGGCAGCGGGTGCGTTCGCGCGGCGAGCGGAGCGGCCACGGCTGATCGTGTTCGACCACTGCAAGCACGTGTCGCTGACGGGCGTCACGGTGCAGAACTCTCCTTTCTGGACGGTGGTGCCGTACTACTCGGACGACGTGGTGATACGGAACGTCCGCATAACGGCGACGCTGCCTTCGCCGAATACGGACGCGATCGATCCGTTCAGCTCAAGCAACGTGGTGATCGACCACGTGTACGCGGACGTGGGCGACGACAATGTGGCGATCAAGAGCGGTCAGCCTGGCTCCAAGGGAGGAGACGATCCGAGCAAGAACATTACGATCACCGACTGCACGTTCGACCACGGACATGGAGTGTCGATCGGGAGCGAGATCGCAGGCGGCGTGCAAAATGTCCGCGTGGAGCGGGTTACCTTCAAGGGAACTGACCAGGCGATTCGGATCAAGGCGAATCGCGATCGCGGGAACGATGTCAGCAACATCTCGTACAAGGACATCATTATGGATGGGGTGACGAAGGCATCGATTTCGATCAGTGAGTACTACCCCCAGGTGATGCCTTCGGGACCGGTTGCGGCTCAACCCGTCGGGCCACTGACTCCGCACTTTCACAACATTCGCATTGAGAATGTGAAAGGTGTGAACGCGGCGTGGGCGGGCGCGATCGTGGGGTTGCCGGAATCGCACGTGGACGACATTGTGTTGAAAAACGTCAATATTCAGGCCAAGAAGGGGTTGCAGATCGGATATGCGGATGTGACCATCGATGGGCTGATTGTTTCGACGACCGACGGCAGTCAGCCGGTCACATTTGGGCCGGAGGGCAAAACCATCGAGGCGAAGAAATAGGGTTCAACAACTGACGGTGGGATCGAGCGCGGCCTGAACCTCGGCCGCGCTTTTTCCTGTTATGCGCAGGGTCTTGCTGCGGCTGGTTGCTCTGCTGACGAGGCTGATCCGGGAACGCGGGATGCGCAGGCGCTCGGCCAGGAACGCGATGAGGGCGTCGTTGGCCCGGCCATCGGTGGGCGGCGTGGTGAGGGAGATCTTCAGCGCGCCATCGTGGACTCCCGTAACCGCGTTGGTGCGGGCGCCAGGGTGCACGCGGACGGGCAAGGTGCAGCCGCCGGGTGTCTCGCGAAGTGCGATCGGCGCGTTCATTCGTTGCCCGGAATGCGTGGCGGATATTGGCGTTTGCCGAAGAGGGCGGTGCCGATACGGACGCAGGTGCTGCCTTCCTCGACGGCGACAGTGAAGTCATTGGACATGCCCATGGAAAGCCCGGTGAGCGTGGAGCAGGCGGCGAGCGATGCGTCGCGCAGGCGGCGGAGTTCGCGGAAGTAAGGGCGTGCGGGCTCGGGATCCTCAGACCAGGGAGGCACGGTCATCAGGCCGGCGGGGATGAGCGATTCGAGCGGGGCGAGGGCGGCCAGCAGCGCGGGCAACTCGGCGGGCGCGATGCCGTGCTTGGACTCCTCGTGGCTAAGCTTGACCTCGATGAGGATAGGAAGCTTTTTGCCGAGAGCGGCAGCGGCAGCGTTCAGACGCGTCGCGATCTTCAGCGAATCGACCGAGTCGATGGCCTGGAAGAGTTCGGCGGCGCGGGCGGTCTTGTTCGACTGCAGCGGGCCGATGAGATGGAACTCGGCGCCGGTCAAGTGGCTGAGTGCGGAGGACTTCTGTTGCCATTCCTGCACACGGTTTTCGCCGAAAAGGCGCAGACCGGCGGCGTAGGCTTCCATGATTGCTTCGGCGGGATGCATTTTACTGACGGCCATCAGGGCGACTGCGGAGTCGGGGCGGCTGGCGCGGCGGCAGGCGTTGGCGATCTGTTCCCGGATGCGGGCGAGATTTTCGGCGAGAGGCATCCTACCAGCATCTTATGGGTTTTCAGGAGGGTTGTGGATGGGCGAGCGCGTGTGGCCGATTGGGTTGCTGATTGGGTCGAATCTGTTTATGACCTTTGCGTGGTACGGGCACCTGAAGTTTAGGGAAGTGGCGCTGTGGAAGGTGATTCTGGTGAGTTGGGCGATCGCGTTCTTTGAGTACTGCCTGCAGGTGCCTGCGAACCGGCTGGGTTCGCAGGTGTATTCGGTGGACCAGTTGAAGGTGATTCAGGAGGTGATCACGCTGAGCGTGTTTGGCGTGTTCAGCGTGTATTACTTCGGCGACCGGCTGCACTGGAACCACGCGGTGGCATTCGGATGCCTGGTGGCGGGCGCATTTTTTATGTTCCACAAATTCTAAGGGGCCGATGCGCTGGTTTTCGCATCGACCCCTCGGAGTGAAAAAACAGGCGTGCTGGCGGCGCTAATTGAAGATTGCGCCCACGGTATCGTTGGTTGTCAGTGTGACGGTGCAGCTATTGGGGCCGGCTGCCGTGACCGTCCCTTGCGCGGAGCAGTTGTATGACCATCCGCCAAAGTTGGCCCCGGTCTTGGGCGCGGTGAGGGTGACCGTGGTGCCAACGGGATAGGTCGCGGTGCAGACCGAGCCGCCAGTTCCTCCGTTCAGAGCCCAGCCCGGGCCGCAATGGATCACGTCCGGCGTGCCGGTAGAAGACGAAGCGGTGATCTCCCAATTAGTGGTGTTCAAGCCTTCGTTGTACACCGTCAGAGTGGACAGAAGAGCGGGCGATTGCGTGCCCGGATAGCAGGTGCCCGGAGTCGGCGGGTTGCCGGTGGGGTTGGGGAGAGTCAGTGGGCAGTTGAATACCGCGGTGGCGGTCTGGATGGTGCCGTCACTGGGATTGGTTGCTTCCGCAATGATGGTGACGTTGCCGCTGCCGTAGGCGGTGACGAGTCCGGCAGTCGCGCCCGAATTGCCGCCCGAGTTGCTGTCGACGGGGAAGACGCTGGGGAAGGTGGAGATCCAGGCCAGGTTGGGCGAGTTGGTCAGGTCGCGGACGTAGGGAGCGGTGGAGTAGGTCCCGATCGCCAGGAACTGCCCGGTGCCCTGCAGATTGTCCACCGTGATGGAGGCGGGAATAATGGTGAGCGAGAGCAGCGGCTCCGGCGGCGGTGTGGCTGAAACCGCGATGGTCGCATTGCTGGAAACGAGAGTGCCGTCGGTGTTGGTCAATTCCACATTGACAGTGGTGGTGCCAGCGCTGACACCGGTGGCCAGTCCGGTTGCATTGACGGAGGCAACGGTGGGAATGCTGGAGCTCCACTTGATCTGGGGGGAGTTGGTGACGTCTGTCAGCAGGCCGGTGGTTCCGCCGGTGGCCAGTGCGATGAACTGTCCGGTTTGGCCGGACGCCGACAGCGCCTGAGAGGCCGGCGTGATGGTGACGGCGGTGTACTTCTCCGTGACTCCGGCCAGCACGTTGAATGTCGCTGTGCCCGCCACCACGGTCCCGGTTGTGGCGTTGATGTAGAGGGCACTAATGGTGACAGTTCCCTGGCCGACGGCCGTGGCCAGGCCGGAACTGGCGCCGATGGTGGCGATCTGGGTGCCGCTGGAGCTCCAGACCACCAGGTTGGTGAGGTCGATCGTAGCGCCGGTGGAAGTGGTGCCGATGGCGATGAACTGGCTGGTCTGACCGGGCCCGGCTACGGTTTGATCGCCGGGAATAATCGCAATTCCAGAGATAGCGGACCCGGGTGAGGTAATGGTGGTGGCGGGGAGACTTACGGTTAGGTCTGAGGTCGCGGTGATTCCGTTGGACTCTGCGATGATCTGAGTGTAGCCGCTGCCTAATGCGGTTGCGAGCCCGGCGGAGTTGATGGTCGCGACACTCGGGTTGGTTACCGACCAGGTCACCGAGCCGGTGACGTTGGAGGTGCTGGGGAGGCCGCTTCCCATCTGGCTCTGACCGGAGGCGATGAACTGCGCGGTCTGCCCCACTGCGGTCAAGACGACGGTGCCTGCGGCGGGCTGAATCGTGATGGACTTGAGCGCGTTGCAACCGGCGAGAGCGAGGACGGCCGGCAAAGCCAGGAGCAGAAGCAAAGGGGACGCGGAGCGGCGCGGATTCATCGGGAATTCTCCTGCAGCAAAGCTACTAAGTGCCTGCGGGAGAGCACCATTCCACTTTAGCGAACGGCCTGCAACTTTCGTGCGAGGCTGGCCGGATGGACGCTGCGCCGGTGGTTCGCCGGTGGCGACTGCGGTGCTTGCCGGAGCTCGCGGTGGTTGCCACCCCCCCCTCTCCCCCCTTTCACGCATAATCCTCGAAACAAAGCATTTAGACCGTTAACGTGTTTGCAAGATCCTCATTCCAGACGACTTACTTCGTAAGTATACCTGGAATCATTGAGTTGACTTCGATAAATGGGGTGTCAGACCCCACTCATGCGATGAGACCGCATGAATGGGGCACCCGCATCCGGTGTGCCCGCGTGGTGTGCTCCCCTCCCCCTTGGTACTTTTTTTGTCAAAGTCTAGATGGCATTGCGGTTAGGCGTTTGTATACACCTTGTATATACAGATACTCATTGATGGTAAACGACTTGCGCGTGCGTATATACCCCGCTGCATAGACTTTTTCCGGTTTTCATTCCTCGAGGCTTGGTTGGCTCCAGGTCCGGTCCGGATGAGGCTTGGACACGACTGCTGGGCTCTGTTTGGGCCTTCTTCAATTATATGGGTGGTGTCAAGGATTTCGGTGGAAAACGAGGGTGGTGGCGCGTGAGGGAAAGAGCGAATCACAGAGAACACGGAGGGAAAAGAGAGGACACAGGGGGAGGCAATTATTTTTTGGGGATGGTGAGGGGGATTTCGAGGGTGCCGATTTTCGAGGAGGTGCGATCGAGGATGCCGATGCGGAGGAAGAGCTGGCCGCTGGGAAGGTCGAGCTGCTGGAAGAAGCGGAAGGGCGAGTGGGCAAGCTGGGCGGCCTGGCCGGCGGTGAGGGGAAGGTTGATGGATTGGCTGAGGCTGGAGATCAGGTTGCCGTCGGCGTCGTAGGCGGCGAGGTCGAATTCGAGGGCGGCGTGGCGGGTGGCGTTGGGGTCGGCAGTGAAGGTGATCTGGCGGCCGGGGATGGCGAATTGGAAGCCGTAGCGGGTGAGGGGCTTGCCTTTTAGTTTGGGGTTGAGCATGCCGAAGATGGGCGGGTCGGTGGGCTTGGCGGGTTGGGTGCTGGGTTCGATCTGGACGTCGAAGAGAAGCTGTTGGGAGGTGGGCATGCTGCGGCCCATGGCGGTGCTCATTTCGGCCTCGGGGTCGGGATGCGGGCCGGCTTCGGGCAGGATTGCGGCGAGGGTGAGGCCGGGAGTGGGTTTGATGGTGGCGGGGTCGACGGCGTCGTAGCTCTCGCGGTAGACGAGATGCAAGTCGGGTTTATCAATGGCGACTTTGATGGTGTGGTGGGCCCAGTTGTACCCGCCCGGCGGAACGTAGCTGAGCGTGTAATAGTTGGAGCCTTTGTCGATGGCCTTGGTGATTTCGCCGGCGATGTCGTTGGAGTTGTAGTAGGCATAGCCGCCTGTGGCCTCGGCGATCGACTCCATTGAGAGTTGTTGTTCCGCAGTCGTCTGGTAGAAGTCCAGTTGGGCCGCCACCTTGTTATAAGGGACTGGAGGGTTAGGCAGATTTGGGACGTCTGCCCAGAGCTTTCCCTTGGATGTGATAAATGCGTTGGGCATTGTCGGCACGCCACGAGCGTCGACGGGGTACACGGCGATCTGCGCCGCGGTGAACAGACCGTAGGTTTTAAGGAGATCGGAGAAGTAGTCGGGCAGGCACTCCGGGCGCGCATTTGGGTCAGTGAGCCAGGGTATGCCGACCGAAAACCAGAGCAGGTTCTTCTTGCCTTTGATTCCGGAGGCGTCGGCGGCAATCTGATTGAGAGCCTCCAGGGTCATGCGGGTCCGCAGTTCCGCCTGGAAGCAGTATTGGTTGTATGTGGAGGCGCGGCCCAGGGCGTTGTAGTCGAGAGTGTCGATGGACGCGCTGAGGAGGGCGGGGTCGGACGTAAGACCCTGGAGGGTGCGCAGGCTGTTGGAGAGGCCCAGGACGATGACCCGAGTGCCTGGAGGCATCGACGCAACGTACTTCTTCGCCTCACTCTTGACGGCGTTCTGCGCCGCGAAGGCGCGAGCTATAGCGTCTTCACCGCCCCGGACCTCGGGGCCGGGCATGGCCGCGATATTCAGGAAATCGACGAGGAAGATGTTGACGGTGGAACTGGCAGGTGGGGGTTGGAGGTTGGTGTAGACGTTGGGTGGGAGTTTGGGAAGGGGCTTCGCGGGGGTGGGTGCGGCGCTGCCGAACTCTTCGAAGCTGCGGATGGGTTGGGGTTTGTTGTCTTCCTTGACGGTGAAGTCGGATTGAGTGAGGCCGCGGACGGGGTTGCCTTTGGAATCGGTGACGGTGACGTCGACGATGGTTTCGCGGGAGTAGACCTTGAGGGTGGGGGCGGGGGTGGACTGTAGTGATTGGGCGTGAGCCCACCCCTCAAAGGCGAGATGCTCACCCCAGCCAGCAAGCTGGCCGGGGACCCCGAGATGTGAGGCACCCAGGGTGGTGAGGAGGAGAAGTGGGGTGAGGGCCGGTTTGGCGAGACGCATGGTGGCTCCTCCGAGTAAGGAGGATTGAAGCAGATTTGCAGGGGGAATGGAAGAAGAAGGGCAGGGCAAAAGACAAATGCCGGGGGTCTCTCCACTCCGCGCTTTGCGCTCCGGTCGAGATGACGGCTCAAAGGTGAACGCGCCTCCGCGCGAATGCCCACCTTAGCCGCGAGAGAACTGCGGCGAAGATGGGGCACCCGGCTGCGGGAATGGCAACCAGAAGAGAGTAACCCCACGATAACCGAGGGACTCTGCGAGTCCGCTCGGTGATCATGGGGCACTCGTTGAACGATGAGGATTGGCTATTGTGCTGCGGGTGGGGTTGCGGGGCGGGCGGCGGGGACGATGGGACCTTTGCTGTTGGGTGGGTCGGTGGGGTTGAAGCGCTTGGCGAGGTCGGGGGTGGGGACGACGTCGGCGGGCGGCGGGTTGTCGGCCTTGGCGACTTCCGCGGCGAAGGAGGCGTCGATTGCGCCCTTCGGGTTGGCGACGAGGAGCTTGGTGGCGCGGGTGGCCATGTCGAGGACGTGGATGCCGTCGGGCGCGGCGTAGACCATCTGCTTCGAGTCGGGGGTGTAGGCGTTGATGTTGAAGTAAAAGCCGCCGGAGTTGGGCTCGTCGGAGAGGCGCCAGACGCGATGGCCGGTGTCTTTGTCGACCCGGGAGCGCGGCGGCATAGGGTCTCCGGGCTTCGACTGGGCGATGCAGGCGAGGGGAAGCAGGGCTGCCGCAAGCAGGACGAGAGCGAGGGCAGTGATTGGGCTGGGACGCATGGCTTCTTCTTCAGACGGCTGCGCCGGGGGAAAAGACGCCAGCAGACAGGTCAGGATGACGAGGATTGGGGGAAGGAAAGGATACAAGAAACGACGAGGCCGTCGCGGAAGTTGTTCCGCTGGCGGCCTCGCGAACGTCAGGTAACGAGGTTGAGGGTACAAGGTAGGGCGTACAGTGTTGCAGCGCTGCAGACCTCACCTGACACTTTGGGGTTCCGTGGGGAGTTCGGAACCACAAGATCAGCGATAGCCGTAAGGGCGATCGAAACGGTGGGCGCGGAGCCACTCGTCGTGGCGGATGATGGCTTCGCGGCGTGCATAGTAGCCGTACGGCGCGATGTAAACAGGGGCGCGGTAGGCCGGGACGACGACGACGGGAGCGGGACGGTCGAGGCGGAGGCCGACGAAGACTTGCGCTTGAGACTGGGTTGGGGCCGCGAAGAGAAGCGCGCCTGCGGCTACGGTGGCCACGATGGCTTTGGTAACGAGTCCTTTTACGTTTGCGAGTTTCATAACGGCCCTCCTGACTACACACGAATGAACACGTGGAGAGGAATACGGGTTGTGCGCAACTTTTGCGCGGACGCGGTGTAGCGCGGGCGGGTGGCGCCGGCGAGGAGAGTGGCGTAGAAGGGACACATGCAGATTTTGACCTCGGCGGAGATGAGCGCGGTGGACCGGCGGACGGCAGAGGAGTTCGGCGTGCCGCTGACGGAGTTGATGGAGAACGCGGGTGCGGCGGTGGCGGGCTTCTGCCTGCGACGATACGCGGCGGCGGAGCGCGTGGTGGTGCTGTGCGGCAAAGGCAATAACGGCGGCGATGGGTTGGTGGCGGCGCGGGTGCTGGCTGCGGCGGGCGTGGATGTGGAAGTGCTGCTGCTGGGGCGCGGGGATGAGGTGAAGGGTGACGCGGCAGCGGCACTGCGCAGACTGCGGGTGGAGGCCGCTGAAGTTGGGATGCGGGAGGTGATAGACGAGGCGGGGCTGGCGGCGGTGAGGGGGGCGTTGGAGCGGGCGGAACTGGTGATCGATGCGGTGGTGGGGACGGGGTTCAAGCCGCCGTTGAGAGGGCTGGCTGCGACGGTGCGGGAGATGTTGGCGAAGGTGGAGGCGGTGGTGGTGGCGGTGGACCTGCCGAGCGGGTGGGATGCGGATTCGATGGAGCAGAGGGCGGACGGGGCGTTTCGCGCGGACGCGGTGGTGACGTTTACGCGGCCGAAGGTGGCGCACGTGTTTGGGAATTTGACGGGGCGCGCATTCGGGCCGGTGGTGGTGGCGGAGACTGGATCGCCGCATGCGGCGGTGGTGCTGGGGGCCCCGGTGGTTTCGGCGAGCGGGTTGACGTGGGCGGGAGCGGCGAAGGCGATTGCGGAGCGGGCACGGGATGTGAATTCGAACAAGGGGATGTATGGGCACGTGCTGGTGGTGGGTGGGAGTTATGGCAAGGCGGGCGCGCCGGCGATGGCGAGCCTGGCGGCTCTGCGCGCGGGTGCGGGGCTGGTGACGGCGGCGGTTCCGGGCGAGATTGTGAGTAACGTGGGGCGGGTGGCGCCGGAGTTGATGGTGGTGGCGCTACGGGAGGGAGCAGGAAACAGGGAACAGGAAACAGAAGGCGCGGGCGGCTTGTCGCTGGAGCAACTGAGGAATGGAGCGCTGGCGAAGCTGTTGAAGGGGATTGATGTGGTTGCGGTTGGGCCGGGATTGGGACAGGCGGGAACGACGCCGGAATTTGTGCGCGGATTGGTTGCAAATTGCAGGCTGCCGATGGTGGTGGACGCGGATGCGCTGAATGCGTTCGCGGGGCGGGCTTCGGAGCTGAATGGCGAGGGCAGGACGCTGGTACTGACGCCGCATCCGGGGGAGATGGCGCGGCTGGCGGGGATGACGATCAAGGAGGTTGAGGCGGACCGTGTGGGTTTGGCGCGGCGGTTCGCGACGGAGCATCAGCTGACGCTGGTGCTGAAGGGATGGAGGACGCTGGTGGCGCATCCGGATGGGCGGGTGGCGGTGAATACAAGCGGGAACCCGGCGATGGCGAAGGGTGGGAGTGGGGATATTCTGACGGGGATTGTCGCGGCGATGCTGGCGCAGTATGCCGGCGCAGGAAGTGCGGATGATGTGGCGCGGGCGGTGGAGGCGGCGGTGTATTTGCATGGGCTGGCGGGGGATTTTGCAGCGCGGGCGATGGATGAGCATACCGTTCTTGCTACCGATACGGTTACACATTTGTCCGATGCGTTCCGGTACAGGGTGAAGGATGCGGGGATGACGTGGATCTGCGGGATCAGGGAGTAGCAAAGCGAATCACAGAGAACACAGAGGAAGACGGAGAACACAGAGATTCTTGTTGAAAGGACATGGATGAGGGAGCGCAGGTTTCGGACGCGGTCGGTGGAGGGGACGCTGGAGTTGGGGGGAAGGATCGCGGAGATGCTGACCGCGGGGCTGTCGCAGCAGCAACAGCACGGGCTGGTGGTGATCCTGCGGGGCGAGGTGGGTGCGGGAAAGACCACGCTGGTGAAGGGGATTGCAGCGGCGCTGGGCGCGGCGGCGGAGGATGAGGTGACCAGCCCGACGTTTACCATCGTCCACGAATACGTCGGGACTTCGATCCGGCTGTTTCATCTGGACCTGTACCGGCTGGAGACGGAGGAGCAGATTGCGGTGCTGGGGCTGGACGAGATGGCGGGGTATGAGAACGCGCTGGTGCTGGTGGAGTGGGGCGAGCGGTTCGAGAGTGTGGTGAAGATGGCAGGTGGGGAGATTTATATGGAGCACGGCGAGGGGGATGAGCGGGGGTTGATTGTAAGGTTGAAGGACTGAGGGACAAATACGGAGATTCTGACTCTTCGAGTCAGAATGACGACTTCTTTAGCCTTATGCGGCGGGTGTGAAGATGGGGGTGCGGGTGCGGCCGGTGTAGCGGTAGATGGCGCACTCTTCGTCGCCGGTGGAGCCGTATTCACGCTGGCGGGCGATGGCGGCGAGGTCGGCGGCGTGGTCTTCGGGAGTCATCTTGACGTTGTCGAGGAAGATCTGGGTGAAGGCGGGGTTGCGGTCGAGGACGTTGGCGCATTCGGCGTTGACGTAGATGAGGTCGAGCGCGGGAGCAAACGCTTGGCTTCCCACCCTTCGCTCTGCCACCCCCGCGAGCAAAGACGGCTCGCGGGGGGGGGCGGTCGCTGCGAAGGATGGGGCACCCAACTGGGTTTCGATGCGGCGGAGGAGTTGGCGGAGGACGGGCGCTTCGAAGGGATGGAAGAGGAAGAGCAGCACGGGTGTGGTGGGGAGATCGTAGTCGAGGGCATCCTGCTCAAGGATTTCGATCGGGGCAAGTTGGGCGGAGGTAGGGTCGGCGGCGCGGGTTTGGGTCCAGTGGGCGACGTTGGCGCGGGCGATGCCGGCGAGCGCGGGGTTGAGCTCGATGCCGATGACCTTTCGGAATGGGTATTCGCTGGCGACGAGCAGGCCGCGGCCTTTGCCGGCGCCGATGTCGATGAAGGTGTAGCTGGAGATGGGGTGGGGCGGGATGGTCTCGCGCCATTGGGCGATGAGTGAGCGGAGGATGCTGGGCGCGACGCCGTAGTAGGCGGTGACGTGCTCGTCGTTGGCGTGGCCGGTGACGAGGTGTTTGGCGGGGACGAGGCCGCTGGTGTCGACGCCGTGCGCCTGGTCGAAGGGATGGATGGGGAACTCGGTGAGTTGGAGCAGGTCGCGGGAACGCTTGGGAGCGGGGACGAGGCTGGCCGCAGACTGGGGTTTACGTTTTGGCGGGGCGGGTTTGGATTTGGATGAGGGCATCTGTCTCAGTCGAGGGGGGCTGATTCGATGGTAGATGATTGGCGAGGCGCGCGCGGCCTTCGGGGCTGATGCGTCCGGGGTTCCAGGCGGGTTCGCGGAGGATTTCGACATGGGTGCGGCTGATGGATTCGAAGGCGGCGAGGCGGTTCTGAATCTGGGCGACGAGCGGAGTGTCTTGAGAATCCGGAATATCTTGAGAGCCAGAGGGCGAGACGATTTGGGCGAGGACAAGAGCTATGCGGACGCGATGGCGGGATGGGACTCCGGGAATGCCTGCGCCGGGGGCGCCGGGATCGGGCGCGATGGAGATGGAGTGGATGAGGCCGAGGTCGACGATGTTGAGGGGGATACCGGGGTCATAGCAGTCGCGGAGGGCTGCGCGGATGCCGGCTTCGGTGAGGGCGGCGGTTGGAACGGATGCGGGCACTGGCTCGATGATAGCGGTTCGAGGGTCGAGGTGCTTGTGCCAGGGTACTGCGGGCGGAGCAGGGGGTGATGGCACCTCCGAGGGCATTCGGACGGGGTGTGGCTACGGTTTTACCCATTTGACTGCAATGATTTGCACATTGGGTATTCGGCAAAGTCGTGAAAGGGCCCGATGTGGACGATAACCTCTGTACAGTGTGTTATTTGGCGGGGCGCGGGGCCGTCGCGGATTGGCTATTAAAGTGCTTAGGTAGTAAGCGAAGGACTGTATACTCGAATTGTCGGAACCACTTTTAGGCCTTGCGATTGAAGCACTGAAGTTTTCTATAGAAGGAATTCCTCGATGACGACGTCAAAAAAGTTCCTCTATCTCGCCTGCATTGTCGCTCTGATGTCTCCTCTGGCAGCGCGCGCCACCGGGATCACGGCACCGGTTGCGGTGCAACTGACTTTAACTGGGACCAACGGTATCTACTACCCCTACCAGTTCACCGTTCAGCCCATCTCACCATCCGGCACCCCCTACAGCATTGACATGTCGTGCCTGAACTACAACCGCGGCGTCGGCGATGGAACGTGGGACGCGACTGCAGAAGGTCTGGGGTATCTCCTAAACGCCCAGGGCGGCACCGGTGAAGTTGACGGATCCACCATGACTTCCCTGGAAGAGGACGCCTACCTCGATTCGTTGTACGGCACACATCCCAACGGCGGGGACAGCAACGACGAGATTCAGATCGCCATCTGGGACATCCTGGATCCAGGTTTTACGACCCTGAACGGTGCGGAGTCGACCCTGGTGTCAGAGGCCGAGACGTTCGCGGCCTCAACGTCAGACACGTCATCCTTCTATTCCCAGTTCACCTTCTACTATCCTTCGAGCGGAACCTGTACAGTTGGCCAGCAGAATTGCCCGCAACCGCAGCAGTTTTTGGAGTTCACTCCCGTGGTCACTCCGGAACCGTCGTCGCTGCTGTTGCTGGGAACGGGTATGGCCGGGCTCGCGTGGATCATGCGCCGGCGGATGCTGGCAGCCCGGGCGTAAGCTGCTTCGGCAGGTACATTAAGAGTTCAAGTTCTACTATTTGCGTGGCTTTCCGGGGAGGAGGCCACGCAGTCTTTTTGGTACGCGCAGGGCAGGGTGCGACGGCGTCTGCTAGGAACGATTTGCGGGATCGCGACCTGGAGGGTAACAAACTCCGGTGGCTCCCTGCATCGGTCAGTGGGTAGCGGGTGGGTCGCGCACAAAGATCACGGTCTGGTCGTCGGAGTAGACGGTCTTCCAGTTTGGCAACAATGGCAAGACAAAGGCCATGGAAGAATCGCGGGACAGAATGCAGAAGTTGATCTGATACTTGTCGAGCAGGGTGGATGGGGGGCTCTGGAGGGTTGCCCAGTTGCCGAATTCGGTCATGACTCCGGACCACTCGAAGACATCGGCGCGGCCGTCGATGAAGACGGGATGATCGGGCGCTGCCCAGATCAGGTATCCGCCGGTGATCCAATCATTCATCATGGGACCGGAGAGATGGTGGGTGTGGATGAAGTCCACGGCCTTTACCGGGCTGTGCTGCTCGACCTGGCGGGTGAGGTTCTGGCGGCTGGGGAAGGCCCAGATGGCGACCAGCAAGGACGCCGCGATGAGCACCGCGTTGGGCAGCGGGCGATCCCGGGCGGCGTCGTAGTGGTCCCAGGAATCGGCGAAGACTCGCGACAGAATGGGGGCAGCGAGGATGCCGAAGACGAAGAGCATGCGTTCGTGGGTCGCGGCAAGGTAGGCGCCCAAGGCCAGCAGCAAGAGCTCATGCCAGAGCAGCTCTGCCCGGCGGACGATGAGAAAGAGGAACAAGCCGCCGAGTGTTGCCAGGAACGCGAGCCCTCGTGGATCGGACAAGCGGAGTGGCTGCCACTCCTGTACGTTGGCGAGATTGATGGGTTGATGCAGCATGAGATCCAGCGGGTAAAGCACCAACTTGACGCCGACGGGGTTGAGGAACAGAGCCAGGACCGACAGAGCCAATGCCCAGGTGAGCATGCGCCGGCGGGGTGCGTCCCAGGAGATGGCGAGGAGCGAGCCGCGTTGAAAACTGAACCAGGAGCTGAAGAGGAGGATTGCGGCAACGGCGAATCCAAGAAAAAAAGACCCGTGGCAGTTGACCCAGACCGCAAACAGTGGTGGGAGCGCAAAGAACCAGCGAGGATTGCGAGTACGGCCGAGATGGAGCAGCAATAGTTCGGCGACCAGGAGGAGGTAGCCGATGGTCTGTGGCCGGATGGAGAAGCCAATGGTGCCAAACAGCCAGATGGCGATCGCGCCAAGGAAGGCCACTTTGGCGTTTCCGGAATAAAGAGAGCACAAGGTGTAGCCGGCGATGAGGATGGCGGAGGTAAAGAAGCAGAGCCAAAGCATGAGGCCAGAGTAGCCGCCCAGCTTATACGCGGCGAAGATGCATAGCTGCGCGAGCCACTCGTGTGGGATGTAGGCGTGGTGATTGGTGGTGTAGGAGAAGATGTCGGTGGTGGGGATGGCGTGGGTGGTCCACATGACCTCGCCGGTTTTGAGGTGCCACCACATGTCGGGGTCGTCGAAGCGCGACCGCATGGTGAGCACTGCGAGCACGATAAGAAGGCCGGCAATGGCTACCGGGAAGGAGAAGACCCTATCGAAGACCCCCGGCCCCGCCAGCACTGGACTTGGTTTGGGGGCCGGTGGTGCTGTGGTCACGCGATCTCCAGCTTGGGGTTCTCCGCTTCGCCGACCAACTCCGGTCCGGCGCCCCGGATGAGACGATGGAGGTAGGCGCGTGAGATCTGGAGACTGCGGGCGGCGAGCGTTTTATTGCCATTGTGCTCGCGCACGGCGGCGACGGCGAGCTTGAGTTTGTAGTCGCGGAGTTGCCGTTCGAAGGAGCCCGCGGGCTGGTAGTCGTCGATGCTGACAACTCCTTCTTCGCGGATGTTCTCAGGCAGATTCTCAACTCCAATGCGGGTGCCCTGGGCCAGGATGATGGCGCGCTGAATCACGTTCTCCAGTTCGCGCACATTTCCGGGCCAGGAGTAGGACTCCAGCAGGAGCATGGCTTCCGGATCGATGCACTGCATGGGCTTGGCGTACATGTCGGAGTAGTAATGCAAGAAATGGTTGGCGAGCTGGGGCAAATCTTCGCGGTGGTCCTGGAGCGCGGGAGCGTCGATACGCATGACGTTGATGCGGTAATAGAGATCCTGGCGGAATGCGCCGCGGGTGACCATTTCGGCGAGGTCCTGATGGGTGGCAAAGACCATGCGCGCGCGCAGCGGGATGAGGCGGTTGCTGCCCAGCCGGCTGAACTGGCGCTCCTGAATCACACGCAGCAGTTTGACCTGGGTGGAGAGTGTGAGTTCGCCGATTTCATCGAGGAATACGGTGCCTTCGCCCGCCTGCTCGAGCAAGCCGACGCGTGCGCCGACGGTGCCGGTAAAGGCGCCCTTCTCGTGACCGAAGAGCTCGGCTTCAATCAGCGTCTCCGGAATAGCGCCGCAGCAGACGGCGATAAACGGATGAGCGGAACGGCCGCCGAGGTTGTGGATGGCACTGGCGATGAGTTCCTTGCCGGTGCCGCTTTCGCCGGTAACCAGGACGGTGGCATTGATATTGGCGACCCGGCGAACGAGATCGTAGACCTCCTGCATGGGCGCACTGGATCCGATCATTCGATCGCAATTGGTGGCTGCCTCCAGCCGCTGCTGGGCTAACTGGAGGTCCCGCCTGAGCGAGGAGTTCTCGTACGCCCGGCGCAGCATTGCCTTGAGGTCGCGGACGGAGGGGGGCTTGCGGCAGTAGCCGAAAGCGCCGAGGCGAACGAGCTCGGCCGCAGTCGAGCGCAGGCCGTCGTCGGCCAGTACGACGATGACTGAAGAATCCCGAAACGCGATGATGCGGCGATAGGACTCGGTTCTCTGCTTCAGTAGTTCCGGTTTGGCGTCCAGATCCAGGACCACAACATCGCAGCTCCCGGTGGAGAGGAGTTGTTGGATTCCGTCTTCGCTGGATTCGAAGAGAACCTGAAATTCCTTGCCCAAGGCGGATGAAAGGAGTGGCTGCAGGGTGCGGTCGTCAGAATGCAGTCCGATGCGGATCATCAACTGGTCCCCCGATCTCGTTCTGTTAGCGGCAGGCGACTAATCGCCTTGGATATAACCCATCGATTGCCATGCTATTCGCGAGGTGCGATGAAGAATAAGCTCGGCATGACGGGCGGCCTAGCCATGAGTATGACCAATCCTGGTTCGTGCTGCAGACAATCTCCCAAGGGGTCATCCAATGAGGTACGCTACCGGCTATCTATGAACTAATGTGGGTGTAGGGGCCCGGACAACAGAAGGCAACTTACCAAATCTAACAAGCAATCCAAGTGCCAGAGTCATGATGCGCATAAGTGTCATACAATCAGCAATCAACGGCGCTTTATTTCAGAGTAGCTGCAAGATGTTGCATAGTCTTATGGAAAAACAAGTTATGCTTCCGAGCGATTGCGTCGGGCGACCTGCATAACCCGAGAGTGCTATTTTCGTCAGGCCAATCCGCATGCGAGGCTCATAGGTTTCTCGGTTTGACACGAGCGCGTCGTGCGGGACAGGCTTTGAGGCGTGGAGCGTAGTCTCTCGCGGAGGCGGAGCGTGGACACATTCCGGACTGCACAGCGTCTTTTTTGCAGGAGTCGAGGTAAAGCCGACACAGGAGTTGGCGGCGTGCTACGGTAACTGGTACAGGGGTGTATATGCTCCGCTTCACTCCGAAGAGAGGGATGTAAACAGCCGTGAACACCGGCTGGGCGCAGTGGACCGTAAGCTCTTGAAATCAGGCATTTGAGGGGGCGGTTCATTTTGGATGAGGAATTGCAATTCAGGTTATGATCCCCCTTCTGGGAGGAGAGGTTTGGTTATGCACTCGATTGCGTGGTGGCCGACTCTGATTGTTCTCGCGGTGGCGACCTTTACGGACCTGCGCAGCCGGCGTATTCCAAACTGGTTGGTTCTTCCTTTCATGGTTGCAGGGGTTGCCGTCTCCGGATGGCAGCACGGATGGCATGGGATAGGGCAGAGTTTTTCGGGGTTAGGGCTGGGCGCGTTGCTGTTCGGCATTCTCTGCTGGATGGGAGGCATGGGGATGGGCGACGTAAAGCTGTGCGCGGCGATCGGCGCCTGGATCGGCCCGTCGCAGTTGCTGGTAGCACTGGTTCTGACAGGCATTGCCGGCGGTATCATGGCCATCTGCTGGGCGGTTGCCGGCGGGTTTCTGGGGGACCTGTTCAAGAACACGGGGGAGCTGGTTTTCGGTTTGAAAGACCGCGGACTTCGTCCGCATCCTGAACTGGTTCTCGACAATCCGGAGGCCCGCAAGATGCCGTACGCGCCCGCAATTGCGATTGGAACGCTGGTCTCGTTTTTTTCTCGTTAGGGAATGGAAGACGCACATGGTGAGTTCGCCGATATGTCAGTCTCAGTCAAATCGCCGGAGAGGTTGGCAGGCGTGGGGGGTGGGCTGCCCATGAATTCGCCTATCACCAAGCTTCCGGACGCGCTGGGCAGCGGCGTGCTATCGATTGGCTTGATCGGCCCTACGGATGCGCGTCGAGAGCCGATAGCCGCGGCGCTAGCCAGTTTGCATGGCGCGGTGACGCGGGAGTTCTCCGCGTATCCCGATCTGGACGATGTGCCGCGCCTGCTGGAGGCGGATTTTGACGTCATCATTATTGAGCTGGACAGCAATCCGGAGCACGCACTGGATCTGGTGGAGAGCATTTGCAGCAACAGCCAGGTGACGGTGATGGTGTACTCCGAGCAGGTGCAACCGGAGATGCTGGTGCGCTGCATGCGGGCGGGTGCGCGGGAATTTTTGACCCATCCGGTGACTACGAGTTCGATTGCGGAAGCGATGGTCCGGGCTTCAGTCCGCCGTCCTGCAAGTCACGCGGCGAAGAAGCCGGTGGGCAAGTTGCTGGTGTTTGCGGGCGCCAAAGGCGGCTCGGGAGTGACCACGGTGGCCACCAATTTTGCGGTTTCGCTGGCGCGGGAATCGGGTCGCAGCACGGTGTTGATCGACCTGAATCTTCCGCTTGGGGATGCGGCAATTGGTCTGGGGCTGAGCGCTATGTACTCGACCGCGAATGCGCTGGTAAATTCGAGCCGGCTGGACTCGAACTATTTGTCCACGCTGCTGGTGAAGCACAGTTCGGGGTTGTCGGTGCTTGCGGCGCCGGACAAATTCACGACGGTGCAAATCGTCGACGAAGCTCTGGAGCGGTTGTTACACGTTGCGCGTCAGGATTTCGATTACGTGGTGGTGGACGCAGGGTCGCGATTTGACCCGTCCACCAAGGCGCTGTTCACCGCGGGCTCCTGCGTTTACCTGGTGTTGCAGGTGGGTGTCTCCGAACTGCGCAATGCGAACCGTCTTATCGTGGAGTATTTCAAGCCGAGCGGAGTCAAGGTCGAGGTGGTGCTGAACCGGTTTGCGGCCCGCACTCTGACTATCGATGAAGCCAGCATTACCAAGGCGCTGACGGTGCCGATTGCGTGGAAGGTTCCCGGAGATTATCCGGCGGCGCGGAACGCGCAGAACACGGCTACGCCGTTGGCGCTGGAGGATTCACCCATTTCGCGGGCGATCAAGCAGATGACCAAGACATTAAGCGGCATGCATGAAACGCCAGAGAAGAAGAAGCGATTTCAATTGTTCAAGTAAGGGCGCAGGCAGCACATACAGGGAAGGCACAGCGTGGAACAACCGGAGCTTGAGAAATTCAAAACGGACCTGCATCGGACCCTGATCTCGAAGCTGGATCTGGAGAAGCTGTCGCGTGTCAACTCGGTCCAGGCGCGACAGGCCGTGGCGGAGATGATCAACGAGATCGTCGTGAGCCAACGGGTGCCGCTGAGCTTTGAACAGCAGGAAAGGGTGCAGGACGATCTGCTGGACGAGGTATTCGGGCTGGGCCCGCTGGAGCCGCTGCTGAACGATCCGAGCATCTCCGACATTCTGGTGAATGACAAGGACCACGTGTTCATCGAGCGCAAGGGGATCCTGCAGCGGGTGGCGGTGTCGTTCCGGGATGATCGCCACCTGCTGCAGATCATCGACCGGATCGTGTCGCGGGTAGGCCGGAGAGTGGATGAGTCGTCGCCGATGGTGGATGCTCGTCTGCCCGACGGTTCGCGTGTGAATGCGATTGTTCCGCCGCTGGCGCTGGACGGACCCGCGCTGTCGATTCGCCGCTTTGGATCGGGGCCGCTGGCTCCGAGTGCGCTGGTGGAGCTGAAGAGCATCTCGGCGGAGATGCTGGAGACACTGGCTGCCGCGGTGCGTGCGCGCATCAGCATTCTGATCTCGGGTGGCACCGGCGCCGGCAAGACGACGCTCTTGAACATTTTGTCGCAGTACATCCCCAAGAGTGAACGCCTGGTGACGATTGAAGACGCGGCCGAACTGCAGCTTGCGATGGAGAACATCGTTCGCTGCGAGACGCGTCCGCCGAACATCGAGGGACAGGGCGCGGTCCGTCAGCGTCAACTGCTGATCAACAGCCTGCGCATGCGTCCCGACCGGATCATCATTGGGGAGGTTCGCGGCGAAGAGGCCTTTGACATGCTACAGGCGATGAATACCGGGCACGAGGGGTCGATGACGACGATCCACGCGAACACTCCGCGGGATGCTTTAACCAGGCTGGAATCGATGGTGGCCATGAGCAGCATCAACGTGCCGGAGAAGACGGTGCGGCAGCAGATAGCGTCGGCCATCGCGATCGTGGTTCAGGTTTCGCGGATGAGCGACGGCACGCGCAAGGTGGTGAACATCTCGGAGATTACCGGGATGGAAGAGAACGTGGTGAGCATGCAGGAGATATTCCGATTCGACCGGAAAGGGGTCGGCCCGGATGGCAAGGTGGTGGGCGTATTCCAGCCAACCCAGATACGGCCAAAGTTCCTGGAGCGGCTCCGGATTGCGGGCATTTTCCTTCCGGCGGGCTTGTTCGAGCAGACGCTGGAAGTGAATTAGAAGGGTCGAGGAGCGAGCGTTATGAGCGTTATGTCGATTCTGGTGGTGGTGGTATTCGCGGGGGTATTCGTGGTGCTGGCCCTGCTGCTGCTTGCGAGCGGGGCAGGCGCCTCTGACCAGACGAAGCAGACGCTTGCGAATCTGGAGTCGGCGCTGGCTACGAATCGGCCGGACTCGCGCGACCAGATGGTCGATATTCGCAAGATCGAACTGCTGAGTGCGGTTCCGTGGGTCAATCGCTGGCTGCTGAGCATGGAACTGGCTCCGAGGTTACGGACTTTGCTGTTGCAGTCCAATCTGAGCTGGACGGCTGGGCGAGTGTTGTTTATGTCGATCTTCTGTTTTTTGATTCCGGCGTATCTGGTCTATCTGCGCACCGGGGCCGCTGCTTTCGCGGTGATGATCGGGGTGCTGACCGGCTTTGCGCCGTTGATGTACGTGATGCATAAACGCACGCAGCGATTCGACAGATTTGAACAGGGGTTGCCGGAAGCGCTGGATTTGATAGTGAGCGCATTGAGGGCCGGCCATAGTCTGATTGCCGCGCTGCGGCTGGTTGCTCACGAGTCGCCTGAACCGATTGGGGGCGAATTCCGGACCTGCTTTGAGGAACAGAATTACGGACTTGAACTACGGACCGCGCTGGAGAACCTGGTGAACCGGGTTCCGCTGCAGGACATGAGAATCGTGGCCACGGCGATTCTGATTCAGAAAGAGAGCGGAGGCAACCTGGCCGAGGTGCTGGACAAGGCAGCGCAGTTGATTCGGGACCGATTCCGGCTGAAGAGGCAAGTTCGCGTGCACACCGCACAAGGGCGCCTGACCGGGATCATCCTGACGCTTTTGCCGATAGTCCTTGGTCTCTTGCTCTATCTTGTCAATCCGGAAACGATGAGTCTGCTGTGGAAGAATCCGTTCGGCGTGAAACTGCTCTACCTATCGGGCGGGATGACGGTGGTGGGTGGTTTGATTATCCGGAAGATTGTGAACATGGAAGTGTGAAGGTGAGCAATGGGATTCGCAGCCTTTAGTTTCGTGGTGGTATTTCTGCTGATCGCAAGCGGCGGCCTGCTGCTGTTCTATCGCCAGGCGATGGTGCAGCGGCTCTCGTCGGTGGTGACGCCCCGTGCGAAGCGAGGAGATTTGTTGAACACCCTGCAGCAGACCGGCTCTTCGCTGGGTGAGATGGTAGAACGGCTGGACCGAGTGCTGCCCAAGAGTGAAGCGGAAGTTTCGATTGTAGAGAAGCGCCTGATCCGCGCCGGGTACCGCCAAGAGTCAGCCGTGAAGGTGTTTTACGGGGCCAAAGTACTGATTCCGCTGTCGCTGTGCCTGATTGCCATCGTCACTGGTATCGCGAGCGCCAGTCCGTTTTTCGCCTACGCCACGGCGCTGGGCCTGGGGTTTCTGTTGCCGGATTTCTGGCTCGGCCGCGAGATTGCGAAGCGGCAAAAGGAGATTCGGCTGGGTTTGCCGGATGCGCTGGATTTTCTGGTGATCTGCATTGAAGCGGGACTGAGCATGGACCAGGCCACGGCGCGGACTGCTGAAGAGTTGCGGTTGGCGCGGCCGGCGCTGAGCGATGAACTGGACATAGTGGTGTTGGAACAACGAGCCGGGCGGGTTCGCTCCGAAGCCTGGCGGCAGTTTGCAGATCGCACGGATGTGGATACGGTGCGGGTGCTGGTTTCCGTGCTGGTGCAGTCAGAGCAACTGGGAACGAGTGTGGCGAAGACGCTGCGGGTCCACGCCGAAACGCTGAGAACGCAGCGTCGCCAGCAGATAGAAGAGCAAGCGGCAAAGACCAGCATCAAGCTGGTTTTCCCACTGGTTTTGTTTATTTTCCCCTCGCTGTTTGTAGTTACTCTGGGGCCGGAGGCGATTGTCATGATGCAATCGTTCCACACGTATTTTGGTCATTAGAACGAAAGGAGGCTTGACGTGGACAATGTAACAATTATCCGGATCATAGGCGGTGTTCTGTTTGTGATCGTGCTGATATTCCTGATTCAGCGTCGTCGCACGAAGGTTCACTAGCCGAGTCTTCCTAGCGGCGCAAGTTGACGGTCCATGGAGTAAGCCGCTGCGCACGCAACTCCGGTTGTCAGGCGGATGGTTTAGAGAAGTTGTTGTTTGCAGGGTTTGCGGATTTTCGGCTTGGCCATGGGCCGTCGCAGCGCTTTTTTGCAGCATGGCTTCGGATTCCGATCTGAAGCCCGAGGGCAGCATTTTCTCTAATCCGGGCAAGGTAGTCGACTTCAGGCAAAGGCGGCTGGCTCGGAGGGAGGCACTTCTCCGAAGGATCGAAGAGGTTGGCGGAACAGGGATTGGGGCAGAGAAACTTACCGAGGATGTGCAATCTATGGAACGACGGAAGTATTGTGTATACAACCAAACGCGCGAATGCTTTCTGAGTCTGGGCGTGACCGCCGCAGACACTCCGCTGGCGCGCCTGAAAGGACTGATTGGGAAACTCAATGTCAGGTCCGACGAGGGAATATGGGTTGTACCGTCGAACGGGGTTCACACCTTGGGAGTACTTGTTCCTCTCGATCTGATCTACCTGGATGAGAAGCATCGAGTGATTCACCTGGTAGAGCATTTTCCGACATTTCGCATCGCACCGCTGCGGGCGCACTCGGAGAGCGTGCTGGAATTGGCGACGCACACGATTTATTCGTCGCAGACCCAGGTGGGGGACCAACTTCTGATCTGCGTCGCCGAGGAGATGGAGCAGTGGCTGGGCCGCACGGCGCCACAAAAAACGGGAACGGGTTGATCTACATCACGGAGGGATGCCCCGGTGAAGCGATGGATGGATTGGCTATTCTCTGAGGATCGCCGGCGGGCCCCACGGTACAAGTCGCTCCCGCTGGTGGCCTATTACTGGGATGGCGCAGAACCAGCGGCGCACGGTGTTCTCGATGCCAGCCTGACCGGGCTGTATCTGTTGACCAAGCAGCGGTGGTACCCCGGTACGGTGGTTACGATGACGCTGCAACGAGCCCACGCCGCGGCGACCGATTCTGAGCGTTCGATTGCGGTGAATGCGAAGGTGGTGCGGTCGGGTGCGGATGGGGTTGGCCTTGCATTTCTGCCGACGCCGCCAGTCGATTCACGCCGAGGGGAAGATTCCGTCAACCGGGCGGCGGATCTAAAGACGCTCCAGCAGTTCTTCCACCGGGTGCATGCGGACAAGGAACGGAGTGCATGAAAGGGCCACGTGACGCCTGTGTTTGGCGTCATGGGAAGGGCTGGAATCGGGCGGGGAAGGCAGCCCTCATTCAGTCTCTTCGGGGATGATCAGCAGGACTTCGACAGCGGCGACCTGTCCGTTCTGGCGTGCAGGCCGGAACTCCCACTGCTGCAGTGCGCTGAGCAGGAACTTTGACTTGGCAAAGTCGGAGGGGAAGACCAGGGCAAGCCGCTCGAAGTGGCCGGCTGCATTGACGAATCCATGGACCATCAAAGCGTCCGAGGTGAAGTCGTCGGGGTCAAAGCGGGGCCGCACGATGTCGTAGGGCCAGGGTGCGTCGGGCCGGGCGCCGTTGGCAGTGGGGGCAGCTTGCGCCGCGGGGGGAAGAGAGTACTGCAGAATCCAGCTCTTGCCTGCCCCGACGTGCAGATACACGGTGTAGACCGGCCGGCCACTCCAGAGACCGACGGTCTCGGGGTATTGTTCCGCGAGCGCCGATCCGACTACGACAACTCCGAACTGCCCATCCCTGGGGAGAGTGATGCGGCTGACCGAAGCCGGGTCCAGGGCGGAACCGGCATCCGATCCCTGCCCCGGTGCGGTGTTGGTGTTGGCGGCGGTCTGCACGGCGGTGCCATTCCCGGCAGGGGCTTTGCCGGCCGGCGCGCTTGAGTTCTGCCCCGGGTTGCCCGGGTTCAGTCCCGGCTTAGCAGGGTTCTGCTCCGCGCTGCCGGGCTTCGATCCCGGTGCGCCGGAGTTTTGTCCCGGCGCAACTGAGTTTGGCGCCGGCGCTGTGCCTGAGTTCTGCCCCGGGCCCGCGCCGGTCTGCTTGTTGGCCGGGCTGGGATGGCCCGTTTCCGCGGAGCCACTGTGGCCGGCATCAGTTGAGTTTTCGGCGTGGCCGGCTGAGACCGACTGCGACGTGGATGGGCTGGCCGACGCATTGGCGAGCGGGATGGCAATGGGGCCTCCCTGGGCTTGAAGATCGGATAGAGACAGTATCCGGACGGGGGTGGGCTGTGGAGCCAGCGGAGTCGAGGTTTGCGGCATCAGCTTGACCGGGTCAGGTCCTCGGACGGCGATGGGAGACGTGGTGCTGGGAAGCAGCGAGTGCAACGTGGTCGCGAAGGGGGTGGACGACATCTTGATGTCCGCAAGATTTACTTCGTGGTTGGGAGGCTGGGGCAACGGGCGCAAGGTTGCGACGATGGACTTCTGCTGGGGGGACTCGATGATTGGCTTGATGGGGGCGCTGGACGGGGCCCACATGAAGACGGTCGGGATTGGCGTCTTGCGCAGGAGCACGACATTGGGCGGGGCGTCGGGCTGGATCAGCGTCTGCGACTGGTGGACGAGCTGCTTGAGTTGCGATGCCGGGGTGGGCATGGATGCCGCCGGGCTTTCACCAGGCGCAGTCAAGGCGGGTGTGGATTGGGCGGTGTCTGCGGCAGATGGGTGGGTGGGCGCAACTGATTGGGGGAGAGGATGGGCGCCGCCACTCGCGGCAGACTGCTGCGGCTCGGGGGCGGTCAGGGGAGCATCAAGAACGCGGACGGTAAAGTGGCGCAGGGTGGAATTGCGAATGATTCGCGGCGTGTGGGTGAGTCCGAAGAACAGCCAGCCGAATCCCGCGGCGTGCGCCAGGACCGAGACCACGACAGAAGCAGATCCCCCGCGCGGGGAGAACTGCGGCCGCGAAAACAGCGTGATCATTGGGGCAGGCTTCATGATGGGCTGGGCTCCCCACGCGCGGGCGTTGCCAGTGCAGGATAGAACGATTGGACCGTGGGCTGCTAGAGACACCACGGGCTGGAGGAAACTCCTCTGCCAATGATGCAATTCTCAGGCCAACTAACAGGGCCGCAAGTGTCTCAAAGAATAGGGGGCTGCAACGCGGATCGTGTCTACCCGGCTACACAGCCGGGGGGGGTGGTAAACACGCGTTCACACCTAAACTAGTGGGAACCCTCTAAATTATTGATTTGACGGGAGTATGTGTGGTACTCCTTTGGCACAGGAATTGCCAGTATAGCTAGGAAGGCAGAACTGGCTGGACAGCCAGCTCGAACAGGTCTCCCGATGAACAGAAGAGTGCAGCTGATCCTATTGACCGCTTTCGTTGTTGCCACCTTGTGCAGCTACATTGTCTACCGCGTGGTGGGCGCGCACATTGTGTCACAGCAGCCGACGACCACCGAAGTGGTTGTGGCAGCCTCGGACATCCCGCTGGGGAGCGTGCTACGCGATTCCGATCTTGGGACCGTGGAGATCGAGGGTGCTTTGCCCGAGGGCGCGATCACCGATAAGCAAAAGGCAATCGGTCGCGGGGTGATCTCGAATCTGTACAAAGGCGAGCCGATTCTGGATAGCCGCCTGGCAGCTCCCGGGGCAGGCGGAGGGCTGGCCGCGACCATTCCCCCGGGCATGAGGGCGTGCGCGATCAAGGTGGATGATGTGGTGGGCGTGGCTGGATTTGTGACTCCGGGAATGCACGTGGATGTTCTGATCTCGGGCAATCCTCCGGATTCGACGAACCCGAGTGAGGGGCAGGAAGTGAAGACGCTGCTGCAGAACATCGAGGTGTTGTCGGCCGGGACTGACATTCAAAAGGACGCGGAAGGAAAGCCGCAGAATGTTCAGGTGGTCAACCTTCTGGTGACGCCGGAGCAGGCTGAAGATCTGAGTTTGGCCAGCACCCAGGCACACGTCCAACTGGTATTGCGGAATCCTCTGGATAACCAGGTAGCCCAAACCGCGGGGACCGCGGTCGCCAACCTTTATGCGGGCGCGAATGCGCCTCCTCCGCCCAAGCCCCGGCCCGCGGCGGCAGCACCCAGCGAGCCCAAGCCGAAGCCGCAGCCGGAGTATGTGATCCAGGTCTACAACGGGTCGAAGCAGAGTGAAGCGAAGTTTACCCCCGGTGAGGAGAAACCGTGAACGTGAGAATCGGCATCCCCATAGCCTGTTTCTGTGCATTGTCGTTTGCAATCTGTGCGGAGCAAATTGCCGGAGCTCAGACCCCGGGGCCTGCTTCTCAACCGGCGGGGGTCGCGGCCCAGGACACCGCAAATGACCTGGTGGTCGCGGTGGGCAAGTCGGTGCTGGTGGACTGTGCCCAGCCGATTGAGCGGATTGCGTTGGGCTCGGGCGACATTGCCGAGGCGACGGCGGTAAGTCCCACCGAGATCATGCTGAACGGCAAGGCGGCCGGGGACACGAGCCTGATCGTCTGGCAAACGGGAGGCACCAGGCAATTCTTCAATGTGCAGGTTCGCGCCAGTGACTACGCGGCGGCCGACAAGCTTGATTATCTGCGCCGCGAGCTGAGAACGGAGCTGCCTGGGCAGACTCTTCGCATCACCTCAGAAAACGGCCTGATCTTTCTGCGCGGCACGGTCAAGGACCTGAACAGCTCCGCACGCGCGGTGCAGATTGCTTCGACGGGAGGCAAGGTGGTGAACTTGCTTTACGTCGATGTACCGCCGGCAGACCCGCAGATTCTATTGAAAGTGCGCTTTGCCAGCTATGATCGGACGCTGGCCAAGCAGCTCGGCATTAACCTGTACAGCCTGGGAGCTGCGAACACGGTTGGTACCGTCACCACGCAGCAGTTCTCTGCGCCCACGGTTACATCCGGAGCTCCGGCCACCGCGACCAGTGCTGCGACCCCAGCCAGCGTTGCCTTATCAAGCCTGCTGAACATCGCAATTTTCCGACCCGATTTGAATCTTGGCGCTACCATCCAGGCCCTGGAAACGAATGGGGTGCTGGAAGTATTGGCCGAACCGAATCTGCTGACGGCAAATGGCAAGGAGGGGAGTTTCCTGGCGGGCGGGCAGTATCCGTACCCGGTGGTCCAGGGAGTTTCCGGCACCGGCACCGGGGGGATCACGATCCAGTTCCAGCAATTCGGGGTACGTTTGAACTTCATTCCGACGATCACCCCGCGCGGCACGATCCGGCTCCAGGTGGCTCCGGAGGTGAGCCAACTGGACTTTGGCAACGGCATTACGATTTCGGGGTTCACGGTTCCCGGCATTGACGTGCGCCGAGTGAAAACGGAGGTCGAGTTGGCCGAGGGGCAGAGCTTCGCCATCGGCGGATTGCTGGACAATCGCTCGACCAAGAACTTCTCCAAGATTCCTTTTCTTGGCGACATTCCGATCCTGGGCAAGTTCTTCCAGTCGATCTCAGACAGCAAAACGAACACCGAACTGATCGTGATCGTGACGCCGGAGATTGTTGCTCCGGTGCCGGCCGGCGCGGCTGTGCCCGCAGTCAAGTATCCGGACAAGTTCCTGCCGCCGAATTCGACCAATCCCATGACGACGCCTGGTCCGGAGGTTACAGGCGCCAAGCCGCCCGCTCCACCACCGCCGGCGATCCCCGTGGAGACACTGCTCGACAGCATGAAACCCGAGCAGCCGCTGGTGATCGAAGGCGGCATGAGTGCCGGCGCGGGAGGGACCACGTCGCCGGGGACTTCCGCTACGCCGATGCCGCAGACGCCACAATGATGAGGGTTGTGTCTGCAGCGCGGGTGCAGCGTTGGGGGCATGACGCCGGGTGACGGCTGGGGCAGGGCGAGCGAGTCTGCGGGAACGAGTTGGTCGCTCTGCCTGGACTGCCGTGCTTGAGGTGGAGTGATGAACCGGGCTCAAGACACTGCGACGACCGCGCACCTGGACTGTGCGCCCCGAACCAGCCCCTTCCGGGTTGCCGTTGCGCTGCTGATGCTGGCTGCGGGGGTTAGTGTTCTGGCCTTCGCGATGAGTGGGAGTGAGGCAGCAAATCGCGACTACACAGAGTACTGGGCGGTCGGGCAACAGCTTGTTCACCACGGGAATCCTTATGATTCCGCGGCGACTATGCGGATCATGCAGGCGGCCGGCGATACGTCGAATACAAACATGATCCTGCGCAACCCGCCGACTGCGCTCTTCATAGCATTGCCGCTGGGCTTCGTCAGCGCAAGAGTTGGGGCCATTGCCTGGTGCCTCGCACTGATTGCAGCGCTGATGGCCTCCATCCGGATGATCTGGACGATGCAGGGCCGCTCGCGGGACCGGCTGCATCTGATCGGCTACATCTTCCCGCCTGCGCTCGCATGCCTGCTGGCCGGACAGATCGGCATCTTTCTGCTGCTTGGGGTCACGCTGTTCCTGTACTTCCACGCATCCAAGCCGCATCTCGCCGGGGCTGCGCTGCTGTTGTGCGCGCTGAAGCCGCACCTCTTCCTGCCGTTCGGCGTGGTGCTGATTGCGTGGATCGCTATGCGCAAAGCTTATCCAATTCTGACGGGAGCGCTGGCTGCACTGATGGCGAGCCTGGCGCTGATCCTGTTGCTTGATCCAGCCATATGGGTCCAGTACCTTCACGGGGAGCGGGGGGAGAACATCCAGAACCTGTTCATCCCTTGCGTGAGCGCGCTGTTGCGGATTGCGATCCATCGAAACGCCGTATGGCTTCAGTTTCTTCCCGCGTTGGCCGGCTGCGCGTGGGCGCTTTGGTATTTCTGGACGTGCCGCGAACGGTGGGACTGGTTGGACGGAGGCCTGCTGTTGCTGATGGTGTCTGTGCTGGTGGCGCCGTACGCTTGGTTTACCGATGAGGTGATTCTGCTGCCGGCAATTCTGGTGGGGATGTATCGAGCGTCGGATAGGGGCCGCTCGCTTCTGCCCTTCGGATGCATCGCCGGGGTTGCCTTGGTGGAGGTGCTTGCAGGGGTGCGACTGATCTCGGGACTCTACCTGTGGACAGCACCGGCGTGGCTTGCATGGTATCTCTACGCGGACCGCGGGATAGGACAAGGCGGCGAGGAAGAGGCCCGATCCGGGGGACGAGACGAACCCGCCGCCGGGGAAACGAAGGCGCTGAAGGAAGTTGGCGCGGAGGCGCAGTGACTCAATGGACTCGCCTTAGGCGGAGACGCTGATGGGCGCGGTCTTCGGGGTTGGCAAACAGACAGGAGCAGCGATGAACGACGCCGCGGACTCGCGAAAACCCGGCCGGCAAATAGAGAGCGTCCCGCTCGGGCAGAAGCTTGCCGAGTTTCTGGTTGTGGGCGTCTGCGTTGTGGCATTTGCGTTCACCGCTTTGGGCATTTGTGCGGCGTTGGTGGAAAGAAACACGGCAGGAACGCGTGATTTCGTCGAGTATTGGGCGTCCGGGCAGCAGCTTCGACATCACGCAGACCCCTACGACCCGGAAGCCATTCTGGCAATCGAACGCTCCGTGGGGTACCTGCCGGGTAGCCCCGAGCTGGTTATGGGGAACCCGCCGACGACCCTGCCGCTGGTTTATCCGCTTGGCTTCCTGGGTCCGCAGTCTGGCGAGTTGGTGTGGACCCTGCTGCTGCTGACTTGCCTGGTGGCGTCGGTGCGAATGGTTTGGAGGATGCATGGCTCTCCGAGGGGTAATTTACAAATCCTCGGGTATACCTTCGGGCCCGCGCTGGCATGCATGGCGGCTGGTCAGATGGCGCTGTTTGTACTGCTCGGACTGGTTCTCTTCCTGCGGTTCCATCAGTCCCGGCCGTATCTGGCAGGCGCTTCGCTTTGGCTTTGCGGGTTGAAGCCACACCTGTTTCTGCCGTTCGGCCTGGTACTGCTGGCGTGGATGGTTGCATCCAAGTGCTACAAGGTTCTGTTGGGCGCAGCCGGGGCTTTCGCGGTCAGCGCCGCGATCGCTTTTGTTCTGGACCCCCTGGCGTGGACACAATACAGCCAGATGATGAGGGCAGTGCGACTCGATAAGCTGGCGATTCCGTGCCTGAGCATCTGGTTTCGCAGGAGTATCAGCGCGGACACCCTGTGGCTCCAGTATGTGCCGGTGACCATGGGCTGCATCTGGGCGATTCTCTACTTCCGCAGACATCGCATAAGCTGGGATTGGATGACACATGGTTCGCCGGTGATGCTGGTGTCGGTGCTGGCGGCTCCATATACCTGGTTCATCGACCAGGCCATTTTGGTGCCGGCGCTGCTGCATGGAGTCTTGCTGACGCGCTCGCGCGGCCTGCTCGCGGCGTTGGCATTGGCGACCGCCGTGATCGAGATCGGGCCGCTTCGAGGGCTGCCGGTGTTGCAGTCGCCGTTTTATCTGTGGACCGCGCCGGCATGGCTGGCGTGGTATCTCGTTGCGACCCGTGCCGCCCCGTCACCAGGCGCCGGCCAGGGGCAGCAGAGCGCGCGCGCAACGCCGGCTATGACAGAAACTGGATTGGTCGCGCAGCCAGCACCGTCCGCCTGGCCTGCCGGGCCGGAAGCCGACGAGGTGGGGCAATGAACAGCGTTCTGAATACCCCGGGCTTCCACCGGCGAACGGAGCAGGTGACGCCGCCGAAGACCATGCGGGTGATCGCCGAGTTTCTGGTTGTGGGCATCTGCACCCTGGCGTTTGCGCTCAACGCCAGCGGCATATTCGCGACGCTGCTAACGGATCGCTACGCGGGCGATCGCGATTTTGTGAGCTATTGGTCTGCGGGACATCAGATTGCCGAACATGGGAACCCCTACGACGGGAAGACAATACTGCGACTCGAACACGCCGTAGGCTTTTCCACGGAGCATCCACCCCTCATCATGCGTAATCCGCCGACGGCTCTCCTGTTGGTGCTTCCGCTTGGTTTCCTGAGCGTGCGGGTTGCGTCGTTGTTTTGGTCGCTGCTTCAGGTTGCGTCGCTGGTGGTTTCCGTGCAGGTGATTGCGGCCATGCACGGCCGCTCGAAGAGCCAACTGAACATACTTGCGTACACCTTTGCGCCGGCGCTTTCCTGTCTTATCTCCGGGCAACTTGCGATCTTTGTTCTGCTCGGGCTGGTGCTATTTCTGCGCTTTCACACGACGCGCCCATTCCTGGCCGGTGCTTCTCTTTGGCTATGCGCCCTGAAGCCACATTTATTTCTGCCGTTCGGCCTGGTGCTGCTCGGGTGGATCGCCGTGACCAGGGGTTACAGGGTACTGGTTGGCGCGGCGACTGCTTTTGGCCTCAGCGCCGCGGTTGTATTCGCCATGGATCCTGCAGCATGGGGGCAATATGCGCAGGCGATGAAGGCCGAGCGGCTGCCCATACAGATCATTCCATGCGTGAGTGTCATGTTTCGCCTGGTGGTCAGCCCGAGCGCGACCTGGCTCCAATTCTTGCCGGCCGCGCTCGGCTGCGTGTGGGCGCTGGCCTACTTTCAGCGTCACCGTGACGACTGGGACTGGATGGAGCACGGCTCGCTGCTGATGCTTGTTTCCGTGGTGGTGGCTCCGTACTCGTGGTGCCTGGATCAGGCCGTGTTGTTGCCGGCGCTGCTGCATGCGCTGTACCGGAACCGCTCGCGAAGCCTGGTCGCGGTTCTGGCGTTGATGAGCGCCACGATAGCGATTGGAAACTTCCTGGGGTTGCCATTGAGAACCCTGGCTCTGTACCTGTGGACTGCTCCGGCCTGGCTCGGGTGGTACGTGTGCGCCATGCGCAGCGGGGGGCGTGCGCACGAAGACGCGTTACCGCGGGCTGTGGATGGGATTACCACGGTTACGGATGAGGCATGACCTTCGGTATATCTCTTTCATGACAAGGCACATAGGCGGGGGGGAGCCAAGATGTATACGGGGCATATCTCTCGCGGCCGGTCTGTAAACTCGCGGTCACACCGCAAAATATTGCGATATCAGCAACCATCTATTTTTCAATGAGATGCAGTTAGCATGGATGTGGCATTTCGTTTGCTATAGACCTACCCATCAGCCCATTGGCTGGACTCACAATCCATGTCACGGAGAAATCTAATGAAGAACTATTTTTTGATGCTTTCTGTCAAGATCCAGGGTATGTTGAGCCGCGAAGAGGGCCAGGATCTCATCGAGTATGCCTTGGTCGTTGCCCTGATTGCCTTTGCTGCGACAGCCGGCATGAACACGCTGGCCCAGGACATCAACAACGCGTTCAAGAACATCGGCAGCTCGCTCACCACGATCCTTTAGAATTGCCTTCTGCGCGACGGTCTAGTTGCCATGGGAGGCATGCTGGCGGCCTGCCTGCTGGTGTGTTCTCCCGTGTCAGTAGATTGAATGGACCAGGTTTCTAGGAGTCGACTGAGATGAACATAAAATTGTGGACGCTCTGCCTCCGAATGCGGGAACTCTTGTCGGACGAAGACGGTCAGGACCTGATTGAGTATGCACTGATCGTTGCGTTGATCGCTCTTGGAGCGACTGCAGGGATGCAGACTTTGGCTGCGGACATCAACAATGCCTTTGTCACTATCGGGGGAACTCTTACCACAATCCTCTGAGTGATTGGCCGCAGGAGTTGGGTGATTTGGGGAGGCACGCCGGTGTCATCTGGGCGTGTACTCTCCCGCCCAGGGACCGTAAACGACCTTCACGTCAACTCTGCTGCTGCGGAAACACCGGTGTTTCGTCCGGTGCCGATCGGGATCTCTGCGGCTAGCTGCGGGGCGATACGCCGTGCCCAAATCTGCGGCGGCTGCGGGTGTTGGTCCAGGTTTTGATCTACACTCCAAGCTCGGCGCGAATGGCGGCGGCGATGGCGGTGGCGTGGTGGTGCATGAGGGGCTCGGATTCGGCCTCGATCATGACGCGGGCCAGGGCTTCCGTGCCGGAATAACGAATGACGACGCGGCCGGAGTCGGCGAGCTCGGCTTCAGCGGCGGCGATGGCGGCGGCGACGCTGGGGAACTGGGCTAGAGGCGGCTTGGAGCGGACGTGCACGTTGACGATGACCTGGGGGAAGGTCTTGAGGTCGGCGGTGAGCTGGGCGAGCGTCTGTCCGCTGCGGTGGACGATGTCGAGCAGCAGGAGCGCAGTGAGCAGGCCGTCGCCGGTGGTAGAGCGGCCGGAGAAGATGATGTGTCCGGACTGTTCGCCTCCCAGAGCGGCCCCGGTGGCGAGCATCTGTTCGAGGACGTATTTGTCGCCGACGGGGGCGCGAAGCATTTTGATTTCGGCGCGTTTGAGCGCGGCTTCGAGGCCCATGTTGGACATGGTGGTGGCGACGACGGTTGCATTGGCGAGCAGGCCGTGGGCGGCGAGGTCGCGGGCGGCGAGCAGAAGGACAGCGTCGCCGTTGACGACTTTGCCGTTCTCGTCGGCGAAGAGGGCGCGGTCGGCATCGCCGTCAAAGGTGATGCCCATGGAAGCTTTGTGTTTGACGACCTCGGCGGCGACGATATCTGGGTGAAGCGCGCCGCAATGCTCGTTGATGTTGCGTCCGTTGGGCGAGGCGTGGGTGAGGAGGACTTCGCCGCCGCCGTTCGAGTTGAGTTCGGCGAAGAGCTGGGGCGCGATGGCGCTGGCGGCACCGTTGGCACAGTCGATGACGAGACGGCGGCCATCGAGGGAGAGGCTGGGAACGGCGGTGAGGAGATAGCGGATGTATTCGGCGCGCATCGACTCGTCGATGCGAAGGTTCGAGGTTCGCGGTTCGAGGTTCGAGGAGTGGCCGTTGGCCAGGTGACGAAAGATCTCGGTTTCGATGGCGAGTTCGGTGGTGTCGGGAAGCTTGTAGCCGTCGGGGCCGAAGAGCTTGATGCCGTTGTCCTGCCACGGATTATGCGATGCGGAGATGACGATGCCTGCGGCGAAGGAGTGCGCGCGGGCGAGGAAGGCGACAGCGGGGGTGGTGATGACTCCGGCGCTCTCGACGGTCGCCCCGGCACTGGTGAGGCCGGCGGCGAGCGTTGCGGCGATCCAGTCAGAGGATTCGCGGGTATCCTGACCGATGAGGACTCTCGGTGGCTGGTCTCTATGGTCCCGCCCCAAGTGGTGGGCGAGAGCGAGGCCGACGGCGTGGATCGTAGGGGGATCGAGCGGCGGCTGGCCGGCAACGCCGCGAATGCCGTCGGTGCCAAAGAGTTTCTTCATCTATGGGTCTCCACTCAAAAGAGTACCTCAGCGGCTAAAGCCGCGTTGCAAACGTCGCGTTTACGGCACGGCTGAAGCCGTGCCCTTAAGCGAGACCAGAACGGAGTTGTTCTGACTCAAGCGAGACCACGACGGGAGTTGTTCTGACTCCTGCTCGTATGCCGATGACCTTGCGAGGCAGAGACGGTTGACATATTACGAAGCTCGGGTCTTCTTCACTTCGGCTTCAAGGGTGCCTTGGGCGAGGCGGGCGCGGATGGATTGGCCGGGTTGGGTGTCGGCTGCGTTGCGCAGGAGTTGGCCGCCGGCGGACCCGTCTTCGATGTAGACGAGCGCGTAGCCGCGGTTGAGGACGGCGATGGGCGAGAGTGCGTGCAGGCGCGCGGAGGCGTGGGCGAGGCGGGCGGTACGGCTGGCGAGGCTGGCGAGAGCGAGGCGGGGCAGGGACTCGGCGGCGCGGTCGAGGCGGCGGCGGGTGAGCGCGAGGCGCGTGGTTGGATTGTGGCGATCAAGGCGGGCTGTGAGGGCGGCGATGCGCGTGGCAGGCAAGCGCAGGCGGCGTGCGGCGGCGGATTCGAGGCGGTGGCGGAGGTCGTCGAGGCGCTGGCCGCGCCGGCCGATGAGAGTTTGTAACCGATTTTGGATTTGCGGGATGGAGAGCGCGGTGAAACGCTGGCGCGCGAGCATGAGCTGGTAACGAATGGCGCGGCGCACGCGCGCGTCGAGGGCTTGCACGCGTTCCTCGATGCGGTGCTGAGCGGCGGTGATGATTTCGGCGGCGGCGGAAGGCGTGGGGGCGCGGAGATCGGCGACGAAGTCCGCGATGGTGAAGTCGGTCTCGTGTCCGATGGCGGAGACGACGGGCAAGCCGGATGCGGCGATGGCGCGGGCGAGTGCCTCGTCGTTGAAGCCGGCGAGATCTTCGATGGAGCCGCCGCCGCGAGCGATGAGGATGAGATCTGCCTGGTCTGGATGTTGATTGAACCAGCGGATGCCGGCGACGACGGATGCAGCGCATCCGGGACCCTGCACGGTGGCGGGGTAGACGAGGAGGTCGAGGCGAGCGTGACGGCGGCGCACGACCTTGATGATGTCGTGGAGCACGGCGCCGCTGGTGGAGGTGATGACGCCGGCACAGCGCGGGAAGGCGGGGAGCGGGCGCTTGCGGGCGGCGTCGAAGAGACCTTCTGCGAGCAGCCGGGCCTTGAGTTGTTCATACGCGAGCTGGAGTGCTCCGGCGCCGCGGGGCTCGAGCGTCTCGGCGATGAGTTGGAGTTGTCCGCGGGACTCGTAGACGGAGATGCGGCCGCGCGCGAGGACGGCGAGTCCATCCTCCGGGCGGAAGCGGAGGAGCAAAGCCTGGCGGCGGAAGAGCACGACCGGAAGCTGGGCCTCGCCGTCCTTCAGCGTGAAATAAATGTGACCGGAGGGCGCGGGACGGCAGTTTGAAATCTCGCCTTCGACCCAGATGTCCTGGTACTCGCCTTCGAGTTGCTGGCGGATGCCGGTGACCAGGTCGCGAACGGTCCAGATGCGGCGTTCCTGGGCCGGAGCAGGCGTGGGCGTAGCCGGCTTTTCAGTGAGAGCAGCGCGGCGTCGTGGCTTGGTCTGTCCGGGTGCGGCAGCTACTGTGCCGGTGGGCTGGGAGGACCGGCGCTGGCTGCGCGCGGTTGAACGTGGCTTGGGCGAGGAAGGCGCATGGGCAGGAGCAGCCGCGGGCGAGGCGAAGAGGAGATTCATCTGCGACTGGGCGCTGGTTGATTGAGCCCCGAGGGATTTGGAGAGGAGGGGTTCGGCGGATGAGGGGCGGTCGGGCTGTTGCTGGGGCGCGGATTGCGATGCCCGCGCAGGTTTGGACTTGAGCCAGAGGCCGGCCAGCGTTTGGGGAGCGGAGTTTTCGTCGCCTTCGGCCATATCGGATGAGTCTAGAGCATTTTCAGCGATAGAGGCCGTGCGCCTGGATATATGCGGCGACGGCGGGGGAAAGCAGACCGGGGCATGGATCGCCGGCTTGGAGGCGACGGCGCAGTTCGGTGGCGGAGACATCTTCCTGGACGGTTGCGAGCAGGTGGACGCGGGCAAGTTGCCCAGGCGTGAGAGCAAGTTGTGCGAGCTGCGCCTGGGCGAGGGGGAACTCGGGGCGGCTGACGACGATCCATTCGGCCAGGGCAAGTAGGCGGTCGGGCGAACGCCACTTGCGCATGGTGAGAAAGCTGTCGGCGCCGGTGAGAACGAAGAGGTCTGCAGCAGGGTATTCGCGGGCAAGAGCGGCGAGTGTGTCGACGGTGTAATTTGGCTGGCCGTCGGGGCGCGGGGCATCCAGGGTGGAGACGAGGAAGCTTGCAGGTTGCAGGTGGTCAGGTGTGGATGTCAGGGCAAGGCGAGTCATTTCGAGGCGGTCGGCGAAGGAGGCGGCAGGCAGCTTGGCTTTGAGGGGCTGATTGGCAACCGGAGCGAAGAGGACGCGGTCGAGGGCAAAGGCGTCGGCTGCGGCGGAGGCCAGGCGCAGGTGGCCGCGGTGGATGGGGTCGAAGGTTCCGCCGAAGAAGGCTACGCGCATGGTGACCATGCTAGAGCATCCTGGCAGTCACCGTGGCGTTGCGGAGATCAGGGACAAGGAGGTTTTCCCTGCCAGAAACAGTCCACCCTTTCAGGGAATTCACTGAAAGGGTGGGCTGGGGGACTTGGCCGTTGTCGGCCGTTATGGAGCGGAAGCGCCCTGCATAGCGCTCTTCCCGCGGAAAAGAACACGCTGGCGCTGTCCCGCTGGGCGCGGCATTCCTGCGCAACCTAAGCTGCGGCGGCGCCGGATTAGTGCCTTCCGAAGACGAGACCTGTTCCCAGAGTGATCATGTGGTTGCTCTGGTTGGGGCCAACGCCGGTCGGATAATAGCCCGTGGCATAGTTGCCCAGGAACCCGGCGCTGAACTCCACGACGCGCCAGTCGATACGGTTGTGGATCTTATAATCCGCGCCGGCGCTGAACTGATAGATGAAGTTGTTGCTGTAGTAGGTCCTGCCGGGAACCTTGGTGTGACCGATGCCGAATCCGCCCTGTACGTAAGGGATGACTCCTTTGACCGTGTTCTTAGTGGCCATGCGCAGGCTGAAAATGCCGTCCTGTTGGTTGAAGGTACCGTAATACACGGGATCGCGGAGGGTCTGTCCGCGGGCGTCGATGCCGAAGACAACGGGGCCGGTCTTGAGCTTACCCAGGTAGGGGAGATGGGTAACGTCATAGTAAACACCGTAGGCGGGCCCGAAGAGCCAGGGACGGTCGATGTCCTGACTTCCTGCGTGGGTGACGTAGGTGTTGACGCCTTCCTGTGTGAACTGTTGGGCATTGAAGCTGAGATAGACTCCGGCTTGCGCGTGTGCAGCGGCTGATGCGAGGACGACGGTGAGAACAATAGCTATAGTTCGCAGTTTCATCGATGTTCCTTTTGCGAAGAGTTTGGGGCACCGATGAGCATATAGAAGTAAGAGGGCAATGTCAGCAACAAATTTCTATAGCGGAAAGATTTCGCGGGCGGAAACCGGGCATTTGGGGGTATCCCCGCAGGGTCCGGCGAGCGATAAAAGGCCAGAGTCCACTAGAAACGGAAGACCAGGCCGGAGCTGAAGGTGAGCATCGTGGTTGCGGGGATGGTGGGGCCGGAGGAGGAGAGGGTCGACGTGCTGGCGGTGGTGAGGGAGCCGTAGCCGACTTCGAATATCCGGACGTCGACATGGTGGGCCAGGGTGTAGTCGACGCCTGCGAAGACGCCGTAGTCGAGCTTGCTGATGTGGACGGTGCTTTGCTGGGCCTTGGTGGTGCCATCGCCAATGGTTATCTCGGCATAGGGCTTGAAGGGGCGGGTAAAGGGAGCGGCGGAGACACGCACGCCCACCAGGAACTCCCTGAGCATGGCGTTGTTGGCGTGCAGGTCGGAGTAGCGCATATCGAAGCCGGTGCCGATCTTGCCGGAGTGGAAGAAGTCGTAATAGCCGCCCAGGTTGTAGCCATAGAACACCTGGGAGGTGGAACCCGTGCCGAGGAAAGTGTCGTCGCTGTTATTATCTGCCACGGAGTTGCTGGCCACGATGGCGACGGGGTTGAAGTAAAGGCCGACGTTGCCCTGTTCCTGGGCGTGGGCCACGACCGTCGTCAGGGCGAGAAAGACGACTGTGGCAAGGTACCGAAGCTTCATTATGGATCCTCAAGAAAAACGTAACTCTGGCGCTGCCCGCGAGAGGGCGCAGCTACAAGTCTATAGAAAGATTTGCAATCGGATGCGAGTCTCTGGGACGGACGGCAGTTTTCCGTTGCGGGGTGTCGATTTGTCAGGGAAAGCGGACGACGAGCCCGGCGCTAAGGGTGAAGATGGTGGCGACCGGGGCGGTGACTCCGCTGCTGATGCCGGACATCCTGCCGTACTCGAATTCGGCGGCGCGCAAGTCCAGGTGCGGCAGGAGGGTGTAATCGAGTCCGGCGGCGACCTGATACTGGAACTTGGTGCTGTAGGTGTAACTGGTGTCGCCGGAGATGGGTGCGGTGTCGTAACGGGAGCCACCGGCGCCCACGGACCCCTGAATGTAAGGCCGAATGGGCAGGAGAGGCGGCTTGACTACCAGGCGCAGGCCGAAGAGCGCGCTTCTGTACCTCTGCTGGCTTCCCCAGCCAAGGTCACCGCGCAGGTCTGCGCCGATCGCGATGGGGCCCAGCTGGAGAAAATCGTAGTAGACACCCACGCCGGGCCCTTCGAACCAGGTGGTTGCCTGGGTAGAACTGCCCACGCTGGTGGCGGTGAGGCGAACTGAATCGAACTTGCCATAGACGCCGACCTGGGCATGGGTCGGCGCAGAGGAGATCGCGATACCAAGGAAGATAGCCAGCCAGCGCAGTTTCATCAGGTCCCCGCTTTTGTGAAGCAGTGGTGGAGCAACGATACGCGCAGATCGCCAAATGCGGGCGATGATTGTTGCGGGACAACGCGGTTTAATCTGAGATGCAAAACCTGGGCAGGAAGTCTTATCGAGCGCGGCCGCGAGCCCGGGGGGCGGGCGGCGGGTAGGCGGGCTTGAGTTTGACCGGAGCAGCCGGTTTGGGCTCGGCGATGTCAATGGGGGTGGGGCGGTGGGCGGCGACCAGTTCGGCGATGGCGAACTTGAGCGGCTCGATACCTTCGCCGGAGACCGCGGAAATGGCGTAAAGGGGCAGCTTGCGGCGCTTGGCGAAGGCGGCGAGTTTCTTGAGCTTGTCGGGGTTGGCAATATCCGCCTTGGCCGCAACCAGGATGGTCGGTTTGGCGGCGAGGGCCGGGTCGAAGGACTTCAGCTCTGCGGTGATGACACGGAAGTCGGCGACCGGATCGGGACGGGCTGTACCTTCCGTGGCGCTTGAGTCGGAGACATCGACGAGGTGCACGATGACCGAGGTGCGCTCGATGTGCTTGAGGAACTGGATGCCCAGGCCATGGCCGAGGTGCGCGCCTTCGATGAGGCCGGGCAGATCGGCGACGGTGAAGGAAAGTTCATGGGGAAAGTCGCCGACCTGGACCACGCCGAGGTTGGGTTCGAGGGTGGTGAACGCGTAGTTGGCAACCTTGGGTTTGGCGGCGGAGATGCGGGAGATCAGAGTCGACTTGCCGACGTTGGGGTAGCCGACCAGGCCGGCGTCGGCGAGTAGGCGAAGTTCGAGACGGTAGCTGCGCTCTTCGCCGGCGCGGCCGAGTTCGTGCTCGCGGGGAGCTTGATGGGTGGAGGTGGCGAAGTGCTGATTACCGCGTCCTCCGCGCCCTCCACGGGCGATGACGATGGTTTCGCCGGGGTGGGCGAAGTCGTGGACGAGTTCGCCTGTCTGGTCGTCGAAGAGCAGCGTGCCGACCGGGACCTTGAGTGTGGTGGGTTCGCCGGTCTCGCCCGAGCAGTTGGAGCCGAGGCCGTGGCCTCCGCGCTGGGCTTTGTGCTCAGGATTGAAGCGGAAGTGGACTAAAGTGTTGTGGGAAAGTGAGGACGACATGAGGATATCTCCGCCGTGACCACCATCCCCGCCGGAGGGTCCGCCGCGGGGAACGAACTTTTCCCTGCGAAATGCCATACATCCGTTGCCGCCGTCGCCGGCTTTGACTCGAATTCGGGCTTCGTCGATAAACATTATTCGCTTCCCAGTGTAGCGGAAGCAGGATAGGGTTATGACATACCTTGATTTGCCATGGCGTAACGCGCGGGTTTCTACCCGCGCGCTGCGTACTTTCAATTTTGAGTGGCTTGGCCTCGGTCGTAACTTCCCGTTGATACAAGGATGCCAGTATGGGAGGCGAAGCCAAGAGACCGAGGTATGAGAAGGACTGATCCCGTGACCAATTGGAGCTGACAAAAGCGCTCCGGGCGACGGGGAGATAAACGAAGTTTTTGGAGATGTTAGGAGACGCAATGTTGACGACGATGATGAACAAGATCAGGATGACCGGGCTTTGTATTGCAGTGCTATGCATAGCGACGACGGCCATGATGGCGCAATCGACCACCCAGGGCGCGATCAGCGGAACGGTGTTCGATTCGACGGGTGCTGTATTGCCGAATGCGACGATAACGATCCACAATGACTCCACCAACGCGGAGATCAGAGTTTCGTCGGAGGCGAGCGGCAAGTTTGATGCGCCGCTGGTCGAGCCAGGCAGCTATACGGTGACCATCGCAGCGGCGGGGTTCGGCACCGTGACTGAGCACAGCGTGATTGTGCAGGTGGGCCAACCGACGAACCTGTTGCCGCATTTGGCGATCGGGACTGCTGCGCAAACGGTGGAGGTCACGTCGGAGGCCCCGGTGCTGAACCTGGAGTCGCCGGACTTCGCTTCCAACCTGAACTTGAAGGCGATGCAGGATTTGCCCATCAACAACCGCCGCTGGTCGGCGCTGGCGATGGGGACTCCAGGCGTGGTTTCGGATAGCAATGGCTTCGGTCTGGTGTCGATTCGCGGCATCAGTCCGATTCTGAATAATGTGCTGATCGACGGCGCTGACGACAACCAGGCCTACTTTGCAGAGGAGCGTGGCCGTACTCGCGAGGCGTACTCGACTTCGTCGATGGCGGTGCGCGAGTTTGCGGTCAACAGCGGTGTGTATCCCGCGGAGTTCGGCCGGGCGGCCGGCGGTGTCATCAACTCGGTGACCAAGAGCGGTACCAATGCCTTGCATGGTCAGGCATATTTCTTCGATCGCGAAAGCAACTGGAACGCCTACAACGATTACACCACCAACACGACGGCGGTTTATGCCAATGGCGGCACCATCCCCAGCAGCTTTGTCACGGCACCCTACAAGCCTGAAGACATTCGCAAGATCTACGGTTTCACGGTTGGCGGCCCGCTGATCAAGGACAAACTGTTCTTTATTTACACCTACGACCAGCACAGCCATATCAATCCAGGAGTCGCCAATCCCACGTCATCGGCGACCTTCTACACGCTGCCGGATGCAGCGACGGCCGCCGGCGCCAATACGGTGACCGTCCCCAGCACCGGAATCACTTATACCTGCACTCTGGCGACCGGGTATCTTGCGCAAACGTCGCCCACCACTCCGGTGACAACGGCTCCGGCGATCGATGCTTCCGCCTGCGCGCTTGCAGCCCGTGAAGGACAAAGCAGCTACGCAGCAGGTCAGTCGGCCTACGTAGGCGGTATCGCGAGCTTCCTGCCGGACCTCGGCCGTGTGCCGCGCGCCGGATATCAGGAGATCAATACCCCCAAACTGGACTGGCAGATCAATGCCAAGAACCGGGTCAGCGTTCTGTATCACCGCCTGCGCTGGGACGCTCCGGGCGATGTGCAGACCGGTTCCTCTACGGATTACACCATCGACACGTGGGGCAACGATTTCGTCAAGCTGGATTATGGAGTTACCAAGCTAACCAGCTCGATTACGCCGAGTGTCAGCAATGAAGTGCTCTACCAATATGGCCGCGAGTTGAACGACGAAGGCCAGCAGGCATACAGCGCGTACACCAAGGCCAACCTGATTGGCTCGACGGGAAACGTGCCGGAGATTGCGCTGGACACGTCGGTCGCCTTCAATGTCGGCTCTCCCTATTATTCCTATCGCACGGCTTATCCCGACGAGCGGAAGTGGCAGGCTGCCGACAGCCTTTTCTACATCAAGGGCAACCACACGCTTAAGTTCGGCGCGGATTTGGTGCACAACCACGATCTGGCCAACGTGCTCAATAACGATCCGAACGGCTATTACACGTACAGCTACCTGGGCAACTATTTTGCCGACATCTACGCTCACAATAACGGGCTGGCCAGCGATAGCTGCAATACCACCGGATTGCAGTTTGGGTCGGCAACGACTTCCGCGGTAGGCACCTCTCCCTGTTATTCAACCTTCGGTCAAAGCTATGGACCGCCGGTCTTCGCTATTGCCACGATGGATTATGGATTCTTCGCGCAGGATAACTGGAAAGTGACGCCGCGGCTGAGCTTTGAGATGGGCCTGCGGTACGACTATGAAGCTTTACCGGCGCCACCGATTCCAATCGCTGCCATCCCGCAAACCTCGAATCACCCCAGCGACAAGAACAATATTGGCCCGCGTCTCGGATTTGCGTACGATCTGTTCGGCAACGGCAAGAGCGTTCTCCGCGGCGGCTATGGGATTTTCTATGGCCGTATCACCAATGGCATTCTGCTGACGGCTTACCAGAACTCCGGCAACCTGACCGGCGGCCAATATACGACCAGCTTCAAACCGGTTGTTTCCGGCAGCACGCCGGCCGGTCCGATGCTGCCTAACATTTACAACAGCACGACCAATCCGCCCACTCCGGCGGTGGTGTTCCTGGCGAAGAACCTGCAGAATCCGCAGGTTCACGAGTTCGACCTCGTCTACCAGCAGGAGATAGGAAGAGGTACGGTCGTTTCAGCCAGCTATCTGGGCTCGCTGGGCCGGCAGTTGCCGAACTACCTCGACGTGAACATGGACCCGACCACAACCGTGACGATCCCGATCACAGTCTCCGATATCGCGAACAAGGGCCCGCTGCCGAACGGCGCAGTTTACCAGGTGAAGACTTACACCAAGTACGGCAATGCTGCTTTGTTTGGGACGGCCGGCACCAGCTACCAGGGCATCACGGAGGTCATCAGCAACGTGAATTCCTCCTACAATGCGCTGGTCGGCGAAGTGCAGAACCGATCCATCCACAATCTTCAGTTTGATTTCAATTACACCTGGGCGCACGCTCTGGACTATGCCCAGAACGCCACCACCAGCCTCTCCGGAACGTCGGAAGGCTGGCTGGACCCATATGCAAATGCGTCGAGCAACTACGGCAACTCCAACTACAATATTCCCGACCGTTTTGTTGCCTATGTCATCTATGACATTCCGGGCATCCACGGCAACAGCATCCTCAAGTACTTCACCAACGACTGGAATATTGACGACAGCTTCCAGGCGGGTAGTGGATTGCCTTACTCGGCGGCCCTCAGCAGCAGCTTCAACTCGTCCTCCGCAATCTTGCAGGGGTGGTTTGGGGACGGCTTCACATCCTTTGTTCCAGTGATTGGCCGCAACACTTACAAGGACCCCCGCCACATCGTGGATGACGTGCGCATCGACAAGAAGATTCCGATCACGGAGCGCTACAATGTCGAGCTGCTGTTGAACGTCTTCAATATTGCGAACCACCAGAACATCGATGGTATCGCGACAACTGCGTATAAGTTGAGCGGTACGACGGCGGGCACAATGACGTTCCAGGATTCGGCGGTTAACGCTACCAACTTCGGATCGGCTACCAGCAGCAACAACAGCGGTTTCCTGTTCACCCCGCGCAACGTGGAGATCGCAGCCAAGTTCAACTTCTAACCCTACATTTGTATAGGATCATGGGCGGCGGCTTCGGCTGCCGCCCTTCTTTTTGGGTGAGGGGTTGCCAGGCTGAGGTTTACGGCGGTTTGGGTAAAAGGCTTCCCTAATCGGGAAAAGTCGGTTAGTCTTCGGCTGCTCCCCGTACGCTGTTCCGGGCCGCGTTGAAGTGGTTGTTCAGGCTGCACCGCGACGGCGGTGCGGGGCGGTACGCTCTCTCTCGAAGCGAGGCGGGCGGGCAGGTAAAACGCGTTGTATCTCTCTCCTGCTGAGTTGGTTCGGAGGGCGCGTGAAGGCAGGTCGACCGGCCCTGGCCGGTTGCGCCGGGAAAGTCTTCGTGTGGCCCTTGGATTTCTGGAACGAGGGCCGATGGACGTCGGGCACGGACTGCACCACGGATTGCGATGGGGGGGGTGGAACGCGGCGGCGGGGGCGTGGCTGGTGTGGCTGGGTTGCGGCCTGGGTGCGGGGGCGTGGGCGCAGTCGGCGACGGATGGGGCGATTGGCGGGTGGGTACTGAGCGCGGCGGGCGCTCCGGTGGCAGGCGCGTGGGTAGTGGTTCGCGAGGCGGAGACGGGGCTGGCGCTGCGCGCGCGCTCAGGAGCCCATGGCGAATTTCTGGTGGCGCGACTCCCGGTGGGCGAGTATGCAGTCTCCGTGGAGGATGCCGGGGCGGTTTTGACGCTTCCGGGGCCGGTCGAGGTGGAGCTGGGCGAGGTGACGGAGGTCGAGGCGCGGCTGCAGCCGGGCTCGGGAGCCGGCGGGTTGAATGCACCCGGTGGGGCGAAGGCCGACGGGACGAGGTTGAAGGAGGCAGACCTGACTGCCCTGCCTGCGAACGGTGAGTGGAGGTCGTTGGCACTTGTGGCTGCCGGGGCCAACCACGCGGCGGGTGGGGATAACGATGTGAGCTTTCGCGGGATTGCCGCGACCCAGAATAGCGATAGCATGGACGGCGCGAGCGGGGATGAAGGCTTTACCGGCGCGCGTCTGGGCGCGGGAGTGGAAGAGGACGCGGACGGCGGTTCGGACGAGGTTTACGACCGCGCGGCAGGTGCGGGCAGCGGCTCGCGGTCGGTGGCCGACGGCGGCCAGAGGGCGGGGTCGTCGTATGCGTTTTCGCAGGCGGCAGTGCGCGAGTTCCGGGTGCAGGGACAGGGCGATGCGGCGGCGTACGGCTCGTCGCTATACGGTCACGGCGTGGGCGGAGTGGTGACGACGGTGTCGCGATCGGGTGGGACGCGGCTGCACGGAATGGCCTTCTACACGGTTCGGGACAGCGCGTGGGCTGCGGCAAATCCGTTTTCGGTGGATTCGACCTACGCGAACGGTGTGGTGATGAGCGGAGTGGTGAAGCCGCTGGACCTGCGGCAGCAGTTTGGGGGAAGCGTGGGCGGGCCAGTGCGGTGGAAGAGCGACCGCGGATCGACACGGGTGGGCGCGGATCAACGACAAAGGCTGTTTTTCTTTTATGCGTTCGATGGGCAACGGCGGAACTTTCCTGCGATCTCCGCGCCGGGCTATGCGGGGTTCTATACTCTGACGGCGACCCAGACCGCGCTGCTGGCGAATCGCGGAGTGACGCCGGCCCAGACGAATACGGCGCTGAACTATCTGGACAGCCTGACCGGGACGGTCGCGCGGACGGCCGACCAAACGGTGAACTTCGGGCGCGTGGACTGGCAGCGCAGGGGCGGCAGCAGGGTGGTGCTGGAGTACAACCGGGCACGCTGGAGCGGGCCAGGAGCGGCGCGGTCGGGCGCAGTGGTGGACCGCGGTACGGCGAGCATCGGATCGAGCTACGGCAAGGTGGACGCGGGCGTGGCGCGATGGGTCGAGTTCCTGACTCCGGGGCTGAGCAACGAGGTGCGGGCGCAGTACGGGCGCGAACTGCAGTACGAGACAGCGCAGGCGCCACTGGCGCAGGAACCGAACGTCGGGCCAGGCGGAATGCCGCCGGAGGTGTCGATCGGGCCGGACGGATTCGTCTTTGGAACGCCGGCGGCGCTGGGGCAGAAGGCGTATCCCGACGAGCGGCGCCTGGAGGTTGCGGACGTGCTTGCATGGGTGCGGGGGCGACACTTCATCCAAGTCGGCGGGGACTTCAGCGCGCTCAGCGACTTCACGGATTCGCTGACGAACGTGGACGGGACGTTCAACTACGACAGCGGCGCGACGGGTGGCAAGGCGGGCGGGCTGGTGGACTGGATTACGGACTATACCTTCAACGTGAACGCGTATCCGAACGGAGGCTGCCCGTCGATTGGGGCGGCGGTGCATGACTTCTGCTTCCGGTCGTACTCGCAGAGCTTCGGTCAGCAGAGCCTGAGCTTCCCCACGCAGGAGTGGGCGGGCTTTGCGCAGGACGACTGGCGGGTGGCGCAGCGGCTGACAGTACATGCAGGAGTGCGGTACGAGTATGAGTTCCTGCCGCTGCCGCAGCAGCCGAACGCAGCGCTGGATGAGGTGTTCGGCGGGGTGGGCGCGACCAGCGTGTTTCCCGAGGACAGAAACAACTTCGGGCCGCGGCTGGGGCTGGAGTGGGCGCCGTTTGGCGCGGGCCGCGGCGTGGTGCGGGTGGGCTACGGTGTTTACTTCGGCAAGCTGCCGGGCGCGACCATTCGCGCGGCGCTGCTGGATACGGCGTTGCCCGGTTCGACGACGCGGGTGCGGATTCTGCCGACCACTGAGACGGTTTGCCCGCAGAACACCGAGGTCGGGTTTGGGTACGCATGCTCGTACCTGGCGGAGCCGGCCGGCGTGGTGGCGGCGACGACGTCGGCGATGGTGTTCGACCGCAGGTTTCGTTTGCCGATGGTTGAGCAGGGATCGGTCTCGCTGGAGCACGAGGTCGGCTGGGGAGTGCTAGGCAGCGCGCGGTACGAGATGAATCTCGACCGGCAACTGCCGAACTCGGTAGACATCAATATCGCTCCGTCGACGGACGTGAAGGAGTTCGAGTTGCAGGGCGGGACGGGCGCGGCGGGCGCGCGGGACGGAGAGACCTTTGCCGTTCCGGTGTATTCGGCGCGGGTGAGCACGAGCTTTGGGCCGGTGACGGACGTGATCTCGAACGCGAATGCGAGCTACAACGGGCTGACGCTGGAGGCGCGGCGCGGACTGGGCGGGCGCGCAGGCATGGGCGGGATGGGGCGCGGGCTGGAGTTCCGCGCGGCGTGGACGTGGTCGAAGGCGATCGACTACGGGCAGAACTCGGGCGCGGTGCCGCGGACGAATGGGCAGTTCGATCCGTTCGATGTGCGCTACGACAAGGGGCTGTCGGCGCTCGATTTTCCGCATCGCGTGGTGGCGACGGCGGTGTGGTCGCCACGGATGCGCGGGGCGGAGTCGGACGTGCGGGCGACAGCGGAGCGGGCGATCTGGCGAGCGGCGGATGGATGGTCGCTGGCGGCGATCTTCCAAGAGGCGAGCGGGCGCGGGTACAGCTACGACGTGTTCGGCGGATCGCGGCTGGCGGGCGGGCACGAGAGCATCAACGGCTCGGGCGGTTCGACGGTGCTGCCGACGGTGGGGCGGAATACGCTGCGGCTGCCGGACTCGGCGAACCTGGATGTGCGGCTGAGCCGGAGCTTCCGGCTGGGCTGGATCACGAGAAGCGAGTCGCTGCGCCTGCGCGGCGCGGTGGAGGGGTTCAATGTGATGAACCACGTGAACATCTCGGGCGTGACCCAACGGGCGTTCCTGGCGGAAACGCCGGTGCCGTTGAGCGGGACGACCGGGCCGGAGGTGACGCCGCTGGTGTTCCAGGATGCGGCAACGGTGGCGACCGAAGGTCTGAATGTGCTGCCGTTCGGGGCGTATACCGAGGCGGGAATGAACCAGGCGCGGGAGCGGCAGGTGCAGTTCGGGCTGCGGCTGGAGTTCTGAAGGTCTGGTTGGGGGTGAGGGAAGAGCGAATCACAGAGAACACGGAGCAAAAGGAGAGAACACAGGGGAGACAATTATTCTTTTGGGATGGTAAGGGGGATTTCGAGGGTGCCGACTTTGTTGGAGACGGTGTCGAAGACGCCGGCGCGGAGGGTGAGTTGGCCGGGGGGAAGGTCGATGGGGAGGAAGAACTGGAAGGGCGTCAGGATGAACTCCTGGTATTCCTCAGGGGTGAGGGGCAGCTTGAGGGTCTGGCTGCGAACGTTGAGCAGCTTGCCGTCGGAGTCATAGGCGGCGATGTCGAACTCGAGCGATGTATTGCGTACGCCGCCGGGTGTGACGGCGAAGTCAATCTGGGATTGATCCAGTTTGTAGATAAGGCCGTAGGTGACCGGAGTCTTGCCTGAGACTGCGAGCGCGCGGCGGGAGTCAGCGGATTTTGCGGGCCTGGCGGCTGGATTGGGCGCGCTCGGGGTGATCTGAAGGTCGAAGGTGAGCTGAGTTGAGGGGAGAGCTCCGAAGCCCATGGAGGCCTGGTTCATGTGAACCTTGAGCACGGCGTCGGGCGGGCTAGGCTGCTCGTCGTTGTAGCCGTTGCGGTAGGTGAGGTGAAGGCCGGGACGGTCGACCTGGATCTTGATGGGGTGGAAGTGGCCGTCGCTGTCGGGACGAGTGGGGACGTAGGAGAGAGTGTAGAAGTGGGAGGTGTCGTCGACGATTTTGGCGACAGCGGATTTGAAGTCGTTGGTGTTGTAGATGGCGGCGCCGCCGGTCTGGGTGGCGATGTCCTCGGCGAAAAGGGTCCTCCGGCCGAGAGCGCGTGGCTGCGGGCAGCGGATGAGCCCTTGAGCAGGTACGCCCATTGGGTCGAAGGGATAGATGGCGATCTGCTCCTGCGCGAAGCGGTCGTAGACGTCCATGAGGCGATGGACGAAGGTCATGTCCGTGAAGCCCCAGGAGAGACCGCCATCGCGCAGAATGGGAGGCGGAGCGCCGACCCAGATGAGGTTCTTACGGCCGTGAATGCCTGCGAGATAGGCGGCGATCTGGTCGGCGGCGGCGATGGGATCAGCGCCCGGAGGGTTGCCGAGGCGCTGGACGACAAGGCTATCGACTGCCGCTGCTGCTCGTGCGCCATCGGTGGTAAAACCCTGGACGAGATGAAGCCCCTGATCCGGCAGGAAGGTGAAGATGGCAACCTGGGTCCCGGCGGGCATGGTGCGCAGATAATCGGCCATGTACTGCTTGGCGCGGGTGATGAGCGCGCCCTGGCAGAGCGCCGCTTCCTCGCCGGTTGGTGGCGGCATTATGAAGTAGATGATCTGGACCGGGCCGTTGGCGGGCAGGGTGGCGGCGTTGGTGTAGGTGTTGGGCGGGAGGGTGCGAGGGGGAGCGGGAGGGGCGGTCTTGTCGTATTCGGCGAAGCTGCGGATGGGTTGGGGATGGCCGTCCTCTTCGATGGTGAAGTCGGATTGGGTGAGGCCGCGGACGGGCTGGCCTTTGTCATCGGTGACGAGGACATCGAGGATGGTTTCGCGGGAGTAGACCTGGATGGTAGGGATGGTGGCAGATTTCGCCTGCGCGGAGAACAGGGCCGTGCGGTCTTTGGCTTCGACCGGGCGAATCCGGCTTCCAGCAAGAAGGGTCAGAACGAAGGTTGTGCCAACCATCGCGAGAGCTGTTCTGGTGGGTCGCATCGGTTAGTCTCCTTTGGAGATGCCCTCAGGGGCTAAAGCCCAATCCCATTAAAGGGAGTTTACGGCACGGCTGAAGCCGTGCCCTTAAGCAAAACAAAAAACAACGGTGCGGGTAGGATGTGTCTGATTTGGTCCTCGACGGAGTCTCTGGCTTGGAAGAAAGCATACCCCAGGGGAGACCCGAGGCTGAAGCCTCGGGCTACCAGCCCTATCTTTGCGGTCGGCCACCTGCGAGTGTGGTGAGCCCTCCTCATTTGGGGGTTGGGTTGGGGGTGATGGAGGCGGTGGGGATTTCGATGGCGCCGACGCGGTTGGAGGTGAGGTCGTGGACGGCGATGCGGAGGAAGTAGTCGCCGGTGGCGGGGACGTCGATGTCCTGGTGGGCGTTGGCTCCGCCGGTGAGCATGGAATGGTAGACGGCGGGCGGAAGGATGGGGCTGACGGTTTTGGCGGTGGAGTTGATCGCGTCGCCGTCGGCGTTGTAGACGTTGACGCCGTACTCGAATGCGCCACGGTAGTTGCCGTCGGGCGAGGGGGCGAGGTCGATGCCGTGGAGGTCGATGGTATAGGCGATGGAGAGATGGCGGTATGGCGGGTGCATGTGCTTCGGGTCGGGGTTGTTTTGGGCCGAAGGCGTGGCGGATGCAGGAGATTGGGTGACCTGGACGCGAAACAGAATTTGGGTGGCGTCGAGCGTGAGGCCGGGCTTTGGAGCAACCTTGCTTGGGTCTTCGGCGTAGTATTCGTCGCGATAGGTGAGCTTGAGCCCAGGCTGGTTCGCAACGATCTTGATCGAGTGGTGGCGCCCGTCGTACTCGCTGCCGGGCGGGACGTAGGAAAGCGTGTAGTAGTCGGAGCCGGAATTGATGGCCTTCGCCGTGAGATCGGCCAAGTCGTTGGAGTTGTAGTAGGCATTGCCCCCAGTAACTTCGGCGACGGCTTCCATCGACAGTAGTTCATAAGGGTGGGATTCGAATAAGGGGTCTGCTGCGACGGGAACTCCACGGACCCATATAGGAGAGACTGTGACCTGAGCCGCGGCAAGCAGCCCATAAGCCTTTTGGAGATCTACCGAGTAGTTCGGCAGGCAGTACCTGGGAGCCAGGAAAGCCTGACTAAAGGCTGGGTCGGTCAACGAAGGAATGCCGGTTGTAAACCACAGCAGGTTTTTTCTTCCCTTAATGCGAGCTGCTTCCGCAGCTATCTGGTCCAGAGATTCGAGGGTCATGCGGTTACGCGCGGCTTGCTGGCTGCAAAAGGATTCAATGGTAGGCCCCAAGGGATCATTGGGGACGGGGGGAAGTATCAAGACGTTTGCGTCGGTGTCGTACTTCATGGCGGCGACCGCTGCGCTGAGCTGCGCGGGGTCGGAGGTAATGCCCTGCAAAACTCGTAGATTGCCTGGATTAGATGTTCCAATAACCGCCACCCGCGTACCGACCGGCATGTTCTGCAAGTACTGCATCGCGTATTGTTTGACATGGTGTTGCCGCTCCATGGAGCGTGCCAAACTACTCGGCCCAGGATCACTGCCAATCGCAAAGACCGGAGCGGCGTTGGTGAAGTCGAGCCACAGAATATTGGTAGCTCCGCTGGCAGCCGGCGGCTGGACGTTGCTGTAGACGTTGGGCGGCAGCTTGGGCAAGGGTTGAACGGTACGGGTGCCGAACTCCTCGAAGCTGCGGATGGGTTCGGGCTTGCCGTCTTCCTTGACAGTGAAATCGTCGCGAGTGAGGCCGTGGATCGGGTTGCCCTTCGCATCGGTGACGGTGACGTCGACGATGGTTTCGCGGGAGTAGACCTTGAGAGTGGGGGCGGAAGGAATCTGGGCGACGGCGGCGAGGGTGAGGCAGGCTGCGGCGAGGGTAAAGTGCACGTGGGAATGAGCGTGGGGCCGGAGGGGATGCATATTCGCGGCTATCGTACGCCGGTGGGGGTGGGAAAGCGAGGGGTTCGTGGTTGGTGAGGCGAGAAGCAGATTCCTTTCGGGAATGACAAACAAGAAAACAATCAGCGGCAAGGCGAACGACAGAGATTCTGAGCTTCGCTCAGAATGACGCTTTGATGGGGGTGTGGTGGCACGCGACGCGGACTCCAGTATCCCCGGCCCCAGTTCCGCCGCGACGCGGACTCCAGCATCCCCGGCCGCAGCTCCGCCGTGAAGCGGGCTATGATTGGGGTTCGGAGAAACGATGACGACGCAATATTATTCTGGGCCGAATTATTTCGGCCGATTTGTCGGTTTCGTGCTGGCGCTGGTGCTGGGCGCGGCGGGGTTCGCGGTTTTTGTGCGCCATGCGCCTGCGGGCAGGCTGGGCCGCCTCGCCACGTGGACTACAGGGAGGGCGACCACACTGGATGCGTCCGTGCCGGAGGTGGTCGAGAAGGTGCAGCGGCTGAGCCGGCTGGAGACGGCGGTGTACTCGGTGGATACGGTGGTGGAGACCAGCCGGCCGCCAGTGAGCCAGCCGGACGCGCCGGGCTGGGACCGTATTCTGCTGGTGGCGCACGGCGAGAGCACCGCGGGCATCGACCTGGGGCAGCTAAAGCCGGAGGACGTGCGCATCGATGCAGGCACGCGCAGCATTCACGTGACGCTGCCGGCGTCGCAGCTTTTTTCGACTACCGTGGACAGCCATCACGCACGAGTTTATGTGGGCTCGACGGGGTTGCTGGTGCCGGCCGACCAGGACCTCGCGGCGGACCCGCGGGCCAAGGCGCAGGACCAGTTGCAGCATGCGGCGCTGGCGGACGGCATCCTGGATGCGGCGAGCAAGAATGCCCGGGCCACGGTGACGGCGCTGCTGTATGCGCTGGGGTTTGAGCGCGTGGATGTGAGCTAGACCGCCGAAATGGGACGTTTGACCTATAAGTGGTACACGGGTGAACGGAAATTCACTCACGATCCACACACGACCTGCGATATCATACTTGGCATGAGGTTTCTCCCCATGTTCGGGTGTTGCGAAAGATCGTCCAGGGATTCTGAAAAGAAAGAAGCCGCCGGCGCGGTTGCCGACAACGGCGCCGGCGGTGATGCGGAGTTTGAGGAAGAGTCCCACTTTCTGAAGACGGTGGGATGGGTTTCCGCGGCGCTGGGCGCGGTGGCGCTGGGTCTGATTGTGGGGCGCGAGATCCGCCAGCGGTACAAGTTTAACCGGCAGACGCCTTACGATCTGTACGCGCACTCGGGCGATGAACTGCCGGATGTGGATTGCGGCGTGGGGATTTAGGAGCCGGGTCGAACAAAGGCCCGGGGCTAAAGCCCGGATGGATTTTGGGGCGGTTGTTTCGTGGGGTTAAAACCCCACGCTAATCCGGAAAGACCTTCTTCAGCAGCTTCTTAGCGCTGTGTCTTCCGCCCCATTGCATCGCCTACTGATTTACGATTGATTCCGTGATCAAGACAGCTTTTCTCTTTCCTGGCCAGGGCTCGCAGTATGTGGGCATGGGCCGCGATCTCTATGACAAATTTCCGGCTGCGCGCGCGGTCTTCGACGAGGCCGATGAGGCGCTCGGCTTTGCGCTGTCGGAGCTGATCTTCGCAGGGCCGGAAGAGACGCTGAAGCTGACGGAGCACACGCAGCCGGCGATTCTGACGGTGTCCACGGCCGCGGGGAGGGTGCTGGCAGAGGCGGGGGTGCGTGCGGCGCTGGCGGCGGGGCACTCGCTGGGCGAGTACTCGGCGCATGTGGCGGCTGGGACGCTGAGCTTTGCCGACGCGGTGCGCGCGGTGCGGCTGCGCGGGCGGTATATGCAGGAGGCGGTGCCGGCGGGCGAAGGGGCGATGGCAGCGATCCTGGGGATGGATGCAGGGCTGATTGCAACCATCTGCGAGCAGGTGGCGGACCAGATGACGCCGCTGCCGAAGACGCCGGAGGCGGCCGGGTTCGATGCGCGGTTGGCGGTGGTTTCGGCGGCGAATCTGAACTCGCCTTTGCAGACGGTGATCTCAGGTGCGACGGGTGCGGTAGAGCGGGCGGCGGCATTGTGCAAGGAGGCGGGCGCGAAACGGACGGTGATGCTGCCGGTGAGCGCACCCTTCCACTGCGCGCTGATGCAGCCGGCGCAGGATGCGCTGGCGAAGGACCTTGCGGGGCTGGGGTTCCGCGATCCGGCGTTTCCGGTGGCGGCGAATGTGAGCGCTACTCTGGTGACGACGGGCAATGCGGCCCGCGCGGCGCTGATTGCGCAGGTGACCGGGGCGGTGCGATGGGTGGAGTGCGTGCAAATGCTGGTTGGCGAGGGCGCGACCCACTTCGTAGAAGTCGGCCCGGGCAAGGTGCTGAGCAATCTGATGCGGCAAATTCAGGGCAAGGATTGGGCGACGCCGGTGCTGCATGTGGAGGATTCGGCGTCGCTGGAGAAAGCGGTGGCGGGGCTGGGCGGCGGGTATGGTACAGTCAAGCCAATAATTTGAGTGCCCTCCGTCTCATAATCGATTAACTATCGAGGTACACCGATGCGGATTGCAATCTGGGGATTGCCGATTCTGATGGTTGTGGGATGCGAGGTTTTGGCCGCCCAGCCGGTGGGGACGCTGCAACAACCCGTTCAGAACGCGCAGGCCGTTGCGGCCAACGCAGCAACAACGCCAGGGAACGATGGTCCGCGGTTTGAGGTTGCGACGATTAAGCCGAGCAATCCTGCTGCGTGTTGCGACCGGACGTTCTTCGAGAACGGCAGACGTTTGCAGAGTAACAACACTTATCTGAAGTGGATGATTCAGTGGACTTATAGCCTTCAGCCGAACCAGATCGTGGGCGGTCCCTCCTGGGTGGACATGGATCGCTACGACATTACCGGCGAGATGGAGGGAACCGCGGTGCCCACGAATCTGCAATGGAGGGCTGCCATGCAAAAGCTGCTGGCGGACCGCTTCCAGTTGCAGTTTCACCATGAGACGCGGGAGATGGCTGCGTATGCGCTGGTGATCGCGAAGGGCGGGCCAAAGTTGAAGAAGGACGACGGCGATCCCATGCCCGAGGCTACTGGTTTCGGGGGCTCCCCTGGACACACGATGATGGGCTGGGGCCGGAATGTGACGATCGGTCAATACTTCGGCGAGCTGCAGCGTCTAGCTCTCGACCTTCCCGTTGTCGACAGGACGGGTCTGAGCGGGACGTTCAATATCCAATTAATGTTCACCCGCGAAGATCTTCAGTCTGTGGGCATGACAGATCTTCCGGACGGTGTCCCGCCGAACATTTTCGATGCGCTGCAACAGCAGCTTGGATTGAAGCTGGAGAAGGTGAAGGCCCCGGTGGACGTGCTGGTGATTGACCACGCGGAGCCGCCGTCGGAGAATTAGCGGGCGAAGCTAGGGCTCGGTGTAGTAGCCGGTGCGGGTGCGGGCGATGAGGCCCGGCTGAGCCACTTTGATTTGCAGGGCGTGGTACTCGTCGCGATGCTCGGCCGGCGGCGCGTCGAAGGACAACTCGTAGTAGGCCGCGGTATCTGCCATGCAGCGTTCGAGCAGGCGGGCGATATCGTTGCCGGGACCGACGGCCAGGCCGCCGCTCTGCACGGCAAGTACCTGCAGCGCCAGGTCGCCAAGCTGAACCTGGGAGGGCTTGGTCGGGGCTTTCAGGAAGTTCTGGTAATAGTCCGTGCGCTCAAGATTTTCCCCGGGGCCCAGGGAATCCACGCTGTACAGGGTGATGCCGCCACGGCGCAGCAGCGTCGAGGTTCCGGCGATCTGGGCGTAAAGCTGCTGCATCTGCTTGCCGTCGAGTTCCACCAAGGGGCCGGAGAGCAGTGGCCACCCGGGAGACAACCAGAGGATGACCTTGCGGCCTGGACGGGCAGCTTCTTTGACTGCGAGCTTGTTGAGGGCATCCAGGGATATTTGCAGGCGCTCCTGCAGCGCCCACTGGCTGTCCGGCCGAATCTCGCGCAGTCCGATAGTCTCCTGATCGAGCGCTGCACTGAGTTCATTTCCGTCCGTGGAAAAACCCTGCTGCATGGTGGTTCCGGTGTCGGTGAAGATGGCGAGTGCGGTGGGATGGGCGAGGCGTCCGCCATCGGACTTCAGGAAGCTGTCGATTTGCTTGCGCTCGTAGGCGATGTTTTGGAAGTTGGTGTTGACCGCGTCGATCAGGAGCACGACCTCCAGCGGAGCGGGTTGAACGCCGACGGCGGCAAAGGTTGCGATGGGCTGGGCGACGCCGTTGTCGAGGACGGTGAAGTCCTGCTTTTGCAGGCCGGTGACAGGTGCGCCGGACTTGGGCGTCACTACCACGTCGAGGGTGATTCGGTTGGAGGCGGGCTGAGCGGGCGACGCCACTTGCTGGGCCGGAACTGTGGCGGCCACGGCAAAGGCGAGAATCGCGCAGGCAGAGTGCAGTGAAACGGACATGGTAGCTCCTGACTCGGCGATCCAGCGGGAAGGGCTAGGGCTCGGTGTAGTAGCCGGTGCGGGTGCGGGCGGTGAGGCCGGGCTTGTCGACTTTGATTTCGAGCTGCTGATACTCGCTGGGACGATCCGTGGACGGGGCATCAAAGGAGATTTCGTAGTAGGACTCAAGATCGGCGATGCACTGTTGCAGGTGGGCGGCAATATCGTTGCCGGAGGTAAGCGCGAGGCCGCCACTTTGGACTGCGAGCACCTGCAAGGCCAGGTTGCCGAGTTGAATCTGATTGGGCTTGGCGACGCCTTTGAGAAAACTCTCGTAGTAGAACTCCGATCCGACATTCTGTCCGGCGCCGAGGGGGTCGACGCTATAGAGCGTGATGCCGGCGCGGCGGAACTGCGTGGAGAGCGAAACGACCTCGGCGAAGAGTCGCTGCTCGTACTTCCCGTCGAGCTCTTGCCGGGGATTGGAGAGATAGGGCCAACCGGGCGAAATCCAGAGGATGATCTTGCGGCCGGGCCGGGTGGACTCTTTGGCTGCGAGGTTTTGCAGGGCATGGAGGGACAGGCCATAGCGGTCGCTTGCGCCCGCGGACCCGGCGTTGCTGCGGATGTCTCGGAGCCCAATGGGGTTCTGGTCGAGGGCGGCGCTGAGCTCGTTTCCGTCGCGCGTGGAGCCCTGCTGCACCTGGGTCCCGGTGTCGGTGAAGATTGCCAGCGAGGTGGGATAGGGGAGATGGCCGCCGTCGGCACGCAGGAATCTATCGATCTGCTCGCGCTCGTAGGCGATGTGGGCGTAGTCGAGGTTGACTGCGTCGATAAGGAGAACAACCTCGATGGGAGCCTGCGGGGCGTTGATCGCGTTGAAGGTGACGATGGGTTGCGCGGCTTTGTTGTCGAGGATGGTAAAGTCCTGCTGCTCGAGGCCGGATACGGGTGTGCCGGACTTGGGCGTCACGACCACGTCGAGGGTGATTCGGTGAGAGGCGGGCTGGGCTGGTGGAGTGGCTTGCTGGCAGAGGACCAGGGATCCGGAAACGACAAGGCTGAGAAGCACCGAGGCAGAGCGCATTGGAATCGACATGTTCCTCCGGGGAAGGCTATCGACAATTCTAGACGCAGCCGGGCTGCAAGGTAGACTGGGTGCGGAGAAATAAACATGCAGATCAACGATGTGGTGGAAGATTTCACGCTGCAGAATCAGGATGGCAAGACGGTCAGGCTGAGCGATTACAAGAAGTCACCGGTGGTGCTGTTCTTCTATCCGCGGGCGGACACGCCGGGATGCACGATTGAGTCGTGCGGCTTCCGGGATGCGTTCGAGCAGTTCCAGAAGGCGGGGATTGTTGTGCTGGGGATCTCGCGCGACACGGTGAAGGAGCAGAAGAAGTTCAAGGACAAGTACGGGCTGCCGTACGATCTGCTGGCCGACCCGGAGATGGTGCTGATCAAGCGCTATGGCCTGCTGAAGGACAAGATGATGTACGGCAAACCGGTGACCGGGGTGGCGCGGACTACGTACGTGATCGGGCCGGATACGGGGAAGGGGCAGCGGCTGCTGCATGTCTTCGAGCAGGTGACGCCGGCGGGGCACGCGGAAGAAGTGTTTGCGCTGCTGAAAGCCGGCGGGAAGAAGTGACGTGCCGGGAGTGATTGCGGGCGTGGCGGCGGGCGCCGCGGGACTGGGTCTCGCAGCGGGCGGGCTGGTGTATGCGTCGGTGTGGCCGACTTCGCAGATTTTTGGGCGGACGCTGATCGCGGGAAACAACCCGCGTGAGGTGGCGCTGACCTTTGACGATGGGCCGAACGATGCGGCGACGCCGGAGCTTCTGGAGGTGCTGGCTCGGCACAAGGTGCAGGCAACATTTTTTGCGATTGGCAACTATGCGCGGCAATGGCCCAGGCTCGTGCGGCAGGTGGTGGCGGCCGGTCACCTGGTGGGGAATCACACGATGAGTCATCCCAGGCTGTCGGTAGAGCCGGCGGGGCGGGTGCGGCAGGAATTGGCGGATTGCAACGCCGTGCTGGAGGACATTGCGGGGGCGGCGGTACGGTTTTTCCGTCCGCCGTTTGGCGCGCGGCGGCCTCTGGTGTTGCAGGCGGCGCGCGAGTTGGGGCTGGTGCCGGTGATGTGGAATGTGACCGGGTATGACTGGAACCCGATCGGGACGGTTGGGATCCTGCGGAACCTGGAATCAGGGATGGAAAAAAACCGGGGACATGGGCGCGGGTCGAATCTGCTGCTGCATGATGGGAGCCATCGCGGGATGAGCTGGGAGCGCATGGACACGGTGCGGGCGGTGGACCGTTTGCTGACGGCGCGGCAGGGGACGGATACGCGGTTTGTGACCGTGGCGGCGTGGGCAAAGGCGCCCTGGGGCTAAAGCCCTCTTATTCTCGTGGCCCTGAATGGACGGACTAAAGTCCGTCCCTATCAAGACAGTGGGTGACGTCGAGGCCCAGCTCTCAGGCGGTGGCGGCTTCGGCGGCGAGGAGTTTGCGTTTGCGCTCGAGGCCCCAGCGGTAGCCGGTGAGGCTGCCGTCCTTGCCGATGACACGGTGGCAGGGAACGACGACGGCGACGGGATTGGCCCCGATGGCGGCGGCGACCGCGCGAGTGGCAGTGGGCTTGCCAAGCTCGCGGGCAAGGTCGGAGTAGCTGCGGGTATGGCCGCGCGGGATTTGTTGGAGGGCTTTCCAGACGCGCTGCTGGAAGGCGGTGGCGCGGACGTCGAGCGGGAAGGTGGCGGCGAGGGGATGCTCGGTGGTCTGGCTGGCGATGAAGGCGACGGCGTCGGCGAGCCAGCCGGTGTTGCCCTTGGCGGGCACGAGCTGGGCTTGATGGAAGCGTTTGCGCAGGCCGGCTACGAGTTCGGCATCGTCGCGACCAAAGGCGATGGCGCAGACGCCGGTGGGCGTGGCGGCGACCAGCATGCGGCCGAGCGGGCTGGCGGCGGTGGTGTAGCGGATGAGGAGGCCGGCGCCGCCGGCGCGCATGACGCGCGGGGTCATACCGAGCGAGTCGTTGCTGGACTCGTAGAGACGGCTGGAGGAGCCGAAGCCGGCTTCGTAGATGGCGTCGGTAATGCGCATGGCGGAGGGCGCGGGCGAGTTGCTGCGATGGAGCTTGCGTGGGGCGCCGGCGGGGCGGGGCGCGGCGGGCTGCAGGGCGTCCTTGAAGCGGGCGACGCGCTGGGCGCGGGCGAACTCGCCGGGCGAGACGCCGAGCACACGGCGGAAGCCGCGGAGGAGGGTGAGGCGGCCGACTCCGGTGGCTTTGGCGACGTCGGCGAGTCGGATGCGCTCGGATGCGTGGAGGGTGAGGTACTCGGCGGCTGCGGCGATGGCGGCGGCCTGGGGATCGGGGCGCGGGGTTGCGCGGTCGGGCTCGCAGCGCTTGCAGGGGCGGTAGCCGGCTTGCGCTGCTGCGGCGGCGGTGGGAAAGAAGGCGACGTTTTTCCGGGCGGGGCGGCGGCTGGGGCAACTTGGACGGCAATAGACCCCGGTCGACTTGACGGCGTAAAAGAATTGGCCATCGGCGCGGGCGTCGCGCGCCAGCACCTGTTGCCACTGGCGGCCGGGAAAGAGGCTGGGGACAGCCAGCCGCGGCGCCGGCTGCTGCGGTAGCGCGGACGGGTTTAGGAGGATGCCGGCGGGCGGTGCGTCTGGGTAGCGTGGGGCAGACATTGTGTGGGCTCTCATAGCAGTATCGTCCCTCGCGGCCCCGGTGCGCGACACTCCGCAATGTTCAGAGAACTTAGTTGTTCGCTTCGATTCCATTGCGGGTCCCGAGCGAATTGCCTTTACGATAGATGTATCAGTTGCAGCCGAGAATTCCTGAGAGGCAACCAACATGCGTGTCGTGGTTCTAGGTTCCGGGGCGATGGGTCTCGCGGCTGCGTTCCAGGCGGTCCGCGACGGGCACGAGGTAACGGTGCTGGAAGCTGATACCCAGGCCGGCGGCATGGCGGCCCACTTTGACTTCGGCGGGGTTTCCATCGAGCGCTTTTACCATTTCATCTGCAAGACGGACTATCCCACCTTTGAGCTTTTGCGCGATCTCGGGATCGAGGACAAATTGCGCTGGCGAGAGACATCGATGGGGATCTTTGCTCAAGGAAAGCTCCACAATTGGGGCAATCCGATCGCGCTGATGCGCTTTCCTAATATGAGGTTGGTGGACAAGTTGCGGTATGGGCTGTTCGCGTTTCTATCGGCGCGGAGGAATAGCTGGCCGTCGCTGGAACATCGCAATGCGAAGGAGTGGATCACGACCTGGTGCGGCGCGAGGGTTTACAAGATGCATTGGGAGCCACTCTTCCAACACAAGTTCTATGAGTACCAGAACAACATCTCGGCATCTTGGATATGGACCCGCATCAGGCGCATCGGGCGGTCGCGCAAAGGCATAATGCAGGAGGAAATTGGCTACCTGGTGGGCGGGTCCGAGACCCTGGTGAAAGCGTTGGTAAGGGCGATCGAAGGAGCCGGAGGCAGGATACTGCTGGGCACTGCGGCGAAGCGAGTGATGACGGAGGGAGGAAGGGCCACGGGTGTCGATACATCTCAAGGGTTCGTTCCGGCGGACCGGGTGATCTCAACCGTGCCTACTCCCTTCGTTTCGCGGCTGATTCCCGATTTGTCGCCAGAAACGAAGCAAAAGTACGACAGTATTCCGAATATTGGGATTTGCTGCCTGGTCTTCAAGCTCAAGCGCTCCCTGAGCCGCCATTTCTGGGTGAATCTTGCTCAGCCCGAGATCGAAATTCCCGGTATCGTCGAGTTCTCCAATCTGAGGGAGGTACAAAACACCGTAGTCTACATTCCGTATTACATGCCGACCACTCGCGAGAAGTTCTCATGGCCCGATGAGAGGCTTCTGGCGGAGGCTTTTCGGGCGATGCAGGCGGTGCAACCATTGTTGAAAGAGAGTGACATCCTGGACAGCCGCGTTGCGCGGCTTCGCTATGCCCAGCCGATATGCCCTCCAGGATTTGCCGCCATGCTTCCGCCGGTGCAGACTGAAATACAAGGCCTCCAGGTGGCGGATACCTGCTTCTACTATCCGGAAGACAGAGGCATCGCAGAGAGCGTGAGGCTCGGCCGGAAGATGGCGCGGGAACTTTAGGCGCCGCTCACTGGCCGGCGCGCGTTGTCTCCCACGTTACATTAGTAGCTATGCACATGAAGATCGTGGTCAAATGGCTATGCACATGAAGATCGTGCTCACCGGAGCTGCGGGCCTGGTGGGACAAAATCTACTGCCCCGGTTAAAGCGCGACAAGCTGAATGAAATTGTCGCGATCGATAAGCACCATCAAAACATCTCCATCCTGCGCCAGTTGCACCCCGAGATACGGGTGGTCGAAGCCGACCTGGCGGAAGCCGGCGCCTGGCAGCAGGAGTTGGAAGGATGTACGCACCTAGTGATTGGCCATGCGCAGATTGGCGGGCTACACCGGGAGGAATTCGTTCGCAATAACGTGCAGGCCTCGGAGCGGTTGATCGACGTTGCCCTGGGTTGCAAGGTCGCGTATGCGATCAATATTTCTTCCTCGGTGGTTAACTCGATGGCCGTCGATTTCTACACCGAGACCAAGAAAGCGCAGGAGGCCGCTGTACTCGGTTCCGGGCTCAAGCAGGTGGTATTGCGGCCGACGCTGATGTTTGGATGGTTTGACCGGAAGCATGTTGGCTGGCTGGCGCGCTTCATGCAGCGAACTCCAGTGTTTCCGATTCCGGGCAACGGCAAGTATCTGCGCCAACCGTTGTACGCCGGAGACTTTGCGGACATTGTCGCGTCTGCGCTCGATAGCGAGATTACCGGCTCATACAACATTACCGGACAGACGCGGGTGGATTACATCGACCTTATCCGCATGGTGAAAGAGGCTACGGGCGCAAAGGCAAGGCTGGTGAAGATACCGTACTCCATCTTCTGGGCGCTGCTGAAAGTCAATGCATTGGTGGACAGGGACCCTCCCTTTACAAGCAAACAACTGGAAGCGCTGGTGACTCCGGATGTATTCGAAGTGATCGACTGGCCAGGGATTTTCGGCGTTAGGTCAACGCCTTTGCAAGAAGCGTTGGCGATTACGTTTCGCGATCCCATCTACTCCAGGGTCGCGTTAGCGTTTTGAACGGGGACGAAGGCGGGAGCAGAAACCTAAATAGAATCGACTAAGTCGCAAGTTGCCCGGTTCGCAACGAAACCTTCCTGGTAGTGGCCCGGCTCCGCTGATCGAGATCGCCGCAATCGATCTCTGCATGCGAAACCCCACGTGCTGCGGCCTGCACCTGGGCTGTCGAATTGAGGCAGAGGTTCTCCAATTGCCCCGGCGAGCACGTTTTCGATTACTCGGCCAAGATCGACACTGATCCTATTAGGGAGGACTGGCACGTCACACCATTGCCACCCGAAATCAAGCGGACGCTCAGTTGGGCCCAAAGTGCCTAAGACATGAGCCGTGGGATAAGATCAAGCAGGACACTTCGATTCCATTTCGAGACCTCGATAGGAGAATGCTCCCTGGAAGACTCTCGCCTCTTCACTCCTGGCGCTGAAATCAAAGTGCCTCCTTCCGCGAGACGCAACGCTTTTTTATGCGCTCTGTTCGTCGGCGTCTGCATCCTGGTGGCCTACCCGGTTTCAAGCGATGGCTATCTTGACGATTTCTCATATGCCAGGACCGCGCTAGAATTCGCGCGCACGGGCCACATTGTCTATAACGGTTGGACTGCCCCCATTGAAGGTTGGATGATTGGCTGGGGTGCCCTGTTCATCAAGCTTTTCGGCTTTTCTTTCAATATATTGCGCTTGTCAACGTTGCCCATCGCGCTGGGGGCGGTCTATCTCTTCCATCGAATTCTGACACGCTTCGACGTGCGCCAGCGCAATGCTTCCATCGGTGCTCTCGCCCTGGGACTCTCGCCGATGTTCTTCCCCTTGGCCACATCCTTCATGACCGATGTGCCCGGCCTGTTCGTGCTCTTGCTCTGCATCTACATGTGCCAGCGAGCCGTCACGTCGGCCACCGCCCGGGAAACTCTGTTTTGGCTCCTCTCCGCAGCTCTGCTGAATCTAATCGGGGGGACAGTACGTCAGGTCGCATGGTTGGGCGTGCTGGTTATGGTTCCGTCCACTGGTTGGCTGTTGCGCCAACGGCGTGGCGTCTTACCGGCTTCCCTCGCGGCGGCTTTCGTTAGCTTGATCGGCATAGTGGCGCTAATACACTGGTTCTCGAGCAGACCGTATATGGCCAATGACGCTGCCACGCAATTCGGCATTGCCCATCACTACTCGGTGAGAACCCTCGTTGAAGAGTTGATTAAGCTGTTTTTGTGTCTTCTGCTCTTCGTCCTTCCGCTTCTCGCTGCTTGGTGGCCCACGATAGGTCAACTAACCCGTTCGTCGTTTCTCCGTGGGTCTGTCATGTTTGGCGTGTTGGCCTTCTGCCTCAAAGATGCCATTCATCGGGAGCGGCTATACGTCTGGCTTGCCCCCTGGCTCTACTGCACCGTTAGTCGATACCCTCGCGCTTTCGGCGCCGCAACGGTCGATCAACTGTTCGGCAGTTCGGTCGACGTTCCCAAATGGCTGGGGGTAGCACTTGCCGTGGTAACAGTTGGGGCTGCTTTCATCCTTGTCGAGCAACTCATCACCAAGAAGGCACGTTGGCAGCCTGAAGTGAACGGACTTTCAAGCGCGGATAGATCAGCCTTCTGGATTCTTGGTCCATTCTCATTCGCTTACGTATTACTTTTGTTTCCCCGAGCGGAGATGTTTGGTCTTTTTGACCGATACGCCCTCTGTCTCATGCCTCCGGCTATCGTGCTCCTGCTCCTCATATATCAGCGGTCGATTGGCCCCGCCATTCCCGCCGTATGCATTATCGTGCTCGCCATCTTCACAGTCGATGCGGTGGGAGATACACACGACACCTATGCGGACCAGCGTGCGGGCGACCTGGCCGTACAGAAGCTTGTTGCCGGTGGCGTACCGAGAACCTCAATCTCGCAATCCATCAACACCGACTTGTGGCTTCAGGTCTACATTGCCGGTCACGTGCACAATGAAGAAGCATCGGCTGGTAATCAGGGGCTGAGTCCCGCATTGCCGAATCATGTTCCTGCGGTTCCGTGTCCTACCAGGTTGGAGCAATTGGCATTGGCACCAGTCGTGAAGCCAGATCATTATGTGGTCATTTCGCCAAGTTCCTGCCTCCAGCCCTCCAGTTACCCGCCGGTGAGTTATCGAGCATGGTTACCGCCTTTTCATCGCAACGAGTATATCGAGCTGCCGAAGTATACCCTCCACTAGCACTACGATTTCTTGATCTTGAGGGATATCCAACCTCAGATCGCACCGCATGATCGCCCAATCTACATTCAAGCGATTCAGACGAGTATCACTGACCCGTGAGGTATCGGAAGAACAGGGACAATAAAATGGCGGATATAATCATCACGGCAATCTGATAGGTGTTCAGCTTCACGGTCGACGGCCCTCCGCTTACCCGTCCTCTTGTCCACAGAAAACGGATGGGGTTGACGCGGGTGGGGACGGTGGCGTCTCTGGCCGGTCGTCTCGAATCCTCCTTTTGCATGTTAATGTAGGTATACATGTACAGCATAGAGGCGTGCCCGTGCTGCCTATCCACGAGATCGACTGAAAGGTGGGCGTTGGTTGCCCCGTTCCTGGCACGCTTCGCTGTCGGCCAACCGC